>Ga0163179_10000044_pt1 | contig 100033 bp, 106 predicted proteins | sample AtlANTMetagenome_FD_109643 | JGI IMG/M metagenome (GOLD analysis project Ga0163179, IMG submission 109643) | Marine eukaryotic phytoplankton communities from the Atlantic Ocean - Atlantic ANT 2 Metagenome | ecosystem: Environmental > Aquatic > Marine > Oceanic | place: North Atlantic Ocean...
AATAAAGGTTTTAAGCCAAAAACCCACCTCGAACTTGTACAAAGACTCAAACTTGCTGATTTTGAACGTGGTGTCAAAATGTCGGGAACTAGGCACTACATGCTAACTGGGAATGGAATGCGATTGCAACAGGCGATGCTACGATATGCATTTGATTTAATTACAAACAAATATGACTTTACTCCTATATCTGTCCCTGTCATCCTTAGAGAAGAATGCATGATTGGCACTGGTTTTTTCCCTAGCGGCCGAGATCAGGCATACCACATCGAAGAATCGAAACGAGGTTCTGGCCATGACTTGTTTCTAGCCGGAACTGGTGAAGTTGGCCTCATGGGCATGTATGCAGATGAAATTTTAGACGCCGATCAACTTCCTATTCGCATGGCCACTGTATCTACTTGCTTCAGAAGGGAAGCCGGCGCCGCTGGGCGTGATACGGCGGGACTTTACAGAATCCACCAATTTGAGAAAGTAGAACAAGTGGTCATTTGCAAGGCAGATGAAAAAGAAAGTAGAAAATGGCACAAAGAAATGCTTGGCATTGTGGAGACTCTACTACAACAACTTGGCCTACCGTACCGGCTATTGCAATGTTGCACTGCTGACCTTGGAGCAAAAAACGCAGACATGATTGACATCGAATGCTGGATGCCAGGGAGAGGCGAACTAGATAAGGATGGCAAACCTACAGGCGACTGGGGAGAAACCCACTCAGCGTCAAGACTGTATGACTACCAATGCCGAAGATTAAATATGAGATATAGAGATAAAGATGGCCAAATGGTATTCGCTCATTCACTAAACAATACTGTACTCGCTTCACCCCGAATTCTCATCCCTCTCTTAGAAATGCATCAACAAGCTGACGGTGCTGTTTCTGTACCTGAATGTCTAATACCTTACATGAATGGCATCTCAATCCTGCAACCCGAACTTACCAAAACAACATGAAGGCAGAGGAACTGCCACTTGCACTAAGGCGACATCAGCTTGTTGCACATGTTCGAACATGCTTTCAAGAGCAAGATGTACTTATCGGCGTAAGTGGTGGCGCTGACTCTATCGCACTACTTCACTTAGCTGTAGCAGCGTCTGTGCAGAAATCTTCATCGTTCAGGGTCCTAGTTGGGCATATACACCATGGACTTCGAGCTGATTCTGACCATGAACAAGTCCTAGTTGAAGCACTTTGTGCAAAGCTAGGGGTAGAGTGCATCACTGCAAAAATTAACGTCGCGCCAATCAACGGATCAATTGCATACGGAGCTCGAGAAGCTCGCTACGAAACACTTTACGAAATGGCGATGACGGAAAAGATTAACACCATAGCTGTGGCTCACCATGCAGATGATCAACTCGAAACGATGATTATGGCATTATGCAGAGGTGGAGGATTACAAAAGCTTAGTGGAATGGAACAACGGCGACCCATGCATGATGTTAATCTTGTTCGGCCCTTGCTACACATTGAAAAAAAAGATCTCATTGAGATTTGCAAAATTGCTCAAGCAAAATGGTGTGAAGATCCAACAAATAGCAACACTTCTACCCCACGAGGAAAATTACGAAAAGAGGTTATTCCAATTTTACGCGAGATGTGGCCTGCTGCAGACCGACACGCTTCGAACGCATCTGTTCTCTTGCATGCGGCCACAGATGCATTCGAATCTCTTGTGCCATATGGAGATTCTTGGTTACGTAAAACACTCGCTGCACTACCAGCGCCAATTATTGCCGAGGCGATTCATGGGGCTATCGGCACTCGAGCCACACACGAACAGGTCGCAATGATTGCCTCAGCAATTGCAGACCAAAGCACTGAGCCACGTAGTTTCGATTGCGAAGGAAATTGCATTATTAAGGTCACTGCGCACAAAGTTGAGGTTTGCTACAAATAACTTGCGGGGCCACTCATAACGATGGCGCCTGAAGAATCATATTGATAAGACAATGTTCCACCCACGCTTAAAACAAACAATGAAGTTTTTCCTTTGAAGGAAGCAAAAACAGATGCGCCACCTGTCCCTGAAGCATGAGTTGCGCCAACTCCCCTCTCCCATGAGGCGCATGTCGCAGTTTCCTTCCCCTCTTCTCGTGCAAAATGAACATTTACTCCGTATTTAAAATAAGGGTGCGACGCATACTCTTTACCAAATTGATCTCGTTGCACAAGTGGATCAGCCTCACTCCATACAACTATGTTCGGGTTACCCAAGTTAACGTATGTGCATGCGGGCAATCCTTCAATGTGCAATGATTGAACTTTCGGCTTTTGCATCGTGACAGAAACTTCATTTCGGCTTTCATGCACAACACATTGATTCAAACCCGCTCTAGTTTCAATAGTCAATTGAGCTGATTCAACATATCGACTACGAACAAGATGCAAAGCTACACAACGCAAGCCATTCCCACATTGCTCAGCTTCTTTGCCATCAGCATTAAAAACTCGCATCCTTGCATTAGCCTTTTTACTTTCTTGCACGATAAGAAGGCCATCTAAATCCCCAATCTCATGCAGTAAGGTTTCAGGGTTGCCATCTCCAAAATGAAGCAAAAATCTGTTTGAAGCACCATGCATTTTAAATGTTTCTTCATTCATAAATGAAGACCTAAAATACTTGCCCTCAGAATATAGCTTTTGGAAATGTTGCAAATTTCCATCAAAAGAACCACGGCTGGCATCAGAACTACTCGAAAATCTTTCCATGCAAGACTCTTGGCTGAAGTTGATACACCAAAGCGTACACACGTAAATTGAAAAATAGGGATTAGCTGAATCATTTATTTCTTGAGATAATTCCTAAATCTACAACGACTCCTGTATGCCTATAGTAATCAACATTTAATGTGTTTTTATTCACATAGGTGAGCACAAGACAATTCGCTCTTGTATTTGTTGCATAATTTTTATCACCCATTCCTGGGCCAGCATGATCGCCATTTCTATGCTTCTGTGCGTGATAATGAAAATGAAACAATGCAGTATATGCCGCATCAAACAATTCTTGAGGCGCGTTATATTTTCGATCATGATGACGAATTCTTGGCTCAAATTCGAGCACTTCAAAACGACCTTCATCGTCAAGTGCAATGACACCACCGTATTCAGTTGATTTGTCTACAAAATCTCGATCAGCATAATCGAACAAATGTGATCTCACCTGTGGAACTGACAATGCTTTCAAAGCCGTTTCTAACGCAATGGCATCCCCCCAATCGAGCCCTCCGCGATGTGTGCGAAAAAGCTCACTGTTAGAGTCGAATTTTCCGCCACCCTCATGCTCATAATAATGCTGAGCGCCATCAAGTTGACGCGCAACACCACGTAAAATTTCAGAGGTTGTTTTGCTTAACTGCGCTGCTGATCCGTGCCTTCTTAACGAAACTGCAATTGGAATGTCACGCATTTCAATTGCTTCTTTTCGTTCGTTACTTAAATCATTTAACGTTTCGACTGCGTCATTCCAAAATGAATCATACTCTGACTTCGCAAGCTCACGAATCCAAAGAATTTCTTCTTTGCCCGAAGGCACAATGCCAAAATCATTGAGTGCTTTCCTTAAGTCTAGAAGGAAAAAATCATCTTCTTGGACAAGTTCACTATTAAGTAATGTAATCAGAATGTCTTTCTCGGCTAGTTCAAGCAATAATTCCCAACACCTAATTCGATAGTTTTGCTTCCATGTTTTATTGGAAGAAACTAAGGAATCAAAAATGTGACTAACGACTTCGTCTTCACCAAACAATTGCGCAAGCGCAATATATTCTGGACGCTCTTTAAAAGAGGCCATTGAAGTTGGCCGCGCCCAAGAACTTATCAGCGCTTCATCGAGCTCTAAAACTTCATTTTTTGCAATCCACTCGCATAAAGTACAAATCCAACTCCAGTAGTCAAAACTTAAACGAGGTAAGTTCTGGCGTATCACACTTAATGCTCTATTACGATCCATAGACCATAGTCGGTTGAGCGCTGCCTCCCGTGCTTCTGTAGTATACCCATGCACCCATATCATTCGTTCAAGCTGTTCTTGATATGAGGAATCGCTATATCCTACTTCTAAGTCCATTTGATCCATCGCCTGAAGATGAACTTTGGATGTTCGACCTGTTTCGCGAAGAGTCGCTGAAGGGTTTTTTAGCGCCTCACCGCCACAACCAGAAAATAGTAGAATAGATAGGAAAAAAAAATGTATTCGTTTCATAGATACAGTGTACATGGACAGGCAGAGAAAACCACTTCAGCATACTATTTAGAAACATGAACTCAGATTTAATCCCTACAAATAGCCAACTATTCCTTCAAGTTGCTGAAGTCATCGAAATGATTCGCCCATCTATACAGGCAGATGGCGGTGACATTGAGCTTGTCTCTGTTGATAATAGAGGCTTGGTCTCCATCCGGTTCCTGGGCGCTTGCGTAGGATGTCCCTCCCTGGATATGACTTTGCAAGCTGGAATTGAGACGAAACTCAAAGAGCGGATTCAGGACATTAAATCCGTCCAAGCAGTGGAGTAAACTTGCAATGCACTGCTTTTAAAGGGTTTGCAAGGCAACTTCTTATATTTTCATAGTAAATAGTTCCAATATTTGATAAAATAATTATTGGTGGTTCGCGTAGGCTGCGCGATATTTCTAGAAAATGGAAGTGGCGACAGGAGGTTCGCAAGATGCTCGTAATAACAAGAAGAGAAGGCGAAGAAGTGGTAATTGGCGATCCAGCCAACCCACTCGGTGTAATCAGAATAGCAACAATCAAAGGTGATCGAGTAAGAATTGCACTGGACTTCCCAAGGGAAGTTTCGGTACATAGACGAGAAGTTGCTTCAGAAATCGCGAAGTCAGGTCCAGCTATTGCTGGCAAAATTTGCCTCACCAATAACGATTGATCTTAAAACTTCCTAAAGTATTAAATACCTCCACATATTTTTAGGTTAATACTGCATTCATAAAGCTTTTTTAATGCTCTAAAACATTAAAAATGGCTCGCGGCATGTGGTGGGTCATGCCGCAAGCCAAGGGAAGGTTGGCCGAACATTAGTCGGCCGACTTGAGGAAAAGCTCTCAGCGCAGTTATGAGCTGAGAGCCAAGATTGATCAGCACCTTGCTTCCGTGCAGGTACTTTCACTTAAAAGAGTCATCCTTGACTCGCTATATGCAGTTGGAACTGCCAATATTTCATACAAGGTTTGAACGCCTTCCTTGGCGATACGCCCCTCGTAAACTGAGCCTCCCTGCTCAGATGTAGAAAACCATTGAATCATTCCTTCAAACTCCCACTGCCATAACCTTTTGAAAAAAGTGTTTTTGTAAGTTCTTGAAGGCGCGGCAAATTCTCGTCGCATTTTTCGGCCCAACCAGCAACATTTCGAACTTTTACAAGCTCCCCAGCTCCATTGACAAATGCTTCTGAAACAAGATTTGCATACCTCATTAACATTTCTGGCAATCGTATTCGCCCTTGCCTGTCTAGCTCGAGCCGCTTTGAATGAGCGTAAAAGATATCGAGAAATTCCATCAAATCCTCGTCTTGCAATAACGATTGCTTTAAAGACTGTGTTGCATCTCCGAAGGCCTCTTCTGGAAATAGCCAGATTGCACCATCGGGGCCAGGTGTTGCGTAAACCACTCCAGATATAAATCCTTCCCGCATCTCCATGGGTAGAGCTATGCGTGACTTTTCGTCGATAGATCGTTCTGTTTGGCCTAAGAAAAACATAATGTAGAATTCGATTCGTCATTACCAATCGCCCCCACATTACCCCACCTTTCCCCATTTTGCAACACTTTTTTAAAAAAAGGTCAAGAAGTCTGTTCTCGGACCTTGCTTTATCCTCATTACATGACACCCTAAGTACTGTATGGAAAGCATTTTCCGTACTTTTTTGCCAGAGAATATTTAATGAACCAAGCACTACAGCATCCACAACATATCCACAATGCGCTGAGTAGCATTCCTAATGCTACATATGTGCTGACTTGCGCACATGATAAATACCGAGATGGAATCATTACCCAGTGGGTTCAACAGTGCAGCACCGATCCTCCGATGCTGGTTGTGGCGATTCAAAAAGGCCAAGCCATCGAGCCAATGTTGCGTGATGCGCGGGCTTTTGCTCTGAGCATGGTGGTGCCTGAAGATCGGCGCGTAAAACGTTTCTTTGGAAATGGTCATGAAGTTGAGGAAGACCCATTTCTTTCCTTAACGACTGATGAAGCCGTAACTGGCATGCCAATATTGCAGCAATCAATTGCCTGGTTTGATTGCAAACTTGAGGGCCACTTATCTCCAGATGCTGATTGCCGACTATATCTAGGGCTAGTAGTTGCGGCAAGTATCCAAGACCCAACAAAACTTTCAAGAAGAGTCCATGAGAAAATTAAACCACCAAGCGCGAACCGTGTGCGAAATCCTCGACCAACATCGAAACAACTTCTAAAACAACTTAAAAAATAATTAAACTAAAGCATCCATTCGCTTTTGCATACCCTCAATAAATCGAGATGGAGTTGCAAAATCATGAACTGGATGCACACTGCTCTCAAGCTCGCTTGCAATATAAGCAGTTTGGTTTTGCGATATTTTTGCAATCCAAGCACTCATCTCACTTGCATCTTTTGCACATGTAAGCTGCTGGCCAATACTCGTCATGGTCGAAACCGGATGCTGCGTAGATACAGCGAATGGCGTTGATTTACATGCTGCAGCAATAACATCAAGAACGCAGAAAGAATTTTCAAACGGAGCAATCGATGGGCACCAAATGCAATGTACTGCATGACATACATCCTGCTGCCTCAAATAAACTGGTAGTTCATGGAAACAATGGCGAATTCCATGACTCGAGGCACTTCGCATCAACTGAGTTCTAAATAAATAGTTTCGAGGTAAAATAAAATGCACTTCAAGATTGAGCGTACGCATACGTACAGCCAACTCCACTATTTCGAGTGGATTACTTTTACGTCCTATCACCGAACATACAAGACTATCCAATTGCAATCCGAGTGATTCAAAAACTTGATCTCTATGTAGAACAAGAGTTGTTGGCTCAACTCCGATTAGCGGCTCTGCAATGGAGCGAGTTAAAAAACCCATTGACTTTAACTTGTTGGAACAGTGCATTGTTGTTGGCAAGAGCCTTACACCCTTTCCACAATGAATGGTTTCATCAATTTCATCTACGAAACCATACACATCACTTTCTTCAGAAAAAGTACTTGCCACTGATGACGAGTAGAAACCCCAGCCGAGTATTTTGCTGTAATTTAATGCTGATTTTTTAACCCAATTTCTGAATCTGTGATGCAGCGTCTGAGAAACATCATCAATGCCATCAATTGAACCATGAACCGGAATGCCAATTGTACGCAACCAATTAGCGTCTGACTCACTTCCAAGCACAACAATTGAGTGTTCCGCATGCGGCAATTGACGAACAAACATTCGCATCAAACCTACTAGCTCATCTGAATTTGTTAAATGGCGAGGTGTAATAATGTGCAACATAGAAAAATTTATTTTCGCTGCAAATTCTCGCCCAAACGACCAGTGGTATGTTCGTAAAAGACCTTCGAGACTCCTTCGCCCATGAGTACTGCTAACTCCTCTGCAAGCTCACGAGCATCGGAAGAATTTGTAACACGATTCGGACCTACCTTATTCATACGTTCATTAACTGAAAACGAAGATGTATCGATTGGGAACAGCCTGATGTTATCCACTGCATCAATGACTCGCACATTACATGAAGCCCTGGGATTGGCTGTCTGCCCATCACTTGTTAAACCAAATGCAGTCATCTCTACATAAATAACGACAGAAGCACCAACTGCACGACCTAATTCGGCAACAGGCATTGGGCTATTATATTTGTCGTTCATAGCACTCACTCGCATGACATCTCGAGGTGCGATCATTGTCTTTAAAAGATTCTTTTCAAGCAATACATCTGTAATCTGTTCAGCAACAACTCTTCGCAATCTAACTGGATGCATAACATTACGGCGATCATCAACAAATACAACAGTAGGAACATTTTGCAATTGATACATTGCTCCTTTTGAAGGATCTGGCGAAACCAGATACGTTGCTACTGCAGCAATATTGCACGAACTTAGAAACGAAAGGCTCACAAGAAAAAGGCCAAATGTAATAATTCGCTTCATTGCTCCAGCTCCGGCCGATACCGATCAGGGTGTTTTGGCTCTTCATGCAAGTAGAATAACCATGCGGTCTTTTTTATAAAATCGTGCAATAAACCATCTCGAATAGTCGCTTCTGAAGCCTCTTCTTTGCTTAATACAGAAGGTCTCTTTGGAAAGGAAGCCTCTATCTCATAGGTATCGACAAAGCCATCGTGCTCAACTCCATCTGCCTCGATGATTCCAATCATTGCGCTACAGCGCCCTTCCCATAGCCACTGATTCCCCGGAGGCGTGAGTGAATAATTTTGCAAGTCAATGTAAACAACACGGTCAACTTTAAGAGCTTTTGCAATATCTGTTGAAGGCATCGCCGTCCACTGAGGTGTTTCAAATTGCCAACGAGAAACATAGTCTGGTCTTAACACACCAACGCCTTTTACATTTTTTGCAATTCTTCCAGCAACCGCGTTTGCAATAAGAGTTGAAATACCAGGATGCTCATAATGGACTGCCAAGTCTGTGTCGATGACAACTGCAACGCTCAACCCTTCAAGAGAATATTCAGCCGGCTTTTCGATAAGCATCTGATCTTCTATAGCCTGCTTGCCTGCACCAATAAATCCAATTATGGAACAACTTGGTTGAGTGAAACAAACTAAGAGTAAAAAGACTATTGTTAGAGAACGCTTCATAAATATCCTTTGTGTAAGAGGATTTTAAAGCCCCACGCCAGTAATGCGAGGGCTCCTGCAAGAATAAATAGTCGAGAAGGACGAAATCGGTACAAAATATGAAAAAAAGAATAACCTGTGGAGGCAGTCAGCAAACCTCCGAATGCAATTACTATAGAAAGGAGTGCAAGCAACATCCCCATTGGCTGAGCCATGAACCCTGCAAGTAAGTTGCCGCGAACCGTATAACTCCAAGAAGTGGTCATACCACATGTTGGACAAGGTAAATCAGCCGCTAGAATCCAACCACATGTGGGTAATCCTAATTGCTGATGAGTGCCTATCCCGCCAGGAACGGGCTTTAAAAAGAAAGCCACAGAAAGCAACGACATAGCCACAATTGAAACACCAAGTGCTTGCAATCTTCCCACTCTATTAGCTTTTCCAGCACTTCTTAAATCAAATTGACACTCTTCATCATTCATTATTCGTACAGGATACCTGTTTGTTGAGTAAAAGACTATGATTCAGCCATGCGTTGGATCGATGGACATCTTGATTTTGCCTACATTGAAGTACACGGTAGAAATATGTATGAAGAATGCGTTTTACCAGAAGAAGCTTGCATCTCATACCCAGATCTAATAAAAAGTCCTATTCGAACATTTTTAGGAACAATTTGTACATATCCAAAAAATGGCCCATGTGGCTACTCTAATAGCAAGCAAGTCGACGCAGCATTCCGAGCAGGTGTAGAGCAACTACAAATATATGAGCGCTTTGTGCGTGAGGGCAAACTTATAATCCAACATGAAGGATGCAATATCAGTGAACATCTATCCACCTTACTTTTGATGGAAGGTGCAGATCCTATTCGTAATGCAGATGATGTTTTATGGTGGAGGGACAGAGGTCTGCGGGCTGTTGGCCTCACTTGGTCGATTGGAACACGTTATGCTGGTGGCAATGCAACAGGTGGACCTGTCACTGAAAAGGGTATTGAGCTCATAGAGGCGTTAGATGAAGCTCGCATCGTGCATGATGCTTCCCATCTGTCTGATGAAGCCTTTGATGATGTCATGAAGCATGCAAAAGGCACCGTGATTGCCTCACATTCTAATAGTCGCAAGGTTTTAAGAAGCAATTCGCAACGGCACCTTCGTGATGACCAAGCAAAAGAAATATTCCGACGAGGTGGTGTAATTGGTTTAAATCTATACAGTCAATTCCTTTCAAAAGACAACATGAAATCTACCATTCATGATTGCGTTGACCATGTAATGCACTTCTGCGAACTAGCGGGCAATAAAAGGCAAGTCGCTCTGGGGAGCGATTTCGATGGAGGTTTCTCACCGCGGCATTTACCCACTAGTTTAAAACACCCAGTGCAACTACCTCTTTTGGCGCAGGCACTTTTAAATGCTGGATTTAATAATGAAGACGTTAAATCATTTGCGCATGGTGCATGGAAAGATGTATTTTCAATCTAGTTGAGCGGTGCGCTAAATACAGCTTGGCTGCCTGCTACTTCTATCTTTGCCAAAAGATGAAGCTTAACTCCACTACCATGCAAGTCTACAACTGCAATAGCGTCGTCTGTAAAAAGATGCTGAATCGGTGGCTTTGAATCATCAAACCTCAAGCCACCACATGCCATGGAAATAATTGACTGGTGCTTCCTCGCCCAACCAGCAACAATTGTCGCCTCTCTAAAGTCCTCTGCACTTGCAAGAATTTGCAAAACGCCATTTGAATCTACCGCTAATTCTATATCTTCGTGCGCTGGACATCGGGGGGCAATCGAAAGTAAGCCCTGAATATGAGAGGCGTAGTTTTTCAATATTTCAGTGTTCTCTGATGATAGCGACGGCTCTTCTGCAGATTCCATTGGCTCAACTACTTTAGCTCCCTCAGCTGCCACACATTCTGCAATTTCTTCTGGCACTTGATTGAATCGATGCGTCAATGGGAGCTCCTCACTCAATTCTTCCCCTACTGGTTCAAGTCGAAGCCGGCTCATAAAATCAACCATATTACTAGTCCGTGCAAAACTCACTTGAGAAAGCACATTATTTGAACTATTCATCGCAGGCAATGGCTCTGCAACATCAATTTTTACGCCCAATTGGTGATGTGCCGTTTGAATAATGCGTGTTGCCGCGTCGCTAGAAGCTCGTTCTTCTGCACCAACAATGACTAACTGAATTGTTGGCAATGCCCCCTCCTCCTTAGTTGCAGCAATGAGGCCTTTGAGCATTCGATATGCACCTACAACAGCCGCCTGATCTGCTCCCGAAAGTAATGTTACGCAATCCGCATCACAGTGCAATAATGAAGTTGGGTCTGCATCTGAAGGAGGTTGAACTATCCACTGTGCAACGGGCATCTTTATTTCGTGAATAACCTCTTCAATTGAAGTGCATCGAGAAATGTCGATAGACCCTTTGCCAATCACAGCAACATCTATTGCATCTTCATGCATCCTTACAAGTACACAAAGGCCCTGAGCGGCTTCTCTACCAGCATAAGGAACAAGCCAAAGCTCACCTTGAACTGGCAGGTGCGCGGGCAACAACAATTCAATGGAAGTATGCATCTCTGCTGACTCACCAGTAGTGAATAATGCGGCGAGTTGGGCATATTGCTCAGAGCTCGGTGACATGATTATCCTCATCAGGTGAAATTCTACCGATGACGGCAGAATCCTGGCGATTCTCTTCGAACGAACCTACTCGCATCGCAAGCTCCGCAGCTCTGCTTCCTTGACCAGCAGCAATCTCAATAATTGGCGCGGGAGGTGAATACACTTCCTCAAGCCAGTTGACGAGTGATTCGAAATCCTTTTCCGCTTCGCTACCTGGAGCAAAATCACAGATTGGCTGGCCAAAACTAGCCGCTTCTCGCAGTGTTTCATGGTCTCGAATAACTGTAGGTACAACTTCTGGCGCAAATGACTCTTGCAATCGTTCGAGTAATTTTCTCGCCAACGGAGAAGGCCTATGAATTGATGGCAGAATGCGACAAGGTAGTGGCTTGCCTATTCTAGAAATCAATGCATCAACAGTTTTGCGCTGCCTTCGTGCTCCACGCAATGAAAAATAACCTGTTTCAACAGGTATAATTGCTTCAGACGCGGCACGCAATGCGTTGTACGTTAAAAGCCCAATATTGGGAGGACAGTCAATGATGCAGCGGTCGAAATCTTCACTCCATAACCGAAGCAAACTTTCAAGACGACGATCTTTATCTGGTAAATCCTGAAGTGCTCCCCCAGGCGCCTCGATTGCTGTCAGCATCATCGTACTTGGAGCAAGATGAAAACCGCGGGTAATCTCCCAAAGATAATCTTCTTTATTAAGAGACTCATCATGAGGAGCCACCATCGCATTACCAATGTTTTTTTCTATTTGCTCTTCGGGCACCCCGAGCCCTGCAGCGCAGTGGGCTTGCGGATCCATATCAATAAGTAATGTACGAAGCCCTTTGCGGGCGTAAACAGCAGCAAGGTTGATCGAGGTCGTCGTTTTACCGCAGCCGCCTTTTTGGTTAACAATTGCAAATGTACGCAAGGAAATCCTCTCTTGGCTCCAAAAAAGAACCAATGTTTCTTTATCGGAAGTGAAGCCCTATTTTCTTTAAATTGAGATTTCTAGCGATGGTGACTCAAGAAATTGCTGCACCAACAGAAGCCCATGCAAGGGCAATTATACTTTCATCTATCCCTTCGACGATTTCAGCATTTATCCCTATGGGAAGAATAAGAGTAATTTCTCCACCCACGGCCTTTTTATCTTTTCGCATGAGTTCGAGCAATGCACTAGCAGGTATCGGAATCGGCAATCGTGTTGGCAGGTCAAATTCTTCGAGTAGTGTACGTACTCGATCTACAGAGTGAACACTTGAATAACCTGATGCCTCAGCGCATGACATAGCAGCACATAAACCAATTGCAACTGCTTCACCATGAAAGAGTGATAGCTCTCGTAACGGCTCTATCACGTGAGCAAATGTATGGCCAAGATTCAGTAATGCCCTACAACCCATTTCCCGTTCATCTTTTTCGACAACTCGCGCCTTGATTTTCACACATTGCGTCACAAGTTCAATAAGTGAATCTGTATCCCTTGCAATGAGTTCTGAAATATGAGATTCAATCCAATCAAATAATTCTGGATGTCCAAGCAGTGCGTGCTTTACGCATTCGGCAATACCGCAACTAAACTGCCGATTGTCAAGTGTTTGGAGGGTGTCAACATCAGCAACTACCAGTTGAGGCTGCCAAAAAGCACCTGCGAGATTCTTACCTAAAAATGTGGCTCCGCTAGCTTGGCTCAAAGGCATATTGATTGCTGTTTTGCCGCCAACTGAAGCGTCAACCATCGCAAGCAATGTGGTAGGCACTTGAATTAATGGTACTCCACGCATGAATGTAGACGCCGCAAAACCAGCCACATCACCAACAATCCCGCCGCCAATTGCAAGAAGCGGAACCTTCCTAGTGCAGTTATTGGCCAACATTTTAGACCAAATCTTCTCCAAAGTATCAATCGTTTTTTTAGACTCCTTAGCTTCAAACACAAATACTTCACTGGGCTTTTGCAATGATTCCCTACAGGCAGATGCATGCGTCTGTTCAACAGCTGAGTCAGCCACACAAAAATAACGTTCGGCAGGCGCATCAGACTCTAAATAGCGACTCATATTGTGAATAAGCCCACTTCCAATCATGATTGGGTAAGAACGAGCGTCAAGCTGGACAATAATTGTGTTCATTAATCTTTTTGAGCATCTTCAAACAGCCTAGCAAGAGCCTCTGATGGTTCATTAGGCAAGGTTGTTGAAGAAACTTCTAGTGCGTCGACAACTTTCTGTGTTTGAATCATCGGTCGACGAGTGCTTCTCATTTCATTCTTTCCTCGTTTTGTGAAGAAAAACAGTACAAATACAGTAAGCAAAACAGCTAGCAATAGATAAAAGACCTTTGGCATTGAAGCAACTGCACTTATCGGTTGAACGAAAGCTTTGGTCGTCACAAACATAGGGTACACTCGAACTTGACTGTCACGCCCTTTAATCCGCATAGTTTTGTAGAACAATGCTGGAGCTTGAACGCGTTGGTTGCGCTGAAACCGTCCGTCTCCAACGACATAAAGCCCTAAAAGCTGCCCTCCATCACGCCGAATAAACAACTCCTGAACGCCCTCCCATGGAGTAGTAAGCGGTTCGACAAGCTCGACAGAACCCTCAATGCCAAACATTTGACCGCGATATCCTGAGGGCTCTTCCTCTATATCCTCCAAGGAAACAGGTTGCCTCAAGCCACGAATAGCCTGATTATTATCGACATGTTTTACTAGACGCGAAAAGCCCTCGCCAAGGGTCTCGGGCCCATCAACAATGGTGCTTAGCAGCTCTTGGTTAATCTCATCGAAATAAACTACTCCAGTAGGTTTTTGAGTATCCTGAAAACCTCCATAAAGAGCGCATAATAAGGTTAGCATTGTTTGAACTTGCATTTTTACTCTATAAGCGTAGCATCATACTCGCTTGTGCGGTATCATTCGTCGCCTCAAGGTCCCATCGTCTAGTCAGGTCAGGACACCAGGTTTTCATCCTGGGAACAGGGGTTCGAATCCCCTTGGGATCATTTAGACGGAGGTTTCTACTCATGCTACAACTCGTACCAATCGTGCTAGTAACAATTGCAGGGGATTTTCAACCTATCAATTATGAAGCAGCAACAATACTCTCCTTCTCACAACAAATAGATCCTGTAACTTCAGATGAATCCGATACTGAAGAAGCCCAACACTTTACTCCGACTTCAACATGGGGCATCAAGGATTCTTGGCGCTGGAATATTCAATACGGATATGCAAAAGATGTTAAGCATTCTGAAAATACGCTTTCAACATTTGGTGTTGAATTTGAGTATTTTCTCGAAGATGACTTGAGCCTAGACCTTGGTCTGCTTGGAATGGATGTTGACCAGGCAGGCCCAAATGCTAATGGACTTAACTTCACATTATTACTACGTTGGCATTGCATAAAAAAAGATTCTTGGTCTATATTTCTAGAAGGTGGCGCAGGCTTGCTCCGCACTTCAAACCATGTTCCTACGGGGGGGTCGAGTTTCAATTTCACACCTCAAGCTGGCGTTGGCTTGACTTTCGATATAGGTAATAATAATCGATGGTTAATCGGTACAAAATGGCATCATATTTCAAATGCAAATACATACGACACGAATCCTGGTCGTGACAGCATAATGATTTGGACAGGAATTTCCTTCCCCTTCTAATTTTCAAAGGTCAATCGCTAAATTCTGCGAAAGCAAGCGAAACGTTATGGCCACCAAAACCAAATGAATTGTTTAGCGCAACTTTAATATTGCGTTCTTGAGCTTCATTTGCAACAAAGTTCAAATCAAACCCATCATCTGGATTATCCAAGTTAATTGTTGGCGGCATAACACATTCGCCAATAGCCTTCACCACAGCGATTGATTCCATCCCACCGGCTGCACCGAGCGTATGTCCGGTACACGATTTCGTTGAACTCATTGCAAGTTTGTATGCGTAATCACCAAAGAGCTCTTTCACTGCAGCAACCTCGGCAGCATCGCCGAGAGGAGTCGACGTCCCATGCGCATTAATATAGTCGACATCAGTTGGCGCAATGCCTGCGTGCATTAGGGCAGCTTCCATTGCTCTACGCGCACCTGTGCCTGCAGAATCTGGAGCTGCAATATGGCCAGCATCACCCGTAATCCCAAAACCAATGATTTCTGCCAGTATGTTTGCACCTCTTGCTTTTGCATGTCCTAGTTCTTCAACGGCGAGAACAGCGGCGCCCTCAGCAAGTACAAAACCATCTCTGTCTCGATCAAACGGACGTGATGCGAGTGCTGGTTCGTGATTAAGAGTAGAAAGCGCCTTCATCGCAGAGAATGAACTAACACAAACAGGTGATACCGCCCCTTCAGCACCGCCAGCAAGTAAAAAGTCGGCCTGGTTTGTCGCGATAAACATATATGCCTCTGCGAGAGCGTGCCCACCAGTTGCACAAGCAGTTGCAGGTGAAGAATTTACACCACGCAAGTTAAATCGAATTGAAACATTGCCAGCAGCGGCGTTAACCATCAGTTTAGGAACAGTAAATGGGCTCAAACGACGTGGACCCTTTTCACGAAGCACGCCGGCAAAATGTTCAATAGTTTGAATCCCGCCAACCCCTGAGCCAAGCACTACACCCCGGCGATAGGCATCACCTACTTCCCAATCCAAGCCACAATCTTCCATTGCTTCAATAGCAGCCCAAATACCTAGTTGCGCAAAGCGGTCTGTTTTCTTTATTTCACCTCGGTCAAGCTTCTCGGTAGGATCCCAACCTCTAACTTCACCTGCAATTTGAGTAATCCAGCGTTCATCTTGTTCAAAAGCCGTAATAGGGCCAACCCCAGAACGTCCATTTAGAAGACCACTCCAGGTTGATTCGACGTCGTGTCCTAAATTGGAAATTGCACCGAGACCGGTGATTACTACTCGGCGTTGATTTGCTAAGGTCACTGAAAAGCCGTTCGCACTTTATTCCGCTTCAGTAGCATCAACAATAAAGTCAATCGCGTTACCGACAGTTTGAATTTGCTCTGCCTTGTCATCCGGAATAGATGTTGAGAAAGCGTCTTCAAGTTCCATGACAAGTTCAACCGTGTCAAGGCTGTCTGCATTCAAGTCGTTTGCAAAGCTTGACGCTACTGTGACTTCGTTTTTATCTACACCTAATTGACTTGATACAATATCAATTACTTTTGATTCAATTTCTGCTTTAGTCATCGTAATAAACTCCTTAAAAACCACTTCTTAGGTGGGCAATTGAATTATATCGGGTATCGGGTTGGCATGCCCTTGAATAATAAAAACTAACTATTAGCAAGTTAGACCCCCATCTACAACGAGAACCTGTCCAGTCAAGTATCCAGCGCCATCAGAAGCCAAAAAAGAAACGGTTGAAGCAATTTCCTCTGGCTGCCCATATCTTCGCAATGGAACGGTTTTTTCAACACCTTTACGGATTTCCTCTCCAAGAACAGCTGTCATATCTGTTTCGATGAAGCCTGGAGCAATCGCATTGGCTGTAATGCCCTTGGCGCCAAACTCTTTTGCAATTGTTTTAGTCAATCCTACAAGGCCCGCCTTGGCAGCAGCATAGTTTGCCTGCCCGGCATTACCGCTAATCCCAGTAACCGAAGTAATATTGATAATGCGACCGAAGCGACCCCTCATCATTGGCCTAGCTGCAGCTTTGCAACCAGCAAATACAGACCTGAGATTGACATTAATAACATCATCAAAATCCTCAAGTGACATTCGCAACATTAAATTATCTTTTGTCATCCCGGCATTATTCACGAGTACATCAAGACGGCCGTATTGATCTGCTATTGCTTCAATCGTCGCAATATATGATTCGCTGTCAGCCAAATTGCAAACGTAGGTACTGGCAGTACCGCCTTTCGCTTCGATTTCTTGTTGCACCTCTTGCAATGCACCTTCATTTCGACCAACAAGGGCGACAAGAAAACCATCACGTGCTAACTTGGTTGATATCGATTTGCCTATGCCACGGTTCGCACCTGTAACGATAGCGACGCGAGTATCTACTTTATTCTTTTCGTTAGAAATGGGTCAGACTCCAGTTTTCATTTGAATTATCGACCAATGGGGCCACCAGGCCTGCCTGGACCACCTGGGGCACTAGGCTCGCTGCTTCCACCATTGTTATTACCTGAACTCGTCAAATCACCTGCAAGTGTATAAGAAGTTTCTTCGTCAGGTTGCTGAGCGATTTCTGCTTGCTTATCCCGCAACTCAAAATAATTTGTTACCCAATTGCCGCTGAGATGGTGGACAAGATTTGGGGGTGTCGCAACAGCAGAAAATGATGTTGAATTTCCGCTAACGTCATAAAACCACATTTGAACCTGATAGTCCATGCCTACTTCATACACAGCTAAGGCGCATTTTCTACCTTCGGGGCTTTCACCAGTCTTTAAGACGAGCAACGAAACATTTTCCATTGATTCTTCAAGTCCAGACTTAATCATTGCACCAAGTTCCATCTGGTCTTCAAATGCAAGCATACTTTGTAATTTGCTTTGATCTGAGTTCAGCATCGCATCGAAAAATTGCAAAAGAGCAATCCGTTCTTTTTCAGATCGAGGCGCTTCATTTTCTGCTAGGTATACTCGGTCATCAATTGATAGCGATGATGCAATTTTATCCACTGGACGCGTTTTTGGCTTGGGTGCAGTGGCCGGGCGTTGTTTTACTACTGGCTCATCAATTTTCTTTTCACTCTCACCCCCACCGCAGCCAATTGCAGCAAAGGCAAGAAAAGAACAAGAGAAGAGCGCGATTCGTTTATTTTGGTTCATCATGGGACTGTACCTTTACATCTCGATTTATACGTCGCATAAGCCCTCTAAGCACAGAACTCGGAGCCAACTCATGCCACGAATGCTCATCATACATCGTTGACATTGCTGCGCAAGATTGAGACCAACGAACTGAGCCGGTTATTTGATCTACAAGGCACTCCTTGAGTGTTTCTGGGACATGCAACTTGGCAGTAACATTCGACCATACATCAATGACGGGCCGCTTTAGCTCTACTTTTTCAAGTGCCTCTCGCATTCCTTCAGCCGCACTCGCCATAAATGGCGAGTGAAATGCACCGGCTACTGAAAGTAGCGTTGCCCGCACACCTTTACTCTCAGCAAGTTCTGCGACACGCGCACAAGATGTAACTGAGCCGCTGAGTACAGTTTGCCCAGGAGCATTAAAGTTTGCTGCGACAAGAATTTCACCTTCCTCAACAGCTTCTTGACAAAATTCCAATGCAACATCATCGTTACCTGTCACAGCGATCATTGTGCTGGCTTGTGATTCTGCAGCCGCTTGCATGAGTTCACCTCGTTTTGCAACAAGCCGCAATCCATCAGCAAATGAAAAGACACCAGCCAAATGCAGTGCTGTGTATTCACCAAGCGACAATCCCGCAGTTGCAACTAGATTGCCGCTGAGACCTTGTTCTAAAAGACCATGCCATGAGGCGACTGCACAAGTATAAATAGCTGGCTGACTAATATTCGTTTGATTAATTTCACCATTTGGGTCATGGAAACAAATTTGGCTTAAAGGCAAGCCTAAGGAATCACCAAGCACTTCATCTGCATGATCAAATATTGCTTTTGCTGCCGGGGAAATATCATTCCACGCCTTGCCCATTCCCACTTTTTGCGCCCCCTGCCCGGGACACATTGCAATTAGTCCTTCGCACATGTTAAATTCTCCAAGCGCTGCTTGACCAAGTAAGCCCACCACCAAATGCAAGCATTACAATAGTCTCGCCACGATTTATTTTTCCATCTTGCCAAAGTTGATCAAAACATAACGCCGCAGCACCTGAAGAACTGTTCGCAAAGTTACGAATATTTTTATACACTTTTTCATCTGCTAAACCTAGTTTAGTTTGAGCTGACTCAATAATTCGCATATTTGATTGGTGACAAATAAATTGCGAGATATCATCTGGCTTAAGACCCGTTTCATCCATAAGTGTCTCTGCAATCTCTTGAAACTTAGTCACAGCAAATTTATATACTTCTTTGCCCTTCATTCGAAGGTCGCCAATCTTTGTCGTAGTTTCTTCATCACCAGGAACGATATCTTTTTCCTTCTGCGGAATATACAAGGCTGGCCAAGTCTCGCCATCTGCGTTCATTGTTTGATAAAAACAACCAAGTTTTGGGTCATCACAACGTTGCAGAATAACAGCACCTGCTGCGTCACCAAAGAGGATAGATGTGCCTCTATCATTCGGGTCTGTCAATTTACTCATAGCATCACAACCAATAACCGCGATAGTGTGCTGCGTGCCGCTTCGAATTAAGCTGTCGGCCAAATTCATTGCATAAACAAAACCTGAGCAAGCTGCGACCATATCAAAAGCTCCAGCAGGAGCTGCGTTCACTTCATGTGCAACTCTACATGCATTTGAAGGGCAAGTCATTTCGGAAGTTACCGAAGCGCAAATAATAAGAGACAAATCTGAGCCCTTGAGACCTGTGTTTTCAAGCGCTTGTTTCAGTGCCCTAGTTTGAAGTTCAAATGTACCCTCATCATCATTGCAAATGCGTCTCTCGATAATACCTGTACGTTGTTCTATCCACTCAGGATCTACATCAAAACGTTTTGCCAACTCAATGTTTCCAAGAATATTGTTCGGGACAGCAGAACCAGAGCCGAGAATTCGAACACCGCAAGGTTCGATTATTGTCATACCAGTCTCGATTCTTCTTCGATTGTTGCAAGTTGCTTAACCATATGATGGTTAACACCAGAATCGCCAAATTGCTTAACTCGAATAATTGCATTTGTAATTGTCCGAGCCTCTGAACTACCGTGACAAATCATACTAATCCCATTAACTCCAAGGAGTGGTGCTCCGCCGTATTCATGATAGTCATACTCAGTGTAAAACTTTTTAATAACTGGCTTAAAGGCCTCTGCAAGCTTTGGATCAGCGGAAACATCAGTCGCTATTTTCTTTAGAAGGCCCGTCGCAAGCCCTTCAGCCAGTTTAATACTTACATTACCAACAATACCATCTGTAATTACAACATCTGCGCCACCATCGAAAAGCGATCGTCCCTCGATGTATCCAACAAAATTCAAATCTGGCACTGCTCGGAGCAAATCCCGCGCTTCTTTGAGATCGCTTGTCCCCTTCTGCTCTTCACCACCTACATTCATTAGTGCTACTCGGGGGTTCTCAATGCCTAGAATTCTCTTTGCATACACTTTCCCCATCACACCATATTGAGCCAAGTGAATGGGTTTCGGTTCTATATTTGCCCCGACATCTATAAAGGCGACAGTTCCAGCAAATGTTGGCACTGCAGCAGCGATACCAGGTCTATGCACATGCGGGAGTCGACGTAAAAACATTTGGCTACCAGCAACAAATGCCCCTGTATTGCCCGCTGAAATTACAGCGTCAAGCGGATTTTGGGCTTTCTGAGAACCATCTTTACACATGACTACCAATGAACTATCTTGTTTTCCACGTACCGCATCGACTGGACTTTCATCCATCGTTACAGTTTCAGTAGTACCTACAATCTCGACTGAAGCAGGTCCTAATGCTGCGTTTGCAACTGCTTCACGAATAATTGAAGCATCTCCATACAATACAACCACATCATCTTTATTAAGGTGCTCTGTCGCTGCAAGCGCGCCCTCTAAAATAGGGTACGGAGCGTGATCGCCCCCCATCACATCGACGCCAATTCTCATGTAGGGTTAAGCCTTTGTGGCTTTAACTTGAAGACCAGGTCGTACAAAACCACAACTTGGGCATGAGCGATGTGGCAAACGGTTATTGCCGCAATTGGGACATGTAGCCAAATTAGTGCTATTCAGTGCGTGATGTGAGCGACGCTTACGCTTTCTTGCTGGAGATGTTCGTAGTTTTGGGAGCATCGTTCTATATACCTTCTTCAAAAAATGGCTCAACTTGAGCCTGGGTTGAATTACGAATTGTAGCAAAACTCAACTCAATTTGCCACAATCAGCTAAATTCGCATTACAACTGTTTTTGCCTTTAAATAGCTTATAGGTATTACAAAGTGCCTTAATGGTTCTAAAAGGCACACTTCGATCAAAGAGGCTATTGCATGAAGTTGCTTCTGAGGCAGATAAAAATCAGCTTGATGGAATAAAGTGCAACCAGTCTCCAAAAAGGAACTCCAACCGAGCAGCAAGCAGCGCAATACGTCCCATCACGGTATACCCAAAAGAAGCACCGAATGTAATCATAAGGAACCATATTCCAACACGAGCAGTCTTGCCAACCAAGCCCTTATGCTCAATAGAAAAGAAAAAGTACACCATTGCGGCAAGAGTAGCGATGGTCAGCAAAAGCGCGTTAACCGTTGGCCATAATTCAAAACCGCCTTGCCCAGTAATCCAAAGTGGAATAATTCCTGCTTTGATTTGTGCTACGAGATCTGCTTCAACATAACCAATCATTCGGTACCCCGCAGTAATGCCAATAAAGAATGCAATTGGCCAACGACTAATCCAGCCGCCAGAGGGCATTAATTGAAAGAGCAACATAACAATGAGAATGGCTGGAACAATGTACAAAAGCTGAGAACCAGCAGCTACATCCATGCCTGGCAACGCCCAACTTTGCACTAAGGTCGGAAAAAGCTTTCCGAGAAGATTCGGAACAAATACATCCCAAAGACCAATAACCATGACGTAACCCGCTGAAGTCCCAACCACCATCGCTTCAGCAAATTTGTACGCAGGGTTATCCCCTACAAGAAATGATAAAATGAAAAGCGTAAAGATTGCAGCAAGCCATAATCCAATTGTTCGGGACCAACTCAATGTTGCAGAGCCATTATCAATCATTTCCTGAGTAAGGTCACGATCTGAAACTTTTTTATATGTAGTCCATTCAATATCACCAGAAGCAGGTGCATCTGTTGATGTGTAACTGCCATCTGATAACTGAGTAAAGGCATGTTGCTGCGCGGTCACCCACACTTGGCCAGTCCTGGATGTAGACATACTCCAAATTAGCATGATTGCGCCGATAATGAAGATAACTCCCCAAATAAGCGCGTTTGATTGTTTTGTTGTATCAGTACTCATTACGCCTGACCTCGCTTCCGGCTTACAAAGAAAATCCAGTTACCGATAACAATAAGGCCAATCATCAGACTGTGAGCCACTAACTGCGGCCCCATTCTTCGCTTTGCTTCTTGAGCTCTCGGGTTTTCTGCAATCGATGGATATGCCTCGTCAATTGCAGCCTCATATTCTGCAGCTGCTTTAATTGCACCAAGAACTCCTGCTAATTGCTCTGGGATATAAGGGTACATCTGTGGCGCCTGAACACCTGTACATCCCGAAACTGTTGTAAGTCCAAACGGCGTCGCCGCAAACTGAACCCATTGTTTTGTGCCAGGATCACCAGCAGAGACATTAACAATCAAGTCCATGTCCTGAATATTTTTAATGTTTTTAGTCATTGGAATATTATCAAGTGGCACACCTTTAGAATCCATTGGAAACATACCTCGAAGGTCTTGTGTGATCATTCGAATAACTGCTTCGCCACCTGCTTTATAGTCAAATTTGACGTAATCCTCACCATAAATCATGTCAGGATATTCGGACTGGATAGTATCAATACTCAAGTCAACCATTGGCGAACCCAACGGCCAAAGAGCCATGTAATATTGTTTGTGCCCTTTTACACTGCAATGACGAGTGAATGCTTGCGCCATTGGAAGGAGTTCACCCTGTGATGCCGGGTCGAAGTCATAGGACATCAATACATTGGACCCGTCAGGCAAATCTTCGATTGCATCAAAAACCATTTTAGCTTGTTTTGAAACAACTTCAGGGAATACTGTTCTAGTGAGAATTGGAATTGCTACAGCCAAAAGCATGGAAAGAAAAATCCAACGACGATCTAAATTTTGTAGTGTCTTTAACATAATTTAATCTTGCCCCAAGTATGAACGGTCAACACCGAGAAGGATACGAAGTGAAGTTGCAACAACGCCGAGGGCTATACCAATCGTAATAGCTCTAGTCCCAGCTGTATTTGGGATATCCATAATCCAAACAGTAAGATTGTCGAAACGCAACCACTGCATAGATTCTGGCAGCCAACCTTCAAAGAGCCACACACCTGCATACGTACGACCAAGTAATACAACTCCTGCCGTTACGAGAAGCAACGTTGCCTCGGTATTCTTTGCACGAAATGCACGAAATGCTGCCGTTGCAACATAAAATGCCAGCATAGCAAACATCATGGAAGTCAGTGGCACAACCATATGTTCATAAATCCACCATAATGTGGAACCATTTTCAAGATAGTAACCTGACCACGCATAATCCGGCGTCAGCGGATTCGGATGCACGCCAATTTTAAGAAGGCCAAAGAAAAGTGTCCCAAAGAAACAGGCAATGGTGACGACCGAATAGCCCCATCCCTTTCGTTTCGATGAAACTTTCATGAGGTGTAACTTCACTAAGTTTCCACCACCCAATACCATTGCACCAACCGCAAGAATATTAAACCACTCTTGAGCAGTTAAACCCCAGCTCTCTGCAAATGGGATGAAGTTTGCAATGAGCAGAACAAAACCTGCGACAATTGCAATAATTAATGGGACTGTTCTTTTCACGAGTCATCTCCCTCTAGGTCAGTATTTCCGCCACCGAAGGAACCAAGCCCTTCACTACCGAGCATATTATTCTTAATATAATCTCGCGCACCCGCCCCAAAGCCATCACCATCTCCAGACAATGAAGCAGTTGTCGCAAAGAAAATTCCAATTATTAAGATGAGAACGCTTAAAAACTTTCCGTAATCCTGCCCTTTAAGTGAACCGATTTGAAGCGGATCATCGGACAGGTACGCAGACGCGGCGAAGAACTCTTCACCAATCAATGTGTAGTCACATGAAGCAACAAAAAACGGCAACTGGCTCGGCATAGCGGTGCCAGCGACTTGAATAGCGCCAATGTGGTTCCCCGTCTCAGCAAGAATAAGCGACTCTGCATAAAAGCCACCCATGTAGATGCATGCTGCAGGCTCTTCACGAACCATATACCCAGTTACGCCAGCAACGAATGCAAACTGTTCGTCCGTTAGATAGTGAATTTTGTCAGGCTGATAAGAGTCAGGCGCACCAGCAGCGAGATACGCCGCTTCGACCGTTTCACGAGCTGCTGCCATAACTAATGAGCGGCAAGTAGGCACTTCTATCTGCGCGCCGTACTCTGCGGCAGTTTTTGCAACACGAGATAACACTGTTAAACCGGCAAGAGTTTGAATTTCATTAATGTCTTGAATACCGGCAACAAACAAAACCGGTCGACCCATTTCTGTTGCCCGACCGACTGCTTCATCAATCGCTTCTAGACCTGCAATTTTCCGAACCCATAACTTTTTACCCGAACGTGCCTCGTTGATAAAGTAAGCAACAAAACCTCCAAATAAAATCATAAAAATTGCTAGCCATGCCTTTGACATGTCAAAAATTTGCATCGTTGGCTTAACAAGACTCTCAGAAACAATCCAACTGGAAGCCTCGCCTTGATTATCTACTGCGCAAACTCGATAGTTGTATGTCCAACCAAGCTGTACTGTTCGGTCAACAAAACTTGTTTCACCTGCTGATGGCTCAGCAATTTGTCGCCATTGCAAATCTTCTTGCTTGGCTTCAGCACTACTAGAATCAGTCACCATACGTTCTATGCGGTACACCGAAACAATTAATTCCGGATTCATTTGTGTTGCATCTGCATTTAAAGGGTTAAAAATATCAGTTTCAGAAAGTGACCAAGTCACATCAACTGATTTCCCTGAATCGTTTGGCGTATCAGAAACCGACAGAGCACTCGGCGGTGCTGGACTTTGTGCAGTTGCAAACGCCGCCATAGATAGCGCCATGACAAATGCCAAAATGTGATGTATTTGTTTCCTCATAAATTTCTTTCGTAGATTAAGCCTCGATAAGTTCTACATTAGCTCTGGGCACAATAACCGATTCTCCTCCACTAAGTTCTACTTCAAGAACCCTAGCTTTTGAACCTGATCCAAGCACTTGCGGATTGGGGGGCAATGCTTTTACTGTTCCAATCATCCCAAAGTACGGATCTCGAATTATTCGTAATGGCAAGCCAATTTCCAAATAACCGCCGACTTGATCTACTTCTTCTTCGCAATCCCCTGTCCCTAATGGGATTATAATTTCTGGACGCATGACACCAGCTCGAATTTGAGTTGCCCCATTAACAGATGCTTCCCGCCCTTCAAATCGTTTTAACAAGTCAAAAGAGCGTTTCGCCATCGCGATATCTCCAAAACCCTCTGTGACAATAACAGTGATTCCTTTTTTCTCGCTTCCAGTAATTGCAACGCCAAGGTCATAACCAAGGAAGTCCTTCAAATCTTGGTCGTCCATACCACCACCAATCAGTGCAGCGACGCCATTTTTACGCGCGGCTTCAATGGCGGCATGGGTGAGACGCCCTCCTCCAACGATGACGCAACCTTTCATATCAGCAGTAATGTCGCTTGCCTGCAAACTGTGGTCATAATCACTTGCAGCAAACTTGATTTCACCGCATGTCTCAGCACCTATCCCAAAAATACCCTGAATAAATGCAACTTCTGCTTCGATGGTGCAACCAATCTCTGGCTTCACTTCTGTAACGATGCCCGTAACATATGCTTTGACCTCAACCGGGATATCTGGACCACGTAGAATAACCTGACCTGTAACCTCCGAAATTGTTTCAACAGTGCCCGAGTATGGTGAGTTATATTTCTTTTTAAACTTACCAAAGATGCCTGCTGTCTCCGCAAGCGGTTCTCCCTCTTCAATTTTTTCCCCTTCGGAACGCAACATCAAACTCGCTACATCCTTTGGAGGAACCGCAAGAAGGTTTGCCATATTGAGAGGAAAAACATCGCCTGGCATGTAAGTAGCCGCAACAATTTGATCAGCGTTGACGTTATCGCCAACCTTAACCATCACGTCACCTTTAATAGGAAGCATACGAACAATGCTGTGAGACATACGATTTGTGACTTTTAGGCCTGGTGTATATGCGTGTGCCATAATTGTTATGCAGGTGAAACTGCGCTCTCCATTTCTTCATAGATTGACATGTTCTCTACCCATTGCGCTACCGTCTGTTGGCATTGTTGCCGTTCTTCTGGAAGGCCAAGTGGACGACCGCGTCCATCAATAATGAGACCAACCGTACCTCCTCGAACAGTATGCGAAACTCTTTTACCATTACCAGCTCCGAGGTCAAATCCTTTCGCTGGCTCACACACCATCGTTGCGCGCTGATCTGGCCCCATTTCAATCAATTCCAAATCGCCAAAATTGCATATCCCTGATGTATTCACATCGCCTTCAAGCGTCCAAGAAAAACATACTTTACCGATTTTTCCAAGGCCTTTAGCAGCAATGCATGTGCCAAGGTAAATCAAACAGTCTCGCTCAAACACTTGAGCTGCAGCCTCTGGATGAACAGCGGAAAGAACACCGAGGTGTGGCATCATAAAAATTGAGTCTTTTGCCAGGTTTGTGCATCCCTCAGGTTCAAAAGCATCAATAAGCATCATTGCAGTCTGATTCATACTTGGGGCGTGAGAGAGAACCCCGCCAGAAGCAACAAGTAAGTTTAAAGTCATGTTATTGACAATCGTATTTCCTGCAACCTCCTGGCTAAAGGTATCGCCAACTGTTCGTTGTTGCTGCACACCTTTCAACGTTGTAGCAAATTCTTTATGTTGCTTGTAGGCAAGTCGCAATGCTTCACGAGCAACCGCTTGTTCAAAAATAAGCGATTCGAGCGACTGCGGTATCGTGGTTGGTCGAATCATTTTATTTTTGACACGATTACGCAACTGCCGTTCATCCATGTCAAAATGAACCCAGCGCAATACATTTGGCATCGTCGCTTCTGCGCAAACATTGGAGATGGAATAACTCATTCCTAGGTTTGCAGATACTGTTCGATTAAATGTTTCTTCAAAAACGCTGAAGACATCTGTCGTAGCACCACCGATGTCAACCCCAACAACATTAATGTTATCTTTCTTGGCTATCGTCTGAAGGATGTCGCCAACAGCTCCTGGCGTTGGCATAATAGGTGCATCCGTCCAATCCATGAGCATGTCGTATCCTGGTGCATGAGCCATCACATGTTCAAGAAAGACATCATGAATTTTGTCGCGTGCAGGTCCGAGATTCTCTTGCTCAAGCTTAGGCCTTAAGTTCTCAACAACAGCAAGATCAATCCAATCCTCCTTTAATGATTCCTCCACTTCACTTGCGGCCTCTTTATTTCCAGCATAAATGATTGGCATTTCGTACTCACTGCCAAAACGAGGCTGTGGTTTTGCTGGCGCAATTAGTTCCGCGAGTTGTACAACTTTTTCAGTTGTACCGCCGTCTGTACCACCTGAGATTAAAATCATATCAGGCCGAAGTTCTCGAATTCTTTGGATTTGTTCGTGGGGGCGTCGCTTATCGTTTGAAGAAATGACATCCATTACAATTGCGCCAGCACCCAATGCTGCGCGCTTTGCCGATGCTGCTGTCATTTCAGCAATCACACCTGCAACCATCATCTGGAGCCCACCGCCAGCGCTTGAAGTTGAAATATACAAATCACAGCCATCAGCCCCTTCAGCAGGGTGCTTAATGGTGCCATCTTCATTCGTTAACTTTCGGCCAGCCAGTTCACCGACTTCCGTTACTGAATTAGTCACACCGATCGTGACATTTGCAAATGGCTTTTCAACAGTGGTTGGAGCCTCACCGCGATGCGTCTGTCGATACTCACCATCTACCTTTTCGATAAGAATCGCTTTGGTTGTCGTACTCCCGCAGTCTGTGGCGAGAATAACGTTGATGTTTTCTAAGTCAATTGTCATAATTATTTTTCTCGTTCGCTTTTTGCTCTTCCATCTCGTTCTCTAGTTCTTCGATGCGGTTCCGAATCCAATCCACTGAACCGCGATGTTCTAAAAACTCCGCTACCGCATTCCAACTCTCAGTTGGCACAAATGCTGACACTAGCGGAGTAAAAAAATGCATTGTCTGCGACCCTACAAAATTGAGGGGGCGCCCCATTTCTACACCCATAATGGCCGGAGTAGTTAATCCCCGTCGAATGATACCCTTGCAGAGCTTATCTAGGGCATTTTTTTGGATCTCGTTAGGCTCAATTTCCGATGAGTTACCTACATCAAATGCGTGCTTAAACCATCCATTTTTCATAACAACACATCCTTACCAAGGTACTGCTTAATTACTGGCACAAATTCGTCGCGCTTCTCAAGATAAAAGACTGCCATGCCAGACCAGCCGTCTAAATTCGAAGGTTTTTTACGGGTAAACATGTAGCAGGCATCTTTAAAAAACTTAACTCGTTTTACCTGCACCCAAGAATATTTTTTTGTGCGCAAAGGGTACTTCGCAGTGATACCGCTCTCGTTTATGGTAAATGTAGAGGAAAATAAAAAGTTAGCTTGCGTAGCAATAAGAATCGCCGTGAGGCATATCCCTAAAATCACATTTGTTGTAATCGTTAACAAGAAACAAATCAAAATCACTAACCAACCGAGCACCGCTTTCTTTTGATAAGTTCGCGCCGGGCAAATTTTCCACTTTGTCTCAATTGCATTCTGCTCTTCCATCTAATCAACCATTTTAGCACACATCAATCCCTTTATTAGAATAGATGGCACCCAATGCGACACAAACATAAATTACTTATATATAGCTGTTTACAAACAAGTTAAGATTGTTGCGGCATGTGCTGGAAGGTAAACAATTGAATCACTTGACTGCAGAATTAAGTTATTACAAGGATCAATATCAAGCACCAAACCCTCAACAACATTACTCCCAGATTGAATTTTCTGCCAAGTACCCCTCAAAATATCTCGGCGTCTCCATGCCGTAACCGCTTGCTCTTCAGTCAGTTCTGACGCGATTAGCATACTATCAAAAAGCGAGGTTGCTACTGGATCTATCTCGATGTCTGCACCGCAGTCCTTAAGGCAAGTCGAGTGCTTAAGTGGCGACTGCTTCACATTAAGGCCGACGCCGACGTAATACAATTCATTTTTTTGTTCAATCAAAATGCCCGCCAACTTTTTCCCATTAACAAATAAGTCATTTGGCCATTTGATTCCTATTTTATGATTTGGAATAATATTATTTAGAGTCGCAGCAATAGTGGCTGCAAGCGCGATTGGAAAATGCTCTGAAAGCTGACTAAGCACTACAGTAAGGGCCAGGCCACCACTACCATTCCATTCATTTCCCCTCCGCCCCCTGCCGCCACGTTGCTTCGATGAATAACATGCTTCGCCTGGTTGCAAATTGATCCTTACGGCTTCATCTTGAGTTGAATCAACTTCTTCAAGACAAACAATTTTACGGCTACACATCAAAGACATCCAAACCAATATCAACCCATACTGATTGGTGAGTCAAACCGCCAATTGAAATGCGGTCCACACCTGATTCTGCAATCAAGCGAACAGTGTTCTCATTCACGCTACCAGATGCTTCAAGAAGAATCGATTGTTTTATTTCATCTCTCTTAGCAACTGCCTGCCTCAACATTTCAAGTGACATATTATCAAGCAAAATAATATCCACATCGAGCTTCAACACAATGTCAAGTTGTTCGAGCGTGTCTACTTCAACTTCAACAAACTGCAGGTTTGTATTCAAGCGAACTTTTTCTATTGCTGCTGAAAGTTCCACTGAAATATCTTTCATTGAAGCAATATGATTATCTTTATACAACGCAGCATCATGCAAGCCCATCCTATGGGAGGTGCCGCCACCACAAACAACTGCGTATTTTTCTAAAAACCGTAAGCCCGGAGTTGTTTTTCTTGTGTCGCAAACGACACAAGAAAAACCTTCAATTAATTCCACAAATTGTTTGGTGCGCGTAGCAATTCCGCAGGCATGCCCAAGAATATTTAATATTATCCGTTCTGCCACAAGTACTTGAGGAAGAGTTCCCCTAAGAATTGCAATTGGCTCTGAGTGCTTCTCTTCACCATCAGCGCATAGCAACTCCATGGTTACATCGCCAAATTCATCAATAACATTTGATAAAAGTTCAAGACCAGCAACAATGCCCCGACTGCGCATAACAATCTTATATGCCGACTGAATATTCGACTTAGAAATCGAATTTGTAGTGACATCGCCATGTAAGCCACCATCTTCATCAATAGAACTACGCAACAATTGTCTCATTTGAGCATTTCTTGACATAACATCTAATAGTAGTATTTTACGACTGCTCCGCCAACTGTAATGCAATGTGAATTTTTTAAAATAGCTATTGTTTTACATTAATCGCTAACGGAGTCGATAAAAAGTCGAATGTCTGTTGCCAAAGCTGCTACCGAATCGTATCTAGATCCTCTTTCTTTCGCCAGCGACTTTACGACTATTCGGTCTATCTCCGCAGGAATTGTTTTGTCAATCAAACTTGGGAGGATTGGGTTCGCCTCACGTATTAATAAAGGTGCTCTAGATAATGGGATGCCTTTTAATATATATGGAAGTTCACCAGTGATAAGCTGATAAAGCAAAACGCCTAATGAATACACATCTGTCCGAACATCAACGTCTTGTGGATCATCTCCACACTGTTCAGGACTTGCCCACTGGAGAGTTCCAACAAAACGACCATCAGCCTTCTCATTTTCAACAGTATCAGCATTTACCATTAGCGCAATACCAAAATCTATAACTTTGGGTCGCCCAGAAGCTGTAATCAAAATATTAGTTGGCTTTAAATCTCGATGAATAACTCCACATGCGTGGCCATGCTGCACTGCATCACACACCTGTAAGAATAATTGCAACCGAACTTTACGCGATAATTGCTCTTCTTTAGCATAAGCCGTAATTGAACGACTGTCTTGAACATATTCCATAGCAAAATAAGGAAGCAAAATATTATCCTTAATTTGATGCCCCGACTGATACACTTGCGCAATCCCCTGATGTTGAAGCCGCGAGAGCATTTTACTTTCCATTTCAAAACGCTGAAGTGCTGCTGGCGTAGCGGCCGTTAATTTTAAGATTTTTAACGCAACCACACTATTTGAATGCAACTGTTTTGCCTCGTAAACATTACTCATCCCCCCAGTCCCAATAATTCGAATAATCTCAAAATCACCTATGCGATGACCAATCCATTCCTCACCACGGATCCCAACATTCGAGTCAAGCCAACTTTCACTGTCTGTTTCGCTATAAGAGGTGTCAGCATTCGGGTCAAACTCGCCATCTATGACGTCATCATTCTCTTTACTTGCATCATCTACCATAAGCACACTATACGATGAAGAAGTACTCGCTGTTCCTAAGCAATTGCAGTACGAATTTTTTGTGCAAGCAATTCGCCGCCAGGTAATTCTGCAGGCTTCCAATCAAATTGCAAACCTGCGGGCTCACTTGGCTTAGGAATAATATGAAAATGAACATGAAACACTGCCTGGTGAGCTTTAATGCCATTGTTTTGAAGCAGATTATATTCCTGTACACCTGTCGCTTTTACAATCGCATTAGCCACAATAACAAGCGCTTCACCCAATGCTGCCCCGCTCTCTTTGGACAATTCGTGAATAAATGCGACTGGCTCTTTCGGAATCACTAATGTATGACCCTCGCTCAGTGGGGCTATATCAAGAAATGCAAACACATGCTTGTTTTCATAAACCTTGTGGCAGGGAATATCGCCATTTAAGATTTTTTGAAATACTGTCTGCATTACTACTTCTTGATTTCTGATTGTGCTGCAGCCAAACGAGCTGTTGGCACACGGAATGGCGAGCAACTTACATAATTCAAACCAACACTATTACAGAATTCGATTGAATCCGGATCCCCACCATGCTCACCACAAATACCAATCTTTAACTTCGGATTTACTGCACGACCACCGGCGCATCCCATTTCAATAAGTTTTCCAACACCAGGAATATCAATTGTTTGGAAAGGGTCACGCTCTAGAATGCCATCTTCAAGATAGTGAGGCAAGAATGAGTTAATGTCATCCCGGCTATAGCCATAAGTTAACTGCGTTAAATCATTTGTTCCGAAGCTAAAGAAATCAGCGACATCAGCAATGCGGTCTGCAATTATTGCAGCTCGTGGTATTTCAATCATCGTTCCAATAGGAATATTAAGTCGTCCCTTGAAGCGCTCCTTCTTGATGACTTTCTTGATTGTTGCTTCCGCAAGCACTCGGAGCTGAGCAAGTTCTTCGTAAGTCCCAACAAGCGGAATCATGATTTCTGGCTTGGCATCAATCCGCTTCTTCTTACATTTAATCATCGCTTCGACAATTGCAGTAACTTGCATGACTAATATTTCCGGATACGTGACTGCTAGCCGACAACCACGATGCCCCAGCATGGGATTAAATTCATGAAGCTGCTCTACACGTCGCTTCACCATCGCAGGCTTGATACCTAATGTCTTCGCAACTTCACGTTGCCCTTGAATATCATGTGGCAAAAATTCATGTAACGGCGGGTCCAATAATCGAACTGTTACAGGCAATCCCTTCATAGCTGTAAATATGCCAACAAAGTCGTCGCGTTGGTATGGCTCTAATCGCGCAAGCGCTTCTTCTCGTTTCTCCAACGTATCAGCAAGAATCATTTGGCGCATTGCAAGAATACGATCACCTTCAAAGAACATATGCTCAGTGCGCGTAAGACCAATTCCTTCTGCACCAAACTGCCTCGCACGCTTAGCATCGCGTGGCGTATCAGCGTTAGTGCGGACGTGCATTCTTCGACGTTGATCGGCCCATTTCATGATTGTTTCAAAATCGCCACTAAGTTTTGGCTCATGCCGCTCGACCGCTCCTAGCATCACCTCGCCTGTTCCGCCATCGATTGAAAAAATATCTTTCTCTCCATAGGTTTTACCGTTGATCGTAACTTTCTTTGCCTTAGAGTTAATATGCAATTCAGCTGCGCCTGCAACGCAACACTTACCCCAACCACGGGCAACCACTGCGGCATGGCTCGTCATACCACCAGTCGAAGTTAAAATGCCTACAGCGTGCTGCATGCCATCAATATCTTCTGGAGAAGTCTCTTTTCGAACCAGGAGCACATTTTCACCCGCTCCTGAACGCTTCACAGCATCGTCTGCAGAAAATGCAAGGGTGCCTGTGGATGCGCCTGGCGATGCAGGCAAACCTTTTGCTAAGCGCCTTACTTTAAGTTTACTTTTCGATGTAAAACTTGGCAACAGCAATTGAACAAGATCACCAGCCGGAATTCGAAGAAGTGCCTCATCCCGCGTAATAAGTCGGCTCTTGACTAAATCAACTGCAATTTTGACGGCCGCGGCAGCTGTTCGTTTGCCGTTTCTTGTCTGGAGCATCCAGAGCTTGCCCCGCTCAATCGTAAATTCAATATCTTGAATATCTCTGTAATGTTTTTCAAGAATCTTTTTGTAACTAAGAATTTCATTGTATACAGCACTGTTCCAACGTTTTAATTGCGAGAATGGCTTCGGCGTTCGAATGCCTGCAACAACATCCTCGCCTTGCGCATCAATAAGAAATTCACCAAAGAACTCGTCTTTTCCAGTAGAAGGATTTCGCGTAAAGCCCACACCCGTGCCAGAATCTTTACCCATGTTTCCAAACACCATCGCCTGGACATTTACTGCTGTGCCTTTAAGGCCAAAAATGCCTTCAATCTGGCGATAAGTAATTGCGCGATCGGCGTTCCACGATTTAAACACTGCTTCTACAGCATGCGATAGTTGTTTGTATGGATCCTGCGGAAATGCAGACCCAACTTTGCGCTTATATAGTTTTTTGTATCTCCCACAGACCTCTTCCAGACCTTGAGCAGACAATTCCGTATCCAGCTCGACACCATATTTTTTCTTAACAATATCAAATTCGTGCTCGAAGTCTTCATGATTCATACCCATCACAACATCGCCAAACATGTTAATCAATCGACGATAAGCATCCCAAGCAAAGCGAGCATTACCTGTTAATGTAATCATTCCCTTGACTGCAGCATCAGTCAAACCCAGATTTAATACCGTATCCATCATGCCTGGCATAGAGACAGCTGCACCAGAACGTACAGAAACTAGTAACGGATTAGTGTCTGAACCGAATTTTTTACGAGTCTCCTTCTCTACTCTACGAATTGCTTTCACTGTCGCTTCATCGAGGCCTTTTGGCATTTGGCTACCCCCGGCATAATACGCTTCGCAAATCGTTGTTGGAATCGTAAAACCAGGAGGCACTGGGAGGCCAATGGATGTCATTTCAGCGAGGTTGGCACCTTTACCACCAAGCAAATCCTTTTGAGTTGCATTGCCCTCTGTTTTAATTGCACCCCAACAGTAAGTCATTTTTGATACACGGGTTTTTTTTGAGGTCTTTGTTCGTCGTTTTGTAGCAATAGCCATCGTTTTTACGTCTCCATGATTTAGCGCAGTAACGCGTATGATACCCGCCCCTGTACACTGCGTAAACGAATGCTTCCTCAAGACGCAAAACCTTTGCCATATCTAAATGCAGCACCTTGCCAAGTTGCATCTTCATGGCGTTCAGATATGCCAATGATGGCATTAATTGGAAATGGCGGACATGAGAAATGGTCTAGATGGAGCGTAATTGCACCAGCAGACGGTAAGCGGTTGCGATTGAGCGGGGAAGATGCGATGCAGCAACTCCGTAAAGCTTTAGATTCGAACAGCAATGATGAGATATTGCCAAATTGGATTGGGTACCTGGGCTATGAATTTGGCTACTCGATTGAACCTGCTTCAGGAATCATTCCCGATCATGGATGGCCACTTGTCGACGCTGTCTGGTGTGACCGTGCATTAATTCATGACTCCACAACAAACCAATGGTGGTCGATTGGCGGGCTTGAACCACCATTAATCAAAAAACAAATTGAAGTGAACCCCGCGTGGAAGAGTTTGGAAGATTGCACAGGGAAAGATCATTTTCAAAATTCTGTCCAAACTGCGGTCGATTTTATTCAGAATGGCGATGTATTTCAAGCAAACATAACAAGGCGATTTAGGACAAATGCAAATGGAGATATTCGCTCAAGCGCACTGTCATTTCTAGGAGGTCAGGGCGGATGGTATGGAGCTTGGCTTGAATTTCCCGATGATGGGCGCTTTGTCATGTCACTCAGTCCAGAGTTATTTTTACAATTCAACTCTAAAACTAGAATGATTACAACTAGACCAATGAAGGGCACACGTTCTGAAACGCACTCCCCTGAACAGTTACTCAATTCTGAAAAAGACGCCGCAGAGTTACATATGATTGTAGACTTAATGCGTAATGACCTAGGCAGAGTTTGTGAATTTGGTTCTGTCAAAGTCAATGAAGCAAGAGGTATCGAAAGGCATCCTACGGTCTGGCAATGTGTCGGTGAAATTGAGGGCAAAGTCAAAGCTGAAATGAATATGTCCGATATCCTTGAAGCAACATTTCCAGCAGGTTCAATAACAGGTGCACCAAAAATCCGAGCGATGCAAATCATTCAAGAGCTTGAATCTACACCGCGAGGACCCTACTGTGGCGCGATCGGAATATTTGGGGCCTCAGCAATGCTGAGCGTCGCCATCCGAACCGCACTGTTTGAAGGAAAAGGCGGAGTACAACATTTTGAAGGGTCGATGGAATATAGCACAGGTTGCGGCATTGTTGCCGAGTCAAATCCTCACGATGAAGCTGAAGAATCCGAAGTAAAAACGCACATCATGCGCCCACAACGTGAGCCATAATACTGCCTCGAATTAGATGCACCTACATCGGGGCTTTATATACAAACATTATCATGCTGCACGAAATTGCTCTCGTTGCTGAATAGCTACCGCTCTTGTAATTTGCTGCGTGACGAATCGACGATGTGAAGGGTTGAATGAAAAATCAAACATCATGCCCATATATGTTGAGCCACCAGCTTCCAAATGCCAATGCATTAATTTAGCTGTTACACAAAGATGAGGTCCATCTGAACCAGGAAGTGGAAAACGAAGCCAATGCAAACGATGACGTCCAAGACCACTAGATTCACCTGGAGGTACTTGCAACCCTACACCTCCGCCACCAATATTAACTAAAGTTGCACCAAAACTTGGTCCCGTGTCTGGCATAACGTCCTTCTCTTCAATCGAATTAAGCACGTTTGCTCCTGAATAATGCCTTTCTATGCGAAGTTGACACATGCGCTCTGGTAACACTACGGAGCGAGGGTCAAGCAATGGCCACGACAAAACTGTTGGCAGCTCAAGCGTATCAGTAGTAATTCGATAGTCTCTCCTTCGCTGGCATCGCTCTACAGACGTTGGCATTTTAAGTTTCAATCCATATCCATCACGACCATTAGACCGATGGACAGTATTCCCTAAACATGTTGTTCGAAACATCCAACGATTTTGTCCGATTGCGATTATCCCAATCAGATGAACGCCTTCTTGAAGTGGCAATGGTTCCCCAGCTGCAGTTGGCATTTCAACAAATATTTCGGTTTCATTTGTTGAAATGAGTTTTGCACGCCAGACAAAATCATGACCTGCTGGATCATTGGGCGCGAGGGCGACTTGCAGCGACCCATTATGATCTACTAGTTGTTGAAGGCAACGACGCCATCCTGTTGTTCGAGAACGTTGTGCGGGCATAAAGCGAATCTCCAGTTCCATTAAGAAAGTACGAGTCCCAACCTTCGTCTTTAATTACGCCCGAATGAACAAATGTAGCATGCAAGCATGTTTTTTAGTTTTACACAGGCCTCATGACCAGAACTGCCCCTTCAACCCACACTTCTGGTACCGATAAGTCTGCAAGTTGAGCTGTTAAAGCGAGAGAACTCGTAGTCCAAAGTCGAAGTTTTTTATCTGCGCCTTTCATTTGCCACATTCCTGCATCTACAGCATTACCTTCTCGAATTGTAAACACCAAATCATTTTTTTCCCAAAGAAGTTGCAGCGTACCTTCTTCATTAATGCCATTCGCCCAGCGCCCCTCAGCAACCTCTGGCCACAAATCATTAGGCAAATCATCAAGAATAATTACGCCATCTTCTTTAAGGGATTCTTTAAAAAGCACAAATAAATCAACTGCTTTTTGTATATCAGGAAATAACATGAGTGTTTGCCCACAGCAAATAATCGCATCCACCTGCTCAGACAGCGGGAGTAAATCAAATACATCACCATCAAGTAGGGTTGAGTCAATATCTAAGTCGGCACATTTGCTTCCGCACGCATTAATTGCGTTCGAATCGAAATCAATCCCAACAACATTATGCCCTGCCACCGAGATTGGAATTAAAAGCCTACCATCACCGCAGCCAACATCAACGACTGTTTTTGGTGCATCGCCGAGTAATTGAACAATGCTTTCAATTTGCACTCGTGATTGCGCTTCATCCATTGGTAGCCAATCGCTCATTAATTAATCATACACTTAGGACTATTCGCTTACTAGGTCAGCATCTTCTGCAACAGGCTCCCCATTTGTCGCCTCTGGCTTTGCAGGCTTCCAAGAGGCCTCACGATCTAATCCCTGCACATCAGGCAAATCATTTAAATTGGCCAAACCAAAGATATTAAGGAAATCTTTCGTTGTCCCGTAAAGCATAGGGCGACCGAGCTCTTCTGCCCTGCCAACAATTTTAACAAGCCGTCGATCCATTAATCCACGCAATACATCTCCACAAGCAACGCCACGAATCACTTCAATCTCCGCGCGCATCACGGGTTGACGATACGCAATGATTGACAACGTTTCAAGGGCTGCTTGAGATAATTTCTGTTGTTGACGTTCCGTGTGCAAGCGAGAAACAAGAGGAGCGAGTTCCTCTCGAGTCATCACCCTATATCCTCCTGCAATTCGTTCAATACGAAATGCCCGAGTATCTGCATCATAAGAATTGTTTAGTGAGTCTATCGCTTTTTTTATTTGTTTTGTAGCATCTTCTTCTTCAAGACCCAGAATGGTTTTAAGTTTTGTTTCAGAGAGTGATCGCTCACTTGCAAAAAGCAATGCTTCAACGCGATGCTCCAGTGGAATAGTCGAACATGGAGCACCTTTATTGTCAGTACTCAAATCGTCGCGGGTCATACCGATCTACCGTTTTTTACAGCTTGTGTAGCGAGTGAGACTTTTGCAGAGGCGACTTTTTGCGCATGCTCAACAGCAAGTCTATCTTTTTCATCACTTGTAACTCGTGCATTTGCTTCAGCCAATTCTGCTTTTGCTTCTTCTAAGTGAATGTGTTCAGCAGAGATTGCACCTTCTGTAACAAGCGTTAAACATTTGCCGTCCACATGAGCGAATCCACCCTCCACAAGGTAATACTGGCTTTCGCCTTCCTTGACATCGATGCGCAAGCTGCCTGGAGCAAGTGTAGAAAGTAATGGCGCAAGCCCTTCCATCATGCCATATTGCCCATCCCAGGCAGGGAATGAAACATAGGTTGCTTCGCCATTAAAAGCTTCTTGGCTTGGAGTTACAATTTTGCAGAGAAATGTATTTGCCACTGGTCTTTCCTGTTTGTTAAAGGTGTTTATAAGAGCGATATGATAACGCATTCCAATTTGAATCGCACACAAAATAGTACCCTCCGTTACAATACCTGCCCCTTTATCCAAGAATTAGGATATTTCAAGAAACACAAAAGGAGATGGCCACGTGACCACAGAAGCCCCAACAATGTCAACATTTCTTAATACCAACCTAGACCTTTTTGCCCCTTGCCCATTTAAGGTGGCTGACCTCTCCCCAGAAACTATCGCGTTTGGTCGCAAGGAAATTGAAATTGCTCAGCATGAGATGCCAGGGCTTATGGCACTAAGAGCAAAATATGGCGAATCGAAGCCTCTAACTGGCGCTCGAATTACTGGTTCCCTTCATATGACCATTCAGACTGCCGTACTCATCGAGACACTGGTTGAGCTTGGTGCTGAAGTTCGTTGGGCAAGTTGCAATATCTTCTCTACTCAAAATCATGCGGCTGCAGCTGTAGCCATTGGACCAAATGGAACGCCTGACAATCCTCAAGGAATTCCTGTGTTCGCTTGGAAAGGCGAAACACTTGAAGAATATTGGTGGTGCACCTTCCAAGCACTTCACTGGGGCGAAGGCAACTGCCCAAATCTTATTCTTGATGATGGAGGCGATGCGACACTTGTCGTGCACAAAGGAGTGGAATTTAACAAATCAGGCGCTGTCCCTTCAAGTGATACTGCCGAAAGTGAAGACGAACGTATTATTCTTGAGATGCTTGCAGACGTACAAGTATGGAACAATAAGTTCTGGGGACAATATGCTGATGAAATTAATGGCGTAAGCGAAGAGACCACGACTGGTATTCACCGAATGTATCAAATGGCGAATAACAATACACTGCTTTTCCCAGTCATTAACGTGAATGACTCCGTTACAAAAAGTAAATTTGATAACCTCTATGGGTGTAGGCACTCGTGTGTTGACGGAATCATGCGCGCAACAGACGTAATGTTGGCGGGCAAAGTTGCGCTTGTCGCCGGGTATGGCGACGTTGGAAAGGGCTGTTGCCAAGCTCTGCGCGGGCAAGGCTGCAGAGTACTTGTGAGTGAAATTGATCCTATCTGCGCACTTCAAGCCGCTATGGAAGGGTACGACGTAGTGCGACTTGACGATGTTGTAGACAATGTAGATGTCTTTGTGACAACCACTGGCAACTTCCATGTGATTACAGCAAATCACATGTCTAAAATGAAGCACAACGCAATCGTTGGCAACATTGGACACTTCGACAATGAAATAGAAATGACTGCACTTGAACAAATACCTGGTATCGAAAAAATAAATATCAAACCGCAAGTAGACGAGTGGAAATTCCCAGACGGCCATTCCATCATCGTCCTGGCAGAAGGCCGCTTGCTAAATCTAGGATGTGCTACAGGACACCCAAGTTTTGTCATGAGCAACTCATTCACAAATCAAGTACTTGCCCAAATGGAACTCCATCAAAATCACGCCAATTACGACACACAGGTCTATACCCTGTCTAAGAAACTTGATGAAATGGTTGCTCGCTTGCACCTAGATCAACTTGGCGTCAAGTTGACCAAATTGACACCTGAGCAAGCCAAATATATTGATGTACCACTTGAAGGTCCTTACAAGGCCGACCACTACCGGTATTAACTGACTATAGGAAAAAGCAATCTCAAAGGTGATGGAAAGTTTTAACTCATCCGTCGCCTTTTTTTATTTCCGCTATGATTCCACATTCACATGAGCGACCCACTCACCCACGAATGTGGCCTTGCCTTTGTACGGCTTCGAAAACCCCTGAATTACTACCAGGAGGCATATGGCGATGCTGCATGGGGACTCCGAAAAACATATTTGTTGATGCAAAAACAATACAATCGAGGGCAAGACGGAGCAGGGCTAGGCGTTCTCAAATTTGACATGCCACCAGGCGACCAGTTCTTGTTACGCGTTCGTTCAGATAAACACAATGCTATTGAACGAATTTTTGATGCGATTACTGAAGATACTGAAGAACTTAGCACAGCAATTACTCCCGATACTGAAATGAATGCAAAACGCTCTTGTCGTTTCTTAGGAGAAGCATACTTAGGTCATCTACGCTACGGAACACACTCTGGAAACTCAATGGCAATGTGTCATCCGTTTATGCGAAAAAGTAATGTTGCGAGTCGGAATATTGCACTTGCCGGCAATTTCAATATGACGAATTCGGGAGAGCTGTTTCAAAAACTTGTTGAGTATGGCTTAGACCCTGTTGGTGATAGTGATACTCAAGTAATTCTTGAAAAAATTAGTCACTTCTTAAATGACGAGCATGAACGACTAATCAAAAAACATTCCAATCTTGAAGGACGTAAACTTGCTGAAACAGTTTCAAAAGAAATAGATCTTGGACGAATGCTCAAAAAAGCAGCGCAATATTGGGATGGCGGGTATGTGTTCGCGTCACTTATTGGCAATGGTGATGCTTTTATTTGCAGAGACCCAGCAGGCATCCGGCCAGCATTCATGTATGTCAACGACGAAGTTATTGCTTGTGCATCGGAACGAGGCGCACTCGCCAACGTCTTTAATGTTAGCCCAGATGAAATTCAACAAGTAAAACCTGGTCATATCGTAGTCATCAAGCGAGATGGCTCCATCCAGGAAGTTGAATTCACCACACCGATGGAACCGAGGCATTGTTCTTTTGAGAGAATCTACTTTAGCCGTGGCAATGATCCGCTAATTTATTCGCAACGTAAACGACTTGGTGCAAATCTTGCACCGCGACTCATGGACGTCTTAGGAAAGGACATTGATCGTTCATTCTTTAGTTACATCCCAAACACCGCAGAGACTTGTTTTTTAGGATTACTCGAAGCTGTCGGCGGAGCATTACGCTCGATTGAAGCGGATCATATTTGGAATAAAATTCAAGACGGATCAGTCACTCGTGCAGATTTGACCAAGCTAAACCATACACGCGTACAAGCAGAACTCATTGCCCATAAAGACCAACGGCTGCGAACATTCATCACTCATGATGCGGCAAGAAGAGATTTAGTAGCGCATATTTATGACATCACGCGTGGTTTAATTTGTAGTGAAGACACGCTTGTCGTTGTTGACGACTCCATTGTTAGAGGAACAACATTACGCGAATCGATTATCACAAGCCTGTCTCAACTCAATCCAAAACGAATCGTGATTGTGAGTTCAGCACCGCCAATCATGTACCCCGACTGCTATGGAATTGATATGAGCCAAATTGGAAAATTTATCGCATTTGAAGCTGCCATTGAATTGACGAGGGAGCAAGGCAATGAAGCGCTTCTCGATGAAATAGCTCAAAATTGTACAGAACAACTTCGTCTACCAGTAGATATGATGAAGAACGAAGTTAAAAAACTATACGACCAGTTCACCTTAGAGCAGATTTCCCGCAAAATTGCTGAGCTTGTATTACCAAACGACTTAGCTTGGCAGGGATCGCTGGATGTTGTATACCAAGACATCGAGGGGCTCAACGCTTCGATGCCAGACTATTCTGGCGATTGGTATTTTACCGGCAACTACCCTACCGCTGGTGGAAACGCTGTTGTAAACCGAGCGTTTCTAAACTGGCATTCTGGCGATGACTCTAGACGTGCTTATTAATTGTTAATACAAATAGCAATTTAGAGTTCTTCTGACAAATCAGCATCATTGAAACCTAACTTTTCTCGGACCGTCTCAATGACTACATAGAAAATTGGGACAAAAATTAAACTTAAAAAAGTCGCAGCTACCATCCCTCCAAAGACTGTTGTGCCAATGGAATGCCTACTCATAGCACCAGCTCCTGAGGCAAATACTAGCGGAAGTACACCTAAAATAAATGCCAAAGCAGTCATCAAAATAGGTCGCAATCGTAATCGAGCAGCATGCATGGCAGATTCAATAATGCTCATGCCAGACTCTCTATTTATCTTTGCAAATTCAACAATAAGAATAGCATTCTTAGAAGCCAGACCAATTAATAGCACTAATCCAATTTGTCCATAAATATCTAAATCTAAACCAAAGGCTTTTAGTGCCAATACAGCACCCAACACAGCCAGCGGAGCCGTTAACAAAATCATTAATGGAAGAGTCCAACTCTCATACTGTGCAGATAAGAATAAAAATACAATTAGAATTGCTAGACCAAATATAATTGGTATAACTTTCATTGCAGCAATTTGCTGATAAATCACATCAGTCCAGAGGAAGTCGAAACCTTGCGGAAGTTCGTCTACCAATTTCCAAATGGCCTGGATACTTTCGCCAGAACTAAATCCGGGCGACGAGGCTCCAATAACTTGTGCTGAAGTGTACATATTGTAATGGGGCTGATTTTCGCTTCCTAAAATAGCCTTTACTTCTACGAGTTCGGACAGAGGAATCGTTTTACCTAGATTATTAACAACCTCTAACTTCCCTACATCTTGTGCTGTTCGCCGATAGCCGCTCTCGGACTGAATGATTACCTGATATACCTTGCCAAACTTATTAAAATCGTTCACGTAGACTGAAGCCAGATTGTATTGAAGCACATCAAATAAACTTGTTAACTCTACTCCTAGTGTCTTCGCTTTAGTTCTATCAATATCTAAATGGTACATTGGTGTATCACTTGTAAATGGCGTCATTGCAAATTGCACTTGCTCTAAGCCATTAACTTCGGCAATAAACTCATTTGTTACTTTACCTAAGGATTCAGTTCCTTGATCATTTAAGTCTCTAATTTGAAACGCAAATCCCCCGGTAGAACCTAAACCAACGATAGCCGGCGCGTTAAGAACAGTAGAACTTACAGCATCCACTTTTTTGAATTTCTCGCGCAAACTAGCCATAATTCCCCAAACACTTAATTCTTTGGTTGGCCTCTTATCCCAATCACTTAACACAGGTATCATCATTCCTGCATTTGTTTTAGCAATAAAACCGCTTAAGAAATCTACACCTGTAATTGTAATAACATCCTCAACGCCTGGATGAGCCAATATTATTTCGGTAAGTTCATCAGCGGCTGCCTCTGTTCGCCCAAGTGACATTGAAGACGGGCCTTCAAAACTCACGAAGAAATATCCCTGGTCCTCTTCTGGGACAAATCCCGTTGGCATATGTAACAAAACATATACCATAACAGTCACTAAACCACCAAAGACTAAAAGGACGAGCAGTCGAAATCTCGATAGCGCCTTGACAGTTGATGCATACCATTCACTGGCAGCATCAAATACCTTGTTGAACCATCTAAATAAAACGAATCGCTGATCTTCTTGCTTAACTTTTAGCAACATTCCACAAAGCGCTGGGCTTAAAGTAAGAGAATTAATTGAAGAAAGAACGACACTAAAAGCAATAGTTAGAGAAAACTGATTATACAGCTGCCCACTGATTCCAGGCACAAAAGTTACAGGGACAAATACTGCTAACAATACTAGCGTCGTTGCGATTACCGGGCTAGTAACTTCTCGCATAGCATTAGCCGTTGCTTTTTTTCTAGAGACACCGCCCTTTGCCAATTGCCTCTCCACATTCTCGACAACCACAATGGCATCATCGACAACGATGCCTATAGCTAAAACTAAGCCCAGTAGCGTAAGGGTATTAATTGAAAATCCGAAACATTGCATCACAGCAAAAGTGCCTACTAACGAGACTGGTATAGCAATGACTGGAATTAAGGCTGCTCGCCAACTTTGCAAAAATAGAAAAATCACAAGGACTACAAGAGCTATGGCTTCAAGCAATGTTATCGCAAGCTCTTGCAAAGAAATTTTAACGAACTTTGTAGTATCAAAAGTTGTTTTGTATTGCATATCATTCGGAAAACTCTGAGACAACCTAGCCATTGCTTCTTTCACACCTTCAGTAACATCAAGTGCATTAGCACCGGGAAGCTGATAAATCCCAATAACCGCTGCCGGATTGCCGTTAAGCGTCGCGTTAGACGCATATGTTCTTGCTCCAAGTTCTACAGAACCAATGTCTTTAATTCGAACAATTGAATTGCGTGAATTTCTTACAATGATATTTTCAAAATCTTCTACGTCCTCAAGTCTACCCTTAGCGGTAAGCTGATAAGTAAATGAAGACTCATCAAGCTGCGGAGGCGCCCCCAACTGACCTGCAATAATTTGCCTATTTTGCTCATTTACTGCGGAGGCAACTTCCTGAGGCTCCAAACCCATAGCAGCCATTTTCAATGGGTCAAGCCAAATACGCATCGCATATTCTTTCAGGCCAAAGATAGTAATACTTCCTACACCTGGCACTCGTTGCAACTCATCATACAAGTGAATATCTGCATAGTTGCCCATAAATACACTGTCATATGTTCCGTCTTCTGAATATAAGCTGATAACCGCAAGCATCGTGGTCGATTGCTTGTTAACGTCAACACCAGTTTTTTGCACAATACTTGGGAGTACGGGCATTGCCTTAGCGACTCGATTTTGCACATCAACAGCCGCCAGATCAAGATCGGTACCAATCTCGAATGAGATAGTCAAATTTGATGCGCCATTATTTGTACTGTTAGATGACATGTACATCATGTTTTCAACCCCATTGACTTGCTCTTCTATTGGAGTTGTGATGATGTCTGCAACTACATCGGAACTAGCTCCTGGATAACTAGCTGTGACTTGCACTTGCGGCGGCGTGATCTCTGGGAATTGGGCAATAGGTAAAATATAAATACAAATACAACCAGCCAATAACATAAGTATGGCTATGCACATTGCAAATATAGGTCTTTTTATAAAGAAGATTGGTGACACAATTATTTACTCTATGGAGCTTGGTCCTGACTAGATTTTGGAATAGATTGATTAGCTACGGAACTTGATATTGAAAGTGATAAGCCTGTACGTAAATTGGTCAAGCCACTCACGATGACTTCCTCTCCCACTTTAAGACCAGATTGAACATGCGTATACTTTCCAGATACAGCTCCAAGTATTACCGGAGTCATTTCTGCAGTATTTTTATCTGAAATTGTCCACACATAGAAACCACCAGGCTGTTGAGCGATGGCATTTGTCGGAACCATAATAGCATCTTGAATCATGTTAATTTGCAAACGGACTTCTACATACTGCCCCGCAAGAATATTCGTTGTATTAATAAATTCTCCTCTTACTAAAAAAGTAGAAGTTGCTTCGTCCACTGAATTATCGATAAAAACAATAGCACCATTTATTTTGATCTCATCCAGTCCCTGCTGAGCCCCTATAGCTTGCCCCTCTGAATTATCCTGCGTCTGAGTAACTAGGATTGGCAACCCGCCTGTCTCCAGAGCTTCTTTTATCATAGGAAGTCTTGATGCAGGAGGATTGCATTCAACGTACATAGGATTTTCTTGCACAATTGAAGCCAGGGCACTTTGAGAATTTGGTCCTACTAAACTGCCAACATCCACAGTTGTTTTACCAATGACACCGGAAATAGGTGCCCTAACTTCACAATATTCAACATTAAGTCGTGCAACCTCAACGCCTGCTTGGGCAGAATCTATTTGAGCAGTTGCTTGCTCATACTGAGTCGCCAAAGCATCAAAAGCCTGTTGAGAAATTGCGCCATTTTTTGTAAGGGGCTCATTACGTTCATATTCTTTTTTTGCATAGTCAAATTGAGCAGCAGCTACTTCAAGAACAGATTCAGCCTGAAGGAGTTCCGCCTCATATTGTTCTGAATCAATTTGATACAACAAATCGCCCTGTTCAACAACTGCGCCTTCTTTGAAATGGCGCTCTAGAAGCCACCCTTCTGTTCGTGCTTTTATGTCGACGACATGAACTGATCTTGTTGAACCAGGCAACGTAAGATAAATAGGCAAATCCTGCGCTGTGGTTTTTGCAGTCGTAACATTTGCGATTGGCGCCGCGCGCAAAGGCGCTTTATCTTCGCAACCGACAAAGGCTAACATGAATAGAATAAGAACAATTTTTTTCATTTCTTCTTCCTTATATGAGCAATTGGCTTTACATCTGGCCCTGGTCCATCGCCCCAATCGCCTCCTAGTGCCTTGTACAGAGCTATAAGGTTTTGAGAAACAACACCAGTTTGTTCTACCAGCTTAAGCTGCTGTTCAATGGAATTCTGTTTTGCAATTAAAAACGACTGCCGATTCTGAGCACCTGCTTGCACAAGATTCTCTGTTAAGAGGGTCGCTGTAACAGCAGACTGCGATGCATCATTCATTGACTCCTGTATTTTTCCAGATTGTATTAGGGAAACCATTGCCACTTCGACTTCAGCAAATGCGCCTAGAACTACAAGTTCCCATTGCAAATATGCTTCTTCAGCTTTTTCTTCTTGAAGTTGAATTTGACTTCTAATACGATCGCCATTAAAAATATCCCAAGTGAATGATGGTCCAACAGAATAGGCGCGACTTGACCATTGCATCAAGTCATTCGACTCAGTTGCCTCATAACCAAACGCACCTGACAACGAAAGTCGCGGATATAAATCGGCTATTTTCGCGCCAACAAGTGCTGCTTGTGCAGCAAGCGCACGCTCTGCTGCACGAATATCTGGTCGCTGCCGAATAACATCTGCAGGGATACCTACTGCAACTTTTGGATTTGCACGGGGGACTGTCGAAGGATCCACAATCATGCTTTGAATGTGTGTGATATCTGTCGCAATCAAAACTGCAAGTCTTGCACACTCTTGAGTTAAAAGCGACTCGTATTCTGGCAATACCGTGATGCCCTGATCATACATCGCTCGCTGCTGTTCCATTGTAATTCGACTAATGATGCCTTGTGCGTACTCCTCCTCGATAAGGGCAAGTGAATCCTTCAAAGTTTCTATATAGATTTCAGCTAATAGTTTTTTGACCTGCAGCACCCGGACATTGATATAGCTTGACGCTACTTCAGCTCGCAATGTAATGAGCGTATCTCGATATTGCTCAAGTTCTGCCTCAAACGACGCGCTTGCGGCTTCTACACTTTTCGATATCCTCCCCCACAAATCTACTTCCCAACTTGCGTCAAGACCTATCTTGAAATCGTTAACAACTGGTGCGATGGCATTTGGAAAAGCCGCGAGCCCAGGAGAATTGTCACTCCCCTGCTCACGCTCTACCCGACCAACTGCTGTGATATCTGGCGAGTACTCAGAGGCTGCAACACCATACTGAGACCTTGCTTGTTTTAAATTTGAAACAGCAATCTTCAATGAAACATTCCGTTTCTGCGATTCAGAAATTAGTGCAATAAGCACTGGGTCATCGAAGCGATACCACCACTGGGAAACGTCTAAAGGAGAATCATTAAATGCACCTACAACATTACTATGCCATGCATCCGGCACCTTGGTTTGTAATGCGGGCTGTTCATAGTTTGAACCTAACGAGCAACCTCCCAATAAAATCAAAAAAAACAAGTTGAAATAATAGATCCGCACATGGAAATCATACCTCAATCCGGTACTCATGAACGCTCATCTTTTCTTCAATCACTTCTGAAACTATGAGTTGTTAAAATTTCAATTATTTTGTATAGCTTGCTTTTACGCCAGGATCATCCAGCTTTAAAAAAAACTGTGCTGTTAGGATCCACGGTTGACACAGTTGGATTTGATATGTTCGATGCTGCTTCCAAGGCTGACTTCTTGACTTCAAACTTGTTTAGAGCAGACACGAGTTCTTCGGGCTTATTTGTAATTCGCAAAGCAGTTTCCGCAATCCGTTCCGCAGTCGACCACAAATCATTGCGCATCGTTTGCTCAAGTGCTTCAGCAAGTTCCATACATGTCCAATAATCCACTGTTGTTTCTAACATTCAATATCCTTTCCAATGCGTACCGCCCATGAGTATCGGCAAGCATCTGTTCAACCCTTGAGTAGTTGGATTACTCGCTATTATTCGGACATCAATATGTGTTAAACAAAAAACTTCGAGGTCAATTATTGGCTTCGAAAACAGCGAATAATTGCAAAAACTAATACTGTGGACTTGTACTGACAATAAGCGACGAACTTAAAAATTGCGCCACATAATGTTCTTATCGGACGTTATTGTGGAATCCTCACTGTTTCAGTGTTTGAGGGTTGCAAAATCACTGTTTTTCTGGTCTAATTCGCCGTTCCCCACCCTTTTAGCGGGCTTCAAATCGATGGTCGATTGTGCCCTTGGGTGATGTTTTTAAAGAACTGGTGATTCTCGTATGGCTCGTTACCTCGGACCTAAAGTCAAACTCTCTCGTCGTGTCGGTGTTCCAATCGCAGACATTCCTAAGCACACTGCAAAGAGGCAACTTACACCTCCCGGACCGCATGGCTTCCGCGGCCGTCGCATGAAAGATTATGGCGTGCGCTTAGTAGAGAAACAAAAACTACGCTACCACTACAACATTCTTGAAAAACAATTCCGCCGATATGTTGCGCAAGCGAGTCGATTGAAGGGTAACACTGGTGAAGTACTTCTACAACTTCTTGAGCAAAGACTTGACAATGTAATTCGACGAGCAGGTTTCGTCCGAACAATTTGGGCTGCACGACAAATGGTTGTTCATGGTCATGTTCTCGTAAATGGCAAGAAAGTTGACCGTCCAAGTTTTGCAATCTCTGCAGGCGATGTCATTAGTCTTAAACCTAAAGTACATAACCTAGCTCGCACAAATATGGAAACTCTCGCTGGCCATATTGTCTCCGACTGGCTTACTATGAATCCATCTGAACTGACATGCACGGTTGTTACACAACCAACGCCTGATCAAATTCCATTTGATGTGAACACAAACCTCATTGTTGAATTTTACCGTTAATCAATAAGAGCCCTTTTGATGGTCAAGGCCATCACATGGCAAGGATGACCCTACTATGTTTAAGTTCCTCCGCAAGTACAGCGTCTGGATTCTAGGCTTTGGCGGCACGCTGCTTCTTATCGCATTCCTCGCACCAAACGTAATTCAGCAACTTGCTCAACAAGCAGGCTATGCGGGGACAACTCAAGCAAAAGTTGGAGACAGTGAATCTGTTGGTTATGAGCAATGGCAACAAAATGTCATCGAATCTCAGGTGATTGATACTATTGGAGGAGTAATACCTGGCGTTGGAGAAGTTGAGTCGCCATCACACTGGTTTTTACTCTCGCGCGAAGCGGATCTTGCAGGACTCACTCCACCGCTACAAGCAGTTATGGTGACTGAACAAAACCTCATCGATATCGTTCGTAAAACTGGAGCAAGCCCACAAAACGTACTCCAAGCACTTGCGCATCTCCAAGGTGTACAAAGACTCGTACGGATGTACCAATCTGCGGGACGTTTTTCAGACCGACGACTACACCGCGCAGCCGATGATTACTTCTCAACTGCGGAAGTTGAAACTGTCATCATCCCGGCAACGCCTGAAGCTAATGGGTCTTTTAGTGAAGAGGAAATGAAAGTACAACTCGACGCTTGGTCAGATACACCCGAGGGTGAAGGCGACCATGGCTTTGGCTACAAAATGCCAAACCGCTTTAAAGCAGAATGGATCACAATACCAACTAGCTCTATTCAAGAAAATGCCCGACAAAGCAGTGAATTTTCATCAAGGGAACAGCGCAAATTCTGGCGACGGAATGAAAACGACCCTCGATTTCCTGCCATTGATTCTACTGATGAGATTCCAGAATCCGTTTCGAATGCATACTTAGACCAACTGACAGAGAAAAAACGTGCAGAAATTGCTCGTTTAGCGTCCGAACTTTTACGAAATCCACGCCGCGGATTCGCTGAGTCAAATGGATCTATTATTTTGCCCGAAGACTGGTCATCAAAACAACTTAGTTTTGAACGCCTTGCCGAAACACTCCAAGAGAAACTCAATATCCCACTTCCTGAATACGGAGCAATTGCAGAATGGAAATCTGTAGGAGAATCAGGCACAACCCCTGTTCTTGGAAATGTAATTGCAATCAACCTAGGCGATACACCTGTTAATTTCGAAACACTCATTACTTCAGCAAAAGAATTTGATGGGTCCGGTCTATTTCGTATTCAAGAAAACTTGGCTAGCCCTGTACTTGAAGATATGAATGGCGACCTTTATCTCTTTCGACTAACAGAGACAGACCCCACTCGAATGCCTTTAAGCCTCGATGAAGTACGTGACCAAGTAACCTATGACCTCGGTCGTATCGCGCGGTGGAAAACACTTCAAGCCGAAGTAGAACTCATTCAACAAAGTGCACGTGAAAATGGATTGCTCGGAACATCCTTACAGTACAGCTCGACTGTTAATCCAACACGTTCCGTCTCACTGGTAGATGCAGGAGTCCCATCCATTCTTGGGGCAACAGACCGCAGACCACTAATGGCACAAGCGATTATCCAGCGCATTGCTATGGGACAGACTGTTGACGATATGTCTACGACTATTCCAGCTCTTGAAGAAAATGATCGTGAACTTATTCAATCAATTATTGACCATGCGACCAATTTACCACTTGACGTTCCCGTATCAGCTCTGCCTGTGGATAAGCGAATATTCGTTGTTGAATCACCTGAAAACATGGCACTCGTGTTAGTGCGAGTTACGGGAACTTCACCCGCAAGCAGCGAACTGGCCGCAGAGTTCACCTCAGGAAACAACTCTATTCTCCAAACGCTGATTTCATTTGATGAGCTTGGAGGTGTCGAATCCATGGGAGATGCCTTCTCTTTTGAACGTCTTGCTGAACGACACAACTTCGAACGAGGTTCGAATAACCTTGAAGACTCCGAAAACTCAGTAGAAGAAACTGAAATCAACTAACTTTTGAACCGCTTGGCATCGGCCTATCGCATCGGAGGACTGCCACGTCCTCTGCATTTTCTCCAATGCGTTTTGTTGCTGCGACAACCATCCCCTCACTAATTTCACCACGAATTTTTCGCGGTTCAAGGTTTGCCACAATTATTACTTGAGATCCCTCGAGCTCTGATGGTTCGTACCATGCCTTCATGCCAGCGCAAATCTGACGACCGTTAGGCGAACCATCATCAATCTGTAATTTCAACAACCTGTCAGCATCTGGGTGCAATTCTGCTTTCGTCACTGTGACGACACGAAAATCTACTTTAGCGAAATCTTCAAACGATATTTGTGGGAGAAATTCTGTCATGATGTAGACAGTTTACTCTACACCGACTGCTTTCGCATCTCGGTCACTCAACATTCCGCCATCACTTCGCAATTTCACCGTCCCGTCCCGCTTCCAAGAGCGATCACAGCGCGGTTCCTCACGCAAATCTTCAACCACCACAACCGAATCGTCATTAAATGAAACTCTGGATACCCCACAGAGATCCGCAAGGTCATTTTCATCAAAAACTTTGCAACGGTCTGGCAACTGTAATCCAGCATCAAGTGGATTTTCGATGCCCTTTTGTTTGGAATCTTCGAGAGCCTTCAATGCCTGATCTCGAACCTGCATAAAATCTTCCCACCGTTCATCACAAGAAAAACAAACTGAAGAAAACTCTTCTAAATGCACGCTGCCAGCATTGTCACCATGCAACGATCGCCACGCTTCGTCTGCCGTGTGTGGCATAAAGGGCGCTAGCAAACGAATGAGAGCATCTGCAATTGTCCGAAGGGTTGATTCGGCTTGTAACCTACGCGGCGAACTCGCATCATCACAATACAAGCGGTCTTTTACTGTTGCTAAATAAATCGATGAAAGTGAGTGGTTGCAAAAATCATATAACTTTTGCTGAGCAACTCTAAACTCATACGATTGCAAAGATGATGTAACGACTTCTACTGTTTTACTTAACTCTGCCAATATCCATGCATCAATCGAAGTTGGCTCAATTGAATCGCGACATTCTTGACCTATGTTGCCAAGCAAGAATCGAAGTGTATTTCTAATCTTGCGATAGCTTTCTGCAGCAATCTCGAAAAATGACATATCGACTTTAATGTCATTATCGTACGCAAGAGAACTGACCCACCAACGGCACACGTCAGCACCGAAATCCTTCAATAGCTCATCTACATTCAGTGCGTTCCCTCCACTCTTACTCATTTTCTTGCCATCTTTGGCCACCATAAAACCGTGCGTAAGAACACTTTTAAAAGGTGACTTTCCGGTGACTGCAAGCGCTGGAAGCATGGATAGTTGGAACCAACCGCGATGCTGATCACTTCCTTCTAGGTACAAATCCATTGGATATCCTTGCCCACGCTGCTGCATAACCGCATGCCAAGATGTTCCGGACTCAAACCAGACATCAAAAATATCATGCATTTTTTTGAGAGTTGATAAATCAATGTTGTCAGGATTTTCCCAATGTTGAAGCAACACTTCTGGAGTCTGCGCAAACCAAGAATCTGAACCGTGTTCAGAAAATACTTTTGCAACTGCACGCACTGTTTCAGCAGTAAGTAAAAAAGAACCATCCTGTTTGGCGAACGCTGGAATCGGGAGACCCCAAGCACGTTGGCGGGACAAACACCAATCAGGCCTTGAATCGAGCATACCGCGCATTCTGTTTTGACCCCATGCAGGCACAAAATGTATGTCGTTTTCAGTTGCATCCAACGCTTCTTCACGAATCGTGGAACCATTCGGAAGTTTTCCATCAACTGCAACAAACCACTGTTCTGTCGAACGAAAGATGACGGGGGTTTTACTACGCCAATCGTGCGGATAACTGTGTGTGTACATAGACATGTGGTATAGATGACCTGAATCATTCAAGTGTTTTACAACGATGTCATTTGCATCCCATACAGATAAACCAGAAAGGAATTCTGGTACAGAATCGTCGTACATGCCATTTGCTTGGACTGGACAATAAATATCTAAATTGTTCGCCAAACCAACGATGTAGTCATCTGTCCCGTGCCCAGGCGCAGTATGAACAAGCCCTGTGCCATCTTCTAGGGTAACATGTTCCCCACTAATGATCGGGCAAATGCGATCGCAATACACATGATGGTATGCTAATCCCATAAGCGCTTCACCTTTGCAATTGCCAAGAACTTCAGGCGTCACGCCGGTAATGGCTGCAACTTTTTCAAGCAATTCGCTGGCAACAATTGTCACCTTTTCGCCTAAACGAACAAGTGAATAGTTAAATCGTGGCGAAACGGTAATGGCCATATTCGCAACAAGTGTCCACGGAGTTGTCGTCCAAATCAAAAACGATGGCGCTACGTTGAGAGTAACATTAAAAACACTTGCAACTTCTTCGGGTTGAGCAGCATCGAAATGGACAAATATCGAGGGATCGTCCCTATCTTCATATTCAAGCTCTGCCTCGGCTAGCGCTGTCTCATTTGCAATGGACCAATGCACTGGCTTCAGCTGTCTGTACACAACGCCTGCGTCGACAAGGTCCGCAAATACATCGAGGACTGCTGATTCGTACTTTGGATTCATCGTCAAATAGGGATTTGCGTAATCAGCAAGCGTTAACAAACTTTGCATTTGTCCAGTTTGTAATTTGACGAATTTTTGCGCATATTTTTTACATTCCCTGCGCACGGCTACTCGCCGAGTTTCGTCATCAAGCGTTTTCAGTTTTTCAATTTTGCCAGACTCCACGAGGTCAGTCATTACTTTATGCTCAATCGGTAAGCCGTGACAATCCCATCCTGGTGTGTAAGTGCATTTTTTGCCGGACATTAATTGAGTTCGAACAACAATATCCTTCAACACCTTATTAAGTAAGTGCCCAACATGAATCGAACCATTCGCATAGGGTGGACCATCGTGAAAGACAAATGGTTCAGCATCTTTTCGTGCGTCCTGTATCGCATCGTATAAATTAGCCTTATTCCACCTTTTCACAGATTGCGGTTCATTTTGCGCAAGATTTCCGCGCATCGGGAATGAGGTCTTCGGCAGATTCAATGTTTTCTTGTAATTTGGTGTTGTGTTTGTCATATTAATGTTCGTGTAGAGTACCCGATTCATCTATGTGCTCGTTCGAATCGTGCGAATGCATAGAAGAAATACCCCACGCAATCACAAGGCCCATCAACAGAGAAACTGTAAGCGATATTCTATCATGCTGATGAAATTGCAATTCGGGCAACAAATCACATAATGAAATGCAAAGGAACATACCAGCAGAAAATGCTAGTGCAGCCGCTATCGACTCTTCACTTGCACCACCACTTAATAGAAAAATGATAACACCCACTGGAACAGCAAGTGCAAAAACAAGATTGATAAGAACGGCGAGTTTTGTTTTAATATCTGCAATCCGCATCATTGCGATAAGGGCCAGGCCATCAAATGGTTTATGAAGTACCAAGGCGATAAACACACCAAGTGCAACAGATGTACCTCCCACCTGCCATGAAGCACCTAGTGCAACACCAGCGAGTATGCTGTGAATCGACAAGCCTATAAAAGTACCTACCCATGTAAGTTTATGTTCATGCATACAGGACTCGTGTTTACCCTCTGAAACATCATGGCAATGAGAAGGTAAAAAACGTTCGAGAAGAAAAATTACTAAAAAACCTACCAAGAGCCATAGCATCACCTGCTTTGCTGCTCCATGCTCAAGTGCTTCGGGCAACAAATCTAATGTGGCTATACCTGCCATCAGACCACCAATAAAACTCATTGCTAACTGAATTCTTGTATGCGTTAGTCTAATGAATAGCGGAACAAAGCCACCAAAAATTGATGCAAGCGCTATTGAGATGCAAAATAGATAAATCATGGCCTCTAATTTTCCTCTAAAGAGTGTGTGATTATAGTTAGAATATGAGTATGAAGCAGGTAACTGCGGGCAAGAAGAAGAAGAAGTCCCAGAATAATCCCTGGTCGACACCGGCGATGCAACAGTATCGCGCGATGAAAGAAGCACACCCAGAGTGCGTTCTTTTCTTTCGCATGGGCGATTTTTATGAGATGTTCGATGAAGACGCCAGAATCGTATCGAAAGCCATCGGATTAACCTTAACTCAACGAGGTAATGGATTGGATATGGCAGGCGTACCACACCACGCCGCTGAAGGATATATGCGAAGAATAGTTGAGGCTGGTTTTCGTGTAGCGGTCTGTGAACAACTTGAAGATCCTTCACAAGCAAAAGGCATAGTCAAACGCGGCGTGACTCGAGTCGTCACCCCAGGCACACTTGTAGATGAGTCCTTGTTAGACGAAGCGAAATCCAACCTATTAGGCGCAATGCACTATAACGGAGACTTAGTCTCAATAGCTCTTACTGAATTGTCCACTGGCCTTTTTGAACTTCACCAATGTTCACTAAGTCGTGTTGGAGATACTCTCGAGCGACTTGGCTTATCTGAAATCCTCGTTGATGAAGATGATGAACAACTTGAACACGCAGTAACGCATTTCGGTATCGCACTGACGAAGCGACCATCGTGGATATTTCATGCTAACGAGGGAATGAGTATCCTCAAGCGGCAATATGGAGTAACCACTGTCGATGGCTTTGGACTTACCTCTGATGACCCAAGGATTGCTCCCGCTGGTGCACTACTCGCGTACATCAAACAGACGCAAACTAGCGACTCTGCACTTGCACATTTAAGTACGCCAAAACTCTGCAGTGAATCTGAATTTGTTTCTCTTGACGCCACAACACTTCGCAGTTTAGAAATCGAACAAACAATACGTACCAATACTATCGAAGGCTCACTACTTTGGGTTATTGGACATTGTAAAACTGCAATGGGCAAACGCTTGCTGCGTCAGTGGCTTTGCGAACCATTAGCTAATCGCGAAGCAATTGAGCGCAGGCAAAGTGTTGTTGGTGCGTGCATCAATGATGCCAAAATGACTCGAGGCATCCTTGAAAATCTTGAGCATATTCAAGACATCGCACGAATCGCGGGTCGAGTTTCAATGGGTCGCGTAACACCACGAGACATTGTTGCTTTAGGGCGGTCTATCAACGAGTGCAAAACGTTAGGAGATAACCTGCACGCACCTCCTCTAGAAGAAATTCAGCAACACATTCATAAACTATCTCAAAAATTGAGCCCTCTTGCAACGAGTATTCTAACTGCTTGTACTGATGACCCACCAGCACACATGCGTGACGGAGGTTTATTCAAAGACGGTTTTGATATAAAACTTGACGAAGCAAGAGTGCTCCAACGCGATGCTGGAATTTGGCTAGCATCGTATCAAGCGCAGCTCACGGAAGAAACTGGCATTTCAACCATAAAGGTTGGCTTCAATAAAGTCTTTGGATACTACATCGAAGTCTCACGCGCTCAATCAACGCATGTGCCTGATTTTTTTACGCGCAAGCAAACGCTTAAAAATGCCGAGAGATATATCACTCCTGAGCTCAAAGATTTTGAAAATAAAGTGCTAAGTGCTGAATCGCAAGCACTCGGAAGAGAAAATGAACTCTATAACGAGTTATGCGTCACTATCAAAACACACGTGCAAACCATTATTGAATTCGCCAATGTAGTTGCAACACTCGACGTGCTTGTCTCATTTTCTAAAACAGCCCAACGCTACAATTATGTACAGCCTATCCTTGTGGACGAACCAACGATTCGAATTTCTGGTGGCAGGCACCCTGTACTTGATCGCTTGCTCAAAGACTCGTTCGTTTCAAATGATTGCACCTTAGAAGGCAAATCGCTCGCACTTATCACTGGGCCAAACATGGCTGGCAAATCGACATATATCCGACAAATTGCACTCATCACACTTCTTGCACACACCGGATGCTTTGTTCCTGCAACAAGCGCCACCATTGGAATGGTAGATAGAATTTTTACGAGAGTAGGAGCAAGCGATGAACTGCATAGTGGGCAATCCACATTCATGGTCGAGATGGTTGAAACTGCAAATATACTGAATAACGCAACGGAGCAGAGCCTTGTCATTCTTGATGAAATTGGACGCGGCACAAGTACTCTTGATGGCCTATCCCTCGCTTGGGCAATTGCTGAAAATCTTGCTGAGCGTGGATGCAGAACGTTGTTTGCAACACATTACCACGAGCTAACTACACTTGCAGACCGTGACGATGGCGTCATCAATTTGCATGTCACAGTTCGTGAATGGAAAGATGAAATTGTATTCCTTTATGGGATTAAAGAAGGTCGTACAGATCGAAGTTATGGTATTCATGTGGCTAAAATTGCTGGTGTACCAAACGCTGTTGTTAATCGAGCAAATGAACTTCTCGAAACACTGAGCGTACATACGCAACAGGCTAGTAGGGAGAGTGCGCACTCTCCGGCTCCGCAGATGAGCTTATTCACTTCGTATCTCCCAAGCCCTCTTCTGGAAGAACTCAAAGCAATTGATTTAAATGCAATATCTCCTATGGAATCCTTTGAGTTACTTAGATCGTTTAATCGCCGTGCTTCTGACGAAGGCGAGCGCTAAGTCGTAAAAGCAGTTGCACGCGTTCAAACTCGTTTAACCAATCTTGGATTGATGCTTGGATTTCCTGTTGTTCAATTGATGCACCTGGCAAATCGCATGCTGGACCAAGTTGTCGGCGAGCAATTGCTCGGTATCTTGAAAGTGTTCGATCACCAAGCACTGAAACAGGCTCATAATCTTCAGCAAGAAAAAGCACTGTCGGAACCCGATTCCCTGCATTAATCTTAACCTTATTTGATAGCGAAATGGCCTCATCTCTATCAAGCCATCGCATATTAATGCAAGGTGAAGCCGATGCTATCACATTGTAAATAGGACCTTGCGCCGAACAATCTCCGCACCAAATACCTGATAGAACAATTATGTTCATTGTTCGAACAAAAGAATTCACTACTGCTTGTTGCGACTGGGAAAGTTCGACTTGGGACTCTACTCTTCGCCAGGGCTCAGCACTTGCGCCTGCTTTTTCAAGATACAATTCATATGAATCGCCTTTCACAAACCACTGCTGTAACTCCTCCTTCACGATTCCAATTGGCATAACGACTCCTATTCTAAATTTGGCCAAACAACCCAATCGCCAGATGAACCTGAACCCAATTTATCTGCATCTTGCGCATGAATGCCGCCATCATCACGCTGATCACAACCGAGTGAATATATCAGGGGGGCTCCTTCAACAAGAATAATCTTCAGAGGCTCACCAGTCCAAGCGTCAGTAACACCAGCGCTTGCTAAATCTCTTGGCCACTCACCGCTTTCGTTGTACCACTGCACTGCATACAAAACAGCAAGCGTGGCATCCCTGTTTGCCCTGGTGTACTCACCTTGAAGAAGCGCTCGATCAAGAGCAGGCATCAACAAGTTGACAAGAAAGTATCGATCAAACATGGTCGAATGCCCCGGAAGAGCGGCTGGCTGGTATTCAGGTGAAGATTGCAAGGTGTACAACGGCACGCCTTGACGGGATTCAGCTAAATCCATCCTAGCGTCATACTCCTCACGCATTTCTTTGCGCGATGCAAAAAAAACATCTGCGATTGGCGTAAACAATGCCGGATAAAATCCTGATTGATTAGATAGATTCGGCTCGGCACTGACCAATTCCGCAAAGTCTAGCATTTGATTAGATTCGACTGGCACGAGATAACCATCACCTTCTCCATTATCCGTGTATATACGTTGGAGCAAGTCGTACATCATAAAACGCTCACCATCCAAACTAACGATGAGATGAGGCTCTAGATTTCGAATGGACTCTTGAAGAGAAGACAACTCTTTCAATGAAAATAGAGCCGGTTCATATTGAAGAATTTGTTCTATTGTCTGAAACACGAGATTAAAAATCGACAGTGACACCAAATCACTAATTAGCAACGAAGGCTGACGAACATGGATACCAATTTGCAACATCGCAGATATATCTTTTAAGCATCGATCTGTGTCGCCCTTTGATGCAGCATCTTTTGCATCTACTAGTAACAAACGCGCCAGATTACGCATTGGTGACAACTGAGGGAGTAAAATTTCCAAAACAGTTTCACCAGAAGGCCCCTCACCTTGCGAAGCATATTGATCTGGCCAAAGCTCTTTATCCTCTTCGCTCACTTTACCTGACGAGATATAACCAAACACCTCTTTCGAAGTCGCTCGTTGTAAGTGTTGCAGCGTCTCATCGTGTTCTTGAATCCAAGTATCAAAATGATTCCAGCCCGCTTCATGCGTCCACTGCGGAGTGTCTAGTTCATTTTCAATGAAAAAAGTAGATGGTTCAGGATTTGATTGCAACGCAATCGCAGCACTACGATAATGTGGCCATCCTCGTTCTGATTCTGGAACGGAAGATGCCACTTCATTAATTTTTGCAATGTAATCAGTTGAAAGAGTGGCTGTCCGATTCATCGCAATAATCACCCAGGCACCATATACAATAATCAGTGCTAAAAATAAAAAGAGTGACCACTTGCATATTGTCTTAATCATCAAGACCTCCGTTTTATAATTACATAGTAAAGTAATTGGCTATATAAATAAGCTAGAAGTAAGTTATTTTTTTGAAAGCTTCCACGCATGCTCTAGCACACTAGGAATTCCTTCTCGAGTCGCACTTGAGGAGGCAATAACCTCTACGCAAAGCGCATTTGAAATTGATTGAATTCTATTATCTCGCTCATCCTCTGGAAGTAAATCTACTTTATTCAACACGACAATTTCATCTTTGCTCGCAAGCTCAGGTGAATAATTTTCAAGCTCTTCGCGAATAGTTCTATAGTTTGCAATCGGGTCACTACCATCAATCGGCATGACGTCTACCAAGTGAAGCAGCGCTCCTGTTCGCTCTACATGCTTAAGAAAACGGTGACCTAGTCCTGCACCGCCCGCAGCACCTTCAATTAACCCTGGAATATCGGCAATTACAAGCCGCCTTTTTAAATCCAATTCAGCAATGCCTAGATGCGGTTGCAATGTCGTAAATGGGTAATCTGCCACTTTGGGCCTTGCCGCTGAAATAGTTGAAAGCAAAGTCGACTTGCCAGCATTTGGTAAGCCTACAAGACCAATGTCTGCAATAAGTTTTAATTCAAGTGTGAGAATATATTCTTCAATTGGTTCGCCGAGCGTAACTTCCCGAGGGGCTTGATTCGTTGATGATTTAAAGTGTTCATTTCCCCAACCCCCTTTCCCGCCACGAGCTACAAGCAGCTCCTGCCCATCCTCAGCAATGTCTGCAAGCAGTTCGCCAGTGGATTCTTCTTTGACTAGCGTGCCCAAAGGAACCTTCACAATACAATCCGACCCATTACGACCGTGCATTTGACTGCCCTTCCCTTGTTTCCCGTGCTCGGCTCGGTAATGCGGCTTATGTGTCAACGGCAATAGCGTATCAATACTTTGATCCCCAACAAGAATAACGTTTCCGCCATCACCTCCATCGCCACCATCTGGACCACCTTTGGGTATATATTTCTCACGCCGGAAACTCATACATCCGTCACCACCCTTGCCACTCCTTACAAAGATTCTGGCTCGATCAACTAACATGTATGTTCGTAAAGAATTTAGTTTACTGCTGTAAACTGAGGTACAGATTCATCAGCTGGCACGATATCGACGTAACGTCCGCGAAAGCGAACTTTCCCAGGTTCAGTTGCAAACAAGGTGTCATCATTGCCTCTACGCACCATATAACCAGCTTTGAACTTTGTCCCACACTGGCGAACAATAATTGAACCCGCTTTTGCAGTCTCACCACTATAAAGCTTTATCCCGCGATATTGAGGATTCGAATCACGTCCGTTGTTGGTTGAGCCACCGCTCTTCTTATGGGCCACAGCATTACTCCTTGTGCAATAAATCCCGTTTACTTACGGGAGCTCCGTATTGTATCAATACAATTTTGGGAGTTCAACCCCAATCGATATTTCCTGATTGTTTACCTAAAAATCCACTTCCGAGACACATTCGTTCCACTTATCAAGCCTTTGGAACTTGCCGTGAGATCTCTTACACTTGTTCCAGAACTCACCGGCCTTACTGGCAAGGGCTTTAGAATAAGCTGGTCTACTCCACCATCAACAGTCCAGGAAAGCTGAACTACACGATGAAGCTTCTTTTTTTCGCCTGTGATTGGATGCTCCACTTCTGCAGTATCTCCACTTGCCCCTGAGGCGAAAACCTGTACTTGGCGCACATCCTCATTGTTCGCTTTCCAGATTGCAATGCTGCGTATGGCATTCTCTTCACCTTGAAGAATAGGCCCACTTGCATCAGATTGGGTCTTCATCAATGGGTCGCCAAAAATATCTAAAACATGTAATTGAACTGCACGTGAGACATTATCCCCTTCTGAAATAATCTCACCTTTATCTGTGACTAAATCAAACTGCGGAACCCATCGTCGATCTTCACCGGTTGAATTTTCCACTTCATAAACAAGTAGCCAATAACCAACCCCTGTTTCAAGGTCGCGATAAAAACGCAAATCGCCTGTGCTTAAATCAAGTTGCCATCTTTCAGCACGATCAGTGGCAATTGGATGCGCTTCGCTTTTTTGAAAAGCACATGAAAGCAATAAAAGAATGATTAAATAATTGGACAATCGCATTATGATTCCTCCTAGCAATAGCTCATTCTAGCAGTAGGAGGATGCTTCGTGATGCTTGTCCAGAGAAATAGACATCTAGAAGCAGCCAACTGCCGCTCTTGGTCATGAAAGGACGCCTACCCACATGCTTGCTGGAAACACTATGCCAACCAGAGGCTGATTGATTGCCCATAAATTCACTGGACACGGCCAATGTACTAAATAATTGCAGATCACAAAGACTAAAGCATGTTCAAACCACAAATGTTGGCTATTACAAGACTTGCAAGAGTTCAATCAGGAGCACTCCTTCTACATCCAGCTCTAGAATCAGAGAAATCGATCTTGTACCTCTAGGCCGCACACCAAAAGCTAGTCGTCCTGAAATGAGAAACACGCTAGTTACTCGAGTAGTGAAATATAGTAAATACTATAGACTTTCCACCTTTTCGCTTGCGACAGACAAGGCAAATACGCCCGCAGTTACACGAAACTCTTGGCATAACTTCATAATAATAAAACAGAAATGAGCACTCATCCATAAGTTGTCCACACGTTGTTGACAATTCTTCGTAATCAGAAAATGTTTTTTTCTTTCGACGCGTTTGTATAGTAAAACACTGCACTTACAGCCCTCGGGATCTCTAAAATAAGCACGGCCTCTTTAATCACCTCTTTGCAACGCATGCAATATTCGCTACTCTCCGCAAACTGCTTAAGGACGAGCAGATCCCTCCAGAACGGTGTGGTAATGGATTCTCATTACAATAATTCTTTGCAAATACACCTTGCTGTTGATGGGAAGTTTGAAGGAATATATGCGCAAACTCACATTAACCTACTTGGAATTGGTTTTTCATGTCCAACTCTGCTCACTTACAAATTGAACAACAGCTAAGAAAATGTATTAGCAATTCAATTGGCGAGCAACCATATCGAATGTGGTTTTCAGACACCGAATTTCATTGTGATAAGGAGCAGGTTAATTTTGTGGCTGCTACTCCATTAGCTGCTGGATGGATTACTGATCGTTTTGCACCCACACTACAAAATGCCACTAATCAAATCTACGGTAAAGAAATAGCAGTCCACATTTCATCAAAAGAAAAAGCCTGCGCCGGCAGAGCTTCTACGAACACGGGGACTAATGCGAAATTAAGTAAGAGCAAGCCAAAACAAACAAAACGAAATTTAATGCAATTTGAAGATTTTATTGTTGGTAGCTGCAATCAGCTTGCATGGACGGCTGCAAAACAAATAACCACCGAAGAGGGCAAAACAATTTCCCCTCTATTTATTCATGGCTTATGTGGGGTTGGCAAAACCCATTTACTTCAAGCAATCTGTCATCAAGCACTAAAAACCACTTCGAAAAAAGTCCGGTATGTCACAGCCGAGCAATTCACAAATGAATTCATCGCCAGTTCACGAACGGGTGAATTTGCTCGTTTTAGGACTAGATATCGAAATCTTGATTTACTTGCGATTGATGATGTACATTTTGTAGCAAATAAAACAAAAACACAAGAAGAACTCCTCCATACAATCGATACCGCTGATTTGAGAGGAACGAAACTTGTCCTTGCATCCGACGCAGACCCTAGATTGATTCGAAGTCTCAATCAATCCCTGTCAAATCGTTTTGTCGCTGGGATGATTGCTGAAGTCAAACGCCCTGATCGAAATACCAGGTGCAAAATAATACAAAAACTCTGCATGAAATTCAATATCTCTATGTCTAAATCTGCAATGGACCACCTGGCTGGACAAGCAGTTGGATCTGTCAGAGAAATCGAAGGCGCCGTCACCAGATTAAAAGCAACTGCATCGCTTTTAATGAACGAAGCGAATGCCACAATCGGAATCGACGGCGTTGAACGATTACTACGCAAAACTCCTCCGACAATGCTTCCCATACGTATGGCACATATCATAGAAGTTACTGCGAAACGAGCAGCGCTCTCGCCACAGGACCTAAAAGGATCTTCCAGAGCTGCAAGAATAGTGTTTTGGAGAAGCATAGCAACTTACCTTGGTAGAACACTTACAACGAGTAGTTATCCAGAACTCGCAAAGGCATTAGGCAGAAAAAATCATTCGACCGCACACGCAACCGTAAAAAGAATCACTGCAATCCTTGATAGCGCGAGTCCTATTCGTAAGATTAATAGCGAAGATATAGATGTTAGAGAAACCATCGATCAATTGACATGGGCCGTACGATCTAAAGCGAATGAGAGCGTTGATGAGAGAAGATCGTAGCTCAGAACGGTGGCGGAGCACGAAAAATGGCTCTGGGAGAGTAAGCCAAAGGATATAACTGCTTCTCTATTAACCATCTCCGCAAGTGAATTAGATGAGATTTTGATGCTACAATCATAATATGAGATTTTTGGCGATAACTTTCTTGCTTGGCAATTTGCTTACACTCACATCAAGTGTATTGGCCGATAGAGAAAGCGACCATACAGACGCAGCATTGCGCCAACTTCATCGAGCGACGACATCACAAAAAGACGGGCAACATTTGTTAAGTCTCTCCGCTTTACGATCATTGCGAGATCCTGATTTACGCCCCTTCTTCCACCAATTTTCACAGCACTCCGACTGGGCTGTCCAAGTTCATGCGGTTCTTGGCCTGGCTGAATTAAGTAACGAAAAAACTGTTGACCCTTGGCTGATTCAACAAATTTCTCCTGCTGCTCGACAGCATGTAGTTTCCCAGGGCCTAGATGACGGCTTGTTTAAAAAAGAACAAATTGAAACATTACTCAATTGGCCCTACCTTGAAAGTTCGCCACGCCTTTTGCTTCTTGCAGATTTACTCATACTTGAAGGCACTACGAATCTTAAAATGCTCAAAGAACTCTCAAGCAATACAGACCTAAGTGTTGCGATGTTCGCTGCACTACTTTCCGAAGACCAGGGTGTCATCGAGCGAACAACCCAAAACCTCCGCAGGGCTACAAGACCCGATCGTGGCACTGCGCTTCTACGAACACTCCTCTTAATCAGGCAATACAAACTAGTATCGAGCGCTGATTGGCTGCAATTGCTTCTCGAAAAAAATGCAATTGCTATTACTGAACAAGAACGATATTGGGCGTTATTTACCCTGCTGACTGTTGACCAAAATGCAGGTCTTCAGGCATGGGAGACCGCGTTCTCCACGGATCCAGATCGAAAAGATCAAGTTCGTTATTTACTGCTTCTTCTCGAAGCGGGAATAGTCCCCACAGAAACCCAAATTGCACGTTTAAAAATTGATTTGGACGACAATCTACTTGGAACAATGGTGCGTGCTGGGAATATTAATAAACCACAAAACGACATTACCCTTAACGATACGGAACAACTTGCGAATCTTGTTAAGCAAGGTCACCGAGCCTCAACGGACTGGGCATTCCGCGTGTCTAAAAAAAAGCTTGAAGGCGAAAACGCAAATATCTTTTATACTGAGATTGCTTCAATTCCTGAACAATCAAATCCACGCAGAAATACTTCCGCGATACAAGCGTTCATTCGACTTATCGAAACTGATCAAGATGCAGCTTGGGAACTACTGCAAAAAACAGAGGATGACAGTGAACAACAACAGCTTCTCCTCCTTGCAATGTTGCAATTACCTGACGAAGAAATATCTAAACAAGCAGTCAAAATTCGCCGAATTGGTTTAAACAAACCAGACATCATGACTCTGCTTCTCGTTGCTCGAGGAACTGCAGCATTACCTGAAAATGACCAAGACTACCTTGGAATTATCGCGGCTGGAGGCGGACATTTAAGCCCAGCGCTTGAAACACAAGCAGCCTGGCTGTACTTAAAACGGATGGGTCTTGCAGATAAGGCACTTGCCGCAGTTAGTCCTAAATAAACACCTGTGTCCACTAATATTCCCCTAAGTTGTGCTGACATTACCAATCGAGAAATTCGAGCGGCCAGTGATGCACTACAATCTAAACAACTTACACTTGGATCTTGGACGTCTCAATTTGAAAAATCTGTTGCCCTGCACGCTGGAAGTACATACGGGATATCGACCAATTCTGCACATAGCGCAATGCACATCTTGCTTGAATCAATGGGCATTCAGCAGGGTCAAGAAATTATTCTTTCAGCATTTGCTTTTCCCGCAACCGCTGCGACCATTATTCGCATGGGCGCAATTCCTGTTTTTGCAGACTGTGATGTCCGCTCCTTAAATATGAATAGCAAAGATGTCTCCTCAAAAATAACGTCAAACACAAAAGCTATTATTGCTAGTCACACATTTGGAAATCCAAGCGGCATTGAGTCTATCGCTTGTATAGCCCAAGAGCAGGAAATCTCTCTCATAGAAGATGCCCATCAAGCAATTGGCAGCAAAATAAATACTAGACAAGTTGGATCATTTGGCCGCGCGGCCGTTTTTGGCTTCCACTCCACTGCACAACTAACTAGTGTTGAAGGCGGGGTCATTACCACTGACGACGATGCGCTGGCAAAACAATGCCAAGAGAGACGTAACCACGGCTTCTCCAGCGATCCTGCGCTTGGCGTACAAGAGGTCCATCAAATTCGAACGGGGGAACGAATGATTTCTATGGGTTACGACTATAAACTCAGCGAAGTCCACGCAGCCGTGGGGACAGTACAGATGCAGCGCTACCATGAGATAATGCAACAACGTAATCAACTAGCCCGATGGTACACCAGACGCCTTGGTGGAGTCACTGAAATCACATGCCCGACAATTGATGCAGGTATCGAAATGAGTTGGGACGGTTATGTAATAAGACTTAATGACAATTACACCCAAAGCGATCGAGACGAGATTATTCGTGGCCTTCATCGACATGAGATTGGTGCAGCTGACTATTTTCAATCAATCCCCACATTGCCCGCAATTGCAAAACACCTTAGTGCCACAGACGATTGCCCCGTCAGCAATTCCATCTCTGAACGAACAATTGCCTTGCCGTTCTACACTGCGATGACACAACGTGAAGTTAGCATTGTGGCACAAACACTAGAGTTAATGCTCACCAGAAGTAACTTCGGCAATTAACCGCACTTAGTAAATGTCAGTTTTTTTTGCTTCTGTACTTCAATGACCGGCACTTCTTTCGAGTCGTCACCCATCGAAACAATTGCGTCAAGAACATTGTACTTGTGCTGTCCTTCAAGCAAGTCAATAGCACATTTAGCTTGAGTAAAGTCCATCTGTAAAATGGCGCCCGCTTCTATAGATGGGTTTTCTAATCGTCGGATAATAATGGCCTCTTGTGGGCGCCGCCTTCGATCTAAAATCATGTTTGAAGCGAATATCAGGAACACTCCTACAAAGAGCATTATCTGTTTTGCATAGGATTGATTCGTTTCCTGCTGGAATCCAGAAGGTGCCTTTGTAGTAATAATGTCGATTTTAGTTACCGCATCTGCTGCAATAGATTGAATAGTTGAACGGAGCGATTGAAGTAGAATTGCTTCACTTCCAACCTGTTGACTTCGGCTTGCGACCCAATGCGAGGGTAACGTTAAACAAATCTCAGGCCGCACTGAATCCTTCATGGGAATTTGCAAATCTTTTTTAGAAGGCCGAGCGAATGTCACTGCAAGCGTCGATGCGCTAATTCCAAGTGCGTCATCAATCTTCTTTTTTAACTTCGCTGGATTTCGTTTGGTCAAAACAAAGTTGTTAGATTCACTGCATTCCATGCCTGTTTCATTATTAATCACAACAACTTGTTCTGGCAATAGACCATTTGTTGCGCCAGAAACTAATTTCCTAATTGCGCGGACGGTTGGAGCTGGAAGAAAATCATCTTCAGGAACAATAGAAACACATGCCGTCATTAACCTATGCGGAACCCCAATTCCAGTTTTCTTATGGTCTGACAGAACAACGGTCGATTGCTCAACCCCCCGGAGCCCGTTAATCATTTGCGCTAATTCTAATTGCCTTGATGAACGCGAAACATCGCTTTTTTCTAATGTTGTTTTGGGCATAAATTGTGACCAAAATGGCTTATTAGGATTTTCAAGGGTATTTTCAGCCTCAAAGGAAACTTCCGGGCCTGCAGTATGGTTTTTAGGCTGCAGCGACCAAATGATGCCAATAGTGAAACCTATAACACCAAAAGTAAACAATATGCGTTTCAAGTGTGGCTTAACCATGGTGTCCGTTACGAATTATCCTCTCCGTGCCCGCTCAAAAAGGGCAGACAAGACTGCTTAAGTACATCCGTGTACTAGTCAACTATATATCGTCTCTTAAGCTACAAAAAGGTTATTTTTTTGTTGTTTTTGCACCCGATCTTCGAGCGAGAATCAAAAAAACTAAAGCTGTGAGCGTGGCAGGGATAAAAAACGGAAATCGATTAAAAAATGTTTGACTGGTACTTAGAAACTGTGGATGGAGGAGACTTGATTGGTAGACCATTCCTGAAGGCCAACTTAAATCCTTTGCAATCACAGTCCCATTACGTTCAACGCTCAGCAAGGTCAATCCAAGTGGAGAAGGCTCAATAGACCATCGCCCACTTGGTTTTTGAAAACTGGCAATCGAGTGCGACGCTCCTTCGTTCACTCCAATCAGATACACGTACTCGCTGTCGGAAGACACTACAAGTAACCAATCGTCTTTGGCAAGCAAGTGCTCAAAGTCTCCTTCGAGCTCATAATTCTCGCCTCCGAGCCAATTCTTTTCTCCAAGCTCCCAGAGTGAGAAGCCTTCCTTATCTGGCACACCTGCAAAAATTTTGCCTTGACAGTTTGCAACGCGTGCGCCTGCCTGATCACAAAGAGATGGCAATTCACGGATCATGCCATTGACCTCATAAATTGCGGTTAAGCAATCGGCAGCAGAGCATACAAGGACCCCACCTTGGTACTCAATCATATCCACAGGATGAAATTCGCCAGAGATTGTCCATTGCATTTTGGAATATGGATTTTGGGTTGAACCCGTTGTTGCCAAATTCAATGCATAGACGCTGAATCCGTCTTCTCCATCTGATACAAACCACAGTGTTCCATCAGACATGAGTAAATCCACGGGCCTATGATGTAAGCGTTTTACAACTTCAAAAGTATTCTCATTCACCCTGCGGCAGATTGCGTAATCTAGCTCTCGAGATGCATCAAATTCAATAATGGAAGGATCCAAATCACCCACAAACCAAATTTCACCTTCAGATCCTGATGCTGCTAAGGGCATGCATAGTGATAAGCAGCTTAATAAGCAAACAATCACTTAAGTTTCCTTTGCTCAACAATTTTTGGCTGTAATGCGCTCTTCAAAAACTCGACATTCATGACACGTTCCATCGGCTCCCCTTCAACAACTGTGGAAATAAAATCGAACACAATTTTAATCTCAGATTCATTCCGATTATCTTTTATGTCAATATTTCCGCCAGTCTGCGGCCAATGCAACTCATGTAAATTTGCAATTTCTACTTTAATCGACTCAAGATGAACTGCTTCTGCTTCATGACCCCCATCTTTCATACAAATTCGGATTGGGCGCATTGCATTAGTTAACTCATGCATAGTCTCTTGTTGTGTAAACTTAGTGTAAGAGCAACTCCATTGCCGACCATGCTGATCGACTGAACGTACCTCACTATCGTGCACCGAAGCATTTTTTGTTGGAAGTGGCTCGAGCCCTAAAAGAATGAGTGCGACGTCAATACTGTTAAAGGCTGCTACATGACCTCCATAGGTAAGCTTTGATTCTTCACCCATCATGTCAAAGAGCCAATAGTCTTCGCCTTCACCACCAAACCACAAAAGAAGTTCACCTAACTTTGAAATGCGTAAAGAAAGAGCGCCGCCCTGTTTCCAAAAATCAAGCTCACCCTGCTCTTTATGTTTACCAGAATCGTCTTCCCATTTAAATTCAATAGCACCACGCCCGACTAGGCTCTCGAATTTTGATGTCCTGACCATATCATGATTCTGGTAAATCGAAATCTTTTGCTCATGCTGAAAGGTTGCTGAATCTTTCGGAGCACACGAAACAACAAACATTGCGATGATTCCAAGAAAGCGTATCAAAGGTCACCTTGCAAAATTTCGCCTAATTGTTCGGATAAATCTTGTATTTCTTCTTCCGCAATGCCCGGATTTTTTACTTTTACAGGACCCCCATCAGTGCCTTTAAAGCGTAAAAGCCAGAGTTCACCCTCCTCTAACTCCTCTCTTCCTACGAGCTGAAGCTTCCGTTTACGCAGTAAAACAAGCGCAAGAATGTATCGAAATGCCACTCGCTGGGGCTTCTCGTCATCTGCAAGCCGTTCGAATAAATCGACCAAAACGATATCGTCAATCTGAATATCCGGCTTTTTACCCGCTTCAGGGACAATATAGACCCAATTACTAAAAAGCCGCTCAGGCCTTTCGCCCCCTTTCCACGCCTGAATACTAAAATCAAGCCGCTCAAAGCCCTCGTCCTCCACTCTTTCGCAGAGTGCGGCCATTGCAGAATGACCGGGCTCTAGTAGCTCCCCCGAGGAAGCGCAGACGCCAGTTGGCCGAGATACACCGTGTGAATTTCCAAATCGTGACATATATGAGAATCCTACGCTATCAGCGTATAATTTGAGCACATGACTTGGACAATTTTTGGTTACGACGTATTTGAAGCTTTTATCGAACTCCTCATCATTTGGTTGAGTGTATTTTTGGTATTTAGATTTCTACAAGGTTCTCGGGGCGGCGGCGTCATTCGCGGGCTCGTAATCCTTCTTTTTCCACTTTGGCTATTGCAAGTTCTTGCTGACTGGACAGGCCATTTTGATCGCCTTGATTTTTTTGCAGAACAATTTTTAACATATGTCTTTTTACTTTTAATTATTATTTTTCAGCCTGAACTTCGTCAAGCAGCTGTAAGAGTAAGTCAGTCTGGGCTCTTTGCGCGTTTTAGAAATATTTCTTCGGTAGATACGACAACGCTTTCTGCGATAGCTGATGCTTCAACATTCTTAAGCCGCAACCAATTTGGCGGTCTAATTGCCATCGAAAGAGAAAACAGCACGAATGACCATGTAGTTGGTGGACAGCCACTTGATGCAGAAGTCAACTCACCACTGCTCAAATCAATTTTCTGGCCTAATAATCCATTGCATGATTTGGGCTGCATTGTACATGGAGACAGAATTGTAAAAGCCAGTGTGCAATTTCCACTTGCAGATGATTCTGCAATGCTATCTGCAGACTTAGGCTCGCGACATCGAGCAGGCGTTGGACTTTCCATGCGCTGCGATGCGCTCATTATTATTATCAGTGAGCAAACTGGACGGATTTCTTTTGCTGACCACGGCGCACTCATTCCTGTTGATCGAGATGAGTTTGAAAATGAACTCATGAAACGGTTACACAAGAATTCCACGGCAACGAGCGAACAGAAATTGCAAGAAGAAACACACACTCAACCGAATGCGGAGCACGTTGAATGAACAGAAAAAATGACGTACTAGCATTTTTATTCGTCACTATCATCGCCATATTTATTTGGGTTTGGGCTGCAACACGTACAGAGAGCGACCGAAATATCAGTACCACATTGCACTTTAAAGCGCCAGAAGGCTCTACTGCAACAATTTCGCCAATATCAAAACCTGTTCGACTGACTTTCAAGGGTCCAAGAGCCTCTCTTGATGCTGTTGAAGATTTATGTGTGCAGGGGATCAATGTGGCCTTAGCAACTGAAGATGGGGATGTAACCATTGATACAACATCAAGACTTAATTCCATTGATGTTGTCCGGTATACAGGTGCACAAGTTGTTTCATCTGATCCAAGCGCTGTAACTTTAAATATACAAACGCTTACTAGCGTAGAAGCTGCTGTAGAACCAGTGATTCCAAATGTCACAGTCAGTGGTGATGTGACCGTTGATCCTGCAACCGTGAAGCTTCAGATACCAAAAGCACTTCGAGAGGATCTGCCTGAAGTCATTGCAGTTTCAGCGGTACTCAGCGAAAGAGTTCTTGAACAATTACAACCTGGGGTAGTGCATACAAGAAGCGCTTCTATCCAATTGCCTCCTTCGCTTGAGGACAAAGGTGTCATCGTAGACCCAAACAGGGTTGCGCTTTCATTTAAAATCCAGTCAAAGACTGATAAAACTACCTTGCCACAAGTTAGGGTCTTAATCGCAGCGCCTGCTGAAGACTATTCTGCGTTCTCAGTGACCTTACCAATTAAAATTATTCCGAATGTTACAATTGAAGCAGACAAAGAACTGATTGCTAAAATTTCCTCCGGAAAGTGCACTGTATTCGCCGTGGTTAGGCTTGCTTCAAGAGATATGGAGCAGCGAGTAAGTTCCAAAACGGTTACCTCATTCCTAGCCATACTCCAAGATGGAACAGGCATGCAAGTAACAGCAGTTGTTGAGGAAGCCTCTGACCTGCAGGTCAAACTCGAAATTGAACCAATCGGTTCACAAAACCCATAGTTCAGACATGTTCAAATCCAGCGGGTTGCGAACCATGACTTTTTACCTCTACGGAGTAAAATTGTGGAATCATGCAGCAAATCCCCTGGTGCTAAAACTCGATCGACCGCATCATCACCTTGAATTTTTCCGCCATTAATAGAAATCGAACCATTCTTTAAAAATTCACGTGCCTCTCGTTTACTTTTGCATAGTTCTGTTTGAGGTAAGAGCTCGACAAGAGATGATTCAGGACTGCCAAGAGTGTTTTTTGGAAACTCGCCTGCGGGTACTTCGGCAAATACCTCGCTAAGCATTTTGGGGTCAATTGAAGTAATATCGCCACCAAAAAGTGCCTTAGCCGCCTCGTTGCAATTTCGAACATTCTCTTCACCATGAAAAATTTCAGTCATCTCATCTGCGAGAGCCTTTTGTGCTCCGCGCTCATGTGGTGCTTTCGCATGCTCTTGCTCGATAGAAAGAATTTTTTGCTGATCTAGAAAGGTAAACCAACGCAAAAACTTTCCTGCATCTTCATCAGGAACATTTAGCCAATACTGATGAAATGCGTAAGGGCTAGTCCTGTCTTCTGCCAACCAAATTGCACCTTTTTCCGTTTTTCCTATTTTGCTTCCATCACTCGACGTAACAAGAGGAGTTGTAATTCCTGCACCACGAAAAGACTCTTCATCAACGTCGATCATATCTCTACGAATTAAGTCTATACCCGCAACAATATTTCCATACTGGTCGCTACCTGCAATTTGTATTGTGCAATCCATCTCTCTTCGCAGATGCAAGAAGTCATACGCTTGCAAAATCATATAGCTAAACTCGGTGTAAGAAATACCTTGTTCACGATTATTCAATCGGTCTTTTACAGAATCCTTTTGAATCATGTTGTTCACAGAAAAATATTTCCCGACATCACGAAGTACCTCAAGAAAACCGAGTTCGCAAAGCCAGTCGGCGTTATTGACAATCAGAGCTGCATTATCACCTTCGAAATCAAGTAGTTTTGAAAAACAACGCAATTGACCTGTTATATTTTTTGCAACTTGTTCCTTGGAAAGTAACTGACGCTCCGCATCTTTTCCTGATGGGTCTCCAATTAAACCTGTCCCTCCGCCCATTAAGATGACTGGCTTATGCCCAGCGAGTTGCCAATGACGAAGCATTTTAATTGGCATGTAATTTCCGATTGTTAATGAATCTTTTGTTGGGTCGAAGCCACAGTAGGCCACCCTACAACCACTCTGAAGATGATCTTTCAACTCATCCCCACCAGTTGTTTGATGCAATAAACCTCGCCATTCAAGTTCTTGTAAAAAATTCATCTGCACAGTTTACCGCCAGAGAAGGAGTTCGTTTCGAACTTTTTTGCTGTTCAAGAAGAACAGTAAAAAAATAGGCAGAACAAGGTATAAGGGAATCGAAATTGTTAATTGGGCAAGCAGCAAGCCTTTTACGGTACTCTCTGACTCAATGAGTGAAACCCGAGGAACCCAATTGATAATAACCATCAACAAAGTAAACACAATATAAAGCACTGACCAGCACTTTAATTTCAAAACTGCTCCAGGACTTCGCTGAAGAAGAGAAGCTCCAAAAAAAGTCAATGCAAGAGAAAAGAGAATAACAAGCATTGATCCAAACGTTGTCATCCACGCAGGTGGAGCATGCACCGACAGTGCCAAGATAATTTCTTCATTCATCTCACCTTCTCCAAATGGAACGGCAGAATAAAGTTGCTCAATCTCACTCATTCCAGTCAATGACAAACAACCTCCAAACAACGATAAACCGCCAACAACTATGCATACAGAACCTACTGTTGTTGGCCAAGTTTCAGAATACTGAATTGATTCAATCAAAACTGACGCAGGAAACGAGCATCGTTTTCGAAGAGCCAACGAATATCCTGAATTCCATACTTGAGCATTGCAACACGTTCAATACCTAGACCGAATGCAAAACCTTGCCATTTCTCATTATCGTAGCCAATTTGCTTAAATACATTTGGATCAACTAAACCGCAGCCACCTATTTCGACCCACTGCCACTTTCCTTTAATCTTCATCTTCATATCTACTTCCGCAGATGGCTCAGTAAAGGGGAAAAAGCTTGGTCTAAAACGTACTTCAGCTTCTTCACCAAAATACGATTTCGCAAATTGAAAAAGTGTTGTCTTTAAATCAACCATTGATACCTTGGGAGCAACAAGGAGACCTTCGCATTGATGGAACATGCTGTAATGCGTTGCGTCATGCGTGTCTGGTCTATAAACACGACCTACTGCAATTATTTTAATAGGAGGTGGCGCTGATTCCATAACACGGATTTGCACAGTCGAAGTTTGGCTACGCAGCATACGGTCGCCACCCATAAAGAAATTGTCTATGGGTTCTCGAGCTGGATGATCTTCTGGGATATTCAACGCATTAAAGTTATGGTATTCATCTTCAACTTCTGGACCGTATGCAACAGAAAAACCCATTCGCCCAAAAACTTGTGTAATCCCATCAATAGTCTTTGTAATGATATGTCGACGCCCAGGAGCAGCTTCTAATCCAGGCTCTGTGATATCCAATGGAAGCCTTACAGCTACAGCCCCCGAGAGTGCATCTTGCTGAATTTCAAACGCTGATTCGAGAGCTTTCTTTACCTCATTAAGCCGTTTTCCAACAACAGGCTTATCCTCTTTGCTGACGCCTTGCATCAATGGCATGATGCCCTTTAAACGGCCTTTTGACCCAAGATAGGCGATTCTCCAGCCTTCTAAACTATCAAGACTATTTAGAGAATCCAACTCACTCAGGGCATCCTGTTGAAGCTTGTCGAGTATTTCTAACATATATGCATAATACTCGATGCAAAGAAAGTGGGCTTTTGGATATCAATAGAAAAAGCCCCTTGCAGCGCAAGGGGCTTTGAATAAGAACAAAATAATTTTTGCGAATTACTCTTCGTCTAACTTATCCTCTTCCTTGGAAGGCGGCGATGGAGACTCTTCTGTTGCAGCTTCCGCCACATCAGCTACTTGAGCAACTTCCTCACTTGATTCCATATCAGTAACCTCATCTACAATTTCTTCTGCTGTAGCTGTAGCGACGAGGACCTTTGCAGCAAAATCGCGACGGCGCTGTTTTTGCGTCCGCCTTCTCGAATCACCGCTACCCAACTGCGGTCCTTCTTCTTCACCCACAAGTTGTAATACACATAAATCCGTGCCATCGCCTAAGCGCCGCTTACCAATTTTAACAATACGCGTATACCCACCGTCTCTATCAGCAAATTTAGGCCCAATAACGGACATGATGTGTTGCACCAACCGCGGCGCCTTACGAACCTCACCATAGCGGTTGAACTCTATATCACTTTCGCTTGGCAAATCAAAATGATCATTCTGCTTTGCTGAATCCGGAACATTTGGATCTGCAACCCAGGCGTGAATTTTTCGGTCATTAATCAATTGTTCAATTCGCTTGCGCGCGTTAAAGCCACCACGCTTTGAGATTGTTATGATTTTTTCAACAAATGGCTGTACTGCCTTTGCCTTGGGCAACGTTGTTTCAATTTGTCCATGTTCGAACAAACCAGCAGCGAGATTGCGCAACATCGCTGTTCGATGCTCGCTATCCCTACACAATTGTTTTCCATGGATTCGATGTCTCATGGTACTACTCCTTACGCGAGGTCTTATCCTCGATTATTCATCATCTTCAGCGGAGCCGATCATTTCGTCTCCAGCATTTTCTGTTTCAATATCAGCCCCACCGATGAAGTCATCGCTTGACACTGCATCCATTTGCTCATCACTCACGTCATCATCAGAACCAGAAAGCGCATTAGATAAATCTACTGTTCCATCTACGCCTGCGGGCAATTGCATGCCAAGCGTCAGGCCAAGGTCTTCTAATTTACGTTTAATTTCTCGAAGCGAGGTTCGACCAAAACTTCGAAGTGCGAGTAATTCGCGATCGCTAAGCGCAACCAATTGAGCTACACGAGCGATATTTGCCATTTCTAAACAATTTGAGGAGCGAACCGTGAGGTCTAAATCTGCTGTTGACATTTCTAATTTACGAATTAACTCTTCATCAACTGCAGCGGCAGCGGCAGCTTCTGGGCTTACTACTGTTTTACCTAGAGAGTCAAACTGTACAAATGCATTCAAGTGCTTACGTAAAATTTTCGCTGATTCTACAAGACACATTTCTGGGCTAATTGTGCCATCTGTCCAAATGTCCAGTATGAGACGGTCGAAGTTTGTCTGCTGGCCCACGCGAGTATTTTCGACTCGATAGCGAACACGCTGAACAGGGCTGAATGTTGCATCAATTGGCAATTCGCCAATTATTTGCTCATCTTTGGTTGCATACTGTTCCGCTGCGGGGACGTAACCACGGCCTCGTTCAATTGTCAATTCCATTTCAAAATCAATTTTGTCTGTAAGAGTTGCAATTACATGATCAGGATTAAAGACCTTCACAGAAGGGTCTGCTTCTATAAGATCCGCTGTAACTTCCCCTGGCCCTGAAGCTGAAAGGCGAAGTACTTTTGACTCATCTGAATCGACATCTACAATAAGCCCCTTAACATTCAAAACAATGTCAACCATATCTTGGGTTACGCCTTCAATTGTGCAAAACTCGTGCTCTGCGCCTTTGACGCGAATTGAAGTAATCGCAGATCCTTCAATTGTGCTTAGCAAAATACGCCGCAAACTATTACCAATTGTCGTACCAAAGCCCCGCTCAAATGGCTCCACGATAAAACGACCAAATGTATCCGTCGCTGATTTTTCCTCGAGGACAACACTTGCAGGAAGTTCCAGCCCTCTCCATCTTACGTGCATCATGATTTATTCCTTCTAACTGTGGCAGTAGCTTTAAGCTAAAAACGCTTCACTTGAAATCGGAATGTAGAGGACTGCCGACACTCTACGCCCATCTTCAAGGAGCGAACAAGTTTACTTATACACGGCGCTGCTTCGGAGGGCGGCAACCGTTATGTGGAATTGGCGTATGATCTTCAACCGCAGTAATCTTCATTCCTGCCTGCTCAAGTGCAGTAACAGCAGAATCTCTACCACCACCTGGCCCCTTTACACGAACTTCCACTTCTGTAACTCCCATGCGGCGACCTTTTTGAGCCACTTTTTCGGCAGCACGAGCCGCTGCAAATGGCGTTGCTTTGCGTGCACCCTTGAAACCAACTGTACCTGCTGAATCCCAGCAAAGAGTTTCCCCACTTAGATCTGTCATGGTGACAATAGTATTGTTGAATGTTGCTTTGACATGGACGATAGCCTTGCCAATATTTTTTCGTATCTTTTTCTTAGCCATAATAATTCCTTTCGCTCATACGATTCCTAAATCCTGCGGTTCATCACAGAGGAACCTTGCGAGTATGAGGAGCACACTGCTCATCACTTTTTTAACCTTTAACGCCCTTCTTACCTGCAACAGTCTTCTTACGACCCTTACGAGTTCGAGCATTACATCGAGTCCGCTGACCACGCACAGGAAGGCCCTTGCGATGGCGTTCACCACGATATGAGCGAATATCTCGCAATCGTTGGATGTTTTGCTGGATTTGGCGTCGAAGTGAGCCTTCAACGACCAAATGATTATCCAGATATGCAGCAATTCGACCGACTTCATCGTCAGACAAATCTTTCGCTTTTGTCTCTGGATCAATCTTCGTTTCATTCAAAATGTCATCAGCTATTTGCGGGCCAATGCCATAAATGTAACGGAGCGAGTACCGTACCTTCTTATTTTCTGGGATATCTACACCTGCAATACGTGGCATATATGTTCTCCAATCTCGTGGGTTTTAGCCCTGTCGAGTCTTCAATCGTGGGTTTTTCTTATTAATGACGTATCGCTTTCCTTTTCGGATCACGATCTGACAATCTTTTGTTCTTCGTTTAATACTACTTTTTACTTTCATTGTGTTTCCCTCTTTCCATCTGAGGTTCTCATTAGTGTCTATATGTAATTCGACCTTTTGTCATGTCGTAAGGGCTAATCTCAACTGATACCTTATCCCCTGGAAGAATGCGAATATAAAATCGTCGCATTTTTCCGCTGATGTATGCAAGAATTTCGTGTCCGTTTTCAAGCTTTACCTTGAATCTTGCATCAGGCAAGGCCTCTACTACTTCCGCATCGAGAGTGATTTTTTCTTCTTTAGCCATTATGTTCCGCTAGGTCTCCTTGATGACGCACCACTTTTCGCTTTCACGGTGTTGTCATGAAATCCTTTGTAATTCCTCATGAGTAAGTTGGCTTCAATTCGCTGAATCAAGTCTAAACCAACACTCACAACAATCAATAAACCCGTTCCACCAAGAAAGCTTGATACGAAAAACGGGATTTCCATTTCTTTTGAAACAATCGATGGGATTACTGCTATTACCGCTAAGAATCCAGCGCCAACATAGGTAATGCGCTCCACGACTGTCTCTAAATATTCAGCTGTCCTTGGCCCAGGACGCAAGCCTGGAATAAAGCTACCATTATCGCGAAGTTGACGCGCCATATCTTCTGGGCTAAACACAATTGTCGTCCAAAAGTAACTAAAAAAGTATATTAAAATAATTTCAAGAACAATATAAGGGTACTCGCCCATTTGAAAATTCGAATTCAAGAAAGATGTTGTTGCAACCCACCAACTTGAAGGGTCAGGCGATGCTGCTGCCGAAGTTTGCAAGTAACCAAAAAATGCAGAAGGGAAAATCAAAAGAGAACTTGCAAAAATGATCGGCATAACGCCAGCATGGTTTACTCGCAAGGGCAAATAATGCCTAGCTCCACCGTATGTCTTTCGGCCACGCGTATGCCTTGCTTGTTGAATAGGGATTCTACGTTGTGCAACTGTAATCAAGATTGCACCCGCAACAACAAAAATAAATGCACCAATTAGAAAGAGTACTCCCAAAATACCCATGCTAGAACCAGACATCTGCTGCGATGTACTGAAGTTATCCCAAACCCAAGTTAGTGCTTGCGGCATGCGGGCGATAATACCTGCGGTCAAAATCAGTGATACCCCATTGCCAATGCCGTATTTATCAATCTGTTCACCAAGCCACATAAGGAAAACACTACCTGCCGTAAGTGCTGTCACGCCAGCGAGGTAGAACACAATCATTCCACCAGGAGTTAAAAACTCGGGCTTAATTAGACCCTGAGCACCAATGAACTTAAGCCACATCATGGCCTGAACAAAACACATACCAATGGTAGCGTAACGAGTCCATTCAGTAATTTTCGCTTGACCCGATGCACCTTCCTTCTTTAACTCTTGAAGTTTTGGCATAACCGATTGCAAAAGCTGGAAAATAATTGACGCCGTGATGTACGGCATAATTCCAAGACCAAAAATTGTTGATTGTGAAAATGAACCGCCAGAGAAAATAGAAGCGTAATCAAGGAATTTACCCCAACCGCTTGCATCTTCAGTTGCTTTTTGAGCAGCTTCAACCATTTGCTGCTGGTTTACACCAGCCAATGGAATCCAGAACCCAATGCGATAAATTGCGAGCATCGTAAGTGTGAAGAACACTCGATTCCGCAATTCTGCAATTCTGAAGATGTTGATGATGGCTTGAATCATTGATGGATAATCCCGAGTTATTCAGTTTCTTCCGGTTGAGCTGCTACCTTCGCGGCATTCAATTGTCGTTTTGTTTGAACAGAACGATCACGAAGCCATTTTTTCTTCTCGATAACAGTGACACTTCCACCAGCCGCTTCAATTTTCTTCACAGCAGATGCTGAAAATTTGTCAGCAGTTACATTTAAAGCAATCGCTAAATCGCCATTACCAAGAATCTTTATTGGATTCTTAAAGTTGCGGATAAGGCCTGCTTCTACAAGCGAAGTTGCATCCACTGTTGCACCAGATTCAAAGCGCTGTGCCAGCGAATCGAGGTTTACAATGTGATATACAATTTTGAAGTCTGCATTTGAGAAACCACGCTTTGCGATACGCCGAAAATATTGCATTTGACCACCTTCAAATGCTGGGCGACGCGAGTAACCCGACCGTGAACCAGCGCCCTTATGACCCCGGCCACTTGTTTTGCCTGAACCACTACCGTGACCTCGTCCAATCCTCTTGCGGGACTTATACTTGCCGGCTTTTTCAGTTATTTCATGAATCATCATGGCTGATATATCTCCAAATGAGGCATGCTGTTAAACAGCTGCTTCCTCAGTAACTACTTCTTCTGTGACTAAACTTGGTGCCGCTTCGTGCGACAGTTCTGTATGTGTTTTTTCAATATCTACTTTACGAAGTGCTTGAACTGACTCACGACTACGTAATTGGTGAAGGCCGTCAAGGACTGCTTTCGTTAAGTTTTTATTGTTTGTGGAACCGAATGCTTTTGAAAGACAGTCTTGCACACCTAAGAGATCGAGAACTGCGCGAACCGCAGCGCCCGCAATAACACCTGTACCAGGTGAAGCAGGAACAAGCCGCACAGTGCATGCGCCAAATCGACCTGTTACTTCATGCGGAATCGTTGTCCCTGTGAGTGGGAATTCACGCATTTCACGCTTTGCTTTCTTTTGCGCTTTTTCAATTGCATTAGGAACTTGATTGGCTTTACCATAACCAAGGCCAACTCGTCCTTGTCTATCCCCGCAAACTACCATCGCAGAGAAACTAAACCGCCGGCCACCTTTAACAGTTGCTGCGGTGCGGTATACGCCGACGGTGTTTGAGTCGACTCCGCCTCTATCATCATTATATTGATCATTCATAAGTAATTTCCGTTCTTCAGAACTTAAGCCCACCTTCACGGGCGCCTTCTGCGAGTGCTTTGACACGGCCATGGAATCGATATCCATTCCGATCAAAAACAACTGATTCAACACCAGCGGTTTTTGCTTTTGATGCCAAGCGTGTTCCTATTTCTTTAGCAGCTACACAGTTATTCCCAGCATCTACTTTGCCATCTTTTTCAATGGTTGATGCTGAACAAATTGTCCGACCTGATGTGTCGTCAATTAATTGAGCATACATGTTTTTACCTGTACGCGTAACTGTGAGACGAGGTCGGGAAGGGCTTCCGAAGATGTTCTTCCTGACGCTACGTCTTCGACGTGTGTATCGTTTAATTCTTGATGTAATTCGATTCATCGTAGTTTTCCTTGGGTTACATTAAAACGATTAAACGCCAAATGCTTTACCTGCCTTACGGATAATGACTTCGTCGTGGTACATAATGCCCTTACCGTTGTATGGTTCTGGCTCTCGCTTGGAGCGAATGACTGCTGCAAACTGACCGACTGCCTGCTTATCTGCACCAGTTATTGTAATTTCTGTTCCTTTTTCGATTGCAAAATCAACACCCTCTGGTGATGGCAAATCTACTGAGTGGCAATAGCCGATGTTTAGAACAATAGTTTTCCCTTGTTCTTTTGCATTCCAACCAACACCAACAATTTTAAGCTTCTTGGTATACCCCTTTGTAACCCCTTCAACCATATTATTGATACGGCTTCGAGTAGTTCCCCAAAGCGCTCGTGCTTGACGAGTTGCGTCGTCACCATCGACGACGGTGCAGCAAATAGCATTGGCATCAATGTCATGCTTCACAGCAATTTCTTGACGCCAATCAAATGACAAATTGCCTTTTGGGCCCTTGACATCAATCGAGCGGTTCATCTCATTGACTTTTACTTCAACTCCCGAAGGAACTTCAATTGGTTTTTTACCTATACGTGACATAATTGGACGTCCTCTTCGCGTTACGCGACTGTGGCAACAACCTCACCACCAACATTTTCTTGACGGCATCGACGATCGCTCATGATGCCACTACTTGTCGAAACAATCGCGATTCCAAGTCCACCAAGTGGCCGTGGAAGGTCTTCCACGCTGCAGTACACTCGGCACCCTGGCTTAGACTCACGCTTGATCGTATTAATTACTTTTTCGCCGCGTTCGCCGTACCGAAGATGAACATCAAGTCGACCTTGGCGCCCGTCATCAATTACTTCGAAACCATCAATGAACCCTTCATCGCTGAGTACTTGCGCAACACCTCGGTTCAGCTTGCTATTAAGACAAGAGACTGTCGGTACATGATTTCTCACTGCGTTTCGAACGCGAGTGAGCATATCGGCTGTTAGATCTTGTTGTGACATTGTATTTACTCCTCACATAGCGCTTAATGGCTATGCAAAACTTCTCTATTTACCAACTCGCCTTACGCATTCCAGGTATTTTGCCTTCAAGCGCCAATTGGCGAAGCATGATTCGGCTGATACCAAACTTTCGATACACACCACGGCCACGGCCAGTGATTTGACACCGATTCTTTTTACGAGTTGAGAACTTAGGTTCTCGTTTCATTTGTTCAAATACGCGTTTACTTGCCATACTATTCCTTACTCCTCATCCCGCTTAAAGGGCATTCCGAGTTTTTCTAAAACGAATTTGCTTAACTCTGGAGTAGAGTTTTCAAAAACGAGGTTAATGTTCATTCCATGTGTAAAGTTAACTTCCGCCATATTAATTTCAGGCCAAACAGCTTGTTCGTTCAATCCGACGGAGTAGTTCCCGGCTTGGTCGAATGAGGTGTCCTTCAAGCCACGGAAGTCTTTAATCCGTGGAATTGCAAGAGAAATCATTCTGTCTAAAAAATGCCACATGCGCTCACCGCGCATCGTGACCATAAATGCTGATGGAGCACCTTCACGAACCTTAAAGTTCGCAACAGACTTCTTAGCCAAAATCGTAATCGGTTTTTGACCAGATATTTTGGTCAAAGTGGAAATCACAGTATCACGAATGTCTGGCTTTAATTTCTGATTATCAAGGTATCTACCAACAGACACATTAATTGTAATCTTAGCGAGCTTCGGAGCTTTACTCACGTTACCCAAGTTGAGTTCATTGAGCACAGCTGCCTTAACCTCATCATTGTAGAGGGCTTGCAATCTTGGCTTGTCAATAGTTGCAGTCATGGCTTTACTTTCTGGCTGGTCGCGCATCAGCAGAGTGAACTTCGCTGATGACTTTCTCAACCTTTTTACCTTTATCATCTTTAGTGATACCAATTCGAACTTTAGCACCATCTTTTTGCGTTTCATAACGAACTCGAGCTGGCTTGCCATCAACTTCTGGGCTTACGTTGCTCATATGGATCGACATCTCTTGCTTGATAACACCACCATTTGGATTCGCTTGCGATGGCTTGATATTCTTGTTACGAACATTGACGCCCTTAACTACAACGCGATCTTTTTTGGTGATAACACGGAGTACTTCACCGATAGCGCCCTTGTCATTACCAGCAGTCACCACAACTTTATCACCTTTACGAATATGCCTAGGCATTACACCACCTCCGATGCAAGTGAAACAATTTTCATATAATTCTTTTCGCGAAGCTCACGAGCGACTGCGCCAAAAATACGTGTACCAGTTGGATTTAAGTCCTCATTCAAAAGCACGCATGCATTTGAATCAAACCGAACATAAGAACCGTCCGCACGGCGTGTAGGATACTTCGTGCGAACAATAACAGCGCGAATTTTATCGCCGCTCTTAACTTGTGAATTCGGCAGGGCCTTTTTTACAGCGCACACAACTCTGTCGCCTACGCCAGCTGTACGTCGCGTGTACTTTCCACGCGCTGTCGAGCCGCCAAGGACACTAATAACCAGCACCTCTTTTGCTCCACTGTTGTCAGCTACTTCTAATCTTGATTCTTTTTGGATCATTGGTCTGTTCCTTCACGCACTGTCTTAGACAGCAGCACTCTCTATGACGCGAGTAAGGACCCACGATTTAGTCTTTGAGATTGGGCGACATTCTGCTATTTCAACCTTGTCACCAAGCTTGGCTTCATTGTTAGCGTCATGCGCTTGGATAAGCGTTCTGCGTCGAATGTATTTTCCATACTTCGGATGCTTCGTAGAAAACTGGATCTCTACTTTGCAGCTTTTATCTCGTTTATCTGATGTTACAACACCAATTTTGCGAGATGCATTTTCTGGGATGTTAATTTCTTTTAAATGGCTCATAATGATTTACCTTAGGCATTCCCTGCTTTAGTGCGAGTTGATTGCTCTGTGAGTAGACGCGCAATATCTTTCTTGATCTTGCCATATTGGGAAGTGTCTTGAATCTTTTCAGTAACGCCTTGTGTTTTAAGTTCAAATAGCTTCTTTCGAAGGTTGTCTACTTCAATTGCGAGTTCTTCATCGCCTAGTTTGTGAACTGCTTTTGCTTTCATATCTTCATTCCTTCTTCTGCGACCGCACGAGCGTCAGACAGAAAGTCTCCGACCTACGAACCGGCAACGTACCGGCATCTTGTGCGCCACCCGCGCCATGGCCTGTTTCGCCATGTCTTCAGGAACACCACTAATTTCAAATAAGATTGTTCCAGGCTTAACTCTTGCTGCCCAGAAATCAGTATCTGCTTTACCCTTACCCATTCGAGTTTCCAATGGTTTTTTCGAAATTGGCTTGTCTGGAAAAATTCGGATAACAACTTTACCTTGCCTACGAAGATAGTGTTGTGCAGCAATACGCCCTGCCTCTATTTGACGAGCCGAAACCCAATGTGTATCGAGGGATTGCAAGCCATACTCACCAAATGCGACATAGTTTCCACGAGTCGCTTTGCCTTTCATTTTGCCGCGCATCTGACGGCGGAACTTGATTCTTTTTGGCATTCTTGGCATTTGAAAGTGCCTCCTTACAACCGTTCGGTTCAACCGAACAAAAATTACTTATTAACGACGACCCCGAGCGCGACCACGTGCACCTGCTGCACGCGAATCTGTTTGCTCTTCTTCTGCATCCGAGTACATGCCTTTATAAATCCATACTTTTACACCAATGATTCCATAGGTTGTTTCAGCATGAACAATTGCATAATCAACGTTTGCTTGTAGTGTTGAAAGTGGGATTGACCCTTCCCTTACAACGAACTTACGAGCCATTTCAGCGCCACCAAGGCGGCCTGAAATTTGAATTCTGATTCCTTTAGCGCCATGTTGCATCGCTGATTCACAACGTTGCTTGAGCAGCCTTCTAAAGTTACCACGTTTTCTCATTTGCTCACCGACAGCTTCGGCAATCAATCGAGCATCCGTATCTGGATTCATCACTTCTTGAATCTTCACCTGTGCTTTTCGACCAGTGAGCGCTTGTAAATCTGCTACCAGCTTGTCGATTTCAGAACCTTTAGGCCCGACAACAAGACCTGGACGCGCTGTTTTTACAATGACTGTCAACTCCTCACGAGTTCTTTCAATCAAAATATCTGAAACAGCTGCGAATGGCGGTGTGCGGTTTAGTCGCTTGTCAACAAATTCGCGAATGCGATAATCTTCAACGAGCAACTCAGCAAAGAGCGCCTTTGGTGCATACCAACGGGACTTATGCCCTTCGGTAATACCAACACGGAATCCAAATGGTTGAACTTTTTGTCCCATTAGTTTTTCTCTCCCACAGAGATGATGAGGTGACTTGTAGGTTTATGAATCGGATGTGCGCGACCACGATCTTTTGGACGCCAACGCTTAATCACAGAACCTTCGTCAACTCGAGATTCTGAAACATAAAGTGCTGACACATCAGCGTCTTGCTCTTCAGCATTGGCTATGGCACTTTTGAGAACAGCTTTGAAGTACCAAGCAGCACGCTTTTTGGAAAACTCCAATTGCGAAAGCGCGTCATCGATTCTTTTTCCTCGAATCAAATCAGCCACAAGGCGGGCCTTGCGTGGTGAGATTCGAGCATATTTATGTGTTGCTTTGTATGTCATAAGTTTAACCTAGAGCGTTACGCCTTAATGCCTTCCTTCTTGTTCGTATGGCCTCGGAACAAACGCGTGTGTGAAAATTCACCGAGCTTGTGACCGACCATATCTTCAGTAACGAAGACTTCCATAAATTGACGCCCATTATGTACGAGAAAAGTAAATCCGACAAATTCAGGAACAATCGTGCAAGCACGAGCCCATGTTTTGATAGGAGTTTTACCTGATGACGCAGCCATTGCTTCAACCTTGCGGTAGAGCTTCTCGTTGACAAATGGGCCTTTTTTAAGTGATCTTGACATATCTTTTTCCTAAGGTCAGAGTTTAAGTTGACCGTAACGTTTACTCTTACGACGACGGAGGATGCGTGCATCCGTCCACTTCCCACGCGGCCGGGTGCGCCCACCTTTCGACTTTGTGCCTGAAGCACTGGCTGGTGTACGCCCACCTTTGGAACGTCCTTCACCACCACCAAGCGGGTGATCGTGATGGCTCATTGCCATGCCGCGAACTTTTGGTCGACGACCAAGCCAACGATTACGGCCTGCTTTACCAAGCTTTACATTTTGATGATCTGTATTACCTAGCTGACCGATTGTTGCCCGGCACTCCACAGAGACCTGACGAATTTCGCCTGATGGCAATACGATTGTCGCCCAGCGCCCTTCACGGTTACTCAATCTTGCAGCAGCTCCAGCCGAACGACACAATGCACCGCCCTTACCTGGTTCAAACTCAATGTTATGCACAGTCAATCCTGTCGGAATATATTTCAAAGGCATGCAGTTGCCCGTCTTTGGCTCAACTGCACTGTTTGAACTCTGTACAGTATCGCCATCAGTTAGACCACGAGGGGCTAAAATATATCGCTTTGTGTTGTCTTCATATTGAATAAGTGCGATGTGGCAACTGCGATTTGGGTCATATTCAATTCCGACGACTGTTGCGGCCATATCATCTTTCAAACGCCGAAAGTCAATCTTTCGGTAACGACGCTTATGTCCACCACCGCGGCCCTGAACTGTAATCTTGCCTTGATTATTACGACCGCCTTTTTTCTTCAAAGGGGCAAGCAATGATTTCTCAGGAGTTTTTTTAGTCACTTCAACGTGAAGGTTCACGGAAGCATTTCGACGTCCTGGTGTAGTTGGTTTGTATACTCTAATAGCCATGTGTATCTCCGCTCACTCTTAGAAGAGTTCTATGCGATCCTCCGCATGAAGTTTAACCACAGCGCGTTTTTCACTTCCTACTCGGAACCAGCCCATACGATTTCGGCGCATGCGGCCTTTTCGAACTTGAGTAGCAATTGAAACAACGCGTACACCATAGATTTCTTCTACAGCACGTTTAATTTCACCTTTACTTGCGCGACTATCAACTTCGAAGGCGTAGCGATTATTTGCCGTTGCATTAAAGGTAGTTTTTTCTGTAACAAGCGGCTTTTTAATGACTGTAGTTGCTTCCATCAGGCCACCTCCTCAGTTTTTTTCCAAGCAGAACCATCAAGGAATGCTTCCATCGACGCCTTGTCTACGACGAGATATCGATGATTCAACAATTCAAAAACATTAAGCTGGTCAATACGAATCGTATCCACATTAGCAATGTTACGAGCAGAGACTGCCGCATTTCGATTTTCACTATCAACTGCAACAAGGCAACTTCGGTCAACACCTACAGCATCCAGAATCGATTTAAATTCTTTAGTTTTAGGATTTTCAAATTCCAAATCAGCAATACATTTCACTTCACCATCAATAAGCTTTGCAAGAAGCGCATTACGATTGGCTAGTTGACGCATCTTCTTTGGCATATCTTTACGAAAATCTTCGTGCGTTCGAGTTTTCGCAAATGTAACACCACCACCCTTGCGGATATTCGAACGAACTTGACCCATTCGAGCATTACCAGTGCCTTTTTGCTTATAAATTTTACGGGTTGAGCCTTCAACCATGCCTCGGCTCTTAGTTCTGGCAGAACCTTGCCGGCGGTTGGAGTGGAACATAACGTACGCTTGCTTTAGCAAGGTAGGCCGGACCTCTGCTCCGAGCGATGCTTCGTCGACACTTAGCGTATCAACTTGCTTGCCCTTTCTATCATATATGGGAAGTTCAATCATAATCTTTTTTCACCTGTGACTTTCGTCGTTGTTTGCCTTACTCTCCGATGCTGCCGGAATAATCCTTAAGGAGGGTGCTTGCCCTATATAAGGAGACCGGTGGTTGCTCAGTAGAGGTTGACTCGGCGTTCTCTTTGCGGTTTGTCGCGATCAACTGGTTCTCATACGAGCCTTGATGATCTACCAATAAAGTTACTTACTGGCTGCGGTTGTTTTCTTCCTATTTAAACGTTTTGCTTCACGAATGAGAACCATGCCAGAATTTGGCCCAGGGATTGACCCTTTGACCAAAAGCAAGTTCCTCTCACTATCTACATTAATCACAGGTAAACTTCGACAAGTAATTTGCTTATTACCCATTTGGCCAGCCATGCGCTTGCCTTTTTTCAATTTCGGCCCAGTACCAAGGTTGGTCGCATGCCCATTAATTGAGCCTGGTCGGCGATGCGCACGCTTTACACCATGCGATGCTTCAAGACCTTTAAAGTTGTGACGCTTCATGCCACCTTGAAACCCTTTACCTTTGCTTGTACCAACAACATCCACAAACATCACGTCTTCAAATAAAGATACATCCAATATTTGACCCGGCTCAACATCACAAGATTCGTCAAGGCGAACTTCACGGTGAAAACGTTTTGGCGCAGTGCCTGCTTTAGCATCGTGACCAATTATCGGCATTGTCGCACGCCCAGGACGAACATCTTCAAAACCAATTTGTACTGCGTTGTACCCTTCAGACTCTTCTGTTTTTACTTGCGTGACTACACAAGGGCCAGCTGCAACAATTGTTACAGGAATATTTGTGCCGTCTTCAAGGAAGTACCGCGACATTCCAACTTTTCTTCCGAGCAGTGTTTTTGACATGTTTTGCTGTCCTAAAAGCTAAAGGGTTATGGCTAGAGGTCATTTGACTTAACCGGAGTGTTCGTGCGTAATAACTACGCTTTAATTTTTACAAAGACGCCTGCTGGAACAACGAGGCGATTAAGGGCTTCTATTGTTTGTGCACTTGGCTCTGCGATATCAATGATTCGTTTGTGTGTTCGAATTTCAAACTGCTCTCGTGACTTTTTGTTCACAAAAGTTGAGCGGTTCACAGTGTACACCTCACGACGTGTAGGCAGTGGTACAGGACCAGCAACACGTGCGCCAGTGCGCTTTGCATGATCTACGATTTCCTTCGCCGAAGCATCAAGTGCTTGGTGATCGTAGGCTTCCATTCTAATACGAATAATCTGCATTGCAGGTCCGCGCTCCATCTTCAAAATACCTAGGGCTCGCAACGTACGAACCTCTACACAATTCACCCATAAAAGAAAAAGGGTGAATCGTGGATTCTATCCTCACAAGCCCCTACCTGTCAACTGATTGCCTTTATTGGTAAGCTCTTTTTCAACATGACGCCATCTGTTAAAATGTCTTGATGAGTTCAATTTTTTTACTGTCGATTTTCGCTATTTTTGAGACAAGCACATACCAAAATGGCGATATCGGCCTAAAAATAGACTTACCAGAAGGTGCTATTGTTTCTGAAGCGGGCAAGACGCCTCCGTTTTGCATTGTTTCTAATCGTAAAGGTAGTGATAACTGGGACTTACGACTAGAGCGGGGCATAAACCCAAATGCTTCAAATGCCGAAGAGCTCCTTCAAATCCCAGGAGGCCTTGATGCGGCAAGCACCATTGTTAGCGAAGAACTCATCTCTGGAGATACAAAAGGGTGGCTTTCTGTCATTTCTAACAATAGCCCTGACCAATTGCGAGGAACGATTGTCCGTTTTGCGATTCCAGCAGATGGGCAACAATTTATTGTAGGCACGTTGCTCACGGATTTAAATGGTTGGAATAGAAATGAGCAAATGCTAAGAGCGGTTTTTTCCTCGATGCGATCAGTTGACCCGATTTCATTGATACAAGCTAAATTAGATGCACTGGATAATGCAAAAAGCCTTTTAGATAGCTTAAATGAAGATTCACTTCGTAAGATTCTTGGTTTTGAAGAATGGAGAAGGGTTCAATCCAAAGATGAGAATGGCGAAGCAGATAAAGACATTGGCTATGCATACATTCGTGTCAATTCAGGTCGAGCAGAAGATGTTGAGGGGAAAAATCGCTCAATGGAACAAAATACAGGAATTCTAATTACTGTTAATTCACGACTTGTGCCAAAACCAGAAACTGGAGTTGTTATCGACTCAGTTGGACGCTATTGGATGAGCTGGGATGGGATGGAAGAACAATGGTCAAATGAAGTAACGCGCTGGGCAAAAGAAGTTAGAGCAACCGAAAGTGAAATCGGCATACGAAAGCGGCCCGAACTGGGAGCCCCGCGCTCACGACTCATGGTTATTAAGCAAGATCAAGCTACAGGCGTTGTTAAATCACCAGTCAAACTATTGGCAGCAAGCCCTTGGCTGCCTCGGCCGCTTCACTTTATTTTGGGGCCTATCCTCGCTAGCGAAGATCCAGACCAAAGTTACAACTGGAACACTTATGAAAATCGCGGGAATGCACAACAAGCCCTTATACGTATTGATAAGGTTATAGAACAACCTGATGGGTCACGGCTTATTTTGACTCGATATGGTGAGTTAAGTCATTCACTTTGGACGCACGTAGATAACCAAGGACAACTCATCTCACAAGACCAACGAGGCGGTGTACTCGTCACAGGCACAACGCGAGCCGAAATGCAACGCCTTTGGGAACCTCAAAACTTATGGTGATTTAGTAATGTTGTATGCCTCGAACTAAGCTCATTAACTGCTGATGAGAATACAAAGGAAATGCCCAGTCCCGTTTTTGTGCGATTGAATCATTAAGTAACAATTGAGTACGCGGAAAAGGCATCTGAATTTCAGATGTCCAACGTCGCATCTCTACAAAAGCACTTTGCCGTTCTGTGGATTTATAAGCAGCCCTTTCAATAGCATCAAGATATTCTCTTTTTTGCTTTTCAAGACCAGGGGGAGAAAAATAATCACGCCGGGCATCAGTAAAGGATTTCTGGCACAGAGGCAGCCTCATTGTAGCGCTCGAAAGAACTGCTTCGCACGGTGTTACGCCGAGCCACTGTTTACACCAAGACTCCATGCACTGGTCATAATGCATTCCACCAGTCCCATGAACAAACAAATCGCAAGCCACTAACCTAGCAATCAAAGTAAGTAAAATTGCTCGCGGCCGAAGGTCTGCATTTCCTTGAATAGTCCTATCATTTCTAGGCCCTTGCCAAACAGGCAACTCACTCGACTTCAATGTTTGAATTCCTACTGACGGAAACATTTCTGCACTTGCGTTGTAAGCATCTAAGCAAGGCGTAGTATTGATCATCATTTCATCTACAACTGAATTTACGAATTCCGTTTGCATTAACGAACTCGCAGGTAGAACTTGATCAAGACTTACATATGGCAACATCATCTCTTGTAACGCAAAAGCGAATTGCATAGCCGCATTCTCTGATTTTGGCTGATGCAATGCTGTACTGAAAGGCTCAATGTCTGCATGCACTACAACTGGCTCTTGGTCCTTCATTGCAATAGTTGAATCTAGATTTGTAAGCTTTATTGTGTCTATGGAAAGATGCTCTCCTTCAATAGGACGCTGTAGTTCATCTGCAGGACCAATATGATGATCCACTACAAGAAATACAACAATTCCACCAATCTCATCCGCCACTCGCCGAGCCGCGATAAACTTCGATAAAATGCCTGGATGAAAAAGTGTTGGCTGATGGCCCACCATGACAATCGGCTGATCCTTTGGCAATCCAATCAACTCTCTAGTTGCATTTTGCCACATATGTAATGATTTGCCAAACAAAGAGCCAATTGCTGGGCGCGCTAAGCTTGCCCATTCAAAGAAGTGAGGCGATACCGATACAACCGATTCCGTAGTCAACAAGAAATCTGCTCAGAATTTTTTGAAAGTTCGCTCATAAGAACTGCCCTGTAATGATCCAGACGTTTCACGGGGTCATCAAGATACCCACCGAACGTGCGGTTTGGATCATTATAAATCATTCGAACTGGCAGTTCGCTAATTCGAAGGCCTCTTGCCGCAGCTTGTGCCCAAAACTGAATAGGAAATGCGTAGCCATTGACATTAAAATCAAACGCATCGAGCATTGACACTCTATATGCCTTGAAGCCACAAAAAGCATCTGTAATATCAATACTTAGAGCATCATGAAGCTCTTGTGTCACTTGATGATTGATAGCTTGCCGTTCTTTTGGCGGCATGTCATTTTCAGGATGAGTTTCTAAATATCTAGAACCAGAAATAATGTCTGCCTCATCTTGTGCAATCATTTGCACAAAATCTGGAATAGAGGCTGGCTCATGCTGTTCATCGCAATCCATCGTAATTAGCCAGTCAAACTGGTCAACCCTTGCCCAGCGAAACATATCCTGTAAAGATCGACCGTATCCACGATTTTCTGAATGACGAATCACTTCTACTTTATGTCCTGCAAGAAGCGCCGGTGTCAGATCCGTTGAACCATCATCGACGACCAATACATCCTCTGAGTATTTACATACTTCACTCAACACTGAGTTGATGTACTTAGCTTCGTTATATACAGGAATACCAATTAAAATTCTCTTCTTCATAAACATATTGTACCGGTTTTAGATTGTGTAGAAAAAGGGCTCAGCACTTGTGCTGAGCCCCTACATAAAAGATTCAATATCGAATCAGGGGCATGGCCCCCAACTACTAACGACTTCGAGAATGTCGGAAACACTCACGATTCCATCACCATTCACATCAGCGGACTCGTCGCTGCTTCCCCAAGCACCAACAATATAAAGAATATCACTTACATCAACTACGCCGCTTGCATCAGCATCTGCAGGGCAAGGAACAGCGCAAGGTAATGCTGAACAAGTTGAGTTATCGCCTTCCCATTGACCACCGTTATTGGCACATTCCGCCTCTATTGTTTCAAAGCAATCAGCGCCAAAGCAACAAGCACCAAGGGGATCCGATGGGGCGCATTCACAATCGCCGCCATCGCAGTCAAATTCTTCGCAATTCAACCACATAGCAACACCCGCAGGGCACTCATCACAGCCATAATCTGATGGAATATACGCACCATCATCGCAATAGCTATCGCCTACCCATCCGTCATATACATAATTCGGAAAGCATGTCCCTTGGCAATCTTCAGTCCAATCAGCCGGGCATTCACCACCGCCGCCACTGCAATTTGCATCCGCACAAGCCGACCCATCATTTTGATATTCACCGCCAGAACTAGTGCATTCGAGACCTGTGATTTCAAAACAACTACCGTCAGGGAAGCAACATGCACCTATTTGGCCTCCACCTCCATCGCAACCTGTACAATCACCCCCATCGCAATCGAATTCATTGCAGTTTAGATAAATTGGATTGCCATTCCACTCGTAAGTACCATCATCACAGTAACCATCTGCTACCCAGAAATCTGGACAACAATTCCCATTACAGTCTTCGATTTCACCCGCTGGGCACTCCCCACCCCCACCGCCATCACAATCCGTGCAGTCCCCACCATCACAGTCAAACTGATTACAGTTTAGATAAATCGCAACACCTTCTGGTCCGCCGTAACCATAGTCTGACGGCACATACGCACCATTATCGCAAAAGCCATCGCCTGACCAATCAGTGAAAACAGAATCTTCAAAACAAGTTCCTAGACAGTCGGGAGAATAGCCTACTTCACAGCCACCGTTATCACAGATACCTTCAATACATGTTGTGGTATCACCCTGATATGAACCACCAAGCAAACTGCAATCAGAAGCATTCGCCAGAGAACATTCAGTAGCAATACAACAAGCGCCTTCAGGAGCCCCACCACATGGGTAGGTCGTACATGAAATGTAATCCCCTTGATATAAGCCGCCGATGGAATCGCAATCAGCTTCTGTTCCATAGGTACAACTCGTACCCACACAACACGCTCCTTGCGGATCACCTCCTCCTCCTGGGACAAGGGTATCAATGTATTGTGAATCTGAACCAACTGGATCGAGCCATGTGCCGAGGCTACTTGAACTTGATCCATCCCACGACTGGTTCATTGAACGGCCATAATAGTCATTCAAATCATTTGGACAGTAAGAAGAACCGCAACAAAGTTGACCAATAACTCTGTGGTTACCATCATATAGAGGAGAGCCAGAAGAACCAGGCGCAGTTCGGCCTTCGCCCCAATTGACATCCCAATATTCACTACTGGCTTGAACAGTGTCTGGGAATGAAATTCGTTTTTCAGCAGCTTCTGGGTGGTGAATACCCGCGCCGAGTGAAGCCGAGCTGGCTCTTGACCATCCTGAATAAGTAATCCCATAAGAAGGATCTGGATTTGATGAAAGTTCAGTCAGTGTAAAGTCGGTGTAAGAACGAGTTGCCCTCATTGTTGAACCACTAGTAAATTGATTAAAAGTACCGTTACCGTTTCCACCACTATCACTACTACCCGGCGCGCGGCAATAGGAGTTTTGATGATTCCAATAGACAACGATTGATGAATCACTACTTGATGTAACGCCGCAATGATTTGCTGTCAGGAAGTATGGCGTTTGATCTTGGGCAGTGTTATTCATCATTACACCAGTACATGTCAAATAACCATTTAAGGTATAGACACCAACCGAGGGTATTTCATTCCACCAAGCATCCCCTTCAGGACAAACCACATCTATGTTGCATGATTCCGAAGAACCACGGCCAGCAGCGTCATGTATCCAACGATAGCCAGCGTTTATTGAAGTCAACTCGATGCCTTTAACTACAAGCTGCCTTTCTTCATTTCGGACAGTAATTTCAATGAGTACCTCACCACCAGGAACAATTGGTGTCCAAAGTTGGCCATGCAACTTGTTATCGTCCGCAGTAAATGGACGAATCCTAAAGTCACCATTAGTACTTCTAATTGTCATTGAACCACTTGCAGGCATATTGAACCGTGCAAAACCAACATTCATTGATAATGCATTTGAGCAATTCACACGAAGTGACCAACGCTGCGTTTCTAAATCCAATCGTTCCCATATACCATTAGTCAATGGTGTAATCGACTGCTCAAATGGCACAGCAAACTGCGGCGCTTGACCCGCCTGTTCGCGTTCTCGATCAGCTTCAAATAGAGATGCATAATTCAAATTTGATACTGAAATTTGTGGGATGACATCTTTTGGCAAAGTTGTATTTGCAGTACCTACGACTGAATCTGCCAGGACCATGTTGCATATTGCAATACAAACGACTGATGTAATTTTGTTGATTCTCATTACGCCTAATCTCCTATTGATTGATAGATGACAAGTATACAGCCATGAAACAATTGCTTCTGCTAGTGCTATGCAGCTTGTACCTAATTTTAATCAAACCTTTAAAATGATTAAATCAGCAAGGTCCCCAGCCATCTATGACTGCAAGAATGTCTGCAACACCAACAACACCATCGCCATTTACATCTGCAGGGATGGAGCCTGTCGCTCCCCAATAGCCTACGATTTCAAGTAAATCTGTCACATTTGTGTAGTCATCACCATTTACATCAGAGTCGCATGTTGGCTCGGGTTCGCACAGATTATCTGCGCAAAGTGTATCCGCACCCATCCATGTGCCACCGCCTGCGTTACAGTTAGCTTCGCGTATTTGAATACAGGCACCACTGCTACCTACGCAACAAGCTCCCGTTGGCAATGCATACGGATTATAGGTGTCGACATACATCGCGCTTGTTCCTAGTGGGTCTAACCAAGTACTTAAACTACTGCCGCTTGAGCCCGACCATGAACTATATAAGGACCTACCATAGGAGTCGTTGTAGTCATTACCACATGCTGCAGAACCACAACAGAGTTGACCAACAATACGATGATTGCCATCAAAGATAGGTGATCCTGATGAACCAGGCTCCGTTGTACCTTGTGACCAATTTACAGTCCAGTAATTTCCGCTAGCGCTAATATAGTCTGGAATGGAAATACGTTTTTCGGCAGTTGATGGATGATGAATACCTGCACCAACCGATGCGCTACTCGATCTTGACCAACCAGAGTATGTAACTTCAAAAGATGAGTTTGGAACTGAAGACAGCTGCGTCAAAGTGAAATCCGTCGAGGAAGATGTAGCACGCATAGTAGAACCAGAAGTAAATTGGTTCAATGGGCCATTGCCATTGCCACCACTATCACCACTTCCTGGAGTTCGACAATATGAATTTTGGTGATTCCAATAAACAACGATGGAGGCATCTGTGCTGCTTGTTAAACCGCAATGATTTGCTGTTAAAAAGTATGGTGTGCCATCCTGAGCTGTATTGTTAATCATTGCTCCAGTGCAAGTCCAATATCCATTCAAAGTGTAAACGCCAACTGACGGTATTTCATTCCACCAATCATCACCCTGCGAACAAACAACATCAATGTTGCATGACCCTGAGTCACCACGACTGTTGTCGCTTTTAAATGATCGATATCCCGCATTGATAGCAGTAATTTCAATGTCACGAGAGGCCCGATATTTATCTTCTCGATCAACGACAATCTCTACTGTAATTTCATTTGATGGAACTACAGGAGTCCACAGTTCTCCATGATCCTTATTGTCCTCCGAAGTAAAAGGCCGGACTTGACAATCAATTAACTGGCTACTCAAAATCATTGAACCACTATTTGGCATCATGTACTTACCAAAACCCAAGTTCATTGAAACCGCATTCTCACAAATTACTCGATACGTCCACCTATATTCTCCACTTGAAAGCCGTTGCCAAACGCCATGAGTTGCTGGCGTAATCGAAGTACGTGTCGGAACAGCAAAATGCATCGGCTGCCCTTGCTTATCTCGTAATACGTCAGCTTCGTCTAAAGCAATATAGTCCAACGTATCAACTTCAAAAAATGGAACTGCCTCGACTGGCAATCTATCCATTTGCGGTGCAAGGAAACAAAATGATGCAAGAATAGTGGTGAACATAAAAAACTCCTTTGTACTGATACCTCGAGCTACACTAGCGTACTGCAAAGATACGTGAAGACCAAATTAAATGTTGCACTAATCTTCGATAAATCGTCTTAGGAGTAGATTTAATCGCGCCTTGTTAATGTAGGGGGTCTCTACGATATAACTTAGTATTCAAAGACCATAAACGCTCTGTAAAAGCTTCCTCGCCTGTTACAGGGGGATTCCAAGGCCTCGCAGAATCCAGTGCCATCTGAGTTTGTGCATCTAAATTATCTAATTGTGAAACAAAGATTGCTTCTGGAGTGGAAGGAAGTTTAGCAGCACCATGTTCCAGTTGACCATGGTGGCTTAAAACAATATGTTGCATCACAGTAAGAAAACCATCAGGAAGTGGTTCGCCAAGGGACTTTTCCGCCACTTTGGCCTTGCCCTCTAGCCACATTGCACCACGCGCAATATGCCCAATTAGATTGCCTTCTCGTGTGTACTCAAAACCTCGGTCCCAACGCAACTCTTCCACTTTACCCATGTCGTGAATAAACAAACCAATCAATACAATATCTCTGTTCAAACGCGGATAATTTACTAGCATGCCATCTGCGAGTTTCATAAGTTGAAGTGTATGTTCAAGCAATCCACCAATCCAAGCATGGTGAATTGTCATTGCAGCCGGGGCCACCTTAAAATCTTGCATGAGTTTGATGTCATCAAGGTAAGCCGAGGCAAGTGCTTTCGCAGCAGGATGATCGAGGGATTGGATCAAAGTAGTTACTTCTGCAAACATTTCATCAATATTTTTTCTCGTGCTTGGGAGCAATTCAACCAGCTCCTCGGCCGATGGCTCATGCGACCAAATCTCACCAATTTTAATCTGCAACTTGTCTTGGTACATTTCCTGTGCGCCTTCGACACGCACAAATCCTGTCGCAGTAATATCCGCCATGGTTGAAGGGTCGAAGCGCCACATCCTTCCAATTGCTTCACCTGTGGAATCACGCAAAAGGCACTTTAAAAAAGGATCGCCTGTTCGAGTCGTGCCTACTTGAGGGTTAACAAGAGCGTAAACGCCGTGCATAAAACCCTGCCCTGTCATTTCGGATACTTTTGTTGAACTCATTTTCGCATTGTAGCAATGGCGGCAGGAATTCGTTCGAGCAAATCTGTTGCAAGCATGCCCGTACTTCCATGCTCTTTGGCATAGAGTGCTCCAGACATTGCGTGAATGGATGCCCCAAGAACAGCAGAATCAAATACATGCGAAATGCTGCTACTTCCATATTGAACAAGCAGCCCAGCAATGATACCTGCCAAGACATCCCCCGTCCCACCAGTTGCGAGCTCAACTCCCCCTCTTGTTTCTTCAAATGTATCAACTCCATTTGTGATTTTTATAACATCACTTTTTAAAACAAGAATGCAACCGTACGCTTGCGCAAGCTCCTCGGGGGTTTGAGCATTCGTGCCCATAGCCTCACACAGTCGTTGATACTCTCTAGGATGCGGTGTCATGATAGTAGGCGCTCGCAAATCCAATTGAGCTGATTTTAATTGCGCAAGTGCATTTAAACCATCTGCATCTAAGACGATTGGCCTCTCTTCTCGTGCAAGTAAAGCTGCGACAATCTGTTGTTGAGGCCATTCACTTCCAAATCCTGGCCCAATCGCTAGGCACCTGCAACCTAAGGCATGCGAGTCGATTGCTTCAATTGCAGCGCTTGGAATTATCCTTCCAACCTCATCTACCGGAAGCTCTATCCCAGTTGCTGTTGGAGCTAGCTGTAGGCCACTTTGTAATATTGGCTGGGCCATCGCAAGCATTGCATTCCCGCAACCGCTACGCATCGCGGCATTCGCACAAAGTGAAGGTGCACCAATCATGACTCGGCCAGTTTCGCTACGCTGCCCTCCAATAATACAGACACTTCCAAAAGTGCCTTTGTGCCCATCCGCTGGACGTTCTGGCAAGTCAGGCAAAGACATTGAATTAGTCAATGACTTCGACTTCAAGATTTCCTATTGAATTCATTATGCCAGCCATCTCTACTGCCATCTCATCATCGGAAAGCCTCGTCGTCATTGTGGCAATATGGCCAACGGTATACGGCACATCCAATGTTGCATCAAGATCCATCCATTTACCATTAATGAGGGCTTGTGACCACATATGCCAACCAAACACTCCATTTTTGCCTCCCATCGTAGGCACATACACCATGCCCATAACTCCTCGTGAAG
>Ga0163179_10000045_pt1 | contig 98320 bp, 83 predicted proteins | sample AtlANTMetagenome_FD_109643 | JGI IMG/M metagenome (GOLD analysis project Ga0163179, IMG submission 109643) | Marine eukaryotic phytoplankton communities from the Atlantic Ocean - Atlantic ANT 2 Metagenome | ecosystem: Environmental > Aquatic > Marine > Oceanic | place: North Atlantic Ocean...
AGGACGCCCCCGCCGAGGAGGACGCTCCCGCCGAGGAGGACGCTCCCGCCGAGGAGGACGCTCCCGCCGAGGAGGACGCTCCCGCCGAGGAGGACGCTCCCGCCGAGGAGGACGCTCCCGCCGAGGAGGAATGATCAGTCGAGCACCACTAAGAAGCCAAGAGACTTACTATGCCGGACGAGGCTGACAGCGACGAAAAAAAAGAAGTTCTCGATTTGATCGACGAACAGAAGAAACCGTCGCGTCGAGAACGACAGCGTGCGAAGGCTGCCGAGCAGAAGACCGTCCAGGACCAGAAGGACGAAGCGCTGGATATCATCGACGAGGATGAGCAGAAGAAGGCGGCTGCAGTACGTAAGACCGAGAAGTCCGGGAAGAAGCAGCTTCCTACCATTTCAAAGCTGGCCGATGAAGTTCAGGACCCTGACTTCATTGTAAGTAGTGCGACTTCAGCGTCCACACCAGTGGCGGATGAGGAAGTCCAGGAGGAAGAAGCCGGCGTTGTGGAAGGCAATACAATCAGCATCAAGCCGCCCATTATCGTAAGCGTGCTGGCAGAGATGATGGGGTTGAAGCCGTTCGAGATCATGAAGGATCTCATCCAGCTTGAGGTCTTTGTCGCTCCGAACCAGGCGATTGAGCCAGAGGTTGCGGAGAAGGTCTGCGAGCAGCATGGATTTGTTTTCGAGCGTGAGAAGCGTGAGAAGGGTGGAGGTGTTCACAAGGTCGAGGAAGTCATTGAGGAGCCGGAGCCAGAGCAGGATGAACCGGAAGAGAAGCTGGAGTTTCGGGCGCCCATCATCACGTTCATGGGTCATGTTGACCACGGAAAGACCTCGCTTCTCGACTACGTGCGCAAGTCCAAGGTTGTCGATGGTGAAGCGGGTGGAATTACTCAGCACATTGGCGCCTACAGGGTTGAGCATGAGGGGCATCCCATCACGTTCATTGATACCCCCGGTCATGCGATCTTCACCGAAATGCGGGCCCGCGGGGCGGATGTGACTGACATCGTGGTTCTGGTTGTCGCCGCAGACGACGGTATCATGCCGCAGACGAAGGAGGCTATCAGTCATGCCAAGGCAGCGAAGAAGACCATCATCGTGGCCATCAACAAATGTGATGTCCCGGGTGCGGATCCAATGCGGGTGAAGACCCAGTTGATGGAGCACGACCTTGTGCCGACTGACCTGGGGGGCGTGGTGGAAACAGTCGAGGTGTCTGCAATTACGGGTCAGGGAATGAACGAACTGGCTGAGCTCATGGCTCTGCAGGCCGAGGTGCTGGAACTGAAGGCGAATCCCGGAGCAAACGCGCGGGCGGCCGTGATTGAGGCCAAGGTGCAGCCGGGAAAAGGTCCAACGGCCACGGTGATCGTGGAGGCCGGAACACTGAAGGTTGGGACACCCTTCATTTGCGGACCGTATGCAGGTAAGTTGAAGTCGCTCCTGAATGACCGGAACGAGCAGGTCAAGGAGGCGGGTCCTGCAACCCCGGTGGAGGTGCTTGGCTTTGCCGAGTTGCCGAATGTCGGAGACGAACTGGTTGCCATGGAGAGTGAGCGTTCAGCCAAGAAGCTGAGCGACGAACGCCAGCTGGAGCTTCGTCAGGAGCGTCTGGAGCGACCAAAGAAAAGCCGCATGGAAGACATGCTGGCGATGGTGCAGGGCGGTCAGAAGGTGGAGCTCAAGTTGATCCTCAAATGTGATGTGCAGGGGTCAGTGGAAGCTATCCGGAGAGCCATCGGAGAGGTGGAATCCGACAAGGTCGAGGTGAATTTCATTCATGCCGCCGCGGGATCGGTCAGCGAATCTGATATCCTGCTGGCCAGCAGCTCGGATGCCGTGGTGCTGGGCTTCAACGTGAAGGTGGAGAGCAATGCCGTGAAGGCCGCCAAGCGCGAGGGAGTGCAGGTCAAGCTCTACTCCATCGTCTATGAACTCATTGACCAGGTGAAGGACGCAATGCTGGGCCTGCTTGAGCCCGAGCTTCGTGAAAAGGTTCTTGGTCATGCGGAGGTGAAGCAGGTCTTCAAGGTCAAGCGGGGTCGGGCAGCAGGATGCCTCGTGGCGGATGGAAAAGTCACTCGCACGGCCCATGCGCGCGTGCTGCGCGGAGGAACGCCCGTCTTTGATGGCAAGATGTCGACCCTGAGACGAATTCAGGACGACGTGGAGGAAGTCAAGCAGGGCATCGAATGCGGTATCCGCCTCGGGGAGTTCAACGAGTACGAGGTCGATGATGTGATCGAGTGCTACGAACTCGAAAAAATCGAGCAGACGCTCTAACGGCTGCAGCCGCGGATTTGAATTTCTGGGAGGTGAGCCATGTCGCGGCGGATGGACAGAGTGAATGAGTTGCTGAGACGGGAGATCAGTGCTGTCGTTCAGCGGGAGTTCGAGTGGGATGGCTCACTGGTTACCATCAATGCGGTGGAGGTTTCCCAGGACCTGAAGGATGCGAAGGTCCACGTGGGAGTTCTTGGAGGGCGGGAGGAAAAGGTGATCGGGCGCCTGAATGACCAGCATGGATTCATACAGGTGCGGGTCATGAAGCGGGTGGTTCTCAAGAACACACCGGTTCTGCGTTTCGTTGGCGATCACTCGGTGGAGCGGGGAGTGGATATTGTCACCTTGCTAGACGAAGTTGCAGATATGCCCACTGCGCCCCCGTTAGAGGAAGAGAGAGGCGAGGACTCTCCGGCTGAAGACCGGTAAAGGACGAGGACCCATGTTCGGGAAGAATTTGCGGGTTGTGGCGATAAATTAGCCACAATTTTGGAAATGGGCTCTCCGGATTACGTTCATAGTAGAGATAGCCCGATGCTTTGTTAGGGTTCGGTGGATTTGCCTCGTCATGCTACCGGACGGATGGGAATAATTATCTGACGGCAATCTCCAACCCGCACACGATTAAACATGACTAAACACACTAATCTTCTGGTCCGTTGGATTCTGGTAATGGGTGCCATTTCGGCTCTCTTGGCAGGTTGCAAGGAGACTCCGTCAGCAAGCAGAGGAGGCGGCTCAGAGCCTGTGAGCCCGGGGACGGAACAGAATGACAGCAATAACGGGCAGGAAGAACCCGCTCCTGAAGAAGCTGTCCCCCATGTTCCAGACCCAACTGAAATCGAGTGACCGGCTCATCTTCTATGGACGAGTTTGAGACTGTGGATGGAGCAACCGGGGAGGGGTCCCAGATCTGGGAGGGGCCCCTTGATACCGCTATCATGTTCGTGGATCTGGTAGATTCATCAGTCTTTGCCAGTGTTCTGGGCCTCAAGGAGTATTCCGATTACGTAGGATCCTTCCACGACGTCGTGCGCGTGCAGTGTGACCATTTTTTTGAGCATTGCCTTAAAGGCAAGTATGAGAAAGGGCGGGACTACGAATATTATGTGATGGGGGACCAGTTGGTGTTTTTCATGCATACGGAGAAGCCCTCGAACGATGTATACCTCCTGACCACGCTGGGGATTACGCTCAAGGCTGCCTGGGTTGCCTCTTCCTTTAACCGGGAGCGGGTGGAGCGCAGGTCGGCTGCTGCTGAAATCGCGATTGGAATCAACTTCGGAACTGTCTGGGCGAAGCGCTTGAACTCAGGTTTCGAAACGCATGGATACGCGATCAATCTTGCGAAGAGAATTGAGTCCCATTCCCGTGATGGGCAGCACTTCAGGATTTTCCTCTCGGATACAGCCTTCAACCTGCTTCATACGCGGATGCGAAACCTGCTGTTCAGCGAAAGGGAATTCGCTTCAGGGAAGGGGATTCTTGGACAGTTCGGGGTCTATGAGATTGTGGATGCTTTTGTCGACTCGGTGGACCGAATGGCTCCTGAAATTGCGGAAGTCTTCGAGGAGCTGGTAGAGGCAGCCATCGATAGCACCAGCAGGGATCTCTGGATTCACAGTGCGTATCAGGTCTACAGTGAAAGGCTGAATGGAGTAGTGACTGAGAGCGCTGCTGAGCGGTGCCGGAGCGTGCTCAACTATCAGCCTGAAAATGCGGTTGCGCTGTATTACCTCGCTCAGTTTCATCGGGAGCAGGGGGACTTGGATCTAGCTGAAATTTCTTACCTGCAGCTTCTGAGGGCATGGCCGCATTTTGGACATGGTCATCTCCAGTTTGGGAGGTGCCTCCTGGAAATGGGGAAGGAGCAAGAGGCCCGGACTGCGTATCTCCATGCTGAACGTCAGGGGTTGGTGGAGGCGAGCGAGTGGAGGGCAGGCCTTATGGAGGAGGATGCAGAAGGACAGCAGGGTCAATAGCGCTGAAGGGGGCAAATGCCGCTCGATGCGATCAGGGGAGATTCTGCGCTTTCTGATGAGGTTGCCCCCAGCGTGTAAGCCTGCCTGTGCTTTTATTCCCCCGGTCCGCGAAAGCAATATGGCCGCCATGATTTCTTTCAGGTTCGTGTAATGATGCGGTTAGTTTCAAAGCATCGTCCGGTCCTGCGTTTTGTTGGTGTTCATCTGGTGGTGGATGTCTCCACCGCGCCCCGGAGAGTGAAGAGGGGGGTCGATGAATCAGGCCGGATTTGGGCGGTCCCCGTCAGTTTCAGTTGCCGCGCCTAAACACAGCGGCTAGAGGACAGCGGTGAACACGATTCGAAAGTTGGGGAAACACCGGTGTGGAGCCCTGATGAGCGTGCTCTGTCTGGCCTGGGTGGGTTGTGAGGACAAAAATCCTGCGAAGACGGGGGACGCTACGGAGAGGCCGGGGCCATACGGGGCTGCAGCAGGAGAGGCCAGGCCCGAGACGCCAGGTGGGAACGAACCGGAAGTTCCTCCCGGCCCGGAGACTGATTCGGTTTCGGGAGGGGCCGAAGGACAGGGCAGAGCGGAGGCCTCTTCGAAGCCGGAAACGGAGGACGGTTTCAGGGGGAAGGCGGAGCACAAGATGGATAAGAGTGCGGAGTCTGCGGCGCCGGTTACGCCTTGGACGGTAGCCGATGCAGGGTTTGCCAGCAGATTACCTGCGGCCACGGACTATTATCTCGATGCCCGCAAATTGGGGGAGATCTGGAAATGGCTAGAGGAGGCGGGAGCCTTGGCAGAGGGGCGGGAGTTCCTTCGAAAGTCGTTAGAAGAGTCGGGACTGCCGAAGGAGATCCTTGGCTTGCTGACGGAGGGAATCGGTGCCGCCCCTGACCTTCTGGGAGAAGAGGTTTTCCTCGCTGGTCAGGGATTGACCTGGACCTTGGAGACCGCGGTGGGGGTAAACACTTTCATGAACCGTGTGCTGGGGGAAGCTCTGGCGGGAGACCTTGCGGCCGGAAACATGGAGTTTTTCCTCGATGAAGGGCAAGGCATGGAGGAGGAGATGGTGGAAGGTCTCGGTAAGTGGTTCGAGAGCCAGCTGGAGAAGGAGGAGGGTTTTCCAAAGGCATCGCTTTATGCCGGAGGCCGGGTGAGGGACGGCGAGCGACGGGCTGAAGTGGTGCAGTGGGTAAAGGGTGCGTTGTCCCTCGCCGTCAAGGAGATGGAATCAGCCAGGGCCATCAGTTTCGAGCGAGGTGGGGCGAATTGGACGGGATTCGAGATCAAGGTGGAAACACTTGACGGCTTGCGTGATAAGAATGCCCCGGAGGGGTTCGATACCCGGGCATGGCAGCACCTGTTGAAACAGATCGGAAAATGGAGTGTGGTGGTGGCCTGTGCCGAAATTGGTGACTACGTGGTGATGGCAGCGGGAAATGGCCAGGAGTCTATCGAGGTGGTGGGTGACACTGGGGTCTCGCTGGCGAGTTCGAAGGCCTTCCGCTTCTTTGAACAGTTCCCGGCTGAGGAGATCGTCTCGTTGTGCTGGTGGAGCAGGGAGCTGAGTGCGGCGAGTCAGAAGGGCGTCTCCTACCTTCCGTTCTTCGAGGGGGCCCTGGAAGGGCTCAAGGGCAGCCAGCTCAAACGGGGTGAGGACATGGTGGAGGCCCTGAAGGACTTCAACCGGAACTGGCAGGCACGTCGAACCGGAGAGCCTCACGATTTCACCGGGACGGTCCTGGTAGGAGATGATATTCGGTTGGAAGGCCGTGGGGGGTGGATGGGTGCAGGGCTGGATCTCAAGGTTCCACTCAGATTCGCGAAGGCGTTTTCCGCTCTGGAAAAAGTCCCCTTCGTGCGGGCGCATTGGAAAATGAACCCCAACTACGTCCGGCAGGGGAACCAGCAGGTGGATGCGGGAATGCGTCTTCTCAAGTTGGTGGTGGATGAAGTGATGGAAGCGCTGGGAGATGAAGCGGAGGGCAATGATGAGGAGGAGCAGGCGGTCCGATGGAAGCGAGATCTCAGCAGGGGGTTGAATGATATCTGGCGTGGTTATCGGGAATACTTTTCCAAGGCCTTCGGGGAGGAGGGAGCATTCGTAATGGACCTGCAAGGGGAAATGATTCCCGCGATTGGAGTGGAGGAGGATGTGATCCGGAAGGGGCGCATTCCCCGGGCAGCCTATATCAAGCCGGTGTTGAAGCGGGAGGCACTCTCGGAGTCATGGGACATCTGGGAGAAGGCATTTACCAATCTCTTCGGAGTCCTGGCGGAGACCTTGGATCAACCAATTCCCTTTCCCAGCACGATGACGGCTGAGAAGGATGATTTGCGCACGTATTTCTTTCCGCTGCCCTTTGCCACCGACGATTTTCTTCCGAGTGTATCCGTCAGTGATGATCTCTACATTCTCGGCACGTCAAAGGGCCTCTCTGAGAGTCTCTACGAAGCGGCCCTCAAGGAAAAGGGCGGGGAAAAGGAGGCCGGGCTCTGGGTTGAGGTGGATACCGGCCAGCTCTGGGATTTCTGTGGGGTATGGATCGACTTCTACGAGGAGAGCCAGGCTGCAGCCGCGGATATTGAGGAAGATGAATTGAAGCGGGCGGATCAATTACTCCCGGTGCCGGAGCAGGATCCGGATTTCCCCCGGGAGGAGGAACTGGAATTTGATGTGGATGAGCTTCCGGATGCTGATCAGGTGCCAGTTCCCGATAAGATGATTGTTGAGGACCCCTTTGGGGCGCTGTTTTCATTTGCTGAGCCCGAACTCCTGCGAGGTTGGCTGGACAAGGTGCGTATCCTGCGGGGAATCCGTGTTCACCGCCGGATGGAAGAGGAAATGCCTCGCACCACGGTCCGGATCAGGGTCGAGCGTTAGCCGGTGTTGAAATCTTGGGGGTCCTTTGGCCCAGAGATCTCCCCGCTCTGATGTGGGCACGTTTTTCTTGCGCTCTTGGGTTTCGCGGAGACAATCCGCGCCCTCCCGCTGAACGTTCCAACCGTCCATGGGCCAATCGATCACAGCCGCCGGTATCGGCGAGATAGTCTCCGCACATGAGCGATTCGTGCTCCTGAGCCACACCCGTCCGGATGGCGACGCGATTGGATCGGAGGTGGCCCTGAAGTCCGTGCTGGAATCCCTGGGAAAATCGGCGCAGGCCCTCAATGAGGATGGAGTGCCGGATAACCTGGCCTTCATGGCGGGATCCGAGCAAATCGAGCGGCCGTCTGGTCCGGTAGAGGCTGACGTGGTGATCGCGCTGGATACGGCCAACCGGGAGCGACTGGGGGAGAATTGCCTGGAGGCCGTGGGCGAGGGAAAACTGTGGGTGAACATCGACCATCACATTTCCAACGAGGAGTATGGAGATCATTTCCTCGTCGAGCCGGGGGCGGCTGCTACAGGTGAGGTGCTCTACGGTTTGTTTCGTGAGCTCGACTGGCCCGTGCCCGAGGTGGCTCGTGATGCCCTCTACATTGCCCTGTCGACCGACACGGGATCTTTTCAGTATTCCAATACGACAGTGCGCACTCACGAGATGGCTGCTGACCTGGTGGGGCGGGGGCTGGACGTGGCGAAGCTCACGGCCAAGCTTTACCATGATTACCCGTTCCGCCGGGTGGAGCTCCTGCAGGCCCTCCTGCAAACGATGCGCTTGACGGAGGATGGCAGGATTGCCTGGTGGACTCTTTCCGGGGAAACGAAGAGTCGCATCGGTATGCAGGCCGGGGATTCGGAGGGGTTGATCGATGTGCTGCGCGCGATCCGAGGAGTGGTAGTTTGTGCCTTCGTTGAGGAGATTGCAGACGGGAATATCCGGCTTTCGCTGCGATCCAAGGATCCGGCAGTGAACGTTTGTGAAATCTGTGCCCACTTCGGTGGTGGAGGACACGCCCTGGCGGCTGGCGCGCGCATGCAAGGTCCTGTCGAGGAGGCGGTGAAACGTCTGCTTGAAGTGGCGACCGAGACTGTGGAAGGAGCTTTCTCAGCATTGAACGAATGAACGAACCGAATATTGCAGCAAGCGGAGTTCTCCTGGTGGACAAGGACCCTGGGATGACTTCTCACGATGTGGTCGCGATCGCGAGGCGCTCGATGGGGATAAAGAAAATTGGTCACTGTGGAACATTGGATCCGATGGCGACCGGCCTCCTCATGCTGGTGGTGGGGAGGGCCACTAAGATTCAGGATCTCCTCATGAGCGAGGATAAGGAATACGTTGGAACGATTACGCTTGGAGCAACGACCAATACGCAGGACGCGGAAGGGGAAGTGCTCGAGGAGCAGGAAGTGCCGGAATTCGATGAAAATGAATTGCGGTCTGTGTTTGAGCGCTACTCCGGGGAATTCGAACAGGTTCCGCCCATGGTTTCCGCAATCAAGAAGGATGGGGTGCCCCTCTACAAGCTTGCGCGCAAGGGTCAGGAGGTGAAGAGGGACCCACGCCCGGTCTATGTCACGTCCTACGAGCTGACGCGCACGCAATACCCTGAGATCGATTTCAAGGTGAACTGTTCCAAGGGTTTTTATGTGCGAACCTATGCACATGATATTGGTGCGGACCTGGGTTGCGGAGGGCATCTCTCCTCTCTCCGGCGGACTCGCTCCGGAAAATTCACCCTCGACCGGGCGGTGAAGGTCAACACCTTGAAGGAGGCCGGGGCTCAAGAACTGATCGACTCGATGGTCAGCCTGGCAGAGATTTCACTGATGCGGGGCGCGTGATGTGGTCCATGCGCCGTTCTTGATGGAACTACTGGCCAGAACGGGAGAGTGTGGGAATGATGCTGAAGGTTTCCAGGATCGCTGATCTCCATGAGGTGGCGGGGCCGTTGCACCTGGCACTGGGAGTATTTGACGGTGTGCACCTGGGCCATCAGGCGGTGATTGGCTCTGCCGTGGAGGGCTCCCGGAAGAGCGGAGGAGTGGCGGGAGTTCTGACCATGGACCCGCATCCCATTGAGGTGCTCAGGCCTGAAGCCGCCCCGCGCCGGATTCTGGCCTCCCTGGCGCACAAGGAGAGGCTGCTCTCCAGCCTCGGGGTAGAGATCATGCTGGTTCTGCAATTTGACCTAGAGGTGGCAAGCCAGCCCGCGGAGGAGTTTGCGCAGGAACTTCTCGCCGTTCCCGGCCTCCGGCAACTGGTGGCAGGGGAGGACTGGGCGTTTGGACGGGAGCGTCGGGGAACAATGGAAATGCTTGCCCGGGTGGGTGGCTGCCACGGAGTCGAGGTGAGGGCCGTGCAGGCCGTGATGCTCGGGGGAGCGAGAATCAGCAGTACACGGTTGCGGAAGGCCCTGTCCGAAGGAGACCTCAAAGCAGCTTCCGGAATGCTGGGGCGCCCCTACACGTTGATGGGGCGAGTGGTGCGTGGCGAGCAGCTCGGGCGCAGGCTGGGCTGGCCCACTGCCAATATTGCGGTGGGAGACGAGCAGGTGCCCCCAGACGGGGTCTATGCGGTCGTTGCGAATTGCGGAGAAAAGGAGCTGCAGGGGATAGCGAATCTCGGGGTGCGCCCTACGGTGGATGGAAACCGCCGGTTGATGGAGGTTCACCTTCTCGATTTCGAGGGCGATCTCTACGGGAAGCTGATGGAAGTTCGTTTCGGGGCCTATGTGCGGGCCGAGAGGAAGTTCGAAGGAATGGAGCGGCTCCGGGAGCAGATTCAGTGTGACGTGGCAGAGGTCCGGGGACTTTTTGAGCGGGGGCAGGCGGAGTTTCGGTAGGCGGCCTCGTGAGACAGAGAAGGGCGGTCCAGGGTTCCCCCAGCGCATGAGGGAGCGGAACATCGCCTGTTGAGATGGAGAAGTGACAGCAACCATCCACGCTGCCCCTCCGAATGATTTCGCGGAGGATTGAGTCGATGAAAAAGCACCTGCTTGCCGTTAGAAGGTGCCGTTGAGCTTCCGTCCAATCCAGAAAAGAGAGAGCAGGGCCACGAGGGATGCTGCGACGTACCACTTGTCCCACTGTGATTCGGGGATCACCTGCGGCCGGGGTTCCGGAAGGGCAAAGATCTCCTGCGCGAGTTCGTCGAGCTTGGATGCGTCGACAAGTTTCCCGCGGGAGACGCGGGAGAGTTCTGCGAGTACGTCAGGCCGGGCGGGATGACCGGTCTTCTCGATCTGGGTTCCCTCCGCGATGATGCGCACCTTGACCGCGCCCTCTTCGCTTTCCGAGGTGCGGGCGGAGACGATCCAGTCGCCGGGTTGAGTCACCTTGAAACGCCCCGTGAAGGCTCCCCAGGCTTCATCCTCTTTCGCGAGCTCAAAGCGGCGCACGCTGCCGTCGGGCGCCGTGAGGTCGACGAGGACGGAGCCCTCCTCGAGCGGTGCGCCATTTTCCTGGAAGGCATTGGCATTGATGGTCACGCTTTCTCCGGGGCTGGGGCGCTCCGGGGTGAAGTAGAGCCGGACGCGCTCCCCGGCCGCCATGTTGCGCTGGTAGGACATCCAGCGTGCGACCTGGCCCCAGAAGCGGTAGTGGTAGAGATCTTCCACCCCACGGCGCCAGCGCCAGGCGGAGTCGATGCCCATGAAGAGGACCTTTCCGTTGCCGGCGCGGCTGGTCACGATGAGGGGAATGCGATGGCCGAATTTGGGGTGTCGGCGGTTAGTGTGGACAGCCAGGACCTCGGTGCCACTCTTGGCCCTGATAACCGGAGCATGCCAGTAGAAGCCGGGCAGGCTGCGCCAGATAATGGGATTTTCCTCCTCGGTATCGCCCAGCATGGTGAGCAGAGAACTACGGCCCTCGGTAGTGAGAGAGAGGGGTGAGGCGGTCGCTTCCTCCTGACCGTCCTTCATCTCCTCATCAAGGACGACTGGGAGGAGGTCCCACAGTTCGGTGTCCCTGAGGCTGAACTGGTGGCCCTGCCACCCGGGGATGAAGACGATGCCGGAAGCCTGGTTCTCGACCAGGCCCTTGAGGAGCTCGGCATGTTCCTTGGTAAGCATGCCTTCACCAACTCCGACATCGCCGACAAAGATCACGTCGTATTTCTGCAGCTCCTCGAGCTCGTCCGGGAAAGCGGTGATGTAGTCCGGTCCATCTCCTTCGCCGAGTTGAGGGTGGAGGAGGAGGCAATCGACGTCGACCCCCGGATCGCGGGAGAGCGCGTTGCGAATGAAGCGGTATTCCCAGCGCGGCAGGGTTTCAATGACCAGCACACGGATCGACTCCGGGCGGCCAGCAATGTTGAAGCGTCGTCGATTGTTTTTTTCGACCAGTTCGCCGTCGGCGAAGGGGATCGAAAGCTCCAGTGTTGAGCTTCCCTCCTTCTGCAGGCGCCAGAGGATGGCATCGTAGTAGGTGCTGTTGCGGGGAATGGTGATGTTCTTGGTGCGCTCCACGCCGGACTGATCGCGGATACGCACGATGGTTCGGACATCGCGATCGAGGGAGGACTCAATTGTGAAAGGGATTTGCACGTTCTCGCCCACGATGCCGTATGTGGGAGCGCTGACGGTCAGGAGATCCAGGTCGGGCAGGCGCGTGCGCGCGCCGGTGACAACCGAGTAGAGGGGAATGTCCTTGAGACGCATCTTCTGTGCGGCCGCCACCGGGGCAGGCTTGTCACGAGCATTCCAGTCGCCATCGCCGATCATGACGACGGCCCGCAGGTCAGGCCTGGTGTCTACCAGGTCGGAGAGGGCGGAGTAGATGTCTGTTACGGCGAGAGAAGAAATCTCAGGATCCGGGCTCTCCGGATCAACGCTGAAAGCTTCTACAGAAACGCGATTTTTCCCACCCTCCTCCAGAAGACTCCAAAACCCGGTTTCCAGAATGGTGTCGACCATGTCGCTGCGGCTGACAACCTCGCGATTGCTGCTCAGCTCCTCAGGGAGCTGTGCGTCAGCGGTCGTCATGGATCCGGATCCATCGTGGAGGATCACGATCTCGGGCTGTTGGGCGGGTTCGATCGTCCTGCGCCACTCGGGGTTGAGCAGGAAGAAGGCGGTCACGGTGGCGCAGGTAAGACGGAGGAGTTCCAGAATGCCGGTTCGTCCCGGCCGCACGCTGCGTTTCCACGCAATCACACAGAGAACGAGGATCAGGAACCAACCGACCAGGCCCGTGATGGCGATGGGCAGGGGGGCGTTGAAGTGGAGATTGCCGATATTGAAACTCACGTCAGGAGGGAGTCTGGGGCGAGGGCGCCGTGCTGGTCTCGACGCGCTTGGGTTGGAGGCACAAAAGCGCCTCGAGGATGAGAAAGACGAGCATGGCGATCAGGAAGGCACGCCAGACAGGCCGGGAAAGGCTGCTGTCGCCGGAGGCGTCCTTGTCTTCCAGCAGGGTATAGCCGGTATCGGTAAGGGCTGTTTCAAGTTCGGCATTGGTGAGAACCTCGAGGGAGTCTTCCATGGTCGGCCGATTCACGGCCATGGTGCGTTCACCGAGGCGGTAGACCCCTGCCTCGTAATCAGCATTCCCGGGATCCCCGTCGCCGTAGGAGTCGATGCGGCTACGGACTTCCTCACCCACGGGGCGAGCAGAGTCCTCGCCAGCTGTGCCGAAGAATCCAGCACCCATTCGTGTGTTGCCCTCTTTCAGACTGCGCTGCAGGGCGACGAGGTGAAGGGCGGTTTGTTCGAGATTGGACCAGGTGTAGCTGGGGAGGGTTGAGAGGAAGAGAACCTGGCCTGCCTCGATGACGCGACGGGCAAGAAGAGGCTCGTCGTCCTGCCAGGATGCAAGGGCCGTGTAGTCACCCACGATGCCGCGTCGTTTGATGGCACGAACGCGATCCATGGGCAGTGGTGAGCCGTCAAGAGAGTCGCGGAACGCCCCATCGGAACGCTCCCAGTCGTCGATGATGAAGTACTTGTCCTTGGGAGATTCCGCGACGGGATCCCAGGACAGGCCGCCGAAGGCCGCTTTGGAATCATCGGAGGAGGGAAGGAACAGAACGATTCCGCCTTTCTGGACGTATTCAAACATCTGGTCCGAGACTGGGGGCTCGGGCAGGGGGGCCTTCCAGACAATGAGGGAGGCGGAGTCGAAGTTGATCTGGTGGGCGAGGTTGGGATTGCGGACGGTCACTTCCTGGTTGGCAAAGCCGGGATCCAGGGCCTTGGTCAGGGACTTGAGGGTTTCCGTATCGGTGGAGTTCTCGACGACGAGGAAGGAGCGCACGGGGGCTTCCTTGCCGTAGGCGTAGAAGGACACGTTGTTCCGCTTGTTGGCGTTGTCGGTGATGGACACCCAGCCGTGGCCTCCCCCGGTGGCCCCGGCGAGGGGAAGGCGGCGCTGGAAGCGCTGGGTTTGCCCATTGAAGGCGACTTCGCTCCCGGAGCGGGCGCCCATGTGATCGACAGTGACGGTAACGGCGGTGGGACCGGTATCCTCCTCGCGGTTGAGTTCAAGATCGATGACGAGGTCTCCCGTTTCACGGCGGGCGGAGATGACGCGGACGGCAAGATCGTTCCGTTCCCGTCCGTTCAGGGCCAGAATGCGCAGCTTGGACTGGAATTCTGCTTCCTTGAGCGTAGTTCGGAAGGCCTCCCAGCGGTTGTCCTCAGGATTCCAGTTATCCTTCTGAAGGTCGGAGGCAACCCAGATTTCGTTCCGTCCGGGCTTGGCTTCCTTGATGTAGTCGAGGGCGATTGCGAGCATGCCCGGAATGTCGGAAGAGGCGTCGGTGGGGGCCGTGAACGAGAGTTCTGGCAAGACCTCGGGTGAAGGGACTTCCTGGGCGGTCCCCGTGGCACTGTCGATGAGGACGAGGCGGGCCCCGTCAAGCTCCTTCATGGCAGCGGCCACTTGGTTCAGGACCGCGTTGCGTTTGGAAAGCGTGATGTCCTTTTCCGTGCGCTCCATGCTGGGCGAGCGATCGAGAATGAGAATTACGGTCTCCACCCGGCCGCCACCCCAGCCGAAGAACCCCCCTGCGAGCGGCCGGGCGATGGCGAATACGAGGGCGGCGATGGCCAGTGAGCGCATGAGCAGAATGAGGAAGTGCTTCAGGCGCTTCTTGCCGCGCGATTCCTTGGTCGCCTTGAGCAGGAATTGCATGGCGCCCCATTCCACGGTGCGGAAACGGCGTCGGTTCAGCAGGTGGATGATGACCGGGATGGAGACTGCGAGGAGCCCCCAGAGCATGGCTTGCTGAAGAAAGGACATGTTGCGTCAGAGGTTCAGTATTCAGCTGTTGAAGCCAGGACTGCACACCGTCCCGATACCGTGTCCTGTCTACTGGATACTGAGATCATCGCTTTCCCTTCTTGGGTAAACGGTTGGTTAGGAAGTCGCGCAGAACTTCCTCGTAGTCCCGGTCAGAGGTGACGAGGTGGTAATCTGCATGGATGTCATGGCAGCGCCCCTCCACAGCACCGAGGAATTCCTGGATGGCGCTCGCATACTCGTTGGCAATCAGATTCGGTTCGGCAACGATGGTTGTGCTGTCCTCGAGGTCGACAAAGCGGTAGGGACGCGTGAAATCGAACTGGATTTCCTGCGGGTCCATGAGGTGAAAGACAGCCACGTCATGCTTGCGGTAGCGAAGGTGCTGGAGGGCATCCCCGAAGGCGTCCGGATCGGTGAAGAGGTCTGAAAGGATGACGATGAAGGCCCGCTGGCCGACTTTCTCCGCCACGGTGTGGAGGGCATCCACGAGTCCCGTCTCGCCCTTGGGTTCCAGCGTTCCGAGGATCTCGAAAAAGTTCTGGAGGTGAGCCGGACGCCGGCTGGGCGGCAGTTCGAGGTGGAGGCTGTCGTCGCAGCAGGAGAGGCCCGCCGCATCGCCCTGGTTGACGAGAAGATAGGCGAGGGTGCCGGCGAATTTGCGGGCGAACTGTATCTTGGAGTCGAACTCGCCGGAGGCGTATTTCATCGACCCGCTGCAATCGACAACAAAGTAGGTCCGAAGGTTGGTGTCGGCCTCGAATTCCTTGATGTAGTGGCGGTCGGAGCGGGCGTAGGCCTTCCAGTCAAGGCGGCGGGTGTCGTCGCCCGCGACATACTTTCGGTACTCCGCGAATTCCACTGAAGAGCCGCGGTGTGGGGAGCGATGCTTGCCGACCACGTTGCCGATCATGGCCATACGCGCTTCCACCGGCAGGGCCCCCAGCCGGGCGAGGACGTCAGAGTCTAGGAAATCGTATTTCACGTCTTGTCGATCGGGGCCCGTGCTCTGCAGCCCGGACGGTTGGTCCCCGGAGGAAGGCCCCGGATTCCATCAGGCGCTAGTCTTCCCTCATTTCCTCGACGAGGCGTTCGACGACTTTCTTGGAGGTCATTCCCTGTGACTCGGCGGCGAAGTTGGTAATCACACGGTGGCTAAGGACGGGGACGGCTACGGCTTCGATATCCTCCAGCGAGGCCATATAATTCCCGCGTAGCGCGGCCCGGCCCTTGGCTCCCAGGACGAGATACTGGACAGCTCGCGGCCCGGCTCCCCAGCCGACGTATTCCTTGATCCAGGATGGGGCGTCATCGGAGGCGGGACGAGTCTTGCGCACGATCTCGACGGCATAGTCGTAAATATGATCGGGGACCGGCATGCGGCGCACCAGTTTCTGGAAGGCGAGGACCTGCTCTCCGGTGACAATGGCCTCGAGGGGTTCGTGGTCGACGCCTGTGGTCTCGCGGGCGATGCGGCGTTCTTCTTCCTCGGTCGGGTAATCGACCTCAATGAGGAACATGAAGCGGTCGAGCTGGGCCTCGGGAAGAGGATATGTGCCCTCCTGCTCGATCGGGTTCTGGGTGGCGAGAACAAAGAAGGGTTTTTCGAGGTCATATGTCCGTCCCAGGACGGTGACTCTGTTTTCCTGCATCGCCTCCAGCAGGGCTGATTGCGTCTTGGCAGGTGCCCGGTTGATCTCGTCCGCGAGGAGAAGGTTGGCGTAGATCGGGCCCTGAATGTATTCGAATTCACGTTTGCCGGTGGCGGCGCTCTCCTGGATGATGTCAGTTCCAGTGATGTCTGCAGGCATCAGATCCGGAGTAAACTGAATCCGGCTGAAGGAGAGGTGCATGCATTTACCCACGCTCGAAATGAGAAGGGTCTTGGCCAGGCCCGGGACTCCCATGAGGAGCGCGTGGCCACGGGAGAAGAGGCACACGGCGAGTTGCTCGATCACCTCATGCTGGCCGATAATAACCTTGCCCAGTTCGTCCCGAAGGGACTGGTAGACCTTGCCCAGCTCGTCAATGGCAGCCACGTCGTCAGGAGGCAGGGTGCCCGCATTTTCTGAAAAGTCGGGGGCTGAACCTTCAGAAGCCACTGGTTCGGCGGGGTTGGGCGGGTCCGAGGGATCGGGGGAATCGGCAGGTCTGGAGTCCATAAGGGTGGCGAATTATTGTGTATCAGTTAAGCGACGCTATCGGCCCCGGTTGTTTTGTCTAGCGGGTATTCCCCCCGTGGATGCCCTGAAACTGGGAGGAACGGTGGATAACTCCGTCATCCCGAGGTCCCCCTCAGCTGGGCCTTCAGGCAGTGATAAAGGGGGCATGGGAGGGTGCGCGGGGAATCCTGATGGGCCGTTTGGGGGTGGGCGAGTTCGGGGGAGAGGAGGCTGGGGGTCCCAACCCCTGTAAAATCGAGGATTTCCACTTGCCAGCTAGGGCAACTCTGCTAAATAGCTCGGCCCCTTTCGCGCCAGCTCCACCGGCGCACCATAACGCCTCTAAACTACATGGCACGTATTTTCGGTATTGAGATCCCCAATGAGAAACGCATCGAAGCGTCTCTCTGCTACATTTATGGAATCGGGCACACTACTGCCCTTAAGATTCTTGAGCAGGCCGGGGTGGATGGGAACCTGCGCACCGGAGAGCTCTCCGAGGAGCAGTTGGTCAAGATCGCTCAGGTGATTCAGAGCCAGGGAGTCGTCATCGAGGGTGACCTCCGCCGCGAGATTCAAGCCTCGCTCAAGCGGTTGACCTCGATCAATTGCTACCGGGGGCAACGTCACAAGCGGGGATTGCCCGTCCGTGGCCAGCGCACGCGCACCAATTCCCGAACCCGGAAGGGACGCAAGAAGACGGTGGGTGCCAAGAAGTCCGCCTAACACCAGTTTCCACAGAAGCCTTTCCACCCACTCATGTCCGAGGAAGAAAACAACACGCCGGAAGCGCCCGAGGAGGTTGCCTCTAAAGAGAAGCCTGCCTCTGAAGCTGAAGCGAGCGCGCCTGAGGAGAAAGCGCCTGCCGCTGCTGCTGAAGAAGAAAAGGAGCCTGCTGCTGAAAAGGAAGCGGGCGAGAAGCCTGTCGCGGAAGGCGAGGAGTCCTCTGGGGGTAAGGAAAGTGAAGGCGAGAAGAAGGAAGAGAAGAAAAAGGACATCTTTGCCGAGATCATGGGCGAAGAGGGCGCTGATGCGGTAAAGATCCACAAGTCCAAGTCCAGCAAGAACGTTGCCAGGGGCATCGTCCACATTGCAGCAACTTTCAATAACACGATGGTAACCATCACCGATGAGCGGGGAAACACGATTGGCTGGTCGAGTGCCGGTAAGATGGGTTTCAAGGGGTCCCGGAAGAGCACGGCCTACGCTGCTCAGGTTGTATCGCAGGATGCCTGCCGTCAGGCGATGGGCCACGGCCTCAAGGAGGCCGAGGTTCGGGTCAAGGGCCCGGGGGCCGGCAGGGAGTCGGCTGTGCGTGCGGTTCAGGCCATTGGCATCGACGTCAGCTCCATCAAGGACGTCACACCCATTCCCCACAACGGCTGCCGGCCCAAGAAGGCCCGGCGGGTGTGATTCGTAACCAGAACGAAACAGAAGTCACTTTTTCACATGGCACGTTATACCGGACCCAAGGACAGAATCAGCCGCCGTTTCCTGGTGCCGCTGTTCGGATCCTCCCGCGCCCTCGAGCGCCGCAATTATCCTCCCGGCCAGCACGGTCTTCGCGCCGGTCGCCGTAAGAAGTCTGATTACGCCATTGCACTGGGCGAGAAGCAGAAGCTCAAGTTCCAGTATGGTGTCCTCGAGAAGCAGTTTCGCCGGTGCTTCCACGAGGCGGCCCGCCGCCGTGGGGTGACCGGTGACATCATGCTGCAACTTCTTGAGACCCGTCTCGATAATGTCTGCTTTCGGCTGGGGTTCGGCAATACGCGTCAGGCCGCCCGTCAGCTTGTGGGTCATGGCCACGTGCTTGTGAACGGGCGCAAGCTCGACGTTCCAAGCTACCATTGCAAGCCGGGCGACAAGATCAAGATTGGGCCGAGACCTTCTTCGCAACAGCTGGGGCTCCGCATGATGGATCTGACCCAGGCCGTGCCCCTCAAGGAGTGGTTGACCGTGGACCGGGAGACTATGGAGGGCGTCGTCGCGCGCCTCCCTGAGACCGAGGACATTGATCCGCTGGTTAATGTGCAACTCATCGTCGAACTTTACTCCCGATAACGAACGAAGAAGTTGGCTACGCCACAGAGATTCAAAGGCCTCGCGATCGAGCGAGGCCTTTTTCATTTCTACAGGCAGTCGGGGAGCTCCGGCAGATCCCAACCCTGTCACAGCCGCCAAGCTTCGAGCCCGTAGTTCAACTTGCAACTTCCGACCGGAGGATTGAAACTCAGAAGGATGGCCGACGAGAAAGAGCGAAAGACCCTAGAAGAGCGCCACCAAATGTCAGATTTGGACCGGCTTCGTCATTCCTGTGCCCATGTTCTGGCCACTGCAATCTCGCGGATTTGGCCTGAGGCGCAGTTTGCCGCGGGCCCGCCGGTAGAGGGGGGCTTCTACTATGATCTCGATCTTGAGCACCGGATCACGCCCGACGACTTTGAGAAGATTGAGGCCGAGATGAAGAAGGTAGTGAAGGAAAATGCGCCCTTTGAGCGACTGGTGGTGAGTCGGGATGAAGCGATGGCCCTGGCGAAGTCGGGACGTCTTGCATCTGTAGCGGAGCGGGGTGCCGAATCGGTCTTCAAGGTGGACCTTCTCAATGACATTCCCGGAGGCGAGGAAATCTCGATCTACAGGAACGGGGATTTCTGGGATCTCTGTGCGGGCCCGCACGTTGGCCGCACCGGGAACTGCAAGGCCTTCAAGGTCATGTCGGTTGCGAGTGCCTTTTACAAAGGGGACAAGAACAACCAATCACTCCAGCGGGTTTACGGCACCTGCTTCAAGAACCGGACCCTTCTTGATGAGCACTTGGAGAGGTTGGAGGAGGCCAAGAAACGCGACCACCGCCGTCTCGGTCGCGAGTTGGGCCTCTTCGCCTTTGATGATTCGGTGGGGCAGGGGCTTCCCCTGTGGATGCCAAAAGGTGGAATTATCCGCCGACAATTGCAGGACTTCATCACTGGTGAATTGGATAAGCAGGGCTACTACCAGGTCTTCACTCCGCACATTGGAAAACTCGACCTCTACCGTACCTCCGGGCATTTCCCCTATTATGAGGATAGCCAATTCCCACCCATCGTGGAGCGGGAGGCCATCAAGAAGCTGGCAGAGGAAGGAACGCAGTGCTCCGACCTTCTGAATTCCATTTCCACCGGTGAAATCGAGGGCTTCCTTTTGAATCCGATGAACTGCCCTCATCACATAAAGATTTATTCGAATGAGCACCATTCCTACCGGGATCTCCCGGTGCGGTTGGCCGAATTCGGGACGGTCTATCGATGGGAGCAGTCCGGAGAGCTTGGAGGGCTGACGCGGGTGCGCAGCTTCACGCAAGATGATGCCCATATCTTCTGCACGCCTGAGCAGGTGGGTGAGGAAATCCAGGGGTGTCTGGGTCTCGTGAAGACGGTCCTTTCAACCTTGGGCATGAACGACTACGCAGTGCGTCTTTCTTTGCGTGACCCTGACAGCGACAAGTATGTCGGCGATCCGGAAAACTGGGACAAGGCCGAGGAAGCACTTCGTGAGGCTGTTGAATCTCTTGGTGTGGACTACACCGAGGAGCCCGGGGAGGCCGCCTTCTATGGCCCCAAGATCGACTTCGTGGTCAAGGATGTTATCGGTCGTGAATGGCAGCTGGGCACCGTTCAGGTTGACTACAATCTGCCGGAACGGTTTGACCTCAGTTACGTCGGGTCGGACAACAAGCCACACCGTCCGGTCATGATTCACCGGGCTCCCTTTGGTTCTCTGGAACGCTTTGTCGGCCTTCTGATCGAGCATTTCGAGGGTAAGTTCCCTGTCTGGCTTGCGCCGGAGCAGGTCCGGGTGCTTGCGATCTCCGAGAAGCACAATACGTATTCCGAGGAGGTGGTACAGGCTCTGGCGGACGCAGGGGTGCGGGTCACGGCAGACCTTGCGGGGGATAAGATCGGGGCTAAGATTCGCCTTGCGAGGCTGGAGCGTGTGCCCTATATGCTGGTCGTAGGCGCACGTGAGGAGGAGTCACAAAGCGTGAGCGTGCGCCACCGGGATCGGGACGATCTCGGGACCAAGACTCTCAATGATTTTGTCGGCCAAGTATGCGAAGAAATTCGAAACCGCTCTCTTTGAGCGGGGCTGAGCTGTGTTGCTCCCAATGATGCGACGACTCACCGATTCTGGCCTTGGCATGACGCTCGGAGCACCTTTGCGTCTCCACCCGCGGATGACTTCCGCACCTACAACACCACCGGAGAGACACTATCGCTAAGAAAAAGAAGAAGAGATTTCGTCCGCGTCGTGACATGACGCGGGTCAATGAACGGATCCGGGCTCCGCGTGTGCGGGTCGTATCCGGCAAAGGGGAACAGCTCGGGGTCATGGATACCCGGGAGGCCGTGCAGAGGGCGAAGGCCATCGGGCTCGACCTCGTGGAAGTTGCCTCCAAGGCCGATCCTCCGGTGTGCCGCGTTGTCGACTACGGGAAATGGAAATACGAGCAGTCGAAGCGCAAGAAGACGAGCAAGAGCAAGTCGGTCACCCGCCTCAAGGAGGTCAAATTCCGGGTGCGCACGGAAACGCACGATTACAATATCAAGCTGGGCCGAATAGAGGCTTTTCTCGATGAGGGACACAAGGTGCGCGTGCAATTGCAGTTCCGCGGACGGGAAAATGCGCACCGTGAGCTCGGCATCGAAAAGCTGCAGCGTGTCAAGGGAGACCTCAAGACCATGGCGCACGTGGACCAGGAGCCCAAGTTGGTGGGGCGAACCGTTGTGATGGTGCTTTCACCGCTGCCGGACGGACAGCGAGAGCGTAAGTTCAAGCTGAGTCACGGTGACCTGATCGAGGAGGATGACTTTGAAGAAGATGAGGACCTGGAGGACTTTGAAGAGGATGATACTCTCGAAAAGATCGAGGATGAGGAAGAAGACGAGACCGAGGAAAAGGAATAACGTCTGAAGGGCCTCTTCGCTTCCCTCATGTGCGGCTGGCTTGTTCTTTTTGATATTGATGGCACCTTGATCGACACCCGGGGCGCGGGTCTGGCGGCAATCGAGCGCGCTGTGCGGGATCTCTACGGGGACGGGGATAGACTGCCAGAGCTGGATCTTGGCGGTGCGACCGATGCGGGCCTGGTCCGGGAGGTTCTCGCAGCGTATGGGGTTGAACCCGCTAGCGGTGCGATTGCTGACTTTTATGAGGCGTACCTGGTTCGGCTTGCGGAGACCCTGCAGGACGCTGAGTTTGCAGGAGTGCTTCTTCCCGGGGTGCGGGAGCTGCTGGAGGTTTTCCGGGAATCGGGTGCAATTCTTGGGTTGCTCACGGGTAATTTGGAGGGTGGAGCACGGCTCAAGCTGCGGCGCTTTGGGTTAGATGATTATTTTGCCTTCGGAGCCTTCGGCCACGAGCGCGTGGAGCGCACGGACCTGGGGCCGATAGCGCTGGCCCGTGCCCAACAACTGTATGGGCGGCCCTTTTGTGCTGCGGAAACGGTAATCATCGGGGATACCCCCCGGGACGTCTCCTGTGGACGAGCCCTTGGGGCGAGAACGATCGCGGTGGCCACGGGAAGCTTTTCGACAGGGGAGCTTTCCGCCTGCAGGCCCTCGCTCCTGCTGGAGACTCTCGAGGAGCCCGATCGAATCCTGAGTGAGATGGAGGGCTGGCCTGACAAGGAAATTGATCACGTCAACGGATGTGGTCATGCTCCCTGAAACTTTCAGAGAAACGAATGTCGCAGCTGCTCCAAAGCTTCCTTCCCGGTTCATGGCCGCTGGTTGCGGAGTGCCGGAGGATGCAGATGGTCGGGCCGGAGGGCATGGACGACTTCTGGGAGAGGGGTTGGCGGCACTTCGGACCCGAGTTTTTCCGGGCGAGCCTGATGAACGATGAGACGGGGCTCAAGCGGCAGATTCCCCTCCGGATTGACGTTGTAGACTTCGAGCAGTCGAAAAGCCAGCGACGGACGTTCAGGAGGAACGCGGATCTGGACCTCAGCTTTGATGGAGCGGAGCCGGGAGAAGCCGAAAGTGAGCTGTTCGAGGCTCACCGGGCCCGGTTTTCCAGCAACGCACCTGATCGTCTGGAAGAGTTTCTGGGGCCCTACCCGAATGGCCTGCCTTGTCGATGCCTGCAGTTGAGTGTGCGGCTGGGGGAGCGCCTTGTTGCCGCGAGCTTCCTCGCTCTCGGGCGGAGGGCCTGTTCGAGCATTTACGCCGTGTTCGATCCCGAATACTCCCGACTCCGGCTGGGAGTCTTTACCATGTTGGCCGAGCTCGCATTTGCGAAAGAGAACGGCTTTCAGTACTATTACAGCGGTTATGCGACCGTGGAATCGAGTTGCTACGACTACAAGAAGATGTTTTCAGCGCTCTACTACTATGACTGGGAAGGGAGTTGGCTGCCGATCAAGGAGTTGAGCGCCTGAGAGATCCCCCGAGTTGCAATCCCGCTCGAAGCATCTAGTCTTCCTTCTTCCCATGAGCACGATTGAGCGAAGGACGCTTCTCCGTGGATCGGCCCTGGCCGGAGCTTCCCTCCTCGCCCCGCAGGGTCTGCGAGCCGTGCGGCCTGCGAGGTCGGTCAGAACGGTTTCGCTCTTTCACACCACGGATTTGCATGGACACATTCGTCCCACGCAGACCTATCAGGGTATTGCCAATGTCGGAGGACTGGCGCGATGCGCGTCGCAAATCCGTCAATGGCGGAAATCCAGCCCCCATTCCCTCCTGCTGGACGTGGGAGACGTATACCAGGGTACAGCAGTCGGCTGGATGACGAGGGGCCGCCTCATGATCGACCTGTTCAATAAGCTGGGGTATGATGCTTGGGTCCTCGGGAATCATGAGTTTGATTGGGGGCCGGAGGTAGTCCTCGATGCGGTAACCCGTTCTGCGATGCCAGTCCTTACGGGCAACATGACTCTCGAGGGCAGGCTGGCTGGGACTTTGGAAGATGCCTCGCATCCGCTTGCCCGGATTGTTCCCCATCTGGTGAAAACGGTGGGGGGCTTTCGCATCGGGCTTGTCGGCCTGACCACGCCGGGCCTGCCTTACTGGCTGCGGCCGGAATTGCTGAATGGCTATGAGGCGACTGATCCGGTCAAGACGTTGAGGTCCAGCCTGAGTTACCTCCGGGAGGAAGCGAAGGTCGACGCGGTCGTGGTGTGCGGGCACATGGGACTGAAGGAAGAGGATGATTTCGCCAATCCGGTGGGGGCGCTCCTGGCGGAGGAGGGGCCAGATGTTTACCTTGCCGGGCATACCCACCGCGACCAGGCCAGCCGCCTTGTGAACGGGACACTGTACACTCAGGCGGACTATTTCGGGATTCACTGCGGGCGAGTGGACCTCACATTTGACATGGAGAGTCGCCGCCTCGTGGAGAAGAGGGCCTATACGGTGCTCATGGATGAACGGATTCAGGAAGATCCTCTCGTGCTTGAGGTGGCCGGGCAGGACTTGGAGGACGCGGAGGGATACCTGGCGGGCGAGATGGGGACCCTGGCGGAGGAACTTTCGCACAAGCAGCCCGGCCCGGGGGCGCCCAGCCCCTTGCAGGGCTTGATTTCCGCCTCCGCGCTTCACGCCGCTACCAAGCATGGCCTGCGGCCGGACGGAGTCTTCCACGGGACGTTCGGGAGCGGAACGCTGGCCGCCGGGAACAAGCGGATTGCCGATGCTTGGAGCATTATTCCCTATGACAACCGGCTGCTGGCGTTGTACCTCACCCGGGAAGAGATCGTTGCAGTCCTTAACGAGGCCCTGCAGGGAAGATCGGATCGTGCCCTGTTTGGCTTCCAAGTGGAGGTGGCCGAGAACGAGGCACCCAAGGGGGAAACGGGCAAAGGCCGGTTTGTGCGGAGTCTGCATTGTGTGCGCAATCCGGTTCCGCAGCCAGCGGGGCATCGCTATTGCATTCTCTTCAATTCCTACGATGCACAGTCCGGAGGCAGGCGTTTGATGCGGTTGCGAGCCCTGGCCCAGCAGTCCGAGTGCAAGGCGACTGTGTTACCACCCAGCAGCCGACAGGCCCTGATCGATTTTTTTGTTGATCGCGGAAGGGTAGCGAAGGAGCACCTGCAGGCCGGGCCGGTGGGTCCGGTGCCGGAGAAGGGGCCCTAGCGGCGACAGCAAGTGTCAGAGTGAGGAGGCGGTTGCCCGGAGGAGTCGATCAGTAGTCTCCCAGTCGATGCATTGGTCGGTGATCGACTGTCCGTAGGTCAGATCGGCAAGGGGGCGAGGGAAGGATTGATTGCCGGCTACCAGGTTGCTCTCCAGCATGGCGGCTACGATTCCACGGTTTCCGCGCGCGCGCTGCTCGACGATTGCCTCGAAAACGCCGGGCATATTCTCCTGCTTCTTGCCACAGTTCGCGTGGGATGCATCGATCATCACCGCCGGAGGAAAGCCGGCAGCGTTGATTTGCTCAAGCGCGCTCTGCACATTCTGCTCGTCGTAGTTGGGCCCGCTCTCGCCGCCCCGCAGGATCACGTGGCAGTCCGGGTTTCCCGATGTGGAGACAGCGGAAGCGACACCCTGCTCCGAGACTCCTAGAAAGGTCTGGGACCTGGTTGCGGCTCCGATGGCGTTGATAGCGGCCTTGAGGTCGCCACTGATAGTGTTCTTGAAGCCGATGGGCATGGACAGCCCGGAGGCCATCTGGCGATGGGTCTGACTCTCACTCGTGCGTGCCCCCACTGCCGACCAGCTGATCAGGTCGGCAATATACTGCGGAGTGATGGGGTCGAGGAACTCCGTGGCAGTGGGAATCTGGAGATCAACCACCTGACGGAGGAATTTCCGGGCTACCATGAGTCCCCTTGGAATGTTGTCGGTGCCGTCGAGTTCAGGATCCATGATGAGTCCCTTCCAGCCCACCGTGGTGCGTGGTTTCTCGAAATAGACCCGCATGACAAGGTATAGCTTGTCACTGAGATCGGAGGCGAGGGATTGGAAGCGCCGGGCGTATTCCATTCCCGCTTCGGTATCGTGAATGGAGCAGGGGCCTGCAATGACCAGAAAACGCTCGTCCTGTCCGTTGAGGATGGCCCGGATGGTGTCACGGCTCTCCGCGACGAAAGCGGCCTCCTCATCACTGCGTTTGATTTCGGAAAGGACAAAGGCAGGTGCGGGAAGCGGGACGTTTTGGACAACATGAAGATCGGTGACCTGAGGCGAAGTGTTCATGGGGCAGAGAGCTGAAATAGTAGATCAATTCGGAATTCAAATAAGAATCCGCGAACAAGTAGATATGCAGGGGATTTGGAAAACAGATTTCTGGGAATTGCGGATTGAGGAGGTCTCCCTGGGAATGAGGGAGAGATCCCTGAGCAAGATTATCAAGCTGGCATGATTAGTAGTATTTGGGTTTTTTGGCTCAAGGCCCGAAACCGGTTCAGACTGCGAAGGATGAGTTTCATGGGTGGCCCCCGTCTCGGCCTCTCTGCTCCGGTGTTGGCAACGGTTGTCGCAACCGCAGTAGCTGTTGCTCCCCGGTGTGGGGCGAAGGCCGTCTGATTGACTGAGGAAGTCTGGTGGTCGACCGCTCAGCAGCGGCAGGGTCCGCTTGTTCTTGCTCATGAACAGGGTGACTCATTCCGTATGTTTTTGACGATCGTTGCTTCCTGGCTCCTGATTCGCGAAGCTCACTGTTGTGGAGAGCCGGAGTGCAGGAGCGAAGATATTTCGCTTTCGTGATGGGGGGTGCTCTCTAGGCTCTCATCATGCCAAGCAAGTCGGAGACGCTTTTGAAGCGGTTTACGGAAGCGCATGGGCCCTCGGGATTTGAGGGAGAGGTGCGGGAGATTTTCACCAAGGAGCTTGAGGGGGCAGGGACTTTTTCGACCGATCGCACGGGATCTGTCCTGTGTGACGTTGGTGGCCAGGGGCCAAGGGTCATGTTGGAGGCCCACATGGACGAGGTAGGATTCCGGGTGCAATCGATCAGTTCGAAGGGCTTTCTGCAGATCATTGCGGTGGGGGGATGGTGGTCCCATGTCGTCCTCGCGAAGCAGCTCGTGATCAAGACGGGGAAAGGAGAAAAGATCCTTGGAGTAGTGGGATCGATGCCCCCGCACTTCTTGCCCGAGGCGGAGCGTCGTAAGGTCATTCCTCTGGAGAAAATGTTCGTAGATATTGGGGCAGGCTCGCGGGAGGAAGTGGTTGAGATGGGGGTGCGGGTTGGCGACCCGGTTGCTCCACGGACGTCCTTCGAGGCCATCGGGCGGAAGGGGCGTTTCCTTGCAAAGGCCTTTGACAACCGGGTGGGAATGGCGGCGTTGGTAGAGGCGGGGCAGAAACTGGCCAAGCTTGAGCGTAGCAATCATCTTCTTCTGGCTGCCAGTGTGCAGGAGGAGCTTGGACTACGGGGAGTGCAAACGCTCAGCCGCCATGCCAGACCCGACGTGGCGATCGTTCTTGAGGGAACACCGGCGGATGACACCCCTGGGTTTATTCCCGACGAAGCGCAGGGTCTCATGGGGCAGGGCGTGCAGATACGTATGCATGATCCAAGTGCGATCATGAATCCCCGGCTTACCGATCTGACGATTGAAACGGCGGAGAAGGAGAAGATTCCGCATCAGCTCGCCGTGCGGAGGGGTGGGGGGACAGACGCTGGACGCATTCACCTTTCCGGAGAGGGAGTGCCCTGTGTGGTCCTAGGCGTGCCCTCGCGCTACATTCATTCGCATAACAGTATCATCGATATCGCGGACTACCGGGCGATGGTCGATCTCAGCGTGGCGCTCATCAGGCGCCTGACGACCGACCAGGTTTCCGGGTTAACGGAGTTCCTGTAGGGAGAGCGGCGGGAGAATTCGCAATTAGTGCTGGCAACCGGCCAGCGATGAGGTCTATCACCGTACACGTGTTGGGAGCCTGGGTGCACAATCTCGATCCGGTAATTTTCGAGATTACGGACAATTTTGCCCTGCGTTGGTATGGGCTCGCCTACCTGATGGCCTTCGTGGTGGGTTACCTCGGCCTGCGTTGGCTGGCACAAAGGGGCCTCTGGGTGGTTGCTCCCGCGCGGGTGGGCGACTTCATCGCCTATGCGGCGATTTTTGGGGTCTTCCTCGGGGGGCGGCTGGGATATGTGCTCTTTTATATGATCCCGGAGAACGGATTTGGCTACGTGCTGGAGAATCCGGATGTGATCTACGCTGTGTGGAAAGGAGGAATGTCGAGTCATGGAGGCATCCTTGGCCTGATCATCTTCACCTTCGTCTACTCCCGTCGAATGGGTTGCTCTTGGACCGGAGTGGGAGATGGACTGGTGATCGTGTCTCCGCTTGGGATCATGTTCGGACGCTTGGCCAACTTCATCAATGGGGAGCTGTACGGCCGCGTGACCAGTGCGGGAGTGGGTATGAAGTTTCCCAAGGCGCTGGCGGAGCAGGGAAACGAGGAGGCTTATGAGAGCGCGATGAAGGAGGCTGTGCAGGCGGATCCGAATCGGCTGGAAGCGTTGTGGGGAAGCTATGCCGTTAACCCGGGGGCCACCAAGGGGCCGCTTCTGGAGCAGACGATTGCTCTCAGCCGGGACAACCCTGCCATTCTTGAAGTGTTCCATAAATACGTGGAGACGCGCCATCCTTCGCAACTCTACCAGGCCGCTCTCGAGGGTCTCGCGCTCTTTGTGGTCCTGCTCATTCTGCGGTTGAAGATGCGCCAGCTGGGACACGGGGTCATCACGGGGGTATTTTTCGTAAGCTATGCAACCTTCCGCATCATCGCGGAGCAGTTTCGCGAGCCTGATTCGGCCTGGGTGGTTGAGGGACTCCTGACAAAGGGGCAGTTTTACTCACTTTTCATGTATGCGATTGGAGCGGCTTTCCTCGTGGCAGGTCTCAAGGGTAAGACTGGTTCGCTGAGGGATCGACCGGTCCGCAAAGAGGCTCCGGGGAGAGGCTAGGAAACCCAATGGTTGTCCCGGGGATTCGCGTTGCTACCTGGGAATCCTGAGTGTCTGACCGATGCGGATGATGGTTCCGCGAATGCCGTTGGCGCGCTGGATGGCGCCCACCGAACTGCCGTAGCGGCGTGAGAGAGAGTAGAGGGTGTCGCCCTTGACCACGGTGTGCCGGGCGGCTGGGGTTGAGGCAGGTTTCGGGGGAGCGGGCCGCGGCCGGGGCTGGACGGCAGGTGGAGGGGAAGGCCGAGAGGGCTGCCGAACGACGGGAGCCGGCGCTGGGCGGGGCTTCGCTGTGGAAGAGGGGCTCTGGCGGGCGATCAGGGGCGGGCGTTCAGCCCGGGTCCCTTCGCTACTGACGAGGACCGGGGCGGGTGATCCGGGAGAGCCTGGGCCGGGCGAGGCCCAGGCGTGCTTTCTGGCGGGCTTGTCAGCCCAGGCTTCCACATAGTTCCCGTGGCGGTCGAAGGGTCCATAGCCGGGATTGTGGGAAGCTGCGGCTGAAATTCGGCCTCCTCCACTACCACCGCTGCAGCTGGACAGGAGTGCCGCGCAGGCAGCAGCCAAGAGAGCGGGCGTAATAAGGAATGACAAGCGGGAGTGCATCAGGATCAAGGAAAGGCTACCCGAACACGCCGGTGGAGGGGTCGCCGGAGGTTGCGTCCCCGCTGCTTGCGCCGAGGACACCGTCAACCATGCCGTGCAGGCTTTCTGGAGCGTGCTCCTTGATGAAGTCTGCAACGACCTTGATCGTCTCGGCGCTTTTTTCCGCATCGAGGCCGATCTGCTCCATGAGTCGTTCGTTCAGTCCTGCCATGAGCAGCTTCTAGCGGGATCGTGGACGGGCATCAAGTGGATTGGCAGCTTTGAAACGCCCTGATCTCCCTTGGAATGTCAACTACCTGGTGTCCACCCGGATGCGCATGAACCGGGGACCAGGGCCGGACGGATTCAAAGCGCGGACCTGGAGGAGTTCCACCTGTTCATCAGAAGTGGGCTCAGAGCCGATGACCGGACCTGCCTGGCTCCATGTCAGCAGGTCCTTGGAGGTTTCCACCGTAACCTGAACATCGTCCGCGCCCTTGAGGCGGGGAAATTGAATTACGAGGTAGTGGCTGGTCACGCCATCCACCTCGAGCGGGAGACGGGCAGTGATAAACGGGGGGATGGAATCGGGCTCATTGGGGTTACTCCCCATCGCATACTCCAGAAGGGCGTTGAGACCATCGCCGTCGAGGTCGCTCTGTTCCTGCCCCCGGGCCAGGTCGTGTCTCGCAAGCCAGTCAGTCAGGAGAAGGTGGTCGCCGGATCCCGGGGTGCCCCCGACGGTGGTGCTGGCGCGCCAGTTTCTCGGGTCGCTGAGATCGGCTCCGGGGGTGGTAGTGGCGAGGGTGAGAGAGTATCCCCTGCCATCCGGCGTCGGAGGCCAGGGAGCGGTGTCATGGTAGGCAAAGTTCTGAATGACCGTGCCAGTCGTTCCGTGGCTCAGGGTGAGGTTCTCTCCTCCGTTGGAGAGGTCGGTGGCATTCTGGAATATGCCTGCCACGGGGAGATTTTTTCCGTATCGGAATTCAAACGCAGCCAGATCCTGCACGAGGAGGACACGTTCACCGGGGGCCAGCTCGACCATGGAGGAATGCCTGCGGAAGTCAAAATCGATACCGTCTTTGAAAACGAGATTGCTCAGGTCAACTGGCGTCGTCCCCACATTCTGGATTTCGAGGAATTCAAAATCTCCACGATTGTTGTGCCCGGCCGCAAGCTCAGCCGCGGAAGGCGGGGCCGGACGATAGTGGATTTCCGAGATGACGAGGTTGTCTCTGCTGGGTTCCTCGGTCCCCACAACAAAGAGGGCCTCCGTAAGGGCTGACCACTCCCCGGCTCCGCTGCGCGCTCGAGCCTTCACTACTGCGGAGGACGTGAGCTTGAGAGTTCCGCTGTAGGTCGTCCCGAGCGGATTGCCGGTGAAGGCCTGGCGTGGATCAGATCCGTCAATGGTGTAGTAAATGGTGGTTCCGTCCGGACTGGTGATGGTCAGATTGAAGTCCTGGCCCACAGTGCCGCCGTGGCGGCTGAAGGCGGGAGCTGAGGTTGCGGGGTACCAACCTCGATTCTTGATCTGTTGGAGGACCGTGGAGGTGCGGCGGCGGAGGTAGGAGCGGAGGATGCGGTTGCGTTCGGTCGTCCATTCGTTCCCCCGGGTATAGGGTTGGCCGGGCCGCTTGTTGTCTCCCCAGCGTGCCGACTCGGCCCGGATGGCTTGATCGATGATGGCGAGGCGCCGCTGGTAGTGCGCGATCGCGCGGGAAGGTGTGAGTTCGCCACCATCGAAGAGCTCGCGCCGGACGAGGTCGGCAAAGATGAGCTTGTATTCCGCGTTGTTCATGAGGCGGTGCTGAAAGCCGGTGGGCTTGCCCGCGTTGTTGCGTCCGGTGGCGTCGTCTCCCTCGCCCTTGAGAACGTGTTCGGCATCCCAGGAATGGAAGCGCCACTTCGCACCGGGGAGACGTCGATTGAAACTCGCATACCAGTTGTGGTGATCCCAGTCGGTGTTTCCACAGAAGTAATTCACGAGCATGTATTTCGCGAAGTCCTTGAGGTCGAGGAGGCCGGCTACCCGCTGGAAGTTTCCCTCGCCTGCCAGATTCTGGTCGAGAAGGCGGCTGAGCCGGTTGTAGCTGGAGCTTGAGCCGCTGACTACGGTGCTCCCAGAGTGCTTGACCACATCGTAATCCGTGTTGTCGCCACCGAAATAGGCAGCTGCGAAGTTATCATCCGGTCGCTCGTGGATGGTGTGCATGCCCCAGTAAATTCCGGCCACGTAGACGTGCATGTGGCGGCCGTGGGGAGCCTTGCCGCCGAGGGCGTTCTGAAGGTCGGCCACGAATTGATCACGGACGTATTGACCGAGCACGCGCTGGCTGTGGCTGGGGTGGTTCCAGACGTTGTTGAGGCGCCCGTCGATTACGAGTGTGTCGAAGCGATCGGTAGCCTCGTTTCCGAAGGGAATCCAGGGCTTGTCGAAGACCTTGTAGCGGAGGTCACCGTTCGTGAACTTGACTCGCATGGAAAGGTGGTTGCTCTTCCAGCGTCCCGTCGAGGATCCGCCCACGATCTGGACGGTGCCATCGATCTGAAAACCCGGCTCCCCGTTTGGGTCGGCAGGATCTCCATTCGGGTTGATGAATTCCACGGAGCAGTCCCGCTCCACACCCTCCCCCGAGATGTAGATCCCACCCTGACCCCACATCTGGGCGAAAGGGAGAGAGATGGACAGGGTTGGGATCTCCAGCAGGTCGTCCGCGACGCAGCGACTGGCCATGTCGCTGTGCCGGGTCACCGATCTGTCCATGTCCCAGTCCGGTCCGGGATTGCCCCAGTTTGACCAGGATTGACTGGGGGTACCCTGTTGGAGGACGTCGTTCGCAAAAACGTAAGTCTGGGTATCGACGTTAGCGGGTTCATGACCGGCCTTGAGGGCATAGGCCCGGAGGACCGTCGTGGTAGAGACATCCACGCTGGCGCTGGGCGGGGTCTCGTCATCCGGAGCATTCACCCGGATGCCATTGAGCGGAGCGGCACTGGGGACCGTGCTGTCAGTGGTGTAGACAATGCTGGCGCCCGGTGTGGCGGAAGTGATGACGACAGTCTGCGGGCGGTCGAAGAATCCACGATCAATGGAGAACCGGGTATCAGCCACAAATCCCCGGACCGCGGTGGATTCATTAGGGGCATCAGGAGTCGGGCTCAGAAAGAACCCGGATTCCAGAGGGGGCGATTCGCCGTAGAGTCCGAAGGAGATGTCTGCGGGCTGTGCGCCGTAGGGGCTGAACTGGTGCACGACGGCACCTCCACCGTCGGTGGTGGGTCTACTGAGCGAAAGGAAGCCGCCGCTTTTTTCGAGCGCGAAGCTGGTGTGAAGCTCGCTGCCGGAGGCGTTGCGATCCTTGGTTGAAGCGAAGACAACGAGAAAGCTTTTGGCGGCTACGGTATGGGCTGGAAACGTCCACTTGGTGAGGTCATCCGGGTTGTCGCTGAGGTGCCAGCCGGAGATGGAAACAGGCTGGTCGGTGGGGTTCCAGAGCTCGATCCAGTCAGAGCTCTCGCCATCCTCGTCGAGGAGAGTGGACCGGTTCTGGGCCATGAACTCGGTAATCAAGACGGTATCCAGGGTATTGAACGCAGGGGTGCTTGCGGAATTGCCGGGATCGCTCCCGCTGGAAACTTCGGCTCCATCCTTGAAGCCATCACCATCGGAGTCGCTGGCCACGGGGTCCGTGCCCCTGCTGAATTCCTCAAGATTGGTGAGGTCGTCGAGTTCGGGATCTCCAGAATGGTCCTGGCGGAGGTTTCCGAAGTGCCGCATCTCCCATGCGTCGGGGAGGCCGTCGCGATCGGAATCTTCTGATAAGGAGCAGGGTGCAGTCAGGAGCAGAAAGAGGCCGAGCAGGCATGTTCTGCTGAGCGGTGTTGAGATCTGCATGGGGGGAATCGAGATGCCGTGAGGGGCCGGTACCCTATGGCAGCCCGGTTCCCGGCGAAAGGGTGAAATACAAGGGGGGAATCACTGCAGATGAGTCTGCCAGCGCTCCACTTCGCGCTCTACGTTTTCCACTGAGGGGGAGCCGGGATTGGTCCGGGCCCGGAGAGCGGACTCGATGCTGAATACCTCGGCAGAATCGGTCCCGAACTCGGAGGACACCGCTGTGAGGTCCAACCGGTCGAGGGGCGTGCCGCTTTTCTCGGAAGCCGCAACGGCTTGACCGACGAGTTCGTGGGCTTCACGGAAAGGGACGCCCTTGCGCACGAGGTAGTCGGCGAGGTCCGTAGCGAGCAGGAGTGGGTCACTGGCGGCCCGGAGGCAGGCGTCCTCGTTTATCTGCATCGCGGCCAGCATCTCGGTGTTCACCTCGAGGGCAAGAGTGGTTGTCTCGATAGAATCGAAGAGGGGTTCCTTGTCCTCCTGGAGATCGCGGTTGTAGGTGAGCGGGAGCCCCTTGAGCGCGGTGAGCAGGGCAACCAGATTTCCGATCAGGCGCCCACTCTTGCCGCGGGTAATTTCGCAAACGTCCGGATTCTTCTTCTGGGGCATGAGTGAAGACCCGGTGGTATGAGCATCGCTCAGGGTGGAGAACCCGAACTCTTTGCTGCACCAGAGGATGAGGTCTTCGCTCAGGCGGGAGAGGTGAGCGCCGAGGAGCGCCAGGCTGAAGAGAAGCTCGGCGATATAGTCGCGGTCCGCGATGGCGTCCATCGAGTTGGTGGACACGCCATCAAAGCCAAGTTCCCGTGCGATGGCGTGGCGGTCGAGGTTGATGGTGGATCCGGCCAGCGCGCCGGAACCGAGCGGACAGATATTGAGGCGCCTGCGGCAGTCGCGCAGGCGTAGTTTGTCGCGTTCCAGCATCTCCACGTAGGCAAGGAGGTGGTGGCCGATGGTCACGGGTTGCCCTCGTTGCAGGTGCGTGTAGCCCGGGACCACTGCAGCGGCGTGTCGTCCTGCCTGTTCTAGGAGGGCATTCTGGAGTCCGGTGGCGAGGGTAAAGATGGTATCGATTGACGCCCGGCAGAAGAGGCGGGTGTCGGTGGCTACCTGGTCGTTACGGCTGCGGGCGGTGTGAAGCTTGGCGCCGGCGGGCCCGATCTTTCTTGTAAGGGCCGCCTCAATATTCATGTGGATGTCCTCCAACTCGATGGAGAACTCAAACGTGCCACCTTCGATTTCCTGCTCGATTTCCCGAAGGCCGGTCTCGATCTGGGAAAACTCCTCTGCGCTCAGAAGGCCGGCATTCTGCTGAGCCCGTGCATGAGCAATCGAGCCGGCAATGTCGTGCGGGTAGAGACGCCAGTCGTAGGAGATCGACTCTCCGTAGCGTTGCACGAGATCAGCGGTCTGCTGCGCGAAGCGGCCCTTCCACATGGACGGAGTTTCAAGGCGGATCCGGCAAGTTGCAAGTCCCGGAACGCCGGGAGGCCAGCTTGTTAGATATCGATGAATTCACCGTCATCCCGGCGACGGGAGCGGGGCGGAGCCTGTCCATTGGGGGGGCTGATGATGTGGAAGCGGCCCTTCAGCTGGTTTGCAAGCTTTCCGCGGAGGACGGCTCGCACGGGGGGGATGAGCAGGAGAAAGCCCACGGCGTCGGTGAGGAAGCCCGGGGTCAGGAGCACTGCCCCGGCCAGGAGGATGAGGAGGCCATCGAGAGCTTCCCTGTGAGGAAGGCGGCCTTCCGCCATCGCTCCCCGGAAGCTGGCCATGGCCCGGGCGCCCTGAGACCGGGTGAGGGCCGCCCCGCCGAGGGCGGTGAGGAGAATGATGAGGAGGGTCGGGCCGAGCCCTATGGAAGCCCCGAGGGTCAGGAAGAGGTAAAGCTCCGCGATCGGGACGAGGATGAAGAGGGCAAGAAGCTTGAGGAACATGAGGGCACCTGCGCGATCAGTCTAAGGGGGGGAGGGCCGGAAGTCAAAGGGTGCCGGTGATCCGGCCGGAACAGGCAGATGCCGGGCCCTCAGGGCACCTCGATGAGGGCCTTGACGGTTCCACGGGATGTGTCGGTGAAGGCGGCAAAGCCTGACGGGACATCGTCGAAGGCCAGCCGGTCTGTGATCCAGATGTCCGTATCGATCCTGCCGGCTGCGATGAGCGCAATGATGTTGCCGAAGTCAGCGGGCAGGGCATTCCGGCTGGCGAGCAGAGTGAGTTCGCGTCGGTGGAGTACCGATGCGTGGGGGAAGGAAAGAGTTTCGGTGGTAATGCCCACGTAGATAACGCGCCCGGTAAAGGCCGCATACTCAAAGCAGGTGGACATGGACTTGGCGCTTCCGGTGGCATCAATGACGGCATTGGCAAGTTCGCCACCGGTGATCTGCTCGAGCTCGGCAAGGTGGCTTCCATCCGGCCTGAAGACAATGGTGTGGGGAATGCCGAGTTTGTCGCGGCAGAACTGGAGACGGCTCTCCACCATGTCCATGACGATGATGTTCACACCTTCCCGGAGGCGGAGGAATTCGAGGGTGGCGAGGCCAATTGGGCCGGCTCCGATGACGAGGACGGTTTCGCCTGCCTGAGGATCTGCACGTACCACCGCGTGGTAACCGATGGCGAGAGTTTCCACCAGAGCGAGCTGGTCGTAGGAGAGGTCGTTCCCGGGGTGGAGCTTGTGGGCAGGACAGATCCACTGAGGGCGGAGGCCGCCGTCGGTGTGGACGCCGAGAACCTGCACCCCGGGACAGCAGTTGCTATGGCCGTTCCGGCTGGTAGTGGATGCGGGATCATTGACGTAGGGCTCGAGCGAGCAGCGGTCGCCGACGCGGACGTTGTCGACGCCTTCACCGAGAGCGAGGATTTCCAGCCCAAGTTCGTGTCCGGGAATACGCGGATAGGAAAAGAAGGGCATCTTGCCGAGGTAGCCGGACAGGTCCGTGCCGCAGATGCCCATCCGATGGGTGCGGACGAGCGCTTCTCCGGGACCAGGTGGAGCGGGTTCAGGAAGATCGATCATGGCGATCGATTCGGGCTCGGTAAACTGAATGGCTTTCATTGGCGCGCTGAGGGAAGGAGAGAGAATGCTGGGGAGGAACCGCAGGCTGTATCCGGCTCCAGATTCAGGCAGAGACAGGCCCACTGCCTGCCTGGCAGATCATACAGACTCAATAATCACATTGCCGTAGGCAGTGGGATCGCCGGTCCGGATGAGGCCAATCGCTCCCGGGACGCGGGCCTTGAAATCGAGGTGAGGTTCGCGAACGATTCGGGCGTCGGGGAAGGTGGCAAAGCAGTCGTCGAAGTCCTTGATTGTTTCGGCTGGATTGGTGTGGAGGAATTCCTCGGCCTGCCAGACAGTGCCAATCTTGAAATTAGGCTGGAGCAGCTTGAGGACGTCCAGGACGTTTGGGATGCCGCGCGTGAGGGAGATGTCGACGGTCTCGATCTCGTTCCAGTAGGGGAAGGCCCAGTCGCAGATAACGAGGGTATTCGTGTGGCGAATACGGGCGATAAGGTCGAGGATGTGTGGATTGAGGATGCCTTCCTGGAGCATGGTAGTCGTGATTTGGGGAGCTTTGTGTGCCAGCTTTCGTCCGGGGAGTCCAAGGTTTTTTCCCCCTCCATTACCGGGCGGAGGGGAGGGATGCTGGGAACGTGTATGATGTGGAAGCCGTGTCCGGAGCCCCCGTGGGAATTTCAAATCCGCACCGGTTTTTGACAATAAAAGAGGCCTCCGCTGGAGGCCTCCTGATCAAGGAAGATGGGAAGGGCGAGTCGCCCCCCGGGCAAGCCCTACACATCTTTCCAGCTGCGGTCGGCAGCGGATGCGAGGACGGCATCGCAGACCTTGGCCGTCTCGAGGGCATCGCGGAAGGTCGGGTTGCAGGGCTCGCCACTGCTGAGGGAGGCAAGGAAGTCGGCAACCTGGTGGACAAAGGTGTGTTCGTAACCGATGCAGAGGCCGGGGACCCACCACTTGTCCAGATAGGGATGGTCGCCATCCGAGATGTGGATGCTGCGCCAGCCGCGCACCTGGCCCTCATCGGAGTGATCGAAGTACTCGAGGCGGTTGAGGTCGTGCAGGTCCCAGCGAATGGAGGCATTCTCCCCGTTGATTTCGAGCGTGTAGAGCGCTTTGTGACCCCGGGCGTAGCGAGTGGACTCAAAGAGGCCGAGTGATCCGTTATTGAAGTGGCAGTGGAAGAGGCAGGCGTCGTCGATGGTGACTTCCTGCTTCTCTCCGGTGGCGGTGTGGATGCGCTCCTTGATGAAGGTTTCGGTCACGGCCGAAACGTCCTTGATGCCACCGTTGAGCCAGATGGCGGTATCAATACAGTGGGCGAGGAGGTCGCCAGTGACTCCGGAGCCTGCCGCCGCAGCGTCCAGGCGCCAGAGGCCCTCACCCCCCTGCGGGAGTTCGGCGCTGATGGTCCAATCCTGCAGGAAGTTGGCGCGATAGTGGAAAATCTTGCCGAGTTTTCCGGAGTCGACGATCTGCTTTGCGAGGGTTACCGCAGGAACGCGGCGGTAGTTGTACCACACGGTGTTGGCGACCCCTGCCTTCTCGACTGCTTCAACCATGGGGAGGCTCTCTTCCGTCGTCCGGGCGAGCGGTTTTTCGCAGAGAACCATCTTGCCAGCCTCAGCGGCGGCGATGGCGATGGGGGCATGGGTGTCGTTGGGCGTGCAGATATCGATGGCATCGATGTCATCCCGTGCAATCAGGGCCTTCCAGTCTGTTTCGACGGACTCGAATTGCCACTGGTCCGCGAATGCCTGGGCGCGCTCCTCGTTTCGGGCGCAGATGGCCTTGAGGACGGGTCGATACTCCAGGTCCGGGAAGAAATCGTTGGCGCGTTTGTAGCCGTTCGAGTGAGTCCGGCCCATGAAGCCGTAGCCTACGAGACCGATGTTGAGTGGTTTCTTTTCGCTCATGATGAAGTGTTTGTTTCAGGGATTGCTTCAGCTCCAGTTGCTGCCATGGGCATCGCGGACCTTGATCATGGCATCGAGAATGGCGTTCCAGGTCGCGGGGTCCTCAAGGGTGGCGTTTGAGAACATACAGCCATCCCAGCAGAGGTGTTGAATGCCGCGTGCGGGAGCATCCTTCAGCCAGTAGCCGGCCGCCTTGGTGATGTCGAGCTTGCCGCTCGGATCGTCGGCCGGGCAGTGCTTGCCGGTCTTGTCGTGAGAGCCGGCACCGTGCACCGTGCCGTCATTCTGGGCGACGTGGAAGTCGATTGTCCAGGGGCGCAGCTTGTCGACCATCTCTTCGTAGGCGGGCCAGAATTCCTCGTCGCTGTAGCCTTCCTGCAGGAGGGCATGCTCGGGTGCGTTGTATCCCATCAGGTAGAGGTAGGTGTGAGCCATGTCCGCCTGAAAGCCGAGGGTTTCGGGCATGCCGACTTCCTCGAGCAGATCGAGCATGTCCTTCCACGAGTGCATGCCGGCCCAGCAGATCTCGCCCTCGGCGGCGAGACGCTCGCCGTGGTCGGCAGCAATCTTGGCCGCTTCGCGGAAGGTATTGGCGATCCGCTTGGTATTGGTCACGGGGTCCTTGCGCCATTCTTCGACGCCGAACTCGGCGGAGTCGATGCGGATGACGCCGGACTTTCGAATGCCGTGCTCATTGAAGACGTTGGCGATTCGGCAACCGACCTCCACGGCCTTGAGGAATTTGCCGGTGGCTTCGTCGTCGCCCATTGCGGAGTCGCCGACGGTTCCGGGCCAGACCGGGGCCACCAGCGAGCCGACGGCGAACCCATGGGAAGCGATCTTGTCGGCGATTTCCCTGAGCTGGTCATCCGTGGAATCTGGATCGGTGTGGGGGTGAAACAGAAAGTAGTCGATTCCGTCGAACTTCTGGCCGTTGACCTCGGCCGCGGCGGTGAGCTCGAGCATGCGGTCGAGCAAGATGGGGGGTTCCTGGCCTTCCTCGTCGCCCTTGCCGACGAGTCCGGGCCACATGGCGTTGTGCAATGCAGGTTTACTGGACATGATTCAGAGATGGTTTCTGGTTTTTGTTAATTCGGGATCCGGGAACGTTTGGCCCGGGCCCCTGGGGCCGAGTGCGGGAAAAAGCTAGAGGGTGAGGGGAGTCCCGGGGAAGGGAAAAAACGGGTCAATTCGTGGTCTCCGGGCGGTTCGGGGCGATGGGAGCGGGCAGGGGAGGAAGAAGACCCGGGGATCATGGGCCCGTTCCTTGGCGGGTTTCCTCTCCCAGCTCGCCTAACTCGTCGAGGATGGCGAGGTGGCGGTGCTCATCGAGGGCGCGCTGGAGCCGTTTCTTGGCCCGGTGGTGCATGATCGCAGAGGAAAGATAACAGAGGAAGGTCAGGGTTCCGAAGAGCAGGCCCATCTGCATGCGGAGGAGAGTATCCTCGATCATGGCCTCGTAGGCGGATTCGGAGAGGGCGTCGGCCATTTCCACGGTCTTCCTGACGCGGGTCAGGGAGGCTCCGAGGCCGACGATGGTGGAGAGGGCGAAAAGAGCTCCGCAGCTCCAGAGGAGGAGGAGCCAGCGCTGCTTCCGGCGGCGGAGTGGCTCAAGGGTTGGAGCGTCGGTCATCTGAGGACGCTAGCGGGAGCTGGTGGACGGGGCAAGAAAGCCAGTCTGATGCGAGAAGGAATGGGAAACCACCGGCAGGTGGGGGGCGTGGAGAAGCTGAACATTTTATCTTTGTGAATCTTGTTGGAGGGCGGGACGCGAAAAAGGCCCCATGGGACATGGGGCCTTTGGAAGAGATCCGGCTTTCCGGGACAGGGCCGATGAGAGACCGGAGTGCTTACTGATTCTTGTGGGCACCCATTGCCGGGGCGGTGGGCTGGGCATCGGGTCCGAAGTAACGCAGGCAGACGAGGGGTTCCGTTTCGGAGGTGTTTTCGAAGGTGATCCCGGCCTGGGCAGCGGCCTCAGTTGCAAAGAATTCGTCCTGGGAGAGCTCGTTGAAGCGGAGGAGCTTGGGGCAGTTGAGGCGCAGCTTGTTGGCGTGGCCCTCGCCCTGCACGACGATCAGGCCGTAGGCGCCGCCATCCTTGATGGTACACTTCTGTCCGGGCTCGACGGTGAGTTCCTTGGCTGTGAAGAGTTGCTCGCCGTCGACCTTGCCGTAGACGATCCACTTGTCGTGGAACCCTTCTCCCCTCTCGGAGGTGACTGGTTCGAGATAGTGATTGTCCTTGAAGTTGGGATCGAGGTTCTTGTCCCAGTCGAGCTGATCGATGATGAAGTCGATGTCGTTGTGCTTGTCTTCCGGCATATCCTTGACGAGCAGGGACCAGGGAACCTCGCGGCCCTCGACGAGGTTTTGGTACATTCCGAATACGTCAGATCCCCACTGCGGTTCGTAAGTGCAGAGTGAGCCCGGGGCGTGCAGCACGCAGGGGTCGATGAGCCAGCCGGTCCCGGGCTGGAGCTTGTAGGCCTTGGAGAGTTCCAGGATCTTGTTGTCACCCTTGTGCCAGTTGGCGATGCAGTCGTAGACCTGCTGGCGGGTGGTGCCGGGTTCGAAGCCCATGAAGGTGTAGGGAAAATTGTTTCCTACGTTATTGTGCTGGGGCGGGAAGTAGTAGCTCTCGGGCTTACCTTCCTGCCCGACCAGGGCGGCCTGCTCGGCACTCTGGTGCATATGGTGCGGAATCGGTCCCATGTTATCGAAGAACTTCGAGTAGACCGGCCACTTTCCATACTTGCTCCAGATGGGCTCTCCAATGATGTCGGCACCACACTCATCCACCGCGTCGCGCAAGGTGAAGCGCTCGTTGCCGACCACGACGTACGAAAGGCCTTCATCGGGCACTCTTCCCTCGTTGGCACATTCGGTGGTTGAGCCGAACCAGCGTTCGTCGATGCCTCCCCGGCTCAGCCCGTAGGCGTAAGTATCGTCGGGATGGAGTTTGATGCGGAGGCCCGGTTGCAGGAACGAGCGTGGAACCCAGGCCGGGGCAAGGCGGAGGAGGCCGCCGGTGTCTTCGAGGTGTCCGTCGACAAGGCTGCGGACGTTGCTGGTGACCGTGGTGAGGTCTTCGGTTGTGCGGGGATGACTCATGATGTGGTGAAGAATGTGTGTGGGACGGTTCCGCCGTGGCGGAGAGTGAAGGGGAGGGCGCTGCAGGATGCAAGATGCGGGATGCAGGAATTTTCACCCGCGGCGGGCGGGGACTGTCATCGATTTGGCGGCGGAGCAGCCTGGGAAGGGCTATTGACCCGGGCGACCGGGTCGCTTCCGGTTTCCGAGGCCGGGCGCAGGGGGAGGTGGCGTGCTGGTTTTCCTGCGGCCTCAGAGAACGAAATTCCAATCTGCGGCCGCTTCCACGGTTGTCCCGGTGTCCGAAGTGATGGTCAGGCTTGTGTCTCCGCTGGGAGTGATGGTGGACACTGGCCCGAAGCCTGCCGGAATCGCGGTGACGCCCTGCACGATGCGAAGGGACACTGTCTCGTCCGGCTTGAAGGAGCGCGTTGTGGGGATCTTTTCGTGGGCCAGCCTGTCCTCGCGCGAGCTTGTGACGTTATCGGCGAAGTGGGAACAGACTTCTTCGAGGCCGAGGCGGCCAAGATGGCTGCCGTTCCACGGAGCCCCGCGGCGCCCGCCGTTGGAAATCCAGAACAGGGTGGCCGGAAACTGGGCCGGGTCCTTGAGAGAAAACCAGACGCAGCGGTCCAGAACGGCTGCGGTCCACGCAAACGGCTGGGTTGCAGAGGCCGCCTCGTTGACCAGCATGATGAGGTCCTCGAATCCCTGCCGGGCTGGATAGCGGGTCAGGTCGGTGGTGCCGCCGGAGGGCACCTGGTCGGGAGTGCGTGGGGTTTCGGCAGCGAGTGGGACCTCGCGCAGGTCGGAAAATCGCGCGCCGGGCACAAGAGCCTGGTACTCGTCGTTGGCGGGGTCGGAGAAGAGTCCGGGATTGACCGATCCCCAGCGAAAGGGGGAGGTGGTGACCCGGCCCTCGCCCTCGCGCAAGCCCGAGAAGTCGAGAACGGGGTGGTTGCCGTAGCTGTAGCGACCATCGAGGCCCGAGATCCGGTGTTCACAGTAAATCGCGGCATGGCCCGAACGCAGGCTGAGAATCTTTTCTATCCGCCCGCCGACGTCTCCGGGTTCGAGGGAGAGATGGAGAGAGTCTGTATTTTCCGCCATCAGGGACCACTCCCTGTTGGCGGTGTCCCCATGCGGGTCGCCCTCGTCCTGTGGGCCGAAGGGAAGGCAGAGGAAGTCTCCCCGGAGATATTTGAGCAGGTTGGGGAGATCTCCTGCCAGCTCGTGGGGCTGCCAGGGAGCGAGTGCGTAGGGAGAAAACTCCGAGCCTCCGGACCGGAAGAGCACCGGGCCGAGCATCCCGGCCGTCTGGCTGACTGCGAGTTCAACGCAGTCTGATTTCAACTGGAAGGAGGGCGCGCCGTGGATGGAGTTCATGATTCTTCCGCCATCGGCTAACAAGTGGACGGCTTGACGTCAAAAGCTGGCATCGAAAATCCCGGGAGAGAATGGCCCCGTGGGTGGGGCTGGGAGGGAGCGGGGCCACGAAGGGGTTCTGGTGGGCCCAAAGTCGTCATTTCAACGTTTTTGCGCGGGGAACCGCTTTCGTTCCAGACGGGCCTGAATGAGATTCGGGCAGCGTTTGCTGGTGCGCAGTTCCTCGCAGCAGGCCTCGATCCGGAGTGATTGCTTTACAGGTTGGAAGCCAAGGCGGCGGGTAATGCACTCGTTCAGGACTTCAAGATGTTCGTCCTCGAATTCAATGACTTCGCCACAATCCACGCAGACGAGGTGATTGTGGGATGGTTTGTTGAGAAAGTTGGGATCGAAGGTCGCCTGTCCGTCTCCCAAGTCGATTTCCTGGAGGAGCCCGGCCTCCGTGAGGAGGGCAAGGGTGCGGTAGAGAGTGGCCCGGGATGTCTGGGCGTCCGTGCCCCGCAGCTTTTCCCAGAGTTCGTCGGGTGTGAAGTGCTCGTCGCTGGCGAAGATGATTTCCACGATGGCGTTTCGCTGAGGGGTGTGCCGGAGCCCTTTCCTCTTGATGAAGGTGTCGAGCCGCTCGCGGATATCGGTTGTCATGCGCGGAGTATGACAGACTATTCGCGGGGCGAATCCGATATTTTTCTCTGTGTGAAAGCCGTCCTTGCTGTGGGAGTGGGGCCATGTTGCTGTTGCCACGTGCGTTGGCTGGCGATTTTTGGAACCTTGGGACTGCTTTCCTGTTCCGGGCCGCGAAGCGCCCTTGAGATCAGGCATTACCACCTTCGGGCACTCGCAGTGGAAAACGAGCTGGAGGTAATGCGAGGTGAGCAATGGTACCGTTTCCATGGTGCGGTCACGGCTGAGGAGCGGCGAAACCGCCTGGGCCATTACTATGGGATTGAATGGCGGGGGCCGGAAGAGCTGGAGCAGCGGCCGGTGCGGCTGGTCTTTCGTTACCGGCAGGCGGCCACCGGGAGTGAGGTGCAGCAACGGGTGGTATCGGCAGCTGCCGGGTTCAATGGCAAGGCGGAGCTGCAGATTACCGGGCCGGGTTATCTGAAGGGTGGGCGGGTCCTGTCATGGCACCTGAGTTACTACCGTGGTGATCAGTTGGTGGAGACCCGCCAGTCTTACCTTTGGAAGTGACCTCCATGCGTGATTGACGAACGGAAGGGAGAAGAGTATGATCTCTTCCCGAACCCCCTGCGATTCACCTCGTGACAGACAACGATTTTCTCGATGTCGGCATAACCGACGGATTCGTATGGATCCGGCTCAAGGGGAAGGGATCATTCGCCAACAGCCCGTCGCTGCGAGGCTTTATCGAGCGCAGCATGGAGAGCGGGAAAACCCGGTTCGTGATCGACCTTGCAGAGTGTCCGGCGATGGACTCTACGTTCATGGGGACGCTTGCGGGCCTGGCGATGCGACTGTCCAAGAATCCAGAGGGCCGTTTGCAGTTGAACGGGGTGTGCGAGCGAAATCGGGAGTCGCTGGGGGATCTCGGCCTGGATGAATTGCTCGAGATTGACCCTGTGGACAGCGAGTGGTGTCCCCACGTCGACGATGTGCGGGAGACTCTTGAGCCGCTGGAGGAGGATGGTGAGGAGAGTGCGGACCCTGAGCACCTGCTGGAGGCTCATCGCAAGCTGTGCGAGGCCAGCGAGGGCAATGTGAAGAAATTCTCCACCGTCCTTGAGGTTCTGGAGCAACGAGCGGCGGGGGAGTAGGTTTCCGGGGTGGGTGAATGCTCAGGGTTGACCGTGGGATGGTGCCGGGTATTGCTTTTTGGATGCAGCATGAGCCGCCCAGTGAGGCAGAGAGTGACGAGCGGGGTCCGATCGGGGATTCCGTGGAGCCTGAGGTGATTGCGGAGCTGGAAGGTCCCACCGAGAACGGGGAAGAAGAGGCCTCCGCGCCCGCAGTAGAGGAAGAGGAGAGCGAGCCTACTGTAGAGGAGCAGCTCCTGGAGTGGCGTGAACGGGCCATTCGGGCGGCGGCTGACCTCGAGAACTATCGCAAGCGCACGGAGCGGGAGAAGGGAGAAGCCCGCCGCTATGCCAATCAGGTCCTCCTGGAGGAACTCCTGCCGGTGCTTGATAATTTCCAGATGGGGCTTCAGGCCGCGGCAGCGGATGCCGAGTCGATGATTTACCGGGGGATGGAGATGGTGAAGAAACAGCTGGATGATTTTCTGGCGAGCCAGGGAGTCGAGGAGATTTCTGCCGAGGGAGAACAATTTGATCCTTCCGTGCACGAGGCTTTGTCGCAGGAGGAATGCGGCGACAGTGAGGAGGGTGCGGTGCTGAGAGTGATCCGGCGGGGATACCGCATGCACGATCGCTTGCTCCGCCCTGCCAATGTGGTAGTGGCAAAGCGTCCCGAGGCGGCTTTGGAGGAGGAGTCGCTGCCAGCACAGGGAGAGGAGAACGAATAAATGGAATCAACCCGCGACTACTATGATGTGCTCGGCGTTTCGAGGGACGCCAGCGCTTCCGAAATCAAGAAGTCCTACCGCAAGCTCGCGATGAAGTTCCACCCGGATCAGAATGCGGATGATCCCGGGGCGGAAGAGAAGTTCAAGGAGCTTGGTGAGGCTTACGAAGTCCTCAGTGATGAGGAAAAGCGGGCAGCCTATGACCGCTACGGTCATGCGGCCTTCAAGTCCGGAGGACAGGGAGGCGGGTTTGGCGCAGGGGGATTCCACGATCCGATGGACATTTTCTCGCAGGTGTTCGGGGGAGGTTTTGGAGATTTCTTCGGAGGAGGCGGAGGAGGAGGCCGGGGACGAACGCGGGACGGCCGCAAGCGTGGCAGTGACCTTCGTTATAACCTGGAGATCAGTCTTGAGGAGTCTGCCACTGGCGTATCCAAGGAGCTGGAGCTTGAGAAGTATGTGCAGTGTGAAACATGTGGCGCCTCCGGCTCGAAGAGCGGTGGAGGTGGAAAGACCTGCACAACCTGCAATGGCCTCGGGATTGTGGAGCAGCGGATGGAAGGATTTGGTGGCATTTTCAGCAAGCAGGTCGTCTGCCCTGCATGTGATGGATCAGGGCAGGAGATTTCAGATCCGTGCCCGGACTGCCGGGGACAGGGACGCTTGGAGAAGATGGACCGGGTCAAGATCAAGATCCCGGCCGGTGTCGATCACGGGACGCGCCTGCGCTCCAGTGGTAATGGGGATGCCGGTGTGCGGGGTGGGCCGTCCGGAGATCTGCATATTGTGTTGCATGTAAAGCGGCACGATGTCTTCGAGCGGAGGGGGGAGGACCTTTTCTGCGAGGTCCCGCTGCCCTTCGGGACAGCGGCCCTGGGCGGCGAGCTGGATGTTCCCACCCTCGAGGGCGCGGCATCCATCAAGATTCCGGCAGGGACACAGGGTGGAACGATCTTCCGACTGCGCAGCTCCGGGATCAAGGACATCAGCAGCGGGCGCAAGGGGGATCTGCATGTGGAGGTCCGTGTGGAGGTGCCCACCCGCCTCAGTGGTGAGCAGAAGGAGAAGCTGTGTTCCTTTACCGAGTCCATCGGGGAAGAGAATTCCCCGATGCACGAGAGTTTCCTCGAAAAGGCCAAGAGGTTCTTTAATCTCTAGTTTGCGGGCAGGGAACCGACTGCCGGGAAAAGACCATGGACAGGTTCTTTGCGGGTCCCGAAGGCTGGGGCGAGGGCCGGCTAACCCTCGGGATTGAGGAAAGTCACCACTGCATGCGCGTGATGCGCAAGCGGAGGGGCGATTTGATCGAGGTCTTTGATGGAGTGGGGCGCTGGGCCCGGGGAGTAATCGAAGGAGATGATGCTGGAGCGGTTGAGGTGACGTTTGCCAGGAGTGATCGCGTCCTCCCCCGGCTCCCCGGGATTCAGCTTGTGGTTGCCGTTGCCAAGGGCAAGACCATGGACCTAGTGGTGCAGAAGGCGGTCGAACTGGGAGTCGACGGCATTCAGCCGCTTCTGACCGAGCACACCGTGGTGCGCTTGGAGGCGGATGAAGGAAAGCGCAAGACGGAGAAGTGGCAGAGGGTAGCCCTCGAGTCCTGCAAGCAGTGTGGGCAGAATATTGTCCCCGAGGTGCGCCCGGCCGTTCAGTGGGACCAATGGATGAGGGAGCGAAGAGAAGATGAGCGACCGGGCCTGCTGGCCTCTCTCGGGAAGGGGGCGGTCCCCCTGAAGGAAGCACTCGCCCGCCTGCCGGAAGATCCGGAAGGTGTCGATCTCGTGATCGGTCCGGAAGGAGATTTTTCGGACAGGGAAATCGAAGCAGCGGGGGAAGGAAAACTGCAGCTGGTCAGCCTCGGTCCGCTCACCCTGCGGATGGAGACCGCAGTGATCTACGGCCTGAGCGTGATGGGCTATGAGTTGCGGTAGCTCGCTTCGTGTTCCAAAAGCTTGCGCAACCGCGCACAAAGCCTGACACTCCCGCTACGTGCTCAAGCGTCTTCGGCCCTATACACGCTACCTCCGACCGGTTCGCTGGTATTTTGTTGGGGGGATTCTGGCTGGGATTCTGTATTCCGTGGCCAGCGGCCTGGGCCTGCCACTCATGATAAAGGTGGTGATGCCCGTGATTTTCGGGGAGGCGACCACGGACAACTCGGAGTATGTGCGCTGGATGCAGTCGTGGATGCGCGACATCTCGCCGGAGCTCCTGCTGCTGTTCAGTTGTCTTTGGATTCCGTTCGCGTTTTCGTTGCGGGCGATCGGGGGGTATTTGAACGGTTACCTGATCAACCACTGCGGGTTCAAGGTCCTTGAGGGCATGCGGGTCGACCTGTTCAGCAAGCTGCAGGGACTGCCGCTGTCGTTTTTCGGCCGCCACCGTTCCGGGGACCTGCTGGCCCGCATGAACGGAGACACCGAGGTGCTGCGCCAGATTATCGCCCAGGGTAGCAGCGATGTGATCAAGCAGCCGGCGACTCTCCTTTCAGCGGTAGGATTCCTCGTCTACCTTTCCCTTCGTGAGGAAGGGGCGTTCGTGATGGTGATTGCGATTCTGAGCGTGCCCTTGTGCGTGCTGCCGATCCGGCTCGCGGTGACGAAGCTCGCGAAGCGGGCGGTGGAATTGCAGCGAAGCCAGGGGGATCTCAGCGCTTACATCTCCGAGAACCTGCAGGCTCCGTTGGAGGTGCGTTCCTACAACCTGCAGGAGCAGCAGAACGCGACCTTTCTGAGCAAGATCCGGCAGATCTTCCGCTCGTCGATGAAGATCGTGAAATACCGGATGGCGATTTCGCCATCGGTCGAGGTGGTGGCGGCGGCCGGGCTTGCGTTGGCGCTATTCGTAGGCAACGGGAGCGGGATGACCTTCGAGACCTTCTCGGCGATGGGGATGGCACTCTACATGGCCTACGAGCCGGTGAAAAAACTGGGGAATCTGCATGGCTTGGTCCGTCAGGGGGAGGCATCGCTGGACCGGATTGAGGTGATCATGCAGGCGGAGGACTCACTCCCTGATCCGGAGGAGCCGAAGGCATTGGAGCATGCGTCCGGTAAGGTTGCATTCCGGGAGGTGAACTTTGGGTACGGGGACGAGCTGGTCTTGAAGGATATTACGGTCGAGATTCCGGCCGGTCAGTGTATCGCCCTGGTCGGGACGAGCGGGGCTGGCAAGTCGACCTTTGTGACCTTGATTCCGAGGTTCTTCGATCCGGTGGCGGGCGAAGTCTTATTCGATGGCATCGATGTCAGGGAGCTGTGCAAGCATGAGTTGCGTGCGCAGGTGGCGGTGGTTCCGCAGGCTCCCATCCTGTTCTCCGGATCGATCCGGGAGAACATCCGGCTCGGGCGGGAAGGGGCGACCGAGGAAGAGGTCGAGGAGGCGGCCAGGCGGGCCCACGCTCACGAGTTCATCATGCAGAAACCGGGGGGCTACGACGTCCAAGTCTCTGAAAAAGGCACCAGTCTCTCGGGTGGTCAACGCCAGAGGGTCGCGCTGGCCCGGGCCTTTCTGAAGGATGCCCCGGTCCTGATTTTGGACGAGGCGACCAGTGCGCTGGACATCGAGAGCGAGGAAAAAATCCAGGAGGCGTTGCAGGAGCTGGTCAAGGGCCGGACGACCATCATCATCGCGCATCGCTTGAGCACGACGCGCATCGCGGACCGCGTCCTGGTGTTTGATCGGGGCCGGATCACGCAGGACCTGGCTGCATCGGACTTCCACGGGAGTGATCGCTCTGCCGAGGTGTTGCCGGAAGGGATGCCCTGAGCTACTCCTTCGGATTGCCGGGGATGCACAGGACCTCGCTAGTGGTCTTGAGGTCGTCGCCGAAGATGGGGGAGAGCTGGTAGCCAAGATCCTCGAGATGCTTGCAGCAGGCGGCATGAACTCCCGCACCGTGGGTGGAGAGGAAAATGACCGGCCGGGCTTGGGCCAGGACCTTTTGGGCTCCCTTGAGAACGCTGAGCTCGGCGCCCTCGACGTCGATCTTGATGTGGGTGGGCATGACGTTCTGCTCGGCCGCCATCGTGTCGAGCATGCAGGATTTCACCTCGAGTTCCCCCTCCTCGGCCAGATGACCGGTGCCGGTGCCGGTGCCGGCGGCGAAGCGGAGGGTGCCATTGCTGTCACTGGCCGCGGTCCGCAGGACGGTGACATTGTCGGCCTGGTTGATCTGGACGTGACCTTCCAGGAAGGCGGCGTTGTGCGGATTGGGTTCCAGCGAGATCACGCGGCCCTTCTCGCCGACCAACCGGGCACTGAGGAGGGAATAGTAGCCCACGTGGGCGCCGACATCGAAGAGCACACTCCCCTTCTCCAGATGCTCGGCAAACAAGGCGGTCTGCTCGGGTTCGTAGGTGCCCAGGAAGACGCGGAGAATCTTGCCGCCACTGGACGGGAACCAGCGCGTTCCCTTCATGGGGCCGGCCATGATGGGCAGGCGCAGCACGGGGAGTTTGTGCTGATCGGCGCTGTTCTCCGCATCGGGCGTCATGAGGCCGGAAGTGTTTGCCGCTCTCCCGGCGACCACAAGGAATTTGTCGGGGTGGAGGAGGCTGCGTGGTGCCATGAGAGGTCCTCCTGGCGTCGACCTTAACTCGGGAGGTTCAATGCCTTCTGATCGCAGGGGTGTCGGGAACCCGGACCGTACCACATGCCTGGCCTTGTTCTTTCCCTGACATCCAATCCGAAGATCCCATTGGCTCTCCGCCGGAAGATCGGAAAGGCCTTTATCAAGCGGGATGGGCGGGACTTCTGTATTGAGATCGACGGACGTCCTTTCGAGGGAAAGCTCGACAATTACATCGAGTGGCTGGCCTATGTCACCCGGGACTACTTCGAGTACACCTACATCAACCTGTTGCGTTCGCTGCTCAGTAGAGGCGCCGCCCTGGATGTCGGGGCGAACGTGGGGAACCACACGCATGCCTTTCCGGGGTTTTTCGACACCGTGCATGCCTTTGAACCTTTTGGGAAGGTGGCGGACCGGCTCGAGGCGAAGGCGGTGGAGCTTCCGAACGTGGAGGTGCACCGGGTCGCCCTGAGTGACCAGGTGGGCGAGTTGAGTTTTGAGGCCCCTGCCGATGAGAACTGGGGAACCGGCAAGATCACCGATGGCGGTTCACTGAAAGTTCCGGTGGAGATCGGGGATTGTTACCTGCGCGACCGTGTCGATGGCGTCAATTTCATCAAGATTGATGTGGAGGGTCATGAACTCTGCGTCCTGCGTGGGCTGACGGAGACAATCCTGAAATTCCGTCCAGTCGTGATGTTCGAAGTGCCATCCGAGTGGCGGAAGAACGGCTGGGAGGGCCTGGAAGAGGCCGGTGATATTTTTCCTGAAGGCTATCTCTTTGTCGGATTTCGAGGGTAATCGACGTTCCCGGTCCAGACGTCGCTGGCGAGGGTGGTGCCTGTTGATTGTCACAACCCTGCATCCATTTGCGGCAAGCTGACCTATTTGCTGGGATACGGACCGGAGCGCGGTTTTGAGGTTCGGAACGGCCGTCTTCAGGGGCGCTAGAACAGCGCTGTCCAGGGGGGCGGAGGGACCGACCTGACCGGTGCGCGATTCATGACGACACTCGGATACTATGGTCGATGGCTACAAAACCAAGCTTCGCTCGAGGACGAATGCCTCGGCGGCCTGGAAACCGACCTGGCTGCCCCGCCACTTCGACTGGTGCTCGAGCGCTTCGATCGACCGGGCATGCGGAAACGGTCGCATTTCCTCGGCATAGGCTTCCATGGCCTGCAACTTCCGATCCAGCTGGTCGGAAATGTTCACATAGTGGTTCGGGCAGAACAGCGGGCTGAGTGACTGCCCCTGCCAGGCGGTGCTGGATGCGACTTCAAAGCTGTAGATGGCCCGGGGCCCGGGTCCGCCTTGGGGGCGACACGCCGTGAGGACGCTTTCCAGGGCGCGGCGGTGATCAATATTCAGATCCCCTCCATGGTGGGTGTAGATGAGATCCGGCCTGTAGTCGGAGATGATGCCTTCGACCTGCCTGGTGACCTCGAGGCGGGGGACGGAATCGATGGCGTTGTCCGGCAGTTGCAGCTGGGCGAGCAGGCTGGCGCCCACGATGTCGAGCGCCCGAGCCGAGGCGGCCGAGCGTTCCTTGGCTTCGACGGTGGCCTCCGCGCTTAGTTCCTCGGATCGTGATCCCACGCCGTCGGCCAGAAACATGACGGCGACGGAGTCTCCGTGGTCGGCATGCCGGGCCATGGTTCCGCCGCAGCCGAGGATTTCGTCATCGGCGTGGGCAGCGACTACGAGCACTTTACTCATGGTGATCTGGTTTCCTTAGGTTCGGGGGGCTGGTGAGTTCCCGCTTCACCCAATCCCGGCCCATGCAGAAGAGGGAGTCATACAATCCCTGCCAGGGAACGAATTCAGGTTGTCCCGGCTGCGGGTATTGGGGCGGAGTGTGAACATGGTAGACGCAGGGGATGGTATCGTCGCGGAAATAATCCTCAATACCGTAGTCGGCGCCATTCGGTCCGGAGACATAGGTGTTGGCGTTCCTTTGCTGGCAGAGCCATAAGAGCTTGGCCGGACCTTTTTCCGGGCATCCCGGATTCTCGGCTTCGATCTTGGAGGCCCGGATGATGGAAAACGGGAGACCGAAATGGTCGAACCAAACCCGGTAGCAGGCGGAGATGGTCTCGGTGAAGTCGTTGCCGGACTGTTCCTGCGCGGCTTTCATCGCCTCGTAGCTCGTGGCGAGCAGGTCGCCATCGAAGTGGGGATGGTTACAGTAACAGGACCTGATCCGTTGATGGTGGTTGTCGATCCAGTCGGTTCCGGCAATGGCGGTATCCTTGATCATGGCCCGCGATGACGAGGCAATGGGCATGGTGAGCCAGGTCGGCGTGCCGTTCAGGAGGATCTTGTTGCGGTTCTCGAAGTCCCGGGCCTGCCGCTGGATGGAATCGAGCACGATGAACTCATCCGCGAAGACGAAGCGCTGCAGGTAGTTCAGCGTCGGCAGGTAGCGGGGCTGGCTGATGACGGTCATGGTTGGCCCCGGTAGAGGTAGACGGTGAAGTCGTGGGTCATGTAGTCGTGCCTCATCGTGACGTAGGGGGTGAGGGAGTGGCAGAAGGCCAGGGTCTCGACGGGGTCCGCATAGAACTCCTCCTCGTTCATGAAGTCGGCCCATGTGCTCAGGGTGTTGAAGGCGACGACCTTGGTGCACAGGCCGAACATTTGGGTGATCATGTCCTTCATGAAGGGCCAGCCGTTATCGCCGGAGAGATAGAAGATGCCGTTGGAGGTGACGATGTCGAAGATGCGGTCCGGTGGGTCCTGGAGCACGTCCCGGCATTCGAAGCGGGTGTCGGGGTGCTGGGACCTGGCCATCTCGACCATCTTCGGAGTGATGTCGACCCCGTGGTAATTGAAGCCGGTGTGTTCCTGTTTCAGGTAGGTGACGAAGTCGCCGAAGCCGCAGCCGATATCGAGGATGGTCTTGTTGCTGAAGTCCGTGGCTCCGGCGATGATCTCGAACTTCCGCGTTTGTGAGGCCGTGCTGCCGAAGTCACAGGAGAGCGGGCTGTGCCCGTGTTGTTCGATCAGTCTCTCGTAGTAGGAAGCGATCTTTTGATTGGTGCCTTCTCTGGTCATGGATGTGTCAGATCGATGATGTAGGGTCTGTGCTGCCCCGAGGCAACTTGAAGATGCTGGTGTCGTCGGCGGTGGTTTCGGTGAGTTGGAAGCCGAGGCGGGAGAAGGCGCGCAGGCTGGGCGGATTGTTGCTGAGGACCTCGGCGGTGATCCCATTCACCCCGGGCCAGGTCTCAAAGGCATGTTGGCAGGCATCGCGGATGATGCACGGGCCGTGTCCCCGGCCCGTGAACGGGCGCAGGAGATAGAGGGAGATGGTGGCCTCGCCCTGTGAGCGCCGGAAGAAGACCGCTCCCGCTTCCTCGCCGTCGATGACCGTCACGAAGGTCAGGCGATTCGCTTCGGCGAGGGCATTCTTGAACCAGGTGACGTGTTCCGTTTCCTCCACCGTAGACTGGGTTTTCCCCTTGGCCACGATCCATGGATCATTCCGCCAGGCCAGAAAGGTATAGGTATCGCTTTCCTCCGCTGGGCGCAGCCAGACGTGGCTGTCATCCCCTGTGTTGACCACGATCCTGTTCATGCAGGGCGCCGGGGAGACGCGATGAGGTGCCACTCATCATGAATGGTCGGGGTAGACTGGCTGACCTCTTTTTCCAGGATGCTATGGAGTTTGAGTATCTCCCAGTGCGGGCCGTAGAGCTTGTCGATGCCCTCGCGGTCAACGAAGGTGATCGGACCCAACCCGGCGAGGCTGCCGCCCTTGATGCTGTCGGTCATTCCGTTGTCCTGGAGATTGCCGCTGAGGCAGGAGGTGTGCTTGGTTCCGTAGAAGGTGGACAGCAGCTTGCCGGACGGCTTGGTGAAGCCGGCGAGGGCCGCGAGCGAGCCGGCTATGACGGCTGGGGGACAGGCTGCGAAGCAGCCGCGGTCGATGACACAGTCGAAGCTAGCAGGCTCGAGGGCGGGCATGTCCGGCAGGAATCCACAGTAGAATTCACCGGTCAGTCCCTCGGCCTTGAATCGTTCCTCGGCGTGGGCAATGGCGGTGGGGGAGCAATCGGTGCCTGCCACGCTGGCGCCCTCCCGGGCGGCAAACCAGAGGTTGCTACCACTCCCACATCCCACTTCGAGAACACGGAGGTCGGAGAGCTTCTTCCCGATCGAGCCAGCGTGTCGGAAGAGGAAGGTGACCACACAGTCCCAAGGGTAGCGGTTGAGGTAGCTGCCGGATGAGTAGAGGGATTCCCAGACGTTGTTTTCCATGCTAGGTATCAGAGAGTGTGTTCGAATTTCAGCTGAGTGTTCCCGGCGAGGTCGCGGGCGAGGGTTCGACCGATGAGAAACTGGAGGGCATTGGGCGGAAGTCCGTCGCCGGGACGCTTGAACTGGATGTCGTCTTCCACCAGGACATGGCCGGTGGGGAGGTCCCGGGCGGCCACGCAGGAGAGGCGGTATTCTTTGCGTCCGGCTTCTTCGCTCCTGGCTGGACCGATGCTTGGGGAGCCAAGGAGCAGGCCTGCTTCCCTGATCGCGCCGGACAGCTGTGCAAATTCCTCGGGATCCGACGAGAACCGGTGGTCTGGTCCCGGGAGCGAGTGGTCGGTGGTGAAGTGCTTCTCGATGACGCAGGCGCCGAACGAGGTGGCCATGGCGGCCGCCAGTGTTCCTTCCGTGTGATCGCTGAGACCGGTGGGCAGGCCAAAGGCGTCGCGCAGGGTGGTGATTTTTCTGAGATGCGCGTCCTCGGGCGGGGTGGGATACGAGGACGTGCAGTGCAGGAGGACGAGCTGGTCGTTCCCGGTGCCCCGGAAGGCGTGCACCGCATCGTCGATTTCCGCCAGGGTGGACATTCCGCAGGAGAGGATGGTCGGCAACCCGCTTTCACCCAGCTCCCGGACGAAGGGCGTGTTGCCAAGAAAGTCGGATCCGTTCTTGAGCAGGGGCGCCCCAATCTCGATGAGGTCACGGATCCCGTCCTTGCTGGTGGGAGTGGATGTGAACAGCACCTCATACTGGTCACTGGTGGCCTTCATCTGCTCAAGGAAGCTGCGATCGATCTCGTAGCGCTTGAACATCCCGAACATTGACTCGGTCACCTCCTCTCCGGCGGAAAGGTAGCTGTATTGTTGATCAGGATCGGAAACAAAATCCTCGGTGCGGTAGTTCTGGAACTTCACGCAATTGGCGCCCGCCTCGGCGGCGCTCGCGATCATCTCCTTCGCGAGTACCGGATCGCCATTGTGGTTGATCCCGATCTCGGCGATAAGAAACGGTGTTTCATCGGGGGAGGCGGGCTGATCTTCCCTGAAGCACGGCACGTTCATGTCAGTCGATCGATGATACGGAAGGCACCCTTGCCATCAATGAGATTCCGACCCTTGTCGGCGTTCGCAAACGCTTGGGCTGGATTGGTGACGGAAACACGAACTTGTTGGGACAACGAATCGAGGAATCCCTCGTCGCGGCATGACCCGGCGGTGGTGGCGATTCTGACCTCGCTGAGATAGGTGGCGTTGTCGTTCTGGTTTTCGGCGAGGATCATGGTGACGAGTGGCACGCCCAAGGCCAGGCATTCCCAGACGGTGGAGCCGGCGCTACTCACGATGAGGTCGGCTTGTTGCAAGACCTCTGCCATGTTGGTGACGTTCCGCAAAACTGTGACCCGGGCATGGTCTGCGTAGCTTGCTTGGATCTCATCAGCGTGGCTGTTGGCCGGCCCCACCACGACGTCGAAGCGGATGCCCGGACCCAGTTCAGCCATGAGGTGGTCGACGATCCCGGTGGTCACGTTCTGGTCGTCCCCGCCCCCGGTCGTGATGAGCAGGCGGGTGATTTCTTCAGGAGCCGTCCGGTCGGAGTCTGCTGGGGAAAACTCCTGTCGAAGGAGGGTATACTGCAGGCCAAGCAGGAGTTGGGCATGCCCGGGATACCAGTCGGGATCGGCTTTCAAGCTCTGATTTGTGATGGCGGTGGCCGGAAGCACGTTCTTCGAACCAAAGTCGTCGACGGCGAGAGTGTTGGTTGTGAGGGCCTCGAAGAAGCGGGTCTGGAATTCGTAACCATCGGCCATGATCCACGAGCAGGACAGCTCACGCGCGAAGTTCTCGGTCGCCCGGGCATCCCGTTCCCCATACGGTTCGGCCTCGATGCGATGAACGCTGGCTGCGAACTTGTGGTAGCGCTCCAGAATCTGCTCCGGCGCAGAGTGGTAGGCGAGGTGAGTGGGGATGGATTTGTCAGCCAGGGCTTCCGCCATGGCGAGGCATCGCATCAAATGCCCGGTTCCCGCTTTCTCGTTGCCGTCAGCTCTGATCAGGACTGACTTCATGAAGCGCTGCGCTGTTCGATGATCTCATGTGCGACCTCGGCGTTGGCCCAGTCTTCGGGAGTATCGATGTCCTGCACCCGCTCGCGCGGCAGGATGACGGGCGCGGACCGGGCGCTGAAGACGCCATCGTTCCGTCGGATGGAATCCGTGCGGAACCAGTAGAACTGCCCGGCATCGTGATAGCGCTCGGGAAGATCCTGTGACCGCGTTTGCTCGTGTTCCGGTTCGACCATTTCCACGAGTCCATTCTCGGCAAGTTTCAGGGCCCGCTGGATGGGGAAGGGGAAGGAGGTCACGCTGAAGGCGAAATCCAGTTCCGTGTCGGCGCCCATCAGTGCCCTGCCTTGATGGAGGTCCTCGGGATTGAGAAACGGGGCGGTGGCGTATATCCCGCAGGCCATCGTGATGGTCTTCCCGGAGATGCTTTCCCAGGTGTCGACGGCATGACGGAAGATGGCGAGGGATGATGCGTGGTCGTCGGAGAGTTCGGCAGGGCGCATGAACGGAACGCCCGCTCTGGCACTCCGGGCGACCTCTGCAAATGCCTCGTTGTCGGTAGAGACGATGACATGGTCGAAGCAGCCGCACTCCAGCGAGGTTTCAATGGACCAGCAGATCATGGGCTTGCCCCGGACGTTCTTGATGTTTTTGCGCACGACTTGCTGGGTTGAGCGTAAACCGTCACCATGCAGTCCATCCGCCATCGATCACCAAGGTGGAGCCCGTCATGTATGAGGAGGCGCTGGTGGCCAGGAATACGATCGGGCCGGCCAGCTCGGCCGGTTGGCCGATTCGTCCCAGGGGAATCTTGGATTCGAGTCGCGACACGAACTCGGGATTGGTCTCGCGGACGGATTCGGCGGGGAAGGGACCCGGCACGACCGCATTGACCCGGATTCCCTCCGGGCCGAACTCGCAGGCCATGTAGCGGGTGAGTTGCAGCAGGGCCGCCTTGGCGGCACCGTAGTGCGGAGGATTCACGGCCTCCGGCTGGTCGTAGACACGTGGATCCGGACTCACCAGTCCGTACATCGAGCTGACGTTGATAACCGAAGCTCCACCGGAACCGGCCTTCCGGAGCAGCGGGAGGGCCCGCTTGACGATCCGGGTCGCGGCTGTGACGGTCACGTCGTAGGCTTCGGCGTAGTTCTCGGCAGGTATCGTTTCCACCGTGCCGGTTGATCCGCTATAGGCGTTGTTGACGATGGCATCGAGCCGTCCGCTCCGTTCCTCGATCAGGGCGATTCCTGCGTCGATCGCGTTCCCGTCCGTGACATCGAAGGCGGTCACTTCGGCCTGGCCGCCCTGTCTGGTGATCTCGTCCCGGAGCGCCTCCAGTGTTTCCTGACGTCTGCCATTAATCCAGACGAGAGCCCCCGCATCGGCGAGTGCTTTGGCCATACTTCGTCCGAGATGTCCTCCGGCTCCGGTCACCAGCACGTTCTTGTCATCCAATCGAAACATGATTTTGTCTAGTTGTTCGGCCATTCGGCCGGGTTCAGAAGCCACTCGGGAGCGTGCGGCAGGGCTTGGTCCGCGACCTCGACCTCGGCATCAGTCAAACATGGATTCGTCATCAGGGCCAGATTGGCTTGCAGTTGGGCTTCTGTTTCCACTCCGACGACGATGCTGGTTACGAAACTCTGCGCGGCGACGTAGGCGAGACAGAGATCATCCCGGTCGGATCGGTTCAGGGTTACGACAAGGTTGTCGAGGCCGCTGGTGAATGTGCCGGCATCCAGTTCGTTCGAACTCGGCCACCGGTCAGGATCGCTCAGCAGGAGTCCCTGCAGGTACGCGCTTCGCACGTCAATCTCGACATCCTGCCGAGCCCGGACGGCCTGCAGGAAGGCTTCGTCACGCCAGCGCCAATCGAGGATATTCATCGGAATCTGCATGCGCTTGATGCAAGGTTCGTCCATGGCGGCGATGGCTTCCTGGACGGTGGAGACCGATGCTCCGACCGCCTTGATCACGCCCGAATCGCGCAACTCCAGCAACCGACTCCATGCGGCTCCGCCCCATGCCGAGTGGTGTTCCCATCGATGCAGGAGCAGGGTATCGATGGTTTCCCGGCGCAGGTTCCGGCGGGATTGGGAGATGCTGGCATCGACCCGGGCCCGCACCTCGCCCGGGCCGGCATCCGGACCCAGGTTGGTGAGGGGATCGAGCTTCGTGTGAACCTCGCACTGGCTTCCGAGTCCGCCGTCGAGGATTTTACCGAGGCGTTCCTCGGCCTCGCCGTAGGCCTGCGCACAGTCGATGGCGGTCACGCCGTGATCGATGGCACAGGCAACAATGCGTCGTGCGGCATCGGGATCGGGTCGGCCGTCCTGGTTGGCGATGCCATAGTGGGGGAGTCCCAGTTGGGCGGTTCCCAAGGTCATACGGCCCCGGGGTGCACCATTGTGTTCGGAAAACGGGATCCGGAAGTCGGGTGTGGAGTCGAGGGAGTCGAGAATGCAGCACAGCTCTTTCCATGGTTCGCAGACCGGGTCCTCCACCCGCGCAAAGACCTCCTGCAGGCGTGTGTAGTCGTCGAACGTGTCCATCGTGCAGCGGAGGTGGTTCATGGACGGGAAGTCGCGAGGCTGGAACCGGGCGCTCGAAATGCGCCGCCGGACTCCGAGGGTCACATGCTCCTTTTCTGCGGCGTCCGCACCGGGCGCGACGGAACGAAGCGCTCCGGCGGTGACTGCCTCGGCGGACATGCCGTAGGGCAATCCGTCGAAGGGCGAGTGGGTGCCGAGGTACGGGGACTCCGATTGACGGGCCGCTTCGAGCAGTTCCGCGATGAAACTGCCATCGGGAAACACATTGTCGCCCGTCAGTCGGATGATCCAGTCGTTGTCGTCCATGTCACAGGTGACCTCCAGGAACCGCTCCAACACATTGTTGAGCGGACCCCGCGCCGCCGGGACGCCGGCTTCGGCGAGCGTTTCGCACAAGGCGTCGTCGGAAGGCTCGACGGAAGTGGCCACCACGACCTGGTGCCCCTGGTTCGCGGCGCGTTTGCCGGCCAGAACCGCGGTGGCGATTCCACGAATCGGCAGCAGGGCCTTGCCGGGCAGACGATTACTTCCGGTCCGGGCCTGAATGACGATCAGTGGATTGCTCATGGGCTGCTGATGGCGGTGGTCAGCCCAGCGATTTGACCGTGCTGATGACGTGCTCCAAGTCGGCCTGCTTGAGTTTTGGATACAGCGGGATGCTGAGGGCCTGCTCGTAGACCCCTTCGGCGACCGGGCATTTGCCGGGGGCGTATCCGTAGGTCTCCCGGTAGTAGGGATGGAGGTGGACGGGGATGTAGAGCACCTGGCTGCCGACGCCTGCCTCGCGGAGGGCTGCCATGGCTTCGGTTCGGGTGGTCCCGAGCTTCGCGAAATCAATGAGAAGCGTATAGAGATGCCAGGAGATCTCGCTGTGGTCCGATTGGTTGCGAAGCGGTGGGGTGCGGAGCCAGGGCACGTCCTGAAAGGCCTCGTTGTAGAGGCTGACAATCTCTCGGCGGCGCCGCACAAATCCGGGCAGTTTGGCGAGCTGGGAGCGCCCGAGGGCGCACTGCAGGTCGGTGATGCGGTAATTGTATCCGAGCTCCTGCATTTCGTAGACCCACGGTCCTTGTTCGGCCAGGGCCTCGTTGCCCGGGTCGCCGAATCCCCGGAAGGCCCCGTGGTCGCGGGTGATTCCATGGGTGCGGAGGAGCCGGGCGCGGTTGGCGAATTGCTCGTTGTCGGTGACGAGGATGCCGCCCTCGCCGGTAGTCATGGTCTTGACGGGATGAAAGGAGAACGTCGTCATGTCCGCCCACGGGTGGCCGCCGAGTTTCCAGGAGGTGCCCTCGTGGGAGAATCCGCCGCCGGTGCCGTGGCAGGCGTCTTCGATGACGACCGCGCCTCGCTCCCGGGCGACAGACGCGATGCGGGGCATGTCGGCGGACTGTCCGGCATAAGCTACCGCGACCACGGCCTTGGTATCGTCCCTCCATCCGGCTTCGAGGGCATCGGGGTCGAGGTTGTAGTCGTCCTCCCTGATGTCGCTGAAGTCCGGGGTTGCGCCGACAAAGGCGGCGCAGTTAGCCGATGCCACGAAGGTGTTCGGGGTGGTGACGACGCGGTCGCCGGGGCCAATCTCCGCGACGACCATGGCGAGGTGCAGAGCGGCGGTGGCATTACAGACCGCCACGGCGTGCTTGGCTCCGACGAGTTCCGCGAACTCCTGCTCGAAGGCCGCCACCTCCGGTCCGCAGGTGAGAAAGTCCGAGCGGAGAATCCGCACCACCGCAGCGATGTCATCCTCGTCGATGGTTTGGCGACCGTAGGGGAGCATGGTTCGAAAGCAGGGAGTGGGATCAGGCTTCGACAAGATGCTCCGAGATGAGTTCCCGGATTTGCTCCACCGTGAGGAAGTCCTGGTTGTCACCCGAGGTGTAATTGAATCCCCGGGGGACCAGCTTGGCATCGAACTCGGCGCAGAACTTCTCCAGGTCCCAGATCGGATCCTGGGGCAGGATGGCGTAATACGGGCCGAGGTCGTAGGTGGTGAACGAGTCCGAGCTGGTGATCATCTCCTCGTGGATCTTTTCACCGGGCCGGATGCCGACCACCGGGTGTTCGCAGTCCGGACCGATGGCCTCGGCCACGTCCGTGATGCGGTAGGAGGAGATCTTCGGGACGAACAACTCACCGCCCCAGGCCTTGTCGAGGGCGTGGAGGACCATCTTGACGCCATCCGCCAGCGAGATGTTGAAGCGGGTCATGTTGGAATCGGTAATGGGCAGGACGCCGCTCTCGCGCTTCTTGAGGAAGAAGGGGATTACGGAGCCGTTCGATCCCATGACGTTGCCGTAGCGGACCACCGAGAACGTGATTTCCTGGGTGCCCCGGATGTTGTTGGCGGCGATGAAGAGCTTGTCGGAGGTGAGTTTGGTGGCTCCGTAGAGATTGATGGGAGCGCAGGCCTTGTCGGTCGAGAGGGCGACGACCTTGGACACTCCGGAGCTGAGGGCGGCCTTGATGACATTTTCCGCGCCGCCGACATTGGTGCGGATGCACTCGTCCGGGTTGTATTCAGCGATGTGCACATGTTTCATCGCGGCGGCGTGGATGACGTAATCGATGTCGGCGAAGGCGCGTTTCAGGCGGTCGAGATCCCGGACATCACCAATGAAGAAACGGATCGCGGGGTATTCGGAGGCTGGATAATCCTGCGCCATCCGGAACTGCTTCTGCTCGTCCCGGGAGAAGATCACGAGGCGTTTCACATCGGGCCACTTTTCGAGGATGGTCTTGGTGAGCTCCTTGCCCAGCGACCCGGTGCCGCCGGTGATGAGAATGGACTTGTTGTTGAGCATGAGAGTGTCCGTCTGGCGGTGGTGGTGGGGTTTGGAGTGCCGCAGAATATCGCCATTGCGGGCGGGGGATCGAGAGAGAGTAAGCGGAGTCGTTGTCCACGGGGTCGGGCCTCAGGGAGTGCAACGAAGTCGAAATGGTGGGAGGACGATACGGGGATTGCGAGGTCGAAGCAAGATCTCCGTAGTGTTTGGAGGTGGCGATTCAGTTGGGGGAGCGGGTTAGCGACGTGCTCGGATCATGATGAACGGGAGGCCTGGCCGCCGCAGCGGTGACAGGGCCGGGGCCTGAACAAGGAGTGGACAGAGATAGAGGAGAAGTCGGAGAAATGCTGGATGGTGTGGAATTCTCGGTCGCGTCGATCACGGAAGGTCTGGATTACCGGGACAATGGGTTTGACGTGGTATTCAGCATGCATTGCCTGGAGCAGATTGCATACGAGACTCGTGATGCGGTGAGGGAGATGTACCGCTTGGCCAGCAAGTTCGTTGTGATGATTGAGCCTGTGTTTGAGAATGGAAACGTCGTACAAAGGCTCTACCTGATTAGTGTGGATTACTGCAGGATTCTGCTTAAATGCGTCGTGCAGCTTGGCTATAAAACCGTGGAGAACAGGTCGCTTGAGGTTCAGCTGAGTTCGTCTAACCAATCGACCCTGTTGGTTCTCGAAAAGGAGAAGCCAGGTTGACAGGCGTGGCGTGGGAGTCAGCGGGCATTTGGTCTCCCTGTCCATACAATGCTCAGATCTGACGGGATCCAGAGGGGCGAAGAAGCCATGCGGAACTCGCGTTGAAGATCGCACGCTTTGATTGGAGTCCGGTTTTGCTTCGGCAGCAAATCCTCTATTGTGTCGTCCGCCCGGCCTGGGTGATTCCGGTTGCTTTTGGGCAGGCTGGTCATTAGGGTCCGGCATCAATGCCGGAGAGCGAGTTTGTCGTTGTTGCCTCGGGTGGGTTTGACGGATGTGTGGCTTGCGGTTTTCCCGAGTTGCACGATGTTGAGGTGTGGCGGGAGCTGGATGGCAAGGTGATGGGCGGAGATGCCGAGGTGCTGTCGGAGGGCCGACACCGGGTGGTGATGTTGCCGTTCAAGTCCGAGGGGAAGGATGTCAAGGTGGCGGTGAAGCGGTTTGGATGCCAATCCGGATGGAAGGATCGGTATGACCGGCGGCGGGGGACCAAAGCCCGGCGATCCTTTGACGCGGCCAAACGCCTGAATGAGCGCGACGTGCGTACACCCGCCCCGCTGGCTTACATGAACCGTTGGGAGGACGGACGCCTGGTGGAGAGTTATTTCCTTTCGGTCTACGGGGACGGGATGACATGTTTCCGGGACGAGTTGTTCCAGATCTACGAGGAGGGTCAGGACCTGCACCGGTTGGTGGAACTACTGAGTGGAGTGGGTGCCTTCGTGCGCGAAATGCATGATGCCGGGTTCTGTCACCGTGACTTGGGCAATCAGAACATCTTCATGCGGCGGTCTGCCGATGGGGGGTGGCATGACTTCCAAACGCTTGATCTCAACCGGGGCCGACTCAGGGACTCGTTGAGGCTGGACGAACGGGCGCGAGACTTCGATCGCATGATCCTACCCGGAGTGCCGCTCTGGATCCTGCTGTCGGAGTATTGGCAGAAGGAGCCCGAGCCGGCATTCCTGAAGGCGGTGCGCAAGTATCGGGTGCGGTATCAGTTGAGGGCCCGTTCCCACCGCTGGCGGCACCCGTTCCGGAAGCCGAGGAAAGGGAAGCTGTATCCCGAAATGGGGGACATCTGGTTGTGGGACGATCGCTCTGCCCAGGCTGCCATTGTGATGCTGCCGAGGGAACGGAAGAAGGCCTACCCGCGGGGGCGGTTATGGGATGTGGTGCGGGCCAACGCCCGTGCCGGTCTCGGGGTTTGGAGGATTTTCCGCGAGGAGCAGGAGCAGGCCTGGCAGCGGCCGGTCGAGCTTTCCGGGCGGATCGGCATGTCGCTGGAAGCGACCGGAATTGACTTTGGGAAGCAGAGGGAACTGCTGGAACGGCTGGGCAGGATTCCCGTGCTGGTGAGGTTCTGCCATCACGAGGATGCGTCGCAGTGGGAGCAGACGGCGGACCACGTGCGGGACTTGCATGAAGCCGGACACGAGGTGATGTTGGCGATCCTGCAGGACCGGCGGGCGGTGAAGGACCCGGAGGGGTGGCGGGAATTCCTCGGCCGGGTGATGGAACTGACGGATGGTCTGGTGACGGTGGTGGAGGTGTGTCATGCAGTGAACCGGATGAAGTGGGGTGTGCATTCAGCTCGTGAGCAGGCTGTTCTGTTAGAGCCTCTGAACGAACTTCAACAACGTTATCCGGCGGTGCGCTTCACCGGGCCGGCCTGCATTGATTTTGAGTTTCACTACGTGGTGGCAGCCCTGGACGGGGTGCCGGAAGGGGTGACCTTGGATGCCCTGTCACATCATCTGTATGTTGACCGGCGCGGGGCGCCTGAGAACTTCCAAGGAAAGTTCAGCCTGTTGGAGAAATGCTCGCTCTTGCGGGCCATCGCGAAGTGGTCGGACCGCTGCGGGGACGAGGTGATCGTCTCGGAGGTCAACTGGCCGGTCGAGGGCAGCGGGGTGTGGTCACCGGTGGATGCGACGTATCTGCCGCCCTGGCGGACACCTCACCATCTGAATGTGCGGGAGGATCTCCAGGGGGCCTACATGCTGCGCTACTACGTGATCGCGCTTTGTTCCGGAATGGTTGACCGGGTTTTCTGGTGGCGGCTGGTGTCGCACGGATTCGGTCTGGTGGACGAGCGGGCCGAGGGCGGCTGGCACGAGCGGTCGGGATACCGGATGCTGGAGTATTTCCTCAAGATCCTCGGCAAGGCGACGTTTCTGGAGAAGATTTCAGACGAGGACGGGGTCTATCTGCTGAAGTTCCAGACGGGTAAAGAGATATGGATGATGGGATGGGCGAATGGACGGACGCGGACTGGTCCGCTGCCCTTCCGTTTCGAGGAAGCCCGGGATGCCTTGGGAGAGCCTCTCGGGGCGGAGGTGGAATTGGCGGATTTGCCGGTCTATTTCTCGGGAGTTTCGAAGGCGAAGGGTGCCGGGGCATGAGGATACAAGGGGTGGAAACGCTTTTTCGGGCGGGAGGGAATTGGGTTTTGACTGGTGGCGGTGGTGTGGAGAATATTTGCATGAGAGCAGCTGATTTGTCGTGGGTCTGCCAGGGGGTGTCTGTCTGAAGCCGGGTTGTCGTGAGAACGCATCGATATGGACCAAGAGTTTAGACATCTCCGTGGTTCCTTCAGCTATCGGCCGGATATCGACGGCCTCCGTGCGGTCGCCGTGCTTCCGGTCCTGTTTTTTCATTTGGGGCTGGGGTGCTCCGGGGGCTACGTAGGCGTTGACATCTTTTTCGTGATCTCCGGCTACCTGATCACGAGCCTGATCATCCGCGAGATGCTCAATGATGAGTTCACCCTCCGCGCCTTCTGGGAGCGGCGGATCCGACGGATCTTTCCGGTCGCGGCGCTGGTCACCATCATCGTGATCACCGCGGGAGCATGGATCCTTCTTCCGGACACATTCAGGAGTCTCGGCAAGGCGGGTATCGCGCAGGTCATGATGGTCGCCAACTTCTATTTCTGGCAGCAGGATGGCTACTTTGCCGGGCCCTCGGATCTGGAACCACTGCTCCACATGTGGTCGCTTGCGGTGGAAGAGCAGTTCTACTTCCTCTTTCCGATGCTGCTTCTCGTTCTCATGAAGCGCGGCCAGAAGACGACGGTATGGGTCATCATCCTGATCTCGATCCTGTCGCTCCTCTTGAGCTTCCATGGGGTGATCTACGACAAGGGGACTACCTTCTACCTCCTGCCGGCCCGGGCCTGGGAGCTTGCGCTTGGTGCGTTGGTGGCCTTGCTCCCGCTGCGCTCCATTGGCGCGGCCTGGGGGCGCCAGCTTGTTGCCCTCGCTGGCTTGGCCCTGATTCTCTGGCCAGTCTTCGCCTATGACGTCGCGACGCCGTTCCCGGGGCTGGCGGCCATCCCGCCATGTCTCGGCACTGCGCTCCTCATCTGGGTCGGCCAGTCTGGCACGACCTGGGTCGGCGGGCTCCTGGCGCAGCGCCCCATCGTCTACATTGGAAAGATTTCCTTCTCCCTGTATCTCTGGCACTGGCCCTTGATCGTCTACGCCCGGCACCTCTCGATCTATGAGATCAGCCTCAATGTGCGGGTGACGCTCTTGGTTGCCTCCTTCGTCCTGGCGGTTCTCTCGTACCGGTTTGTCGAGACTCCCTTCCGCAGGAAACGGATCGTGGCCAAACGTCGGCAGGTCTTCAAATTCTTCGGCTGCATGAGCGGGGCGATGGTGGTTGCCTTTGCGGCGGTCTACTTCCTCGACGGGATTCCGCAGCGCTTCCGGGGCGATGACGTGCGGTTTGCGGAGATCTCGATGGAGATGCCGGATGACCCGGATATCAACCTCGATTTCACGAAATTTCCGAAGGTGCGCCCCAAATCGGAGGACCAGGTTCTGCCTGTTCTCATTTGGGGCGACAGCCATGCGGGGCAGATGATTTCGGCCTTTCGCAAACTCTGCGAGGACAACGGGGTGAACGGCTACTATGCCACCCGCGGAAGCACGCCGCCTCTTCTGGGAATCAACTTCCTACCGGACGAAACATCGCTGGCGCCCCACAATGATCGCGTCCTCGAATTGATCGACCGGGACAAGATCCGCGTCGTGATCATGATCGGTCGTTGGGAGAAATACGTCGAGCGGGGCCGATTGTCCCGCGAATCCCCGTTGAGCGATCGTGACGCCACGGGTCGGCCGCCGGAGAATGTCTTCCGCGATGCCGTGCTCCGGACGGTCGATGCCCTGCGCGAGCGCGATGTACAGGTGGTCATCATGAAGCAGGTTCCCCTGCAGTTCCGCAGTCCGCCTTCCGCTCTCTGGATGGCCGAGCGGTTCGGATACGACCCGACGAAGGCGGGGGTCACGGTGGCCGAGCACAAGGAGCGGCAGAAGTTCATCAACTCGGTGCTGGATTCCGTGGTCCAACCCGGGGTGGAGGTCATCGATCCCCTCCCGCTTTTTTCCCATGACAACGGGCACACCAAGGTGAGCGAGGGCAAGCGGATCCTCTACGTGGATCCAAACCATGTTTCGAAAGAAGGCGCGCTCCTGCTTTGCCCGTTGTTCAAGCCGTATTTTCGCTTCTCCCCCACAGTCAACCAGTAGATAATCCGCCCGCCCCCCATGAAACGCGTTGTTGTATGGAATTGCACCAAAGACCCCAGTGCCATTCCCGTTCAAAAGTTGGCGGACGCCGGTGAGATCGAGGTGGTGGCCTGGTTCTCACGGCGCGGAAAATACCAGACGCACGACACGAAAAAATTCTACCTCAAACCCGACCTCATGTTGGAGGGGTTGGCGGAGCAGGGGGTGAGCCGGGACGCGCTCCTGGAAATTCCTCCAGCGGAACTGGCGATGGAGCAGAAGCAGTTCCAGGACATCTACTCCCGTGTCAACTATTCCAAGGGACTGGATTATTTCGATCACCTCAACCTCTTCCACCTCTACTACCAGTACTTCACCGCCATGCTGAAGGGCGGGAAGGTGGATGCGGTCATCTACTTCACTCCGCCCCACGCGGGTCCGGATTTCATGCTTTACTGTGCGGCGAAACGTCTCGGGATCGAGACCATCGCTACGCTCCAGAGCCACATTCCAAACCGCTTTTACTGTGTGCGTGACCTCAAGGACTTCGGAACCTTTACCACCTCACCAGACATCGGGGAGTCCATCGAGCTGACGATTCCGCGAAAGTTCGAGAAGAAGCACTTCTACATGGAGAAGATCCCGAACCGCCGGGGCTGGCTGATCAGTCGCTTCATCCGCGACATGTGGTGGGCCACGGTCGGGGGAAGCCAGCCGCTGACCTGGCCCGGCGTGTTCAAGAAGCAGGGAGGCCGGATGCGGTATACGAAGCTCTACAAGCAGCACGCCGTCACCGAGGTGGATTTCACGAGGAAGTTCGTTTACTTCCCGCTGCAATTGCAGCCGGAACTCACTACCTCGGTCCTGGGCCGGGAGTTCTCCGACCAGCTTCATGCGCTCGAGCAGCTGGCGATGATCCTGCCGGACGATTGGTACATCTACGCCAAGGAGAATCCGGCGCAGGGGTTCCAGCAGCGCGACCGCCTCTTCTACGAGCGCTTCAAGCGTATCCCGAACTGCCACTACATCGACACTGCGGTCGACACTTACGAACTCATGGAGAAGAGCCAGTTTGTGGCCAGCATCACCGGCACGGCCTGTTGGGAGTCGGTCAGTGGCGGCAAGCCGGCGCTGATCTTCGGAAACGTCTGGTTCAAGAGCCTTCCCGGAATCGTTTCGTGGCGGCCCGGGCTCACTGTCGAGGACATCACGGGGACGGAGATCGATCACGCCGAGCTTGAGGCGGCCTACAGCAGGACCATGAGCAAGACCGTGTCCGGGATCGTCGACGTGGCCTTCAAGTCGATTCATCCCGATTACAGCGTGGAGAAGAACGGCGAGCACCTCACCAGTTTCCTGCGCAAGGTGCTCAACCTGTCCGGGGCTTCTGAATGAACGAGGATTTCCGGCACCTCCGGGATTCGTTCGCCTACCGTCCGGACATCGACGGTCTCCGCGCTCTGGCGGTCATTTCGGTGGTCTTGTTTCACGCCGGGCTCGGTTGTTCCGGTGGGTTCGTCGGAGTTGACGTCTTCTTCGTCATCTCAGGCTACCTCATCACGGGCATCATCGTCCGTGAGATGCTGGAAGGCACGTTCACCATCAGGGGATTCTGGGAGCGCCGGGTGCGTCGGATTCTTCCGCTCTCGTTGTTCATCACCCTTGTCACCTTTGTGGTGGCAGCGTGGGTTCTCCTGCCCGACGCATACCTCGCCCTGAGCAAGGCGGCTCTCGCGCAGGTCGGAATGGTCGCTAACTTTTATTTCTGGAAACAGGACGGGTATTTCGCGGGGCCATCCGACCTTGAGCCACTGCTCCACATGTGGTCACTCGCGGTGGAGGAGCAGTTCTACCTGCTCTTTCCTCTTCTTCTGGGGGCCCTGTTGAGACGTGGCGAGGCCCGCACGCGCCAGGTGTTGCTCTCTCTCTTCGTCGTATCCCTCCTGTGGAGTTTCTACGGCGTGTTTCATCACAAGATCGCGACCTTCTTCCTGTTACCGGCCCGCAGCTGGGAGCTCCTCATGGGGGCTTTGCTGGCGCTGCTGCCGATTCCCGCCGTGCGCTCGACGCTCTCGAGAAACCTCGTCTCGCTGGCGGGGCTCGGATGCATCCTCTATGCGTTCTTCGCCTACGACCAGACCACGCTGTTTCCCGGTCACAACGCCATTCTGCCGTGCCTGGGCACGGCGATCCTGATTTACGCGGGCAAGACCGGGCCGAGCGGTGTGACCTCGCTGTTGTCGCTGTCACCAGTGGTCTTCATCGGAAAAATCTCGTTTTCGCTGTATCTCTGGCACTGGCCGTTGTTTGTCTTTGCCCGGCATCTCAGCCCCCACGAGATGAGCACGACGGTGACCCTGTCCCTGATCGCCGTCTCGATCGTTTTCTCCATTCTTTCCTAGCGGCTCATCGAGCAGCCGTTTCGCCGCAAAACCCTGCTGCCCACACGGGGTGGACTCTTCAAGGCCTTCGGTTGGGCGGTCCTGGTTCTCGGGGTTGGATTCACTGCCATCTACAAGATGGGCGGCCTGCCGTCCCGCTTCGCCGGTGACCATTCCCGCTTTCTCGAAACCTCACTGGAAAGCAAACGGACCGGGTATCTCGTGGGCGCTTTCGATGAGATTCCTCCTATCCTCGAGGATACCGATGCGAAGCCCCGCCCGTTCCTGCTGTGGGGCGACAGCCACGGCCGCCACCTGCTGCCGGCCCTTTATCAACTCAGCCGTGAGTTCGAAACGAACGCGTATGCGGCATGTCTTCCCAGCACTCCGCCCTTGCTGGATGTGAGCTTGATGCCGACCTACGATTCGATCGCTGAATACAATGCGCAGGTGCTCGCCGCAATCGACCGGGGGCGATTCACGCATGTCCTCCTCGTTGGCAAGTGGAGCTACTATTATCATATCGGCGCCGATTCCCATCAGTCGTCGCTGACTGACGATCTTGGCGGCGACCGATCGTCGTCGGTGGTGTTCAAGGATGGATTCCGGCGTACGATCTCGGCGTTGAGGGAACGGGGCATCGAAGTGCTGATCCTGAAACAGGTGCCTGTGCAGCGTCTGAACCCGTCGGCCATTCTCTGGCACGCCGAACGCTTCGGCTACGATCAGGACAGGATCGGCGTGCCGATCGCCGAGCATCTTGATTACCAGAAGCCCGTCGATGAATTTTTCGATTCGCTGGGGGGCCCGGGCGTCACGATTCTCGACCCGCTCCCGCTCCTCGCACTGGAGAACGGCCACACCCGGGTGCAGTTTGGCAGCAAGATTCTCTACTATGATTACCATCATCTTTCGGTGGATGGTGCCAAGCATCTGCGATCGTTATTGGAGCCGTATTTTCGGAGCCCCTGAAGCAGTTCCTCCGGGCTCGCAGAGGAAGGTGCTTCACCCTTCCCGTTGGAGCGCTTCCAAGGTGAGGTTGTGCTCCAGTTCAACGCTACGGGGAACGCGAGGGCGTTCCTCTACGGCCCGCTCAGCCACCCTTTCGCAGGGGAATGCCGTTTACTCTGGCGTGCCGAGACACCGATAGTAGTCGACAAGCGCCCTGGCCTCCATTTCGACTTCATACTTGTCTTCAACCCGCTGGCGTCCGGCAGCACCTGTTGATTCAAGGGAATCGGAGTTGCTAAACAACTGGTCGAGCGCTTCTCTCGTAGCCGGAATGTCATCGCACGGGACCGTTGCTCCGTCGGTGCCTTCACGGATGATGTCGCGCCATGCACCGGTGCGGGAGGCGAGAACCGCGCAACCAGATGCCATCGCTTCCAAAACGGTGAGACCGAACCCTTCGTTGCGGCTCAGGGCCACCACCAGCGACATGCCTTGAAAGAGACCGGGGAGTTTGTCGTGGGGCTGCTTGCCGAGGAAATGTACCCGCTCGGTGAGTCCGGCTTCGGCCACCATGCCTTCCAGGTGCGCCTGGTAGGCGCGGAATTTCGGCGTGGTTTCACCGACGATCACGAGGGTGGGTCCGGGATGTTTGGCGAGGAGCGGAAGAGCCGCCTCGATGAGAATGTCGATGCCCTTCTGGGGGCGGACCCGGCCGAAGATCCCGACGCCATAATCTCCCGGCAGGCCAAGGGCCTTCCACCCTTCCAGCTTGGAGGCGGGGGGGGCGTAAGTCTTCAGATCGACGCCGTGGGGAATCATCCGGTCGGAGGGGCGGTCGAGCACCGCGGCCGCTCCGGTGCAGGTTGTTAGCAGTCCGTCCATTTGCGCGATGAGCCACTTCGTGAGCCATGTGTGCTGGCGTTGTGCGGTGGAGGTGAACGCGATTTTGATTCTGGCTCCAAAGAGTTTCCTGGCAAGCAGGGCCTGGATCATCTCGTTGTTGCGCCGGGCGTGGAAGACGCGGTGCCGACCGGACGGGAGAGGCTGGCGACAGAGTTTGACAAACTCCCGGAAGGTGAGGGAGGGCACGTCATCCGGCAGGTGATGGGGGCCGAGCACGGCGACGGGAATTGCGGAGCAAACCCCCGGCAGGGTCTGGAGCATGGTCGATGTGACACCCGAAAACCGGGAATTCGAATTGCCAAGAATGACTTCCGGGTTGTCCATCGTCAGACGGCGGGATCTGGATACGGCGCAGCCACAATGGTGGTCGGAATGCCGGATTTCTTTCTGGCCCGGGACAGATGCGGGGCTACGGCGAGAACGGCAAGGTGGGTGCGGTGGCCTGTGCCGATGACGAGGGAAGTACGTTCTTCACTCTGCCGCAATCCACCCGTGGAACGGCCGGCCTCATGAGTTCGAAATGGAGCCAAAGCCTGAAGATTCACCGTCAGGGCGCGGGTTTGATTTTCGCGACAGATCCTGCCATCGGTGACGAGCCAGGGGAGTGGAGCCTCAGGGTTGGAACCGGGATTCTCGATGGTGCGGGAGTTAGACATACGTCCATTGCGGGGGTGGATCGTGCATTCCCAGCGATCTGCAGGCGTCGAGCCACCGATCGGCAGGCGGCAGGTTTTCGTCTATTGTAATCGGGCGCCAGTTCGTTCCGGACTGCAGGGCTTCCGGAACGGCGTAGGACGGGCCGTCAAAGTAGCGAATGAGCTCGCACGCCTCCCGTTCGCACCTGGTCAGCTCCTGTTCACCGGGCTCCCGGCCCAGAACGGTGCGGAGATTGCGCCGCACGATGGAACGACGAGATGCGAAGAGGTGCCCGAGGGTGGAGAGGCGGGCGCCGGTGCACCAGATGGCGGCGATTGAGAAGAGACGGATGATGTCGTCGACCACGAGAAAGGCCCCGTATTCAACTCCCCGCTGGAGTGTCTTGAGTGGGCTTTTTGTTCGTTTGCGGGTCATGGTTCGGTGAACATCTGGTAGCGCCTTCGAATAAGGGGCAGGCAGAACCCGATCGCGGCGAGCAGCACGAAGTAGCAGGCAAGGAGTTCGAGGTAGGCGCGGCAGATGGAGGGGATCTCGGGGTCGTAGTTGGTCCCGAGGGAGGTTTTCCAGAAGGCCCTGGAGCCGAAGGCGGGTGCGAAGGCGTAGACGATAATGATGGCGGCAAGGACAAACCCGGAGGCGGGGTGACGCGAAGCGAAGCCGATGAAATGAAGGGTCGCCCGGCGCCTGCGGGAGAGGGTAAGCCCGGTCCAGATGAGGAGGGGTACGATGAGATACTCGTGCCGGAGGGGGGCAATGACATCGTTGATGGCCCCCTCGATTTCTGCAATGAGAAGAGTGACGCTCAGCAGTGCGAGTGAGCGGTAGACAGCACGAAATGGACCGGCGTGGGGAGCGGTGGCAAACAAGAGGGCCGAGGCAAACGCGAGGAGGGCGGATTGCATGACCTCCACCGCGCGGTCCTCGATGGGAGCATTCGTTTCGTCAGGGAGCCACGCCGGGAAAAGAATGAGAACAGCACCGAGCCCGATGGCAGCTGCGATCAGGATGGTGCGTAGCCAGGGTGGAGGATTCAGCGAGAGCTTAGGCACGGTGGGCTCAGAGGTTGGGCCGCATTAGCGGCTCGGGCCGGATTATAACAAGTCTGCACGGGACCGCGAGATGGAACCGGCAGGTGAACGGGCCATTATACGCCGTTCCCTGATGACTGGATATCTTGAAGCCCTTGAAAAGGCGGGCTGACGGAGAGATTTACGGCCCCCAATTCAGGGTGCCTGCCGAAGACCGGATGTGATTGGCTTAGCCGCTCACGTCAAAGCAGTGCACGATGTCCTGGTCGCGGAGGTAGAGCTTGCCGCCTACTACTACAGGGTGGGTCCATATCTTGCCACCGCCGCGGGGGAGCTGCGTCTTGCTAGGGAGGGAAAAGCGTCCCAGCTCCTCGAATCCGTCCGGGGAAGCCTTGGCGAGGAAGCAGGATCCCTCCGATTCGTCGAGGCAGATCAGCATCCCATCGGCATAGTGTACCGCACCCTTGCCCTTGCCTTCCCCGCGCGCATTCCAGACCTGTTCTCCGGTCTTGATGTTCTGGCAGACCAGGCCGGGACCGTCGGAAAATCCGTAGACGTGGTCACCCACCCGGATCACCCCACCATGATGGTTTTTCATGACTTTGTTCACCCAGACATCCCTGGCCTGTCCATCGCTGATGTCGACCAGCTTGCAGCCGACCCCGTAGCCTGAGCTGATGTAGACGTGGCCATCGACATAGATCGGGGTTGGGATCACGGCCGTGCGCCCAGGCCAGCTTGAAGTCCACAGAACGTCTCCCGTCTCAGCGTCCACCCCGGCGAGGGTATTCATGAAGAGCTGGATGTATTGCCGCTTGCCCTGTACTGTGGCCACGATGACGGACGAATACTGGGCGCCGTCCTTGAGATCCTTGCTTTGCCAGATCGTCTTGCCGGTCTTCTTGTCGAGAGCCACGATGGCTCCCTGCCCGCCGCCCGGAGTGGCAATAATCTTGTTTCCATCCGCGAGGGGAGACTCCGAGTAGCCCCACCTGGGGATGCCCCCTCCGAAATCTTCCACCAGGTTCACGCTCCACCTCTTCTCCCCCTTGTCGGCTGTCACGCACAACAGGTCCCCGTTGGCGTTGATCGCGTATACCAGTCCGTCATCTACGGTGGGGGCGCCCCGCGTTCCTGCGCCCCAGCCGGTATTGTAGCCCTTCTCGGGATCACTTCCGATGGGGGCGGACCATTCTTCCTCGCCGCTTCCCGCATCAATACAGATAATCTCGGCCTTCCCCTTGCGACTCCCCGTGAAGTAAAGGCGGTTACCCACGACCGACGGAGAACTGTAGCCCCGCCCGCAATCCTTGAACGTCCATACCAGTTTCGGGCCACCTGCGGGCCATTTCTTAAGCAGTCCCTTGTCTGGCGAGTGGCCATTACGCTTCGGACCGCGCCAACTCGGCCAGTCATTGGCTGCGGCCCCGGCGCTTGTTGCCGCCGTTCGGGCAAAAGTGATGTCTTCCTGGGTGAGGCGGGAGAGCGGGATGGCGACAATCTTGCCGTCGGAACGTCGTACCTTGACCGCCTCCTTGGTCAGTTCAACGAATTCGGCGGTGAGGGTCCGCCCCGAGGATGAGTCCTTCCAGACCCGGGGACTGGCTCCGGAAGGAGATGCGCTCAGGAGACCGAGGGCTGCAAATGTTGCAAGGCACTTTGTGTTCATGACGTGAGTTCGGTAAGGGGAGAGTCGAAAATGTCTTTCGGAGGCCGCTCCAGACCCCGCTCTTTGACAGGTCCATGTAAAGTGAAGAGAGCGGGCTAGGTGTAGCATCCGCCAACTCGCGGGCAAGAATCTAAGCACTCTTCTTTCCGGTGGGCGGACAAGGCAGCGAGCTCCACGGCTTCCTTCTTGGGCCGTTTGCATGTTTTCTGCTTCTGCCCTCGTGCGCCATCCTGCTTCATGCAGTTCATCTCTCTTCCTGCGCGCCGGTTTTTTGCTGGCCAGGGAAGGTGGAAGGGCAGCTTCCCTTCCCCACTGCTAGATTCGGGTGCCTGCCATGATGAACCCGGCAAGTTCGAGCCGGGGAAATGGTCGCAGGTTCGGTGTACGAGCCTTTACGGCCGTGAGCGGGATCGTTCTTCTTTCCTCGGCAAAAAAGGAGGCAGTCTTCACAAGGAGTGAGATCGCAGAGGCCGAGGTTCTAAGTTTCTTTTTGATGCAGGACCTTGGATCTCACTCCGTTGATTGACTGCCTGTTACTCCTACTACCGCGGAAGGGCAGACGGGATTTTTTCTTTTCGCAGTTTTTTCATGACAGTCCTGATCCCGTCATTGGAGTGTCGGGGAATTGCTTTCCAGTTCCGGGCTCCTGACCGTCTGCCGGGTGGGAAGGCAGGGGTGCAGGCAAGGAAGCCGTGTGGTTTCAGGAGAGAATTTCCTTCACGACGTAGCCGTGGACATCAATGAGTCGTCTGCGAAAACCGTCGTGATAGAAGCCGAGAGCTTCGTGATTGAGGCCAAGGAGGTGCAGAATCGTGGCGTGGAAGTCGTGTCTGGTTGTGACCTCGGATTGAGCCTTCCACGACCATTCATCGCTCTCGCCGTGAGCGACGCCAGGGTTGATGCCTGCGCCCGCGAACCAGGAGACGAAGGTTCCGCCGTTGTGATCGCGGCCCAGTGTTCGCCATGGCGTGGACTGGCGAGAAGCCGACCGAGGAGGTTTCGATGCGCGTGCGGATTTCTGTCCTGAACGAACGCCCGGACCTCCGGGACGGTTGGCGCAAGGGCGGTGAGTCCGTAGGTAAGCCTCCGAATGAGCGTGTGGCGATCAGTTTCGGGAGCGCGCTCAAGCACTTCCTTTTCCAATCGGGCATCGAGGAAGGCGTCGATGGGAGGCCGGGGCGCTTAGCCGGGAATGGCCGGTTTCTCGGGGGGCGCAGGGACCACAGTATGGGCGTGCCTGCCTCAGCCGGGTTGACCAGGCCGAGGCCCAGGAGCAGGATGAGGAAACGCTTCAACTGACGGAGAGAAGCTGGAACGGGTTGGGGAAAACAAGGAGGAAGCAGGTGTCTGAGGCGGTGACGGTCGCGTTTGCTCCCATCGTATTTCCGAGTCCTGCGGCCCCGGTCGCCTGCTGGGCGGGGGAGGGTGAGGCGTAATTATGATTTGTGATCGGCATTGCCCGCATATTTTTCATAGAGTCTCCTCAGCACCCGTTGTAAGAAAGAACACGTACCATGGCCTTTACCCCCAGCAAGGATCACAAGCGTCGCGAGCGCGAGCAGAGGAAGTTAGAGAAGCGCATGGCTCGCGAGGCTGCGAAAGCCGAGAAGCGCGAGGCTGAGATTGCTGCCGAGGAGGCCGCCGAGAAAGCGGCCGAAGAGGCTGCCGAGAAAGCCGCCGAGGAAGAGTGCCGGGCTCGTGAAGAGGCGGAATTCGAAGCCGAGCTGGAGGCTGAGCGCAAGGCGCTGGAATCGGGAGAAAACTAGTACGGTCCTCGTCAAAAGGAAGCCCGGATACCCTTCAGGGTGTGACCGGGCAATGGAGCAGGAGAGTCTGGGAAACGCACCTGATTGACCGGCGATCGCAATTCCGATTCTGGTGGCCCCGGTGGCCTGTCGGGCGCGAAAGGCAAGGATGCCCCTCGGCCTCGTGCACCGCTGATACCCTGGTCAACGTCAAGGGTATCAGGGTGTTTGTGCAGAAATTCTCCGAGGTTGTCGATCACTGGAGAGCGTCCGCCCGGGTCCCGAGTGGGGACTAGGGGGCGGGCACGGTCACGCGCACATCGTCAAGGTACCAGCCCGCTGCCGGTTGGTCGGTGACTTCAGCATCGCTTTCGAAGAGGAATTCAAGCACCACTTCCTGATCAAGGGCGGCGGCGGGAATGGCGGCGGAATATTCCTCCCACCCGTCCGTGTTGAACCCGGTGATGCCGGTCTCCACAACGCCCAGTTCGGTCGAGGTGTCGGCCGAGAGAACGCGGACGCTTCCGAGGTCGCGGTCTTCGAAATGATCGATGTCGACCCATTGCATCATCGTCAGGGTGGCCTCGGTCGCCCCGGTGAGATTGATCACTGGAGTGCGGAGCCACACCGAGGAGCCGTGTCCGTGGTCACCGAGGATATTGGTGCCGTAGCAGTTTGTCCCACTGAAGGCAGCCGAAGGAGCGGTAAAGGGCCCGCCCGCGGGATCACCGAGGTCCCAGGTGGTGTCCATCTCCGTATCTTCCGGGTTGAATCCCGTCGTCCAGCCCGGATCTTCGCCATCAAAGGTCTCGGAGAAGAGCGCAAGTGGAGGAGCCTCGAATTCCTCCACGCGATAGAGGCGGGTAAGATCATCAGGGCGGGGCAGGCTCAGGGTGTTGAGCGGCTCGGTGTGAGCGATATCGGTCGAGCCCTCCACTTCCACCAGCTCCCAGTTCTCTACCGGAAGGGAAGGATCAGTGGAGCTGCGTATCTGATAGACGTAGCCCGGCTTGCTGCCCCACTCGAGAACGAGATTTTCGCCTGCGGACGAAACGGCGAGCTCAAGAAGGTCCGGATCCTGGGGGAGCCCTGGGTATACCTCGAAGCGATCAAGAAACATCTTGGGAGTGTTTCCATTCCCTTCGCCGAACTTGAACATGACGACATCGACGACGTTCGGGGTGAATTCTATCAGCCCCTCGGTTGAGGCAATTTCCTGGGCTTCCCCGCCATCAATGGACAGGAAATAGGTGGCCTTGCCGTTCTCTGCATCCCAGGTGAAGCGGAAGTGGAGGGGGGTGTCATCGGTGATGCCGATCCCGTTGATCCGGTTGATGTTTCCTGATCTCTCACGGGAGAAGACCCGGATGTCGTCAAAACTGTTGTAGACGAGCTCGATGAATTTCCCGCCAAAAAACCGGAACTTGAAATCCGAGTTGGATCCCTGGAAGTCCTCGAAATGCAGGTAGAGGTCGACCGTGAAGGAGCCGAGGCTTTCGATAGGCCGTTTCAATCCAGCATGACCCAGAACCGAGGTCGTGGGCTCATTTACCTCATAAGTTCCCTCCCCTGTGAAGCCGGGGTGCGCCTCAGGAGTGTCTTCATCGCGAATAGTCCACCCTTCAGACAGATCCGGCCCGTCGAACTCGTCCACGAACTCAACCTGGGCGACTGCAGCCTGGGCTCCCATGATCGAGAGGAGCACGGCCAGCATGCGGCCAGAACGAGAGAATATGAAGCGGTGATCAGCTGAATTGGTCATGTCTTAAGGTTCTCTACAAGGTTTGTCGGATCTGGAGCGGACAGGAGCCTCTGACCGGCGGAGCCTCAAGGGGCGAGGTCTGCGGCTTGTCTGGCCATTGGTCCCGGCTCCTCCACTGGGTGAGAGCTACAGGATGCAAGCGATCTCAGGCGGCTTTGCGCCTCCGTCCAAGAAGCATGCCCAGCGCCCCGATTGACATCAGTCCAAAGATGGAAGGCTCGGGCACGACCGACCAGCGATCAATTGCAACGACGGCCTGGTCGGCCGGCGTGGCACCCCACTTGAAGACCTGCACGTCCATGAAGTTGGATGCAAAGTCACCGAACCCATCCCCGTTTCCAGTCCCTGAGTAGAACGGAACAGCGGCGTCCCCGTTGAGGGCATAGGAGAGATCCATTGTGTCGGTGTCCTGGCTGAAGGAGAGCGTCAATTCCAGTGTGTCCCCGTCTGCGATACCGATGCGAGTGTTTCCGACAAGGTTTCCACCTGCGTTAGCCCTGTTGTCCTTGTGGAACAGCCGCATGTCACCGAAGCTGTTCAGGACGACCTCCGCAAACCCGCTCGCACCGAAGAACCGCCACTTGAAGTCGCTGCGGGTGTTGTTGGACGAAGGGTCAGCGAGGGAAGGAGCGGAGTTGAAGGGGTCAGCTGCCATGGCAATGCTGGCCCGAAAAGATGATGGGCCATCAAGGGGATCCCGTCGCAGCTCGGTGCCCGGATTTCCATGAGGATCGGTAATGACGTAAGCCCCATTGCCGTTTAGCCCCGTGTGGCCCGCGTCGCCATTCTCGCTCCACGCTGAATCCAGGGTGGTGCCATTGAAATCCTCAGTAAAGAAGACGGTAGCGTGCGCGGGAGCTACCAGAATGAGGAAAAGGAATTTTGCAGCCAACGCCAGTGCTGGGGCGCGATTCACCCTTGATGAGTTCATTTGGTATTTGGGTTGTTTATTGATGGGCCCTGCTCTCGGCGGAAAGCAAGGAACCACGGGTATTCTCAGAGGATGCCTCCGGTTTCGGCAAGCACACGATCATGTGTTGGGAGCGAGTGATTGTCATCAATACCTTATTTTCAAGGGAATGGAGAGAGCGGGATGTCAGGGGCCAAGCCCTGTTTCCGTCGCCAGGGGGCAAGCTGGTGTTCCGGGTTAAGCCGGCAGGTGGCTGTCCCGGGAAGGGGGCTGAATTCCCAGCCTAGAGCCGGAAGCACCCCGAACTGCTGTCGCGTCCAGGTTGACGGGTGTCTGCTTGCGAGGCCCCTTGCCGGGACAGCCACCGCTTTATGTAAAGGCTCAATGGACTTGCGGCGGGGGTCATGGCGCGCGCTCTCGAACGGCGAGGGAAGTCCACAGGGATGAAGGAGACAGGGGGGACACCCCCCCTGTCTCCCAGACATGCACTAATCCGCTCTCTACCGGATGGTGATCGTATACTTTGACTGGTGATTCGGACTGGACACCACCCTCACGTCGTATTGGTAACCTACGCGATTTTGTGCCGTGGGAGCGCGGTGGGTCAGAAGATGCTTCGTTTTCCCTTTGCTGCTTGCGACCAGCCGTTCGCCCCACCGGCCGTTTTCAAATTTCTTAAAAACAATCGAGACGTGGGTGGTTTTCTCTGAGGAGAGCTCGACCCTTATTGCCTCGCCGGGTTTGCAGGTGATGGAGTGGCTTACCTTGCCTCCCACTCCGACCCAGCCCTTCTTCATGACGGTCGATCCCTTGATGGCATGAACAGGGGTTGTTGCGAATAGGAGGCTCAACATGGAGGCGACAACCAGTATGATTCTTTTGTTTTTCATATCACTTATTCTTGTTTGGTATTTGCAGCGTGGTTACCAGGTTGGTGCCTGTTCGGAAAGGGGTGAATCAGGACTTTCAATAGGGAATTCATACGGATTTTCCTACCGTGACAAGGACTTAGTCATATTGTGTCCGGTTGTATGCCGGCAACTGTCTTGTCCGTTCTGTGTTCGCGTCAGGCAGGGCCATGGGAGCCATCTGTCCGTGAGTTGATTGGATTGATCCCAGGATGCGTATTCTTCGGTGGCAACGCGTTTAACCTCGGGTTTCCGGAAGGTCTGCGTCCGAGGGCTACCTCACCGCCTACGCCGATTCTGGTCTGGTGTCCCGGATACAGCCGTTTCCGGGGAAGGCCTTCTACCGCGTTCGTGAGAATCCGTAAGGATGTCGTCAGGAGGTCCGGGCGTTCGCCCCGAGTCCCGGCTTGTAATCCGTTGGTGGTGAGCCACCATATCAGCGCTTCAGCCCCGGTAGTTCAATGGATAGAACAAGGGTTTCCTAAACCTTAGATAGAGGTTCGATTCCTCTCCGGGGTAAGTGCTGAGAACAAAGGAAACACCCTTATTTGCGGGACTTTGTTCGTTTTCGGCCAGATCCAGTCATGCGGTGCATCGCACAACAGTCAGCAGGGACTTGGAAGGAGTAGGCAGTGTGAAAAACGTGGGCGCCTGAGCGAACGAGATTACGCGACCCGGTCCTGAGTAGCGATCGGGCCATACTGCAACGAGCGGTAAGCGGTCAGCCACGCGAGCCAGACGATTGGGATGGCAAAGATCATGCCGATGCACAGGGCGATGACGCCGGCGATGACGATCAGGATGTTGAGAACAGCCAAGCCGAAGAGGCTCATCCGGTTGTTGGTGGTGATGTCAGAGCTGTATGCAAGCGAATCGAAGACGCCCATGTCACGATCGACGATGGCGGTCTGGAATTGTCCGAATCGGATCGCGAGGTAGATGCCCGGCACGATGAGGAGAAGGAGGCCGACGGAGACCATCAGCATGTAGAGAATGTAGGCCCCGATGGTCCGAAGTAACTTGGAGCCTTCGCCAAAGAGCATTCCGACCTCGGCAGGTTCTCCCGAAACCAACCTGAGGCCGATCCGGGTGGCTCCCAAGCCGAGGAAGATCGAAACAACGTTGCTGATTACGTTAAGGATCAACGAGACTCCGAGCGCGGCAGGGGAGGCGGGTTGTGTTGTGTCGTAGATCCCCATGTTGCCGGTCTCGATCCCCATCGCTACCTCGGCAACACCTTGGATGATGCCGATGCCCATCGTGATCCCAAAGTAGATCAGGCCCGTGAGGAAGATGATGCCAAAGTGGCGCTTGGTGAGTTCAAAACCCCGGGAAATGCAGGCTCCGATACCGAGCGGCTGACTGCCGGGTGCGATTTCGGGAATACCGGAGAATGAGGACTGGCCGTCACCCGGCGCGCCGAGCTGTGGGGTGCCGGCCATGGTCGGTGGGGCGTACGGGGAAGGCGGCATCACTTCGGGAATCGTGGCTGCGGCCTGCCAATCGGCCATTCCCTCCTTCCAAACAAGGCAGGTTTTGGCGTCGATACTACCACTGGAGATCAGGTGCTGAACCTCGCTGGCTGGCACGGGACCCAGCTGTTCACTGCCTTGGGTATAATACCATTCGCTCATGAGTGGGAGAGTCTAACAACCTGAAAAAGTGGCCGCAAGTTGAGATGTGCAAGTTAGCCCTGGGGACTATTATGCGCCCGCTGCCACGTGCCCGGAAACCAGTCCCGGCTCACGACGAATCCCCGTGCTCTCGGCGATAATTCCGAGGGAGACCTTCCGGGCGTGCCCGTATTCGGCTCGCGCTTGCTCCACTTCGCTGGGTGCAGGGCCTGGACTTCTCCTTTCAGCACTGCTCCACGCCCCCATTCTTGGGCAGCTCTTTCAGAATAAGTTCAACCGCTTCGGGATAGGTCTGCGTGGGGGGCGGCGATCTTCATTGGGATCGCAGAAGCGGTTCGGAGCGTATAAAGCTGATTGTCGCCAGCCAACCTCGCAGGAGCCTTTCTCAGGATGCCGAGAAGATCACGCTTCCGTCCAGATCAGGCCACCCGCCCACAGCAGTCCAAGGGCTGCCAGAATCAAACCGATGCCCTGGTGGAACCGGTGAACATGATCGCCCCACAGCCCCCGGGATCGCGCGACCAGGAGCTGGTAGACAATGGAATCGCTCCGGAGCGTAGCACTGACCAGGATGAACAAACCGATGGCTGCCATCAGGATGCCATAGAGACTGTGCATGGTGGGGTTTGTTCGGGCAGTGCTCTTCCTTTATTCTGCCGGGGGTTCAATGCCGTATTCGGCAAGGGAATCCGCCCAGTCTGTTCCGGCCTTCTCCATCGCTCCTCCCAGTTCTCCCATCGTCCGGCCCCAGTCTTGCATGCTTTGCAGGAAGAGTGGATCAGCGGCCATTTTTTCAGTAAACCACTCGCCCATCGCTTCCTGGCCGGCAGTCATGATCTCCATGGGAATGGGTGATTCCTCGACATGGTCAGCGAGGTTGGCTGCTGCATTCCGGAATTGCTGAGCCGATGTCTTGAGGTCCTCCGGAAGTCCGTCCGTGCTGACGGTCTCCAGCTTGTCGCGCAGGTCGTTCAGATCACGAAACATGTCCAACATGGCCAGGGGATTCCGATCCTCGCCCTCTTGCCGCCGCTCCAATTTCCTGGCGAGTCTCAGGATGCCCTTGTCGCTGAGTTCAGTCATGAATGCGGCAACAGCCGGGGGCGCAGTCTTGCCGGTGGGCGCGGCAGGGGCCGGCGTTACAGGGTTACTATCCGGGGCTTCCTGAGGAGCCTCCAGGTCATCCGAATCCGGCTCAGCTGCGGGGGTGGTTTTTTTAGTGGTTGACCCGGATTCAGGACGTTGCGCCGGAGTGGATTTGCGACTGGGGGGCATCTCCTCTGTGGATGAATCCATGGTGGATGGATTCTGCGTGGATTGATCCTCCTCCTCGCTGCATGAATTCAGGGCGACGAGGCTCAGGCAGAGGGCTGGCAGCAGGGTAAGCTGTTTCTTCATTGCGTCTGCACTAGTGTCTTTTTTTGGGAGTCATGGCGAGACAATTACATGTGTCCTACCGGTGACATCGCCCTTCAGGGGCTGCCTGGCAAGGAGGGCGTGGGCCGCCCCCGGTCGCCAGGGAGCAGGAGCCTGCGGTCTCCCTCAGTTCTTCGGAAACCAGTCTTCGCTTACCTTGAAGCCCCTCTCCTTGATGAATTCCTTCCGGTCCTCGTAGTAGTTTTCCAGCTTCGGACGATCGAACCAGATTTCCTGCTCTCTCATGACCGCATGGTGAGCCATGCCAATCGAGACCCAGGAGGGGATTTTTGCAAACTGGCCGGTGCGACAGCCATGAATGGCGAGGAGGGCGAGAGGTTCGGTGATGTTCAGGGGCACGACTTTCGGCCGATCGTAATCCAGCTGGTTGCTGCCGAACTGTTCCCTCATCAGTTCCTTCACCGTGATTCCCTCGTGGGGCGATTGCTTGAATTCCTTGAGGGCCTGGAAGTTCTGTGTGCGATCCGCTTCCACAAAGAAAAGGCCGCTCCCGGGATCCTGTCGGCGCCTGATGATTTCTCTGCCAAGGTGCTCCATGAACCGGAGGATTTCAGGGTTCCGGGTCATACGGTAGATCTCCGAGAGCCCGAACACGTAGCCGTCTTCCGCCCCGTGTTTCGCTTCGTAGTTGAAGGCGGGGATGGCCTCGCTGTCCTCCCCGATGTCCCCCAGTCCGGCTCCCCGGTAGAGATCCCGCAGGAGCTTCCAGTAGCGTTTCCCGGACCCGGGGGAAGTGCATAGACGGAAGCCCTGTGCGACGGCGGCGAAGAACGTTGGGGTAACGGGCCGATGTCGGAAGGATCCTCCGGGCTGGGCTCCCCATCCGTGCAGGGTTGCTTCCTCGGTAAACACGAGATCGGTCACGTCCTGACCATCCAGCAGGATGCTCCTGAGGTGATGGGCCGTGGGATCATAAGCCGCCTCCATGTAATTCAGGATCCATTGGTCCACTGCCTTGTGAACCTTTCTGACTTGTTCGTGGTGGCCATGCTTCCGGGCCTGTTCGATCGTGCCGAGGACGCCAAGGGCGTGGCTGGGCACGCTGTTGACCCAGCTCGAGATGATGACCCGGGCCTCATTAGCCTTCGACCCGGGGTAAGCCTCCACGTAGGTCTCAAGTCCGCGCCGGTAGAAGGGGGGAGGATAGAGCATCATGGGCCAGATCCCGGTTTTCGAATCACTCTTGGCCGCGACCACTTCCAGGATCCGGTTCGCCCAGGCCCGTGAGGCGGGGTCGTTTTCGAGGCAGCCAAGGGTGAAGCCGCTGTAGGCGAGATCATAGGCAAGGCCGATGAAGGAGAGCTCCCCTCCCTGGGTGAACTCGGGGAGGTTTTTCACTTCCCGCAGGGGGCGGTTCCAAACCGTCTCGAAATCCACCCGGGTGTTGAAATTGGCATGCCGGTTGTAGCGCATCGAGTGCCAGTCCCGGATGTAGGTCTCCCATATTCCCCTTATGAAGCGGGAAGTTTTTGCGGGAGAGACATCATGGAAGAATTCATAGAACGGGAATGTTTCCTGGAGCTCAAACTGCTCGCTGCCTCTGCCGTCGCTGTAGGCTTGCCCGTCGACGAGGTCGATCGACATGTGGTTTCCAAAGGCCAGTAACCCGCTCCGGGGGTAGATGTAGTCCTCGAACATGCAGATCATCGAGTCCATGACTGCCTCCGCGTAGCGCGCGTCCCCGGTGAACAGGCTCATGGCTGCAAGAAACCTGAGCAGGTTCTGGGAGCGTTCGAAGCGGGACAGGATCACGGGGTGGTCTGGGCCGCCGAGGGCTGGTTTAAGCCATCCCAGCGTGCCGGGGGCCTTGAGGGTTTCCCGGTTCAGGTGCTGCACGAACAGGGCGGAGTTCTCCGCCCCGTAGGTGTCCCGTCCATGGGTAACAGCCGTATCGGCGAATTTCTGAGCCGCGGAGAGGAATTCATCCTTGCGGATGTCCTCCCTCGAGAGCTTCGTATCCCCCACCCAGTTTTGGTGGATGCGCTTCCGGGCAGCGTGCCGGTCCACTCGTCTTGCCAGCTTTTCCTCTTCACTCAGGGGACCTGGTCTGAGGAACCGGGCGTTCCGGGTTCCGGTGGGCAGGACGAGAGGCTCGAGTTGCTTTTCGCTGGTGATGAGCCTGATTCCCTGAAGGACGACACTGGAGTGGTTTCCCTCCGGGTTGCGCGTGGCGATAATATGGTAGTTGCCCTTCTCCCGGCGGGTGATGCCGAAGGTCGAGACCGGGACGACGTCCCAGAAGAAGGCTCCTTCCCTGTTCCCGACGGCCGGATGACTGCGGACAGTCTCCCTGCCGTTGACAAGCAGCTTCATCGAGCGTGTGGATCCCCGGCCGGGGTTTTCCTTGCACAACCACATGAAGGCCAGCGCGTGCCCCGGGTCCGGATCGACATCAAGATGGATCTCCAGGCCGCCTCCGGAGACGAAGTGCATGGGGTAACCGTTGAAAAGGGAAATATCCTTGTCGCCCCGGTTGAAATGAATCCAGGCGAGGGGGTGAAGCGAACGGTCAGCCGCGGACACCACCGGGCCCGGCAAGAGCGAGAACAGACATATTGCCAGAATCCTGCTCATGAGGCCCTGCAGCACGGTCGGACTAGTAGTCATGGCGCTTGGTTTTTGGAGGGGTTTGCGATCTCTGTGATAAGAGCCTTACTGAAGGCAACCTTGTTTTCCCCGTATCACGGACGAAAAAGGAACTTGAGGATGTCACCCTGAAGATTGTGCAATTTCGTATCGAGGCGTAGGTGTTAAAGTGCCGATGGACCAGTTCTATCTTCTTCCGGTTGCTCTGGTCCTGTGTGCTCAGCCAGTTTTCGCGGGGTGGAACTTTTCCAGGATGGTACAGCGCAAGGAGGAGAGCCGGATGGAAACTCGAATTTGACCGGCCAGCGATGCGCGTTGGAAGAGCGTTCCCCGGTGTTGTGGGCCACCCGTGCTTTGCGGTCGCTCCCGCCAGTCGCCGAGCGTCCAGGGATCGTGGCAAGGATGACATGGAAGTTTGATCCCCGGGTGATTGAGGTCAGGCGGGAGATGGTCGGCTGGAAGCACATCCGCGACAATGACCCGGGGGAAGGAAATTACGACGCGGGGGAGAGGTTCTCAGTTTCCCAAAAGGTTTTGATCTTGCGGAGTGGAGGCATAGGAGGGTTTCCCGCCCTGGGCCGGCAGGATGGCCTGGTTTGTATGGAATCGAACTCCACGGAAACGAAGGCCAGATGTATCGAACACGCGTTCAGGGTCTCTCTTTTGTCCTCGGAATAATCGCGCTGTGAAGTCTCTCCGGCGCGGCGAATGACAATAATAGCAAATCGGGGAGCGCCGCATTCATGCCCCTGATAGGGCAGCGAGAGGGAAACTTCGGATATGGTCCCTTGGCGCCCGCTGGCTGGCAGTGCTCACTTGGCCATGGTGTTCGGAGGGCTTGAGGAGGCCAGCGTTCCCCTGTCGGATACCCGAACTTCAAGGACGTGGTTGCCTTTGGTATTGAGTTTGTTTCGATGGCGGGGCAGGGTGCGCGCGCCCGCAAGGCGGGCATCAGGCAATGAGTGCAGCAGGAACACGGGTGTCGCTTTATGACACAACCTTGCGTGACGGAACGCAGGGCGAAGGATTTCAGTTATCCGGCCTCGACAAGCTGCGTATTGCCCACCGGCTCGATGAGTTCGGTGTAGACTACATCGAGGGCGGATGGCCCGGTTCCAACCCGAAGGATGTCGAGTTTTTCAAGGCGGCCGCCAATGAAGAATGGAAGCACGCCAAGATCGCGGCCTTCGGGTCAACCCGCCGACATGATCTTCCGGTGGAAGAGGACCCGCAGGTCAAGCTGCTCATTGATGCCGAGACGCCGGTGATCACGATTTTTGGCAAGAGCTGGAAGCTTCACGTGACGGAGGTGCTCAAGACCACGCCGGAAGAGAACTTCGCGATGATTCGCGATACGGTACGCTATCTCAGGGAGGCACAACGTGAGGTGATCTACGATGCCGAGCACTTCTTCGACGGCTTCAAGGATGACAGGGAACACGCTTTGCAGACGCTGGAGGCCGCGGCCGAGGGCGGAGCCGAGTGCATCGTGCTGTGTGATACCAATGGGGGCACCATGCCCGATGAGATCGCGGCCATCTGCAGCGCGGTCAAGGAGCGGATCCCGGAGGTGCCTTTCGGGATTCATACCCACGATGACTGCGGGGTGGGGGTCGCGAATGCGCTGGCTGCCGTGGATGTCGGGGCGGTGCAGGTCCAGGGAACGATCAACGGCTACGGCGAGCGGACCGGTAACTGCAACATGACTTCGGTTATCCCGAATCTCCAGCTCAAGCGCGGGATTGAGCTGGTGGGCGACCTTACCAAGCTCAAGGAGCTTTCCTACTTCGTGGATGAGGTGTCCAACAACGCGCACTATCATCGTGCGCCCTTCGTGGGGCGAACGGCCTTTTCTCACAAGGGAGGCATGCACGTAAACGCGGTGCAGAAGGTGGCTCACAGCTACGAGCACATCCGCCCGGAGGAAGTGGGGAATGCGCAGATCATTCTCGTGAGCGAGCTCTCGGGGCAATCCAATATCCTGATGAAGGCGGAGGAGATCGGCCTCGCTTTGGAGAAGGGTAGTGCCGAGTCCAAGGCGGTGCTGGCGAAAGTGAAGGAGCAGGAGAAGGAAGGCTATTCCTACGAGGCCGCAGGGGGGTCGCTGGAGCTGCTTATCCGGAAGGAAATCGGCCAGCACGAGAGGCGCTGGGCGTTGCGGGAATACCAGTGCAGTTTCCGGCAGTACCTCGATGGCCATACGCCGGTCTGTGAAGCGACCGTCAAGTTGCAGGTCGGCGAGGTTGCCGAGCACACGGCTGCCGAGGGGCACGGGGTAGTCAATGCTCTCGACAAGGCCCTGCGACAGGCGCTTATGCCTCATTTTCCGGCCATTGAGGGGATCTCCCTCATAGATTACAAGGTGCGAATCGTTGATGGACATGCCGCCACCGCAGCCAAGACCCGGGTTCAGATCGTCCATACCGATGGTGAGCGCACGTGGGGAACGGTGGGGGTTTCAGACAGCATCATCGAGGCCAGTTGGATAGCCCTGACCGACGGGATCGACCTGTTTGTCCAGCGAAGCGGGTAGGAGGGGTTTGACTGGTGGACATCGTCCGCCGTTCAGTTACAAGAGGGGCGATGAAAGCCATTCTTCTTGCCCTGCTCTGCATACCAGCCCTGTCCTTCGCCGATCATCACGGAAAGGGACACGCCCTTTTTAACGGTAAGGACTTCACCGGGTGGAAGGTCCCCAAGGACAACATCTGGTGGTCGGTGGTTGACGGAGCGATCGTGGCCAAGAGCGGCCCGCGGAAGCGGGGCAGTAATCTCTGGACCGAGAAGCACTACTCCAACTTTGACATGAGATGTGAGTTCCGCTTTGACGGGAAAGGGGACTCAGGCGTGTTCCTGCGCGACGGGGGGCAGCAGATCCAGATCGGGATTTCAGGCTCCCTCAAGCGCGACATGACGGCCTCGCCCTACATTGCCGGGAAGGGATATCCCGTGGAGGCGGAGGAAAAGGAGGGAGTCAAGGGCGTGAAAAACCTTCTCAAGATCAATGAGTGGAACGCCCTCAGGATCGTCGCGGTTGGGCCGGTATATGACGCCTGGCTGAATGGGGTCCACGTGATGACCTATACCTCTGGCAACGCCAAGGAGAAGGGGCCGATCGGCCTGCAGCTTCACGGCAACAAGGTCATGTCGATCGACTTTCGCCGCCTGACCGTGAAGGAACTCGAAACGCCCGCCCAGACGCCGGAGAATTAGGCCCGGCCGGGAAGAGGCAAGAAGTCGTCTCTGTTCCCCTTGAGGCGGCTCCGGCTGCATTTACGGTTTTTTTCCGGGGTTCGATCCGTGGCTCGACTTGTGCTCCGTAAAATAGTAGCACAGGGAGCGATGGTGCGCAGTAGCTTGCTCCTTGCAGCGGTGTTGACGGGGATCGGTCTGCAGGGTTGCAAACCGGGCGAGGAGGAGCAAGCGCCCCCGCCCGCCGCCAGCGTTTCCGAACTGTTCTCCATCCTGGCCATGGAAGGTGCGGATGGAGTCTCCGGCAGGCTGGAACAGTTTCTTCCCCCCGGGGCCCGGGCACTCAGGCTGGGGGATTCCCGGGCAGCTGTGAGGGAGCAGCGGGATCGGCATTACACCGGGGGAGCGATGGAAGGGCCGGAGGGCTCGTTGATCGAACTGCATGGAAGTGGTGTTGGATCCTACGCAGAGCGGGTGCGGCGTGGCTCTTTGCTTCCGCTGGATCGTTTGGAAGTATCTTTCAACGGGAAGAACCAGGTCAGTGGACTTCGGTTCAATACGGAGTATGGAACTGTAACTCGGGAGGTGATTCTGGAACTCAGCAGGTTGCTGGGGGAGATCTTCGGGACTCCCGACCATGTCTTTGACCTGCGGCAGCGGGAAGTCGTGGGCATGCAATGGGTGGCCGGTGAAGGTCGGGTGCGCCTCTGGTTCCGCGAGCCGCGGGGTGACAGGGTGACAGCTCATCTTCAGATTGAGGACCCGCAGGAAATGATGACCGACACCGCCATGAATCTCGATGTTGCCCTGGCCAAGGAGCGCCCGCCGAAAGAGGTGGCTGCCTTTCTGGAGCCCTTCCTTGAAGAAGCTCTGGGGGAAGATGGGCAGTAGAGGCCGTTCTCCGTTGCATTTCAGGGGAATCGGTGCGATGGCCCCACCCGCATGCTGACGATCCGCAAGTTGACCATGACCTACGGAGGGCGTTCGCTCTTCGAGGACGCTGACCTGACCATCAACTGGGGTGAGCGGGTAGCCCTGGTTGGGCCGAACGGAGCGGGCAAATCAACCTTGTTCCACATTATCCTGGGGAACGAAGAGGCGAATGCCGGACGGGTAGACCGGGATGAATATGCCCATGTGGGCTATCTTTCGCAGGAGGCTGGAGACCCCGGCAGCGACACGGTTCTGCAGATCGCGACCGCGATCACGCCCGAGATGCGCGAGGTGCAGCGGGTCATGCGGGAGCACGAGGCCGCGGGCACCCTGGACTCCTCAGAATATGCGGAGGCGCAGGATAAGTTCACTCTCATGAACGGGTTCCAGCTCGAACCGAAAGCCAAGAAGATCCTGGCGGGTCTGGGGTTTCAGCAGGAGGATTTCGATCGGCCTGCTCATGAGATGTCGGGGGGCTGGGTCATGCGGGCACATCTGGCCCAGATTCTGTGCCTTGAGCCCGATCTCCTCATGCTGGATGAGCCCACAAACCACCTCGACCTTCTTTCGCTGCTCTGGTTCCAACGCTACCTGACGAACTATCCGGGAGCGATCTTCATGATTTCTCACGACCGCGATTTCATGGATGCGATTGTGGAAACGGTCGTAGAGATTGATGAAGAAAAGCTCATCACCTACCAGGGGGACTACTCGAGCTATCTGGTGGGGCGGGAGGCGCGCTACGAGCAGAAACTGGCAGCGTGGCGAAACCAGAAAAAAGAGGTCGATCGGATCCAGGAATTTATTGACCGCTTCCGCTCGGTGTCCTCCAAGGCCGCGCAGGTCCAGAGCCGCGTCAAGCAGCTCGAGAAGATGAAGACCCTGGAAAAGCCGAAGGCGCCCCGCAAGGTCTTCAAGTTTCATTTTCCCAAGCCGCCACGCAGCAACCAGAAGGTGATTGAGCTCGCGAAGGTGAGTCAGGCCTATGGTGAGACCCGGGTCTACGAATCCCTCGACATGGAAGTGGAGCGGGGCGACCGCACGGTCCTGGTGGGACCGAACGGAGCGGGTAAGTCGACCCTGCTCAAGATCCTGGCAGGAGTTGTCCCGATCGATGGAGGAGAACGCAAGGTGGGTTATGCTACCAAGATGGGCTATTATTCGCAGCATCGTTCGGAATTACTGGACGAGAGCAAGACCGTGCTGGAGGAGGTCTGCACGACCGGGGCGGGACTCCGGGAAGAGGATGCACGAGGGCTGCTGGGCTCCTTTCTCTTTCGTCGGGACGATGTTCATAAGAAGGTAAAGGTTCTTTCGGGAGGGGAAAAGAGCCGGCTCAACCTGGTCAAGTTTCTGGTTGACCCGCCGAACCTGCTGCTCATGGATGAGCCGACCACGCACCTGGACCTCCTCTCGGTGGAGGCACTGATCGAGGCGCTCAGGCAGTATGAAGGGTCGCTCGTGTTCATCTCCCACGATGTGCATTTTATCCGCAAGCTGGCGGAGACCACCTGGCACATTTCCGGGGGGCAGGTGACCAAGTATAGTGGTGGCTATGACTACTACCTGGAGAAATCAGGCTTCCTGAGTGATGAGAAAGGCGCCTTGACGGCCTGAGCTGGAGTCGCTGCATCATCGCTTGAAAATACCCCATCGAGGGAGCCCACCCCCTGAGTTGGGTGCGGAGCCGGGGCCTGTTTTGAGAGGTTGAGAGGTTTTTTCCCAAAAATCGAAATTCGTGGTCCTCTTTTGCGGTTGGAGGCGGGATGCGCTGCTTACCAGTCGTCCTGCTTGCCTTCCTGGGCCTCGGTCCGGTGGGAGCGATCGTCGTTGATGATTCCGCCGGGCCGGAGGATTACCCGCTCCCGTCAACGGCTGCGGTCGCCCGGGTCTACACACCATTCGGCAATACAGCCTCCGGGACTCTTCTGCCCGGAGGGCGCTATGTCCTCACCGCGGCCCACGTCGTGGCAGGCATCGCGGAGGGCACGATAGGCAGGGGGCTCATCGAGTTTCCTTCCTGCGCAGGAAAGCCGCGCCGTCACTGGAAGGCTGTTCACCCTCATCCGAAGGCCGTCAACCCGCGACTTTCCCGCGTGTGGGATGCCGCCCTCATCGAACTCGACACTCCGGTGCCTGCAGAGGTTGTCGCTGGTGTCCCGCTCACGCGGGAAGCTCCGGGAGGAGGACTTGCTGTCCATCTGCTCGGATATGGCCAGCAGGGAAATGGGGTGTTGGGAGATTTTCGACCTCCCGGAAAACTCTCGCATGGACGAAACTTCTTTGACCAGCGTCCCACGCCGTCTCTTTTAGCCAGCCTGGGCCTCCCCGAGGACTGCGGACCTCTCCTGATTCACCGTTTCGATCCCGACAATCAGGAAGGTCATTTTGCGCCCGGAGATTCCGGTGGCCCCGGGCTTCTGATCGGTTCCGACGGCAGGGTCCGCATCGCCAGTCTCAACCTTGGGCGCCACCGGGGGCCCTCTGATCATGATCACCGGCTCAACGGATCCTTCGGGGAACTGGGCCTCTCCCTTGATGCCTCGGCTCTCCGTCCCTGGGTCCAGCCATTCCTTTCGAAACACCAGTAAACACAAACCGCAAACTCCAACTCCCAAAGAGATGAAACGTAATACCCGAAGAATGCACTGCCTCGGCGCTTCCCTGCTCGGCCTAACGGGCGGGTTCGCCTTCGGCCAGGAAATTGAAACGACCCAGGTGGACGGTGAGACCGTTCGCGTGCGTATCAAGGCTCCGCAGGTTGAGCTCGAACGCATCAACCCGGATGGCACGACCACCACCGAGGCGGCCTCCGATGAAAATCAGCGCATCATTGAATTTGATGTTCCCATGGACACGCCGTCCAAACTGTTTCGGGCCCGGGTCCGGCTCGGTGATCAGGAATTCGGTTCGGATGTCCGGCGCATCGTGGAGGGCGGAACAGTCCCGAACCTGGACCAGATTCGCCCGTCCTCGATTACGATGAAGGGAAACCTTCTCACGCTCCAGTTCCCCCCGGAGCACACCGCAGTCCGGAACAAGGAGTTCTTCCCGCAGGGGTTTCCGCTTTTCCTCAGCGAGGGGCCGGTGACCTTCAAGCCCGGTCGGGCTCAGGGAACCTTCACCGCACCGTTGCGTGATGACGTTGCAAACAGGTTTCAAAGAGAACTTGGGGCGGCCCTGAATCGTCTGCGCAACCTTGGGGACGGGACGGTTCCTGTATATGCCGACCGTCAGCTGACCGGCCACCTCCAGGTCCCGGAGCCGGGTCAGCTCGGGGACAGTATCGATATCTTCCCCTTCCTCAATAACAGGGACATCCAGCCTCTTGCATGTGCGGGAGGCCCCATCCTTGGATCGGCGGCAGCCGTTGATCCCCAAAAGTCCCTCATGATTACGGATCTCTCGGTCGTTGAGGACCTGGACCGGACCTACGACCCCTTCAACCCGGGATCGACCTACATCGATCCGGGAACCGGGCGGCCGCGCAAGTGGACGTTCGGGTTCCTCATGGAGGAGATGTGCAATTCCTCCCTTACCGGGCTGGATCCCAAGGTTTTCACCCGGCGCTGGATCCAGCACTTCGAGAACCTGCAGGTGATCAACTTCGATACCGTTCCGGATCGCGCCGGAGCCGTCGAGGCGGAAATCATCGACAAGTGGGAGGCCCGGAACGTATTGGAGGGACTTGATCCCCTGGATCTCAAGAACGCGCCCTTCCGCCTTACCGCCATCGTGAACCGGGTGGACCTGCGCAGCGCCTCCGGCTATGCGGCTGGTGACGCCGGGGAATGCCGCTTCGTGTTCTGTGCCTACGACCTGGACACGGGGGCGCACCTGCCGATGACGGTCATCTTCGAATACGGAGTGCCCCTCAGTCGCTGTCCCCAGATCAAGGGATGGGCCCAGCGCTGGCACCAGCTTGGCGGGCTGCCCTTCGGGCCGGCCTACAATACCGAACTCGAGAAGCTGACCGATGTCGTGGCCCTCGCGAATGCAAATCCTTCCAAGCCCAACGGAAGTGCCATCAACCAGCTTCGCTCGAACAACTTCATTGGCCCCGGGGACTGGACACTGCGTGAGTGGCAGATCACCGGTGCGGGAGTGTCCCCGAATGATCTCACCGCGGTCACCACAAAGCAGACCCCCGCGCACTCCAAGCTGCTCACCCCCGACCTGGCCAACTACATCAATACCTACGAGGCGGATATCCTCGCCGGGTCCCATACCATCCCATTGTCCTTCCCGGGAGCAACCCCGTTCCTCTCTGGAAAATCCCGCGTTCCTGCGGTCGGCACGCCATCGATCCCGGGTTTTGTCGGGTCCTTCTTCTGGGACACGCCGGGGATTGCAAACAACGACGCGCGGCACTGTCTCTCCCTCAATACCTGTAACGGTTGTCATGGAGGAGAGGGGGCAGCGCATCTTCCCCCGGCTGGGTCCCCGTCGAGCTCCACTCCAAGCTTCGTGCACATCGCCGAGCGCAATTCTGGCACGGAGTCGCACCTCTCCCGCTTCCTGACCGGCACGGGGTCTTCCCATGTAGATCCAGTAAGCGGTGTTCCGCGCGTCTTCAATGATCTTCACCGGCGTGCGGCGGATCTTGACTTCGCAGCCAACATGCCCTGCCTGATGATCTCCCTCACGCCGGCCCTGGCGACCCGCTCCCACTAGCGGGACGGAATCCTGATCATCTCTAATGCAGACCCCTGCCGGTTCTCCGGCAGGGGTCTCACGCATGGAGACTGCCTGGCGATGGAGTGTCCTGTTTCCGGAGCATCGCGGTTGGCCCTGTTGCAGGTATTGGAATGTTCTTCTAGTAGGCCCGGCCCCAGAGAGCGCGCGTGCGGGTCATCGTCCCGGTCAGGAAGCAGGGGGCCTCTTCGCCGTGCTGCTGATCGCTGGGAAGGCAGCGGATCGTGATCTTGTGCTCCTTGGAGATGGCTTCCTCCTGCCCGGTCGAACCGGACCATGGGGTAAGGAGCCAGCCTGGAGTGTCCGCAGTCCAGTGAGACTTGAAGTCGTCGAGGCTGTCACATGGCGCGATATTCTCGTCCCGGAAGGCGGTGAGGCGCTCGAGGAGTTTTTGCTGAATCTCGGCCAGGATCTGGGGACAGTTCCGGATGAAGTCCTCACGATCGACGAAATCCTTTTCGTTGGGAGCCTGGTCCCGCCGTTGCAGGCAGACCTTCCGCCCCTCCAGGTCCCGGGGCCCGATTTCGAGCCGGATGGGCACGCCCTTCTTGACCCACTCCCATTTTTTCACGCCTCCCCCGAGGTCCCGCTTGTCGACGTGAACACGCACCGGGCCGCCAGCATAGCACTGTTCCCGGCGCAGGGTCTCAGCGAGGGCCTCGCAGGACTCGAGGACGGCCTCCCGGGTCTCCTCCTTGGGAGTGACGGGGACGATGACAACCTGCTGCGGGGCGACCCGGGGTGGCAGAACGAGGCCGTCGTCGTCCGAGTGGGCCATGATAAGGGTTCCGATCAGGCGGGTGCTTACTCCCCAGGAGGTGGTGTGCACGTGCTCGGTATTACCATTCCGGCCGGTGAAGGTGATGTCCTGGGCCTTGGCGAAGTTCTGGCCAAGGTAATGAGACGTCCCGGCCTGGATGGCCTTCTTGTCCTGCACCATTGCCTCGATGGTGTAGGTGTTGATCGCGCCGGGAAAGCGCTCGGCCTCGGTCTTCTCCCCGGGCACGACCGGGATGGCGAGGTGATCGCGCAGGAATTCCTCGTAGACTCCATGAATGAGCCTGGTTTCCTCCTCGGCTTCCTTCTGGGTTTCGTGAGCGGTGTGGCCCTCCTGCCAGAGAAACTCCGCCGTGCGGAGGAACAGGCGGGTGCGCATCTCCCAGCGCATGACGTTGGCCCATTGATTGATGAGGAGGGGAAGGTCCCGGTAGCTCTCCACCCACCGTGCGAAGGCGGCACCGATAATGGTCTCGGAGGTGGGGCGGATAACGTAGGGCTCGGTCAGCTTTCCGGTGGGCACCATGCGGGTCTTGCCGGTAGACTCATCCTTCTCGGCCTCCAGCCGGTGGTGGGTGACGACTGCGCATTCGGTGGCGAAGCCCTCTGCGTGCTCGGCCTCCTTCTCGAGGTAGGAGAGGGGAATGAGGAGTGGGAAGTAGGCGTTCTGGTGCCCGGTGTCCTTGAACCGGGCGTCGAGCTGGGACTGGATGTTCTCCCAGAGGGCAAACCCCCATGGCTTGATCACCATGCACCCCCGGGTCTCGGAGTTTTCCGCCATGTCGGCGGCACGGACGACCTGCTGGTACCATTCGGGAAAATCCTCGGCGCGGGTCGGGGTGATGGCTGTCTTGTCCTTGCCCATGTTCGGGTGAGAAAAAACACGAATGGGTGGAGTTGAACACGAAATTCCGCCTCCGCGCCCGGGTCATGGGCAGACCTTCCGAAGGGGACGGTTTTTCAATACACGCTCTTGCATGGAGCATTCGGAGGTTGAATTCTTTCAGACAGGAAATGCGTTTGCTAACGGTAGGGGAGACAATGGAGCAGGCCCGAGGAGAATGCCAGTAATGGAAGGAAGGGACCAGCAACTGGGTATAGAAACGCGTGATCTCCGGGTGGACTTTGGATCCTTCACGGCGGTCGATGATCTCTCGCTGCGAGTGCCCCGGGGGGAGATCTACGGATTGATCGGTCCGAATGGAGCCGGCAAGACGACCACCTTCCGGGTGCTTGCCACCCTGCAGCAGCCGACTTACGGGGAGATGTATTTGGAAGGGGTGGACCTGGCAGCAGAGCCTGCGGAAGCACGTCGCCTGCTCGGCTACATGCCGGATCTCGCGCCCATCCCCTCGGACCTGAAAGTCTGGGAATTCCTCGACCTCTTCGGGGCTTCCTATGGCGTGCCGGGGCGGGTGCGGAGAGATCGTATCGCGGAGTGCCTGGAGGCCGTGGACCTGGTCGACAAGCGCAATACCTTTTGTGGGACACTCTCCCGCGGGATGACGCAACGCTGCGTGCTGGCCAAGAGTCTGCTTCACCGCCCCGGGGTCCTCATCCTGGATGAGCCTGCGAGTGGAATGGACCCCGTCTCACGGAAGGCCCTCCGTGACATCCTGCGCCGGGTGGCCGCGGAAGGGACGACGATCCTGATCAGTTCCCATATCCTGAGTGAACTCTCCGACCTCTGTACGCACGTGGGAATCCTTGCCCGGGGCCGCCTGCTCGACAGCGGGAGACCGGGTGAGGTTGCCGACCGCCTGGGCAAGTCCACCGCCCGCGTGATCAGGATCAATATTCTTCACGGGGAGAAGGAGGCCGTGGCTCTTCTCGGGAACCAGGAAGGCGTCAGGAAAGTGCGCAAGGAGGGCGGAGGTCTCGTCTTTGAATTTTCCGGAACCGTCGACGAACAGGTGAACCTCCTGCGCATTCTCACCGACAGTGGCATGCCCATCCGGTCTTTCGAGGAACGTTCAGCCAGCATCGAGGACGTGATTGTGGCCCTTCACGAAGAACAGGTAGCGGAGGAACGTGATGGAAAGTAGACCCGTGTCGGTCATTGAGTTCTGGCGCAACCCCATCCTGGTCCGTTACCTGCGTGCCCGGTTGCGTTGGAAGGGGATGCTGCTCACGGCGATCCCGACCATGATTCTGGTCACCTTCGTGAGCCTGATTGCCTATTACGGTGGATCCGGCTACCACCAGAGGCAGGTTTTCTTTGAGGAGAGCATGCGGCAGCAGGAGGCCCACCCCAGCCCCGGCGAAGGTGTCCTCGAGGAGGAAGGGGGAGATCGGCTCGAGCACAGCCCGACCCTCCAGCAGGAGGTGTTTACCGAGGCTCGCAGGGTGGGGGCCCGCACGGCCTTCGTCGCAGTCTTTGTCGTCCAGTGTTGTCTCCTGATGCTCTGGGGCACGTTCTCGGTGGCGGTGGGGGTAACCCGTGAGTCCATTGAGGGGATTCTGGAATACCAGCGCCTGACGCCCATGTCGCCCCTTGCCAAGATCGTTGGCTATGTTCTTGGGCTTCCTATTCGCGAGACGGTCCTCTGCCTCATGACCCTGCCTTTCACGGTAGTCGCCATCCGGGTGGGGGAGATTCCGACGGACCTGGTCGGGAAGCTCTACCTTGTGATGGCAACCTCTTCCCTGATGTATCACATGACGGGCTTCCTCGCCGGGATCGTAGTGAAAAACCGTTTCATGTCCGGATTGCTCTCGCAATTGCTCATGATCGTGCTCTACCTGCTACTGCCACAGCTGTCGCGCCTGGGATACGTCATTTTCCTCTACCTTACGGTGCGTCCTGTGTTCATGGAGTCCCTGGGTGTTCTCTTCGATCGGACAGAGCGTGGCGAGATGCCGATTCCGGCTACTGAACCGTTCTTTCAGGCGGAGATTCCCCTCGTCTGGTTTACCTTCCTCATGCAGGGTTTTCTTTTCTCGGTGTTCCTGCTGGTCGTCTACCGGCGTGTGCGCAATCAGGAAGAGCATCTCCTGGGCAAGTTTTCGGCGATCCCGGTTTTTGGAGGCTTTGTAACCATCCTTCTTGGAACGATCCTGCCCGGCATCCCGAACGAAAGCATTTTCCCATCCATGTCAGCCTCGGCCCTGCTGGGAGACCGGATGCGTGGTTTCCGCTCCACGCAGCCCTTTGAGGGCGAGATGCTGGCCATTCCGGGAGCTTTCGGATTCGGCATGATCCTCATCCTCCTGCTGGTGGTTTTTCTGGTCACCCCGACGGAGGATACCCGGGTCAAGGGCCTGCGCCTCGCCCGCAAGCGGGGCCGGCGCTCGGTGTATTTCTGGGCAGATGCCTCATCCTCCCTGTTCACGACCCTCGCCTGCACGATCCTTGCGGTGATGGCATGGATGGTATTCCTGACGGCTCTCCTCAAGTCCGAGCACTACGAAGGATGGAGTTTCGTCTGGAGCAGTTGGATGTTCTTTCCCCTGTCGATTCTCGTGCCCGTCCTTTTCTCCCAGCTGATCCTCGAGTCCTCGGGGAGGGTGGCCTGGTTCATGGCGCTTCTCTTTGGCTGGGTGGTTCCTCCCATGGCCGGGCTGGTGCTGGGACTGGCCACCCAGGAAGGAAGTGACCTCGTCATCTACGTCATGTCGCTGAGCGGTTTCAGCCTGCCCATCAATGCCATGCGGAATGGCTTCGAGGGGGTTGGAGTCACCCCGGCAATGGGCGCCTTCCAGTTTTCGCTCCTGCTCCATGGAGTCGCTGTGACTGCGCTTGGTGGGTGGGCGCTCTCGAAACAGCGTAGCCTGCGGAGGAGAACCTTGGAGTCCCGGTAGGGCGCAGGCGGGTTTCCGGAAAGAACAGGAGCGGGAACCGGGCATGACCGTATAGAGCCT
>Ga0163179_10000046_pt1 | contig 96888 bp, 86 predicted proteins | sample AtlANTMetagenome_FD_109643 | JGI IMG/M metagenome (GOLD analysis project Ga0163179, IMG submission 109643) | Marine eukaryotic phytoplankton communities from the Atlantic Ocean - Atlantic ANT 2 Metagenome | ecosystem: Environmental > Aquatic > Marine > Oceanic | place: North Atlantic Ocean...
GATTTAGATCCTGAGCTAGGCACTCCGTCTTCACTTCATTCGTTCTTTAATGCGAATGGTTTTACGGGAGAAATTACACCTGGAATTATTAATATTAATACTGCACCAGTAGAAGTGCTTCGTGGATTGCCGCATATGTTTAAAATTGTTCATGAAACAAGTTCTTCTGATTCTGCAACGTTAGATGCTGTTGATCGAAATCCTCGCTCCATGATTCCAGAAGCGATGATTCAATGGCGTGAAGGGTTTAATGGCATCTCAGATGTGTTATATGGGACAGGTTCAACTGGCGGTCCTGATTATACGGATAAATACGATAAGCTTGGATTGCCGATGGGGGCAGGTCCCAAGGACACGCGTGGTTTCTCTTCTCCAGCGGAAATAGGTATGCTAATTAATTCAGGTCAAGTTGATGATGTTCTTGATCCATGGCATATTGAGAACCAACATAACTCTGTTCGAGATGCAAATGCATGGTCTATTAACTTTGGAGGTTTTGAACCTTTTGGAAATAATGATAGTACAAATACCGTGGATTATTCTATCTCTGGTATTGTTGGGGATGAAGTTGGTATGCCTATTAGTACTGAGACTGTTCGTTTTTCTTTCGATGCTGAAGATTCAATAATTGGAGATGGTATTACTGGAGATCGTGAAGAGTTGAATCTCTTGCAGGCAGGTATTTCTAACATGATTGGAACGACAAGCGATATGTTTACGGTTCATATGAGAATCCGTACATTTAAGCGCAATCCAATTACAGCTGTTTGGGATGCAACAGATCTAGATGCAATCATTGATGACAGCCGTTATGTAATGCTCGTTGATCGTAGCAATGTTAATGTTCCATCAGATAAGCCACGAATTGTTTATTTTGAAAAACTTCCAAATTAAATTTGTCTGTAATTAAAATTTACCCGTCCCGCCACGCTCATCCGCAAAATGACTGGTGGGGCGGTTTTTATTTACTTTGCATGATTTCTAAAACTTATTATTTGTGTAAACTGTACTTATGACAGAAAATCTAATGTCACGCGAAGAAATGCCAAAGCATATTGCAATCATCATGGATGGCAATGGTCGTTGGGCTGAAGCGAAAGGGCAAAATAGAAGTGCTGGCCATGTTGCTGGTGCAAAGAGCGTAAAAAAAATAGTTGAAAGATGTGTGGAGCTAGGAATAAAATACTTAACTCTTTATTCTTTTTCAACCGAAAATTGGTCAAGGCCTCAAGCAGAAATAGATAGTCTAATGGAGTTATTACTTCTCCAACTAGCAAGTGAAGTTCCTGACCTTGCAAGTAATGGGATTCGGCTTCGACATTTTGGTAGCCGGTTAAATTTTTCTGAAGAAGTGCTATCGGCAATCGATAATGCGTGTTATGAGACAAAAGATGGCAATGTGCTTACGCTTGGCCTTGCGCTTGATTATTCTGGTCGAAGTGAACTCATTCATGCAATCAAGTTGTTACAACAAGATCAGGTAGAACCAACGGTCGAAACGATCGAGTCTCGTCTTTATACTGCTGGCATCCCAAATCCTGATCTTCTCATACGTACTGCTGGCGAGATGCGTATTTCTAATTTTCTTCTTTGGCAGATTGCGTACAGTGAAATATATGTGACAGAGGAATGCTGGCCAGATTTTGATGAACAATCACTTGATGCAGCATTAAGGTCATTTGCATCGCGGAATCGAAAATTTGGGAAAGTCAAATAACTGTTTGAGATCGCTTAGGTCCAACACTGACAATTGATATTGGAAGTTCAAGATAGTCAGAGATGAAGTCTAAATATGCTCTTGCATTCTTTGGCAAATTATTTGGCGAAGTTACGTCATCTATTTCTTCTGACCATCCCTCCATCGATTCAAAAATTGGCTTTGCCGTTGTTAGGCCGCGTGCGTCAGGTATGAATCTAGTGGATTTTGAGCCATCGGGCAACTCATATCCAACACAAATTTTGAGCTCCTCAAAGCCGCTTAAGACATCCAGCAGCATGCAGGCAATTGATGTTGTGCCGCAGATCATTGCTGAATATTTTACAGCTACTAGATCAAGCCAGCCGCACCTGCGTGGTCGTCCGGTGGTTGTGCCATATTCATTTCCCCTAGCGCGAATTTGTTCTCCAATTTCACCAAGGTCTTCGCTCGGAAATGGTCCAGCACCAACACGTGTGCTGTATGCCTTCATGATTCCAACGACTTCATTGATATACTTCCCGGGCAATCCAGTTCCAGAGTGTATTCCAAGTGTAGAGCAATTTGAACTAGTTACGAATGGAAATGTCCCATGGTCTATGTCTAAAAGGCAGGCATTTGCGCCTTCGAATAGTATGGATTTTCCTGACTGTGCATATTCATGTAATTCATAAACAGTATCAGTTATATGAGGTTTAAGTCTTTTTCCATAATTTGCGAACTCTTCTGCTAATGAGATTGGGTCTAGTGGAGGCGCGTCTACTCCAAGAGCAGTGAGCTCGGCGCATCGAATAGAACAAGTAACTTTGAGTTTTTCAAGTAGTACATCGTAATCAAGCAAGTCGCCTATTCGTATTGCTGTTGCTCTATGCACTTTGTCTGCATATGCCGGGCCAATTCCTCTTTTAGTTGTTCCGATTGAATTGTCACCTTTTTCAGCGGCTTCAGATAGTTTTCGCTCTAAAGCTGCGTCATGTTCTTTGTGGTAAGGCATGACGACATGAGCTCGGTTGGAAACTTTGAGATTATCTCCAACTTCTATTCCTCTATCGCGAAGGGTATCAATTTCTTTAATTAGTTGGATAGGGTCAACGACAACGCCATTACCTATAGCGCATAGTTTGTCTTCGTATAATATGCCAGATGGAATAAGGTGTAGTGCATACTTTTCATCTCCTACAACAACAGTATGCCCAGCGTTTGCCCCGCCGTTGTAGCGTACTATTACATCATGTTTAGCAGTGAGTAAATCTACGATTTTACCCTTGCCTTCATCGCCCCATTGAAGCCCAACTATTGCTGTGTTCAGACCATTATTCATTTCCGAAGTATAACGGTGATTTGGGATAATTAGTGCCTTCGAATCACAGTTTCGTTATCATTAATTTGCACAGTAAATTCAACAGGGCCAATTTTGACATGATCAGAATTCATGAGCTTTGCAGTGGTAACTGATTTTCCATTATGCAGAGTCTCAGTTGATGGGTCTTTGTGGTGCAGGTCTATTCGGCTTCCTTTCTGAGTAATTTCACAGTGGATTGGAGATATGGAGGGTAATGCAATATGTAGGTCACAACGGCGACTTCGGCCAATTGAAATGCGCTCTTTTTCTAATTCGAAGGTGCGAATGGTCCCGTCTCTACTAGTCATAATTAATCTAATTGGTATGTTTCCTTGTAGTTCCCATTACTATATATATGTGGCCACAAAAGGTGATATCTCTCTTACTCATTTTACCTATGGTAAAGATTTGTCTCAAGAGCCTGTTAGAGCTCATAAAGAGAGTGTTACAGCTGAAGAGTGGGTTGCCGGGGCCTCAGGTGCTACCTCCCTGTATGTTCATGTTCCTTTTTGTTTTCATAAATGTCATTACTGCGACTTTTTTTCAATAGTCGGCAACGCGTCTCAGCATGAGCTATTTGTTGAAAGAGTTACAAAAGAATTGAAATATTTAAGGCCCTTTCTTGGAGAGATAGAAACAGTTTTTATTGGTGGCGGAACTCCAACTTTATTAAGCGAACCACTTTTGCAGAAGCTAGTATTTTCTATCAAGGAAAATGTAACTTTTTTTAAAGACTATGAGTGGACTATTGAGGCTAACCCTGAAACGGTGAATAGGGCAAAGGCGGATTTACTTGTAAGCGCAGGTGTAAATAGAGTAAGTGTTGGAGCCCAATCATTCAATTTGAAGATGTTAAAAAATCTTGAGCGATGGCACGATCCCGAGAGCGTTGGTATCTCTGTTGGTGCTTTTCGTTCCGCAGGGATTAAAAATATAAATCTTGATTTGATTTATTCGATTCCAGGTCAGACTAAATCAATTTTAAATGAGGATCTTCAGTGCCTTTTAGACTTATCTCCAGAGCATCTTAGTTGTTACACATTAACCTATGAGCAAAATACGCCTTTGTTGCATAGGCTGCATGTTGGAGATGTGACTCGTATTGAGCATGAATTAGAAGCAGAGATGTTAGATATCGTTCAAAATACTTTATCATCAAGTGGTTATTTGCAGTATGAAATTAGTAACTTTGCAAAGTTTGGATATGAATGTAGACATAATCTCTCTTACTGGAATAATAAATATTGGTGGCCTGTGGGGCCTTCGGCATCGGGGCATCTTTATGGAAAACGTTGGAAAAATACTCCTCGCTTGAGCGAGTATCTTGATACTTCAGATCTTTCCCCGGTCATTGATATAGAAGAGCTTGGCATTGATGCCCAGGTAGGAGAATCGTTTATGCTTGGTCTTCGACTTATTAAAGGGATGTCTATTTCTTTAGTTGAGCAGCTACTAGACAGGCCTGAAACAAGATGGCGTAAGAAAGTAATCGAAAATTATCTTGTAAATGGGTATCTTGTACAAGAAGGTAGTTTTTTGCGTTTGAGCTCGGAAGGCGTACGTTTTGCGGATTGCGTGATTTCTGATCTACTAATGCAAGAAGAATCAACAACCGATAGCTCTATAGATGAATAAGTGCTCTGTACAGTTAAGTTGGGTTTTAAGCGCAGTTTTGCTGGCCACTATTTTCTTATTTGGTATTCGCTGGGGGACAAACATTCTTTCGAAAGGTCCTGTATACGATGAGCAGTATATTACTGTTCCTATTGACAATCTGATTAAGTATGGATGGTCGGTGTCAACTGCAATTAACTTTGAAGAAACAAAGGGGCCAGCAATGATTTGGCCTTACGCAATAATTGGCAATTTTTTTGGTGGAACTTTAAATGACCTTCGATTAGTTAGTGTTTGGTCATCAATTTTTGCAGCGGCCTTTTTAGCTTGGTTAGCGCTACTAAGATCTGTTCGTCCTAAGCTCATTATATGGATAACTCTCGGTTGGTTATTGTTGCCTTATAATCTCATCTTTAGTGAAATCGTAATGGGCGAAGTGTCTTATTTGCTACTTGCGTTGATGGCTGTATCTGCATTTGTTTTTGGTGTAGGGAGTCCAGTTAACAAGTCGAAGTGGATTGCTCCTACACTCTACTGTATAGCTCTTGCATTAGCCTTGCATAGTCGGATACATGTTGTCGCCGTTGCTGGAGCGGTATGTTTAACTGCATTTGGACTTCAAGGAAAATCAAGTTGGCCTTGGTGGTTAGCTACTTTTGTCGCGGGTCTTTTGAGAATTCCACTTTGGTATCACTGGGGCGGATTGGTTAGCCCTCAGTATCAAGCTCTTCATGGCTTAGGTTTTCGGCTGGAGAGTCTTTCTTATCTTGCGGCTGCTATGGTTCCATTTGTAGGAATTTTCGCTCTTGAAGGATGGCGCAGGGTAAAGGCAAGGCCTTCTATTATGATGGCATTTATAGTTGGTTTTTTCCTTGTCATTATTGCGATGCCAGATCTTTATGTTCCAGAAACAATTGACTTGACAGCAAATAACTCTCGATTTCAAGGGATAGCTGCGACACTAGTTAAAAAAATATCCTCTGAACTTTTGGTTCAACAAATTACGCTTGCATTACTCGCCGGTTTGGGTCTTTCTGGTCTTATTGGTCTTTGGCATTGTCGAGATAAAGCAACTCTTTTAACCTCATTGACATTTTGGTCAATGTTATTAGGTTGGAGTTTATATGCACTTACGCGCGGCTTCGTCTTCGATAGATTTCTTCTTACTTGGGCTTTTTTGCTTCCTATTTTATGGGTGCAACTTTTGCCTCGCGGACTGAGATGTGTCCAGTATGCAGGGCTGGCATTTATCGCTGCTTATCTTGCAGCAATCTGGCTCAATTAAATTATTCGAATGCTTATGCTGTAGGGTCAATAATGCCACTTGGTGCGTTATCTGTAGTAGTGGCAGGTGCGCCATCTTGTCCTTGAGCAGCTACGAGTTCAGCTATTTGTACGAATCTGCTTTGCAACTCTTGTGTAAGTTGTTTGATCTCAGTTGTTTCTTCTTCTGATAAGTTGCCGTTAGTTTTTTCTTGGAGCATTTGCAGAAGGTCAATTGCAAATTTGGAACCCTCAAGATCGACCATAACACCTTTTCCAGAGGGGTCCTGGTGCATGCCTAGCCCCATAAGTGCTTGGGAAGCAAGGATTCCAAGTAGGCCTCGAAAGTTAGGTTCTGGCATCTGCCTCGCCTCAGCTTTTTGTTCAGCTTTTTGTTCAGCTTGTGAAAGTTTTTCTTTTTCTGCTTGAGCTTCAGCTTTCCAGTCGCTGTCTACTTGAATTTTTGGTTCTTGAGGTGAATCGGATGACATAGGTAACTCCAAAAAGGTTGTTGATAAATTATGTAATGTGACAGTATATTCTACTTCGTGACGTACAATATAGTAATGATGATTCGATGTATTCCCTTTCTCCTTGCATCATTCTGCCTTGGCTGCTCAAGCAAGATGGATGTGATCACAGAAAAAACATCATACGTTCAGGTGTCCGACTTTGTTTCAATTCTTCCCGCAGAGCCCCCTCGATTAGATGTCCCAGTAGAAGCGGAAGTTCTTTTGAACAGCGAGTTGAATACAACCACAGCTCTTGTTGAGGACGAAGAATATTCACTTGAAGAATTTAATGACTCTATGACACCAGGCTCAGTGGGAGTTCCATTGACTGTTGAGGCGCTTGTTGGCCAAGTAAATGGTCGGCCAGTTTACGCTAATACAGTACTTGAGCCTATTGCAGATCAAATTGGAGCAGTTGCTTCGAAAATGAGTCGGTCTGAACTTGCTGATGAGATTCGAAACGCGCTGTACTCGGAACAGGAACGAATGGGCACAACTTTGAGGGGTGGGAGAGTTTATGAACTTGTCATTACTGATCTACTTCTTTCAGAAGCATTAGCTGGCATGTCGGAAGCCCAGTCTTATGGTTTGATGGGAATAGTCGCGCAAATGAAAAGTGATCTCGCTTCAACTCGTGGCGGTAGCGAATCAGCAATGCGTGAAGAATTAGAAAATCAACTTGGCGTTTCTGTAGATGAGTTTCTTAAATTGCAGCGGGATCAAATATTAATTGATGCTCTTTATCGGCAAAAAATTTGGCCGCGAGTAAACATTACTTGGAGAGATATTCAGCGAGAATTCGAGCAGGTTTCTTTGATTCGAGAAGTAGTAGAAGAAGATGTTGAGCGAACTGATGCGATTTTAGCTGCTCTTAGGCAAGGTGTGCCTTTGAGCGCAATTGACGAAGCAAAAGGCTCAGTTGCTATAGGGATGATTCGAGAAAAAACTGAAGGTGGTCGAATTAATGAAATCGAACAAGCATTTAATGATGGTCTCAAATTTTCAGAGGTAGCTGAAATGTTCGGTTTTCCAAATCGAGGTCGATGGGAGAATTTTGAGCTTGGAATAGGCGGTATTAAGGATATACAAGTTTCATCAAAGATAAAAGAGAAGTTAATCGATCGTTCTAAAGGCGAATTCATAGAACCCTTTGAACTTGGCTCCAGTACAGTATGGCTTTCAATACTTGAAGTTCAGAAACCTATCTCACTTTATAATCGTAGGGTACAGATTGAATTGAATAACGCTCTTCGGTGGGTGAGATTCAATAGAGAAAAGAATAGATATGTCGAGTCACTTTGGGGTGAAGGTAGTCTTGAAGAAGTTAAATCAATGGCTGAACGTGTAGCTAATATAGCTGTTCGTAGATATCAATAATACTTGGCCTAGATATAGCTTATTACGGCCTTTGATTTATCTTTAATAAAATTAGAGTACCAAATGTCTTGTCTTTGACTGATATCTATGTTTTCGAGTTATTTATTAAGGCGAATAAAATCAGTTTTTTCAGTTTTTTTTGCCATATTTAAAAGATATAAATCGTTTATCATCTGAATACTTTAATAAAGGGATTTGAATTTATGTTTCTATATTCTATTAAAAAACTGCAAATCGTTACTGCATCGGTACTTATGATAATTTCAAGTAGTGCTCTTGCCCAGCCATCTGGTAGAGGCGGCGGTGGTTATTCAATGATGTCTGCTGGTGGCATGAGTCCAGACTATTTACTTCGTGATTTGCCAAGATTTCAGGCAGGTCTAGATCTATCAGATGAACAGTCAATTATTGTTGAGCAGATTCTTCGTGACTATGATGAATCATTTCGTGAAGCATCTGATTCTAGTAGAGAGTCTATGAGGGGTATTTTCTCTTCTATGTGGGGCGGTAATGATGGTTCTGATGATCCTCTACGAGCTGAGCGGGATGAATTACGTGCGCGCTCGCGAGAGATTCGAGAGAAGTTAGATTCGGCTCGTAAGCTTGGCGATGAAGATGGCATGAAAGATCTTACTAATAGATTGAATAGTGAGTTAGAAGAAATCCGAGCTCAAGAGCAAGAAATAAGAATGGAACAGTGGCAATCACCTGAGCGTCAAGCTTCATTTGAGGAAGTTACACTTCTTGTCCAAGATCAACTTCGTTTAAAAAGGCAAATGCGAGATGAATTTGAAGGTGATTTAGTAGCAATATTGACTGAAGGACAACAGGATTTTTGGCCTCCTTTACAAAGGCAGTTAATACGAGATCGTTTGCTTCCTCAAGGTCGCCTTAGTGGTGAATCAGTGGATATTATGTCATTGGTTGAACAGCAAGAGTTTAGTGATGAAATTTTAACGCAATTGCTTCCTGTTTTAAATGATTGGGATTTATCAGTAACTCCTGCTCTTACTTCTCGTGATGATCACATGGTTCAAAATCAAGGTTTGTTAATGACCTCCTTTAGCACTATGGATATGTCAGAAGGTGTAAGTGTAATGAAGACTCAGGCTAAGCTTGCGGAATCAGTACGTGATATAAATGATGATACAGTAACTCAGATAGTTCTTTTGTTGCCATCTGAAGAAGGTAAAGCTTTTAATGATTATGCAAAAGAGCGTGGTTATCCCCGAATTTACCGACCAGGCAGAACAGAGCGCGCTTATCAAGGTGCTATGGAATTGGAAGGTTTAGATCCGGAAATACTTACTGTAATCAAGGAGCTTTATTCTGGCTTATTGGGTGAATTGATTTATGCAAATGAACAAATACTTTCAGCTACACATCGCTGGGAATCTCAGGAGCAAATCGATCGAATGAATCGTTTTGCATCAAGGATGTCTGGCGGCAACTCAGAGCGTAGTGAAAGCCCAATAGAAAAAGCGGAAGAATCAAAGCGTGTTATTGAAGATAATTATCTTGAGCAGCTACGCATGCTTTTGACAGAAGAGCAAATAGAAGCACTAGGCGGACTTCAGAAGCGCGAAGAGCGTAATCGTGGTCGTGGTAATAGGGGTGGTGATGCTGGAAGTGGACGCGGTGGCGGAGGTTTTGAAGGCGGTCGAGAAGAATTCATGAACAGGTTTGATAAAGATGGTGATGGCAATATAAGCGAATCTGAAAGAGAAGAAATCAGAGAATACTTCCGAAACAATGGTGGTCAGGGTGGTGGCTTTGGCGGCGGTAGAGGCGGCGGTAGAGGCGGCGGTGCAGGTCAAGGCGGCGGCGGTCGTGGTGGACAGGGTGGCGGTGGGGGTCGCTAAGAATTTGAAATTAATTTATTCATTAAGAACCAATCACTAGATTGGTTCTTATTTTTTAGTAACTTTATTTCCCAGTTGTCCACAGGCTGCCATTGCATCTCTTCCGAGTGTAATTCTTCTTCTAACAAACTGCCCCGTTGATTTTGCAATGCGAACAAATCTTTCAACAGACTGCTCTGAGGGTGCAGGCCACGGGCTATCTTCTCGAGGATTGTATGGGATTACATTTAAACCACATCCAATAGGTTTTAAAAAGTCGCAAATTTCTATCGCATTCTTATCAGAATCATTTACTCCCGGTATTAAGACATACTCTGCTAAAACACCGCCGCAATCATGCCGAGGGTAAGACAGAATTGCATCTCTCAGTTGTTCCATTGAAACCGCTCGTGCAAGTGGCATTATTTCTTTTCTTATTTTATCATTTGGCGCATTAATTGAAAATGCAAGCGATAGTCGCTTGAAGCCATCTGTTCGTGCCATAGCAGCAAGCAATTTAATACCTTCAACTCTTCCAACAGTTGAAACGCATATTCTCGAACTAGCAATGGCTGGACCATTGTTATCAGAAAGGATTTCAATGGCCGGAATTACAGAATCTAGGTTTTCAAGTGGTTCTCCCATTCCCATAAATACAATGTTGTCGATCTTAGTTTGAAGTGCATGATTTGCGGCATGCCATTGGGCGACAATTTCTGCGGTAGTAAGGTTTCGAAGTAGGCCCATTTGTGCGGTTTGGCAAAAATGGCAACCCATAGCACATCCAACCTGAGAAGAAACGCAGAGCGTATGTCTTTTTTTCTTAAATCCGTGAATCGGCAGGATTACAGACTCAGTTTCTAGTCCATCATTGAGCTTAAGTAAAAATTTAGTAGTTCCAGAATCATTAACTACTTTGGAGGGGGTGACAGAAGTTTCAGCATATTCTGGGCTGGTGTTATTTCTATAAAAAGATCGCCATGCTGTGATATCACAATTCTTGCTATGTATGCCTAACATGTCGTACAAGATACTAGAATATAAAGGATGGAACAAAGCACTTTAGGCGAACGTAGGAAACCAGCTGTATTTATTACAGGAGCAGGTGGCGAAGTGGGCCATGGCCTTATTTCAGAATTAAGTGGCGAAAGTCAAACTGATATTGTCGCAACTGATTTGCGTGATTTAGAGCAAGGATTACGAGAGCAATGTTCTGCTACATATTTAGCAGATGTATGCGACCGAGATGCCCTAGATCGTTTGTTGGCAATGTATCAAATCAAAGAAATATACCACTTGGCAGCAGTACTTAGTACTCGCGCAGAGCTTGCACCTGAAGTTGCGCATCAGGTCAATGTTAGTGGCACGGTTAATATATTGCAAATAGCCGCTGAACAAGGGCGAATGTCCGGGGAGCCAGTTAAGGTAGTTTTTCCAAGTTCCATTGCGGCATTTGGTTTTAGCTCACTTGAGGAGAAGACTAGAGCTGGTGCTGTAAGCGAATACCAATTTTGTAAGCCTTCTACAATGTATGGCTGCAATAAATTGTACTGCGAGCATCTGGGACGTTATTACGCTCACTCTTACCGTCAGCTAGCACAAGATAGTGTTCAGGGTAAAGATAAGAATCGTGGCGTCGTTGATTTTCGTTGCTTACGTTATCCTGGACTGATTTCAGCAGAAACAGTTCCGACTGGCGGAACGAGCGACTTTGTTCCAGAAATGCTTCATGCAGCGGCTCGCGGCGAAGCGTATACTTGTTTTGTTCGTGAGGACTCTCGAATTCCCTTTATGACTATGCAAGAAGCAATTGAGGCAACATTAAAATTATCTTCGGCGCCTCGAGAAAAACTCACACAAATTGTATATAACATTTCGAGTTTTAGCCCCTCAGCGGGTGAAGTCGCAGAGCTTGTAAAACAATATTTTCCTAAAGCAGAAATTACATTTGAACCTGATGAGCGTAGGCAGGTGATAGTTGATTCATGGCCAGAAGCCCTTGATTGCTCCGCTGCGATAGAGGATTGGGGTTTTACAGCAAAGTACGATCTTCAGGGAGCTTTCGAAAATTATCTTGTCCCTCGTATAACAAAGCAATATGAAAGTGCATCATGACTGTAAATAATTCATCATTTATCGATCGTTCTTCAGAAGTCCTGTCTCACTTAAAGGAGACTGGGCAATTGAAACAATTGCAGATGATCGAATCTCCAATGGGTCCTAGAATTACTATTCGCGATCGCGGAGAAGTTGATTGTTTTTGTTCAAATAATTATCTTGGGCTTGCAAATCATCCCGATGTTGTGGAAGCAGGCGTTGCAGGACTACGTCAATATGGAGCAGGTACCTCTTCGGTGCGTTTTATCTGTGGGACATTTGCTCCCCATCAAGCTCTTGAAGAGAGTATTGCAAATTTCTTAGGCGTTGAAGCAAGTTATACGTTTGTTTCCTGCTGGAATGCAACTGAAGCTTTATTCCCAACAATTTGCCAGGATGGCGATGTTATTGTTTCGGATGAATTAAATCATGCTTGCATAATTGATTCGATGCGTCTTACGACGTCAATTCATCGTGATGTTTCAAAATGTATTTACAAGCATAGTGATATGAAATCGCTTCGCGAGGCTTTAGTTAAAGCTGCAGATAAGTGTTCTAGTGCAGGTTCTATATTTGTAATTACGGATGGCGTTTTTTCAATGGAGGGAGATATTGCCTTACTTCCTGATATTCGAAAATTATGCGACCAATTTGGAGCAGTTCTTGTTGTCGACGATTCGCACGGTACCGGTGTAATGGGAGACACAGGCAGAGGTACACATGAGTACTATGGCATGGCTGGCAGCGATATTGATATCTTTACTGGAACACTTGGCAAAGCCCTAGGTGGTGGCGCAGGCGGTTATGTAGCTGGTAAATATGAAGCTATTGAATTATTGATTCAACGAGGACGTCCGACATTGTTTTCAAATGCATTGCCAGTCACAGTTGCATGTTCTGCAAAAGCGGCTATTGACACTCTGGATACAAATCCAGGCTTAGTTCAGAAGCTTCGCGATAATGTCGCAGCTGCTCGCAAGGGCATCAGTGAAGTAGGTTTTGAGGTACTAGAATCTCCGACTGCAATTTGCCCAATAATTGTTGGTGAAACTGCAACTGCTATTGAGATGAGTAATAAATTATTGGATTTAGGTTGCTTTGCAATTGGATTTGGTTATCCGGTTGTCCCTGAAGGTACCGCTCGGATTAGAGTTCAAATTTCAGCCGCTCATAATCAAGAGCATATAAATCGATTATGCCTAGCCCTTAATCAATTAAGAGCCACTCTATAGTTTTTCTTCGCGATATTCAATTATTAGATATTTTCTGAATATATGACACGAAATTTTTCGCAGAGGACGATCATATTTTTTGTTGGTGTATAGCCTAGTTGAGGTAGTACTCGTTGGAAATAGGCCCAGTGAGCATCTCTCCACTGTTGTAATATAAGTTCATCGCTACTATCCAGCGGCTCATGCTCGCCCTCTTCCCGTGCAAATTCGACAGTCACATCTTTGTAGGACTTGTGTATGATTTCTGTTGTTTCAATTACGCAACGTGGTCGGCACTTGCCATCGATAATCACTGTAAGTGTTCCAGGTTTCGGTAATTCACATAATTTACTTTGATATTCAAATAGAGAAGTGCATGTAGCAGTCTTAGTTCCTGCTAGTACAAGGTCCAGTAGCATATCTGAAAGTTCAGGAGAATCGCCAAAACTATCCACTAAGATTGACTCTTGTAAAATATTATTTACTTTGTTATTTGATCGAAAACGATTTATAAATCCGCTGATGTTACTCATTTATTAATGAGAATCTCTTGACAGCGGCTGGAATCTATTTGATTTGACCAGTGTCCATCTTTTTTAATTGATGATCCAATGATAACTGTGTCTGCATATTTAAAGATTTCTTTGATATTTATTGGTGTTACGCCTGACCCTACAATTAGAGGTAATTCAGTTGCTCCTCTGACTTCTCGAAGTTGCTCTACATCAACAGCATGTCCAGTGTGATCGCCTGTAACAATTACGCCATCTGCTCCCATAAAGTCCGCTCCTCTTGCATAGTCACCTATAGATAAATCAGCTGTTAATGCATGTGAGGAGTGTTTTTTTTGTATATCTGCAAGAATGGCAACGTCGTCAGCATTAAATCGTCGCCTTTCACGAAGGAGGGGGCCAGCATCGGCAATATCGATAATTCCTTCATCGGCAACTGCCGCAAAAGAAAAACCTTCAGCTCGGATGAAGTGGGAGCCAGTCGCATGTGCAATTGCAAGTGCGGCTGTATTTGCGCCGGCCAGAACTTGAATTCCTACAGGTGCGTCAACTGCATTCACTACAGCTGCAGCAGCTGCAGTCATAGTTGCTACTATTTCAGGTCCAACTTCTCTGAGTAAATATGGAGTGTCGTGCATATTCTCCAGGAGTACAGCATCAAAACCATATGAGATAAGATGTGTTGCTTCTTCGACTGCAATATCTACTATTTGTTCAGGTTTTTTTTTACTATTCGCAGTGCCGGGTAGGGCTTGTAGATGAACCATGCCTACAATCGACTTTTCTTTATTGATAATCTTTCGAAAATCAGCCATTTTTTGAGCCCATGCCAAGCAATGTGAATAGTTCCATTCGAGTTGCAGGGTTATTCATAAATAGGCCGTGCAGCTTACTCGTAGTTGTCCAGCTTTCAGGTTTTTTTACTCCTCGATAACACATGCAGAAGTGACGACATTTTAAGATAACAGCAACCCCTTGCGGTTGTAACTCGTCTTGTATAGCATCTGCGATTTGTGCAGTTAATTTTTCTTGCACTTGTAACCGTTTTGCATAAGCATCTACAACTCGAGCAATTTTTGAAAGACCAAGAACTCGGCCGTCAGGAATGTATGCAACATGTGCCTTGCCTACAAAAGGCACCATGTGGTGTTCGCAATGTGAATGCAATTCTATGTCAGAAACAACAACAAGTTCATTGTATCCCTCTACTTCAGAAAAAGTACGTTTGAGAAATTCTTTTGGATCTTGGTCGTATCCTGAAAAGTGATCTCTCATGGCATTGATGACACGATGTGGCGTTTTAATTAGCCCTTCTCGTTCTACGTCTTCGCCAATGAACTCTAAAAGTCCCTTGACATGAGCCATTGCTTGTTCGTCGGTGATATTATTATTTGCTATTTCTGCTGATGTATCCATAGGGATACTATTATCGCAGAATTTTGCGAAAACGCCAACTAAGTAATAAAATCAAGTCAGCTGACGTTCCCACCATGAAAGTATTTCATGTAGGCGGTGTTTTCGAAGATCAGGAGCGCCGCCTCGGCTAAAACCATGGCTCGTAGTACGTGGGTAGCGAACAAAACGTGATTCAATCCCTCGGAGTTGTAGGGCGGCAAATACCTGTTCGCCTTGTTCAATATTACATCTTAGGTCGCCTTCGCTATGAATTATAAGCATTGGCGTTTCGACGTTTCCAAAGTGTGCAATAGGTGACTGTCTCCATCTATCTTCTGGTCTGCTCCAAAAGTTACCCCCAAAGTATCCATCTTCTTTATCAGCAAAGTCACTATTACCGCCCATAGATACTAAATTAGAGACACATCGGTCTGTAATAGCCCCTTTGAAGATATTGGAATGGCCAACAATCCAATTTGTCATATAGCCACCATAACTGCCACCCATAACTCCCATATTTTTACTCTTGATATTCTTGTCTTTTTGCATCATGGTAATTACTGATTGCATGTCTGCCCAGTCTGCACCACCCCAATCATTACGAATTGCGTTGCAGTGGTCTCGGCCGTATCCCTTTGATCCTCTTGGATTGCAATAGATAACTGTGTATCCTGCAGATGCAAGGCACTGAAATTCATGGAAAAACATCCAACCATATTGACAGTGAGGCCCACCGTGAATTTGTAAAATTGCTGGTCTAGTAGAGCTTTTTTTAGCCTCAGTTGGTGGTCGCATAATCCAGCAATGAATTTTTGTTTTGTCTTTGCTTGTAATCCATTTTTCTTTTGGCGTTGCAATTGCGTGTTTTTTGCACCAATCTGTATTTTCAAATGTAATTTGAGTAGTTCTAATCTTATTAGCTAAAATTTTACCAATGAATATTTCAGGTGGAGATGATGCTGTGCCAATCATCATTGCAATAGACTTTCCATCGCGTGATAAGTTCCCCATCGAATGAATCGCATTCCCTGAAGTTAATTCCTTTAATTTGCCGCCTATTCGAGGAATCATGCAGATATGTTCTTCGCCATGCCATCCAATTTTAATAAGTAATTTAGTCGAATCTTCGGTCCATCTTATTTGTGACCCAAAAGCGACGTCTCCAGTGTCAGAGAGGGTAACAGCCATCAGGCATTTATCGATATCTGCTGTAAGGCTTTTTGCATTGCCTTTAGTTGCACTTGCTACATAGAGTTCTAAGTTTTCTGTTGAATAAGTTGATTCGTCTCCCTCGCGGCCAGCCCAGGCTAAATATTTTCCATTAGGGGACCATGTAATTGCATCTTTAGGGCCCTTAGTACAATTGGGCAGAGTAGTATTTTTATTGTTAATAATGTCATGAATAACAATCTTCGTCGGTCTAGAATCAGTTATTGCATTTTTGCTTGTGTTTGTGGCAATAGCAATTTTATCTCCTTTTGGTGACCAGCAATAAGAAAAGAATCCAAGAGTATCTTTCTTCCAAATATTTTTAATTTTGCCGGTTGTTGAATTGACTAATTGAAGCTTAAATCTTGCATGCCCAAAATAGCCATCCCCGTCAAGTCTATACCAGGATGATTCTGTAATGATTGGCGGATCGCTCTCTTTGTTTTTTTTACGCTCATCAGCAGCTTTCTTTGTAAAAGGCTCTTCTGTTTGGCGATACGAAATTGCAATTGAGCTCCCTTGGGGAGACCATTGCAATTCATTTATTGTTCCTTCTGGAAGATATGTAAGTTGTTGTGATTCTCCGCCGTTCATATCGATAGTAAATATTTGAGAACCGCTTTCGTTACTTCTTATAAAAGCGACTTGTTTTCCATCAGGTGACCATCTTGGCATTGAGTCTTTGCCACTTGTTGTTAGTTCTTTAGTCTTCTGAGAATCCTTAGTATCCGCAATCCATATTGTTGTACGATTTATACCTTCTTGTACGCACTTTCGAGTAAATAGAATTTGTGATCCTAGAGGCGATAATTGAGGGTCTCCTACAGAAACTAGATTGTCAAGTTCTTCAGGAGTTATTAATTTCTTTGTATCCATAAACGTATAGTATCGATTACTCTATAGGTAGATGAAACTTAAACAAATTCTTAAGGAATTAATTTCGATAGATTCAACGAGCAGGCTAAGTAACGAGCCTATCATTTCTTGGATCGAGGATTTTTTTGAAGGAACTGAAGTCAAAAGCTACCGGCTTAAGTCTCATGAAAAGGGTAAATTTAACCTATTGCTCGTAAAGGGGCCTCCATCCGAAAATGGCCTAACACTCTGCGGACATATGGATACCGTTCCTGCTTCGCAAGATCTATGGGAAAGTGATCCTTGGGAGTTATCAGAGCGAAATGGAAATTGGTATGCTCGAGGCTCTTGTGATATGAAGGGTTTTCTCGCAATAGCCATACAGGCAATTCAGCAAGCGGAAATACAACAAGGGTGTTTAGCAGTACTCTTGTTATGCGATGAAGAATTAGGATCTTTTGGTGCAAAGCATATCATTGAAAATGGCGTTCCTTTTTCAATTCCTAAACAAGTCATCATAGGTGAGCCTACTTCATTAAAGGTTGTACGCTTACATAAAGGTCACTTGAGTATGAAGGTCACTATTGATGGCTTATCTGCGCATACGGGTTCTCCTCATCTCGGAAAAAACGCACTTGTTGAAGGCGGAAGAATTATATGCGCTCTCTCTAATTTATCTAAAAAATTAGAATCCTCACGTACAAGATGTAGTGAATACTTTGCTGAGGCTGCAAAATTTCCAATACTAAGTGTTTCTACAGTTAAAAGTGGGGAGGCTATTAATGTAGTGCCTGACAAATGCGAAATTGGTATTGGAATTCGTTTACTGCCAGACCAAGTTAAAGATGAATTAGTTGAAGAAATAAGACGAGTGATTTCTGATAATTGCGATTTGTCATGGAAGCTTATTGAACTTGGAGATAATCCAACAATGTTAACTGCAGAGAATGCTCCAATTAATAATTGGTTTTGCAACTATATTGACCAATCTGTTAGTCTCGGAGTTTCCTACGGCACAGATGGTGGATATTTGTCTCGGGATGGATACCAGTGCATTTTGTTTGGTCCGGGTGATATAGCATTTGCACATAAACCAGATGAATTTGTGCCAATAATTGAAATGGAGCAATGCGCACAGGCTATTGACTCTGCAGTATCGCATTTTTGCGGAGACATGATATGACTGTCTATAACCCTCAGTTGACATGGATTGATGGAGAGTTTCACTCGAGTAAATCTATTACTATTGAAGATGGAAAGATTTCTGCAATAGGCGAAGGCGACAATTCTGATAGTGGGGCATTTCTTCCGGGTTTTGTAAATGCGCATAGTCATGCATTTCAGCGGGGTATGCGAGGGAGAGGCGAAAAATTTTTGACTCCTGGAGATAGTTTTTGGCAATGGCGTGAGGAGATGTATAAGCTTGTCGATGAGATTTCAATTAAAGAATTCAGGAAACTATGTGTTCAATGTTTTTTAGAGATGCGTCAGGCTGGTGTGACATCTGTTGGTGAATTTCATTATTTCCATCATAATCATTCTAATGATTATGCAATGGATATGGCCGTTCTGGAAGCTGCTGATGAGGCAGGTATTCGCATAGTTTTATTACATGCTTTTTATAAGTTTGGCGGTTTTGACAGGCCGGTTTCTGGTAGTCAGTTGCGGTTTAAAACTCAAGACATAAATTTCTGGTGGAATCACGTTGATTCGATTTCTTCTCAGGTTGACGGCTCACTGCAGCGCGTGGGTACAGTCGCACATTCTGTTCGTGCGGTTGACATTGATACTATAAAAATGATTTCTGAAGGGTCATTTCAGCGAGGTATGCCGATGCATATCCATCTAGAGGAGCAACGTCAAGAGATTGATGCATGCCTTGAGCATCACGGTGTAACACCAATGGCTCTATTAAATGATTTGATTCACATTTCACCTATGATTACAGCGGTACATTGTACTCACACAGCTTCTGCAGATATGGAACAGTGGCTTTCCCTAGGAGGAAACGTTTGTTTGTGCCCACTCACTGAGGCAAATTTAGCAGATGGCATTTGTGATATTTCACGAATAATAAAGCAAAGAGGCTGTGTCTCACTTGGCACGGACTCAAATGCACGCATATCTCTTATTGAAGAAATGCGCTGGTTAGAATATGCTCAGCGTCTTCATAGAGAAGAGCGAGGCGTCTGCGTTAATAGTTCTGGTTCAATGGCTGATTACTTAATAGCTGCTGCAACAAAGAATGGAGCCCGCTGCTTAGGTCTTCCTGCAGGAACTATTGAAGTAGGCAAATTTGCTGACTTTACAGTTATTGATCTAAATCACATGCAACTTGCTGGTACTAGCCCAAATATGCTTAGTGCTGCATTGTGTTGTGGCGCTGATAACTCAGTTGTCATGAATACGATTATTGGAGGTCGTTAAGTTCGCCTAGATATTGGGCAAAATTCTTATGTCTTCCACATGATGATTTGTAAATTGGTTTTCGAACTTGGTCAGCACTAGGAGTTATTGCTATTCGGCGGACTTTGTAGAATTCTAAGCATGCTTTGTTAAAGTCGACGCCGATATGCTCCAGAGTTCCTTTGACAGTTGCTTCTAAATCATTCACAATAGATTCATATTTTACTTGATAGATAAGATCCGGGTACAACTCTTGCCAGTGTTGCATTATTCGTTCATATTGTTTATATACACCAGTAAGGTCTTTCAGATTGCTTGTGTAGGAATGTGTTGCAGAAAATGAATTAGAAAAACATGACACGCAAGTATCAATTGGATGACGTGAAGTGTGAAGAATTTTTGCATTGGGAAATAGACTGTGAATTAGGCCAATATGTAAGTAATTCATGGGCATTTTGTCAGTACAAAATCTTTTGTTACTTTGTAGGCGCTGAATATATCTTTCAGGCCATTCAGGTTTAGCATTTGAGATGCATTCAGGATAAGGATTTTCGTTTACAAATCTTAATATTTGATCAACTTCGCCAGCCGCATCTATATCTGGATGAGCCCCTAGAATCTGCTCAAGTAATGTTGTGCCACTTCTGAACATGCCTACAATAAATACAGGAGTAATCCTGTTTTTAGCTTGATCAATTTGAGTAGATTTTTGACAAGAACTTATGATGGTGTCTACGAGTTTTATATGATTAGAAAGTTGGAATATCCCTGAGTGTAATTTATTAGCTTCTTCCCAACATTTCCAGGCATCGCCGTATTGTTTTAAATCTTCAAGAACTCTGCCCTTATGCATTAATAAATTGGATTGATGGTAGGGCGTTAGTTGTTGATTTATCACAGAATCAATAGCTTGAATTGCTTGTTCTGGCTTCCCAAGATTTCGTGAAATTCGTACTTTCGCAAGTGCCACAAGAATCGAATTATTTTGTGGATAATTAGTTAAAAGTTTCTCAGCATCATTAGTTCTACCAAGAGACACAAGCACTTCAGCTTTACCAGCTATTGCTTCTGAGAACGAGGGGTCTTTTTTTAGAGATTGGTCATATGATGCAAGGGCATTTTCCAGGTCGCCATTAAGTCGATAAGCAGTCCCTAGTGTCGAATACGGCTGTGCATCCTGAGGTTGAAGTTCAATGAGTTTCTTAGCATATGTTAGGTTTACAGGTAATGTTCCTGAGCTATTCGCAGCTATAGAGAGTATATGCCATGCTTGAGGATTATTTGGGTCGGAATCAATAGCACCTTTAATTGCATTTGCGCCTCGTGTAGCATGTCCGATTGCCAGGCATATTTTTGCTAAGCACAATGCAATAGGTAGATCATTTGGTTTTTTATTATTCGCTTCTGTTGCTATGGGTAAAGCTTTATCTAACTTCCCGGCTTGTTCAAGTGTGAGAGCAAGTTCAGCAAGAATAATTGCATCATCACCAGAAACTTGACGTGCCAGTACGAACCAATCTATTGCTGCTTTTAGGTTTTTACGGTCACGCTCCAGCATTCCAAGTATTCTCAATAGTGTTAAATCATTTGGATTAGCCTTAAGTAGTTGTTTATAAATCCTCTCAGCTTGGGTAAATTTGCCTGCTTGGTGTAATTTTCCTGCTTTAGATATTAGTTGTTGACCTGTAAGCTTTGCCATAAGTGCACAGGATACAAGTAGAATGTGTAACTATGGCTAATTTACTATCTGTTCGCTCAATTTCAAAGTCATTCTCAACTAGGAATCTCTTTCAGGGAGTAACCTTGCATGTCGAGGAGGGAGAGCGGCTGGGGATTATTGGTCCAAATGGAGCAGGCAAATCAACCCTTTTAAAGATACTTGCTAGTATCGAGTCTCCTGATGCAGGCGAGCTTACTTTTAGACGTGGCTTGCGACTTTGGTACGTTCCACAAGAGACAAAATTTCCTTTAGATATCACGCCGCTCGAAGCCGTTTCGCAATCGATAGGGGGTGATATCGTTGAGGCAGAGGTTGCAGCGTCTATAGCTTTATCAAAACTTAATTTCGAGAGATTTGATCAGCCTTTTGGAGAACTATCTGGTGGATGGAAAAAAAGAGTTTCGATTGCATGTGGTTTAGTCCATAATCCAGAAATAATGCTTCTCGATGAGCCAACAAATCATCTCGATTTAGAGGCAGTTGAATGGCTAGAGACATTTGTTAAAAATGCTAATCTCTCCATGGTTTTTGTTACACACGACAGGAGTTTTCTAGAAAATTGTTCTCAGCGAATCCTTGAACTCGCACCATCCTATCCAGATGGGGCCTTTGAAGTTAAGGGGAATTACACAGAATTTGTTAAGCGTAAAGAAGCCTTTTTAGTATCTCAAGAGGCGCAAGAATCAGCTTTAGCGAATAAAGTACGTCGTGATACTGCTTGGCTTCGTCAAGGCATACAGGGTAGACAGACGAGAAATAAAACCCAAGTTCGTGATGCTGCATCTCGTAGAGCAGAGCTTAAGGCTGTTAATACACGTAATGTTTCTCCGAAAAAAACTGCAGGTATTGATTTTGATGCAGTAGGTCGACGAACAAATAAATTGCTTGTTATGCATAGTGTTAAGAAATCAATGGGTGACAAATTACTTTTTGATGATTTAGATTTGGAACTCACGCCAGGGAGGCGTATTGGACTTGTTGGTCCAAATGGTTCGGGTAAAACAACATTGCTTAGGCTTATTAATGAAGAGATTTGTCCTGATTCTGGGACTATTAAAAGGGCAGATAATTTAAAAGTAGTAACTGCTAGTCAACATCGCCTATTTTTAGATCCAAATATCACTCTTCAGGAAACACTGTGCCCTGTTGGCGAAATGGTTAATTACAGAGGAAATGATATACATGTCTCGGGATGGGCAAATCGTTTTCTGTTCTCACGCGAACAGTTAGGCACATTGGTGGGTTCACTTTCAGGTGGCGAACAGGCTCGGATACAGATTGCATCACTGATGCTTCAGCAGGCAGATATTTTGCTTTTAGATGAGCCGACAAATGATTTGGATATCCCCACTCTAGAAGTTCTTGAAAATGCTTTGTTGGATTTTCCTGGAGCAGTACTTTTAATTACTCATGATCGTTTTATGTTGGATAGAATTGCAACGGAATACATTGCATTAGATGGGCAAGGTTTTGTTAAAGAGTTTGCAGGCTTTGAACAATGGGAGTTGTGGCGAAAGGCCAAGCCTCTGAAAACCCTAGCTAAGAGAAGTAGCGCATCTAAAAACAAGCGTCAAAAAAGTAACGCAACTAAATTGAGTTATAAGTTGCAGCGCGAATTTGATAGTATGGAGCAAGCCATAGCCGACGCTGAATTAAATGTTGAGCAGGCGGAATTAATAGTAAACGATGAGCAAATTATTCAGGATCATCATAAGCATATCAAAGCATGTGCGGATGCTGCTATTGCGCATGAAATTGTAAAGAATCTTTATGAGCGATGGGCGGAACTTGAGAAGTTACAAAATAAAGATTAGAAGTTTATTCTAAATGCTAAATTATACTTAATTACTAGTCAGAATATTAGCTAGAGGCTGACTTGTTCCATCATACAATAAGCGGGTCAACTTTCCGGAAGTTATCAGCAGAGCTTCGCCCTCACCGATAGTGTCCCAGTGGACATCAATCCCTATTAGATGCTTGTTGCTATCGAGATATCCAACATCTTTAGTTACAGTATGACCAACTATAATTGCTTTTGCATTATGTCTTTTTAAGATCGACTCAATCTCTTCTTTCGTTGGTTTAGGGCCATACTCTTTTGAATGTTTATCAAAGTAGCCGCGATACCAAAGTGGTCCTTTGCTGTGCCATGCTAGTGATGCAGCAAGGTTTTCTCTCTTTGGCCATGATGGTGGCCCTATAGATGCTCTGATTTGATTATTGATTTCAGTATGTGTTAAGTTAAGTTTTAGGAGGTCGGGACTATATCCAGCATGCACAAAAATATAGGGTCCAATTTGAACGATACTGTTTTGCTGTCTAAGCCATCTCCCTAATACTGATTTAGTGCCAAACATTTCGTAGTAAGGGACGTCCATCATTTCGGAGACTATTTTGTACTTGTTATGTGTGTATCGAATGTCATTTGACATAATCATGATGTCATGATTTCCTAATATGAAATGAACTTGTCCGCCTGCTTCTTTTGCTTGTTTCTTAATTTTACGTATAAACCAAAGTAGCTCTGTTACTTTATCTCCTCGATCAACACTGTCGCCATTGAATACTAAGTGTCCTTGGCCCCATGACCAGTTGCTTTGGTTGTCAATTATTTTGTTTTTTTGAAGAAAATGAAGAAGGTGTTGAAGATTGCCCTCGAGATCACTGAGTGCAAGAAGATTGTTTGGTAATTCGAAGTAATCAGCTTCAACTTTAGGGTCTGAAGATTTAATTTCGATAACTGGTACTGAAGGTATTAAAGTGGTTAGTAATAATTTTTCGGAATCAATTTTATGATTTGATGTTTCTAATATTCCATCTTTAATTTGTACTACGTTGAATGAGCCGTTGTCTTTGACAAAAATATAAGGGCCATCATTTAGCTTTGTATTTGTGGGTACTGAGATAAGTGGCAATAAGCAGAGGGCAGTACTGATTAAAAAATTTGTCATTAAAGGAGAATAACAGTAATAAAGTGTGGAAAACTGAAAAATATGTCCTTGATTATTAAAGATTGGGTAATAAATTAAAAAAGTAACCCTTTTTGGGGTTACTTTTATAATAGCGGGGACAGGATTCGAACCTGCGACCTTCAGGTTATGAGCCTGACGAGCTACCAGACTGCTCTACCCCGCAATAGAGAATACTATTATAGTAGAATTGGCTTTAAATTGCTTGTTTTGCCGATGTTTAAATCATGAATCTGCTTTCACGTTTCGACTATGGCTGGCTTTACTTGATGTGCGGTCTTTTACTGTCAGTTGCTGCTATTATTCTTCCGGCACATAAAGAATTAGAGATTCTGGAACATAAAAGAGATTCAATTCAGCTTGATGTAGATAATCTATTATCCCAAGTATTAGTCTATAAGTCATTTCTAAACGAAGCAAATGATAAGGAAAGCCAGTTGAGGCACAGGTTGTTCAATATGCAGTTTAACATCAATGGTGATGGTTCAACTGTTGTTGTCGATTCATCTTCATCTCAGACTCCGCTTGATTGGGTTGCGCAGCGAGCTCGTACTGATCGCGTTATAGATATTGATGTTCAGGATGCTTCTTTACTTTCCGTTTTCACTGAGGGACGAAGTAGACTGTTTATGTTTGGAGTAGGCGCTTTTGCCATCTTTATTGGACTAATTAGTAGGTCTCACTCAAGCAGCAATTGATATCATTATTAGTGATAGATATACTTTAGAATCTGCTAATAATTTATTATCTAAAATCGGGTTTTCAAAGCTGATTTAGTTTTCATTATTAATAACTTCTAAGAACTCCAGTTATTACTCCTTGTATTTGACACTGTTCAACAATAATTGGTTCAAATGATGGATTCGCTGGTTGTAAGCGTATTAATCCGTCAGCTTCTTTGAAAAATGTTTTTAGTGTTGTTTCGCCATCTGGTAAAAGTGCAACAACACGCTCTCCATTTCTTGCAGTAGATTTTTTTTGAACAAGGACATAGTCTCCATCTAGAATGCCTTCATCTCGCATAGATTCTCCTTCAACTTTAAGTGCGAATGTCTCATTTCGCTGACCTATTCGTGGTCCAAACATTGAATTCACATCTAATGTTTCGTTGTCCTCGCAGCGCTCAATGGGCATTCCAGCTGCAATGCGTCCCACCAATGGAAAACGCATTGCTGAATCCGCTTCTTCATCAAACTGTTTAGCAATCGATAAAGAGCGAGCTCTGTTGGGTTCTCTCGTTAGCGCTCCCTTTTTTATAAGTGCTTCGATGCGCTCGAATACTGTGACTTTGCTCACGCCTAGTTCTTCGGCTAGCTCTTGCATCGTTGGAGAGAATCCATTTGTATTTCGATGATTTCGAATCAGTTCGACTACTTCGAGTTGTTTCGGCGTGAGGTTCATGGCCATGATCCTTTCGTTGTTTACTTCCAAAAAGTGCTAGTTGACTCACTGTTGTACGAATGAGTGGGGTTGTATTAGTTAGGATTGTTAGTGTTTTTGCAAATCGAGATATTCGTGGTTTTCTCTTTGGTGTTTCGCAGTTAGGTAATGCACCAAAAGTCTCTTCAGCGGCAGCTGCAGGGGAAAAAAATACTCTATCTACTCTAAAAAATAAATCGAGCAAGGTTTTGCTTTTCTTTTTCTGTTGATTTAATACATACGTATTCAAATGTCCGCCTTCAACTGCAATAATCCGCGAATTTTTGTAGTAATACGCAGTTCCATACGATTGATTCGGTCCGTGTTGTACAAGTGGTAATTCCATAGTTGATGCTCCTGCTTCTAATCCTTTAGAAATATATCGGCATTTCTGTACGGAGTATGTTAGGCAAACAAAGCCATAATGTCAATATACTTTAAAAACGTTATTATTATGGGTATGAGAGCAGTTTCTTTTGATAAAAATGTAAGTGAGTGGATGTTAGACCCTAACATTCACTATTTGAACCATGGAAGTTTTGGGGCTAGGCGACTAGAAATATTTGAAAAGCAGGTGTTCTACAAGGAACAATTTGAACGTGATCCTATTGATTTTCTTGACCGAAATGAGGCTCTGCTTGAATCCTCTAGAGCAAATATAGCGTATTTTTTAGGGGCTTCATTGTCAGGATTTGGATTTGTCGATAATGCCACAACGGGTGTGGGTTCTGTCATGAATTCTGTTTCTTTATCCCCGGGAGATGAAGTAGCAACTACCAATCATGTTTACAACGGCGTTCGCCAGCTTTTGAAGCATCATGCTAGGAAGAATTCTCTTCTGTATCGAGAAATTCCAATACAAATTCCTATTGATTCTTCAGAACACATAATTAAACTTATTACTAAAGGTTTGAGTGATAAAACTAAGTTGCTCGTAATTGACCATGTGGCTTCTGCTTCTTCTATTTTATTTCCAGTACTGGAAATCACTAAAATATGCAGGGAAAGAGGCATTTTAGTATTAGTTGATGGAGCGCATGCCCCTGGAATGCTCGATCTAAATATTAGCTCTCTAGATCCAGATTGGTATGTTGGCAATCTTCATAAGTGGATATGTTCTCCTCTTGGAGCGGCTTTTGTTTGGGCCAATGAAACAAAACAGAAGACAACGCGCCCATTAACGATAAGCCATAATTTAGATCAAGGAATGGCTTCTGAATTTAGTTGGCAAGGTACAAGGGATATATCGGCTTGGCTATGTGCGAGCGACGCAGTTCTATTGGGGCAATCCTTAGGCTGGGATAAAATTCGTAGTACAAATCATAATCAGGCAGTTAAGTTTCAAGAAATACTCACAGAGAGTTGGAATGTTATGCCTTTCTCACCTTTAGACGGCTGCCTCATAGGTTCAATGGTTACTGTGGAATTGCCAAATAGAGCTCCGCAAGAGATGAATGATTGCCTTAAGTTAAGTGAGCGTTTATATAGAGAATATAATATAGAAATACCTATTTTTGAGTTCCAAAATAGGGGTTGTGCTCGAATTAGCAGTCAATTATACGTTACTTCTGAAAATCTAAATCAATTTATTGATGCACTTAGAGAAATAATTCACAGTTAAACCCTGTGTTTTATTCATTTTATTAATTTAATTCCTTGACAATGTATTTATTTCATGGCAAATTATATTTGTCCGTTCTCCGGATAAATCACGCTGGTGAAATGCCTTGCATTAATAAAGCAAAGGCCCTGATCCAATCATTAGTTTTACTAAAGTTAAATTAATGAATTTGCCGAGTTCAAGGCGTGTCAAGGGACGGTCATGCCGTAAAGAATTCGGCGTTGTTAGGAATAGGCAGCATGTTGCTGTCTAGAGGTAAGGGAATATAAACTAACCTGAGAAAGAGGTTGTGCAACATACATACGCTTCCACGTAATGTTGCGAAGTTTAATCTTCAATTTCCTAAAGAATAGGGCTCTTGGCCGGCAAGAGCCCTTTTTTATTTCAGTAATATATTTGTTACGTTTGAGATGCGAGGTGGGCTGCACCTAAAATTCCAGCGTCTGGGCCCAGTACAGTTATTTCAAATGTACACTTTTTACAATGTTCTGGAAAGACATCTTGTTCAAATTGGGATCTAATAAGTTTAAGATACTTCTCGCCAAGCGCTTCAGTGATTCCTCCACCAAAAACTACAGTTTCCAGAGAAAGAAGTGTGATGACATTAGCAACGGAGGTGCCAATTCGACAAGCGCCTTGTCTGAGTAATTTGCACAACTCATTAGTGGGTTCTGTGAATGCTTGTATTAGGTCGTTAGTTGTAATTGATGAGTTGTCTTGAAGCTTTTTAAAGCCGGATCTACTTGCCATCGACTCTAAAGTTCGATATTCGGATTGAGGATTTTGGTTGCTGATTCCCATTCCAAATTCACCGCCAGTCCCAAGAGGTCCTCGCCATATCTTTTTATCCAGAATTAAACCTCCTCCAATTCCTGTGCCAATCCAGACTGCAAACATGGAATTATAATTCCGACCAGCACCATAAATAAATTCACCCCAAGCAGCAGATGTCACATCATTCTCAATAATTACAGGACAATTAAGTTCATCCTGGATATATTTTTGTAAAGGTGCATTGTTCCAGTCCAAATTTTGAGCACGAAGGACAATGCCTTCTTCAATATTAACACTTCCAGCTACAGATACTCCTATTGGGTCGTCATTAGCTGGTGCTATTGATTTAACAGCAGTGCAAACTTGTTTAGCAACTCTTTCAAAGTCACCCTTTGCGCAAATTTCCTCATGGTGACGTTTTAGGACAGTTCCATTTTCAACGATTCCTATAAGTAAATTTGTTCCGCCGATGTCAATTCCTATCATCAATGTAACTCCGGCTTTGATGTGTGAAAGGTAGTTGCAGATTCAAACATCTGCGCTGCTCTCAAAAGTTTTGAGTCATTATTCCATGCAGCTTGAAGATGTAGGCCTATCGGTAATTGAGAGCCTTCTTCTTCCGCAAATCCGCAGGGTATAGAAATTCCACAAATGCCAGCAATATTAGTATTCGCGGTGTATACATCATTTAAATACATAGAAATAGGATCCGTTTTAGATCCAAGTTTAAAAGCAGTAGTTGGTGTTGTCGGGCCTAATATAACATCGCATTGTAAGAAAGCCTGCTCATATTCCTTGCAAATTAAACGGCGAACCCGCAGCGCATTGTTGTAGTATGCATCATAGTATCCGCTGCTAAGTACATACGTCCCAAGCATTATTCGACGTTTTACCTCAGCGCCAAATCCTTCGGATCTATTTTTTGAGTACAAATCAAACATATTCTTGCATTTTTCATTTGTCCGGTGGCCATAACGAATCCCATCAAAGCGAGCAAGATTGCTTGATGCTTCAGCGGGTGCTAAAACATAGTATGTTGAGACACCTAAGTCTGTTAGCGGTAGGTTAAGTTCTATGATATTTGCTCCAAGACTCTTATATATCTCAATCGAACCCTGAACTGCTTCATTAACTTTATTATCGTTGTTATCACCGAGATATTGAACAGGTACTCCAATTGTTAGACCCTTGACAGGCTTGTGTAATTTATCAAGTAAATTAGGAAGTGGATCTGGGTTTGATGTTGAATCAAGCTCGTCGTGACCACTCATCACTTGTGTTACTTTTGCCGCATCTGCGACATTATTAGAAAACGTTCCGATCTGATCCAAGCTTGAAGCAAAGGCTACTAATCCATATCTGCTTACACTTCCGTAAGTGGGCTTGTAGCCAACAACACCACAAAATGCCGCAGGTTGCCTAATTGATCCGCCTGTGTCAGAACCGAGCGCAACTTGGCACTGTCTGCTGGCTACTGCTGCTGCGCTACCGCCTGAGGAACCGCCTGGCACTCTAGTTATATCCCATGGATTCAATACTGGACCCCAGGCACAATGCTCTGTCGATGAGCCCATTGCAAATTCATCACAGTTCGTTTTTCCAACTAAAGTCGCTCCTGCATCGAGTAACTTTTCAATAACAGTAGCATTGAATGGGCTTTTATATCCAGATAACATTTTTGAACCGCATGTTGTTGTGCCAATTTTGGTAACGATATTATCTTTTACTGCAAGTTTGACCTCTTTAAGTGCTCCATCCTTAGTTCTAGAATGTTCCCATCGTTCATGGAATGCATTAAACGGATCTGTAGAATTTATTTTCGCTGTGATACTCATTCAGATTCACCTAGAACTTTAGGTACGTCAAAGTAGACGCCTTTTACGGATGGAGAGTTGGAGAGAGCTTGTTCCTGAGTTAATGAGCTGGCCACATCGTCATTTCGCGTATGGTTTATAAGTTCAGTTGGATGGTCTAATGGTTCAACATTTTTGGTATCTACTGTATTCAATTTATCAATATGATTAAATATAGCACCTAGGTCCTTTATGGCTTGGTCGACTTCAGCATCAGTCAGGGCGAGGCGGGCCAAATTTGCAACATGTCGGACATCGTCCGCAGATAAGAGTGAATCTTGGCTTGTTTCGTTCATAGTGCGAAGGGTATCAGATTCTTATCTGTTATCCTATAGTTCTATGCCTACAAGTAAGCTCATTTCTTTTTTCACTAGGGCTCTTCTTTCGATTGTTTTGATCCTAATTGGATTAGGAGTTTTTTTATTACTTTGGAGTACAAAGCCTTTAGTCAGTATTAACACTGACGATCGAGCATATCCAGCAGTAGTTGTTATGGAAGCTAAAAAAGTCGATGTTTCACGCCGGATAATTGGCTATGGAACGGCTGATGCTCATTTACATGTAGATGTTCCATCTCAAATCAATTCAACTGTTTTAACCCTACCTTCAAGAATACGTGTAGGCCAATCAGTAAAAAAGGGTGAGCTGCTTTTTGAACTTGAAAGTGTTGATTTTAATCAACAAGTTATTCGTGCAGAATCATCAATTCAAACAGCATTATCCGATTTGGCAATTTTAGAAGTTGAGCGTAATGCGGCTGAACAAAGAGCAGAACTGGCGCAACAAGATGCCTCTCTGTCTGAATCAGAGCTTCAGAGAATAAGGCAAGCTTTTGATAAAGGGGCTGCCAAGCAGCGAGAAATTGATATTGCAAAACAAAAGACTATTGCAGCTACTTCCGCCGCTGTTAATGCGACTGAAGCGGCAAGCAGATTTCCTTCTCTCGAGGAGAAGGCGTCATCAGCCATTTCTATAAAACAAGCTGAATTATCGCTTGCTCAAGAAAATCTAAAACGTTGCAGAATAGTTGCTCCAATAGATGGAGTTATTCAATATGTGGATGTAAGGGTTGGCGAACATGTTACTAACGGTCAGAGAGTAGCTCGGATAGTTAACAGCGACTTAATGGAAATTTCATTGCGGATTCCATCTTTTGCACGTTCTCATATATCTTCAGGCGACCCAGTTTTTCTTCGATCAGCAGGTTTTGGTAAGCGCTATTGGGAAGCACGGGTATCACGGATTGCTCCAGAAGATGATTCAAAAACACGTACTCTGGTCGTTTTTGTTGATGTAGACCAAAATTCTGAAAGCCCAAGTAGAATTCCTCCGGGTTTATTTTTGCGCGGCGAGATTGTGAACACATCAACAGAAGCACCTCGCTGGGTAGTTCCAAGGAGGTCTATACGAGATGACCGTATTCTTGTAGTGAGGGATTCATTATTAAGAAGTTTGCCGGTCAGCATAGATTTCTCTATTACCGGAGCAATAGAAAATTTATCATTACCCGATCTTGATTGGGCAGTACTGAATACTCAGCTTATGGATGGAGATTTTATCGTGGTAGATCCTGGCGGTACACTTAGAGATGGCATGTCTGTTCGTGCTCTTGTTGCAGGAGAGGTTTCAGGAAAATGAACCTTCCTAGATTTGGTGTTAGAAATCCAGTACCCATTAACTTGCTTATGGCTGGACTTATATTTGCGGGTATTTTTTCTGCATTTAATTTAAAACGACAATTTTTTCCCGATATGGAATTCGATCAGGTAGTAGTGTCAATGGCTTTTCCTGGCGCATCTCCAGAAGAAATAGAGTCAACATTAGCGACCAGGATAGAAAATGGTCTTACTTCTATAGATGAGATAGATGAACTTAGAACATACTGTTCTGAAGGAAGTGTTTCCGTTGTAGTCTCATTTAAAGAAGGGTCGAATAATCTCGATGAGATTATCGATGAAGTTCAGCGCACAGTTGAGTCCTTAAGAGATTTGCCTGATGATGTAGAGCGTCCAGTAGTGACTAGGATGGTTCCAGAAATGCCAGTCATTATGGTTCAGTTATGGGGCGATGTTGATCGTCAAATAATGAAACGTTCTATTCGAGATATGCGGGACGATTTGCGATCATTTTCTGAAATGGGCGCTATACAGATTGGCGGAGATTTAACAGATGAATTGACAGTTGAGCTAGATCAGGACAGCCTTATTGAGCATGGCCTGAGTATTTCTAGGGTGTCTGACCTTATTTCTCAATGGATGACGCAGATTCCTGGGGGTACTCTTCGAAGTGCGGGCGGAGACATTTCAATTAGAACAAATAATCCTGAAGAAAATTCAATTTCACTAGAAGAGTTAGTTATTCGCTCTAAGCATAATGGTGAAACTTTGTATTTGAAAGATATTGCAAGAGTTAGAACAACTTTGATTGATGTGCCGATGGATATTCGCTTTAATGGTTCTCCGTCAATGGACTTGTTTATAACCAAGTCTGGAGATCAGGATATTGTTTTAATGGCCGAGATTGTTCGTTCATATGTATCTGGGCGCATGGGGGAGCCATTTGACCCAGATTGGAGGGATGCACTATCAATCAATAATACAACAAGGATGGAGGCATGGCAGCTTGGAATTAATTCGGAGCCCTTGCCTAGCAAGTGTACTCTTTCAACATTTAGTGATTTGGCAAGATTTGTAGAAGAAAGAACCAGTCTTTTAACTGAAAATGCTTTATATGGCGGCATTTTAGTTTTTGTTTTACTTCTGTTTGCACTAAATTGGAGAGTCGCATTCTGGACAGGTATTGGATTGATCACAGCATTAGGGGGCACATTATTTATCATGTCACTATTTGGCATTACCCTCAATATGCTGACTATGTTCGCATTAATTTTAGTTCTTGGATTGCTTGTTGATGATGCAATTGTTGTTGCAGAAAATATTAAAGCAAAACATGAGCAGGGCGTACCCGCAATGAAAGCTGCTATTGATGGCGCAAGTCAAGTGCTTTGGCCTGTAGTTGCAACTATCTTAACTTCTATTGTGGCATTTCTCCCACTGTCTTTTATTAAGGGAAATATGGGCGATCTGCTTGGAGCCTTGCCGATTGTTGTTGCTTGTGCTTTAGCAATGAGTTTATTTGAAGCTTTGCTTATATTGCCTGGTCATTTAGGGCATAGCTTAGAAAAGACTGAAAAAGTCTCTGCTTCAAGAATTTCACAATTGATATGTTTATATGAAAAGTCTAGAGATAAGTTTATTTTTGAAACTGTTGTGCCTTTTTATACTAAATGCCTTACTCTGGCGATTAAGTTTCGATATGTGTCTATTTCTATTGCACTTGCGGCACTAACTGTATCATTTGGGTTAGTTGCTGGTGGTAGGGTTGGTTATGAATTTATGACTATCCCTGATGCAGAGACTATTGCAATCAATGTTAAAATGCCAGAAGGTACTCCTTTTTCACAATCAATATCAATGCTGGAACACATCGAAAGTTCTGCTCGTAAACAAGGCCAGGTTCATCATATCTGGACTTACGGTGGTGGCCAAATGCCAGTTGGTGGGACAAATAGTTCAGGCCAGGGTACAAATCTTGGGCAACTCCTGATTGAGCTTACTCCTGCAGAAGATCGTCTACTTAATGCAAGTGAGGTAATTGACCTTATACGTAATTCAATAGGCGAAAAAGCTAAAATGGCTGAGAGCATTAGCTATGAAATGTTATCTGGAGCACCTACAGGGCCAGATATTACAGTTAAATTAATATCAGAAGATAATGAGTCTTTATACGCAGCATCAGAAATGGTTAAGGATGAATTACGGAAATTCGAAGCAGTTCAAGATATTGCGGATTCATCATCCACAGGCCAGCGTGAATTGCATTTGACACTCCGCGAGGGTGCATCCAGCACTGGACTTTCTTTAGCTGATATTGCGCGTCAAGTAAGGGGTGCGGTTTATGGACTTGATGCTCATGTATTTGCAAAAGGCAATGAGGAAGTTGACATAAAAGTGAAGATGGGGGAATCCATTAGGCAAAATATTGGTGCATTGGAACAGTTGTGGGTAACAACGCAAGGTGGAGAATCAGTGCCACTTGTTGAAATAGTCAACATCAGTGAGCAGAGGGGTCATACGACAATACAAAGATTGGATAGAAATAGAATTGTTACTGTAACTGCTGAGACAATAGAAGGAGTGAGCCCGGAATCAATTTCTTCTCAATTGCCATTTGCAGAGTGGGAAAAATTAATGCCTGGAGTTACCTTTTTAAAGGGTGGAAGGCAAGAGCAGCAGTCTGAAGCCTTTGCATCTCTGCCGGTCGGTTTTGGTGCAGCATGTCTAATGATTTATCTTATTCTTGCATGGCTCTTTGGTAGTTACTTTCAGCCATTTGTAGTTATGCTTGGAATACCATTTGCATTAATAGGAGTGATCTGGGGCCATTATATCGCAGGAGTATCACTCTCATTTCTTAGTATGATTGGCTTCGTTGCATTGTGCGGTGTCGTGGTAAATGACTCACTTATTTTAGTTGAGTTTTTTAATGAGCGTAAAAAGAGTGGGTTAAGTCTTAAAGAAGCACTTTTAAGTGCAGGTGCAGCCCGATTACGCCCAATCTTCCTGACCACAATTACAACAGTACTTGGGCTTACGCCTCTAATGCTTGAGCAGTCAATGCAAGCTAAATTTTTAATACCTATGGCGCTTGCTATCTCGTTTGGCTTGATAAGCGCAACAGTACTTATCCTCCTTTTATTGCCAGCCTTGCTAGTTATTGGAAACGATATAGTCATATTTGCCAAGTTCTTATGGTCAGCTGACAATGAAACTCAGCTATAATAGCCATTAAAGCCCTTTGGACTGCTGTGTAACTTCTTAGTGCTTAATAATTTATGCAAATCATACAAGGTATCCCAGTTAGTCCAGGTGTTGTCATTGGGCGTGCAATGGTCTTAGAAAAGTCACTGCACAGAGTCCCCTTTTTAATACTCAATAAAGATGAGATACCTTTAGAGCTAGAACAATTTGATAAATCTATCAAAGCTGCTCAGTCTGAAGTAATGCGTGATCGAGATCAAGTCGCAGAATCATTAGGTGCTGAACCTGCAAAAATTTTCGACTTTCATCTTGGACTGTTAAATGATGAAAATTTAATTAACCCAATACGCAGTCGTATTGAAAGAGAAGGTGTAAATGCCGCTTTCGCTGTTGTTGAGGCATTTGGTGAATTAGCGGATCAATTTCGTTCAATGTCAAATAAAGTTTTTAGAGAAAAGGCAACAGATGTCTTTGATCTTGAACGACGTCTGATGAACGCTTTGACAGGTGGTTCTAGAGATCGCCTTGCTTCTGTAAAGGAGGCAGTGATTGTAGTTTGCCATCAAGTGACCCCTGCAGATGCAGCTACGTTTAACCATGAAAATGTACTTGGGATAGCAACTGATATCGGAGGCCGTACTGATCACAGTTCAATTGTAGCTGCGGCTATAGGAGTTCCAGTAGTTGTTGGCTGTAAATCAGTTGCCGAAGAAGTTAGTGATGGCGATTTGCTTATCCTAGATGGAAAAACTGGTTCTGTGATTATTAATCCAGATACAGAAACTGTTTCACGAATGAAGCAGAATATTGAGCGTATCGAAACATTTAAACGAAAAACTCAACAAGTAACAAAAGAAAAGTCAATTACACTTTGTGGCACAGAAATTCATTTGTATGGAAATATAGAGTTTTCGCATGAGATAAGCCAAGTGATCCAAAAGGGCGGCGAGGGAGTCGGTTTGTATAGGACAGAATTTCAATACCTTACAAGCAATCAAACCCCTACTGAAGAACAGCTTTTTGAAGAGTACTCAAGTTCTATAAAAGAATTAGGTGGACGACGCTTGACAATTCGCACTCTTGATTTGGGCGCAGATAAATATACACAAGCTCAGGCGATGGAACCTGAAAGAAATCCCTTTCTAGGTTTACGCTCTATTCGTTATTGTTTGCAAAATATAGACTTGTTTCGTACTCAATTAAGGGCGATTGTTAGAGCTTCTTCTTTAGGGCCTTTGCAAATAATGTTTCCCCTAATTACATCTATGAATGAATTACGTCAGGCGAAATTAATTTTTAATGAAGTCCTTGAGGAATGCCAAGATGAGGGTATTGTTTCTGCTCCTTCAATTCCAGTTGGAATGATGGTAGAAGTTCCAAGTGCAGCTCTTATGGCTGCTACTTTTACGCGTGAAGTCGATTTTTTTTCAATTGGAACTAATGATTTAATTCAATATACTGTTGCTGTAGATAGAGGAAATGAGAAAGTAGCCAGCCTCTATACTGCTGCTAATCCAGCAGTTATAAAGCTTATTAAGTCAGTAATTCGAGCTGCAAGGCGTGGAAAGATAGAAACTAGCTTATGTGGAGAGATTGCTGGCGATCCGGTGTATACTATGTTACTAATCGGCTTAGGATTAAGGAATTTATCCCTAGTTCCCTCTCAAATACCTGCAGTTAAGCAAGTTATTAGAAAGGTCAAAGTCGAAGATTGTGAGCGACTTGCACGTAAGGTGGGTTCGCTCGACTCTGATCGTCGCATACTGTCGACGTTAAGAGCTGAATTGCAGAATACTTTGCCAGAGGCATTAGGTGGATGGTCCACTTAGCAGAAGCAGTTGGCATATAAAAGAAATAACGAGGCGTAGGGATCGCACATGTTCGCGGCCTACAACTCAACGAACACGATGGAAAGTATTACTTTCCTAAAGATTGCATTAGTTTTACGGTAACTGCCTGTAATAAATGAAGCCGCTTATGGCCCTTTGACTATGCATGAAAACGAGTTCGATAGATACGCAAGTGCGGAAAAGGTCTATCGTGACTAAGAAAAAAAATGATAAAAATAACCCTGTTGAGTTGATGGTTGTCAATGAGGAGCCAGGTGTAGAAACACGCATAGCGATTCTGCAGGATCATCGACTTGAAGAACTTTATACAGAGAGAATAAAAACTGCGACAGGCGTTGGCAATATCTATAAGGGCAAAGTTACTAATGTTGAATCAGCTATTCAAGCCGCCTTTATTGAGTATGGTGGTAGCCAGCGAGGTTTTTTGCACGTAACTGATTTGCACCCTAAATATTTTCCTGGGAAAGAAACTAGCGAACGAGTTGGAAAAAAGATTGCTAAGCACAATCGGCCTCCAATTCAAAAATGTCTAAAAAAGGGTGATGAAATACTTGTACAGGTGTTAAAAGAAGGCATTGGTACAAAAGGCCCTACATTAACAAGTTACTTATCTATACCGGGCCGTCTGTCAGTCATGATGCCTTATATGGATAAAGTCGGTGTCTCAAGAAAAATTGAGGATGAAGAGGAGCGGAAAGGAATGCGTAAGGTTCTCGACTCACTTAATTTGCCTGAAGGATTTGGGTTTATACTCAGAACCGCTGGGATGGGCAAAAACAAGGCGGAAATTAAAAGAGATATAGCCTACCTGATGCGACTTTGGAAAATTATTGAAAAGCGAATGAAAAATGTGGGAGCTCCATGTCAGCTATATAACGAATCGGATTTGCTCGTAAGGACAATTCGGGATGTTCTTCGCCCAACTATCGAAGCAATAGTGGTAGATTCAGATTCATCATTTGAAAGAATTTCTAACTTTTTGAAAATTGCCGCACCTAGATCTGCTCGAAAAATTATCCAGTACCGAGATGCTGCGCCAATTTTCCACTCCTTTGACATTGAGCGTCAAATAGAAGAAGTGCATAGTCGTGAAGTACAACTACCAAGCGGCGGTAGACTTGTGATTGATCAAACTGAGGCACTTGTTGCGATTGATGTTAATTCAGGAAAAAGTCGGGATGCAAAGAATAGCGAAACAAATGCGCTTAATACTAATATTGAAGCTGCAGATGAAATCTGTCGTCAATTACGTTTAAGAGATTTAGGTGGGATTGTTATCAATGACTTAATAGATATGAGTAAATCAGCTAATCGAAAAAAAGTTGAACAACGTTTTCAAATTAATCTTGAGCGTGATAGGGCTAGGTCAACAGTCCTGCCTATTAGCCGTTTTGGTCTTCTTGAGATGACAAGGCAGCGCATTCGCCCAAGTGTTCTTGATAGTCACTATAAAAGCTGCGCGCATTGTGATGGACTAGGCCATGTTAAAACTCCAGAAGAAGTAGCTGCCGATGCAACAAGGCAATGCGGCTGGTTATTACAACAAGAAAAGATTAAAAAAGTAGAAATAACGTGTTCGCCTATTGTTGGTACTTATTTATTTTCCAATAAACGTGGAGAGTTTGATAGATACGAGAAAACTTATAAAAAGCGAATAGTAGTAAGGATTAGTGAAGCAATAGCATTAGATAGAGTAGATTTTTACGCTTATGACGATAGGGGTGCTGATATTGATTTATTGAAACTTAAAAATCCATCTCCTCCAACTATTGAATTCCTAATTAAAGCAGATAGAGATTATATCCCGGAAGAGCAAAATGAACGTCGGGAACGTAGGCGTTCGCGTCGCAGAGGGCGTAGGAAGTCTTCAATTGCTGATGCTGGATCCATTTCTGCTGAAGGCAGTCTTGATGAAGAACTTGCTGAACTTGAGAAGCCTGTTCAGAGAAAAAAGAAAACGAAAGCAGGTGCGGCAAAGGCAAAAACATCTCCTGCGGACGATGCAATTCGTGTTTATATTTTTGCTCGTAGCATCGGGAAAACAAGTAAAGAAATAGTTGCCCTCTGTAAAGAACAGGGTGAAGATGTGCGCGGCCATATGTCTACCTTGACGAGTGAATTAGCCACAAAGATTAAAGCTCATTTTGCATCCGATGAAGACGGAGAAGTTAAGACTAAAAAACGGAAAAGGCGTAGAGGAAGAAGGCGAAGTAAAAAGACGGTAGAAAAGTCTGAATTTTCGTCAGATATTTCAGAAAACAAAATAGAAAATATCGAATCGCCTAATACTGCTCTCAAAAAGAAAAGAAATACGAAGCGCAAATCAAAAAAGACGTTGCAAAAAAAAGAAATACTTAAAAGCACAGAGCAGCCAATTGAAAAGAAAGTTAAAAAGAAGCAAAGGCGCACATTGTATGGTGGAAGTCGCAGGCAAATTTCAGCGGATGAAGTTCTGCAAAGTATGGATGATCGTTCATGAATAAAAGAATTTTCATTCTTGGTTCGACAGGTTCTATTGGCTGTAATGTACTTAAAGTGATCAAGCATTTGCAATTAGTGGATTTGCAAAATAAGTGGGAAGTAGTAGGTTTATCTGCTAAATCTAATTCAAAATTGCTTCAAGAGCAGTCGAGGCAATTTAACGTTAGCAATATTTCCATAGCAAGCGGAGAAGCTTTTAGTTGCAAAAAGCATTATTCGTCCTCTGAAGATTTAATTCTTGAAAATGCTCGTCCTGGGGATATTGTTGTTGGAGCAATCGTAGGCTTTGCAGGAATTGCACCAATAATGACCGCCATAAAATGTGGCTGCGATATCGCTCTTGCAAACAAAGAGACTTTAGTAGCTGCTGGAGCTCTAATTATGCAAGCAGTTTCTGAAGCAAATGTTCAACTGACTCCTATTGATAGTGAACATTCAGCTATTTTTCAATCTCTTTCTAATCACCCGAATAAAGAAATTGAGCGAATTACATTGACTGCTAGTGGAGGTGCTTTAAGAAAATTTTCAGTCGAGGAGGTTAGGAAGGCCACAGTCGAGCAAGTTTTAAATCACCCAGTTTGGTCTATGGGTGCGAAAGTTACTGTTGATTCTGCTTCTTTAATGAATAAGGCTTTGGAGCTTGTCGAGGCTCATTGGCTATTTAATGTCGATGCCGAGAGATTAAGCGCAGTAATTCACCCTCAGTCGATTGTTCATGGAATGGTCGAGTTTATAGATGGGTCAATTGTTGCTCAGCTTTCATCACCAGATATGAAGTTGCCTATTCAGTACTCATTAACATATCCAAATAGGCTGCCTGGATGTAGTTCAAAAATTAATTGGCTGAATCATCCTAATCTCGGATTTGAGCCTATTGATTTTTCAAAATATCCAGCAGTTCGTCTAGCTTATGATGTTATTAGGCAGGGCGGAACTTCAGGAGCAGTTTTTAATGCTGCTAATGAGGTAGTTGTTGAATCTTTTCTTGAACAAAGCCTTCCATTTGAGTCGATGGTTAGTATTGTTGAAAAAGTGTTAGGTAATCTGCGTTGTATCGACTGCTCGAGTATTGATTCTATTGTAGAGGCGGATAATGAGGCAAGGGAATTAGCTAAGGAATATATTTCATCAGTTAAAACGAGAACATAAAGGTTAGTTATGTCATTAGATTCATTAGTTAATATTTTACTTATTATTCTTGGTTTTGGATTTCTTATCGGGATTCATGAACTTGGGCATTTTATTGCAGCAAAGTGGGCAGGTATTCGTGCAAATGCTTTTGCTATTGGAATGGGGCCTCAAGTTTTTTCTTTTAGAAAAGGTATTGGGTTTTGTTTTAAATCAACTTCTTCTAAAGTGATTTTAAAATGTGGTAAAGATGCTAATAATTTGACAGATGCTGAGCTTTTACAGTTTGGTATTTCAGAAACGGAGTATTCATTGCGACTGCTTCCTATCGGTGGTTTTGTTAGTATGCTAGGTCAAGAAGATGGTAAGCCAGATGAGGTTTCAGAAGATCCTAGAAGTTATAATAAGTGTTCCATAATAAAGCGGATGGTAGTAGTTTCTGCGGGAGTAGTGATGAATCTACTTCTGGCTGGTGTTCTGTTTTTAATCTGCTTCCAATTTGGAGTTAATTTTGAAGCGCCGGTTATTGGTCAGATAGCACCAAATTCACCTGCTGCAAATGCAAGAGTTGTAATTAATGATATTAGTTACTCATTTACTCCTGGCGATACAGTTTTAGAAATAGACAGCCAGCGAATTAAGACATTTCAAGATGTTCAGATTGCAGGCGCTATGGCTAAGCCAAAATCGGCACTTAATATTGTTGTGCAACGTTCTGGACTGTCAGAATTACTCGAATTTAGTGTTACGCCTGAATCTTCAAGTGATGGTTTGTTAGAGCTCGGTTTATACCCAGCATCTTCATTAGCTCTGCGAAATGGAAATAATGCTGAACAGTCATTACAAGTGCTAAAGGATCAGTATTCGTCCTTAAACAATTTAAAGCCAGGTATGGTTTTAAATTCAGTATTTCAGGATGGTAGTTGGAATGAGATATATCTTTGGGCTGATTTTCAATTAGCTATTGATTCAAGTGAAAATAGCCTTCTGACGAAGTGGAAGAATGGTTTGCAAGATGTAGAGATCAACTTGCCAGTTTACCCCTCTCTGAACATCTTACGGCCTTCAGGAATTCCTGAAAGCGCTCCTCAAAACTTTGAATATGGCTACATGGGACTGTCCCCTCTTTCAAAAGTAAATTACGTCATGGAGTCCAGTCCAAATAATTCTGTTTTAGAAAAGGGTGATGTGATTTTGAAAGTTGGCCAGCTCGATGCTCCCCGTATAGGCCAGCTAAGAAATTACCTTACTTTGCAAAACGATGGTGTTATTCCTGTTGTTGTGCTTAGGGGAGGTAGCCAAGTTGCTATTGAAGTTACCATTAAGGATGGTTTGCTGGGTGTATTATTAGGGGCTGCGTTGGATACACCTATATTTGCTCAGCCAATACAAGAGATTGTTGTTGAAAGTAATGGGGTTATCGAATCAGTAAAAACACCTGTTGCTGGAACGCACTTACTTGGAGGTACATACTTCGAATCTGTTGGATTTTTAGATGACTTCACCCCTGTCAATAATTGGCGTGAACTATGCGCTATTCTTGCAACTTTAATGAATTATGGTGAGTTAGACGTTGAAGTTAAATTGAAAAAATCCTTATCTGATTCTAATCAAAACAGTTTGATTGTATTTAAAAACAGCACATTTGATGTTCCAAGGTCTAATAAATTATCAAACGAAACACCAATATTTCAACAATTATTTGAACCAATGTATATCACTAGAAGTAGTGGAGGTAACCCTATCAAGGCTTTGCAAATGGGATTCGATGAAACAGTAAATATGGTTGTAATGACTTATTTAACTATTGATCGTTTATTTAGGCGTACTGTTGGAGTAGACCAGTTACGTGGTCCCGTTGGCATTATTCATATCGGTTCGAAAATAGCAGATAGAGGTATTAGCTATTTACTTTTTTTCTTGGCAATTATTAGCGTCAATTTAGCAGTACTTAATTTCTTACCTTTACCAATTGTCGATGGCGGGCTTTTCCTTTACCTCGTATATGAAAAGATTTTTAAGCGTCCGCCATCAATAGCCTTCCAAAATTTTGCAGCTGTTATTGGTCTTTGTCTTATAGGCGCTTTATTTTTAGTCACGTTTTATAACGATATTGCTAGGCTTATTTCTGGATCTGCTTAGATAGTTCTTTCTAAATGCCGAGTCTCAAAGCTATAAATATTGTCTTATTGACAGGCTAAAAAGCGATATTTAATTTTCTTTAAGTAAAGATAGATAAGGGGGTGGGTTTGTTCCGTGTAAAAACGTTACTTGTCCCTTTTTGCCTTATCAACTACGTTTCTTAAGACGAATATTGTGTTGTAAGGCTTAAACAAGGAATAGAATTGCATGGATTACAACAAACAAACGAATAGGACTTGTCGAAGAAAAGTCTTCATTGTTGAAAGTAATATTGTTATTTCTAAACGCCTTGTAGCAGCTCTTTTGGCAACAGATGAGGACAATGCACTTGCTTACAATTCTATTGAATGCACAACATATAGTTCTCAAAAAGATTTCTTTGAAACAGATCCTGCGACATGGGATTTAGTTGTTACGGCAGCGCATTTGGACGATGGTTCTGGATTCGACGTGCTTTCATTTGTACAAGGTTTGCGTCCGGATGTGCCGGTAATAATTTCTGGCCAGCCAGATGAATCAGGTGTAGCAGTAGAAGCAATTAGGGCAGGAGCATCTGACTATTTGATGCTAACAGGTCATGAAATGATTACATTTCCAGTAACTGTACAAAAATGCTTGGCACTTCAATTTATTAGAACTGAAAATGATGATTTGCATGCCGAACTTAGTCAATCACTTACGGAATTAGCAGTTGCAAATCGTGAATTACAGCAGATGATTCAGCGATTAGAGATTGCTGCACGTACAGACGATTTGACAAAATTAAGCAATAGAAGATGGTTGAATCTTATGCTTGAAAATAGATGGGAGGAGGCAATCCGAAATGGCATACCTCTAGCATTTATGATGATTGACCTAGATGGTTTTAAAGCATGTAATGATAAGCTTGGACATCAAAAAGGTGATGAAATTTTGCGATTAGCCGCCAGGGTACTTGAAGCAAACTGCCGTTCGATAGACATTTCTGCTAGGTTTGGTGGAGATGAATTTTGTGTACTTATGCCACATGCAAATGCTGAATCTGCAGTTGAGATTGCTCACCGAATTGCTGGCGCATTTGATGAGGCAGTAGCTTCAATAGATGAAAATGAAATGGATGTTTCAATGTCAATCGGCGTTTCGCATTGGAAGATTACTAACCCAATTAATGCAGATGAGTTAGTTCGTCATGCTGATGAGGCAATGTATTGTGCTAAATCAACTATTGGGAAAAGGGTAGTACTAGCAGAGAATAAGTGCGCTGCTGCATAAGTTAAATACGGCGTTTAAGTGCTCTTTCCATTTCACGCTTCGCATGCTTTTTTTCGAGATCTTGTCTTTTATCCGATTTACGTTTACCTGAGGCTAACCCAATCAGCACCTTGACTTTGTTATTTGCAAAATAAAGCTTCAGTGGGATGAGGGTATTTCCTTGAGAATGTGCAAATGAGGCAAGTCGCCTTATTTCTCTTTTGTGAGCAAGAAGTGATCTTGTTCGTATCGGGTCATGCTGATGCACTTGTGAAGCATTTTTATATTCTGGGATATGAACACTATGCATTCTTAACGACAAAGGCCGTTCCGTAGCACGTACCCATCCCTCTGCTAGGCTTGCTTGACCACTGCGAATCGCTTTTACTTCAGTGCCCTGTAGGGCTATCCCTGTTTCTAGGGTGTCTTCAATATGATATTCATGCCACGCTTTTCGGTTTTCGATAACGGGGTTTTTCATTTCTTTTTTCTTTGACATATATAACTAATTAATTTTAAGGCATAAAGGACACAAAAGTGGACTTCATTTGAGTACTTTTTTGTTGGCAGATTGCTTGTTTGCATGTAAAGTAGTAAAGGAGAATTATAAATGAGTATTACATCGATATTGATTTCAAGTATCTTTACATTAGTTGGGCCACCTAATCAAGATATGTGGTCATTTTCTGCTACTTCCAGCGGCTCTGATTTTAGTTGGACAGCACCTTCGCCAATTAATCCTAATGGCGATGACTATGAAATGCTGTATACCATCACAGGGGCAACGGTAATGGTTAGTTATATTGGGATACAGTTTGGTCCAATTGACGTGATGGACATGGTTACTGAGGATGTCATAGATACATGGAGAGCTGCTCAGGGGCCAGCTCCGGTTGATTTTGGGTGGATATCCGTAGTATTTCCGGTAGGCCAAAATCCTCCGTCAATGTCTTACGATTGGTTAGTGGAAATTGACACTAAAGGAAATACAACGTTTCAGATGGAAAATCTATACCTAGGAATATCAGAATATGACTTGGGATGGCCTTGGGGAACTGTATCTGTAAACTTAGAATCAGGAACTATCACCGCGGATCTTGGGATTGCTAGCGTAACTCCTCCCTGCTATGCGGATATTAATAATGATACTGTCGTAGATGTTGTTGATTTGCTAGAAATAATTGGTAATTGGGGGTACTGCCATGAATGCATGGCAGATATAAATCGTGATTCGCTTGTTGATGTTACGGATCTTCTTGAACTTGTTGGATCGTGGGGTAGTTGCCCATAATAGAGCCTGGTTAAGTACGTCTAGTTACAGTTGTAGATCTATTATCAATGCGCTAGAGAGGACTCGAACCTCCACGGGATGTTACTCCCACCAGCACCTCAAGCTGACGCGTCTGCCAATTCCGCCACTAGCGCATAAGGGTTTCAAATTTTACCAGGGCACGCACACTCTCGCTACCGTAGAATTACAGAAGATGGAAGAACCTACTCTATTAATCAATGAAATTTTTCACTCTATTCAAGGTGAATCCTCGTGGTCTGGTAAGCCATGCACTTTTATTCGGCTAAAAGGGTGCCCCTTAAGATGTCATTATTGTGACACTTCATACGCTTTTAACGAGGGCTGCTCGCAAAATATAACATCAATTCTTAAAAAAATTGAACTATATAAATGCCGACTAGTTGAGCTAACAGGCGGAGAACCTTTGTTGCAAAAGAACATATATCTTCTTATGGACGCATTGATAGAAAGAAGCTATACGGTACTCGTAGAAACTAGCGGTCAAATCGATATTTCTCGATGTTCTCCAAAAGTCCATAGAATTGTAGATATCAAAACTCCTGGAAGCGGCGCTGCAAACTCATTTCTAGAGAAAAACTATGAATATATAACTGCTTATGATGAGGTTAAATTTGTCATTACTGATTTAGATGACTTTAATTGGTCTATAGATCAAGTTAAAAATAATAATTTAATTCAGAGTGCAGGCGAGGTTTTGTTTTCGCCTGTAGTACAGCAAGAAGGCAATGAATTTATTCGTGGCTGTCAGAGTTTAGATCCAGATCTGCTTGCAAAATGGATATTAGAATCAGATTTGCCTATAAGGCTCCAGCTTCAAGTACACAAGAAAATTTGGCATCCTAATAAACGTGGAGTGTAAAATAAAGATATGAAGCTGGAAAAGACTTTTCGATTTGAAGCTGCTCACTGGTTGCCAAATGTACCACTGGGACATAAATGTGGAAGACTTCACGGTCATTCATTTAGAGTAACTATAGCTGTTGAAGGGGATCCTGATCCAACGACGGGGTGGGTTGTCGACTTCAGTGATATTAAAAAAGCTTTTGCTCCTTTAGAAGATCAGCTTGACCATAATTGCCTTAATGAAATTGATGGTCTTGAAAATCCGACAAGTGAAAGACTTGCTATTTGGATATGGGAAAAAATGAAACCAAAGCTAGAGCTTATGTCAGAGGTAGCAGTAGAGGAAACTTGTACTTGTCGTTGTGTTTATCGAGGAGATAAGAAATTTTAGGAATCTTCGCGTTCGACGATTGCTAAATTAATTCGTTCGCCTCTTCCCTGAAGTGGATAATCTTTTCGAAGTGGGTGTGCTGGAAATTTTTTCCACATCAAAATACGCCTCAAATCAGGGTGACCATCAAATCTTATTCCGAACATATCAAACACCTCACGTTCTCGCCATTCTGCGCCTGGCCAAATATCAGTAGAAGATTCAAGATGCAGTGCGGGGTCATCTTCAATCCCTGAAGTGTCCATGCTGGGGTTTAGAAATGTTTTGACTTGTATTCGAGATGAGGTCTCAGTATTTGCAAGTATCCAAATAACTGCAAATCGGCCAATAGTGCTAGAAGGGTAGTTTAGGTAATCGATTGCAGTTACATCAATTAGTAAATCATAGTTACACTCAGGGTCATCACGTAAAAAGCGCAATAGCGTGTGAATATCCTTCGGTTCTGCAATTACTGTTGTGTCGTTGCGAAATTCAGTTGCCTTCAAATTCATATCTGAAAGACATTCTTTAATTCTGTAAATTGTCGGGTGATTATGTGTTGGATGCATATTTTAACTATTGTAGCTTATCATTTAGTGCCGGTACCCTGAAGTCCCTTTATTGAAATGGTATCAACTGTAGGATCCATGTTCCATACTATGCTTTTTGCACGTACAGGATATGGGGATCCTTCTGTAACAACCGCAATTGTGTTTGCATTTACTGCTTCAAGTTGCGCAAAACCTGTTTTTAAGTTGTAATTAAATAAATCACAATCAACCCTTCTAGTTTCGGTAGCAACATAAACCCTGCCGTTAGCATTAATTTGTTGCAAATCCATTCCACGTAGTGTAAGTTCAGAGCCGCTGACTACTAAATCTTCAGCTGTTGGATCAATGGCTATTGCATTCAATTTATCTGTTGTTAGCATTCCTATTCTGCCGTCTAGCCCTTTGTGTACCATTTCAACATTGCCGGTCATTTCCAGCCTATAAGTATTGTCCTTTAATCGTGTGGTTTGAAGTTTGTTGTCCCATGTAAAACGAGTAGTTCCTCTTCCAGCTAATGCAGATTGATGGACTTGGTTGTCAGCTTTACGAGGGTCACGTATCACTAGCTCGCCAAGGCCAACGGCAAGAGCTTCCTGTGTGAAAGAGTTGAATTCAAGATGGTCGCCCCCAATGTAATAAACAACTGGAGGTAAATCAGGAAAAAGGAGGTCCCAGGTGCGGTGTTCTATCTGCGCATTTTGTTTTGCAATAACTTTATGAAGTTCTTTGACTTCTTTTGCGTCAGGACTTGAATTATCTGAAAATTCAAGTCGTAGATCATCGCCGGTCATCTGGCTGCGCTCCTGTGGAGTTCTTTGTGAACGTACGCTGACTTGACCAGATATATCTATTGCGCCTGCGCCTTCATTGAACTTTTGGTCTAAGTTCATGGATTCAGTCCAGTTAGCTCGCATGGAAATTTCTGAAAGTTTTTCTTGTTCAGTGGTAGATGATGTTGTTGGGCGATTTATTCGATGGTCTCCTGTTACATCTATTGGTGATTCAAGGAAGAGTGCTTGGCCAGCACCGGACCATCGACCTTTACCATCATTTCTGTTAAGTGTTAGAGAGGCAGTTTCCCCTTTGTTCATAAGCATTCGTTCGTATGCAATTACTACATTTCCAGTGAGTGAAGCCATATCTTGTGAAATATCACCATCAAGCTTATCACAAAAAGCTCGTCCTCCATCACTTAACAATACTTGCACATCTCCGGAAGCGCTCATTGTGTCAGCTCTTGAGCCACCAAACATAGAGTTGTCAATATCAATTGTTTTATTTACACTAGAGAAGGTCACTTCCGCTTTATTTGCCCAGAGTGTTTGAGCATCACTAGTAGCTTTTATGCCGCCACTAGCTACTGCAAGCTTTGGTGAAGAGTCTCCATTTGCATCTGGTGCAAAAGATACACTGAGTTTTTCGCAAAAAAGATCACTTCCTTGCTCGCTTAGAATGACATTACCATTACAAATAACCGATTCAAGAGAGCCTTGATCGTTATTTTTAGATGAGGCAAATGAAAAATCAACACCTTCTGACCATTCTAGTGTTGTTGTTCTTTGCGTATTAATCGGCTTCATCAAACCTGCCCCTTCAGAACCGCCAGCTCCATCCTCAGGAGAAACCCAAAGATGATTAGAACTAGTTTCCATATCACTCATTACAAGTCGAGCGGGAGATCCGTAAAGGTCACTTCTGTTCGCCTGCAATTCGTAACGCAATAGACTTCCGTAAGCATATATTTGCTGAGAATAATCAAATAATTGGGCAGGTTCATCTGGAAAATCAAAAAGCTCAATACGAGTCTCTGTTGGAGTGGTTGGGATTAGGGAAGGGTTGTCAAGTGGAATCATCGTCAGGCCACCGTTGCAAGTGACTCTTACTGGCAATTCTTCTTCAGGATTTAGTTGGGCAGTGAGAGTTGTTGCAATAAGGGTAATTGGCATACCAGCATTAAGTAATGGTGAAGGCATAGGGCCGTATCTTTCAGTGTAATTGGTTGAAGGGTTTTCTGATTTGCTCTTATTTGAAAAACTAATAGTGAGAGCACTACCTTTGGCATATTTGCCATTAATTTGGTTTCCTTGAGTTACTTGGACATTATCTTTTAAAGTAACTATGAAATAATCAATATCATCTCCAACAGCAGATCCACGTACAGCATGAGTACTATTTGTTAGATTTTGAATATTAACTGTTTTACTAGTCGTATTGCTTGCGACTTTAGCTGGATGAATAGTGTTCTTATCTTTTTTGGGTGTAAAATCAATATAGTCCAGTTCATCTAATCGCAAATATTCTATTCTTTCTTCTAAATCATTAAAACGAATAGATAGTTTTCGTCCAACTAAATCGTGACTTGGTGAAGTAATACGAACTTCGCTAGGGCATGAAATTTCGCCAATAAAATTATCAAAATTAACTTTTGCTGTTCTTAGCTCCATTAGCGGAGTAGGATTAATAGAATTCTCCAAATTGTTGATTTCAAACATTGATACTTTTACATCACCGAATATCTCTCCAGATTCTAAGGTTCTCTTAGGTGCATTTGCAATCCCAAAGTGTCCCTTGATCTTGACAACACGATTGTCGCCCAAATACAACTCTACCTCCGGTTGTTTCATTTCAATCCAACCTATAGGTAGTCCTGAAGGGTTAGGGTCAAGTGATTCACAGCGATATTGCTGTTTTAGATCTCCCTGAGAATCTGTTTGTTGAACCCATCCACCTTTAGGCAATTCAATACCAAGTTCATCTGAATTTATGCCAAGTGACGATGATTCATCCTGCTGCGAATTTAACAAGTCAATTACATCATCACTCTGTACCCGGCTTTGCTGTTTTATTTCATCCTTGCTTATACTGAATAGTAATGCAAGAATGAGAATGCAAAAAGAGCTACTTACTGCAACAACGATTAGCGCAGTTTTTTTACTAGCATTTTTATGAGGTTGTTGAAATGTATCTTTGCTATTACTCATGCAATGAACCATTCATTGATTAGAGTGTTTCGACATTGATGAAGAAACACGACTGTCCCATATCTTTTGTGATTTTAGTATATATTCAATCGCATCTCTTACTGCGCCGTGCCCCCCTGATCGAGGAGTAATCCAATCAGCTGCTGAGCGGACTTCATCTGCAGCATTTTGTACTGCAATTGAATATCCGACGTGTTCCATAATGGGGATATCACCAAGGTCATCTCCAACAAAGCATACCTGTTTAGGATTTGCACCTAATGAATGAAGGACTTGCTCCAAATCTTTAATTTTGTTTTTGCTTCCTTGAATGACAAATTTGATTCCAAGTTCTTCAGCCCTTTGGTCTACACATTGAGCTGATCGGCCTGAAATTAAGACAACGGTATAGCCATAATCAATCCAGAGTGAAATGCCCATGCCGTCTTGTGCATTAAAAAATTTTATTTCATTCTTGGTATTTGGATCAAAAGCAAATGTTCCGTCAGTAAGTACTCCGTCTACATCTAGTGCAAGAACTGTTATTTTGTCTATTGAGCTCATGTTGTTAGTTGAAGCACATCAGCTGTGCCGCCACATTGGAGATTCATAGCTATGGCAGCATTGACCGCATCAGTTGCAATTGAAGCGATATCATCAGTGCGATCATATAGGGTGTACAAAATTCCAATAGCGTATTCGCCGCCAGATCCAATAGCGTAATATTGGTTAAGAGGTGTAACTCCTAAGTCAGACGCCACAGTGAAAATTCCACCAGCATTAGCAATAAGAAACGTAGAATCGAGATCGCCAAATGGTGTGCTGAGATTGGCTGCATTGTCATTTACAAAAGTATATTGTTCATGCAGTGCTTTCCAAAAGTCTAGGAAGAATGTAAAAATCTTTCGTGAACTCGTCAGATCTGGAGTTGGTCGCGTAGCAAGGAAATCATTGAGAATGTCATCATAGACTGCCCAGCCAGCACCACCAATAAGTGAATCTCCAATTCTTCCTATTTTAGAAGTTCTTGCATTAGCTTGAGGCATAGCCTCTGAATCTCCAAAGCTGGTGAGGGTATCAGCAGCCATGACTATTCGGTTATCTTTACGAATTGCAACAATGACAGACATTATTCTGCTACTACTTTCATCGCAATTAAATCTTGTACATCAATGATTCCAACGGGGCGATTCTCTTCATCAACAACAGGTATCTCATCCACTCTATATTGTGTGACTAACTGCTGTGCGTCGCGTACAAGATCTGTTGTAAGAAGTCTTCGTGGATTAGAGGAAGCTACTTCATAGATGGGGCGTTTCATTGGGGAGTTGTTTTCAATTACTAATCTTCGTAGATCACCATCTGTAAATATACCTATCAGTTTATTTTCTTCATCTACAATTAAAATTGCTCCGGCTCTTCTTTGGCCTGTCTGTGGTTTAGCTTCTTGTAGAGCTATGCTTACAGGTGTATCTTTTTTAACTGTTGTTAAATTTTCGCCTACTTTAAATCGAATTATTTCAGTAATTGTGCGGAGCCCAATACCAAGCATTCCTCCAGGATGATGTTTGTGGAAATCATCGGCAGTAAAATTTCGGCGTCTTGAAAGAGCTAACCCTAATGCATCACCAATTGCGAGTGTAGCAGTAGTAGATGCGGTTGGCGCTAAGTTTAACGGGCATGCTTCAGAAAGAGATCCAATTGAAAGATGTGCGTTGCAAATTTTTGCTAGTGGAGTGTTGTTATCTTTAGAGATTCCAATACAAGGGATACCATCTGTTTGGAGAATGGCTGCTAGATTTACAACCTCATCTGTCGTTCCTGAGTAGCTCATCAAAATGACGACATCATCCCTTCTAATCGACCCAAGGTCGCCATGGACAGCCTCTGATGGATGTACAACATGAGAAGGCTGGCCAATGCTCGAGAAAGTAGCAGAAAGTTTAGCTCCAATAAGACCAGATTTTCCCATCCCACTAAAAACTGCATGACCCTTGCATTTTTCAAGAATAGTAAGTGCATCATTCCAGGAAGATTGTTCTTCAATAATAGAAAGGCGATTAGCGATGCTTTCAACGGCTTTTATTTCAGCAGCGAGAACTTGGTAAATAAATGAAAGCTCTTCAGATAATCTTTTCTCAGTTTGTGATTGTTGGCTCTGCATAAACTATGATGTCTATTGTACCCATGGGGGTACATTTTCGCCTCATGAACATGCCTCAAGAACAATTTAGAATTTCAATAGATGCCTTTGATGGCCCTCTAGACCTATTGCTATACCTCGTTAGAAGGGCAGAAGTGGATGTACATGACATTCCAATTGCTCAAATAACTGATGAATATCTTCTAGTTTTAGGTCAGTCTGCCTCCGTTGATGTTGAAATGGCTGGTGAATTCCTTGTCATGGCTGCAACACTTATAGAGATAAAATCTCGCTCCCTCATCCCTTCTGACCAGGTTTCAACTGAAGATGAACAAGTTGAACCAGATTCTCTAGAAAAGGATCCTCGTGGTGATTTAATCCGTCAACTACTATCTTTTCAACGATTTAGAACCGCTTCAGAGCAATTAGAAGCCCGTCGATATAGTTTTGAGCGCAGATACGATACTTTTGTAGGTATGGCATCAATTCCCGTAATAGAAGCTGTACCTGCCCTCGAACTTGATGATGTTCATATTCTTGACCTATCTGAAGCATATGAGCATATTGCGAGTGCAATTGATTTCGCACGACTTGGTGAACATCACGTTGCATTTGATGATATTCCTATTGAACTATGTCAGGATGATTTAATTGACCGATTAAACCGTAATTCAGAAAAGAAGATAACTCTAGAGAGTACATTCGCTGGTTTGAGTTTGTCCGAAAGAGTGGGCATGTTTTTAGCAACCTTAGAGTTAGTACGTATAAGAAAGGTCACTGTGCAGCAAGATGTGGGGGAAAATTCAATTGTATTGATATTGCTTAATGAGGCTACGGACGGCGGATAGAATTTTGAAGCACGTTGATCTCCTGCGGTGATAAGTCTCGCCATTGTCCAGGCCGAAGTCCTTTTAGAGCTACTTCGCCAATTTGAGTTCTGCGTAAGCGTTTAACGGGGTGTCCAACAATCGCAAGCATTCTTCGAATTTGTCTATTTCGGCCTTCTTTTAAGACTATTTTTAAGAGAGTGCGATCTCTATCGTGTTTGATTATCTCTATTTCCTCAACATTAGCGCGTTTTCCGCCTCGAGATGTATCGTGCTTAGTATGAGCATCTGAAAGATAGATCCCTTGTTGTAATTTTGAAATTGTTTCGTCTTTGACTTTTCCGCGAACGGTTACTTCATATGTTTTGCTCATGCCATGACGCGGATGGGTTAATTCATTCGCAAAATCATTATCATTTGTTAGAAGTAGTAACCCCTGGCTCTCCATATCTAATCGACCTATTGGAAATACGCGATTTCTAGATGTATTTTGGAAAATGTCTCCGATGCACGGCCTGCTTTTTTCATCCGACATCGTGCAAATGACACCTCTGGGTTTATAGTACATTAGATATATTGGGGGAGCATGTAGATTGATTTTCATATCAACTACTGTGATTTTATCAATCTCAGGATTCACCCAAGCCGGAAGAAAGTCTACTGTAATACCATTTACCTTAACTTTACCACCCTCAATGTACTCTTCGCATTTACGTCTAGACGCAATCCCTCCAGAAGCCATAACTCGCTGAAGTCGTTGGCCGCGACTCGATTCACGAAAAGGTGCAGTTGGATCATGATTTGACTTGTTGTTGTTTCTATTCCACGCCATTTTGAGTAGTCTACCCTAGTGAGAATAAAACCGATACTAAAAAGAGTCCAGAGTGCAATATCAGACCCTAAGCTGGAATTGAATAAATGGGAGCGATTTATAGTCTATTTATGGAAAGTTACACAGCAAGGAGCTCGTCAACTTTCACGAGATAGAGCCAGCATGATGGCGGCATCACTATCTTATAGAACTTTGTTTGGGCTATTGCCTGTGACGGTCGTTGGCGCCAGTGTTGCTCGGTCAATCATGGGTGATGAAAGGTTTTTGAACTTTTTAACTGAACTTATTGAGATGCTAGGCTTAAATCAAGTTCAATTGGATACTTCGGACAATGGAACGCCAGTAACACTTGGTTCTTGGTTATCCGAGTTTGTTTCTGCCGGTATGAGTGTGAATTTAGCAGCATTTACTTGGGTAGGAATTCTTGTATTAATTTATTCTGCTTTGTCGCTTCTAGTAGATATAGAAAACTGTTTTAATGTCATAGTCAGGTCAAAAAAAGGACGGTCATGGATAAAACGTCTTCCGCTCTACTGGTTTGTTTTTACCTTTGGTCCAGTTTTAATGGCGCTTGCATTTTGGACTGATACTCAAGTTGATGTGTTTTTTAGTGAAGTCATAACGTCATCATGGCTAAGCTGGGCCTTCTCCCATATATGGGATTTTGCAATTGGTTGGTGCTCTCTTTTATTTTTATATAAAATGGTTCCAACTACTAAGGTGTCTTTAAAACCCGTAATGGCAGGGGCGTTTGTTGCAACATTTTTGCTTTTATGTGGAAAAATGACACTGGGTCTATATTTTAATCATGCTATGTCCTTAAAACAGCTATATGGATCTGTTGGCCTTGTCCCAGTCTTTATGTTCTGGCTTTACGTTATGTGGCTAATTATTTTACTTGGATTACAAATAACATCGATTTTTGAGCAAATTACTGATCAAAAGCCAATCGCCGATGACCGATAAAAAGAAAAGTTCGCCTTTGTTGAAAGAAAAGGTTAAAAAATGTATTTTCTTTAAGTAAACAAAAGTGGAGCAACAAAATGACCGAGTACAAAGATATGAACGGATTTAACACAAATAATAGTACAAACGAACGACGATCACTCTTTGTTGATATCTCATTCATAAATGGAAATATGAAGGCATGTGTTGTCGGCCCTCGAATTGGTGAGAGAGAAGCGACTATTGTTGCAAATGCAATCAATGCTCAGATTAAACAACATGGCAATAAACTTAAATCGCTTGTATTAGATTTCAGCGAAATTCAATTCATTTCAAGCCTTGGTTTAGGCATGTGTATCGATGTTAGAAATACTGCTGAACAATTCAATGCCAATACCTCAATCATTGGTCTTACAACTAATTTGAAAGAACTTTTTGAGATAATGCGTCTTGACCGACTATTTAATATTGAAGAGACAGATTCAGCATTCGGTTCAGCTGCCTAAACTAACTCTGGTTCTATCAATAATCAAGATACTTGCAACCTAGCCCGTTTCAATTGCACAAATAGAAGCCTCAGGTTGTATTATGTACCCTATATGGGACTTGAAGAAGCCATTCCAGTAGACGGTTACATGACCACTCAGGTCAGTCGCGTAATTAACTGGGCTAGACGTTCAAGCGTTTGGCCCATGCCTTTTGCTACTGCTTGCTGTGGTATTGAACTTATGGCAACAGCTTCAAGTCGTTTTGACTTGGCTCGCTTTGGAGCAGAAGTGTTTCGTTTCAGTCCTCGCCAGGCAGATTTGATGATTGTTGCTGGTCGAGTTTCAGTAAAGATGATGCCTGTATTGCAGAGAATTTACCTACAAATGACAGAGCCAAAATGGGTTGTTTCAATGGGTGCCTGTGCTTCTACAGGCGGAGTTTTTGATACATATGCTGTCGTGCAAGGCGTTGATCAGTTCCTTCCTGTTGATGTCTATATTCCCGGTTGTCCACCAAGGCCAGAGATGCTCATAGAGGGGGTCATGGCAATACAAAAAATCATCGACGAGGACAATATCCCCTATGATCCAGATGGTAAGCGTTTGCCTCTTGGGATTAATTTTCAAACATCAGATGATATTGTTAATCTTTCAATTAACAGCACTTCTTAATCAGAAATTCTTTGACAAATTCAATTTGAATATTGAATGCAGAGCAGGGTGATTAGTGCCTAAATCTGCGCTCGCCAGTATGAAGTAATGTGATATTTTGTTTATCACACAAATCAATAGTCTCATGGTCTCTTACTGAACCTCCAGGTTGAACTATGCAATTAATGCCTGCGTCAATAAGTATTTTTGGTGCATCTGGGAAGGGGAAGAAGGCATCTGACGCAGCAACTACATTATCCGCATTACAAAGCCTATCGCCAGCCCGCTGTATAGCTAGCTTAGCAGCTGATACACGATCGACTTGACCCATCCCGCCACCAATAAGTGCGCCATCAGATACTAAAGAAATCGAATTTGATTTCAGGTGTGCACAAGTAATCCAAGCCAACTTAGCATCCTCAATTTGAGTGCATGTAGGGCTGGGTCCTGCTACATGTGTCCATTCTTGTGTTTTCGCAGAAACTGGTTTTAATTCTTGAACAAGGACGCCCCCCTCAACACTCCGCAATTGTTTCCACCTGTCAATTCTGGGTCTATTGCCTACCGCAAGTAACCTGATATTCTTCCATTTATTTAAAAGTGTTGAAGTGGCGCTGTCTAGAAAGGATGGTGCAACAACAACTTCTAAAAATTTGTTTCCTTCTGCGATAGTTTTAGCGATTGTAGATGTGACTTCTCCGCTAACACAGACGATACCTCCAAAAGCCGCAAGGGTATCACATTCCCAAGCTTTAGTAAAAGCATCTTCTAATGAGTCTGCAATGGCGGCTCCACAAGGGTTGGCGTGTTTGATAATTGCAGCTGTTGGTTTGCCAGAAGCACTGGTTAAGTCTTGAACAAGTTCAAGTGCTGCTGCGGAGTCCATTAGATTGTTATAACTTAGGGGTTTTCCTGCAACTACTGAAGCATTTACCACGCTTGGGCCTTGGTAATCAAGTTGACGGTATATAGCGGCTGGCTGGTCAGGATTCTCTCCGTACCTAAGTGTCTGCTGCAATTTGCTTTGTGTATAAATCATTTCAGAAAAACCAGAATTAGACTCTTCAAACCATTTCGCTATAGCTTGGTCATATCTTGCAGTACGTATAAACGCGTCCTTTGCTAATGAAAATCTGATATCTATACTTGTAGAGCCGCTATTCTCTTCTAAATCAGAAAGTACGAGATCGTACTGTTCTGGATTAGTAATTACGGTTACAAATTTATGGTTTTTTGCTGCGGATCTAATCATCGCCGGTCCGCCTATATCAATTTGTTCAATAATCAACTCACTTGTTGATTTTGGGTCAGAGGCGGTTTTCTCAAATGGGTACAAATCTATGCATATTAAATCTATCGGCTTTATCGAATTTTCTTGCATTGCTAGCAAATGGTCTGGGTTATCCCTCACGCCCAGTAAGCCACCATGAATACAAGGGTGCAATGTTTTGACTCTTCCGTCGAGCATTTCAGGAAAATCTGTAAGTGAGGACACATCCCTTACATCAAGTCCCGCTTCTCTAAGAGTCCGTGCAGTTCCACCTGTCGATATTATTTCAATATTGTGAGCAGTAAGTTTTCTTGCAAAGTCAACTACGCCTGCTTTGTTACTTACTGAAATAAGAGCACGTGTAATTTTCAATTGATCTGGCATTTTTATTGCCTTGGCACAAGTCGGAAGATTGCGCCCTGATCATTCAGTATATATAAAGATCCATTGCTGGCACTTTCAGTGACAAGTGTTGTTGCATTTGGAATATTAAGTTCAGACATGACTCCGCCTTTGCGCGGATCAACTATTTGTAGTTTATTTGATGATGCATCCCAACAGACTAATTTATTCCGAGATGTAGTAGTTATCACATTACCATGTACATCATTAGCTATCCAAATCAATTTTCCTGAAAGATTATTTGGATAGGCATCAAACGCGGCAAGTCCGATTCCAGGTACGTATTGATAGACTGTTTTACCAATTACTGTTGGTGAATCTAATAGTTTTGCATTAGTAAGGTAAGCCCAGCGTTGTTTTCCAGTATGTAAATCGAGCGATCTTAGATATTGATCTGTTCCAGCAATAAATATAGATGTTCTAGGTATTTCTTCATTTTCAACTAAAGTCGTATTTGAGCCATAAGCAACAGGAGCATTCGTAGGACTCATTAAATTTATAGACCAAAGCTCTTTAATTCTATTTAAATCAACTACTGCAACATTTCCATTTTCTGAAGCCGCAACTACAGTTTGTCTTATAAGACCATTTTTCAACCTGATACCTTCAGCATAGGTAGGGGCAATGTTTAATGAGTTTCCAATCGAGTAGCGGTTGATATCATAGCCAATAGCAGGGTCAAACCAAATAAGATCTCCAGTTTTTGAACCATACACGAGTTGGTTTTTACCATTTGAAATAGCTGGAGTATTTGCACCAAAAGTTAAATCGATAGATTTTTTGTCATATGCGTTATTTTTATCTGAATCAACTTTAGAAGGATTGTTTCCAGTATTGTGTTCAACAACGTAAATTTCTCCATCTGAGACGATGAGTACACGATTTATATCCTCAAATTCAGAAATACTACGTAATTGAAATGTTTGACTTCCAATTGGCGATGACCAAACCCACCTCCCAGTAGACTTTTCATAACGTGTTATGTAATCCTGTGAATCTACGATATAAAGAGATTCATCTGTAATAGTAGGAAGGTGCAAATCTTTAGAATTCGATTTGTTTACCCAGTCCAATCGAAAACCTGTTTGTCGCAATTCATCTAAATTCATGCCTTCAATCGAATTATTATCAGAATAATATGCTGAAGATAGCAACGGAGAGGTGATTGTTAGTATGAATGCTGTGCAAGCAAAATGGCGAAAAAATGTCTTCATGTGCATATAATGGCTCCTAATCTGTAAAGTTTACAAAATTACAGAAGGAAATGAGTGATTTAATGCAAAAGAAGTTGTAATCTGCAACATTTGCAAAAGGCATTTTTCATGTTTACAGGTTTGATAGAACAGCTCGGTCATATTAATGAGATTAATTCAACAGATACAGGAGTGACAATTGAAATTCTCGTCTCGTCAGCTGCGGTATCTCCAGTAATTGGGGCATCAATTTCAATATCTGGCTGTTGCTTAAGTGTTGTTGAATCACGGGAAACAGAATCTGGAAAAGTACTTGTTTTCGATGTAATTCCAGAAACACTTTCTTGCACAACTATTTGTAATTATAAAGTTGGACACGTTGTCAATGTAGAAGAAGCGTTACAGCTTGATTCCAAATTAGGAGGTCATTTTGTACAGGGTCACATTGATGGAGTAGAGGAAGTTTTAGAAATTAATCCATCTGCTTGTGAAGAGGAGGTTAGATATCGCTTTTCTTTAAATAATTTAGACTCTGATGTTATTGTAAATAAAGGGTCGGTCGCAATAGATGGTGTTTCTTTGACTATTGCAAATGTAACTGATCAATGGTTTGAAGTTGCAATAATACCACTCACTCATAAAATGACTACTTTTCAAAATTTAAAAGTAGGTGATAGTGTAAATGTAGAAACAGATATATTGGCAAAAACAGTAGCAAATGTTGTTAGAAAAATTAATAGAGCTAATTAAGCGGCAAGGCGAATGTTCATACTTGTAGCTTTTGCTTGCATGCAAATCATTGTAAGGTCATCTTCAGGCTGAGTACTTTTTGTGCTATTTAAATATTTAGCAATATTTTTTAAAACATTTTTAGAACTTGCTGAACAAAACTCATTCATAGAATGTAAATGTGTTGCAACTTCTCCATCTTTATGATCATTGTCGCCAAGTGCAAATTCAAAACCATCTGAATACATTAATAGGGTGTCGCCAGAACTTATTTGGTGTGTTCGTTGTGGAAAATGTTCATTTTCAAAAACGCCAAGTAGGGGGCCTTCAGAATCTAAAAGTTTTGGTATTTGACAAAATTTACTAAGTAAAGCTGGGGGGTGCCCGGCTCCGGCATATGTAAGTTTCATTGTTCTACAATTTAAAATTGCATATGCAGCAGTCGCAAATCTGGCTGATTCTCCTGTTCGCTCAAGCAACGCATTGTTTAAGTGTGTTAAAAGTTTGCTTGGCTGTGTGAAAGCGCCTGTTCTTTCATCAAATCGATTTGCAGCGAGTGTCCGAGTTAACATCATTGCGAGCATTGCGGCTGTAATGCCATGTCCAATTGCATCGGCAATAAAAATACCCACATGGTCTTCATCAAGTTGAGTTATGTCGTACATATCTCCACTAACAATACTAGCAGGTTGCCATAAAGAAGAAAAAGATATATTGTGGACATCCTTTATTTCTGTTGACATAAATTCTTTTTGAATAATCGCAGCATTTTGAAGTTCTTCTTGGACGAACTCTAGCTCCTGCTGTGCTGATGAATGCATATTTTTGACAAGTCCAATTTGACTACGCAACTTCGATACTTGTTCATTTCTTTGGATGCTTCCAAATAGCACTCCAGTAATAACTGACATATCTGCATCATATGAAAGTTTGACTACTTCAATCTCATGAATAAGATCGTATAAATCTCCATAATCATCACAACAGATAACTGTCATAACTCCTTTTGAATTCAAATCAAGAATTAATGGAAGCGCATTAAGGAGTTGCTTGTATCCATTTGAATAGATAAGCGCAACATCAGCATCGGATGATTCTTCTGTAAAAGTTGGCGGGAGACCATGTGGCCATTTACAAGAAAGATCATCCTTAATTAATTGGATAGTCTTATATTTTGTTGCTAAGTCTTGAACTAATATCGTTGGTAAATAGGACATCTTGTGTGCTCTGATAAACAAATGGTGAGCTTATTTCTTTCATCGGAACACAGCTTTTAACATTGAAATTTTATGCGCTATAAAGATGTTTTTTTTTATTAAACTGTTGTAAAGATTGAAAAAGCGATTTCACAAGCTTATTATCGGGCGAGGCTTCTTAATAAGTCCAGATCTAGTGTTATTTGATCATTAGGTCGTAATCCCAATCGTTCAATAGACCCTTCTCTAAGTTCAATGGCAAATCTAGCAGGACCATATGACCAATAATGAGTAAGTCTTGATTCATAATTCATATCACTTTCATTGATGCCTTGCGGCATTTCAGCTGGCATTTCATATACAGACAGAATTGTTCCCCTTGAGTCAAGAAAGATGATATCTATATTAATAAGACAATTTTTCATCCAAAATGATCTTTCTGATGCATCAGGAAAGACAAACAGCATACCTTTGCCTTTAGGGACTTCATCCCTATTCATGAGACCTCGCATGCGACCCTGAACATCAAGTTGAAGCTCAAGTGTAAAAACTTCATTCCCAATCGGAACTTTCATAAACTCAAGTTGAGAAGTCTTTGAGCAACCCAATGGTATTAATAGAAGACAGTATAAAATTAAGAATCGAGAAGCCATAATTCTTCTTCCTTTTTATAAATAATTGATTTCATAGTAAGTAAATTAACATCAAAGCCATTTATGAAATCTACTGTAGACATTGGAGTTAACTTCGAAGTAATACGACACCAGTATGCGATTAAGCCAATAATGCTTTCTGCAGGCACGCCTTTACTTTTATAGTAAGTTAGCTTTGTATCTCCATGCCTTTTTGCGAGCCTATTTCCATCATGACCAGCGATTAGCGGTAGATGGTACCACCGAGGGACTTCCCAGCCCATTGCAGTGTATAGCTGCTGCTGCCAACTTGCTGATTCAAGCAGATCATTGCCTCGAACTACTTCCGTAATCTCTTGGTCGTGATCATCTGCAACAACGGCCAATTGATATGCCGGCATATCTTCTTTGGTCCAAATGACAAAATCTTGACGATATGCGATCCTATTTATCCCAGATATTTGATCGTGAACGTTAGTCTTGTTTAGATTCGAAACAAATCTCCAGTTTGATAAATTGTTTGGTGATATCTTGTTATGTGAATTTATATCAGTAGGGCGGGTTGCATGAGTACTTTCTCTATTAGCTTTATGTGGGGCAGACATTGCATGTTGCATTTCTGATCGAGTTAACGAACAGTGATAGGCTAAATTCTTTGAAACAATAGATTTAAAAAGACTTTTGCTTGGGGTTAAATTCTCTGTTTGAATCCGCGCTTTATTCGACCAGGAAATTTGAAGCCAATCGAGCAATTCGTATGTTTCAATTATGTGTTCAGATTTTTTCCTTGGACCATCTATGTCTTCTATTCTAAGGACAATATCCCATTTATTTTGCATTGCTAAAGCATAAGTACATAGAAATGAGAAAGCATTTCCTAGATGTAATGAACCTGTTGGAGAAGGTGCTAGCCGTGTGCGTTGAACTTTCAAGATTTCAATGATTCTCTAATTAAATCTGCGCGAATTTTATCAAGCTCTCTTGAGGTTAAAGATTTTCCGTATTTGTATTTAATGTGAGCTGGATGAATACTAATCATTAAACTATTTATAGTATGAAGCGATATGTCATGAATACGATTTAGGCAGACGCCAAGACGAATATTGCCCAAATTTTTCATTGCTTCTGCAGGATCTAAAAGTCTGGCATTTTGAAGGATGCCAAGAGAACGATATGTCTGATCATCAAGTTTATTTGACTGTTCATCTAGAATTCTATTACGAGCTGCTCTTTCCCATTCCACAACAGGAGGTATGAATTCAGATGAGAGCAATTCGCATAATTGATCTTCTGTTTTACCCATAGTAATTTGATTACTTACTTGAAATAAGTCTGCAACTGTCCCAGAACCTTCTCCCCTAAAACCACGAATAGCAATAGACATTGCTTCACAGGCATGGTGCACACGCTGTAGGTCTTTTAAGATACGAAGCCCTGGCAAGTGTAGCATGACGCTGAACCTGGCCCCAGTGCCTATATTTGTAGGGCAGGCTGTTAGGAAGCCAAGCTGCTCATCAAATGCATAAGTAATAAATGCTTCGACTCTAAGGTCAAGCTGCTGGACATCTTCATGAACTATTTCGAGCTGGAGTCCTGGGCGAATACTTTGTATTCGAATATGATCTTCCTCGTTAATCATAACGCTTCTGGATAACTCTGGTCCTACAGCAATTGCTCTAGGGTGTTCTGATTGAGCTAATGTTGAGGATATGAGATGTCTTTCAACAAGCATATTTGTTGTCACTTCATCAAGACTATTCATGTCTATCCATTCCAGGGCCGTTGACCTGGATTTATGTTCGGAAAGTGGTCGCAGCAGGCTGGTAACTTCTAAGCAATCAGAATGAGTTGATCTATTAACAAACGGAAAACCTTCTAAATTGCGTGCTAGTCTTGCCCTGCTACTGAGTACCACATCTCCAAACGGACTGTGGTCGCTATTGAAAGGGCAATTTTGTGAATTAAACTCCATCATCAGCACCCTGTTCATGAAGTTCTCTTAATTGGTCTCGCAAAACTGCTGCATTTTCATAGTCTTCTTTATGTACTGCAATTTCAAGTTCTTTAAGAAGTTTTCGAATAAGCATATGTCTATCCATATTAGTTGGTGCTTGAGACGGAATTCTTCCTAAATGCTGAGTGTTATTATCCTGTACTTTAGCTATCATTAAATACAATTCATCAGCAAAGCTTTCGTAACATGATGGGCAGCCGAGAAGACTCTTCTCTTTATATTGAGAAAGTGTCATGCCGCAGTCAAAACATGACTTAATGTTTATATCACCTTGAAGTTGAAATATAGTGGAGAAGTCAGTTGGACTAACATCTATTCCCACTTGCTGAGCATGTTTAACGCAAAGATGCTGGGTGGCATGTTTTCCGTTAACGATTCGCACGTCATGATATTGAGCAGGCTGTTCGCATAAGTCACATTTTTGCATTATTTAACTCGATGAGAAGATTGAAGTTTCATAGATTCACGTATCGAATTACATGTAGTAAGTATTTCACTCATTTTAGAAAGTGGTTGAACAGTATCTGCATCACAGGCTGCTTTAGGAGGATTTGGATGGCATTCTAAAAAGAGAGCGTCCACTCCTGCAGCAGTTGCTGATCGAGCAAGCAGGGGAGCATGCTCGGGTCTTCCACCACTAAAGCCATTTCCAGCTCCTGGCAATTGAGTTGAATGAGTTACATCGAAACAGATTGGTGGGCCCATCTCTAATAAATCTGCTATCCCTATAAAATCATTTACAAGTCGATTGTATCCAAAGAATGTGCCCCGCTCTGTAAGCATCATATTTGTGCATTTTGCATCATTTAATTTAGTTATTACATGGTTCATTTCTTGTGGAGATAAAAACTGACCTTTTTTCACATTTACCATAGCTTCCGTACTTGCTGCTGCTACAAGAAGGTCAGTTTGCCTACAAAGGAAAGCTGGTATTTGAAGAATATCAACAACTTCTGCAGCGATAACCGCCTGTTCAGCTACATGGATGTCTGTTGTGACAGGGATATTAAATTTTTCTTTTATATTCGAAAGTATTTGAATGCCTTCATAAATACCTAAACCTCTATCTGAAAATACGCTAGTTCTATTTGCTTTGTCAAAACTGCCTTTAAAAACGAGATTAAGACCAATTGATTGACAAATAGAATGTAGTTCAGATGCTATTTCCATCGCTTGTGCCTCAGATTCCAGTACACAAGGCCCAGCAATTATTAGAAGGGGTGCATCAGAGCCAATTTCCATACCATTAATATTTGCTTTTCTAATCATATGTACAGGATACCAAGAGCTACAGAAAGTCCGATAGTTTTGCAAAAAAAGTGAGTAATTATTGACTTCTTGGGATTCTTTTAAGTAGAGCTTAAAAAAAGGCGATTAATTAATTGTAATAGAATTTTTAAGGAAAAATAGAATGTCCCATATGCCAAGAGAACCAGAAGCTTTCAGTGAGCAAGTAGTACAAATTATTCGCAGATATTTCCCTGAACGTGAAGTTCAGCTGGCTGGTCCGATGGATTTGTGTTTAGATGGTCGGCATCTAGGATTAAGCAATCTGTATAGAATGGTCCAGTCTGAACCAAGTCGAGGGGTAGATATAGTTGAAGATTTTTTAGATCAGCTTCTTGATACTGAAGAAATCTGTGAACTGCCTATTCCATTTTCTATAGCTAAGTCGATAATTATGCCAAGAATACAGCCCATCTCAATTTTTCAACAATTGGATGTAGAACAGGTTGCATATTCGCCGTTTGTTAACGACACAGTTATCTTATATGTAATTGATATGCCAAAAATGACAGTTAGTATTACATTAGAACAAGTTGTACGATGGGGTATAGATATAGAAGAACTGGACCGAATCGCTCGTGAGAATCTCTCAACTTATCAGCCAAATCTTAAATTACAAATTATCGAAGGGGATAAGGGTGGACGCGCTGCAGTATTCAACATGCAGGATGGCTACGATGCCGCAAGGTTACTTTTGGATACTCTTTGGCTAAAATTAGCGCCTGAATTCAAAGGGAACTTTTACGTAGCTACACCTGCAAGAGATATGTTTATGGCAATCTCATGTGGGCCTGATAATTTTGTGGAAAAGATTCAAAGTAGAATCGCATCCGATTACAAGCGCCTCCCATATCCCATTTCAAGTGACCTGTTTTTGGTAACTCAAGATGGAGTAGCAGGGACTAGAGCAGCATAACATTTGTTAGTTCTAGTCGCTATACTCAGTTTGTGCTTCTTGTAATAGACAATTATGATTCCTTTACCTTTAATTTAGTACAACGGATAGGTGAGCACGATTTGAAGTACTCTCTTGAAAGAGAGATCAAGGTCATTCGTAATGATCAAATAACAATAAGTGATGCAATTGCACTAAAACCAAGCAAGATCATTATTTCACCTGGTCCATGTACTCCTGAAGAAAGTGGCATTAGTCGAGAGTTGATTAAATATTTCAATGGCACTATTCCGATTTTGGGTGTCTGCTTAGGTCACCAGGCAATCGCATCATTGTTTGGAATGCCTGTTATGCAATATGAAAAACCAGTTCATGGTAAGACTTCTGAAATTTATCACAATAATACTGGCGTCTTTAAAGAGTTGCCTAATCCATTTACAGCTACTCGCTATCACTCGCTTGTTGTAGATACAGAATCAATAGCCAGTGACTTTGAAGTTAATGCCTGGACTGATGATGGTAAATGCATGGGATTGTTAAGAAAAACCAATGGGCGCTTGTTGCAAGGCGTTCAGTTTCATCCAGAAAGTTTTTTGACTGATTCTGGTCCTCAATTGATTCGAAATTATTTACTTGATGAAAGCTAATTTTCCTGCTTGTTTTAATCGACTTCTGTAATTGGAGTGGATTCAAAAGTTTTTACAACATTAAGAAAATGTAGTTTATGCGCATCAACTGTTTTAGAAGGACCTAGTAATTTAAGATAGATATTTGATTCAAACTCACGTATTTCGACAACAATCATTTTGTAATCTCTAAGATGCCATGATCCGCCTGCTCCCATGTATTCTCCTTCAAATTCAGCAATCACGGCATCGTGTCCATTTGCTTGTAGTACATCAAAAATGGGCTTAATGGGAGCACCTCCATTTGTTTTGAACATTCCCTTCCATCTTGTAACATTGTCTGTGAAATGCCCACCTTGTCCTTCGGAAAAGATAGTCGCTGTAAAAGTGGCATGTTCATTTTCATCAATACTGGGAGCGATGTAGTTGCAAAATATAATTTGAGTTTTAGGTGGTTGCCAAAGCCAAGAAGAAGGTCGGCTTGATCTGAATGTGCCTATTGGTATGAAACGATTGTCAGTTGGGGGCTTGGTAGTAAATTTATCAATTCTATCTTTCTGACTGATAATATTTTCTTCTTGATCTAAAAAGTTAGATTCGTTTATGGATAATGATTCTTTTGAGTTCTCCGGAGCAGCTTTTGTTCTTGGTGAACTGGGCTCCTCGCAACCAAAGAAAAGAAAAAAAGTTAAAATAAATATAGGTCTAAACATATTGGTAATCTTCTGATAAAAAGGATACGCTGTTTTTTTAATTCGGTCTAGTAGATATAAAGAATGAATAGAAGAATATATATTTATAACGGTCAAATACTGATAGACCCTGAAAATAGTCTATTTGCTAGTTCGATTTTAATCACAAATGGATTAGTGACATCAATAGATGGAACGGAACCTAGTGAGGCACAAAAAATTGACCTTAAAGGCGGATTTGCTATGCCTGGACTTGTGGATTCACATATCCATCTAATATTAGCTTCTTCTGGGCAAGGTGAAGTTAATTTTTCAGGATGTAGATCTAAGGCAGATTTTATTAATTTGGCTAGAAATTTATATGAACACAGTAGCCAATCATGGCTAGTAGGATATGGATGGAGCATTGACAATCTCAATGAATTACCTAATTCCAGTTGGATTGACTTTATAGTGGATAAGCCAGTTGTTTTTTATAGCAATGATTTTCACTCAGCACTACTTAATAAAGCGTTACTTTCACAATTAGATTTAAATGAGATTCAATCTATGCCGGGGGGAGAGGCTATAAGAAATGGTATTGTTAAAGACGATGCTTTATTTAACTGCATTTTGCCTTTAATTCCTGAATTGATTACCTCAAAAAAGATTCTTGCAACACTAAATGGTATTCAATATCTTCACTCTAAGGGAATTACAAGTGTAGGAACAATGGAATCACTTGCAGAATTAAATGAAGTTCTATTACCAATTCAAGATAAAAATTTGATTAGATGTAGAGTTATGCTACTCGACGAACCAACGGATTCAACGCTCAAACTTTTAAATGAATTTCAGAATACTGATTTTCTAGATGTCACAGGCTTTAAATCATTTATTGACGGTTCTCTTGGCAGCAGAACAGCTAAAATGTATAGGTCTTGGTGTGATGCCGAAGGAGCAGGAGAATGGGCAGGACACAAATCTCGCGGGGAACTTGATGATTGGGTAAAACGTGTTTCAAGCCTTAATTATTCTCCAATTATTCATGCCATAGGAGATGAAGGAGTAGGAGAGGCCCTCAGAGTATTGAGAGACAATGCTCAGCACTTATTTGGACGTATTGAACACGCTCAGTTTATTGATCAAGAGGATATTGATAAGATTAGCGGGCAATGGTTTGGCGTTCAGCCATTACACCTTATAGATGATATTCCAATTGCAAAAACAGCTGTTGAAGAATCCAAAGCTTCTGAAATGTTGAACTTTAGGAGGATGTTAGATTCAGGAGCACTGCTTTCATTTGGTTCTGATTGGCCTGTTGCTCCTCCAAATGCTTTAGAGGCCATTCAAATAGCCGTTTTAAATGGCCTTACAGTACAGGAAGCTCTTATGGCTTCAACGATTAATGGCGGCAAGTCTCTGCAGTCAAATAATATTGGACATCTTAATATTGGAGCATATGGAGATGTAGTATTACTTGATACTTCACCTTTTGAATGTAATTGGAATAATGATATTCCGGTAGTGAAAATGACGATAGTTGGCGGTAAAATAGTGCACACACCTATTCAAAATGATGAGTAAAAAACTTACACATTTCGATGAAAATGGCAGGCCTTCAATGGTTGATGTATCTGCTAAACCTATCATGCTAAGAACTGCCCGCGCAAGGGGGGATTTTGTTGCAAAAAAAGAAACAATCGATGCGATACTAATAGGTGATCTTCCAAAGGGCGAAGCATTAACAGTAGCACGAATAGCGGGCATACAAGCTGCCAAACAATGTGATTCTATTATTCCCTTATGTCACACCATCCCTCTTGAATATGTACAAGTAGATTTTGATCGCAAGGGCGATACTCGATTAGTAATTAATACCAAAGTTATTGCAAAAGGTAGGACTGGTATTGAAATGGAGGCACTTACCGCAGTAAATGCCGCAGCTTTGGCTCTATGGGATATGACCAAGGCAATTGACGCAAACTTACTAATAGATAATATTCATCTCTGTGAAAAAATCAAAGAACCTATTTCGTTAGAGCCTTCTTTGCAGAAGTAATAAATTCTGCTATTTTTTTGTTTTCTTTTTTACCTAAACTCGACTCAACACCGCTACTAACATCTACAGCAAAAGGTTGCGAAAGTTGTATTACTTTTTGAACATTTTCTGCATTTAACCCGCCTGCAATTATTACGGGAGTTTTCATAGAAGGAATCAATGTGGCAAGTTCTTTGACATCAAAAGTTTTTCCTAATCCGCCACTTGAACCATCTACTAATATCCCAGCAACATTGTCTGCGCCATCCCAGCGGAGAACTTCATTTCTTTCCCACTGAACAGATTTTATTACTGGGCATGGAGAATGAGAAACGAAATGTTCATCTTCATTTCCACATAATTGGATCAAACCATTCCACCCTATAAAGGGGTCAAGTGTGTATGGATTTTGTAATACAGCTACAGTAGTTATTTCGTTAGGTATTTTTAATTGAAGCCTCTTTGCATCTTCAAGTTGGATAAATCTAGGAGAGTTTTCGACGAAAACAAAGCCAATAGAATCAGTGCCCATAGAAACTGCAAATTCAATATGTTCCTCCTGAGTTAGGCCACATATCTTTACTTTTACCTTGGGCGAGCTTTTTAATAAGAAATGATTCATTTTATAATTCTTTTTTTAAAGCTTGAATTAATTTTTCATGTTTTGGAAGAAATGAGTCTGAATATTCTTGAATTAACTCTACCGCTCGTTCCTTACTTCTTAAAACTCGAATATATTTAGCAATTAATAGAAGTGCTACTTCATTCGATTGCTCTGTCTTTTTATAAATTTTTAAATATGCCTCTAGAACTACTGAGCCTTCTTTAATTTTATTCGACTGAATAAGTGAGGACCCTATAGTAAGTAGAGCTTGTTTATTAGGCTTTATATTTGGAAACTCTTTTCTAGCCTTTATAAATATTTCATAAGCTTCTTCAATATGATTATGTGAAGCATTTTCGGATATTAAAAATTTATAATTTTCTTCTTCAGAATTAGTAATTGGAAATTTTCCACTTTTTAACTTATTTGTCTGGACTGATTTCTTGAAATCTCGCCTTCTTTTTGACTGCTTTACCATATGGAGAAGATCGTATTCACTCGAACGAATTAATTTAAGAGACAATAATAAAAAAGTAAAAGTAAAACCTGAAAGATATCCAACTAAATGAACGAGCCACGCAGTCCTATCCGAGCTTTTACTGATTAGGCTAGAAAGTAAGCTGAAAGTATCTAGGGCAATAAAAAACCCTACTAATAATAAGCTAGGAACTGTGTAGACGCCGATTATGAAAAAGACCACAAGTACATGAATATAAGTCTTTGGAGCAAGGACAATAAAAGCAGCAGTAACCGCGCATACGGATCCGCTTGCTCCAATAACTGGATTTGAATATATTAATATATGAGCGAGCCCGCCTAGAGCTCCCGTCAAAAGATAAAAAATCACAAAACCAAAGTGCCCCAAAATTCCTTCTACAGATTTCCCAAACGGAAGTAGAAAAATCATGTTAAAAATTAGATGCATCCATCCTGCATGTAGAAATTGGTACGAAATTAGTGTCCACCATTTAAAATCAAATCGAGACAGGCGCATATTCTCTTCTAGTAAAGAAATATTTTGAATAACTGAATTAGATGATTCAGTACCACCTGATTGGTTTGCGCTCCATTGCACCGCAAAAATAAGGATATTTAGTCCAATAAGCCAGTATGTAACAACAGGCTGGCGTTTATGTTCCATCGTTGTACGAATAGGAATTAGCATTATTCCCATTGTAGGGTTGGAATCTCAAAATAATTTGCTAAAATCTTTTTTTACTGCGCAGAAATGCATACATTTTTTTCGCACAAATTTACCCTAGAATCAGGAGGCTCGTATTGAGCACCAACATGCAAGAAATGCAGACAGATATCGGTCTCGTAAATACAATCGTAGCACGCTCTTCATTGTCATTTATAAATGGAGAAAAAGGAGTTCTTGAATACGTAGGATATGACATAGACTCTCTTGCTCGAATGAGCACTTTTGAGGAAACAGCATATCTTTTATGGAACAGAAGATTGCCAACACACTCTGAGTTAGCCGACTTTACAGCCCAAATACGAAGCAATTACGAACTTCCTGAGGGAATGTGGGACATAATCGTATCTATTCCGCGTGATGCAAGCCCAATGCATGCTTTACGCACACTAGTTTCTTCACTTGCGCTAGAGGATCCAAATGCAGACGACTCTAGCGAAGAAGCAAATTTAAGAAAATCACTTGCCATGCTTTCTAAAATGCCAGCTCTTATTGCTGGATTTGATCGACATCGTAAAGGACTTGATCTAGTAAGACCTGATTTAAATTCATCAATTGCTGAAAACTTTCTCTACATGCTTACTGGTAATAAGCCAACTGAACGTATGGCTCGCGCGATGGATATCTGCTTAATACTTCATGCAGATCATGGTTTTAATGCTTCAACTTTTGCCTCACTTGTAACTATTTCTACACTTAGCGATATGTACTCTGCTATTACGACTGCTATTGGTACATTAAAAGGACCTCTTCATGGAGGAGCAAACCAGGGTGTTATGGTAATGCTTCAAGAAATAGATTCAATTGATGACGTTGAAGATTATGTGATGTCTAAACTCAATGACAACACTCGAGTAATGGGCTTTGGTCATCGTGTGTATAAGGCATACGATCCGAGGGCGACTTATCTAAAGACTTTTGCAGAAGGCATTGCCGAAGATACTGGAAATATGAATCTTTTCAATATGAGCAAGAAAATTGAAGAAATCATGAATAGGGAGGTTGGATCAAAGGGGATATATCCCAATGTAGATTTTTATTCTGCAACTACATACTTTTCATTAGGTATCGATTTAGACCTCTTCACACCTTTATTTGCTATGAGTAGAGTGTCTGGTTGGACAGCGCATTGCCTAGAATACCTGCAGGAAAATCGTTTGATTCGCCCTCGATGCGACTATATAGGGCCTCATGAAGAAAAGTATATTGAAATTAACAAGCGTTAATTTCAAAAGCTATTGTCGATATAGAATTAATCTATCGTGGGAAAGTAGCAGCACATCCTCTTTGTCGTCATTAGTCAGATCACTTATAATTACCTGGCTTGGCTGCCACTCCCTTGGCTCGCCACCTGAAAATATTCTTGATTCATATATTTTAAAACCTGTCGCATAAATCATTTTCTCTTTTTTGGAAAATGTAAATATCTCTAACATTTGCTCACCTGCATCAAGAGAAATCATATCGCTATATCCATCAGCATTTACATCGCCTATAGCTAATTCATGCTGAACTCTTCTCTCGTTATCACTTCTCCAAGACTGAATTTCATTTAAAGTGATTCTTGTGCCTTCTATTTGAATTACGGCAAATCCAGCGTCACTTATTGCGACTATATCATCGGAATTATCACCAGTAAAATCACCAGTATAAATTGGACCAAGATCGTAGCCGTGGACAAATAGGCTGTCCCCCTCAATCCATGAACCTTCACTATCTTTAATAATCCGAACAATGCGTTCGTTTTCTTTATCAGCCACAAACAAATCAGTACCATTCGTTGTAATTGAGATTAAATCTGAGGAACCATCTTCAAGATTTACTTGAGATACAACTTGCCACCCAGGGCTTACTCCTGATTGAGGATTTGGCTCATATCGAACTGCACGCACAAAATTATTCCCCGCAATGAGTAGCTCATCATTACCGTCGTTATCTACATCTAGCAATGTTGTATTTATCTCTGAGGCATCTCGAACGAGTCCATATTGACCCATGTCTGTATCATCAAGTACTTTGAAATTTTCTCCCTCAGCATGAACTAGCTTCATTGGTTTATCTCGAGTAATAAGAAGTAAATCTGTATTATCATCTTGGTCAGCATCAAAACCTATTATTTGATCTGGAGCCCTACTTAAAGAGCCAAGTTCAATAGATGCAAAGATTGAATCATCAATCAAATCTATTGTGTAATTCCTTTTTTCCTTAGAAATAACAGCGACTTTCTCTTCACCATTGAGTGTTACTGTAGAAAGTGACACTGGTGTATTTCCTTGTGAAAAAGGGACTGGCTGAGGAAAATCGAGATCTAGTTTTCCTAGTACTGAGCGTCCAACTACACCCTCTTCTTCGCTTAAGACAAAGAGCTCCTCAGAAGAGTCGCCGTTAATATCTCCTGTAGCTATAGAATTTACATCAGTAAGTGTAGGGGATGAATAACCAGAAGAAAGACCTTTGCCTTGTATCTGCTGATAAATAACCATCGTATTATCAGTTGCGTTTGTAGCAACAATATCTAAGAGACCATCCGAATTTGCATCAATAATTAGTACTTTACGATTTCCCTCGCCAAGAAAAGGATATATCTCTATAGGAGCTTCCCGATCACCAGTAGTTATTACTTGTTGTCGATCAACCTCATAAAGGACTATTCTCCTTGATGCTCGTTCAATAATAGCCATTTTAGCTTTTAAAGAATTAGGTAGGGTAATAGAGGCAAACTCACGAAGGACAGGGAGGTCAAATCTTAATTGTGGGCCCATTACAGTAGTATTATTATTTGTTTGAGAAAGCCAGAGTCTTACAGGCTCGGAACTATCTGGCACGATTGCGGAGATATCGTCTGTACCATTGCCGTCAAAATCAGCGAGTTCAAATGCAACCACCCTATCTTCTGTTGCAAGTATAGTAGGTTTTCCAAGAGAATCGCCATCAAGAGGATAGATTTGCACATTGCCCGATTGCACAGTTAATAATTCTGGCGAGTCGTCATCGATTATATTTGAAACCATAAATGCATTACGATTAGCGTTAAGATTCTTTACTCTGTGAATTCTAGATTTCACAAACTCGCCATCTGAATTTTGCGCTAAGAAGACAATTGTGTTTGGATTGCTTGCATATATAAGATCAGTTCTCCCGTCATTATTGAAGTCATGAAGGGTTAGGGCAGCAATTTGGTGAGAAACCATTATTCGTTCTTTATTGAAACGCCAATGTGCTGGAATTTCGTTGGCCCTTGTGACTGAAACCTCATCATCAGGGGAGGCGCCTTTCTTTTGTAATAAAACATCAATACGACTTTTTCTATTGTTAATTACAAGGATATCAACAAGTCCATCAGAGTTAATATCAGCTGTATACATTGGCCCAGGGTCATCTCCAATTTTGATTATTTCGACGTCCTCAAAACCGAAATAATCTCCTATATCTGATTTATTTTCAGTCACATTTGCAAATAAATTGCAGCATAAAAAAGATACATAAATAATCTGTAAGTAGAGTTGTGGCATATATTAGTTCCTAGGATAATATTTATATACATCCTAACATGTAGCAGTTCAAGGTATAGTGTAGAAGGAGATATCCAATGCTAAAAAATTTACTTTCGATAATCATTTTTTATTCGGTCCTGCAACTATCGGCTAATGCTGATGTAGTAATCCTGCACAGTGGAGGCGAAGTTCATGGTCCTATTTTGAAGCGCAGCCAAAACACTATCTGGGTTGATATTGGGTCAGATCTAATACAAATAGACATGTCTGAAATTAAGACTATTATTCAAGACCTCAACAATGATCAAAGTTCAAATATAGATAATACAAATTTATTTAGAACCGCTGGACAACTTCCTGAATTAAGTCCAAAAGAACAAGCCAAGCGAGTGGGCGCTTCAGTAATTAAGGTGTCAACACCTGGTGGATTAGGATCTGGTGTTTTGCTTAATGAAGATGGCTTCGCAGTAACTAATGCGCATGTAATTCAAGGCGAATCCGATTTACGTGCGACGGTTTGGATTCCACAAGAAGACGGTTCATTAATGAGGACAACTATAGAAGATGTTGTAATAATTGCAGTAAATAATCACTTGGACTTAGCTCTTCTTCAGTTGCAACATCCAGATGGAAATCTATTTGACTTTTCTGTTCTTGAACAAAACGAATCGATAGAAGTTGGTCAATCTGTTTTTGCAATTGGCAATCCGCTCGGATTAGAACGTTCAATGAGTCAAGGTGTAATTTCTACAAAGCAACGGAGTTTTGATGGACTGACATATATCCAAACAGATGCTGCAATAAATCCTGGCAACTCAGGTGGTCCACTATTTAATTCGCTGGGAGAAGTTGTTGGAATAACCAACATGGGAATAACTGCTGCTGAATCACTGAATTTTGCTATTCCAACTCGCTATGTAAAAGACTTTATTCGAAACAGAGAAGCTTTCGCTTATGACGAAAAAAATCCAAATGCTGGCCACTTATATCATAAGCCACCGCAACGGTCAGAAAACGGTCTTGCTCCAGAGCTAAAAGACGGCAGCTTAAAACTACAGTAAACTACTAAATTAATAATTGTCTAATTAGATACCAAGGGAAAATCTCATGTTCATTACTACTCAAATATTAGCTATTTCATTGTTTGCAGCAGATATTCAGTTGGAACAAATCGTTCCAGATACAACAATTGCCTTTTTAGAAACTGACAACGTTGGAAAAATTATTCAAAATTTAGACTGTGAATCAGTATTAGTTTCTATGGGACTAGAGTCTATGGGCTTTAATAGTATCCAGCGCATGACTAATGGTGACATGTCAGAAGAGTTTTTTGAGCGTTTAGATATTGAAAAAGAAGAATGGAACCCGCCAAACGGCTCTATGGGATTAGCCGTTTATCCTGTTGTTGATTATGAATTTGGAACTGTTGGCATGGGTTTTTTCATGTTTATTGAACTTGATGAAAAGCTCTATTCTGAATTTTTTAGTGATGGCTTTGAAGAACTTTCAGAGTCTGATGCAATGACTCTGGAGACAGTAAGCTTGTCAGGTCGAGATGTTATGTTTAGTCAAATACAAATCGAAAACGAGATACCGTTGGAATTAAGTCTTATTGCAGAATCAATTCAGAATGTCTATTTCACGTTTACTGACGGCTATTTTATGATTGCTTCTGAACCAGACTCCATTGCTTCTGCATTTAGTGCTATTGATGAAGATATAGAAAACAACAGATTAGATTCAAATGAGGATTATCAAAAACTAAAAACACGCTGTGGTAATGATGGCGATTTTTTTGGCGGCATATTGTTAGAAAATCTCGCAGATACATTTGTCCAAATGGATACTTCAGGCATGGGGATGATGTTTTTACCAATGCTTAAAAGTGTTATGGGTGATGTTGATGCTGTTGCTAACAGTGTTTCACTAGCAACGGATCAAAATCCAATGAAAGCAAAATGTAGTATTCTTATGAAAGATGGACGCAATGGTTTAATGGGCCTAGTAGGAGAGGGTGTCACCGATTCAACTACACCTAACTTCATTGCAGAAAATTATTCATATATGCAGGGTGAAATTGATATCAAAAAATTTACACCACTCATGAATCAGGTCATGACTGAAAATCCTATGCTTAGCATGCAAATGGGTCCAGACATTCAACAAATGGAGTTAATGGTTAAAAATTTCCTGCAACCTTTAGGTTCAAAATTCTACTATTACTCCACAGGATCAATTCCAGTTGACATGGAAGCGATAGGGTACTTGTTTGCTATGGAATGCGAGGATGAACTTTCCTTTAGTAGTTCCTTAGGTTTAACTTTGCCTATGATGGGCGCAGTTCCAACTGACTTTTTAGGTAATCAAATATTTACAATGGATTTAGGCGCTAGTATGCCACTGCCTATTCCGATGAGTATGGAAATATCCATAGCTGTTGGCGGAGGCTATGTCTTTTTAGGAACAACTAATACAATCCAAAATGCACTTCGTGCTATAGCTAATCCAAATGAATACAAATCAAATTACGCAAAAAACCCTGCTATCGAATACATAGAAACAAGTAATGTCTCCACATGGGGATACACTAATATGAAACTGTCTTTAGATATTCAAAATGAAATATCAGCTAAAGTAGAAGAAAACATGTTTGAAGAAATGGAAGCCTTTGATCCAGAAATGGCAGCAGAAATGCGCAAAGAATTTGAGCAACAGTCAGGTATTTATGACAAAACTTTAGAATCTATAAGTTCGATGATGGGGAATATGGCTTGGACTTTGACTACCGAAGATGATGGATTTACTGCAAATCTTATAATGCTCAAACCTTAGTACATGTTCTAATTTTTAAGACCAGCCAATTTGATAAAACAGCGTAGTGAAAATCAGATCAGCGATTACTATTGTTACTACAGTTTGAACAACTGTATCGGTAGTGGCTTTTCCCACGCCTGCCGCGCCTCCAGTAACCTTTAATCCGTTATAGCATGCAATTGCAGCTAAGATCAAACCAAAAACTGCAGCTTTAATTAATCCAGTAGTAAAGTCAGAAAGTGAGACTTGGGCAAGGGTATTTACTTTGTAAAGCTCATACGGGACACCAAGCAGTTCGATTGAAACCAGGCCAGCAACAGCAATCGCAACAATATCACCAATAATTGTTAGTAGTATCAAGCTAATCACTGTAGCAATTACTCGGGGTACTGCAAGGAAGCGTATTGGGTTTAGTGCTTGTGATTCGAGCGCTTCAATTTCTTCTCCAACTACCATTGTTCCAAGTTCTGCTGCAATAGCAGCGCCTGCAAATCCTGTTAGCACAATTGCTGAAATCAAAGGGCCAAGTTCACGTAATACTGCGACGCCAACAATATTAGCGATTTTATCGGTTTGTCCAAAAGTAGCTAAAGGTGGTTGCATTTGAATTGCAAGAATCAATCCTATACACCCACAGACTAGACAAACAATGCCTATTGAACGGGCGCCAATTCTCACAATTTGTGAGACTGTTGCCGCCTTACTAAAGCGAACTTTGTTTGTAAAAACAGATCTATAAATCCAAACAAGTACATCAAATATTAAACCATAGATACCACCTAGAAATTCAAAAATACGCAACCACCGATCTCCCCATGCTTCAAAAGCATTCAAGAAAGGATTCTGGTCTTGCTTATCTTCTTTCTTATCCAATGGCTTGTTCCCTATTATCATGGATGTCAAATATTTGATCTAATCTTGCTAATTCGATAATAGATCTAACACCGTCAGTTAATGAGCATAGTGAAAAATTAATAGAGCTCATTTTTGAAAGTTGAAGTGCTTCGATAAGAGTAGCGATTCCAGAAGAGTCCATATAAGGCACATGTTTCAAATCTACTACTAAAGCTTTTGGTTTTGCCTCTATTAGTGGATGCAATGCTGTACGCAATTCACTAGATTTACTCAAATCAATTTCGCCTTGTGGCGTGGCAATTGTTAAGCCATTAATATTTTCGATATCTAGGCTAAATGATTGATTATCCATTGATTTGACTACTTTCCTCTGAGCTCTTTGAGCAATACTTTTGAATACTTTTTGACATAGATAGAATCATACCGCCATTGTTTCGCTTTTCCCACAAAGCTTTATCCATTACAGTTTGAATCAGATGAACCCCTATACCGCCTGGCCTAACATCTGATAAGTCTCGAGATTGAATAAGTTCGATATCAACTTGATCGGCATTGTCTTTTATCGTAATGCTGATTTTCGGTTCAGGAGAATTTTCAGCTAGGAGATAAAGAGCAATTCTTCCAGTTGGATCACCTTTGTACCCATGACGAAAAATATTACTCATTGCCTCATCAACAGCCATGGCGACTTGGCCAGCGTCACGATCCGGAAAACCACATTGAGTGCATGTGGTTGATACAAGCTGCCTTATTGCACGAAACCAACTGGGAGATGCCGGAAAATCAATATTGCAATGAGAAGTAGAACTTAGTGTACTCATAGTCATTTTCATGGTAACCTTTCATGTTCTCATGAGTAGTACAAAATTGACAAGAACTCCGGAAAATGGGCCAGAAACAATATTGATTCTAGATTTTGGAAGTCAGTATGCCCAATTGATCGCTCGTCGGGTACGGGAAGCAGGCGCATTCAGTCTTTTGATGTCACCAGAGACTACTATTGAAGACCTGTCGAAGCATAACCTAGCAGGAATCATACTTTCAGGCGGACCAAACAGTGTCAGTACTAAAGGATCTCCGAGATGCGATGAGCGAATTTTTGAACTTGGCGTCCCAGTTCTTGGTATCTGCTATGGCATGCAATTGGCCTGTTCAATGCTAGGTGGACATGTTGAAGGTGCAAAATCTAGAGAATACGGAAGAGCGCAACTTAATGTCACAGATAACGGGATGGGTCTTTTGCATGGTATTCCTTCTGAAACCACAGTATGGATGAGTCATGGTGATCAAGTTGAGTCCCTGAATGAAAAATTTAATGTATTAGCAATGACATCAACATGTCCAAGTGCAGTTGTTTCACATAAAGAATTGCCTTTTTATGGTGTTCAATTTCATCCTGAAGTGACTCATACTGCTCATGGTGTTAACATTTTGAAAAACTTTCTTTATGAAATTTGCAAGGTCAAAGGAACTTGGCAAATGTCTGATTTTATGGAAGAACAATGCAAGATTATTAGATCGAAAGTTGGTAATAAGCGTGTCATTTGTGGCTTGAGCGGTGGTGTAGATTCCTCTGTTGTTGCCGCCTTGCTTCATAAAGCAATAGGGAATCAACTCGTATGTGTATTTGTTAATAATGGACTATTGAGAAAAAATGAAAGTAATTTCGTAGAATCAACGTTTAAAGATCATTTCGAATTCAATTTACGAGTCGTCGATGCAACAGAAGTTTTCTTATCAGATCTTGAGGGGGTGTCAGAGCCTCAAGAAAAAAGAACTATTATTGGCCATCGTTTCATTGATGTTTTTAAGAATAGTGCTGAGTCTATTAAAAAAGAATCTAATCAAAATGTTGATTTTCTAGCACAAGGCACATTGTATCCAGATGTAATTGAGTCAGGCCATGGATACAGTGGTGCAGCTGCTAATATTAAACTTCATCATAATGTTGGTGGACTACCAGAAGAATTAGGTTTTGAATTGATTGAACCATTGAGGGATTTATTCAAGGATGAAGTTCGAAAGTTAGGAGAAGTACTTGGATTACCTGATGATTTAATCTGGAGGCACCCATTTCCTGGCCCAGGCCTAGCTGTTCGCTGCCTAGGAAATATTACAAGTGATAAACTTTCTATTCTAAGAGATTGTGATGAAATTCTTTTAGATGAAATTGACAAAGCAAATCTCTATAGAAGTACAGATCAGGTCTTCGCGGTTTTATTACCAATACAATCTGTTGGGGTTATGGGAGACGGTAGGACCTACGAATCAGTAGTTGCAATTCGAGCTGTTGAAACTCAGGATTTTATGACTGCTGACTGGGCTAAAATTCCTTACGAAGTATTAGCGTCAATTAGCAATAGAATTATAAATGAAGTACGCGGTGTAAATAGAGTTGTTTATGACATAAGTTCCAAGCCACCTGCAACGATAGAGTGGGAATAATTACTTCATAAGAGTGGCGAAAATCATTCTTCCTGCTGATGTTTGAAGAGCATTGGTAACTTCAATTTTTACAAATTCTCCAACGCAATCTCCGCCATCTTCAATCACAACCATTGTTCCATCTGCGAGATAGCCCACACCTTGTTTCTGGGACTCTCCCTTGCGAACAATCTCTATTTGCATAATTGCTCCTGGAACTGCCTGCATACGGACAGCCATGGATAGATCGTTTAAATTAAGTACAGTAACCCCTTCGATTTGACCAACTTGCTGCAAATTAGAATCAGTAGTTAAGATTCGATAACCGCTAGTTTGAGCTAACTCCAGAAGAGCTCTGTCCACGCTCTCTGTAGAAGTCTCAGAAGTATCAATAGTTAATTCGATTTGAGCAGAGTTCCTTAATAATGCAAGAATACTTAAACCACGTCTGCCGCGCTCCCTTTTTAGCTTATCTTGCGAATCAGATAGTGCGTGTAATTCTTCAATAACAAACTGAGTAATAATTAGGGGAGCGTCTATAAACCTTGACTTTGCAAGATTTTCTATTCGACCATCAATAAGTATAGATGTATCAACAAGCAAAGGCCGAATGCCCCTAACCTTACGAGCAAATTCAACGTATGGAAGGACAAGCCTTAGGTTGTCTTTAGTTGTGAAAACAATACTTATAGCAAAGTAGCACAAAGTAATGCCACTGACTAATTTAAGAAGAGTTAAATATTGAAATGCAGGTGTGCCATTCTCTAGTCCCCATGAGTCTCCGATCAGATCAATTAGTAAACTAACCGCTAGAGCAGCAAATAGCCCGACAACAAGGCCTAAATAAACTCCTAGGACTGCAGAAAGTCTTTTATTTGGTGTTAAAAAGTCAATAATTAAAACAATTACTGCAAATGCAATAGTAGAGATCATCGGACCCAGGTGGTCAGATAAAACCTCTTCAATTGGATTTGTAGAATCAAGCCCAGCTATAAAAGGGAGAATTGCAGCTGCAAACATGAAGGTAATAAACAAGAGTCGTATTGTCAAAATTACGAGTCTTTTTGTAGCACGTTCTCTTAATTCTTCAATTTCAAAGGCTGTCTGCCTACGAGGTGGTGAGATTGGGTCTAGTTCCATATTATGAAGTGTACCCTGCAATTGGTACGACAGTGCGCCTGTCTTGGTATCATGAGCATTCAGAGGATGGAAGGGCGGTCGGCCTCATTGGCAAGCAGACTGTGAACCTGGTCAGGGCTTGACGGCAGCAGCCATAAGTGGTTTTGTTTGAGCTTTGGGTCACCGGCCGCCCTTTCTTCTTTACCTTAGGAGTGAATACAGTGAGTTATACCGTACTAGCTAGACGATACAGATCTACCAATTTTGATGATATTGTTGGTCAAGAACCAATTGCTCTTACTTTAAGAAATGCTATCGATTCAAATAGAACTGCACACGCATATTTGTTTTGTGGAACTAGAGGCGTTGGAAAAACCTCGATGGCTCGAATATTTGCTCGAGAATTAAATAAATCAGAAGACCTTCAAGAGCATGAAGAAATAAATAGATCAATACTTCGGGGGGAAGACTTAGATGTAATTGAAATCGATGGCGCATCTAACAGAGGTGTCCAAGAAGCACGTGATCTGATCGCCTCAGCAGGACTATCACCAACGCGATGTGCGTATCGTGTCTTTATTATTGATGAAGTTCACATGTTAACTACACCAGCGTTTAATGCATTACTAAAAACTATGGAAGAACCTCCATCACATGTTAAATTTATACTTTGTACAACTGAGCCACACAAGGTGCCTGCAACCATCCAAAGCCGCTGCCAACGTTTTGATTTTAAAGCAATTCCAACAGTTAAAATTGCAAATCATCTAGAAGCAATATTAGTACAGGAAAACATAAAAGCAGATTTAGAAGTTATTACTCAAGTTGCACGACTAGGCAATGGATCTATGCGTGATTCGCTGTCGATTTTAGACAGGCTACTTTCTACCGGTTCTAGTGAAATAAAACTTAATGAAATTGAAGAATTGCTTGGATTACCGTCACAATTAGGGATTATTAATCTCGGCTTGTCAATAGTCGAATCTGATATGAAGACGTCACTCGAAATTTCTTCGCAGCTAATAGCTACTGGAAATTCATTAGATAGGATTTTAGAGGAACTATCAATCCTTTTCAGAAATACACTTATCGCTAAGGTGTGTGGTTCTGATAGTGATTTACTCGAAGTGTCTGAAGACTCTTTAGAATCATTAATCATAATCTCAAAAAAGATAAGCGAAGGAATGATTACTCACTTTATTGCACTGTGCGATGCATCAAGCAGACAAGTACGTAGAGGGGGTTCAGGCAGGGCTTTATTTGATGCAACTGTAGCACGAATGTGCCTTGCATCTGAAATCATAGAAGCTGGTTCAGTCTTGACAAAAAATCAAACACATAAAAATATAACGAAAAAAAAAAGGATAGCTACTAATAAAAATTCAAGAATTAATGATCCACATAATCCAAAAATCAACAAAGAAACATTAATTGATAAAACGGATAAACCCATAACATGGGAACAACTTATTTCAACTATTTCATCGACGCCTGGTTTGAAAAAAGTAGCTCAAAGTCTTATACTTAAGTCTTTTGACCAATCAAAACTTGTTATGACCGTTAGTGAAGAAGGTTACAAAACAATAAATTATATCCTTGCTCAACGTCATAAAATTGAACAATCATTGTTAAACAAATATGGAAAAATATATTCGATCATTATAGAAGTTGATGAAGTTGACAAATCAAGTTCTGAAGAAGTCATATGCGAAGAAGTGATTGATGATGAACTGGTCAATGCAGCACGTGGCCTTTTTGACAGCAAGATAATCAATGTTAAAAATATTTCTAGGGAAAATGAATAATGTCTATGCGTGATTCAAAAGGTACTCCAGAGCCAGTTAGGAGATTGCTTGACAATCTCACTAAATTGCCAGGAATTGGGAAACGAAGTGCTGAACGTATTGCTTTTTACATAATAAAAGATGGTCAACAAACTGCACTGGATCTTAGTACTGCTATTTCAGATGTAAAAAAAAGAGTTGTATGTTGCGATATTTGTAACAATATTGCAGATTCAGCACCTTGCCTTATTTGCCAAGACGAATCAAGAGACGCTTCAGTTGTCCTAGTTGTAGAACAACCAAAAGATTTGATAAGACTAGAGGCCACTGGAATGTACAAGGGTGTTTACCACGTACTATCTGGAAGAATTGATCCATTAGCAGGTGTTGAAGCTACAGATTTGACTGTCGACACGCTTCTGAGTCGTGTGGATAGGGCTGAACTAAATTCTCGCAGAATACCGATTAAAGAAATTATCCTTGGATTAAATCCAAATTTAGAGGGCGACAGTACCTCGCTATACCTTGCTTCCGAACTTGAGGCAAGATCCATTAAAGTAACACGTTTAGCGAGGGGATTACCAAGTGGGTCACAAATTGAATATGCAAACACACAAGTACTAGCAGATGCTATTGCTGGCAGAAAATTAATGGATTGAAATGCCGTGAATTTTGAGACTAGACAAAACACTCAAACAAGCCAGCAAATGAAGCTTGCACCTCGCATTATTCAAACAATGGAAATTATGCAGTTGCCTCTTCCAGCTCTAGAAGAAAAAATAGAACAAGAACTCGAATCAAATTTTGCACTAGAACTTGAAGAAATCGAACCTGAGGTTACCGATCTCACAAGTACTGAAGAGGAAACCGAATTTTCTAGACTTGATGATTTTGAGGAGCAAAGTGGTGCAGATTTGTCGGATTTGCCACCTAAAAAAATAATTAGCAGTGAACGCGATCCAAAGATTGATGCAATGGCTAATCTTCGAGCAAGACAAGAAAGTTTATCAGAGCAGCTGATGCACCAATGGAGTTTTGCAGAGGTCGATGCAAATACCAAACTTGCTGGCGAAGTGTTAATTGAATTAATTGATGCTGATGGTTTTTTAACTCTTAACGATAAAGTACTTAAAGATAATATTCTTATTACTGCTGGATTAGAACTAGATTGTAAATCAATTCAAAACATTATTACTGAGTTGCAAAAGTGGTTAGACCCACCAGGTATTGCTGCTAGATCACTCCAGGAATCACTACTTATCCAAGTCAATGTATTCAAATCTGAAGATCCAGAAACTTGGAATGATGTCTCTATTCTTATTGAATCTCATTTAGAAGACCTTGTATCTAACCGACTTCCTAAAGTAGCTATTGATACAGGGATTGGACTTGACAGAGTGAAAGCAGCTATTGAGCTTATGCATGAACTTACTTTAAGTCCTGGAAGGGTCCTTGAAACAGAAAGAGTATTGCCCGTTATCCCAGATGCTTTTATACAGTTTGATGATTTGCAAGACAAGTATGTTGTTGGAATAAATTCAGGATCAGTTCCATCTTTACGAATATCCACCAATTTTGAAACTTTGTCATCAAAAGATGATGCTGATGAAAAGACCAAACACTTCATACAGCGAAATATAAATGCTGCAAGATGGCTCATTGAAGCAGTAGATCAAAGAAAAAATACACTTAGAAATATTGTTGAAATTGTCGCCAATCGTCAGCGTGACTTTTTAGAATCTGGCGATGCGTATTTACGACCTTTACCGATGATTGAAGTCGCTGACATTCTTGGAATTCATGTTGCTACAGTAAGCAGGGCGGTATCAGATAAATGGGTCCAAACTCCACGGGGAATTTTCCCATTAAGAAGGTTTTTTTCTGGAGGAATTGATTCTAATACAGAAGGTCAAATGAGCTGGGAAGCTGTTAAAGCAAGATTGCAAGAAATTATTGAAAATGAAAATAAACAATCCCCACTAAGTGATGAAGCGCTTGCTAAAGAATTAAGGGGTCAGGGGATTGATATTGCAAGGAGAACTATCGTCAAATATCGCCAACAGCTTGGACAACCCTCTGCACGTCTACGAAAACAATTTTAATTATCTAAATCTTTTCTATCTCTTTAGATTTTGTAGTGCACATATCATCAATTTTTGAAATGTGTTTTTTAGTAGCTGATTCAATTTCTTCCTTGCCATTTTTACCATCATCTTCTGAATATGCGTTCGACTTATCCTTCACGAGCGATTCAATATGCTTAATACCGTCACGCCTTTCATTTCGAATAGCAATTCTGCTTTCTTCAGCCATTTTTTTAACTTGAGCAACTAACTGCATCCTACGCTCTGATGAAGGTGCTGGAATATTGATTCGTACAATATCACCTTCTGCTTGAGGATTAAGGCCTAAATCTGCTGCTTCCAAAGCTTTGATTATGTCATTTTTTGAAGCCGGGTCATAGGGCTTAACTACAAGCTGCGTCGCTTCGCTTACTGAAATTGCTGAGATATCTTTAAGATCTGTATGACTTCCATAATAATCAACTTTGATGTACTCGATAAGAGCAGTATTAGCTCTACCCGTCCGAACGCCATGGAGCTCTTTACTAAAATATTCCACTGACTTACTCATTTTAGAACTACAGGCTTTTGTTGAATCTTTAATACTCATTTTGATATCCTTAATTAGTTAGCAACAAGTGTGCCTATTTGCTCACCATTTACAACTTTACAAATATTTCCATTAGTTTTAAAGTTAAAAACAATAATGGGAAGGTCATGCTCCATACACATTGAGAGCGCAGTCAAATCCATTACACCTATTTTTTCATTGATTGCATTTGAAAACGATAGGTTTTCATATTTAGTAGCAGAATCATTTGTCATTGGATCGCAAGAATAAACTCCATCAACTTTTGTTGCTTTAAGGAGAATATCGGCTTCAAGCTCTATGGCGCGCAAGGCTGCACAGGTGTCAGTAGTAAAAAATGGATTACCCGTACCAGCAGCAAGAATAAGGACTCGGCCCTTTTCAAAGTGACGAAGTGCTTTTCCACGAATAAATGGTTCCGAAACAGCGGAAATTTCCAGAGCAGACATGACACGTGCGGGCTGACCTTGATTTTCGATAGCTTCTTTTAATGAAAGTGCATTTATAACGGTTCCAAGCATTCCCATATAATCTGCCGTTGCTTGAGCAATTCCGACTCGCGAAGCAAGTTCAGCACCTCTAATCATATTACCACCGCCAACAACGACTGCTAACTCAGTGCCAGATTTGGCCGCCTCTGCAATTTGTCGAGCAATAGTATTAAGTTCATCAGGATCAATCCCTGGAACTCCATTTTTGGAGAAGCTTTCTCCGCTTATCTTCAGTACTACTCGTTTGTATCTTGGCTCTAATTTGCTCATGTAATTAATCCTATTTGGAGCATTTGACTCTACAAATAGGGGTCTAGTCAAGACCTATAGCGTATCATGATGAAGAATCGTTAATAAAGTATGAGGATTTATGGCACAACAGGCTGATTCAACTTCTTCAAATAACTCCACGCCTCCAAACGATGGTCAAGTTATCAAATATTCAACAATTACTCTCTACAAAAGAGACGAGAGAGCTCGCTGGAAAAAACGAGTTTTGTCACTCATTTTTATAGGTTTTTTAATTTCTATACTTGTGCACTTGAATATTGGTGCACTTTTATCACTTCTTCAAAAGGATATAGAAGATTCAATACCTTTAGGTGAGATGACAACTGTCCAATTCGCCATTGAAGATACAAATCCACTAAATCAACTTCCAGAAGGCCAACAGCTTCAGGAGCAAGAGTCAGTGCCCTCCGAAATACCATCTGATTCACTGCACACTACAGATGCAAATTTAATCGCTGATGGCACTGAGTCAAATTTAAATTCAAGTGCACAGGCTATCACTCCCTCACTCTCAGGCAGCGGTAGTTCCAGAATGGGTTCGGGCATCGGAGGGTCTGGCGGAGGTACTTCATTTTTTGGAATCTCATCAACAGGTAGTCGATTTTGCTATATCGTTGATGTGTCAGGATCTATGCAGCAACAAAACAGATTAAGATCAGCACTCACTGAACTTGAACGTTCACTTAAACGCCTGCCTGACTTTACAAAGTTTTTCGTATTATTTTATAGTTCCGGATATACAACTCCGCCAATGCAAAAAGGTTGGAATACAGCAAGATCATCTACTGTTCGTCGGATGATCAAAGAATTCGATAATATTCAGCCTGGAGGTGGAACTCGACCAAAAGGCGCATTCGTAAAAGCACTATCACTTGAACCGCTGCCTGAAGTTATATATTTTTTAACTGATGGTGAAATATCTTCTTTCAATTCGCAAATATTAAAGTCAATTATTCCAACAGGTAAAAAAGTTGTTGTAAATACTATTGCATTTGGAGATTCAAGTAGTCAGCAAAAACTAATTGATATATCTAATCTTACTGGCGGACAATACAAATTCGTTCCTACGGGCGACAAAAAATGATTCATGTATTATTTTGCATCTCATTGACTTTTTTATTCCTTAATACAGCAAATGGTGACACCGTACATCGAAGGGGGGATTTACCAGTACTTCATGGAGAGCTACTTAGTGGGGGTAAAAATGGATTACTTTTTAGTACTGTTGTCGACCAAGGATCTTCTATTTTAATCCCATGGAGCGAAGTTGAATCTATTCAATCTGAGATACCAAGTCCAACTTTAGAAAAATTCCTTTTGTTAGGCGAGGATTTATGGCTTTCAAAGCAACGTTTAATCCGAGGAGATATAAAACTTGCGGAAGCTTCTTTTAGAGAAATGCATAATCAATTTCAAGGAAATTCAGGCAAGGATGCAAGATTAGCAACAGAAGGTTATTTAAGAATTCTACTTTCAAAAGGTGATTTAGAAAACGCAATCATACCTTGGCTTGAAATCGTTCGTCATTCAAATGAAGGAACGCCTTCTTCCTTTAATAATTTTCCTTCAATAATCGATCTTGAAACAAATCTATGCCCCGAGTTGCCTGTAATCGTTCTAGATTTAAATCCATTAATATTTAAACAACTCAAAAAAACAACTCCTGAAACAGAAAAGTTGGTATTCGATATCCTTTCATTAAATGATACTGATCCTGAGGATGAATCCTCATTTCTGAAGCTTGTTTCTAAGGCAAGTTCAGGAAAATCAGATGCTATTAAACTTTTAGAGTTGAAAATACCTGAATTCACAGATTGGAAAATTGCATGGGCTCATTTTGCACTTGCAAAAGGTAAAAGTCGTATATCTCCCACAGGCATTAACGATGATTCACTTTTACATTACGCTCATGTAGCTTCCATGGATCCAACACAACATCCATTTCTTTCCGGATTAGCGATGATTTATCTTTCCAACTATTTGAAAGAGCAAGGAAACGAACAGCAAGCAAATAGAATTAAAATGGAAGCTCAACGGCTTTTTCCCTTACATCCTAATTTAACATTACTTGAAGGCACTTAAAGGATCCTTTAAATGAATTATTCACCTATATCATTATTATTTACAATGGTCGAAGATGGGGCACCTTCGAACTGGTTCTCAACTATTCAGAAGGGAGGTCCTGTTGGTTACATCATCATAGCGTTAAGTTTAATTGCACTTGCTTTAGTTGTAATGCACTTTATGCAAATTAGACGCACAGCTCTTTTGCCCCAGAGTCAATTAGATATTATTGATGAGATGCTTGCAAATGGATTAGTCGAGGATACTCTTGGCTATTGCGTTGCCCCAGAAAATGACTCTTACTTAACACGAATATTAGCTTCTGGGTTACTTCGCTATCAAAGATCTGCATTTGGACCATTTGAACTTAAAAACGCAATAGAAGAAGCAGGCGAAGAACAAACTTCAAGATTATTCCGATCAACTGATGCGTTAGGTCTCATTGGCACAATCGCGCCATTACTTGGCCTTCTTGGGACGGTACTTGGAATGGTTGGTGCTTTTGAGACAATTGGTCAGACAGCATCAAATACGCACTCCGCACTTGCTGTCAATATTAGTGAAGCCCTAGTAACTACAATGCTAGGCCTTGTTCTCGCAATTCCATGCATAACACTTTTTTCTTTTTTTAGAAATAGAATTGAAAGTCTTAGTTCCGAAGCAGCAACAGAAATCGAAAGATTAGTATTGCATCTAGAAGAGGCACAAGGTAACTCTTAATGGCTTTTAGTGGGAATAAAAATCGAATAATTATTCCCATAGTGGAAATGACTCCAATGATTGACATTGTATTTCTACTTATTATTTTCTTCATGGTTGCAGCGCAATTTGCCCAAGAAGCACATGTAGAACTCGACTTGCCCGAAGAACAAGGGCAAGAACAAATAGAAGAAATTCAACAATTACTGGTCATAAATATAGTGAGTGACGGATTAATTATTTTAGATAATTCAAAAGGAGCAATATCAATTGACCAATTAAGTTACTCCATCGGAAAAACCTTGGATGATGGTGGCCAGTGGAAAAATATTTCAATACGAGCTGATGAAAACAGCCGTGCAGAAGTGCTAAATAAAGTTTTAAAATTGTTAAATAGTTTTGGACTGACTGCAACAAATATTGCAACTGAGGCAATTCAATGAACTTTACAACAGCAGGGAGTAAACATAAATTAAATCGTTCTGCCTTGAATCTTTCTTCTATGATTGATGTTACCTTTTTGTTACTTATCTATTTCATTGTTACAACAGTATTTACTCCTCCCGAAGAGATTCTTTCCCCGGCACTACAAATAGAAGAAGGAAATTCGATACAGGCAACTGATTTTGAGCCACAAATAATCTTAGTCGATGTAAAAAATGATAAGGCATTTTATCAAATTGGAGAAAATATAATTTATGACCGATCATCGCTGAGTCGACTTATACAAAAATTACCAAAAGATCCTGGCATTATTATCCGTGTTGACGATGATGTGCCTGTGGGTTTTGCAATAGCCGCAGTGCAAATTTCAAGAGATGCTGGCTTTCAGAGAGTGACATATGTTCCTGCCATTCAGTAACTATACTTTATTGATATTAATATTATTACTTTGCTCAAGAGCTACTTACGCAAATACAGATTTAAATGAGTGGCTCCAAAAAATGGGCTGTGTAGAGTTGCAAGCACTTTATTTAGAATCTATATTACAGGACGGCAACTTAAGAGAACAAGAAAATGCTGCTAAAAAACTTGCAGATGTGTATGCACTGATATTGGCTCGATCAGGAAACACTGGCGACCAAGAAACACTGCAGCGAGCAGTAAAACTATTCAAAAATATACCTCAGGCTGGTACAACTGAATTACGACTACAGCTATACAGAGCAACCTATCTGGCTACGGAACAATTGTTGGAGCGTTATAGATTGCGTATAACGACTAAAAAAGAAGCCGATCAAGCCGTTGAACAACTTACTGAAGTAATCTCAGGGCTAGATAATCTTCGAAAGCCATTACTTAAGCGTGCAAGATCCTCCAGAACTTTTAACGATACTGTTCAAGAACAACTCGGACTATCAACAAACTATCTAGCCTGGGCAAAATATTATGTAGCTTGGCACAAAAAAAATATTGAAGTTGCAAAAGAAGCAGAACTTTTATTTGCTTCAATGTTATTAGGTGACGAAGCTCGTTTGCAAAAAGTATCTCTTGATTTGAAGTCACATGAAATGGGTGCACGAGCGATACTAGGAATAGCATTAACAAAAGAACTCCAAAATAGCCCACTTGGTTCTGGACCCTGGCTAGATCAACTAGAAACAAATGAAACATGGAGTACAGTTAGATTGCAAGTGCCACTCTGGAGACTATACATCGCCATCGAGAAGAAGCAATGGAATTTAGTAAGCGAAATGCTCCAATCAAACTTACAGTTAGATATGGTTCTAGCTAATAGAATTTCTGCCGTTCGCGCCCTTGAAAATAAAACAAACCAAGATGCAAAAAAACTTGCAATCTTAGCTATTAATAATTTAATAGACCTAGAGCAATTAGGAATTGTCAGCGAAATAGTAGAAAAGTTTGGCAGTAATGCACTAGATCAAAATAGTTTTATTTCTAAGTATATTGATGCAGATATCGCATACCGAGAAGAAAAAAATAAATTACCGGGATCTGAGCCAGCAAAAATTAATGAACAAAAAATTGCTTTTGCGAATATCGCGAAACAATTCGAAGATGCACTTAATTCTTCGGATTCAACTTCATATAAAAAACTTCTTTCAAGTTGTAAATATATGCTTGGATTATCATTGTTCTATTCTTCTCAATTCAAGGAAGCATCATTAGTATTTCAGGAAGTTACAACTGGTGAATTTCAAGAACAAGCATTATGGATGGCTATCGTTTCATTAAATAAATTACCAGTAATAAATAATGAAGATAAAGAGCAAATAGTTGATTTAGCACAGACGTATCTTAATTACTGGCCAAAAAGTACGCATGCCACGCAACTTAAGTTATTTCTATCCGGAAAAAGCGATTTGACGCAATCGACTGTAGATGAATTACTTGCCATATCAAAAACAGATCCAAAATATGAAGATGCTCAAAGACAAGCATCAAGATCTCAATACCAATTGTGGCTTAAAGCTACTAGAGATGATAGGCCAAGTATTGGTAACCGCTATGTTTCTATTGCGCAACAACTAATTGATGCTGATATAACATCAGATGCCACTTTACGAACTCATGAAATTGCCGCTATTCGAATAATGCGATTGCTTGAAGTATCATTACATCCAGATATATCAAGAATCGAAGCGGCTAAAAAAGCTATCGAATCTTTAAAATACATAGAAGAGCAAAATCTGTTTCCTCTAAGTGAATTTAAAGCTGAAATTTTACACCGACGATGTTCACTTGCGATTATTGAAAAGGATCAAATATTAGCATTAAAATTGTGGAATGAGATGCACCAAGATTGGGCAAATAGTACTTGGCACCCTCGGACTGCTACTAATCTTTGGAACACAATAGTTACCGGTTTGTTTACCTACGATCAAGAGACTATTATCAATCTAGGTAATGCTTTGCTTAAACAAGAAGCTCACGTTGTATTCACTTCAAGAAAGACAATAGATGTCGCCTTAAAGACATCTAGGACTTTACAACAAGTTGGCAATCTTGAAGAGGCACTAAAAATAGCCGAATTACTACTAAAATTTAATCCAAATACGGTTGAAATTATTGAACTAAACGCTGAACTTGAGTACTCCCTTGGAAACTTAGAGAAAGCACTTTCATTATGGAAAATTCTTTCTTCTGGAACCTTGAAGGGGAGCATGATTTGGACCAAGGCAAGATATTTTGTAATACTATTAATATCAGATCAAAATCCTTCAGAATCTTTACAATTGCTTGAACAACATCAATTGCTTTATCCTAACTTTGGAACTGGTGAATTTAGTTCTAGATTAAGTGATTTATATCATCGACTACTGGAGGACAACGAGTGATTACTCCAGCAAGTATTTGTCGAATTATTGGTATTAGTCAAACAGATGAACCAAGATTATTACTTGGCATTACAAAAGGAAGAAATGATGTCAGTGCCATTCGTACAGCATTACGCAGAAGATTAGCTCAGTTACATGTACATCCACAAAGGCAAAGCGATGAAGTTAATCAAGCGAAAGCATTTCTTATAGATATTGCTTCAGAACTAATTCAAAATGCCACTGATGAAATAGATAAAACATCGTTATCTGAAGAATTAACTGATCTTGACCGATCTATTATTGCAACACTTGTAAGCGAACGTGGTTGGAACAAAAAGAGCAGGGCGAGACTTGTTGGAATTGCAGCATCTTATTCCTTAACAGTTGGCGGTCTAAGCAGAATACTGCAGTCATTCGCAGAAGCTACTAGAAATGGTACTAGTCCTTTATCTAAAAACAGGAATAAAAATTATAAAATTAATAAAACATGGGCTTCGATACCTAGACCTAAAACTAGGTTAAGCACAATAGATAGTTTTATTTCTGAAACAGCCTCTAAATTAACTCCAGAATTAAACTCCAATAATCCAATAATGACAATAAAGCTTGCAGCTTTGTTTGGTCTTTTAACACTGCTTGCATTTGTTTTAGCCCTACAGGCATTATTTTCTGAACAGAATAATTCAATACAACAAAATAATACACCTGTTGCAAGAGTTATTCACTCAGTAGAAAATGACATAGATTCTTTTCAAACTGCCTTTGAATCTTATCCAACATTTTCAAATAAAAATATAATCAAGGATGTTCTAAGACACTCAGATATATCTGTCGCCGATAGCAATATTATTGATGAGATAAAAATACAAGTTGAAGATTCTGCCCTTAAAGGCACTCCGTTAAATCAGAAAACTGTAGAAGCGTGGCAAAATTATTTAACTTCCTTTTCAATTGGATGGCCGACATTAGACAATTTATTTACCTCAGATATTGAAAGTCGAATAATTAAAACTATATTTGAAGCACAGTCGGATGATCAAATAACTGCGAGTCTACTTTCATCTTTTGAAATAAAACCCATTAGATTTTCTTCACCCTTATCAGTAATTTCAAACATATGGTCATCCAGGATGATTGCTAAAATGAGCTGTGATTACAATCTTATCCCAAATACACGCGCATTTATACAACAATTGCAATATGAAGATATTCAGACTTGTGATCCTGATTTAGCAACTTCTCTTGCAGCTACTCTAATTGGAACTAAATTACTTTCTTCAACTGAATTCGATGAAAGATCATTAACTATCTGGGAAAGTTGGCTACTTGTTGAAAGAAAGCTGCGGCCTACAACTCAAAATTATCCTCCTTCGCTAACTTTAATCTCAAATATTCTCCAAGCAGATATAGATTTACAGCGTCAGTCAAATACCTTAAAGGTTCTCGGGCGGATTATTAATGATTTTCCATGGACAACTCTTCCAGATTCAGGAAAATTTATTACTGATTTAATTAGAAGCGATATTTTTTCATCAAGCGATTATTACGTACTAACCACACTGTTTTCTATGTCTAATAATACATCTTGGTTTAACGACGAACATATCCTTGATGTAAACTCAACGCTAAATGAGCGTAGAGCAGTAGCAGATGCTGTCCAAGCTAACTGGCCTATTGATTTTAAAACAACAAAAGCTATATGGAATTTATCTATACCAATAGGATTTAATTCAACTCTAGCAAAAGAAGTAACTTCAGAAGCCACTAAATTAATTGATGCCCCAAATATTTACTTTAGTAAGTTAGCAAAGTTACGTTACTTAAATGAATCAGCTCTTAATATTTGGCTAGGTAGGCCTGACCTAGCTCAACTTGCCATTAACAGCTCAAAACAATTAGAGATTAACTCTTATGATTTAAAAGCGGCTATTTATCCAGACATAGATTTTAGAGATGAGTTTAAACTTGCTGGAAGCGATATTTTTGATCAAATCGAAGCTATTGATCAACTGTATAACTATCAAATTAGTGACCTACATCCTGATGATGCTGATCTACTTGCGCAGATTGCTTTTCATCACGGAAAAACAAAAGTCCGAAGAAGTGCTGTCGAAATTATTATTAATAAATTTGCACAAGGTAAAAACATTGCGATAGCACTTCTTAATAACTTTAAGAACTCAAGGAGTGATAGCGTACTGTCAATAATTGCAAATCTGACACGAAGCTCCCTGCCAGATATACAAAATCCTAATTGGAATAATCAAGCTCGCAAAGCAATTGCTCAGCATGCCCTTGTTGCTGGAGAACAAAAACTCCAGCATTTAGATGAGATAGCATCTCACCTAAGAACATCATTAGTTTCCGAATATGTTTTGTTAAACCCGGACCTACTTCCTCCATCAGATCAAATATCAGCAAATGATGCTATTGAACTAGTTATAGATTCTTGGAGAAACCGTTTAAATATCAGTACAGATCGAGAAAATTTTTCATTTCAGACAAATGGTTTATTACACAGATACCTAACAGATCAAATCAGTTACTTTAAATTGTTATCTAAAGAAATCGATAATTGGCGCTCAGACAAAACACCAGATACTTATATAGATTCGATAGCCCAAAAACTTCAAGAAGATCAAGACATAATAGATCAACTAATATCTCTAGAAGAAGAAATAGCAAAATTTTGGAGTACTGTTCTTGATGAAGTAACTACAGAAGTTGAGAGAAGAGATAAAAGATGATTACTTTAATTATGACAACTTTTTTAATTTTCTTTAGTTTTCAAAAAACAGAAAACCACTGGTCCAGCAAATTAGATCCTAGTGATGGAATAACTTATTTTATTGAAGCAGAAAAATTATTAGCTAGTCAAGTTTTTGAAAATAACGAAAGCAAAATAATTATTGAATTATTCGTGCTAGCATCTGTTATTGACCCCTCTCTGCGTGATAGTTCAATTATTGGTATCCAAAATGTTATTCAAGATCAAATATTAATATCAAGGTTACAAAATATGCGTGCTACTCATGTATTACTAAACCCAAAGCTTATCCAGCCTGGCAATAATACTCCTGTGCCTAACACAACATCAAATCAAAATCTCTGTGACATATTGACTAAGTTTCGCGAACGACGCAATCTTAATGAAAATGAACTGAATTCTTTACAGCCTTGGTTTTACCTTTTCCCTGACCCACTCAGATTAATGAATCGAACCGACACTCGAAGACCTGCTGCTTTAAATAAACAAGAAGTTTTATCAAGTCTTATTGTTGAACTCGAAATACTTGGAGGGCCATCTAGCTGGTCTGCTGAGTATGTTACGAACCCCTTGCCTGTCGAATTTGAAACTAATGATGATCTAGCTACTATGTTTAACGTAGATCCCTCTAAGAAAATACGAAAAGGCGATAAATGGGTAGCTGAATAAACTACTCAGGCGTGTAGTACTTTTGCTTGCTCTTTATCACAGGAAGCACATCCTCGACCGCTGCATTCGAAGGAATGGACCATACCGCCCATTCAGTTCGATGAGGTGGCATTGCAAGTTCAATGCCGTCACGAACGAATCTTTTCAATCTTCTAGTCGAGAGCTGTTCGATGAAATCATGAGTTAGTGGGGCGGCTAGCTGCAAATCTTCAAAAGCAGGAATCATGACTGCTAGAGGTTCATCAGTAAAGTCAGACATAAAAGCAACGGTCCAAAACCAGCACTCACCATACCATTTGACTTCAGTCGTGACGTTGTCCAAAGCTAATATCTTAGTCTGAGCTTTGTCAAAAGCTTTCTTAGAGTCATTCAGAGCGAATTTGCGCAAATCTTCAATTGAAGGCTTGTTGTATTCATCTGTCCAGATTGATGGGGGGGCGTATTTTGCCATTGTAGAGGTCCCTGAAGTACAAATTAGAATTCAGCATGATAGCATACCCAACGTGAATAATACAGCACCTCAAAACTTGCCAGAAGTAGACTTAAGCAGCGCTACCATACTGCTTGTAGATGATAACGCTCAGAATATCGAATTGATGACAGCCTTCCTGGAGGAGCTCCCTTGCACCCTCTTAACAGCTTCTGACGGAGTCGAGGCGGTCGAGCTTATTGAGCGCAGAACCCCAGACCTAGTCATCCTCGATGTAATGATGCCTAGAATGAGTGGGTTCGAGGTATGCCAAAAAATAAAAGGTCAACCCTCTACGCGTGATATCGTCGTCATCATGGTCACCGCGCTTAATGAAGTAAGTGATTATGAACGCGCTGTCGAGTGTGGCACGAATGATTTCATTACTAAGCCTGTTAACAAGTTAGAACTTGTGACACGGGTTAGAACTCTACTAGAGCTTGCTTTGGTTAAAAAGGGATTTGACTCTAACTAAAACAGAAGCCTGTCCCGCGCTCTGTGAATTGTTGACAATAGGGAGTCTCAACTACTGACAAAGGGAGGGGCAGGCCTCTGGCTTAAGGATATTGCTTATTATGCTGCAGGTCGACGAGTAACGATTGCACTAGTGTCATTCGAGCGAACCCACCCACGACTACCTCGCGGCTCAAGAGTAATTAGAAGGTGCTCGTAGTAACGCCTAAGGGAGGTCAAATCAAAACCTGCAAGCCAATTCATTGGAGCCGTTGGATTAATTCTACAAATAGCATCTATTACTTGGTTCTTTGTGAGCATTTTTAAATTCCTTCTTTCAAGTGAGGTAGAAATTAAATCGGATAACTTTTCATATTCTCTTTATTTGATAACATCGCAAAAAACTGACCTCAAGGGTCCAGCATTACACAATCACGATTTGTAGTGGGTGTTAAAAAAGCAGACCCACTAGATATAGTGGGTCTGCTTTAGATTGGTCATACAAAAATAATTCGATTTAAAAACGGACGTTATTTAATGCA
>Ga0163179_10000047_pt1 | contig 93699 bp, 103 predicted proteins | sample AtlANTMetagenome_FD_109643 | JGI IMG/M metagenome (GOLD analysis project Ga0163179, IMG submission 109643) | Marine eukaryotic phytoplankton communities from the Atlantic Ocean - Atlantic ANT 2 Metagenome | ecosystem: Environmental > Aquatic > Marine > Oceanic | place: North Atlantic Ocean...
GGTGTGCGCAATGTCTCCGCAGTGAACAATATAATCGACTTTTTGTTCTCGTAATAATTCGTATAATTGCTCAAAAACAATTCTATACTCGTAATGATACTTCAAATTTTTGATATGAGTATCGCTTATATGTGCAAACTTCAAGTTCCCTCCAGACGTAGTTATGCCGTTAGTATTATAATACCCTATGCGGGATCTGTTGTCAAGACTTTTTTTATCTGTCTACTTATCTACCACGGGCGGCACGATAAGCTTGCTGAGCAGCTTTATATTCCTCTGGATCTTGTTCTCTGTTTGCGTAGGCTTGTCGCATACGATCTTTGGCGGCTGCTAGTGGATTTGCTGCAGCATCGGCAGCCTGTTCTCCTCCCTCAAGAGAGGCGTTAATTGACTCAAGAACGCCTTCCCATTTAGTAGAGACACCTCTCAAAGACTGGGCATACTCTGTCGCGGCTTGGTTTAATTCACCTTGAAGTTCTTTTAATTGAGGTACCGCTTTTCGGAGAGCGTTCATAAATCCTTCTCGATCTTGTTGAACATTAGCAGCAAACACATTGTTGGCTAAATATGCCGCCATCTGATTGAGATTTGAATAGGCATTTGTAGAAACAAGCTTATGCAAGTGCTGGACCGCATTCCCATGAGATCCAATAGCCTCTTGTAGCTCTTCCTTGATAATTTGTTTAAGTTTTGTTTTTGTAATTTTCATAATATTAGTGCCCCAATCGCTCCATAGAGCATCACACCCATAAATGTAGCCGACATTAAAACAATCCCGATGATCTTTAAAAGCTCCCAATCGCTTATGCCTTTCTTAAAAAGATATCGTGAGAGTTTTCTTAGCATTATAATTTACGTGGTGGTCCACCCTGATCGGTATAGTGGCTGTCATCTTGATAAGCAATACCCTGCAGCATCTTAGTTCTGGAACTCTGGTCTCCGAATGTGGACATTGTACTTTTCAAAACCGACAAAATTTTCACAAGCTTGTCGCGATATTGTTGAAAATTATCTGCTTCCATGGAACCAACGAGCCGAATAGCCATATCATGACCGGTGTCTCCGACGCGTCGGTTGTCTGGAAGATCTTTACCAATTGCAGCTAAATAATCAAAAAATTGCTCAGGAGACATGCCTGCCGCGGCTTCTTGAAGCGTGAAGCGCGTCTCGTCGGACTTCTCTCCAGCATAGGTAGGATCGTCTTCGGATCCGATCTCCGAACCTCGCTTCCATGATGGCTCTTTCGTAAATGCAAGTTGCTTTTCTGCGTTTTGTTCAGCTCCAGGGGAACCTATGCGTTTAAAGATAATCGCCATTTTTCCTAGCCATTCATGAAAATTTAATCTACCCACCTTTAATTCTTTCGCGTCCTGTGATCTGAAAGGAGAGTTTCGGACCGTGTCGAGTCCGGTTGTCAAATACTTTTTATATTGATAATCTTCTCTTGCTAGCAAGGCAACTTGCTCAAGTCTATTCCCTATATCTTCGTAATATTCTGACATCTTGCCCATGTGCTTCATCTGCGTGCCGGCGTCGGCATAAGGATCAGCCGCAATATCTAAAAACTTATCAAGATCTAAGTTTTCATCTAATCTTTCAGTCTTCTCGTCCATAAAATAACGAGGATCAATAAATTTTGTATTTTTTCTTCTAGCCATAGTGTTCTCCTTAGACAGCCGATAGTAAATCTAACAATAAATAGTTGTCTCTGTCGATAAAGGTGGCGTTTTGTTTTCTTTCTTCAAACACATCTTTTGGCATAGAGCCAATGTCTTCATACCCAGCTACGTCTATCTTATATAATTCTACGTCATATTTCAAAAGTGTCTTAATTACTTTTCGTTCTTTTTCTGCTGCATCAGGATCAAGTGCGACGTAGACTGGTGTGTCGTTGTAAACAATTTTTTTGATGAGCGAAGAATCAGTGCGTAGCGTCGAACCCAATATTGGGACAGAATTTCCTGCGTTGATTGCATCGAATACCCCCTCTACAAGAATCAGGTCTTCGTTCCAATTAACATACAATTCGTTAAACACGATGTTTTTGGAGGCACGTGGATTCTTGTATTTGTAAGTATCACCATTGTAACTTCTTGCCACAAAATAACTGACATTTCCGTCATCATTGAAAGAAGGCACCACAATTCTGTTGCGATATTCCCCGCTAAAACAGTATCCTATCTTCCATTTTAGAATTTCGGAGTCGGTAATGCCGCGTGAATTCAAATAGTTGCGAGCATATAAGCCTGTCTTAGGTATGTTATCGTGACAAAGACTTATGAATTCTGGCGGGAGTTCCAAGATCTGATCGTGTCTCTCCACGCTTCTCTCAGCAAAGAGATCATCAAATCTTTCCAGATCTTGCCTACCGAATATTGCGTCCCATTTCTGTAGTTGTGTATAAGAACCAAAAGACCTAATAACACGCCTAATAGAGCGGCCGCGATAATCACAAATCCAACACTTAAATACATTTTTAGACAGGTTAACAGAAAGCTTAGATTTGTGGTGATTACACTTCGGGCATTTGAAAAGAATTTCCGAACCATGATCTCGACCCCTCCCTAAAGCTTCATTGAGAATCTTCTTCGCTGCTTGCTTGTTCAATCGCCCACCCTGCTTTTGCTATAACAATTGCGTCCGCACGATCATACGATTCAGGTTTCGGATTTCCGTGCTTAGTGTATTCTATCTTGAAAGCGGGCTCGTTGTCAAGTAAATATTGTAAAACAACTTGTTTTGCTTTTTGTCCTCTCGGAACTTTAATACCAGCTTGCTTTCGTGCGGAGGTAGCGCCGATAAACTTTGGCTCCATTTCAAACATTTCGTACACAAGCCAAGAAACAATGCCGTTAAAGCGGGTGAGTGTTGAAAGAGTTTTAGCAGAAGACTTACCGCCCATAAACATGTGAAGAGATTGTTCGATATAGATGTGGTTAATCTTGTTTTCTCTATCCTGATCTACTTCCATCCAATGATCATCTTCTCTGCTAAACTGATAATTATCAAAGATAGTGAAGATGGCTTCTTTTATTCTTTCTACTTTCTCGAATAAGTTTTTGTATTTTCGCAAGTCAACCGAATCATAAAATACAATTTCGCCTTCGGCTACGACGGCAAAGCCAGTTATGCTGGTGGAGATATCTATTCCCAATATCATGTGGTTATTATACTATAAGTCTATTCGCAATTTAAATGTATAATCCTGATCTTCATCTTTTAGAATCGGATTAGACAATGTTGCAACACCAATTAAGTTTTTAGAATCATCATATATTGCAACGCGAGATATATATACCTGCCTCTTAAAAGAGGCACTGAGGTTAGAGTAGCTTGAACTCACCACATTTGTTATCTCTAGCAGGGAATTTTCTTCATAAACTTGAGAAGATGTGAAATTGGTCTTTTTTTGTCCGTATTTTATATACGTTGGATTGTTAGAATAATTAACTTCTCCTGCCCGAGCATGTGCAAACATAGTAACAACTTGCGTATCAGTCTGCCCTTTAAAATTTAATTTAAATGATGCAGACATATAATTGGAAGTGTTGCCGCTACCGGCTGTAGATGCTTGGCTTACTCCATCATAAGCGCCCGCGCCCCAAAATTTCCATGAAGGCTTGCTGGCTGTAGTCGAGCCGGCTGTCATCGGAATTGTTTCGCCGTTTAAAGCCCACGATCCAGTCAGGCAGATGAAGCCCTCTTCATATAAAATAACGCCCGCCACCGAGCCGCTACCCGTACTGCCGGCAGGTCCAACTTGAACTAATTCTCCGTTTTGCTTAAGATCTTGCAGCTCTCCTATTATAGAGCCGGTAAAATACCACTTTAACGACACTGTTCCTGGCTTGATTCTGTTGCCGTAAAATATTGACGGAATTGATATTAAATTTATAGTCTGAACATTTTTGTCGCCGAACGAAGACGAAACTTTATAGTGCGCACTTCTTGCTCCATAGAAATTTAATTTATTTTTTAAAGCAACAAAATGTCTATTGAATTCACCAGTAGCAGAAGAAGACGGTGTAGTTATATATTCTCGATATATCGAAGCAGACATAGGATAACTGCTACTTATTGTATCGCCATATTGAAATTCGTTTGTATATGTTGTGGCGCCCACTGTTTTAAAACTTGCGCCGGAACCCTGCTTGGTTATAAAAGGATAGCTAAAGTTATTAGATCCCGATAGCTTATCAATATTATATTCATATAAGCTAATGTGTCCTGGCTCTATATTTAAAACCTGCGGGCTAAAAGCTCCAGATAATTCAGGTTGATTATTATAGTATACCTTCGAATCAAATATAAGGAACTCACAACTAGGGTAAGCCCTCATTGTGTTCGCGACTACATCATTTGGACCGAATTTTCTAAGCGACATTGCATCAGTAATCTAGTCGCAATCGCAGTGTAAGCTCGTTTGTTGGATCTTTTCTTAATGGCTCTGAAAGTTTTGCGATTGCCAATAGCTCCTGGCTGGAATTATATAGACCAACCGTCGTAATGTATGCGACCGGTGGGTCACTAGCAACACTTTTCACTCTTATCTTGCTGCCAGTCAAATAAGTCGGATTAGAACTCATATTGCATCGATTATGCGGAATCCTACAGAAGTAAATTGTTGAGTTAATCTCGGTCGTATTGTTGAAAGAGATGCTCTTGATTCGTTTTCGTAAAGAATCACAAGCGCCTGAAATTGCTGAACCGGTGAACGTTTGTGCAATTGTCTGGGTACTATTATTTGGTCGATTGTAGCGGAAGCCGGTGGGTGCAGCCAATGGTTGGCTGGCAAAGGAGCCTGTAAAAACGCTAGACGAAAGGAAAATTATTCCTGCCTGATAAAATATCAACCCAACGGCGTTGCTATAATTAACCGGTGGCGGTGAGCTGATTGCAGAAGCGGAAGCCAAAGTTGTATTGTATAAAACACCATAGTCTCCTCCATAAGAGTTGGCTGTGCCTCCTGTGTCAGAAGCGCTTATGTCTTGAATTGTAACAGTCGTTGCGGCGCCGCTAGTTGAAAATGGGTTTTTGAAATAATCTCTTGAGCCAGGTATGGCATATGACGCAGTTCCGAGCACCATACTGAAGGTGCCTTTCTTAATCTGGTCTTTGGTAATAAGTCTAGATAGATTGATAAAGAATCCGTTTAGCGCTTGCCCGCTCTTGTCTTGTGTTAGATCGGTCTCAAATGGCTGAATATCACCAGCAGAGCCGCTAGCGCCCAGCAATACCAACGACATCTGATTGTAGATATTTATTTTCTTTGAATTTTGAACTGCGGTTGAAGAACTCAATACAGAATCTGCATGGTACCCCATTGTGATATCAAAAATGTGGTTTGCAGAAGAGCTTAGATATGGATAGTCATATACGCTTTGAAACATTCCGTGCGTGTAGTTCTTAATATTTTCATCTGCATACGTGCCGCTCACAACCGTTCCGGTTAGCGGAATAGATTCATACAACAATGTTTTTGTATTGGTAGCGTCGTCAGAATCCAAGGTTAACAACTGAGTCATAAAATAATTCTCCTAATTCTTTTTATTTTTAAACTTTCACTCTGATAATTCTTAGTGGTATTTGAAGCGTGGCTCCAGTGGTAACTCCCTCTACAAAGATCGTAGTGTCAATATATTCGCACACTGTTCCATTCATTGTAGTAGTATTTCCAAATAGTGAATATTTATCACCTAAATCTGATTTGGGAGCCAAACCAATTGCCGCAAAGTTTCCGCGCGGACCCTGAATTGCCGAGATTGTAGTATCGTCCGTTGTGTTTGACGGACTATAGTAAATTTCATTTTTTGCGCCGGCGATGCGCGCAGTGCTATAATTTTCTAGCGCCAGATCAAAAGTCGCAGTTGCGGCGGCGCCCATCGTAACACTTATGCTGCCAGCAGATGTGGTCATACTCAATGTGGAAGTAGACGAAGCTCCATAAACCGTGTTAATAAATCTATTATCATAATGAACGTAGTATTGACTATTCAATAATCCGTTTGATGTGATAAAGGCTGTCGCATTCGCTGCGGTTCCTTTATATGTAGTTGTGTCAAGCCCGTCTTCAAGTAGGACATATTTTGTACTATGATCATCTCCGTTCAAATATTGAACCGAGTCTACATAGCCTGCGGTTGTTGAATCCATCCCAAGAATCCCAGAAATCGTAGTAGACCCAAGGGCGTCGTTGGAACTATCGGACAGGTACAAAATAGGATAAGAGCTATTATATCCATCTGGTATAACCGCTGATGTAGCCCAGCCCTTATCATTGATTTTAATTATGGGCATATACAGAATATCTGTGGCTGTTGAGGTTAATAAGCCGCCATTGATAGCAGCGTTAGTTCCCGTAAAAGCCTCAAGAACTGGCGTTTGCAAAATTTCTAGATCATAATACGCACTACCGCTAGCGTGATTTTTATTATATAGTGAATAATCAATTTCATCGTCACCCAAAGCAAAGTAGCTTACGCTAAAATCACCGGTCGCCATCTTTTCGCGACCTAAATCTGTCAGTACCGCATCTAAGATGATGTCTCCTGAGTTATCTAAAAAAGCCATTTATATTCCTCTCTTTACATAAATAGTAGTCATTTTTAATATTCGCTATCCAATTTATAAGTAATGTTTAAATCAATTTTTTTATTTGTTTTCTTTGAAACCAATCGCAACTTAAAAGTTTTGTCCCAAAGTGGATCTGTTGCGGCTCCAATTTTTATATTGTCAATCTGAGTTCCAGCATCTGAAGCGAAATCAGCATCTGAGCTATCTATTTTAACATGGAGAAACTGAGGCTTAAATTGTAATAATTTTCTAATTGGCTTGGTTGTTTGTTTTATGGGCTTTGCGGGGAGCTGATCGGCTCTGTGGGTTTTAAAAATACTATACAGGTATCCGCCATCATTCACAAGTTGGACCTCATAAACATCACTAAAATGTCCGGTGACCCCTAATTCATTTCTAGCTCTAAAAGCATAATAATAAATTCTGTTCGCGTCTACTATATTTTCAAAGAAGTCTGCTTGATTATAATCTTTAGAGTCGGATATTTGTAGGTTTAATGTGTGAATTTCTTTATTTTTAAAATCTAGCATTGAGGTTGGCTTGTCTACTGTTCGATATATATCAATAAATTTTATATTAGATACTGATTTTTTTGTAACTTTATCATCTAACAATAGATTATTCGAATCATGATAAAGTTCATATTCTCTCGCTGAAATATTAGGCGCATTGAAAGTTGTATCATAGACGGCATCCTCGTGTCCCATTAGTTTCATTTCAAACCCTACCTTATGGGATGCATCTAAAACCTGGTATGGGCGCGCGAATACCTTTGATGGCCAATGGTCAGTCATTTTTATTGACTTTGCAAGGATAGGAATTTCAACTATACTTAAATAAGGCTCTACTTCTACGTACATATCCGCCAAAAATGGATATTCAGAAGTAACCTGTGCCATAGTAGCATAATCGTTTAAGCGTTGAAACCTGCCCCCCTCTAAGTCATAAAGCTGATCCGCTTTTATTCCAGATTCATAATCATAAAATTCAAGACCATAGCTACCATCAGATTCGCAGTTTAATTGTCTAGACAAAAGCAGATTTGAATATTTGTATCTATAAGCTCGGACAAGCCTATAAGCATACACTGTATACTGATATGTCACGCCATATTTTACTTGTGTGTCATAAAAATTAAAATCTTGAATATTAGAATTCATGAACCAATAATTTTGAATAAAGCCGGATGGATCTGAATCAGCGGCGGGGTCGACTGAACTCTTTTTTATTCTATACGCTAAGGTTTCAACTTCATTTTGTTCATCAGTAAAAATATTATTTAATGAAGGTGCATTATAGTTTTCAGATGAGCTTACGTTGATTATCATATCTGATATGACCCCACTTGTTGTGGTAGTTTTAAGATACCTGTTGACAGTGGGGCTGGACGCATCATTAGTCGTAAGGGACATTGCACAGCTTTTATATATTGTTTGTTCGCCGGCAAATATATAATTGCCATTAGTATTATCATGGCTTGTGTTTTGACAATATTCTAAAAATTCTCCGTATTCACAATTATTTATAGAAGCGTTTCTTATGCCAGCTGTATACACAGCAATGCCATTTGGTTCGGGAACAGTATATCCATCGCCTGCGATAGCTAATTTTGTTCTATTTGTTTGAATAGTTCTGCCGCGTGTTGCGGCTGTTTGCGGAGAACCTTCAAGAGCTTCTTTTCCAAAAACAGAAGAAATTGTTTTTATAAACATTGAAGAAAAATTATTATCTTTAATACTTTGGTAGTGATCTCCAATGTCTTCACACGGAAAAGTAATGTTTATATAATATGGAAAATAATTCATTTTTTCACTAATAGGAGAAGTTTTATTAAATTTATCTACCGTATCAATATCAAACAAAATATTCCTTTGTTTTTTTCTTAAAGAATCAATTTGCTCTTGTGGGTAGTTAGTCTGTGGTAGCGCTGCAGTTAAATATGTTGTGTTAAGGAATGAGTAAATATATGCATGCTTGCTAGTTGTAATCATTTCTAATTTTTTCGGACTGCGCACTGTTCCAAGATCGGCGCGCATTTCGGACAAATTAAGTGTAAATAAAGACTGCACATCTTTATACTCACCGTTACATGTAACTAAGTTTATTAAAGCCGGATCAAACTTGTCAATGTCGGCATCATAAATATCGTAATCAGCCATATCACATAAAAAATAACAATTTGGCAAAACAAATTCAGATGATATTCTAGTTGAGTAATTATAGTAGCTTGGATTATACCTATTAAGCTCATAACTAATTACTATTTTTTCTGGTGTCATGCCCGCGTCTTCTAAGTGTCGGCTTTCAGGAAATGCAACTGGTGGCGTAGTGACCATGTTTATGTTATTATGTACTCTATTTCGATCATATGAAAATACATTTTCAAAAAGCCCTTTCCACTCATCGTCATCCAACACTTGATCGCCGTCGCCAGAAATTCTTATAGGAAATTTTCTATTTGGAAACAACGTTGTTGAATCGATTGATTGCAAATATTCTCCATCAGTTCGACTTTGTACTTTTGCAAAATAACGACTTTTAGGGAGCACTGGTTTGAATTCTTTGAAGTCTAAAGTTGTAATTGTTCCGCCTGTTTCTGAAGACGCACTAACAACTGAATAAGTACCCCCTATGGCGGTTCTGAGGTTATCGCCTGATCCCGATATTAAAGAGCCTCCAATAATTTGAGCCGTAGACATTAATAGGCTCCCATCGTAGTGCTAGATACATTAGATGTAGTTGGCATAGTTGTGGATTCGGCGATGCCAACATTAGCCCTTCGTCCCGATAAAGCAGATAAACCATTAAACGATAAAACCGGAGTGGGGGTTTTTTTAAAGTTTAGTGCCCCTAAAGTAGTACCAAGACCACCCACAGCAGCAGTTACCAACTCTAACACTGAGCTTTCTAAAGCGTCAGAAAGTTCAGAGCCCTGGTCGGCGCCGGCGGTGGCATACCTCTTATATTGTGTTAAAAGTGCATCTTTTTCAGAAGTCGTATATTCAACATAATAAAACGAACTATAGCTTCCAATTGTCGCTGTACCTGTGTTGATTGACGGATCTTCATCTATGCCCAAATTAACAGCGTAATATAATGTATGTACTGTTGAGTCAATAGCATCTGTAACATATACTCTCATGGGTTTAACTCCTGCGGTGTAGTTGCCATCTTCAAAAGAGCTTTTATATTTTTCTTCTAATGCATCTGAGTCTGCACAAAAAAGACAAAAGAAAAACCACTCTGGATTAGATAGCCATTTAGAATATGATTCAACTGTTTCGCTTGAAGTAGAGTACATCATTCCAACGGCTACGCTGTACTCTTCTGATTCTTCGTATGTATATGGCATTTTTATATCCTCTTATAAATAATTATATTTTTATTTAAATTCATCAAATTTTGTTTCACTGCTTGAATCTAAATTGATCTCACTTATTGCCGCGGCGACTTTTTGAATTGCAAGCTCAGGAAGTTCAATAGCTTGGGTATCCGAAGATCTTTGTTTAAATTGTCTTTGTTTTTTACCTAATTTATAAAATGGATCATCCGGATCGGGAAACTTGTCCTTTGCATCTTTCTTTTTGTTTTTAAGATTTTTCAAATTTTTATCTTCAATGTTGGGATTTTCAATTGTTTCGCTGTCGCTGACTGTCTGCTTTAAATCTAAATCTGCATCAAATTCTGTGTTTATTGTTATGCCAAAAGCCCCCAAAAGAGTCATTGCGTCTGCTGTTACAGAGTCTACAGTGGGATAATGCACTAAATTTTTATCTGACAGTTTTTTCATCGCCGACTTGATCAAATACTCGTCTTTATCGTTTTTATCAATATTTTTCCCATTAACTTTCTTTTTTTTTCTAAAGGACAGTTTTTTTTCTATATCATCTTTATTCAAATGTTTAAAATCTAGTTTTCTTTTCATGCGTTTTAATCCTTCTATTAATATGAAGATGTTTCACCTTCAGTTCCACCAAGCCCCGAAGTATCGCCGTCAAATGAATCATCTTCTTTCTCACCTTCCTCGGATTCTCCAAAGTCAGCCCCTGAAGTTTCTTTATCTTCACTTTCTGTCGCTACACACTTATTAATACCAGAATCACATTCATAATCAGAGCCGTACAAATCTTCACATTGGGAATCTAATGTACAATAGTCTTTCGATACACATTCTTGATTTGTCCAGCATTTTTCTCCAGAAGCACAGTCAGAATCTGATTCACAAAAAAATTCAGCTGTTGTCCATGCTGTGGGCCACGGTGTGCCAGAACCAACCGGCAATGTATATGTAATTTCTTGTTCTCTAGAATAAGAATCTAATATGTCCTTTATGGTCCCTGAAATAATATCGTACATTGTTTCCATTTTTTCGTAAAAACTCTGTATACCGGTCAGTGTGCCTGTTACGGGATTGATTTTATCAATTATAATTAAAGATTCTTCCATTATTAATTCTTTATCGCCGCCATAGCTATCGTAAATTAAATCTTTAAATAAATTATATACCACAGGAGCAACATTCCATGGCGCCGTTTCTGGCGAATCAATATAAATACCCATAACGGTTTCAATAAAGAAGGAGTTAAATTCATCTGTAGAGGTGTTTGCCGAACACAAGCTATTAGCTGCTTCAAGATAGTCTGACAAATCAGAAAGCCGATCAGTCAACATTTTATCTATTTGGGCGGCAGTCTGTCTAGTAGAGTCGCGAATAGTTATGTGTGCCCCGTAATATCTTGCTTCTTCTGCAGGCAGGTTTTTAAAAAAATCTTGATATTCAAACAACATAAGCCTGTAATCAGAAGACGGCTGTGTTGTGGCAATCTCTCCTGTTGTCACTGAATAGGGGCGCACCACTAACATGGGCAATTGTGAGGTTACGCCGAAGCCATATTTAGAACTCTCGCCGGAAGGACCAAGAACTTCTGAGGTATATGGAAAGATTAAATTGTTTACATCGCCTGAAGAATTTAATGCTCTAGTTTCGTCCGTTCTGGGGTATGATGGACTGTCGTCTTTATCCTTCATGTAAGTTAATATTTGTACCCAATTATCCGTGAGACTTTCACAAGGTAAATTTTCACATCTAAAGATGCGAGCTTCTGTAACGTTAAAGGAAGCGTAAGTAAAATCAATTCCAAATAAATTTATTAATTTTTCCATGTCGTAAACTTGCGAAATTGCCGAAGTAGTAAATAAAGCTTTTTGATAATCGAACATAAAAAATCCATATCCCGTATACATTTCAGTGATATCGTCATATTCAATACTCTGTAACCAATTGGGATAGATATACTCAAAACCAGATGACTCTAAAGTTGCGAGGTCGACCGCACTTGTTGGTTGTGCATATTCTTCTGCCTCTCTTGTTCTTTCATCTAAAATTTTCAAATTTCTTATTACTCTTTTCGAGACAGGGGTCGACTCCTTGAGTGTTGAATTTATTGAATACAATAATTTTCTAAAATCACGATACAACTTTCCAACCTTATTGGTTGAACTTTTACTTGGAAACATATTTTTTAAAGTATTTAATTGCGGAATTAACTCCGTAGAATCTCTATAGGTATCCAATACGGTAGATATTTGATTTGTTATATTGTTAAGGGAATAATCAGTACTAGGCGACCTGATTAAAGAACTAAAAGAGTCTAAAATAATTTCACGCGATATTTTATCTGGTATGTAATATTGTTGAGTAGTAGATTTAAGCGGCACGTTTTCGTAAATTGATCCATCTGTTCTTAAAAATTCTGTCTGTTTCTGCGAGATAATCGACATATTTAACAAGGGACTTTGCCAATCAGCCCCACTAGTGTAGTCGACATTGTTGGTCACTGTTTCATATGAAACCGCGCTGATTCTGGTTGCGGCTAAGGCATTGTTATTTAAAACTACGCTAACTTGTTCTTGAATTTGCAGATCGACAGCGGTACTAAATGCGCCAACATAAATTCCGGCATCCCAATTTTTCCAAATATAATAATCAGGGGCGTTCTCAATTCCATTAGGCCATTCTGAGTCAGACCCTTCCGTAGCTATGGAATCTTGTGAATCAGAATCTAGCAAATAATAATTATTTTTTAATTCAGAAGCATAACTTTGCCACAATCCCCCTATAGTTTCACGACTCATCAAGTCATCAGAATCGATAGCGTCAATTGATTTAGTTATTCTAAACTCCCAAACGGGAATTCCCGTATCAGTGGAATTTTCTGTATCTGTTAAGTATGTGTATTTAGTATTCCCCTCTTCGTCTATTGAAGATTGAAAAATATTATCGAGCGCTATGTATCCATCGCCAAAGTCTATTGGGCTTTCTTGAAATTCAGTTTGCACTTCTTGATCTTGTAGATAGTTTAAAACACTGGCTTCTCCAGAAATAACTTTGTTGATTCTAGATGGGCGCACAGTCAAATATATATAAAATTTAAGCTTATCTCCAAGAGCATTAATAGCGGATTCAGGATCAAAACTCCCATCACTATTTAATAGAAAGATAGATAAATGTATATCGAGACCGGTGTCAGTTACAGATACTCGTCGAATATATGGAGATGGCATATACAAGCCAATATTTTGCACAACATTGCCATTTAGTACTAACATGTTTCAGGCTCCGTCTCAGTTCCATATATATCGTAATACAGCTCTTCTACTGCCTCTTGATCGCATTGAAATTCAAGATCAATATAATATGACTCTTTATTAAAATAATCAGCACCTTTGCATGCTAATGACTGTTCTACCCCATTATCAACCATTACGTTAAAATAATAATCGGCAAAATCTGTTTCTGATAGTCCTGTGGTTTCTTCAGGAATACCGGGCTGTTGTAAAACTAAAAGCCCATCTATGATTTGAGGTTTAAACGTTTTAAAATATTTTCTTTGCAATTCTGTTACTATCTGACCAGAATCATCCGATCCCGTAGTCACATGATACATTTCAATATCGAAATTTTCTACTAACAAATCAGTGTTTAATTCTTCTATATAAAACACCAAGTCTTGTCTCATTAGTGCTACAGTTTTTTTATCTTTGAACTCTGCCGTTTGTTCTGTTAGTTCTCTGAAGCTGTCTGCTTTATAATTTATATTCCAGTCAATGGTTTTTTTCTTATATATAACATCAATATCTATTTGTGGTATATCAATATTGTTGCTTGTATCATATTCAGCGCTGCTGCTAATTTGTCCTTGTAAAAGTGCTATTTTCCATACCGGGGCTCTCTGCGGCTCACCGCTAATGTGACCATCGCCAATTGGCACACTAAATCTAAAGGAATCTTTGCGGGGGGTTTTTTGAATCGCGGTGACGTCATTGCTGAAAAAATTTATTTCGCCAATTGACGCGTCATCCGTTAAATTTTCAACATCTTCAAATAAAACAAGGCTTTCTATATACGGAGTATCTTCTTTTATTCTCTTGTGCGCATCATTTTGTCTTTCAAAAAGACCAGCATACTGTGCATCATATAAAACATTATCATCATAAAAAGTATAATACACAGGCTTAAACTTGCCGGTCGATAATAAGTGGCGCCCATATGATGTTAATTTAAGATCATAAACTTGTTCTTTCTTGTTTAAAAATTTTGCCATTTTTGTTCTCTATATAATTATGCTGATAATTTATTCTTCTTGTTGTTCTTCGCTTTTATACAAGACCTCGGCGTCAAATTTAATTAACTCAACGAACGAAAAGAAATCATAAGGCCAATTAAATCGTATAGGATAAGCTGCTGTGGCTTGGGGAGTCAGCTCTTTTGACGACTCGCCGGCTTGAGAAGAGCGAATGTCATTATAAAGGGATTGAGATTTTTGCTTGACTTTAAAAACCATCCATCGAAGATTTGGATCCATTAAATTATCAGAATTTAAACGCTCCGTAATGTCAATATCGTCTGCTTGACTTTGTGCCTCAGTTATTATTTTTTTATAATCTCTTGGCGCTAAATTTTGCCACATATAATTGAGATCATGATTATCAAATTTATATTCAAACTCAAACATATATAACACAATTGGGTCTATTGAAATATCATTTAAGAAATCAAATTGGGGTGGTAAAATATATTTGTCCATCTTTTGAACCATTTTTCTAATCGATTGTCCAACTGATTCAGTCGAATCTCCATCAGCGGTTCCTTGAGCGGTCGTTGTGCATGCATCGATCTTTTCTCTAGCGATTGAGAAAAAGTTCTTTCTCGTAGAAGCCTGTTCTCCGCTTACTTCTTCACCTTCTGAGAGCGCTTCTTCTAAGTATGGTATCGCCACAACCGCCTCTTTTATTGTTTGGCTATGTCCGATTTCACCTAGGCGTATTGAATCTCCTTCCGTGAACTTGATCAAGTCAGTAATTGGCTTATAAGTTCTAGCTATTTTTGTAGCGTTTGAAGATGTATAATTGTTATATATAGAGTTCATCAGTCTAGAGTGCGGATGTAACAGTACCCACTCGCGAGGAATTTCTCCAATATTTAAAAATATTCCCACTGAAGGCTTTATCGGAGGAGTTCCGAACTGATGCCACATTCCGCGCGGTGTTGAACTACTAGCAAATGTTGGAATTTGAATAGTGTTGTTTGATGCTGATATTGGGTGGTCGGCAACATCACTAAAATTAAGTATTGGTGTTTCCCATTTTGGCTCAATAACCCAGCGCATGCCGGCGGTTTCATTTTCTTCAGATTGTACTAACTGTCGCGCACTTCTTTGTTTCAAAACACGCTCAACGCCGAGATAATTAAAACTAGCGCTCAATTGCATTGCATTAGCGTTGATATTTTTACCGTCAACAATCAAGTCCCCACCTTCATGCTGTCGCGCTGAAATTCCCAAGTTGCCGCTAAAACAAGCTATTAGCTGTGGACCTCGCAATCCAAGGTGTGGCGATCCAGGAGACGTATTTGGCAATTGAGAAGCGCTCGGTCCGGAGTCAAAACGCCAATGATATACTTGTAGCTCTGATAATATTCTTTCCAAATCGTACACTTCACCAGATTTAGGAAAGAATGTTACATCAAGCCACGCTTCTCCGTCATAGTATGACGGTGTATAAGGTACATTGTGTCCGTTCATAGAATCAAACGGCTGCGAGTAATAAATTCTTGGATCATTATGACCCATTGCTCCAGTTGGGCGCCCAGCTATAGGAGGACCAAAAGCTGTAGGTCTACTATACATGCAGTGATTTTTGCGAAATACATTTTTCGGAGCCTGTCTAGGATCTTGAGGAATCGGATAAACAGAACCGGTTAACCAAACACCACCGAGCATCCCATTAGCGCCATTCTTGGCGTATCCTGCATTATCACCCGAAGAACCGGATTCGTATTCATATGTTCTGACGCCTTGCCATGACTGTCCCAAGGTAATTCTTCCCATATAAGCTTCGTTATCTTTAAATCTCAAATCGTCAGTGATAACGTCAGACTTAAGCTGGCTCATGGCATTATCCTTTAGGTAAAATTTTGGAACTTCTGCTAAAAAGTTCGAAGCCATCATTTTATAAATTTGATCGGTTGGCTGGCCAGAAAAAACACCTGTTACCGGCAAAGAGCAGCTCGGATCAGGCTCAATATCATAAAAAGACATTCCTTTCATGTATTTTTCAGGATTAATTATTGTTTCAAACGGAAGCCTTCTAAACCAGCTTCCACCCTTGTACATTGCAAGGCGATCATTAGGGCTAGCACCTGCATCCCAATTGTTGGTGACCATCCAATTTGGAATATTGTCACTTGCAAGCCCATAAGAGCCGCTCTCAATCCTAGTAGGTTCTGACGGTACTGGAAAATCGACGGCTATTCCCGATTTAATTGAATTATATAAAATTCCTGGTGCAAACAATGGCTGGATAGTCGGATTCCATCCACCGTCTGCAGAAGAATAACTAGTACCAAATGCAACTGAAGATATTGCGTCTGAATATGATTTAGAAAATTGTTGCACTAAATCTATTGTTCTTTGGGCAGGGAAAAATCCTTTTTTAAAATCTGGTCTAATAATTGCTTTGCAGGTTAATTTAATTTGTGATGGATTTAGCTTTGTTATGTCTTTGATTCCCACAAAAGCACTCATAAATTCAGTATTTGAATAATCTAATAACAACGAGCCAGTCGTTCCGCTATTTAGATCTCCTAATTCAAATACATCGCTAACTTGATATGAATTAACGCCTTCTTTAATAAAGTTTTCGACATGATTACTTATTCTAAATTCTGGAATAACCGAGTAGTCTTTGCCTATAAAGCCCAGATCGTATTTATATTCATCATAGTTGTCCCACCATGGTTCTGATGAGGCTGACACAAACTCGTTAATGCCATTTGTGCGCTTAAAGTATCCGGCATTTTTTGGTGCATCCCAGTGTGCCTCTCCGCCAAATTTATTAATTTTATGGTTATATGGCGACCAAAGACCACCAGTCTGTGGAATTATACTTCCATTTGGACCCACTACTGACTTAGGGGAGGGTAAACAATGCTTTCTTGCGTATAAAGCGCCGGGTGCGCGAGCTTCGATTTTAAACGTTTCTCTAGTAGCTGACCCTGAATAAATTGCAGGGTTTAAATTCGCTACTTGAAAATAAACATTTTGTAATTCGCCGCCTGCTTGAATATTATGGCGTAAAACATCAGCTTCTGAATTTGCCATATATGGGGCGGCGGAGCGTGTTAGGAAACCGGCGGGCGCATCTAAAATCCAACTACTCTGTCTAACATTAATACCGCAGGAATTAGTAATAACTAAAGATGTGCCAGTATATATTCTATCGGTAAAAGCTTTTCTCCAAAATTTATTATTGTAAGAAGGACGATTATACGATGATGCGCTTCGTTCGTTTTCTAAAAGAGGAAAAAGTGTTTCAGAGTATTTAACCCAATTAACATGATATCCCGGCGTTGTATCAGCAATGTTAATTGTTGCTTCAAAAGGTCCTATTTTCTCTGTATGAGAACTGATTAATAAATTATCTAACTCTGTGGAGTTAAAATAGACATTTTTATTATTATATGTTGTTGTCAGGGTAACATTCTCTGTTGTGTTCGCCCCTTCTGCGTCAAGAACGTCAATATTTAAATTAATATTTATTGGTTGGGCGCGAGATGATACCGGTCTAAAGGTATAATTTTTGATTTCATTTTTTTCATATATACTGAAAGTGTTTTGTTTTCTTTGTAGTTTTAGAACCGGGTGATCTTGTTGTCTGGTTTTTTTCCAGCCCCAGCCGTATGAAGCACCGCGATGTGACATCAGAAGATTAAACGTGTCTGCTCTGGTATTAAACTGGTCTATCGAGCCAGAAATTACACCAACCTTTTTCACTAATGCATTATTAATATAATTCGATATTTCTGTTCCAAGTGCTTTTCCTGAAGAGTTTGATAGACTTGTTTCTGTTACCTCATTTACTGGATCTATAACAAATAGATTTAGCCTGCTTGTTGGTTGTATAAAGTTATCACTTGTTGCAGCCGTCCTATCTCCAGGCTTGCAAACATCGCTAGCAGTAACATAATTGAAAAATGGCACGTACCCGCCAGAGCCGGAATAATAGCCTGCAAAATCACCAGTAACAGTAGCATATCCATAATATCTAATATCTACATCACCACTCATCATTGCGCCTGTAACCCAAGCATATTGCCTGTCATTTCTGGGAATCTGATGTTGAACCCAAAAATTATCATATTGAGATGATGTTGCTGGAGAGCCTTCTGAGCTTTCAATTATAAAGGGCTTCCTGTTTCTGTTAATTTTATTGAATGCCGGCAATTCGTCATATGATGCGCCCGGTGCTGTGACATGTAGGGAATCTCTCCCAAATCTTCCGGCATGCCGAGACAAGTGAGATCTTAATCCGTAATCTTTACCATGTATGTCCGATACTTTAATTCCCGGTGTGCCGGCCGCAAAGGAGCCGCTTTCAGAATATGAGCCTGACGGACCTTGAGAAAGCTTTCTAACCGTTAAGTTTCTATAATTGATTGTATTATAGACTGAATATTCTGCCGCTCTAATATCGCAATATCCAAGACCCATTGTCTCGATGCCGCCGGGTGCGGAAAATCTTCCAATGATAACAGATTTGTTGGTCGAACGAGGTGAGCGCAAATACCCTAAAGAATATGAAGGTATAAGTTGAAAATGCCTATCTCCTTGAGAAGAGGTCTGGATTCCTGTCGATACTAATACTCGATTATCTGTGTTTCGACGGATGTCGTAAATCGTCCTACCTTGAGACGCAGACGGTGTATCGGTTATTTGACTCGGTAATTCTGGCTGATTGTCTATAAATCCTCTTGGGTTAGAATATCCACCAACAGTATGTACAACTTCATAGTTGTGATTGTAATTTCCAAGAATTGTCGAGCCGGTCGTGTGATGAATGTTACGAATATTAACGGGTCGTTTTGCTACATGATCGCGATAATAAACAGCTTTTTGTGAAGCTGTCACCGGATATGGAGTAATTCCTTCGTCATTTGCTTCAGGCCATGGGTAATCGGCTCCTACCATGCCAATAGCGCCGGAAGCTGCTGGTCCTTCTGGTACAGCTGTGCAAGTACCCAGGACAATTTTCCAGGCTTCTGGTCTGTTTGTGTAATCATCTAGAGAGCCTGTGTTAATATCAATATGTCTAGACTGGTGACCGCCGACAACATGGTTTGTAAATGGTCCCTGCATTGGAACTTCCATATCAGGTCCATATACATCATTATGTAAATTAGTAATTGTTATACTGGCTGTTACTCTTTCTTGGACTCTTTTATTGTATCCACTAGAAAGAGAGCCTCTATCGAGTGACGAACTAAAAATATTAAATGGAAATACATACGAAGATTTTACATTTGAGTAGCTATTGCCGTCTCCCCAGTCGCGACCGTGTTGAGCTTTATAATATCTTCTGACTTTTTTATTTGGGTCTGTAATATCTGCAGATACGTCTATAGACTGTGACAATTCATCCGTAAATGCTAATAAAACATTTTCCGGAACAAATATTCCTCCCGAATGATTTACAGGACCAGCTGGATATAGCGCATTATATGTAAAATGAATATTTTTATTATCTCTGAAGTTCACACCGCCTTTATATGTCTGTGTTCTGAACGATTTCAAGCTATACGGCTTTGCACGCTTACGCCACATATATGATGATCCATAATATCCGCTTTTTGCTGTTGTTGTTAGCAAACTAGCGCTAGCATTACTGTCGTTTACAATAGATTTGCGAATAGTTTCTCGATCGTTATCGGCAGCAGAAACCCCTGCAGTAGAACCTGTAAACACAAGAGAATCTCTTTCCCATCTTTGATTCCACCATAATGAGTTAGTGTTTTGTTTGTTATTTAACGGATGGTGGGCAATTCGCCAATTATAATTTTTTTCGTTAATCCCCATAATTGGAAAATCGGGATCGTTGCCTGCAAATTCAATTGTAGGAAATTTTGTTTGATACTTATTTCTTTCCAGCACATGGCTTTCAACCACATTTAATACACTGTCAACATAATCTACAGAAGCAGGTAATAGTTGCGATATTATCTCACTGAGAGCCTGATCAAACCACTTATAATATGTTACATATTTTTCAACATCGGAAACCTGAGTAGCGCGGCGAAAGAAAGCTTCTCTTAATTTTTCTAAATTCTTGTATCTTTCTCGATATCTGTTTACTGGGGCGCCTATTAAATTATTAAAGTCAACTGATCCGGCAAAAAAATCTAGCATCTCTTCAGAAATTGCGTTATACATGCTTTTTTCAATAGTGTACACAAATGTTGGTGGCGTTGGATCAATACCGAACGATTTATCATCCTCTGAAAGGATTTGAATCATGTCTGAAGATATCGCCGCTTCTGGATCTATAAATTTATATGAGTTAACTGTTTCTTTTTCAATAACTGTTGTGGAGGATTTCGCAAATCCATATCCGTATCCAGTGTGTTGTTTTTCAGATAAGCTTCCAATCCACCCATATTTAGTCTGTTCTACAGCAGAGCCTGAAGATGCGTCCTGAACATAAAAATTTCCTGCCGCGTCGGAGGTCGTTACATTGTTGAAATTCCAATCTAAAAACAACATTTTATTGTTTTGCACATCGTAGTTCTGATTATTGGGATCTTTGGGAGATATGTTTTGATATGATCCGGAAATACCAATATTATCTATATCAAAAGCATGTTGATCTAAATCTTTATCATCAAGATATCTGCCCCAATATTTAATATTAGACACCTTTACATCAGAATTTGTTAAAATAGCGCCGGTGACATTGGTTCGGCGGGCGCCCACGTATAGTCGTTTAGCGCTGCTAAGCATATTTTGCCCAAGAGCTTTAGAAATTGAGGCTGTCAGGAAGAAGCTGTTCTGTATGTTTCCTAAATAAGTATTAACACCTCTAAACTCAAGATTATATGTATAAAAGCTCGAACCGGATACTATATCAGTTACCGGCCAATTGCTGGGCTTAAGCCTGACCGATATGTTCCATCGACTATCATCATATACGTTGTAAAAAATACTGCTGGTGAGTTCGGGAAGGGGAAATGGATTGATTGATGATGTAATTTTAAAATATACATTTTTAGATCTGCGACCATCTTTAATGGCATATACCTCAAAATTTGCACTATCAGTTGTTGCCCATTTAGTACCGACATCATCATTAATTGACGCAGACACCACTCCAAAAAGAGAACTTTCTATATTCGTTTTTGCGTATTTTAATTTTCGTATATTAAAGGAAGGAAATAAAACATCTGATTCAACAGTAAAGCCATATTTGTTTTCATAGCCAGACGCAACGCTACCATAAATATAGTTTGATGAATTGTTCCCTGAGCCACTTTTTGCATTATATACGACGGCGGCGGAGTTGTCTTCGGTATCAAAATTGATCGATGTCTTATTTCTTAGCGTTTGCCTTAAATTATTTTTTAATTCGTATACATTATTGTTGGAATAAATATTCAGTCTAATTAATCTTTCGTCTATATTAAAACATCTATATAAATTACGAATAGACTTTTCAGTTCCTTTTGCTTTATAAATATCTGCTAAATTATTGTATAGATTAAGATAAATTAAATTCTTTGTTTCTTGTAAATCGTTCTCAAACATCATGGTTCCGTCGCGATTTACAAATTTTTCTAATACGTCAGCTTCAATAAACAAATCTGGAGTCGCCAACCCTAAAGATTGAGGCAAGTGTCGCGCGAATGGTACCGGAGTATATGACGCACTAGTATAAATTGGGCTTTTTAATTTAGAGAGGGACTTAATTTGTAGATATAACTTATCTAAATAAGAGCCAACAATGTGGCTAACTAATTTGGTATCAGTTGTCTTAGAATCCCCTTCTTCTTCGGAAATCCACGCAGGAAGCATAGAAACAAAAGCAGAATTATTAGTAGAGTCATAATCTGTTCCTCTGTTCAATAGTTCTGTTTTAAGTGCAGAAACGTCTGGGTGATCTGCGTATATGATCGGATCCTTATATTCAGAAGATGCTGCATTAGATTCTACTATAGCAGAATTAACATTTCTAGAATTAGATGTATACCCTACCCAACTACCGTTAGTGAGCCTTCCCGAATAATCAAGTACAACGCTATCTACTGTTGAGTCTGCTGTAATTCCTTCGTTAAATTTATAATAAATTCCAAGAGTTGCGTTATTTACCTCTGTGTTGGAGCCTCCGTAGACCGGCGCAAAATAGTTCTTTGCAATTTGTTCTGATGTTCTTTTTGCTTTCCAAAATCTGAATTCATCAACGGATCCACTTAATTTTGCAGATCCAGTTGAGGCATTACTATAGGCTGGAGCCGATGCCAGAGCACCTATACGACCCACCATATTCTTTGAGTTTAATTCGTTTATTTTTGCAGAGGCGAATGTGCTTTCTTTGTTTAGCTGACCATCAACATAAAAATTACATTTAAAATCGCTTCCGGAATTATACATCGCAAAGGCATAATGATGCCAATTGCCATCAGCCACAAGACCCTCGCCAACTTGGCTTAGGTGAATTCCTTTACCAGAAGTGTTAACAAAAGAACTTTCTGGTTTTGGGCTAGCGGAACTCGGGACGGCGCCGCTCATAACAGTAAGATAAAACGGAGAATCTGACCATATTCCAGAGCCGGTCATTTGAATTGTTATTCTTCCATAATCGACACTAGCAGAAGAAGCGTTGTTCCAAGCATCAAAAACTACTTGTTTATAAGTTGTTGATCCAGCTGGCGATAAAGAGCCGCTCTTAAGCCAAAACTCAACCGTCACACCTGTATCAAAATTTGATTTAAGATTAGAAGTCCTAGTGCCAACGCCGTAATCGCCGCGGAGACCCTCTGAAGTATAAATATCTGAATTATAAATGTTGGCTTTATTAATTTTACTGTTTAAGTCGGATGGAAAAATTTCTTTTAACTGTCCTCCGTTTGAAGACGTGTGTGGTCCTCCTTTAAATACAATATATTCTAGCGTATCTGATAGTCCATAACCGTCTACAATGCTCGTAGTGGTTCCATAACCGTCAGGGCTTAAAACAGCATATCCATTTGTTCGCGGATAGCTATTATTAAAAATATATTTTTCTATTTCTAAGGAATTGTTGTAAAATTCATTTATCTCAGCGCTAGAACCATCATATGGATAGTAATCAACAATACGTTCAATAGCCGACTTGTAATACAAATAAGCAGAACCATATTTAGCGAATCTTTCAGGAATATTGTAATTTACTTGAGGTACAAAAGAATTCTGCTTATCTTCTAGTGATTTAATATTCCTAGCAGACTCGACACCAGAGAAAACATCCCTGTCTGTTGATGCCGATAGTCTTTGTTTTAAATTTTTAGGTTTATCAAAAAGTTTTTTAATACTCATATTCTTCTACTCGAAATATAAACGGTTCTCTTTGCTCTGTCCATGATTTTAATGATGGATCATAGAATGCAAATTTAAAACCATACGCGTATCCCGGCTCTAAAAGCCCCATGTCAAAATCAAAATAGTTTCCTGATATATCATATGAAAGCCCAGTGGCAAGATTAGAGCCTGTTTCGTAAGCTACGGCCTCATATGCGTCCATCACTCTGTAAACTCTATAAGATGCGCTTTGTATAGTTGTGCTTTCAACAGAAGTGTTTACTACCGTATACACATTTGGATCCCAGTGCTTGTGTCTAACAAACAAATTAAATCTAGCTGTCTCGTCACTTCTATACTTGTCTCTAAGATTTGTAATATTTAAATGATATACCGGTTTTCTGATAGTTTGTGACGCGCTAAAGTTTGTTGGATAAAACGACGATGTAGCATACTCTACGCTCGCCCAGGGATTGTTTTTTCCTGCTCCATTGTGCCACACATCAAATATTTTTGTAAGCGGTGCTGCGGCTCCTGTGATGGCGAAAGAGGCACTATATACACCAGTCTCAACCCAAGCGCCAGTAACAACATAAGGATTTTTATCAGTAACCCAGTTTCGTGGAAGAGTTTCCGGAAGCTCAATTGCAGCGCGGGTGTCTGCGCTAGATGATGCGGCTTGACCACTTGGCTCTGAATTATCATCAGAGCCTGAATAAAAACTAACATAAATCGGATCGCCATTGTCACTACCATCAATACCAGGGATATCTCTTAATACTCCCCTAATATAGTTATACAAATAAAGTGTGTTGATGTTATCGTTGACCGGAGCAAGGGAGCTGCTGTAGTATGTATCTCCGCGATCATCTTTGATAGTCGAATCCCAACGTGCCTCAATAACAGGCTTCATAAAATAATATTGTGTGCCTCTTGCAAAAAACCGTTTTGTATAATTAGAAATTGTAGAGCCAGTTGGATTTTCCAAATAACCAGTATAGATGCCGTCATCATCAACCGCGTAATATCCTTCTGCGGCGCCTGTCATGTGAATGCCAATACCGTAGTTGGCGATTGTTCCTGCATTCCATAGCTCAACAAGACCAGTTATATCAATCTCTAAATTTTCTAAACCAGTGGCGAATGTTTGACTGTACCAGCGCCATGGATAAGCAGAGTTTGCAACGGTAATATAGTCGCCACCAACTTTGTCCCAAGGTGTGGCATTGTTTCCTGTTTGCTGAACAACGATTGCAAGCCCATCAAGTGTTCCAACGATCGATGCATCAGTTGCTCCGCCGCCGATACTAGCTGTCACATAAATTATGCTCGAATCAGTAGGATCAGGCTCGGCCGAAAAAGCGGATTGACCATTAACAACATTTCTAAAGCTAGCTGCAATAGAAGCCTTTGCCGCAGAAGCCGTTGCTATATTTATTGTAACCTCTGTTCCCTCTGCTGAAGGCGCAGAGTCACCGGATCCGTCATTAAACCAAAAATTATATCTTGTGGCTGTGTTATATAATTTTATATAGTTGGCGCCGGCGCCGGCGCCATAATCAGCCAAGGTATCAGATGAGAATGTGAACTTGGTTATTTCTTGAAGATCTGCACTGTTTCGCATTATCCAATTAGAGCCAGTATTACCATTTGTTACATCTTTATATGTTTCTAGATCTAGTCCTGGACCTTCTTCCCAGTCTTTAGACAAAGGCTCGACAACAATAGTATAATTTTCCGGCACTGTTCTAGAGTGGGGCGCGTTGTATAGTTTTAAAATAAAATCTACACTTCCGCTAGCCGGAAGAATGCCATTGTTTCTGTCAGTAGTAATAGAGCCGATTGGGAACTTCATTAAAATACGAGATAGCTCAACTGAGCTTGTAGATTGACGACCATAAATAGAGTAAGTTTCTACAATATCTGAGGCGCCGGCATTTGAACCAGTGGCTCTTAGCTCCAAGTCTGACTTATATGCATTTGTTATGGTATTGTCAGCATTAGCTACATATCTTTTTATAGCCATTATATAACTTTTCCTTTGATATCTGTTCTTGGAAACTTTAACTCACTGACAACATTGTTAGGAATAATCAATTTCGTTCCATCTGGGGACATATTCTCGTTTATATTTAATTTTACATTTGAATATCTGGTTCCAGATCTATTTGAAATTTTAACAAAATTAACATCTAATACGCCAGTGACCTTTTTTAATTCAGAATATATATCGCTAATTGTAATTGATTCACCTATAAAAAAGCCATCAGAAAAATGTCTAATCAAACTAGCTATGCAAGAATCTAAAAGAGAAAATTTGTTGGCGCCAGAGGCTGCAGTCACCGTAAAATCAATCCCAAAATTATATATATGTGCATCTAAAATATCAATTGTATCATTAATCATTCTATATTGTTCAAGCCAAACTTTTAAATTATTTTTTATAGTAGAGTTTGATTTAATTAATTTTCCAAAACTATCTTCTGAAATTATATATAAATTTAAGTTTCTCTTCATTGAATCATTGTCTTTTTGCACGGAGCATCTTTTTACAGAGCCAAACTTAGGGTGCATTCTATAAACAACACTTTCATAGTCTGCTTTCGTAACTGCTCGATTTTGAGTTGGGAATGTGTCGTATATTCTTCTTTTAATCTCGTTTGAACTCGGCGCGCGAGTTTGACCAGTAATAGGCTCTTCGTTTGTTATTTCAATAGAGTTTGTTACTTCAGCAATTTTAGCATTTGATAGCAACTGACGGTCAGCAAAATCAACCAAGACAGTAGAAATAGAATTTAAATTTCCCACAGATACATTAGAATTGCCAGCAGCAAGACTTCTATATGAAATAGTTAATATAGTATCTGATGGGACAATTCCGAAATTCTCATTTTTAGACAGCCTTGTTGGGTCGAAAGTTGTGTCGGTAACATAATCTTTTCCAAATAAATCTATAGCTACAGATTGTGGATTTGCTACTACATTTGTTGCGCCTGACTCTCCAGTGCCAAACTGCAGATACGTGTCGTTTCTAGTGCGCTCGACAATAAATTTTCTAGACACCAACATTGGCTTGATAACGGACGGAATGTTATCATTTTTAAAATTTCTATTGGACATTTCTTTATAAACCATGTCCTGTGATAAATAATTTACTTCATAGTATTCGCTGCCTTGCTCATCTACTACGCTGAGAACTTCTTGTACATTAGCTGCATTCAACCTAACCCTTAAAAATCTTTCATAAGGTCCAACTCTTACTCTTTTCACATTATAGTTGCCCGAAACAACGCCACCATATGCTTTAATCGCATAATGTGTAGGAGCGCCTGTGGCTGTATCAGTCCTTCCGACAACTACTTGATATTTTGGGTTTGAAAAGTCTATATTTTCTGTTAACGTAAAAGTGCCGCCGGAAGTAGAAGTAAATCTAGTTCCTCTCTTTAGTATTGGAATGTATCTGGTATCTGGACCTAACGCAGTCGTGCTAGCCGGCACCAAAACAAAAAGAGCCACATTACCATAAGAAGATTGAATACCTTGATGTTTGTATCCTAAAATTCTACCATGGCGTAATACGTTATTATATTGATATGCGGTATCTAAAAATGTCTCATTGACATTATAGTCTAAATAAAACGATAGTTGATCGCCGACATATGCAACAGCATCAATCATCATTGCTCCGAAAGATGCATTACTGAAGTCTCTAAAAGTATCAGGATAAAATCTTTCTGCTATTTGCAACAGTTCTCGTCTGATGCTCTCAAACTCAGTAGCAGTATAGTTAATCGGCAACATTTTTTTCTGTTCATCGGGCATAAATTTTCTCCTTAGCTAACAACTAGATCTAAAAAATCGGATAATCCAATTGAGGTGACTTTGTATTGTATACTTATACCTAATTGGTAAGTATCGGCGGTGCTATCATCAAACGTAATACTGGTTATTGTAATTGGCGGAATATATCTTTCAGTCTGTTGCATTATTTTTTGTCTTATTTTATCATAAGTTTTGGTACTAAATTGATCAAACAGGGCGCGCTTTAATCCGCATCCGAAAGCCGGATCCATAACTCGCTCACCAGGAGAAGTTAATAATAACATTTTAAAGTTTTGCTTTATAATATCGCTGATTTTTTTATTAACTTTGAATCCATCTGTTTCGGATGATTCCATTGGGGCTGTCGGGCTTGACACAATAAATTACCTCTTTGTATAATAATTATCATCATTCTTCATTTTCTTCGCTTTCACATTCCTGTCCAAGGCTATTAAATGGATTTGAACTTAGCCTTTTGCGCCTAAATCTTGGAAGTATCCTATCTCCTTGCGGCAGCCTTAGTGCATTCTTAAGACTTTCTGTTCGGAGATTAACAATATTATAGTCTCTCATTTTTGGAATACTAAAATCTCTAGAATTGTAGCTGTATTTAAACAATCTTTTAATTTTCGACTTGGTACTTCTTAATATTTCTTGATCCCATTCATCAAATTCTAAGAAGAAGGGGCTCCAAACATTTCTATCTTTCTTACTTGCCCATCCAGGGATTCCATCAATTGTTATGCTTTTAATTACCGTGTTTCCATCATCATCAGTACCAGTTTCAGTACTAGCATACATGCCCGGCTTTCCTTCTGCATTAAAAGGGCTAAGTGGGTTTATTGTTTTTTGATATGTGGCGCCATCGGCAACTGTCACCTCTCCAATAGAAGCTAATAATCCCATATCAACATATATGGACATAATCGATGCTATTTTTCTAATCGGAAAAACGTAACCAGTAATTAATCTAAACACATCATCTTTCTTAAGATGATTAATCAAACACAACAGCAGGGCACTGTCTGAACCTAGTGTAGTAAACTGTTTTATTGGCCTATCTAGCGCATCGATTTCAACAGAAGTGATCTCAAACCAACTACCACCTAGCAACAAAGAAAAAGTTAGTCCGTATCTGACCCCCAATTCACCGACAATTCCAGTTTCGTCCGCATTTAACGCCATAGTACCTGGGTATATCTCGGATATCAAAGATTCTGAATCATTACCCTTAACAATATCAACCGCTGCTGTTGGCGCGTGTCTTTGCCCATTGATGCTAATATATTTTTCAACTAAAAATGGCTTATCGATGCTTTCTAAGCTATCTTGGACTGAGCGTTCTCCGTACTCTGGAACGTCGCCGATCGGTATTTTTACCAAATTGACCACTGGGGTTAATAGATCGTGAGTCTCGATGCTGTGGTACTCACCAGCCATAAATTTTAATTGACCAGTTTCAAGATCGATGTGAACATGATAGTATCCAATATATTCTTCACCCACGCCTGGACCGGTTTCTGTAAATTTTTCGCCAACGACAAATTGTCCTCCGTCAGTATAATATGGCTCCTCAGTCTCTTCATTTTCTTCAAAAGGAACTTCAGGAAAATCAGGATATGATGTTTCGAAAGAGCCATCAAAGTTTACTTTTTCATTAAGAGTCAAGGAGGAGCCGGCTGTAAAATTGTCTAGGATGTAATAATCCATATTTTTTACTGCTGGCTCTTCGTCGGCGCCCTTTAAATTATTGATAACTTTTTCTGCTTGTAGGTTCATTTGTGTGGCTATCATTTCTTGAAGAATAATTTTGCAATCTTCTTCATATTCTTGCACTTCTTCGAGGTTCTTATCTGAACGATAATTTTTTAATAGTTTTATTCTTCCTACTTTTTGTTCTTCTTTGGCTTGTTTAAGATCTTCTTTGGTAACAAATTCATATTTTTCTTGCAGCTTGTTTAATCTTGCCATTGCAGACTCGGCGGATGGGGATGGTTCTATTAAATCATTCTCTACTTTACTGGCGAAACATTCAACGGCTTGCTCTAAGAAAGAATACCAAAATTCTTCATCCTTAAAAGTATTGAACGCTTCTGCTCCGGTGCCTTGCGCATCTTTAAAAGACTTTTCCATTATTTCCAATATGTATGCAGCAGTAATATTACTATAACAGTCAGGATATTTTGGAGCGAATATCGTATATATTGGAAGTGATTTTATTATATGAGCCGACACATATATTCTGATTGCCGCGTCAACTAGACCATATATGAAAGCCTTAGAATCTCTCTTCAATAGTTTATTAAAAGGGACTTCTATTCTACATTCCGGATCTTTGTACCACCGTGGATCATCGGATAAAAATTTATATGTTTCGTCTAACTGATCTTGTATGTCTTGGAAATCTACAAAGTCAGTAGGAGAATCTTTGCAGACTGATATTTCAGGAAACAGATTTTCAATTAAACCAAGCCAGCCTTTATTTGCCATAGGCTTAATATACACTGGAGGATTCATATAATTTCCGCCATACAAAGCAGGATCTAAATAAAACACTCTGTTTTCTGCTGGGGTCGTAATTGCAGTATCATAATCTGATGGACTGTCTGATACATATTGAAGTTCATATTCTCCCTTTTCAATTTTATATTGCATCTTGCTGACACCCAATATCATGTCATCATTTTTTATCTTGCGCATCTCCGAAAGACCTGTGACACCAGATTCTTCACCAGTGGTGGTAAACTCTTCTATCTCTGCTTCTTGATAAGGACCGCCCCAATATTCTTCAGGAACATATGGAGTATTATCCGGGATAACATATTCTGCATCATCCATTGTTAGACGGTCATAACTTGCTCCGTACAACCACATAGGTTCGTTTTCGTAGACAGCATTGGCTACACTTTGATTTAATGTTTCTAAAACGCTTGAATGAAACTGCTTTAAATCATCTGAGGATTGTCCTGTCGATAGAGAGTCCCAGCCGGCATTCATTAAAATTTCTTCAAGCAATGTGAGGAGCGGGGAGTCTTCTTCATAATTTGAAAACTTATCTAAAAATTTCGGGTATGGATCAAAATTAATGTCAACAAACGTTTGATCTACTGCCATAAATTCGAAAGCTCTTTCTTTTATGGTCGATGCTCCATCATATCTTTCTTTTTTGATATCTCTTTGTTGAACCGGGTCCAGAAGCTCCATCTCTGCATTATCTAAGTCTGCATATGGGTTTAATATATTATAAATTTTAATACGAGTTGAATCACTTGGCGCCACAATAAACGGCGTCAGCTCTTCTTCGTTAATATATGTTATTTCAGCTCTATTGCTAACTTCGCTTGGTATACATTTTTTGGGCGTCAACGTTCCACTAGGAGTCGATGCAAGATCGGCAAAATAAGTTTCTATATCATAACCATATGAAAACTCATAATCTTCTACGCCTTTTGCATTATCTCTATATTGCAAAGTCAAATCAGGTGCACTTTTTCGTGTTAGTTTTACAAATTCTACATATCCCGATGACCCTGCGTCGGTATCTGCATAATAAGGATCAATTTGTATGTTGTATCCCAAATCCGGTAAACTTAAAAAATTCACTCTTTGTCTGTTGTACGAACGATATCCCGGCAAATCTTCAAAATTTGTTCGATAATATTCGTTTGTGTAATTTGATGGTAAATCATTATTTATTGAATATTCAAAAGATAAATTATTTATTTGCTCTCTAAGCCAGCTGGAAACATACATCGGATAGGCGCCGCGTTGCTGTTCAATGGGTCTAGGCAAGCTATTAATTAAAGGTATTAATGAGGCTATACCTGCTACTGGATTTGTTGCGAAGGCAGCAATAGAGCCAATACCGTTTATTAAAACTTCTTCTAGTTCTGGCTTTAGTTCTTCGATTGTCCAATTTTTATAAAAATCAACGCGCCTTTCTTGATTTGATGTTTTTCTGTGGTGAGTACTAAGTGGCTGACCCATAGTATCAGATAAAATTAAATTTAAAAGTCCCCAATTTTTCTTGCCGGGCCCCGATCCTAACATATCTTGTGTATATGCTAGTCTTACTTGCTCCAATTTTGAATCCAGATCTGCCACAACAGCTTCTTGTACGAGTTCTGGCTCATATGGCAAGATGCCATTATCGCAGCCAGGATCAGACACTAACGGAGGCATATTGTTTTGTACGTACCCAGGAAAATCATTCATAATAGGGGCAATATCTCCCAACTCTTCCAAGAGGTTGTTTTGAAAATCATCGCACATTTTTTTAATTTGACCAGGAGAAGCTCGACCTTCCATAAGGGCTGCTCTATTTTCGCAGAACTGCTCAAGATCTTCATCTGTGGCGCACAAAGTAGGATTCGAGGGTGTGTCTGCACCATCTTCTCCAAGTCCATTTCGCAACTGATCCCTAAAGTCAACTGGCATAACATTTCCCATGTTGCCAAAAGTTTTTTTAATGGTTTGAGGATCCCCAAAAGCGCTAGCATATTGTGGATATTCATTGTTACAAAGCTCTATTACAACAGTGGTAAATTCTTCGGATGCTTCCCCAAGAAAAGCTTCAGACATTTCATCTTGTGTGACGGCACTTGAGATGTCCATGGCAAAATCCATCACCGTATCGGAATCAGAAAATGCTCCGGAACCATTTCCAAAAGATTCAAAAAGATCTGTCACAGTATTGTGTAAGGTTTGATCATCTACACTATCACCACAAATAGACTTCTTGATTGTCTCAACAAGAGTATTTTCCCCAGTAGCAAGATTTTTCGCCAGCTGACCAGCGATTCCGAGTGCATTACAAGATCTATTACTTATAGTCTTACATAACCTAACCATGAGAGACACCAAGATTTTTTGAATAAGTTGTGCCATGGCTAGCTTAACTGCGTTTTTTAAAAATAACCACAGATCAGTAAATTTATGTCTTGGTGGAAGCATTAAAGTTGGAAATGTTATATCTTTATTGTTTCTACAAATAGGCAATTGCCAGTCTACCATATAATCTAAAGTTGAAGGATTAAAATAAGGAACTCCCGGACATGTAACACCTGCAATAATGTTTGAAATAATCGGTGCACCGGGAAATTTTCCTAGCAAATCGATAAGTGAAAATTCATCACCTACATATACTTCAATTATAGCCTGAATATACGCAACTACAACTTTATTAGGATCCAATCCTCCAGTTATTGTTTTTAATGCTGCAAAATGGCTTGGGGCTAATGTGTTTCTATTCTCGTCCTTCCAATTAGTCCAATCTCCAAAGGTCAATCCTCCCAGATTACCCTCATGGGATGAAACCCAATCGTGTTTTGCGGTGTCTGCGCTAGATGCAGAAGCTACTCCTGCTAATGTCGAATCTGCTGCAGTGGGCGTAGATGATAGTGCTGCAGAAGCCTCCGATGAAAATATCTCCGGAAATTCTGATGTGATGTCTTCGAGACCAGCCTCAACTGCAGCTGTAGCTGTTTGCTGCTGTGCCTGCTCTTGGGAGAGCAAATCTCCCTCTTCTTGATTCATTGCTGCTTCATTTTCAGTTCCTTTTTCAAATATCTCGCCAGATAGCAACTTCTTTTTAGCTAAATTTTCAATCTGCTGTCTTTTGTCTACGGGAAGTCCAAGAAATAAATCTGACAGACTTTTAACAGACATGCCTTTTAAAGCCGCTTCAATCATTTTTGACAGAGCTTGTTCTAAGCTGAGACCACTAAACAAACATTGAATTCCTTCAGTAAGCAAATCTAGTAGACCACACATCTTCAATCGATCAAGCTTGCCTCTGAATTGGGTATAAAAGTTTTTAGCTGTTTTTAAAGATGTTTCTACATTTTGACCAGGCTCTCCGGGAGGTAAACCAAATAGCCAAACGCAAAAATTACTAAACTGTTCTTCGTCTGGATCTATTTCTCCAAAAGCTTGCTCCTTTGCGAGAGCTTTAATTTTACCTGTCGCTTCTCCATCATCTCTAAATCCATATAAGCTTTGACCCTCCTGGCGTCCTCTAACGCCTGAAGCTTGAACCTGTTCAGATGTGACCGTGTATTCTTCCTCTGTGACTGGTCCTGCGGAACCAGACACTTCGCGGATCCGGAGGGAGGACGTTTCGCGGGTCTTCGGGCTAAGATAAATCAGCATTTCCTTTTTTATTTCCATTAATTCTTCTTGTGTTTTAGCACATTTCTGCTTATGGAACTGGTACGCAATTGCATCCCCTAGTGAAAATATTGGATTCAAAATATCTTCGCCAAGCTGTTTTGATTCAGCTGCCAGCGAAGCGCCTAGGCAGCTTCTGGCTTGATCTCCATTATCATACATAGAATTTGCTGTTTTATAGACTGGAGGATATGTGTATTCTAAAATAAAATCAATCCACGGTGTCGGCTCTGATGCTGTTATGTCTGTATCCATTTCTCGGAGATTCATAAAATAATTTACTGCTGTTTTGTCTCTCCATGCAGAGCCCGATTTTTTTAAGATCGAAAGCTTGTCAGTAAAAGTAATCGGATCAGTTTGACACCCAGCAGCTTCTATAGTTAATCTAATTAAATCCCTATCTTTGAAAGAAAAAGTCAATCTTTCGGCAGTCCTATTAGCTCGTGCCATGTCTCCCGAGAAAGAGCCGACGCCTTGAATATTTATTTTTCTAGAATTTAAAAACGAGTCTAGCTCCTCTATCAATGTAGCTAACTTAGAGGCATTTGGTGACAGACCAAAATCACCATATAAATCTAAATTAAAAACACTGTTATCAGTTAAAAATAAAATATTACTATTTTCAACCTTTCTCATTACAGTTAAACTTCTAGCATACATCCACAATGCTTTCCTAACTTGTATATTAAAAAGCAACAATTCTTCAACAGCGTAAGTAACTTCAACATCGCCATTATCTTCGTCTTCGTCAGCAGGAGCATCTGGCAGTGCCTCAAACTCTTCGCTAGGTACAGAGTATAAAAGCTTTAAATGACTGGAGGACCTTAGAGAAAGATTCCAGTCTGTTTTTTGCATCATATCATATACCTGCATTTGAATACCGGCGACGGTAGACTTATCGTAGTACTTGAGCAGTGCTTCAATTGCAGTATAAATGTATTCTTCATAAATCTCTTCAAGAGATTGATTTGCTAAATTTTCTATCTCTGCTTCTGAATATTCTATTTCTCCTATTGGTAGAGCGTCTCCAAATGTGGTCTTATATGAAGTGGGAGCAGTAATTTGATACATGCATAATCTTTCATTTAAAAAAGGAGACTCTAGATCTTTTTGAGTCCAATCTGGAACTATTGCGGTTGCATTAGGCACACAATCCGGACATTCGGCTGGTGGTAGAATATTGAATTCTGCCTCACAAGCATCAATAAGCCCGTCGCCATTTACATCTTGATATTTTAAAAATGGTGACTCTTTTTGTTCTTCTTCTGCCATTCTATAGTTTCCAATTATTTAAGTTAAATTCACATTTTTGCTGCAAATAGATCTGTTTGCGTTGTCCGTTAAAAACGTCTGGGCCCACGCAGCTATATGTGACTGAATTGACCACTGACTTTGTAGTCCGTAATTAGTAACCGTTGAAGCAAATGCGGCTGATGCAGCTGCGGCGGGAGCAAGTCGAAGAACAGCTCCAAAATTAAGACCAAGAGCGCTCGCCCATACCAATAAAGCTGTATTAACTGTCATTTGTGCACTAGCTAGAGAGTCTAATAGATCTCCAAGCTCGGCTAGTGCAAGACGCAAATTATCACCCATTACTGCTGGCTGTAGATAGTTATAAGTTAAATCTAAATTAGGCACGTAAATACTAACCGCATCAGCTAGCGGTTTAAGTAGCTCTGGAAATGGAAGCTGGTGGGATCCTATGTTGTTGCCAGCGATGAGATCAATTGTTGGTGAAATTTGATATTTTCCTCCTTTTGATGTTTTTTCGCCGCCGCCATCAACACCAAGAGCGTGACCGGTAATAAGTTTAATTCCTTGTCGACCAACTACGCGGGTTTTATCAGCTTTAAGAACTACTGCAGATGCAGCTTTTTCACCAGTAGAGGGAGGCTCGTGAGCAATTCCAAACATAGTGTCTACTTTAACTGCCCTACTAACATAAACCCTAGCTGCGTCTGTCACAGAGTTAACATTGACTATCTGACCGTTACAAGGCTCTCCGCCGTCATTGAATCCAACCACAATATCAATAGTATCAGAAGGGTTTCCGGTTTTTCCTTCGCCGCTCATATCGTTTGTGTTTCTTTGGGGTCCCATAATAATACCAGCATTATTAAAATATATTACTTTTTCTCCAAGAGTTATATTTCTGTGTATATATGGTTGGACAGGTGGAGTATTTGCTAACCCTCCTAACTGTTGCCTTACGGGAACGTTGTTATTAATGTAATCTTGTGCGGTTGTCTGCTTAACAACCTGACCAGATTCACACACTTCGAAGTGACTATCGTCATTTATTTTTCTAGTGGTCATATTATTATTTTATTACCTATAATATGTTTATAATTATCATCTTAACACAAATATAAACGTTTTTTATGTTTGATTTCTAAGCTCAACATGACAAGCATTATTTCTATATTCCGGTGGTTTTTCTAATTTCCAACCATTCGGGGCAAATGCAGTACTGGCGAAAGGAGATATTGAGCCAGCATCAACAAGCGCTTGATAGCCTTTGGGACCCGTATCATCTTTGAATTCTTGGAGTGCTGTAGCTATAGCTTCAAGGGCTGTGACTTTTTCTGCGTCTGTACCATCAGAGCCGGCTCCACCTGCAACATCAAACGCAACAATGTTTCCATATCTACATCCTTCACCTACGCAATGATTGCTTCTAGAAGGCATTGCAATTGCCAAGCCGTGAGAACTCGTTAAGATACCTCTTAATCTTTCATTCTCAGTGTGGCTCATGCCATCTCCATTGACTGTTATCGATCTTGCTCTTGCCATTCTAACAATCATAGCGCGACCCTGCGTTATAGTTCTCCCAGTTGATGTTACCCTCACGCCGGCCGGCACATTTCCATGATCAACAACCGCTTCCCAAAAAGAATCAATTTGTCTTTGTCTTTCGGTGGCGCCGGCTACTGTGGTCTCACTAGAAACCGTAGCGCTACTAAAATCTAGTGCAGCCAAGGCAGTGCTGCATCGTGCTATTAATCTAGCATTTGAAACATCAAATTTTTCAGCAACCTGTATGGTCGATGTTACAGTAGCCAACTCAGTCTCTACACTTCCTCTGCGATTAACAGGGCATGCCACTGTTAAAATGTCACCTGATTGTATATTGGTGCGCGTTTCGCCAAACCCTTCATAATTTTTTGCTGTCATTGCCAATGTGTGATTTACAAGAGACATTGAATTAGTTTCCGGCGCGCCAGTGGTTGCCTCTTCACAAGGGGTTTCTAAAAAGCTATGAGGATCTAAGCCTTCATAAAATTCTGATAATATTCTAATGCGCAATATCTGTCTATCATCAGGAAAGGAATCAGTTGTCATAAGGCGACTGCTGTACTCAGAAGAACTTCTTCTGCTAAGCATCCAGTTTCTATCAATGGGCACTGAATCAGTAACCGCTTGAGCCACAAACACACGTTGTGCGCCGCGAGAATTTACTATCTTATTTGACTGCAGGCGCGCATACAAGCTCATTCTTTCGCGAGCGGTGGTAAAAGATGTTATATCTAACGGCGGTGTTGTTGACATACTATATTATAACTCCATTTAATTTATACTGCACTGACAAATAAGCTAGCTAAAGTTGTGCAACCTATCGATGACGTTGGTTCGGTGCTGCTATCTATAGTATTTCTACTAAACAATGACACTAGAATACCTTGCTCTAGATCATAATAATTATTATCTCCCATCACCAGTCCGACTTGAATTATATCATCTTTGCTTATAGTGGCGCCGCGGCTCAAAGAAAAACCATCTCCACTTATAAAAAGAGTATATTGACAAACTTTTTCTAAATCAGATTCATAATCGGCAGACGTTGCTAAAGAACAAGGATTTTCAAAGCCATTATGTGGGTTATTGTAAGATTCTAGAGCATTACCATTTGAGTCGCCAATAATTTTAGCCCTGACAATATACTTTGAGGGGGAGTCTCCTTCGAAAAAACGAGTAAAATCTTCACCACGATATGTATAATGACCTTCTGATTGAAGAGTCCAAGCGCCGAGTTCATCAGAATCAAGACCGCACATGCCGGTGAAGCGACCATCAACTGGGACAGCATCAGTTAGGGCAACCGCAGTGAACACACCAATGGTTCCGGGCTCAGTCACTTGCAATGCGCCGCGCTGTTTTGCCATACCAAGCTCAACTAGCATAAATGGGGTAGTAAACGATGTGATATCTAAAGGCATTAAATTATTTTCTCCTTATATATTTTAACACACGGCGCCGCCGATTTCTGTATAATATGTACTTGGAAACATTCCATTGGCGTCTGCTATTTCTGTTCCATCGCGCATGTTTTCAGCGCCGCCGGCGCCTCTTAGGTGGGCTGCAGCCAACATGCCGCCCACATCATTAGGGTTGTCTAAATCTAATTTTCCATTCGAGCGCAGATATCTAAAGTGAGTATTTGAGTGGCGACGAACCGCGTCTTCTTGGCATCCATTTTTATTTGCAAGATAGTCTGCTTTACTGTTGACTCCATTCTGACCAGTCCAGTTAGAGCTATTATCTATTATTCCATTGGTAGTCGGGCGACAAGACTCAGATTGACCTTTACAGGTGCCCATAGAATTCCAGCTTCCGGTTTTCAAATAACCAGCAGTTTCTAAAGCGGCAACTCCAAACTGATAGTAGCCTAAGTAACCAGCAGAGTTTACATCAGAGTAAGATGTAGCTTCGTGCGCGCGAACAGCGGCTAGCCAGTTTTCCCAAGAAGTACTACCAAAATAAGTTTCAATATCAGTTGATTCCCTATTAGATGGTCGGCAGCCGGCTGTTAATTTTACACAATCAAAATCTATTCTTCTTACTTCAACTCGGGTACCAGTACGACTACCACACTCGCCAGAACTGGTACTCGCTGATGTGCCAGACCAAGCCAAGCCGGATAGACTTGAAACAGCGCTGCTGCATTCCGTTGCTGCTCCTGGACCTCGACCTTCAGCTGCATGTTTTTTGATTTGTAATATTCTGCCGCTCTGTAAGTCTATAGCTCCATACCTATCATATTTAACTTCAATTCTAACCTCAGTTCCTTCAGAAATATAAGAATTTGCGTTGTGGTGGTGCAAGGAGTGCTCACATCGAATAAACATGTGTTGAATCGAATCATCGGAGCAAGCGCCTAAAAAATTATGACAATTTGCCATTGATCTTAAGCGATGACCTCGACTATCACCAATAATCCTACACATAACTAAGTGCGTTTGAATTGGTCCGGAGCGTGTGCCGCCCCATGGTACTCGCGAGGTACGGGCGCTGATACCTCCATTTCCTATAAATCGTTCATATTGTGCAGCGTCTATAGGTACCGCGGTTGTTACGGCGATTGCGGTATACCGCCTAACTTCTCCAGGATCTCCCATATCAATGCGGTTGTAGGTGCTAGACGCGTCGAGGTCTGCGATGTCTCTACTGTTTGTATAGCTCGTAATGTCTAGACGGCGACCCACATCAAGCGGTTCCTTGAATAATATCAAACAGATTGTCTTTATCTTCTTCAGATAAGATATCTTGCTTTGGATCAGATTTTTTCTGTATTCCAATAAGTTTAACTAATTGTTCGTTAGATCTTTGAAGTGTTTCAATATGCTTCGCGGCGACTGGGCTTAAATATTTATTTTGGTCTGCATCAGATGCTATCAAGTTCGCAATCTCATTAAGAAATTCGCGAGCAGATTTTCTATCGCTACGTATATTGTCTAATGCTTCGTCTATTAAAGATTGTAAATTTTTATTACTCATAGCTCTCCGTTTTCCCAACCTTGCCTAAAAGAATAGTATTTCTTTTTAAACTTCTTCAAAGAGTTAACAATTTGCTTGGTGTTTAAGCCCGTTATCTCTCTAAGGTATAGGTAAATAGCTTTCTTATTAAAAATTTCTATGTCGTCTTTTGATTCAAAAAGTATATTAATCGCTTTATAAACTTTTAAATCGTTATCCTTCATTGCAGAGGTGTCCCACGATTTTAATTCTTCGTAAAATGAATTCCAAAATTCTTCTTCTTCTCGATTGCTTAAATAAGACTCATTTGTTGATAAAAACTCTTCTTCAAATTTTTTAGATATATTATCATAATCAACTTCACGTTTATTTAATTTTTGCTGTCTTTTTACTTTATGAATAAACCAGTTTTTAGTAATTACTGAGAAGTACGAGAACGCTTTTGACCCCTTGCTCGGATCATACTTGTCTAGTATCGTCATTAGCCATATCTTGCATTCATCTCTTAAATAATCACAATTTGGCAGATTGGTAAATTTATAAGTGAATACAATCTTATCCACCATTTCGTTAAATGCTGGCTGAATCCATTTTACATATAATTCTGTGCGCTCTCGAATACAAGTGGTTTTAGTATATTGAATTATCGCATTTTCGTGTTCAGACGTAAAATAATAATTCTTATTCTTCTTCTTCTTGGTCGCTCGTCGCTTCTTCGTTTGTGTTTTCATTTGTGTTGTCATTTAGTTCTTGTTCTGTTAACGAATATATATATTCAAAATTTCCCAGCTGGTCATTTAAAGAAATTGCATGGTTTAATAAATACTGCAATGTAGGATCACCGTAAAAAGAATCCAACTCATAGACCGACTTGGTATGCTTGGCGAAGGCGTCGATCATGTTTTGCAAATCTCCAAGTTCTTCTGAAACAAGCAATAGTCTTGTAACTGCGGCTCTTGCATAAAAAAAGACGCCTATATTGAACAATAGCGATACAAAAAAGAAGGCTGATAGTATTATTTCAAGACGCGTCATATTTTGCTTCCTTGGCTTTCTTTTTTTCTTCTTCAAGAATTTCTTTGTTTGATTCGATATATTCTTTAGTTAATTGACCAATCTTTGTTGAATCTTGTGGCTCTTCTTTTATTATTTGTGGAGTGGTGAGGGCTCTATACATTTCTGCCGGTATATCACAATCATTGCAAAAATACTTCGGACTTTCACTGAACAAGTGAAACTTTATTTGCTCAAGCCCGCATTCTTCACACACATAACGATATCTCGGCATTACTTAACCATATTTTTTAGATTCTCTTCAGTGATCGGCTGATTGTTGCTCACTCTTACAGTCGGAGGATTTTTTACTACCAAGCCTTCCGATGTCTCTGTTAATTCAAAACCCTTTAAAATTGGTACAATGTCCAACTCGTTTAACAATGACTCTTGTAAAGCCATCATAATAGCTCCGAGAGCTTGGTTAGACAATTTTAGTTCTTTTGTCTGTGTTGCCATAATTAATCTCCTTTAATAATTCTGTGGCTATCGCTGTCAAAATGTTCGGTAGAGAATTCAAACAATTCGCTATCTTCTAGTGCCACCATTTGATGTCTCAATCCGGTTGGTACGTGAAATTTTTCGCCGGCGTTTAAGATAATTTGATTTGCTTGTTCAATATCATCATTCATAGAATAGTAAACAATCATCTTACCAGATTGTAAGTAAAAAACTTCATCTTTAATCTTATGAAAATGCCAAGAACATCGCTTGCCTTTGTTAAAAAATAAAAGCTTACCGCAGTACTCAGAACAATTTACAATCCAACGTTCCCAACCCCAGCCCTTTGGTACGTGCTTCATCGGTAACGGCTGCTTTTTTTTACTCATATATCTTTTCTCATTTGTTCAAAAAAATGAATGTCTCTCATTCCTTTATCATCAACGTATAAGCCACCGGCAGGCTTTCCTAAAAATAGTTGATGATATTTAACACCCCAACTATTTAGCTGATTAGCTGTAAAATCATAAAACATTTCTATAGCTTTTTCTGCATCATTTTCAAATCTTCCCATTCCTCTCGCTGTTTGAAAAATAATAGTATTTCCTTCATCATATAATCTATTGACAATTCTAACACGATCGGCAATTGGTTTTGAATTTTCATAATTGCTATCGGAAAATTCATCTTTAGCACAGATAGTGCCGTCAATATCAAATACATAAATCATTGGTTCTCCAGTATATTCGTGGTTGAATACCCCTCTATTCTATCAAAAAATTTCAGTTCTGTGCAATATTGCTCGCCTACAACAGTTTTACCTTTCCAATCTGAGCCTATAACCATAACATCTGGCTGCAGTTGTCTTATTTCTTGTTCTAACTGTTCTGTTGAATCAAAAACAATAACTTCGTCAATATATTTAATGCAGTCTAAAGCAAACTTTCTATCTTCAATATTATTGAAGGGGCGATCGGAGCCTTTATCTTTTCTAACTTTCTCATCGGAGTCTATTCCTACAATTAATTGCTCACCAAAAGACTTGGCATACTTAAACATTTCGAAGTGGCCACGATGTAATATATCAAAACAACCATTTGTCCAAACAATTTTCATATGACAGAAACGCCTTTTTTTTGAACTACAACAGTTGCTTTGTCGTTAGCAAATTTTATTGCGCTGTCGATGTCTTTAGTTTTAGCATATTCTAAAGCCAATGCGGCTATAAACGTATCGCCGGCGCCTGATGTGTCTTTGATTTCTACTTTAGGTACGGGATATACTTCTTCTAGATATTTGGCGCCGGCTGGACCAAGGGTAATAATCATTTTTGATTCCATTTTCTCGTCAAGCATGTGTCTTGTTCTATTGTGCTCAAACTCATTTATCTTAATGTATTTAATATCAGAGCACCAGTCTCCTAAGATTTTTTTAGTATCTAAAAATGTGTTTTCGTGCTGTTGGGAAATATATTTAATATCTTGTTCGGATAGGTAGCCCTTATTATAATCAGATATAACAACTACTTCAAACTGTGAAAAGTCTATTTCATCAAGATTATTACAGCGGTTTATCTGATCATCATTTTCATCAGTTCTTAAAATAATATAGTTAGTTCTTCGATCAACATATCGAATCTTGTTTACACTTTCCCAATTAGCGTTAGTGCTTAGCGCTACCTCAACAGTATCGTTTGAAAGAGAAATTATATTTCTGTACACGTTCATAGCCATGCCAGGATTAACACTGTACTCTTCGTTTGATAACTTAATTACCGGAACAGGCGCTTCGGGACACAGACGACTGCATTCACCATATCTATATATGTCGCGACAACTCTCGCCTATAACCAAAATGTTCATTACGCACCTTTGACAATATTACAGATAAGCTCTATCTCTTCTTCGGTTAGTTCTGGGTAATTTGGTAAAAAGAACCCTCTCGCGTGGATATTATCACTGACCTCATCGCGGAACTCTTCATATAAATCAGTCCAAAATGGATGACGACCAAGGTTGCCGGCGCTAAAGATTCTGGTTTCTACACCATTCTCCACCAAACGGGTTACTATTTCTTTACGATGCTCTGTGCTATCTGCAAGGGCGCCAAATGAGATTGAAACAGGGTTGCTGTCTCCCCATCTCTGAAACTCAACATAACCCTCTAGTTTCTCCGCGTAGAGGAGATGATTTTTATTACGTTGAGTGGCAGCCCAGTCTGCTTTTTGAACTTGTCTGATGCCCAGGAAAGCCTGCAAATCAGTAGATCTAAGGTTATACCCCGGTATGAAAAAAGTAAATGGAGAATGAAAGTCATCAATATCATACTTGTCCATCAAGGCTTTTGAAGACTCTGGGCTTAAATCTTTGGCCCAACCGTGGCTTCTAAGCATTAGAAGCATTTCGTACAATTCATGGTCGCTAGTATTAACCATACCACCCTCAATCGTAGAAAGCTGATGTCCAAAGTAAAATGAGAATGATGACATGTCTCCAATAGTTCCAACCATTGAGCCATCGTCATAAGAGGCGCCTAAAGCTGCGCAGGCATCTTCCAAGAGAATAAACCCATACTTTTCTTTAAGTGCTAAAAGACGCTCTTTGTGATGAGGTACTCCTAAAACCTGCACAAAAATAACTGCATCCGGTCTTTCTGTTTCGCAGATCTGTTCTAACTGATCGAGATCTATTCCATATGTATCTGGATCTGCACCGCACATAATTGGTGTCAAGCCAAGCTGCATGGCTGGTGAAAGTGTTGTTACCCAACCTACTGATGGTACTACAATCTTTTTGTTGGGAATCTTGCCGCACTGTACGGCCGCCGATACCATCAATAAGTTTGCAGATGAGCCTGAGTTATTAAACACTGCGTAGTCAGTACCAATATACTTTGCCCAGTCTTCTTCCACATCCCAGGTCAATTGCCCCTTTGTAAGACGCGGATAGCTTTTAAGCCAAGTACACAACGCATCTATATCTTCATCGTTAATCGTTTCTTTTGCAAGAGGGTATTTGATATTCATTTTATAATCCTATAGTTTTGTAGCTTCAACGTTTAAGCTCATCAGCTTTCCGTTTGTTTTATCCATATGTGGAAGATACGCTTGACTGTAGTCATCCACATAAAAATGTTCAGTAGACTTCCAGTCATATGTTTTTACATCTCGAAAACCTAAATTAACTAATTCTTTTTCTAGTGTTTCAAATGACCATCCATGGTAATGAAAGTCAAAGTCATATTTCTGACCGCCATAGAAAAAAGCGCGCACAGAATCAAAGTCATTAGTCTTTAAATAATATTCACAGGCTGCTTTAATATCTGGCACCGACAGTCTCAAAGTGCCTCCCGGCTTTAGTGCAGCATGCCAATTAGTTAAAACTTGCTTCCACGTAAGCGGTTGAAAGGGGAAGGGCTGTGTTGGAAAATGCTCAAGAACATGGCAGGCATAAATTAGATCCGCATTGTTATATTTCTCGTGAATTTTGGTAACGTCACACACCATATCTGGCTTGACATCTTCGCGAGCATCAACATTAATGAATCCGTGGAGCTTTCTATCACCACAGCCTAGATTTAATTTAATCATTAGAGTCTTTCCATCCAATAGTTTATCATTTCATCTATCATACTGTCAAATGTATAATCAAATTTTAAATCAATTACACTTGCAAGCTTTTTCGTGCAGCCTTTAAGATCGTTTAATTCTGCTGGTCTGAGAAACCTAGGATCCTGCGTAACATGATCTTCATAATTCATACCAAGCTTGCTAAATGTAATTTCGCAAAACTCTCTTACGCTGTGAGATTGTCCTGTGGCACACACATAATCTCCGGGCTCATCTAGCTGGAGCAGTTGCCACATAATCTTTACATAATCCTTCGCGTGACCCCAGTCTCTAGTGCTATCCAAATTTCCAAGTGCTAGCTCGTTAGCCATACCCTTTTTAATCTTTACGGCGCCGATAACAATCTTGTTAGTTACAAAACTGATACCTCTACGAGGAGACTCATGGTTGAATAAAATTCCATTGGAGCCAAAGATATCATAAGATTCTCTATAACAATTCACTAAATTATACGCCAATAGCTTAGCACAAGCATAAGGGCTTACAGGGTTCATTGGAGTCGTCTCCCTTTGAAACCCGTCATTATCAATAGAGTTACCAAACATTTCTGAACTACTTGCTTGATACATTTTTGTATCGATATCCAAAAGTCTAATGGTTTCTAGTAAGTTTAGCGTACCTCTTCCAATCGTATCAAGTGTGTAAATAGGCTGGTCAAAGCTTACACGAACGTGGCTTTGCGCTGCAAGATTGTAAATCTCATCAGGTTGCACTTGCTGTACTACAGACAAAAGCGAAGACATATCACACATATCAGCGTGATATAAGTTGTTCTTAATAACTGGATAGATGTGCTGAATTCGTGCTGTTTGGTTTTCGGGAATCGAATTTCTCTTGATAATACCGTGAACATCATAGCCTTTCTCAACTAAAAATTCAGCTAGATAGGAACCATCTTGTCCGTTGATTCCCGTTATCAGTGCTCGTTTCATCTACGATCTCACATTAGGATAAGTTTGTTCGAACCAAGTAACTGTCTTTTTCATTGCCTCACTTAAGTCAGTGTATACAAAGTCTGGCAAGATTTTATGAAATACTTCTTTGTTAGTTGGACGACGGAGCTGACCATTGGGCTTGTCCGTCAACCACTTAACATTGTGATAATCATAAGCATCGCAGACTAGTTTTACCAAGTCTTTGATTTGTGTTTCCTCTTGACCAGAAACAATCACTCTTCTAGGTAATTCTACATCACTTTCTAATAATTGTATACAGACGCGAGCTACATCTTTAGCATATAAAAACTCTCGATACGCGGAACCATCGCCCCAGACTTCTAAGGGTGTTCCGTTTTTCTTTGCATTGTAACACTTGTGCACCAATGATGGCACAACGTGACCATCTTCCAAGTTAAAATTATCGTTCTCTCCAAAAATATTACCAGGAATCACGGAACAAAAGTTAGTGTTGTACTGTTGTTTATACGCGTGAATCTGGACATCTACCATTCGCTTTGAATATGCATACGAATAGTGCGCTGGGTACGGCTCTCCGTCGTGGAGAACATCTTCGTGCAAGCTTTCTGCGCCTGCAGGAAAGGCACACACAGAGGAAAACGCCAACAACTTATCAACGTTGTGCATGTGTGCATAATGAATAACAAAACTGTTCATTAAAATATTGCAGTAATACTGTTGTGCTGGTGATGATAGGTTACGCCCAATGCCACCAACGCGAGCGGCTGTGTGAATAACATAATCTGGTTTTGTTCTTTCAAAAAGAAGCTTGACTTCTTCTTCTTTAGTCAGATCGCACTCTTTGTGGGACGAAAATACAAAATCATAGTGAGGATATTCTGCCGCAAGGTCTGCAACCGCAGAGCCAACAAGACCGCCTTTTCCTGTTACTAATACTGTTTTCTTCATTTCTTATCTCCAAATCTTCTTTTCCACACGGGATCGCTCTTCATCCAGTTATAATAATCAATCTTGATTCTTTCGGACTGATCTTCCATATAAACTTCGCGAAACAAAGGCGCATCGTTTGCGTGATAGGCCATTTGAACTGGCACGTGATCACCTTCTCCAGGATTCCAATCGCAGGTTAGAACAAGATTAGGGCTGAAGTGGAACTTGCTGCCATCCCTCTGCGCTCTAAACGCAAGGTCGTGCGTGTTCATATTCAGATGCTCCCAGCGGCAATCAAAGCCGCCAAGCTCTCGAAAATAGTTTAACTTATACATAGCCAATAAATGAATTTGATAAGTCTTTGGTACCCCTGGTAGTCTTAGGTCGGGGTGTGTCCAAGCTGTCCAGTAACTATCGTCTGGGCAATTGCCGGAAATGTCACGACCTTCTGCGTACTTGACAATAACAATGTCTTTGTAAGGCAGCTCTTCGTGCATTTCAATACATTCTTTAATTGAGTCCTTTAAAAAGTATCCGTCATCGGATCCCCACATCATTAGTTCACCTTCAGCCAACAGAGTTGCAATCTGTCCACAGCGCGCCGGTGTTCCAAAGTCCTTAAAGAACTTGAAATTGCTCTTCTCTGCTAGCTCTGGTGGCGGTTCGTTGGGCCCAACTAAAACCATCTCCCAAGTATAGTCTTCTCCTACAGCTTCGCTAGCGCTATCATATAAGCGTTGCCATAATTGTGTTCGATGTGCCGGCAAACATATAGATAAGTCGTATTGCATTATTTAAATCTCCTTTTCCAGACAATGGGTGCTTCTTTCCAGTTGTCCATTTTAATCTTTGGTTTCACATTCATTGTCCAATTGGGGTCTCGGTACCGCTTTTGCAACAATGGTTCGTCATGCTGGTGCTGGCATTGGAAGATTGGCATATGATCTCCAGTGCCACCGGGCATATGATCGCAAGTAAACAGCGGAATCTGTGCCATTTTAACGCTTGCGCCGGCATATTGGGCGCGAATTGCCATATCAGCGTGGGATGCCCATGTTCCTTCATAGCTACAGTCCCATCCTCCAAGCGAATTAAAGAACGATGAATACATAAACGCTATGTTAAACAGCCACCAGTCCCCCGGAATGTGCGGGGATCCTGCTGGTGTATGGTTAATTTTGAAATAACTATCGGGTTGAAGGGTTTCTCGCTCTCTGCTACCTACTTGACCCTCAAAATACTTGGCTACAAGTACATTATTGCTAGCTGGACCAAGGTCATAAAACTCATCCACGCACTGATCAAGCGAATTTTCAAAGAAAAGACAGTCATCTGCAAGCCAAGTGTATACATTTCCTTCACACAATGAGGCAGCAATGTTAGATGCGCGCACCGGTGAGCCGTAATCCTTAACATATTTGACGTTTCGCAGCTCTTTTAGTGCTTCTGGTAGTGGGTTTGGTCCGCAAATCACCAGCTCAAACGTCCTTTTAGTAGATGTTAGGATGGTTTCGTATAGTTTTTCAAGCCTTTCAGTGCGAATACTAGGCAGAATCAAAGAAATTTCAGGCTTATCCATCTTCTTTTTGTCTCATATATTCAATAACTTCTCTAACAGAGTCCTCTAAAGGTATCTCTGCTTCAAATCCAAGCACTTCTTTCGCCTTTGATGTGTTAGGAATACGCTTTTGAACGTCATATTCGTAAGCTTTATCGGATACATATGCAAATTCTTGACCAGGATTAAGTATATTCCACACTAATTCCGACAATTCAAGCACAGAAGTCGCTACAGGGGTCGAAATATTGAAGTCCTCATTGAGTGCTTTTTCGCTTTCTAGAGCCATTCTAATGCCCCTAGCGATGTCTAAACCATTAGTATAACACCTAATCTGCTGTCCAGAGCCCAAAATATGCAGCGGATTCTGTCCTTTTAGAATTTTGTTGATAATGTCGGGCAAAACGTGACTCATCATAAGTTTAATGTTACCTGACTTGACTTCGTGCTCTCCGATGGCGTCTTCTTCGCCAACACCGACACAATTGAAGGGTCGAATGATTGTATAAGGGACACCATATTGTTCGTGGGCTCCTTTGCAGAAATATTCAACAGCTAGCTTTTGAAATCCGTATGTACTCATTGGAGGAGCACAAGTTTCAACGTTGCTTTCTGGGGTTGGGTAGACTTCCGTGTTCTCAAATACCATGCTACTTGACATAGCAACGATGCGTTTAAGAATCCCTTGTTCGTGAAGCTTAATAGCCAAGTCAAATGTCGATGCCATAATGCGCTCATTAGTGGCCAAAAGATCATAAGCGTACTTGTGAAAATAAGTAATGCCACCAATCATTGCGGCACCCGAAATAATGTACTCTACATCTTGTAGTTCTGGTAAAATATTCTCTGCATCAAAATCTATGACATCCATTTCGATTAGTTGAAAATTAGGATGACTATCGTGCGGTCTTGTAATGGGTCCATACTTTGAAAAGTTATCAACTCCGACAACTTGGTAGCCCTTATTTAAAAACTCAGCACATAAATATGAGCCGATAAATCCTTGACTTCCTGTAATTAATACTTTACTCACTTTCTCATTCCTTTAAAAACTGTTACTTTATATTTGCTGTTCTCGTCCAGTAAATCTTCAAAAAAATCAACTGCTGTGTCTTCCATTAATTTTGCCATCGCAGACACATCCTTTGGCAAGCACATTCCTCCGAAACCTCTGAAGTTGTCGTTACACTCTAGATAATTGCTGTGAATATGCTTGCGGTTTACGACAGCGTTTTTAACGTTGGTGTAGTTTACACCCTGCATCTTGCAGGCTTCATAGAAACTGTTAGCAAAGATGATGAGCATTGCGTTATAGACATTGTTGAAATACTTGCAAAACTCAGCTTCCGCAACAGAAAGCCTAACAAACTTCTCAGGGAACGATCCGTGACAATCTTTAAGTATTTTATATGTCATATCATCTTCACAGCCAATAATACACACATCGTGATTCTCTGTAAAGTCTGTGATTGCGCAACGTTCGCGAAGAAACTCTGGGACAAAGCAGATGTTAAGTCCGGTTTCTTCTCTCAGTCTCTCGGTGGTTCCCGGCACGACTGTTGACTTAATCGCAAGAATTCCTTTGTAATCTCGTTCTTTTAAGTCCGAGATGACCTGCTCTACGATTGATACATCGCAAGAGCCGTCATCTGCTCTCGGCGAGGGAACACAAATAAAAACTGCGGCAGTGTCGAGCACATCATCAATGGTTGTATCTAGCGCAATATCGTGCACCGATACATTGTGACCTAAAAGCTCAAAGCCAAACTTGCAAGCACCCCCAACAACTCCAACCCCTACAACTCCGATATTCATTCGTACCCCAAGTCCTTGTAGCTCTGTGGCAGTTTACCATCCTTGAACTCAAAGCGGCGCTTCCAAATTGGAGAAGCCTGCTGCCAGTTATCAAGGTCTAAGTGAATGCGACTTGCGGCTGCATTTGGCTGCATATAAATTTCATCGAACTTTGGCTTATCTGAAAATGTCTGTGCGTCATAAATTGGCGCGTGATCTTTAGTCTTGTTAATATAGTGATTACAAGTAGTTGCATCAGTTTCTGAATCAAATAGCTTGCCACCATCTGCTTGCACCCTGAACATAAGATCGTGCAGGGGATGGTTAATATATTCAAACTGACAATCCCAACCGCCAAGCTCCTTAAAATAATCCATTCTCATAAAATGGTGAAGGGAAATCTTGTATTCTTGTGGAATTCCTGGGAGTCTAAGCTCTCCGTGCGCATGCGCAGTCCAGAATCCTGGATGGAGTGTCTGTCCGCCATACATTGCGCCTTCTCTATAGCGCATATTTACGACATCTTTGTCAGATCCAAAGTCTCTCAAGAACCTCACCGCGTTGTCAATTGCATCAGGCAAAAAAATCGCATCATCTACACAGTGATACATATACTCGCCCTCGCACTGTAGCGCGCCGATCTGCGCAGCTCTAGTTGGTGCACCATAATCTTTGATAAGTTTAACGTTGTCAAAATGCTGCATCTCAGGTGGTAAATCAAATGGACTCACCAACACAAGTTCCCACGTATGGTTCTTGCAAGCGTTATATAGGCTTCCGTACATCATAAGCCATTGGTGTGTTCTAATTGCCGGCATCAATACCGAAACATCATATTTATAGGTCATAACCTAAATCTCCCATAATCTTTTTCCAAAATTTTGCAGCATTGTACTTCTTCTTATAAGCACCATGTCCTTTATTAGCAATATATTCTCTTTCTTTGTCGTTGTCAAGATAATAATTTATTTTTTCTACTAAATCTTGTTCATTTTCAAATTCAACGTAGTGAACGCCGGGCTTCAGGTAATTCTTAATGCACTCGTTCTTTCGCTCCAAGAGTAGAGACTTGCTTGCTAAAATCTCCCAGACACGACCTTTGCATTGATCATATCCATCTGGACCTTCTGGAAAGTTTAAGCTAATCTTGCTGTGACGCATTAGCTGTGCATATCGTTCTGGTGATAGACCTTCTTCTCGTTGACCCCCTCCAATGTGAACCGGAACACCATTAGTTACAAGGTGAGTTAAATACTTCTGCCTCTCAGGATACCGAGGGCTTCCTAGAAAGCTAGCGCCCAGCTCTTGTTCTCCATCGAGTGGGTGATACAAACTATCATCTTGAGGCGCCCAAAGCCATACTAGGTTTTCAATATCTGTAGCAGTATTTCTTTCAGATCCCCAACAAACGTGCAAGTCTGCAAAGCCTTTTTCGTTTAAATCTTCAATCTCGGGAAGACCCCACCCATCAAAAACATCAGGCCACATAAAAACTGTCTTGCAGCCTTTTTCGCGAATATATTCATAACTTGCGTCTGAAGGGTTAAGGTGCGATTTGCCCAACAACGAGAAAACCACAATATCGGGTTTTGTTCTGTCAAGCAATGTTGGCAAAAATGTATCGATGTGCTTCTTTTTTACCAACGAATATTCATCCATATGCACAATATTAAACTGTGTGTCTGGGAACGTATTCTTAAACGTTCTAAAAAGGTTGTGATAGTTGTTTGTCAAGCCCTTGTTTGGGTTGGCGTCACACCACTTTTCTGTTACAAACAAAACTTTCGGGTTACTTTTCTCCATAATAGTCTCCATATTCTACTACAATTGTGCTCTTACCATCAGTGCGGTTATATGCCTTATGATATGCTGGAAACACGTCTGAAGGATCTTCACAGCGAATAACCTCTATGTTGCGCAACATTCCGCGGAAAGCTTGTGTAAAGTCTCCCGTATGTTGCGCTTGTGGATTCAGCGGTCTCTCAGAGCCAATTCCAACTCGTATAATTACTTTTGGCGCATATTCACCGTGTGAATAAGCTTTAAGTCTGTCAAGATGATTAACGAGCTGATTAACCGCGCAGAGAAGAAAGTTCCAGCGAGGATAAATACTAACTGGCACGCTGCCGTTTACAGCCATACCTGTGGCGATGCCCATCTGCATCTCTTCATCAACTGGCATTTCAATTAGCTTGTCTTTATCTACATCTTTAAGCGTGTTGGTCATTGCGGTGCCCTTGTAGGCGACTGCTTGTCCAATAAATACTGTATCTGGCTGTTCACCCAGGTACTCCATTGCTCTTTTTAGTTCATCAAAATATTGTCCCATTATTGCTGCTCCCTATTTTTTAAATTATATCTTGCTAGATATTTTTCAAATAATACTAACCCAGTTTCATTAATCATCTTTTGTTGTGTTTCCTTTTTTTCTAATTCTGAAATTATACACTTAGTAGACCTTTGATGACCTGAAAGCTCATACATATCGTGGACATATTTTCTTATTTTTGAAAAATCAGCTTTCAAATTATATTTGATGTCCAAAAAGTCTGCAATTGTAAAAAACAAATCATCTTGTTCTTTTAAATCTTCATAATAAACTACCATTTTTGGTGACTTAATGTTATCAAATCTGCGAATCTGTCTGGCGTATCCAGATAATTGTAATCCGTATGGGCGAGATTTTGCTTTTGTTGTCTTAAGGGTTATGAAGTTTCTTAACAAAAGAATATGTCTGTCAAATTTTGAATCTGCTTGTTTTGAAGTAATTCCAGTAAAATAATGAACATATGAAGGTAAATACTTGCTTCCCCAAATTGTTTTATATTCACTTTTTTCATCTAAATGTTCAGTCATCGCATATAAACCTAAAGATAACAAATGAAGCCCACTTCGTGGATGAGAGTAAATTATTACTTTATCTCTCAAAACTGAACTCTTTTACCGGCGCCGGCGTGTGGATACTTATCTAAACTATACTTGTAGTACGTCACATATTCGTCGTTAACGCCTTCATAGGTCAGCTTTTCCTGACCCCAAGTCTCGCGCGTGTCCGTGCAGACAGACTTGCCGTTGTCTTCGATAATAAAATGAATCGGCAGCTTGTGGTTGCGAGAATACTTAATACATTCGTGAGCTACTCCTGTTTCAGAGGTCATATCGCCCATAAAGCAGTAAACCCTGTTAGAGCCTCCGCGGCGCTTAATGTCTAAAGCAAGACCAGTCGCAATAGGGAGAACGCCCGTTACAATCCCCGAACACAATACTCGGTATTCACTGAAGCACAACGAAATAGAACGACCCTGCAGGATTGCTGCTTTTAGTTGATCTTTGGGAACACCCTTCAATAAACACTGATAATGGCTGCGCCAGGATCCCAGCACCCAATCATCGACTCCGATATTGTGTCTTTTGAATACATCAATCATTTGTTCTTCGTTACCGTGGTAAAGGTGCACAGGGGCACGAATCATAGCCGCATCAAAACACGCGGCCATCTCTACCTCAAATTCAATTAACTCTTCTTTTGTGAGCATATACACCCCCTAGGTTAATCGCCCAACAGCTTTCTTTTAAGCTTAATTTCTGTCATTTTTTCGATGCCCTGTCTTGTACCAAGTCCGAACTTCTTCTCTATCATATCAAGATATGCATCATTTTTATAGTATTTTGTGAAGGCTTCATCACGAAACTTAAGTACCTCTGCGGCAGAAATATGTTTAGTCGGAAGGGGGGATGTTTCATATGAGTGTTGAGAGTATCCCACATAGGTCTCTGGCAGCTCCCAGCCTTCTTTAAGGGCGTCTAAATAAAGTTTAGAGCCAGGGTATGCCATGGCAGAATAAAAGTTCGCAAACTCGCAATTAAGCTCCATTGACATATCTAAAGTATCTTGCATGGTTTCAACAGTGTCTTCTGGGAGTCCAAAGATGTAGTTTCCAATGACGTTAATATCATAATCTTGAACTTTCTTTACCAAATCTACAATGTTAACTTCTGTAAATCTACCTTTAACTACATCTTGTCGAACTACTTTATTGCCAGATTCAATTCCGAGCGCTAACCAATTAACGCCGGCGTTCTTTAGTGTTTCTAGATATTCTTCTTTAACGGTATCAATTCTAGCATACGCCCAAATATTAAAATCATATTTTCTTTCAATTATCAAATCACACAGCTTCATAAAGTGCTTTTTGTATAAAACAAACATCTCATCTGCAATCTTAACATTTTTAATTCCCATCTCAGCAATTTGATCAAATTCAGATATGATGTATTCTGGATCCCAAAATCTAAATTTGTTTCTGCCATAGTCCCAATTTTCAAGATTGTTGTTGCCAAACGGGGCATTAATACAACAAAAGCTACACTTAAACGGGCAACCTAAACTTGTATATAAAGAAGCAAATGGCTTTCTATCATCTCCGTTAGTCATAGCGTGCCAATTAGCAGTTCTATAATTACCCATCGGAAGTAAATCCCAGGCCATGCCAGGTAATTCGTCCACCATTTCTTCTTGAGATATTAAAGGAGCAGGCTTTGTATAACAAATATTCCCGTCTTCCCTATACCACAAGCCTGGAACATTACGCAATTGTGAAGGTTCATCCATATTGACATTTAATAATCCGGCAATAGTATGCGGGCCTTCACCTTGGCAAACAAAATCTGCTATTTCATCGTTCATGGTTTGTCGCGATACAGCAGAAGGATGCAGTCCGACTAACAATGTCTTGTACCCAGGATAATTATTTTTAAGCTCTTGTAAAAGGTAACGTGTTCCAATCATGTTCTGAGTTGAAGCAGATGGCTGTTGTCCATAAATTACTATAACCACAAGCCTGGGGTCATATAAACTAATGGCTTCTGCAGATTGAGCGGCATCAATTCTCATTGCCTCGCAATCTAAAACTCTTGTAGAATATCCATTCTTGCGCGCATTCTGCGCCAATAGAGCCGCCCAAATTGGCGGCTCGATAGCAGAATATTCTTTACTTAATTTTTGATAGATAATTGGGGCGCCGTTAGGGTGCACAAATAATACGTCTAATTTACTCATTTTTATCCCTTTGAAGATGTTTCATTTCATATGTCACTGCAGGCGATCCAAGTTTTTTTATAATTTCGTATTGCGCGGTTGGCGGCATTGAGCGGATATCATCACCAAGAGGTAAATATGCATATGGTGTATCGGTAGATTCAAATTGGGATTTCCACTTGCGAGACCACAATGTATCGGCTTTTTTCCACTGAGACTTTACATCTAAATTAATTTGTAGTTCTTCTTTCCAAGTGGCTTTCTTATAGGTTTTGTTGTATAATGGCTCATCATGAGTTATTTGCGCGTCATGAATAATGCCATGGCTCTCGTTATCGTTTTGTTGTGTGCACATCAGAATAGGTATACCTTCTAAAAGTTGGACATTAGCATCATCTGCCTGAGCGCGGATGGCGAGGTCGGTATAAGCAAGAGCAGTACACTCATAGTCGCAATTGATCCCACCTAATTGATCATAATATTCTCTATACATAATTGCACTATTTAAAATAAAATAGTCATCTGGAATGTGTTCACTTCCTATTCCGTTTCCTTCCTTATCTTTGTGAAAATTGATCTTATAATATTCATCAGTATAAACTTTTTCATTTTCAGTAAATTTATAAGTTACAATATTCTTTATATCGTTCCCCATTTTATCTAACCGTGCGAGGGCAGTTTCGAGCCCATATGGTACAAAAAATCCATCATCAGATATCCAAGTAATAAGTTCACCTTCTGCTATAGCGGCGCCGATGGCGTGGGCGCGGACAGGACTTCCATAATCTTTAATTACTTTAAAATTAGGCGCTAACAATAAGGCAGGCTCAATCGCGTAAGGATATGGAGTTATTAAAATTAATTCAAAAGAGCTGCTAGTAGAGCCTATAATAGAATTGTATATATCTGTCCAATACTCAGGTCTAATACCCGGCACAAGTACAGATAGCTTGGGCTTATCCGATATAATATTATAATCTATTTTTTTAGGTGGCTGTAAGTACATGCTCTATTATGATTATGATAATTTTGTCAAGGCTGAAAGTTTTTCGTTCAAGGTTGCCAGTTTTGCGCTAGCGTGTTTTACGATTTTTGCAGCCATCGCGATGCCGATAGTGTGATATGAATACATTCCGTCTGTTCCGTAAGCTGTTGCATGCTCAATTCTTTTTTTGATAATTGGCTCATATTTACGGGGCCATGCAAGAGGAGCAGATTTCCAATTGTTTAACTTTAAATTAATTTTTATATTATCTCGCCACGTTGACGATTTATAGGTTTTAGCGTAAAGAGGCTCATCATGGGTTTGCTGGGCACTTTCTACGTGCGTGTGTCTATTATCTCCAGGCGTAAACTGACCACACATTAAAATAGGGGGACCATCGACCAATTCTACACGTGCTCCATCAAATTGGGCACGAATAGCAAAGTCAGTATATGCCATGGCAGTTCCTTCATAAGAGCAGTCAATTCCTCCTAATTCTTCATAATATGCGCGATGCATAAGGCAACAATTAAAAATATAATAATCATCTGGAATATGCTCGCTTCCTATTCCATTTCCTTCTTTATCTTGATGAAAATTGATCTTATAGTATTCATCAGTATAAACTTTTTCATTTTCAGTAAATTTATAAGTTACAATATTTTTTATATCACCCCCCATTTTGCCTAACTGTGCAAGAGCGGTTTCTAATCCTAATGGTGCTATAACTCCATCATCAGCGATCCAAGTAATAAATTTTCCTTCTGCCAAAGAGGCGCCGATGGCATGCGCTCGGACTGGTGATCCATAATCTTTAACAATCTTAATATTTGTACACCACCAAAACCAAGGCGGAATATCATAGCCATTTGGAGTTATAATGATAAGTTCAAATGATCGAGATGTTGAAGCTACTAGAGAGTTATAAACGTTAGTCCACTTTTCAGGGTGTATTGCCGGCATAATTATAGACAACTCGGGCTTGTCTTTGGTTATATTGTACTCTTCATGTGTGGGGGGTCGTAAATACATTTTCTATCTTAATAATTTGCATACCAAGGAGATTCAATGATGCTGTAAGCTTTAATAAGCTGACCAATACCATCATCTAAGTTATATTTGCACTCAAATCCCTTATCATAAAATTTTTGACTACTAACAATATAATCACGTGTATCAGGATCGGAAGTAAATTCTGCTTTAATAATCTCAAGCGGAAGGTGTTCCTTAATCTTTTGTGCTAGCTGAAGCTTGTTCATGTTAATAGCATCGTTGCCTACATTGTAAGTTTCATTCTTGCACTCTTCCCAATTGTTAATCACAAACATAAATGCGCGACAAACATCCTGTAGGTGTACATAATTGCGCATAAATTCACACTCATAAAGTACCAATACACGTTCGCGGAGAGCCTTAAGAACAAAATTGTTAACCAGCAAATCGGTTCGCATACGAGAACCGGGACCAAACACAGTCGCTAATCTAAATGTTACATAATTATCAATATTTTTAAATTCATTTTCTGCCGCTACTTTTGTTTTTCCATAAAGGGTAATTGGATTAAGAGGAGATTGTTCAGTGCACACAGAACCATCGACACTAACTCCATAGCCAGAATTAGTACAAGGGTAAATCACCTTTTGTTCTGGTGTTTTGTTTTTGGCAATCCAGGCGTTAACTCCATGATTGATCTCAACGGCACCTCTCTTATCTCTATCACAAAGAGGAAACCCCACTAATGCCGCCAAAGGAATGATTATATCAGCTTTTGGCATGTGCTCGTGCAAAAACTCTAGATTTACAACGTCACCCTTAATAAAAGTAAAATTAGGATTAATAGTATATCGTAACAACGATGTGGCATCATACATTAGGTTATCAATGATTGTAACTTCATGACCTTCTTTCAAAAGATGCTCGGTTAATTCGCTACCAATGTAGCCGGCGCCGCCGGTAATAAGAACTTTAGACATTTACAACTCCAATTTTCCTGTTAAGGTGTCTTTAAGCATAACCCAGTCGCATGCTTTAGCCCACAGAGGTCTTGAAAATGCTGCTGGCTCATTCTTTTCAAACACAAAATGACCAGTCCACGCAAAAGGATAAACCACAAATGGAGCTGCTAACAGTAACAACCATGTTTGAGTATATATTACCGCACTAATGAACATAATTGTAGCCGCTTGCCCTAAAATATGCATGCGCCGACACCATTTGTTTTGATGTAAAGTAAGATAATATTGATAATATTCACTAAATGTCATTTCCAACTAATCTCCCAATCTTTAAAATCAGCTGCGAGACAATCAATCTTATAATCTTTCCTACCGCCCATAATCTCTTGGATACAATTTTTGGCAGTGTTTCTAATTCCATTTAAACCGTGTGTTAGTTCTAAATTATTACCATCTTTGATACCTTTGCGATAATTGGATTCATTGTGCCAGATGTGCAAATTCATCTGAGATAGAACTACAATTGCTCGGATTGTCTCTGCTGTAATTCCTTCACTTTGATCCAACAATAATTGGATATCGTGGGTGATATCAGCGATTTCTTGCGCATATTCTGTTTTGTGTTCAGGTATAAATACCTCTTTTAATTGGGCGATCGATAATCTATCTATCAGCTCCGATAATGTTGGTAAATACTTTCTACTAGTGTCCATGATATATCCTTATATAAATTGTCTAAAATATGGCTCATACTTTTTGAAGTTTGCTTCACCGAACACTTCTTTATGTTTAAAGAATGTACCGGCCTCTTCTTGACCTCGTTCTTTAATGTGCTCGTTTGATGTTGATAAGCCTTCAGAATTATAATAATATAATCCCAATGGAATGTCAACCTTTTTAAATTGTGCTCCTGATTCTACCATTCTTAAAAACATATCCCAGTCGCCTGCGTATGCTAAATCTTCATTAAAAAAGCCTGCCTTGTCGTGAATGTTTTTTTTCCACATAGGCATTGGTCCTGGCAGGCATTTGATCATATTTTCTCTGGAAAATTTATTCCTAGAGTGTTCATAAAAATTTCCATTTGATGAGTTATCTTCAAACGTTTCATTTGGCTTAGTTGTTTGATAGCAATCAGTATAAACCAAATCTATATCGCTAGAATAATGTAAATGTTTGGCAAGAGTTTCTAAATAGTGTGGTGAATGTCTATCGTCCACACAAGCCTGAGCAATAAATTCTCCAGTGGCTATTTTTATTGCCATATTCTCTGTTTCCATAACTGTGGCTCTATAGTCGAGCTTTTTATAAACTACATTTTTATGGTTCTTCATAAATTCTTCAATGTATTGTTCTTCGTTCTCTGGCGAATTTGCATTAATAATGATCAATTCAGATTGTTCAAAAATGGTCTGCTTTTGCATGTCTTCTAGAAAGCCTTGAATGTATTTTTCACCAGCATATAGAGGACAAAAAATAGTGACTTTTGGAAGATTGACTTTTCCATAAAATTCTACTTTATTATCGTCAATTAGTCCAAACCACTTCTGTAAAAGTGTGTTATTGTTTTCTCTAATAAAATCTAATAATTCTCTGCCTTTTAGTTTAAAGTAATCTTCACTAGCTGCACCAATAAGATTATTAGTTATCAACTTACATCCCAAGATACGAGCCTCAATTGAAAGCCTGTTATATGTCTCAAGCCATTGAGGAAAAAATACCAAATGTTGAACGCGCGCAAGATTAACCACAAAACTTTCAAATGGTTGTGGTTCTAAATATTCAAACGGTAAATTGTTTTTCTGACAAAAACCAATAGCAGCAGGCATGCCTTTATTTTTATTATTCGATCTTAAAAGAGCATACTTAATGCTCTTGGGCGTGTCTATATTATTCTCTAAGACTGATAATTGTTCTTCCGTCCAAATATTTCCGCTTAAACTAACAATGTTGTCTAATAGCAGATTCTTTTGAACTACGGAAGCGTGCTTCTTGCTTTGACACATTACTGCTTGAGCACCTTTATAGAAAAACTTATTAATTATTTGCTGTTCAGGTGCTAAAAAATCTTTATATAGCGATGGATTATTAGAAGCAACGTACTTGTGATCGTGTTCTAAAATCGCATATCTATATTTATCAGATAGTGCATATTTAAATGCTTCAGGTAACATAAAAAAGTTTGCTACTATAAAAAAACTATCTGTACTGTTATTAAGCAGTTGAGGGGTTACTTCAGATGACTTTACTGTAGTCACATTATATTTTTTACGCAGAAGATTAATGAGAGCATCATTACACAACTCCGCTCCCCCTCTTATCTCATTTACAAAAAAATCAGATATAAAAACAATGTTAGTCATATTCAACAACTTGATCTAAGATGTCTCGCCAAGCTTCTTCTTCTTTTGTTTGAATAAATTCGATTAAACTGTCAACAAAAAGTGCATTTTGTTTTTGTTCAGAAAACCGGTCATGAACGGTGGTGGCATATTCGCAAGAATTTGCCGCTACGCTATCTTCTATATTATCCTTTAAATCATTATAGCAATTTCGCAATTGTTCCTTTGCAGAAGATTCTCTTGCATATGCCCACATAGATTCTTTAATTAAAACGGCGTCCCATACAACTTCATCTGGTACAGGGGAAATATCATATGCTACATTATAAAAATTATCTCTTCCTTTTTCATCAACAAGAAAATCAAGCTGACCCGACCAGCCGGTGCATACCACTGGAAGTCCGCTATAACAAGCCTCAAAAATAGGAAGTCCAAAGCCTTCTCCGTGAGGCAAAGCCAATAAAGCTGAAATTTTAGGATGAGTGTATAGCGAATGCATCTCATCGTCTTCCATATCTCCGTGTAAAAGATAAACTTTACAAGTTTTTTCTCCGAGTGTCTTTAAAAAATTAGATAGCTCGCTATGAACTTGCTCTCGATCAATTAAGCTATTTTTGGCTAAGTTGGTCTTTAATACCAAGCCTACTTTTTCATCTCTAAATTCTTCAACAAACCACTTAACAGTATTAGGAATATTTTTTCGTGGACCGAATTGAGCTACAGTCAAAAAATTGATTTCATAGTCCAAGTCTATATCTACTTTTGGTAAATCATTAAAGATCTTAGTTGGATAGTTTACAGTATCAATCTGTGTTGTCGTTCGTAATTCAAATTGTTGCTGCGGATTTTCTCTAGTAGATGCTGTATAAACAGTTCCTTCAAAAACGTTTTTTGAATGATTAGAAACTACAATAATTCGATTCATTTCGTTTGCTTTTTGTATCCATTGATGTGATACTTTTGTAGTTTCAATTCCGGCTGTATATCCAATATTTATAGGTGCTAGCGACTCCCATTCGTTAGGGATTGTAACTTGAAGCGATAAATCAAATTGACCACCTTGTTGTATATAGGCTATTGTTTTTTCGACACAACGATCGATCCAAATACGCTCAACGTCACCTCCTGACATCCACGATGTAGAACCCCACTGCAGTGGTTGGATATAAATATCAAACAAGTCAGGTCTCGATCTAAGAGCCCTAAAGGCAAATCTAGATTGCTCTCCATACCCTGATCGCGTCAGCAATGGGGCTTTTAAAAGAATCTTTTTCTTCATCATGCCACCTCCATAAAGTGCCATTTCTTGTATCCTTTTCGTGTTTCCCAAGAGCCATATTTCTTTACTACATTGTCCATTATTTCTACCCATTGTCTTTCAAATTTTTCAAAATTATAATTCTCAGCCACGTGCTTCATTCCATTTGTAGACATTTTATTATATGATTTTTTAGATGCCTTTAAAGCAGAAGTGAGGGCTTTTTCAAAATCTTCTTGTGAAATACGATCTTCATAAATATATGGAACCTCTAGTGAACCAATAACTGCCTTAGAAGCCGGCTGAATTCCCCAGCCGAACCAATTTTCGCCATCAGTTACTTGTTCTTGCAATCCTCCTGTCATATTGACAATAATTGGAGTTCCGCATGCTAAAGACTCTAGCGTTCCTAGTCCAAAACCTTCTGCATCTGAGATATTAATCGTGTAGTCAGCCGCATTATACATTGAGGCTAGATCCGATGCGTCTACCTTATTAGTAGAAAGTAAAATCTGTCCCTTATTAACCCCTAAATGATCAATTAAATGTGGTAGGTCTTGTCCGTGAGGATCTCTTGCATCTGTGTGCATTAGCAAGGTCGCTTTGTCGTGCCCAACTTTATCAAGCCATTCCTTAAACCACCAAAGCAAAGTGCCACTTTGTTTGCGGCGGGCATTTCGATTGTTCCAGAAGAATAATTTTTTATTTTTATTTTGTACTTCTTTAAATGTGTTATCATTATAAATTTTCTCTCTTAAAGCTGAAGCACGGGCCTTATCTTCAATTGTTTTAAATTTATAAAATACTGACGAATTCACAGCATGTGGGACATAATGATGTGGTACTTCGGGGCTTACATTGTGTAGTATATCGTATGTAACCTTAGAAATTGCAGCAATTTCATCAGTTGAGCGGTACCATCTTCCATTAAAATGGGGATACGGTTTATTATCCCAAACATGATAATAGACCATTGGGACATTAGCTCTAACTTCATTTTCTATTTCCCAAAGCCATCCATAAAATCTTGGATCAGTCATAAACCATAAAACATCTGGCTTTTCTTTTTGTAAAATTGATCTGATCATTTCATGATTACCATACCCATCAACCGGATAGATAATCCAATCATCTTGCCATTGTTCCATTCTTTGCGGGCTATAATCTTGATGTTTCATGGCTCCTCCAAGACTAATAAATTGATAGCGACCTGTTTTTAATAACGCCTCAATAAAATATTTTGTCTGGGTACCCACACCAGATGGAGATAGCGGGTGATCTGATAAAGTCAGAATCTTTGTCTTTTTCATTTATTCCTCATGGACATTCTTTTGTGTGTCTAAACGTACATCGCTCACACGAGAGCCTATTTTTAATATAACGTTTATTTTTAATATTGTATAATGCTTTGTGCAATAATTTAAGAGCGTTCTCAGTTTTTCTTGGTCCGCTCGTCACCCTAAATAGTTCAACCCTGTTTTTCTTTGCTGTTCTCTTGAGAAGAGCAAAGTGTGTTTCTATATTATCAGGATCAATCTCCATCTTTTGCGCAAAGAAATGTTTGTAAAGTGTAAGTTGATAAGTTGTCATCTTCTCACTGCGGCGCCGAGAGTTCCAGCCCCACGAGCAAGTCTTCCAATCGAAAATGTGAACTTTACCATCAGGCGTTGATACAATTGCGTCAATAAAGCCTTTGAACTTATAATCATTTTGACCATCGATGGGTTCGTAAAGCTGTAGCTCTACTGCTTCGACGTTGTATTCTCCGAAGTAGTCAGCGACGGCTTCTTCGATTTCTGGAAGTAAAGCTTTCCCTTGTCCCACCATTTGATCAACAAGTCCGCTATCCACAGGCACGTCATCTCCCAGGTCAGAAATACAATCATTAAAGCTACGAACAAAAAATCTTTCATCGTCGATCTCTTCCTTTAATAGTTTCTTCTCACATACAGCGTGAATAGCTGTTCCAAACGCAGTAAACTCGTTTCCTTTAAATCCTTTGAGTTTATCAACGCGCGTAAGTTTATGATAAAACGCGCAAGTTACCCAATCTTTAAGTTCAGAATATGATATATGTGGCAAAATCCCTCCAGATTTATATTATATTATAACCACTTTTATCCTAGTTGTCAAGCTCTTCTGGGTTTTGTAGCAAAACTAATTTTCTATATAGCTCTGGGCTAACTTTTTTTAGAAAGTTGTGTGAATCAGGGTATGTGTAAAACTCAGTGAATCCGGTAGCAAAATATTCTCTTAGCGATGTAATAGCATACGGAGTGATAAATACGCCAGCTACGATTGTTGAAAGCTTGTCATAACCAATCTTTTCATATAAAAATAAATCAAGTTCTTGATTATATTCGGGGTCCATAAAAACAGACAATGGAATTTTATAATCCATTTTCCACAACATATCGTGAGTATATTTTCTTTTTCTTAAGAACTCTTGTTCAATTTTTTTATCACCATATAAAAAATATCCGTGTGGCTCTTCTAATGAATGAGATATTTCATGAACTATATCATCGTACATATCCATAAAATTATCTTGTATATTAGAGATATATAACGTTCCGCCGTCATAAAAAGCGTTCAGGCTTCTTTCTTCAAATTCATCAAACCATCCAAAAATAATCATCTCTACTTCTACTAGAAGATGATGTGGGATAATTTTTTCTACTTTTGCTATTACTTTTTCGACATCTACATTTTCAACAGGATCTTTAAAAAAAACATGCAAACCTGTAGATGTATAAAAATCAGTCTGCTTTTCCAAAAGCTGGCTCTGATTCTTTTGTATGTAATCCTGTAGCATCATCTAATCCTAATTGATATCCGCGAAGAAAGTTTTCTTCAGCAAAGGCAAACACAAACTCTGGAAAGTCTGCTGCAAGAACTTCCGCTATCATATTCACTGTTACTTGCTCATTTTCTGGGGATAGTTTTTTTCCCACATAATCGACCAAATAGTTTTTAAGTTCTGTATCTGGCTCTACTGGCACAGCAAGCATTGGATTAATGTGGGCTTCTTGTTCTGTAATAACTTTTTCTTCTGACATATTTAACTCCTTAATAGTATATCATGCTTATAATACTTTTGAAGCCAACGTAGCTAATTCACTTCGTTCGCCTTTTCTAAATGTTACGTGACCGGCAATTGGATATTGTTTAAAACTTTCAATTGCGTGGGCTAGACCATTAGATGTTTCGTTAACATAAATATTGTCAATTTGCTCAATATCTCCTGTTAGAATAATCTTAGTTCCATCGCCAATACGAGTAATAATAGTTTTAACTTCATGTTTTGTTAAATTTTGAGCCTCGTCAATTACAACAAACGCGTTTGCAATCGAGCGGCCGCGGATATATGTAAGAGCTTCAATTTCAATTTTACCTTTTTCTATGTACATTTCAAGAGACGTGCGATCGCCCATTAAAAATTTAAGATTATCCTGAATAGGCATTAGCCATGGAAGCATTTTTTCTTCCATAGTGCCTGGTAAAAATCCAATATCTTTTCCAAGAGGCTGCACTGGTCTAGAAACTATAAGTCGAGAATAATGATTATTTTCTGAACGTAAACCTATTGTCTGTTGTAGCCCTGCTGCTATAGCCATTAGTGTTTTTCCCGAGCCTGCACGACCAATTAATGAGACGATTTTAATCTCTGGATTCATTAACAAATCCATAGCAAACGCCTGCTCTTTGTTTCTTGAGTTGATATTCCAATCTGGTAGCTTATCATGTATTATATTTTTTAACGGCATATGATGGCTAGTAAAGCGAGCCAAAGCTGTTTTTTTCTCATTAGCGTTTGACACCATTAATAAAAATTGATTTGGGTGCCATACTTCTTCTACTTCGTCCTCTTCAATAAGAATATCTTCGCCATCATAAAACCTATCAATAACTTGATCATCAACAAGATGTTCAACAAATCCACTATAAAGCTGGTCAGATGATTCTGCTGCTTTTTCAGTTATATAGTCTTCAGCAAGCATACCAATGGAGTCACAAATTACTCGCATATTAATGTCTCGTGAAACTACAATTATTTTACGATTTGGCTGTTCTCTCTGTACAGCTTTTGCTGTGGCAAGAATAACGTGATCAGGAATTCTCATATCTAAGTCAGGTGGAAATATAGAACCTGATAATGCTGCGTAAGACATTACCTTGACAATTCCTTTTCCTTTACCTAAGCGAATTCCTTTTTGAAGATCTCCACTGTTTCTTAATTCATCTAAAGTGCGAATAATACGGCGCGCATTCGATCCTACCGAGTCTTGTCTTTTTTTGTGCTTGTCGATTTCTTCAAGCACCTTAAGAGGAATAAAAATATCATGATTTTCAAAACGGAATATTGCATCTGCATCCGTTAGATAAACACTGGTGTCTAATAGATAATTCTTTTTAGCCATCTGTTTTTAAATAGTCTATTGTGTTATTACTGCGCCCTGCGGCGGCTCTTTCTTTTTTTCATTTTGCGTTCTTTCCTAATTATATTCATTTCTAAAACAAATGTTTCAATATCATTAGGAAATTTAAATGGCATCTGCCATTCCTTTCGTAGTATAGCTGCTTCTCGCTGTCTTGTCAAGTGGGCGCGCCAGATAACATAGCTAGGATCTTTGGGAGGATTTCTAACAATGCGTTCTACAAGCTTAACGTGAAATTTCGGTATCACCTCGCCGGCACTGGATTTTACCAGCACTATATCGCCCACTTTATATTTCATTGAAGTAACTATGATGCTTCCAACAGCGAGGTTCGTATAACTCAGAACCTCCAACTGTTATTTCAGCTATATCTTCTACTTTTTTATGTGTGTAATATGCGTCTTGCCCGCAGGCTGTACAGACAGCAGGACATTTTTCAATATGAGTGGCCCATGGAAACATAGCTTCAACCTCGTCAAATGCCTTTCCAGTCGCAGATAAATCTAAAGACGATACTACAATCGTTTTACCTTTTTTAAACAGGTCAATCAGCACCCAGGACGCTCCAGGAATCATAAATGCCTCATCTACGGCAATAACATCATAATTATCGTGATGACTTATAAACTGATGTATTTCCATTCCACTATTAACAACTCTAGCCGGCATCGAAGCGCCCGAATGCGTAACAATGCTAGTTTCACAATAACGATCATCAATGCCGGGCTTAAACGCAATAACATTGCGCTTCTGGTACTTATAGCGATCTAAAGCCGCAAACAAACGGGTAGTTTTTGATCCAAACATTGGTCCAGTGAAAATGATGAACTTTGGATTCATAATACCCTCAAATGGAGCGAGTGACTGGATTTGAACCAGCGACAGCCACGTTGGCAACGTGGGGCTCTACCACTGAGCTACACTCGCCTGGAGCCACTTATAGGAGTCGAACCTACGACCTGCTGATTACAAATCAGCTGCTCTACCAACTGAGCTAAAGTGGCGAAAGAACCGGTTTTTTAGCGTCCAAGGAAAACCGGTAAACCCCTGCCTACGTGAGGATCAGGCAGCCACCTATTGTTATTATTAGTCCGACGATACAGCGGATTGGCTACTGTTACTGGTATTAGCAGCATCAGTAGTCTTGGCGGGAGTGGCGGGAGTTGTAGTCTCGCCGGTGGTGTTTTCTTCGGTAGAAGTTGTTGCCTCTACTTCGGTTGTCTCAGTTGTTTCTGTAGTGTTGTCCGTTGTTTCTTCTGTTTCAGCACAACCAACTAATACAGCCAACGCAATAATCGCTCTCATAATATCTCCTCTAATTAAGCGTAATTGTTCCATTTTCGGTAGGAACAGAAACCGACCAGGAGCCAACAAATGGCGACTCCATAATAAGATCTTCAACGGGGATCTTTACTTCTGCGGTGAGAGTACAAAATCCTCGCTTATAATCATACTTTTCAATTGATGAATCGATGAAATCGAAATCATAAAAGTTTTCACGAATTGTTTCTCCAATAAACTCAGAAAAACTAAAACTTCCGCGCTCATACTCATCAAGAAATCCGCCGTTGCGAAGCTCTTGAATAATATTAGTACCAAACGGAGTTGTTACCGTAAGTCCAGGGGTAGTGATAAGTTCTGAAAACTGCTCTACTACATCTGTGTTTGACAAAGCTGTATCTACTTCGTCTTCATTCATAAGAAACACATCGGTTCCTTCGCTATATGTAAGTGTTGCCATAGCGTTTGGTGCTGTGCGCAAGCTCTTCAGCTTTTCAGTAAATGACATTAATCCTCCTTGTGTCTTTACTTATTTTTTTCAAGCCAAACGATTGTGTAATCATTTCTGCTTGGTGGACAACTATTGTCCGTTGTGTTTTTTGTTATATTAATAGGCACTAAGCAAGATTTTAAAATCTTAATAGCTATCATGTTTCCGCCTCCAATCCACGCTAACTGTTTAGCAACACATCCTTTTTTTACCATAACTCGATCGGATGTAGGATACCAAAAATTATTGTGTCCGACTTCAGACGTATAACAAATTGTGTTTTTATTGACTTTCATTTTATTCCCATAAATAACTTTTCCATAATTCACTTATTTTATTTGTAGTTTTTAAAATACTTGTTTTTGGTTTTGTTGGTTTACGTATAGGAATCATACCACATTCTTTAGGTGTTCTGCAACCTTTTTTTTGATTACATTTTTTGCATGCTGTAACTAAATTAGTCCAGCTTTTTTCGCCGCCTCTGCTTTTTGGAAAAACGTGGTCAACTGTTAAAATTTCCGTTGGAAATACTTTTGCGCAGTACTGACATTTATTATTATCTCTCCAAATAACGTTTGTTCTATTACAAATAATTCCACCAAAACGATATTTTACTGCATTTGTCAAGACAATAACAGCTGGTAGTTTAAAAGATTTTGACGGCGAACATATTTCTCTCGTATATGTCTCAATTGCCTTTGCTTTTCCGATTATACAAAGCACAAGTGCTTCAATTGCATCAATAACCTCAACAGGACGATATGTCGCATCTAGCTTTAATGCTTTCATTGGTTCATCCATACTATAACTACTTTAATAGCAGCTGTCAAGTATTATCTTTCTGAATGCTTTGATTTTGTTCGCACGGGAGGAGCTAGTGATTGATCAAATTCTCTTACGTTTTGAACCAAATCAGAGGAACTAGCTAATTTTTTATCTCCTCCTACGCCCCATAATAATTTTACTTCTAATTCTTCGCATACATCTTGTTCGGGAGTATTAGATCGCCCTCGATCACCACCATTAGCAAAAAAATCAGGCTTAAGTCTTCTTATAGCTTCACATACAGTACCGTCAGTGTCGTCAACAGAGTCTACCAAAATTACACCCTTAATAGCATTAAGAATTTCTGCTCTTTGAGCAAATGTCATAAAAACAAAACCTTTCTTACGAAAAAGCCAATCATCAGAATTTGCTATTACAATAACATTTCCAAAATTAGCTGCGTCCCTAATCATTCGAATGTGACCTGCATGTACAGGGTCAAACCCGCCAGATACCATTACAGTGGGTTTTTCTTTAGGAACGTATGAATTTTTATCATACATTTTTTCATGAACTGTCATTTTAATTTCCTTTCTTTTGTTCCGGGAAGTATTTTTTTATTTTAAACTGTGTCCCGCCTGGGCCACATCTTCGAACTTTTACTTCTAAAAGCCCCGTGTCGTCATTATCTAACATTGTGGCTCTTAATTCGTTTGCGTCACTATAATTATCAAAAATTCTAACTTTTTGCCACTTCTTTGGTGTTTTTTCCATTTTTTATGCTCCTAATTCTCGTAAAATATGAAAATCTATAATTTCTACAGTTTCTTCCGGAGAGCCTACTTCAAATGCTCTGCCTGTATCTTTCAAGGCTGAAAATATCTCATAATCATTTCCTGTCGGGCTGCAACGATCACCTACAAACCAAAATGTCCAGTTAGGTCCATCAAAATGATTTAAAGCAAATGTCTTGTCCCAACCATTAGGAAATATATCAAACGAAGTATTACCTCCCAATTTAACTGTTACATCCATTTTGGCAGTAGAGATATAATCTTTTAGCTTCTGTAGATATCTTTTACGGACTCCGTACAGGCTATCCAAAGCTTTAAAAACGTCTCTATCTTCTTGCAATGCGTTTCTTCCAATTGGACACCAATTAATCATTGAACCACGATTCTGCACAAAATTACCAGTTAACGGTATATCTCCGTTTTCTTCTACAATTTGCGCTTGTAATATACAAAGAACATTCATTAACTTTTGAAAATCTTCTTTGCCAATCGAATCAATCATATACTCTTTTGACATGGCATTGAAAATTATTTCTTCATCACCATATGGAATAACATATTCAGTCCCATTACAGGGCAGTAGGTGACAGTTTTGACGTATAATTGGATCGGCTAAAGCTGGCCACAATTGTTCTTTAATATATTCTAGTCCGGAGCCAGTTAAAAAACCAATTTCGGCATGCCGAGATAATTCACGTAGAGCTTTAAGCATTGCTTTTTGAATTGGTCTTCTTGCTTCTGTTAAAGTTCCGTCTACGTCAAACAATATAAGATGTTGTGGTTGCAACATTTAATCTCCTGCTGGGGTTGGGGGTAAAACCCAAGGCGACGAAAGAGCATCTTGTTTCTGCTCACAATCGCAACCGAATACAGATACTGAATCCATGCGATTGCCATTAGAACTACAAGACGTCTCACATTGTTTAATAACTTCTTCATCTACTTGACAAGAATTTACAAATACAATTATAATCACCGTTGCGCAAATGTAAAGTATACCTTTACCTATAAACGATAAATCTAGCGAACCGAAGGGATCTGGTGGTTCTGGTGGTCTTCTATTTGATCTGCCGTAGTCGGATGTATCGTCCTGATTCCTCGTCGTAGATGAGTCGTTGTTTGGATATCTCGTCAATTACGTGCTCTCTAAAAATATTAGCTGCCGGATTCTCATTGAGTTCAGCCTCTCTCTCAGATTGATACTCTTGTTTCATCTGATCCAGTAAACATTGTACCCTATGATTTAACTCTTGTGTTCTATATTTTTCGTTTTTTCTAAATTGCATAAATTTATATCCAAAATATGCAAAGGTAAGGCAGTTGACGCCTAAGATTAATAATAAAAAGTCTAACATGTTGTCCCCCTATACACCTGTATCGCCTGTATCTCCTTCTTCTGGAAAGTAACGATATCCCACTTCCACTAATTCATTCCCACCCGGAATGATTGTAAAGTAAATAGTATTATCAGTGGCAGAATAATACCAATCATAATTTAAAGCTCCATTTATGAACACTCTGATTGAATCTTCAACAGGCTCGTAAGTTAGCTGAATGTATTCATATGGCTCTAAGCGTGTTGCAGCATCTACTACGCCGGCGCTCCAATCTTCAGAGCAAATATCTACAATTTGTCCCATAAAGTGATTAGTGGCTTCCATATATCTATCGCCAATGTTAACACTACTTGGTGTTCTTTCGCATACAGAATCCTCTTGTTTTACATTTACAATACTTGATAAGTATGATGAACCTCCACGTTCTCCTTGGTACCAAGATATAAACCCATCAACAGTAGGAAAATGTGCGTCACTTTGATCTTCTTCATCTGATACAAATACTACTAACAATGCCGCATCATAACGAAGCCAAGTTTGAGCATAAGTATTATTTACAAGATATTCATATGCGGCATCGAAACCTTCCTCGCGGTGACCTCTGCCCATATTATTGTACATAATTTCAGCATCAACTATATCATCTCCTGGAACTAATGGAAATTGTGCCTCAATTGAGGCTTCTGCTGGATCGTTTGACATCATAGCCAATCGCCAGCCGCTTTCTGGAAGCGCTAACAACATCGCTTCTATTCCTGCTAGTAGTTCTTCGTCATACAAATTCATAGAGCCTGATGTATCGATAACCCAAATAATATCAACACCATCAACTGACTGAGGCTGCGTAAAGGAGTCTACCCATATAAGACCTGGGTCTGTTGGCACCTCTTCATAAATATAGATAGGTACTTCTACTTCTTCGTAAACAACATGTATTCCCGAACCTTCACCAACAAGATGATAATCCATATTAGTTGTGCAGCCAGTTAAAACGGCTGCTACAAATACTAGCAGTTGTTTAAATAATTTGAGTGCCATCCCTATTAGTACGTAGGGGACGACTTACTAAAAACGTCTTCTTTGCTAAATTTTATTATTTAAGAGAAATAATATCGTACAAAGTTGCGGGAGAAATTTTAGCTCTTTCAAAAATTCTAGCCTTTTTCCAGTCGATCACCCGGCTTACTCTCAAAGCATGCGCGATCCATTCACTACAATACCATCTTCCTTTATGTTTGATTTTAAAAGGAACAAGATGCGAAAGTATCATTCCCCACCAATCATATCGGCAACCTTGAGTGCGTTCAAAAAATTCTTTTATTGTTCCTACTTGGTCTTCAGTAACTTTAAGAGTTACAAAATCCCAATTTTTTGGTTCCCACTTTTCTTTTTTTATAGCAGTTAATTTTGAGGAAGAAAAGGGTCCAATACGTATCCAAGTAACGCCATCAGGTAAAATTAGCTCAGCATGAGAGTAAGGACTTTTTGTCCACCATCTGACGATTCTATTGAACAAATCGCCCCTGCCTTTGTAAAACGCTACTTTTATTTCCATTTTTTTTTAGGTTCGTAAATAAACGCCTCCATTAGTACGTATCGAGATCGTCTTTTAATCATACCAAAAATTTTATTATTTTTGTAAAAAAAATGGGGGACAAAAAGCCCCCCCAAATAGTCAATTTTTTTTTGTGCTTATTACGGAAGAAACCAAATCTACCAAAACATCCGGCATTTCTTCTTCAACACCCGAATCAAGCCACATAATAGTCAGACGATCGTGGATTATTCTTTCATTAAGATAAAACGTAGAATCAACAGCAATAACAATACCAGTCATTTGATCATCGTAGCCTATTGTAATAAAATCTTTTTCTCTTACAATATCGCCGACACGAAACTGGTATTCGTCGTCATTCACATATTAATTATTCTTCAGACGTAGTTTCTGTACTATCAATCTTTACCAGCTCAATTTCAAAATTGATATCTTTGCCCGCAAGTGGGTGATTATGATCCAAAACTACATTGTCTTCATTAAGCTTTACAATTCTAGCAATGACAGGTGAGCCACTGCTATTTTGACCTTGGACTGCAGTCCCCTCTTTAAAAGGAAACCCTTCTGGAAATGCAGACTTTGGAACCGAAATAATAGCTTCTTCAATTACTGGTCCGTATGCTTGGTCAGCGGTAAGATTAACAGTTTTGGTTTCGCCTTCGGTCATTCCTAACAGCGCTGTCTCAAATCCTTTAATCAAACTACCTTGTCCAACTAAAATACTCATCGTTTCTCCTCTATCCCAAGAGGAATCAAATACCTCTCCATTCGGAAAAGTTCCCTTATAATGTAATTCAACGGAATTTCCGTTTGCTACTGTTTTCATTTTTTATTATTATCCTTTATTCTTTTGCGACTTTTGACTGCTTTTTCTACTTCTTCTGTTGGAAGTTCCATACCTTCCTTTAAATCCCAAAGGGCTTTTTCAATTTCATCTGTCACTTCACCGTCCAAGTCGTCATCTATGAAGTGAGTTTTCTCTACTCGTTTATATTGTATCTTGTTTCTTATATTTTGTATAAATTTATTCATTTTTAGCCTTAATATAATTTCCAAAGCAATAGCCAGATGCTAATACACAAATAGCTGCAAGTACCCAACTTTGGTCAACTAGTAAAGTAACAGCAAATACGCCGTTTATTACAGAGCAGCCTAGGCTAGTATATTTTGAACTTAAAAATTCTCTCATTTTATTTCTCCTTAATTAATTCAGGTGGACACACCACCCATCTTAAACTACATTCATGATCATTATAAAGCTGTCCGTGATATAATCTCTTTACTCCAGTTTGTATGACACTTTTCTTATCTATTCTTAAAGAAAAATATAGTTTTTCAGCCATTTTTTCTGCTCTTGGCCAGTTACGAGCCATTCCGCGTATACGATCTTCACGATCGCTTTTAAGTCTATACCAAATTAAATAATCTTTCATTTTTTTTAAATGGTGGAAGCGGCGGGAGTCGAACCCGCGTCCACGATACCTCAAAAGGCAAGTCATTCACAAGCTTAGTTGGTTTTTATCAACTACCAACAAAATTAGACGGATATAATCTAATGCTGACCGCCCTGTTGCACTAGATGGTTTTAATTTTTACAACTTATCTGTTGTTTTGATTAGATTGGATAGAAGGCTCTAATCGACCTCCTCGATTAAGCCGCTAAGCGTGCTGCTTCGAAGTGTGTGTTGTTATTTGCAACTATTATTTTGAACTTTTAAGGTGGTATCTTACCTACTTGCACTCGACTTCATCCTTACCCTGTCGAAGCCATTTCGCTCCCTTTTCTTACTTTCTTGACTATAATCCCTGCTGGGGTTCCATCATCACCGTCAAGCCAAATGACAATTTCTTCTTTTGATTTCTCTCTGTGTTGTTTTTTGAAATCAATACTTTTCTTTGCTGCTTTGATAGCAGCTGCTTCTGAGGAATGTTTACTAACTAGATCGCCTTGAATAAAGCGACCATTGTAAGCATATACTTTCCACATTTTTCCTCCTGTTAAAAAGCCAACCGGATGTGGTTCTCTTGCTCCCCACTCGCTAGTCTCCCAATTATTTTATATCCTTAATGAGACATCCGGATATTACCTTAATTTAATTATAAACGATTGGTTTAAATTTGTCAAACATCTTTGAAGTAATCTTCTACTTCGTATTTTCTGAGAAGCTTCTTAAATTCTACGTAGGTAAGATCTAAGAATCTTGCTGCATCTTTCTTTGATTTGGTTGTTGAGATAGCAAATTTTAAAATTGCTTCCTGGACAATCTTATTAGAGTTTCTCCAAATATCAAAACCATACAACCTGTTATTAATAAGATTACAAGAAAGTTCTAACTTAATAGCTATAAGGTCTTCTAAGGTTAAATTAGAAATTAACACTAATAAACTATCATTTAACTTGTTTTGATCTCTTAATTTAGTTATAATGCTTTTATTGATAGTAGTTGAAAGCTTTTGTTTGTTTGCCATCACATATATAAAGGTAACTGATTTCAGATAGCTTGTCAAGTGACAATTATGAAAAAAATGTTTTCACAAGTGTTTTCATAAGCCTAATTCTGCCTCATCGGGTGTTGGCTGGTTTAAGTCTGCTGCAGCAGGGTCACCTTCATCAGCTTTTGCTGTATCATAAGCTTGATTTGTTGGCTCTTCTACTTGGCCAGAAAGCTCGCTTTCAAACTTATCAAAATATAGCTTGACATTAGCAATCAAATAGTCGTAGAATAGTTCTTGGTCCTCTTCATTCGAGAGTAATTCATATGAGTCAATAATTGCGCTTTCAACTTTTTTAAAGCTATTGTAAGCCATATTACGACCGGTCTGGTCATTATCTTCTAATCCAGCACCAAATGTGTCTCTTGGGTCTTCAGGTTCATCATCAGATTTCTTTTCTGCGTCAGTGCGAATATCAATAAATTTATCTTCATCTGCAGTCGCTTCATCCCCAACTTCGATATCGATTATTTCTTCTAATGCTACATTGGCACCTGCAGGTTCAGCTTCGTTGTTAGTTTCAACAGGGGTAAGAGTGTCTACAACTGCCTTTACAATATGTGCTCTATAAGAGCCTCTCTGATCTTCATCTGTGGTCATTTGTTTAAAATCATCTTCTAAAACAGGGATAATCTTTTTAAGCAAATCTTCAAGTACGTTAATACCTGTTGATTTATTTGGAGACGGATCAACATCCGCGGTTTGCCTTTCTTCTAACGCATCTAATTCGTAATCAATCATTGAACGTATAATTATGCGAAGCTCTTGCTCTTCATTGAGCTTTTTTTGCTTGACGTGGCGAATAAGGTGTTTTATGGTATTTCTTAATTCTTTTTCTTCTGTTAAATTCATTTTGTAAGACCTCTTTCAATAAGTAGTTCTAATACTTCATCAACTAATGATAAATCAAAGTTCTCAAAATATTTGTCCTTTTTCTTTTTCTTTTTGTCTCGTTTGCCGGGTCTATTTTCACCCGACGTAGATGCCAAAGGGCCACTATATCCCCCCACTGAACCAACTCCCATCGCTGATGTTTCTTCAAGAGGCTCATTAAGCCCCGCATCAATTCCGAGAATAGATAAAAATTCCATTACATTTTCAGGACTACCAGTAAAATCTTCAAGCAATTTAAGAGCTTCTTCATGCTTTTCTGTTTTTCCTAAAAGATATCTCATATCGCTAGCGTGAAAAGCTTTAGGATCTTTCTTTTTAACCACACTGGGCATTTCTTCTCTTAGTGGTGAATTTTTTAATAGTTCCATATAGTCCGGACCATGTTGTACCGGATCTACAGCGCATATTTCTAAAGGACGAAGCCTTACGCCCTCCTTGACGTAGTTTGCAGCTTCACGAAAACGTTCAACATCGCCGCCTTTAGTACAAACGCCTAATATTACCTCTGTTCCCGACTCTAGAGGGCCTTTTTCGCCAATAAATTCATATGTAGCAGTAATCGGAGAAGCGTGATCAGAGATTTTAATTTCTACATTAGGTAAATGAGCAGCTAAAACTTGCCACATCCTTATAGAATCAGCAGCAGTAATTTCTTTTCCGTTTGGTAATTTACGCCCAGCCTTTGTTGGTTTAGATATTAAGACTACCACTTCCCCAGCTTCGTTAGCGTATTGCTCAACCATTTTAAGATGTCCTAAGTGCGGAGGTTTAAATGCGCCCGGAACAAGCGCAATAGGTTTTGTGCCGGCCCCTGCAGGTTGTGGATCAGCTTCCGCGGCATCTATAATATCTAAATCAACTTCTGGCTCTTGTTCAAAATCGAATTCAATTTCTGGGTCTTCTAAGTCTTCTGTCATGCCAGATCTTCTTGCCCTTCCGATAATTTGATTAGCCATAGCAAAAGCTCCAGTTAATTTGTAAATTTTATCAGAACCTGGAGGATATTCGAATACAACACCCTCAAGAGATGATGCAAGGTTTTCTATTTTACCCAATTTGGCTAATTGTTTATCAACTAACTCACCCATTTTTTCATCACCAGAATTCTGTAAATCTTTTAAATAAACAATTGATTGCTGAAGCTCAGCGCGCATGCGCTGAACTTCCTTATCGTGATCATCGACAAAAAAGCTTTTAACACCCCGCAATACTTCAATTGCAAAATCACTAATTGCAATTTCTATAGGCTTTAACACTGAGGCTATATATTTTCTTGAATTAGTCTTTGAGCCTAGTTTTGAAACAACAGATTGAAGTTCTTTTGGTAGTCCTTTTTTTGCTTTTACAACAGTAATACCACGAGATTTTGCCTCTTCAGGGTCCAACATCAACATTAAAACTTGTTCAGTTACATTGCTTGGTAAATCAACTTGCTCTGTATATTTTTTAACAACTAAGCCAACATAATCTTTCAATTTTGCATCCATGCCTACGGGTGATGCAAATGATTGTATTTTAGATGTAACTTCTTCAAGAGCAGAACCATCTGCTAACTTTTTAAGAGCTACAATTTTTGGTCCGTATATATTCCAGTTTTCACCACCTACTTCTTGAACGGCGCCGTCAATAGCTTTAACTAAAGAACGAAACTTTTCTTTAGCCAACATTCTTGAATCAGATGTTTCATCATCTCCAAAATATTGAAGTCCGTGTAAAACAATATTTGGAGCAGAATATAAAATAATATTAGGATTTTTAGGATACATTATTTCCATATTAACGTATCTCTGACCGTTTGAAAAAATATCTTCAAGTGTTTCTGGGCTAAGCTTTCTTAAAGCCGCTGAAACGGCTTTAAAGCCATTTGTAAAGGCATTTTCTGCTGGGTGCCCCTTCCATTTGCTAATGTATTCTTCAGTGGACATTCCGCCTTTAAGAATATCTCCGCGATTTCTTGCTGTGCGAGCTTCTCCCTCATCAGTATCGTTAGCAATGCGAACTTCGCCGTCAGAATTAACAGTCCAACTTAAAAATAAGTTCTGTCCATCTACCTTCTCAGTCGCGTTTTTAATTTCTCCAGACGCAACTCTAGAAAGAATACTAACAATCTCATTGAAAGTCAGATCCAAATCCTCAGATAAATGGGCCATATGGCCGGCAACGCCACCCATAGCTTACTTACCTTTGATTTTGGCTGCTTCTTTAAGAGCTTTTCTAACAAGAGCGCGAATTTGTGCTTCTTCCATTGGTCTACGTCGACCATCAGGCTCCATGCCTTCTCTATCTTTACCTCTTCCTCTACGCTCTTCAAGATCAGGCTCTTCTCCTTGCATCTCCATCGCATCACCGCCGCCTAAAGCGCCGACTAATCTTTGAGCAACACTTAGAAGCTCATCAGCTAATGTGCCGGGATCTTCTTCCATATCACCCTGCATACCATCATCGGGACCATCCATCTGAACAACCATCTCGTGACCGCCATCATCGTGATCATGATCACCGCATCCCATTTCTTCAAGTGGTTCTTCTTCCTCTTCGGTGCTTTCTTTTACATCCTTTGGATGACATTTGCCTGTAGCGGGGTCAAAATAACCAGGACAGTCGTCTTCCATACCCTCATTTAATTTGCTGAGATCCATTTTAAAACCCCAGGCTTCTGATAGGAGACTTTTCAATTCCCCGTTTTTCCAATCTTTTGTTGACATTGAACTATTATCTCCTTTTTGTAATTGTTCATAATAAATAGTACCTTTACAGCTGTCTTCCCAATCTCTAAATACAATAGATGCTTGATATGCTTCAATTTCCATCGTCCGCATATGCGGATTTGACTGCGCATAGCCTTCTTCACCCATATTTTGGACGTTTTTAAACTCTCCATTACAATTTTGAGTGTGATGTTGTAGCTCATGAGCTAAAGATCTCATGATATCCTTGGGGTGGCGACCTGTTATATAGAGGGTAATTGACTCGTTTTGAGGGTCATAAAAGCCTGTTTTACCCATAGGATTGGCTGCATTTTGGTCATCTTTGCGTAAAAATAGCCTTGGTGGGCGCGAAAAACCCATTTTTTGTTGTGCAAACGGCATAAATTGCCGAATTAATGGCTTTAAAACCTCAATCATCCTTTAAAAACACCTCTTTTTGATCGTCAGAGTACCAAATATACTCTAAATAGTTCCCAAACGGGTCTTTTACATAAACTCCGGTAGTTCCATCGCGATGATAGACCACTTCGCCCATTTCTAACGGCAAATCTTCCTTTTTTTCGACTAAAATGCCAAAATGTGCGTATGGATAGTGATTTTTATCGATTAAAGCGATGTTTGTGTTAGAAACAGTCATTCTAATGTACTTTGAGTCGCGAAAAGTCACTTTTCCGGCTAATTTTTGGGTATACCACTCTTCTGCGACCTCTAAATCGTCTACAAGTATGGCTATATGGTCAACAACTGACATCATTTGGTGTATTTTCCGGGTTTGACTTGGATATTAGCTTTAAACTAGCTGTAAAGAAGTCAATTTCGAGAGAATTGTCTATTACAGGCTTCACGGTTGAAATAGACACTAATCTTCCTGACTTTATTTCGTTTTTTATATCAATAACTATGCCATAATGAGAATCCCAGTCATTTATTTCGCGATTCCACGTTGACCATTCGACTATATCGCCAATATCAAAGGTTTTAGCACTCAATTCTCCAAATTTATCTTTCTCGTTCATTATTTGGCTCGTTATCCTTGTCATAACTAGCGCTAATGGCCGGTAATAGCTGAAATTCATTAAGCTCATCGTTGTAAATGATTATCTCTTTACTTAAAGGAAATATTATCCTAGATTTTTTAGTTTTACGGCTAAAAATCTCAACTTCTTCGATTGGTTGTGTCGTTTTTTTCTTTTTTCTTGCCATTTATATAAATTTTTCCGTATCTGACAAATGAGCAGCGACTATTAATCCTAAAAGCGTAATAGCAGTAAGTTCGTAGCCCCAAATACCATAAAAAATCCAAGATCCAAGTATGAGAGACAGACTTTTCCAAAATTTTCCAAATCTAAATAACATCAGTCATATCCTGTGTGTAATAATTCTTCTGGCTCTATGCAAACCATATCTCCGCTGTGTGTATAAATCAAAGTTCTTCCAAAATTATCGTAGTTTTCGTATAAAATAAAAGCTTTTACGCCTCGGTATACTTTACGGTGTATTCGATGTGCTGGATCCCATAGCCAAATCTCTCCCGAGCCATCAATGGCCACTTCTGGTATTAACTTGTCATCCTCAGTTAGTTCACCGGAGATTTGTTTTATTATTCTTTTTACCAATTCGGTACTTGAATTTTTTTTAGCCATTAAATTAACTAGGATTTAATAAATTTAAAAATATTTGTTTTGATAATGTCGATCACTAAAGCAAAGTTATTTTTTAGTAAGATAAAAATACTAATATTATTTGTTAAATAAAATTCATAGCAAAAAGAACAGCGCCCATAGCAAATTGGACAACTGCAAATATTGTAACAGCTTTTGTCTTAAATGTTCTTAAATTTTCTAATTCTCTTAGAGCATATTTTATTTGAGAAGGCGAGGCTACCTCGTCAATTTTGTCTTTCCATGCCCTTATTTCTTCTAAGCGATCTTCTTTGGCTTTAATTTTAGTAATTTGTTCTTTTACTAATTGTAATTCCGCCCGCATACTTTCAATGCCGGTGTTAAGAGTTTCTAGCTGTTGTAATACTAGCTTAGAGTATGTTTCCCATCCTTGATCGCTTGGCATTTTTTATAATCCGTAAATGTTATATTCCCATAAACAAACCAAATTAACTTCAACCTGATTTGCATTTGGATGTACACTAACACCAACTACCTCACCAGCTGAATAATGATTAGAGCCAGTAAAAGTAAATACTGTTGTAGTAGATGCTGCGTTTGGACAACTAACAGTTTGTGTTTCTATTAGAACACCTTGTTCATTCATGTTAATATCGCCGTTCCCATTAGTTGCTTTAAAAAGCGCAATGCTTACATTTCCATTTTGAGAACCAGAGGGTCTATAATAAACTCTCTTAAGTTGTCCTGAAAATGGCACAATCATTTGATTAATATAAGTTGCATTATTTGGCGCGTTAGCCTCACTAAGATTATAAAAAGGTATAAATTTCATAGTTGTAGCTGTTGTATTATAAGCGTGCCTTGTTGGAAAAAACTGATGACCCATTACACTGCCGGAAACACTAAAACTTCCGGTTATTCTGGTTCTGTCGCCAGTATTCTTTCCAAGCGTGGCCCCTCGGGCTGTCTCAAAAGTGCTAGAACTTAAAGTAGTAAACTGACCAGTTGATTGATTAGTTGCACCAACTGTAGTTCCATCAATCGCACCGCCGCGAAGATCAACCGTAGTTGCAATTCCTAAATCTGCAATTGTGCGGCCTGCATTTGTCCAGTTGGTATTCATCTTAGAAATAGCAAGTCCGCCATCCCAGTGTAATCCATATTTCGTAGCCGTTCCAACCAAAAGACTAGAGCCGCTTAAGCCCGAAGAAGCAGAAAGTGCTCCATCGGCGCCGATCTTTAACACAGTGCTGTCGCTGTTATTTCTAACCTGAACTTGTGTAGTGCTATCGTTTTCGCCTAACTTTAAGCGTATGTGCTTGTCGGTAGCATTGCAATCGATAATAAGATGCCCTGTTTGGTTTTTAATAACACTATTAGCAGAATCATGAAATAATAATAAATCTTCCCCAGCACCAATTCGAATATATTGATTGTCTTTGCTGACCTTTAATCCTTGTGACGCTGTTAAATTGGCAGTAAGTAAATTATATGATGCGGATAGTACAGAGCCTGTAACTGACTGAGCAGTGATGCCTTTTTGTGCATCATAAACTACAGCCTTTGAAGCGACAGCGCTTCCCGCAGATGCACCATCGACATAACCAATTTCTGTATCAGAGAGTGCAGATAGAGTACTTAATTTGGCGGCTGTAACATTACTATCGGCGCCGTCAAGTTTATTGAGTTCCGCTGCTGTAGATGATACATTAGTTCCACCTAAATTAAGTGTATTAATCCAAATTTTTCCGTTGTTCTGCCAACCATAAGCACCTACTTGTATAGAGCTTCCGGTTATACCAGCCGATGAGCTAAGGCTCGCTGTCGCAACTAAAGCTCCAAATGTGCCAGCTACCGCAGCTGCAGCTCCAATCACAACACCGTCAAGATTTCCTCCATTGATATCTGCAGTCGTAACAGTTCCTAAATCTGCAACTGTTCTGCCGGCGTTTGTCCAGTTAGTATTCATTTTGGAGATGGCTAAGCCGCCATCCCAATGTAGTCCATATTTTGTAGCCGTACCGACTATAAGACTAGAACCACTTAAGCCAAGAGAAGCAGATACCCTTCCTGCTACTGTTAAGAGAGAGCCATCAAAAGTTAAATTAGATTCAACGGTAGCTTCATCACTATCTTTAAAAGTTGCAACACCATTAGCAGTCGAACCATCCCAAGATATTCCACCGCCACCAGAAGTTAGATCTGTTTCACTAATTTCATCAGAAATCCAATAAAGTTTTCCGTCTGATTTGACATAGAGAATTCCACCATCTCCATCGCTTGGTGCTGAAGGAGAACTTACTTCTCCGGAGACGTGAACGGCGCCAGCGACTTCTAATTTTTGATCGGGATCTGAAACGCCGATACCAACGTTGTCTCCCAAAATGGACATCTTGGTATTACCGCCGGTTTTAAACAAGAATCTGTCGGAGCCATTATCATAATCAATCTGCCCTTCATCATTATCAGCAACAGAACCAAATATAAGAGAGCCACCATAAGCATTGGCAGACTGAAAATGTATTTTAGGTTTTTCGCTAGACTCTAGAACTAAAAGTGTCCCATCAGCTGCCGAAATTGTTCCTGCCGATCCGTCCTTGAGATGAAGCTGTGCTTCTGGACTGGTTGTTCCTATGCCCACTTCACCAGCTAAAACTGTAGCTGACGCAGATACACTAGTGTTGGTAATCTGAAGTCTAGGCAAGCGATTCGTTCGAAAGATAATAGAGTCATATCCAAAATCAACTTGAGTATCTTCATCGTCCTCGTTTAAAAGATCTCCAACGTGCAAAGAGCCTGTGGTTGAATTATATGCCATTTATTTGCCTCCAATTACAACTATAAGTAGTAAATCACTTATCTTCCGAACTTATTGATTTTTGAAATTTAGTCTTAACTTTATCTCCGACAGGAATTGGCTCACCATCACCATCAATCCTTACAAATGTCATATCAGTTGTTAATACTGTTCTTTGAGAGCCGTTATATACGCTGTGTCTTCTCGCTTCAAGATGAATTGTAATAGAGGTTTGACCAACTGCCCTAACTTCTCCGTAGATCTTAATTATCTGTCCAGGTCTCACCGGCTTATTAAAAATTACTTCAGAAATTCTTTTTGTGACCATTCTCGGAGTATCGCAAGCCTGACACGCAAACGCAGCACCAGCTTCATCTAGCCAAGCTAACATCGTACCACCAAACAAATTGCCGTGATAGCCAACGTTTGCTGCTTTACAAAAATGAGTTGAGATTAATTCCATTAAGCACTCTTATCGGCTGGTTTGTTTTTTAAAAACCAACTATACCACAGTGAACCAAAACCATATACATATCTTGCGTGCATTATTTACCTCTTATATAACTATGCAACTCTTCATCAGAAACTTCATTCTTTCGAGGATTATAATCTTTAATATGTTGTAGTAGATTCTGATTATTAGGATTAAGAAGCACTTTTGGAGAAATATTGCCTTGCATACGAGCATTTAATATGAACGCAAGGTAAGCATCACTTATGGTAAAAGCTTTTTTTTTAACTTTCACATTGAGATTCTCATATATTCCTCTCTTAAATAATCCGAGATCAACGATAACGAAATCTTTAGTATCTGGGCGCCTCATAACATTCTTTATGTGCACATCTTTAGGGCGCCAGCCTTTATCTTGCATAAAGTACTTCATCGCAGCCATTAGTCCTTCAGCCTCTGGGAATAAATCTTCCACCGCTTTAAAAGTAGGTCCAGCCCACAGATCTCGATCAGTTTCTTCGTCTCCCGGCTCTGGCTGGTGAACAGGAACAACTTGTTTGTCAAAATAATATAAAACAGTATCTGTTAGTGCATCCTCAAAAGAACTTTTTACTGCGGGACTTTGAAAATTTATCTGTTTGGCTGTCTCCGTAGCCACAGTGTAGATAACGCTTTGAACATCTCCTCCGTGTGATATTTTGGTAACGGCATTTATAACATTTGCTACAATCTGATCGCGATTGACTAAAAATTCACGCATTTGATCTAATATTCGATTATTTTGAAGAGCATATTTCGTTATTTCTGCTACCGCCTCTGGATTTTTTAAAATTTTATCTTTTTTAATCGATGCGGTAGGTGCATCCTGCGCTGCAAAAAGATCTTGTGCTGTTTGCGGATCGAGAGGCTCAAGCAACTCCATTAAAATTATAGTGCTATCACCGCCAGTTATAAGTTTTTTAACATCTGGTAAATACTTAGCGTATTTTTCTGGCATAAAGGCTTTTTCATCCATAGCAAACTTGTAGTTTTCTATTTCGCGAGCGTTGTCAGCCGGCACAACTTTAGCCGCTAATCTTTCGCCAGTTCTGCTATTTTCAATTTCATATACAACGCCAAAAACGCCACGACCAAGCTCTCTGCGAACAGAAAACCCCATTGATTTTAAGAGAGCTTGAGCATCTCTTTGTCGATTTTGCTGACGAAGAAGGTGCGACGGCACTGCACCAGTTGCGTCTGTTTCTTCATTTACAAACTTCCGCCAATTTTCCATTAAGAGTTTCATTCTTCAGAATCTCCTGAATTGATAGTATCAACCAGCATCGCCATATGATACCAATTAAGTGAGACTTGTTCAGCATCAACATTTCCCTTTTCTATAGCATCTGCCAATAACAAAAACATTCCCCTAAATCTCTCACGATTTTCATCTGACACCTCTTCTAACGCTTTGGCAAAGCTACTAGTATACCAAGCAGGTGAAGGTGCAAAGTCTTGTGGGTGTATGCCTTTAGCGCCCATACGCAGCCATTTTGGTAAATCATCTAGGCTGACTTTTGCATGAATATGTCCTATTTTTTTCGTATCCTTTAAAAAATTCTTAAAATAGCTATGAACCCAATCAATATCATCCATTTGCTGGCTTCCTTCTGCGAGGTATTTGTGCCAATTTTCAAGTAGGAGTTTCATATATTAGCCCCTTTAAAGACAACACCTTTCCACTCTATATCATCTACACCCCAATAATCATGATTACCCAGTCTGCCTAGAGCATCCCACTTTTTAAGAAATAAATTGACTGCCATGGCATCATATAGAGGAATTCCAAAAACACTATTGAGTGGTGCTCCGTTGAAGTATTCTGTAGATAATTCTGCAGGTGTTATAGCTTCAATAGAGTCCATAAATTGTTGGGCAGTTTGACCACCTGCACCTTCTCCATATTTGTGAGACAAATATTTTCCAATTTTGTCAAATTCGCTTCCTTCTTTGGGTACTTTAGAGCTTTTGTCTCCAGATTGTGGGTGACTTGGATCCATTTTAGCAAACCAAAAAACAGAAGCAGTCCCAGGTCCGCTGGCGCTTATTCCATCAAAAGGTAAATACATTCCCTTTGTCCAATCGCCAGATCCAGTTCCAGTGCTCCTATAAAAAGCCACAGGACCATCGAGAGTTTTTACAATGACAATATGACGATCGTCTTCGGTAAGAAATTCATCTATTATAATAGAACCCAAGTTAAATTTATCTTCAACTGTTTCTTCGGTCAAATACTTCCGCCAATTTTCCATTAAGAGTTTCATTTTTGTTTTCTCCACTCTTCCTGCCCAGTTGATAGATTTCTTATTGCTGTAATTTCTACGTTTTTTGCTGGATCAAAAACAGAAATAGCATTTGAAGTTAAAGCTAGTTTTCCAGTTTTAGTCATTCTTCCAGGATTTGACCACCAGATTCCATCAAAACCGGCTTTTTCTAATATTTTTTTAAATTCTTGAATGCTTTGAGTCATCGGAATTGAAGTGTTAATTTTTTGAGAAGGATTATTGGGGTCTCGAACTGATTGTGGAAAATAATGTACTAAGTGATCAATATTCATTTTTAAATATTTTCCATTAAGTTTAACTGTTAACATATATTTGCCGCCTAAAGATTTTATGTGATCCGGATCTGAAAGATTTTTCTTATCTAATCCGAACATAGGACCAAAATAAGAATCCAAATTATATTTACCTCCACCGTGTTCTCCTTCGGCAGTGTTTGCGCCGGTTTTGGAAGGATCAAACTTTTTAAATGATCTCGAAGATACGTGTCCAGCCGTATGATCCGTTAGATTTGCAGCTCCATTTTCAGCAAGACGACCGACAATAGTATTAAGGACTTCTTGTGTATATGGTACTGTACCTCTGATGGCATTCTCATTCTCATTCAAATACTCTCGCCAATTTTCTATTAAGAGCTTCATATAAATCTTCTCCACACCTCTCCGAGATCTTTAAGATCATCAAAGTTGCGTTGTTTCTCGGCAGGAGGCTGCCCAAGATTAATGCCATTTTTGCGAGCTTCTTCTTGTAAAGCGCCCATAAATGCAGCCGCAATTTCGTCTTCGTCATCCATATCGCCAGTGACTAATTCATAAAATTGCTCTACAAGCTTGTCAGGGGTGTCTGCGTCTACTTTAAAAGTTATGCTATAGCGAACGTCACCCCCGGAATCTACCGCGCTTTTATTGCGGATAACAAGCCTATAATCAGTATTTAATTCTTCTCTCACGGAACGAGTTAAGTATTCTCTGAGCATAAGCACAAACTCTCGGCGATCAACGAGATCAAACAAAATTCTTGTTTCAATGCCTAATTGTTCTGGATCAAAATCATAAGAAATAGATGCCCACGCTTCGTAAGAGTCAGTGTAGTGTTCTCCGTCCCATTCAACATCCCACTCATAAGTATCATTGTTTAGACCATTCTCAAGTTTTTGAACCAAGCTCATATAAGCGTGCCCTTCAAAATAACCATTTTCTTTGGCGTATTGTTCTACAAGAGCTTGAAATTTATCTCGGTCATCATCCAGCGCATCAACTCCTTTACAATAATTCTCATAGCCGTCAGCATCATAAACTACAGGTTGGTTTTCTAATCCCGGAACAAATCTGGTGTTAAACTCACAACGCCAAATAATAACCTCACTGCCTTCAGGGCCGCCTTTATAGATTGCTCCTTTGTCTTCCTCAAATAGCGGAACAATAGCGCCCATGTCTTGGTTGTAATAGTATTCGTTTAAATAATCTGCAATAAGCCTACCTTCGGATACGTTTGGAAGCTGTTTCCATTCATCAAGCTCCCAAGTAAGCATAATTTTGCCTTCTGGGTAAATAACATAATCGCCTTCGCCTGAATCATCTCTAACGTGAAAGTCTACCTCGCAATTAGCGTACTTTCCAGAATTCCATTTTTCTCTAACTTTGGCGCAATCACGCTTAAGCATTTCTTCAACATCGCCAACCCACTCAGGCGGCATTTCTTCTTCTGTTTCTTTATCTTGTTCAACTTGTCCAGTAAAATCGTTCATTGGAACATTTGTAAGGTTTGCTAATAATTCTTTACGACCTCCATAATGCGCTGTGTCTTCGTAAGAGCCTCCATAAATTCTAAAATCATCTAAATCAACTTTGCCACCAGATTTAGGCAAATTAGCAATAACTTCTTCTTGTTTTTGTCTTGCCCATTTTGTTACAGTACCGACAATACCAGGGATCTTGATTCCATACACATATTTTTCAGGAACTGCTACTTCTGTGCCTTGATCTTCTCCAGCGTCATACTTTTCCCAATCAAAATAGCGAAATTGCCTTAATCTTATTCGAGAAACTGGGTCTAAATCTAAGTTAGTACCATGAAGATATCGGTTTTGCTCAGTAAAAATTTCATCATACTCTTCAAGCTCTTGCTCAGCGCTTTCTATGTTGCCTGTGTTTGTTTCTGAGAGTAAGTCCTCCGTTTTCACCACATAAGCGATTGCTCCATGACCTTGTGCTTCCGCAACAGCACATTTATAGTACTCTTGTTTTGAACCATCCCGGCTTGGAGGCGTATGACATGATGTAATCTTTTCAAAATCAGACATTCGCATGACATCAACAGGGTGTCGAGTCAAAATAATAGAATATGTATCATTTTCAAGGCCAGGAACATCTTCTCTAATTGTTTTTGAGTTATTTAACCAGTAAGTACCCATGTCAATAAACTTTGTGTCAGGCACCACTATCGGTTTTCTTGTGCGTACTGGTTTTCCGTAGCGCCTATCACCTGCATCTTGCTGATCTCTACGGTGTTGTTCTTTCTGTTTCCATGAATCTTGATCAGAATAATCCATAGCAAACGATTGTAAACGTTCGTGACCCGCGCCGCCAGCATATAACTCTAATTGGTTCAAAATTTGCTTATATCTTTTAAGTTCTTCGTCACTTAATGCATTTTCGGTCTCTCCAATAGTATATTGAAGTAAATGTTTGCCGCCAATAGCACCTTGACCTTCTTCAGGTCTATCTTTATACTTATAATCGCCAATTTTCTTTCTTATTTGCAAATATTCCTTCATAAGGATGTCTAGTTTGGCAAAATATTTACCGATTTTCATTTGGAGCTTCTTTTTTAGCATTTTGGGCGGGGGTCCATCTCCATATATTCGTTCTACCGTGTCATCAACAGTTTTGTCGTGGTCTTCCCACTCTCTTTCAACGGAAACCAAGCCTCTTTCCCAATCAACGTCGACTTTTAGTACTTGTTCAAGCATATGAACCCACTGTCCAAGTTCAGATTGTCTATCTTTTACTGGAAATGGTATAACAAGGCGTGTTTTATCACCAAAAAGCTCATCAAAAGCCAATACGCCCCTTGGATTATCCGCTAGTTTTTGCAAAATTGCTTCAACGCCCAGCATTTCGGAGTCAGAAATCTCCCGAAGTAATACTTCTGTTTTTAAATCGGAATTTTCCGAGATTTTTTCAAGCAAAAGTGTTGCTTTCTGTAAAATTTGCTCGTCAGTAAGCATTTTTATTCCTTCATCGATTTGGAACCGCGACATTTCCACTTTTTGCGGGATAGTGCGTTGGCACAAGGTGGATTTTTACACTTTTTGATCTTTGCAGAACGAGCGCAATAAGCATCTCCCTTAGCTGTTCCGGGCCTAATGCGGTCACCGCCATCTTTGGCTTTACCTGCTTGCCCAAATGAGCGGCACTTGCCATCTACTCTTTTGGCAGAGCGCTTTCCTTTGGATGGCTTACAGGGTTTTTTCTTTTTTTTTTCGGCTAATACCGCTTCAAGTTCTTCTTCAATGATAGCAAGAAGCTCTTGTTGTTCTTCGTCTATTGGTTCACAATTTTTAACGCGTTTGCCGGGCTTCGTAGGGCTTTTTTTGGTTTTTTTGCCAGTTTTCGCGCCAGGAGAATACCCCTTCCAACACTTACCTTCGGTTTCAAGTTCTTTTTCTTCTTGGATTCCGTATGTTTTACAGGGGTCCTGTCCACATCCACAATTTTTCTTCTCGCCTTCCTCTAATTTGTCATCATCGGTCTCGTCGAGTATCTGCTGGATGCGCTTTGCTTGACCAGCATGCATTTTAGATGCGTTTTCTAGCTCACCAACAATGGTTTTGAGTTCTTCTTCGTGTTCTTTAGTATGTGACTCAGTAAACCTTTGCCAATTTTCAAGAATTGTCTTCATTTTTTGATATCTCCAAAGCTTTCTCCAATAAATAGATCGGAATTTCAGTATTAGCTATATCTTTTATGTCTTCAATTGTTGCCCATTTCCAGTCATCGTGTTCGATTTGACCAGATTCTGGGTTTGGTTTGTCTACATTTACATCTCCTGTCCATATTTGAGTTAAGAAAACGTATTTTTGTGGCTTTGGTTCTCCTAGATAAGTAAGGTCTGAGACTTCGCAAGATAAATTAGCTTCTTCTTCTAATTCACGTATAGCTCCTGCCTCTATGGATTGGTCTTCTTCATCTATATGTCCTCCTGGCATCGTCCACTGACCCTCTCGTTCATCAACGTCTGAGCGTCTAATGATAAGAAATTGCTGCTCATCATTTAAACAAACAACAATTCCAGATGTTTTTGAGTCACCTTCGGTGAGAAATTTATCCCACTTATTCATCTTCTACAAGCGCGCGGTTCGTCTTCAAGAGCTACACATAATTCAGCTATAGCCAAAGACATATCTAAATTTTGTATAGGAGAGACCCATATCATATTTTCTTGAACCTGTAACTCCGGGTACCTTTCTATATCTACGCCCCATAATATACCAACAATCTCCCCCTGTGTATCATATATCACAGAACCGCTACTGCCAAACCACCCATATGTATTCAACATTAACTGTGGTCCACGACCGTCTAAGTGTTCAACCCCGGCTACGTAGCCACGATATGTCATTAAACTATGCCAGGAAGGGTGACCAGAATAAGTTATACGAGTTCCAATTGAAGACATTTCGCTTCTAGGCGAATAACGAATACCTCTGCCCTCTAGCTGATTGCCCTCTCGAAGATATAAAACCGATATATCGTGAGCAACATCTGAATAAACTAAAATCGCCGTCTCCATAGTAGAGCCATTAATAACATAATACTGCTGACCAATGCGACCATCAGCAACGTGTTGCGCTGTTAAAACTAGCTGCATATCGCGGTATTGAACAATTCCTCCGGATCCGTGACCCCTGCCGTCTGTAATCTTAACTGCGGCTTCTCTAACTTTTCTTTCATTGCGATCAAGTCCGTCTTCAATTGAAATTGTTTGAAAATCCCCACCACCGTCAGCAATTGCTGTTGTAGAAATTGACAGTCCTAATAATAATGCTAATAATTTTTTCATAATTTGCTCCTTTTTAATTATCTTCCTTCTGTATCAAAATCACTCCAAGGAGCATAATATTTATTAAAGCCAAGATTTGAAAATACATATCGTCATGCCATACACCAAACCCCAGCAAACCAATGTTTACTGGGATTCCTATGATCGCAGACCATTCCAAAAACTTATGTAACAAAATGTCGCCCTCATTTTTAACTATGAGGGGAATTAGCTTTTAGAAGAAATTATTTTAATAGTGTTAGGTAAATGTTTTTCTATTGCATTCGTTTTGAAAACATACACATTTACATATGGGAATAAAAGTATTTGATCAAAACCTTTTTCAGCAACAACAATTCCTTTGTCGAAATACTCTTTGCCATCGATGGTATAGCGCTTGACTTGAACTAAATCACCTTCAAAAATATCCCATATTATATTGTTACTGATTCTATTTCGCTTTTCATCCAATCTTGTGCATTCTCCGCGGAGTCAAACTGGGGTGATAGCGCTGCAATAAATTGATTTGAAGACATTCGCAATACGCACCATTGCCACTTCCAATTTGTGTCTCCAGACATAACTAGTGCGCCCGTGGTCCTTTTATTTTGTAGGTTGAGCCCCAGCGCATTAATTTTGGTTGAAAGCACGCGATTTCTCAAAACCAAATTTTTTTCCTTTTCAACATCCGCGCGCTCCTCTTGGGGCAGGTCGGCACGCATGATTTTGTATTTTGTAAGCGCAGCTTTAGCGCCAAATTTTTCTTCTAAATTTTTTTTCACTTTAGACATAAAGCTCTCACTTTCACAATCCTCTCCCTCCAACACAACAAACGGTGCTTTCGCACGATTACCATTACTAAACAACTTATACACATTCCAATTATAACTCAAAAGTTCCTCCATTAATTGAGTGCCATTCAATCGCTCCCACCACAATCGACAACTTTAGCCCTTCTTCTTCAAGTATATCACTAAGGCGAATTCGCGAATGATTTGGCTTTAAATCATCACGCTCAACATTAGTCATCCACTTGATTTCCCAAAAGTACATATCATCATCCATCATATCAATGCGACGCTCACGTTTGACAAGCATGCCGGTATAACCACTAAACGTGTCAATAATTATATCGCCAACATTAAGTGTAACACTTTCTAGCCGTTCTTGCAAGTCATAATGCATGCTATAATTACTTTTGTTTGCATGCAATATACTCAAAAGTTCCCATCCGAATCATATTATACAGTCCTGTTTCGGTATAGGGAAAATATCGATTGTTTTTATCGGCTTCAGACCCGGCCCAAAGGATCTCCCAAGCATATAGACCGTCCTCATTATCAGAAATTATATCCATAGTAAGCGGTATATGCTCTACAATATCATACCGACGCAGAAGTAAGCCTACCTCGCCAGTCTTATGATCTATAACAACCCCGCCGGGTTCCAAATTAATAATGTCCACATACTATATAGCAGGGATAGCGGGGATCTCGACTTGTAGGCACTCTTTAGCCTGTTCTTTGATGTCTTCCGAGTTATAGTTCATATACCTACATGAGTCATCTGGAAGGGGGTACGCATTATCGATGGGTACCGGTAGCATTTCTTCTACAGGCTGGGAGTCCTCTATTCTCGGAACTTCGTTGTTTGGATTTTGAATATCCACTACCATTGGTAAGCTAAATCCAAACAAACCGCCAATGCTTGCTCCTATAATATATTTCATTTCATACTACCTTATAATGACCGTGATTTTTCCACATAACCCAATGGGACTTTCCAACTTTTGGAAACTTGACAAGCATCATTCCGGTCCGCCTATCAATGCTACTAACTAGACCTAATGAACGCTTTTGTCCACCTAAGTCTTTAATAAAATCGCCTTCTTCCGCTCTACGAAACATACTAAACAATTTACACCTTAATTCTATCAATAATATATGGATGCTTGTAAGCTAAGTCCTTATAAAGCTTTTTGAGCACTTCTTTGGCGATTTCACCTACATCTGTCTTGATTGTGCTAGCCTTCAGCGCTTTTTTGAGTTCATCTTCAATGATGTCCGATAGCTCTTTCTTGACTTTGCTTTTAATGCTATCGTCTACAATTTTACGCACATCGGCTTTTGTAAGCTCTTCGACAATTAACTGCTTTAGATATCGTTCTGTAATTTTCATCACTATTAATTAGTTAATTTTTCTGTTTACGGTACAAAAACGCGTCCTTAACTTCTTTATTTAAAAGCTTATCACATTCTGGACATCGAGCTGGGAGTCTCCATACGATTCCTGTTCTACAATGGAAGCATGTATACATTATTGGCGCGTCCCTAGCTTAAGACGACTGCGGTCTTCTGCGATCCACTGACGGAAAGCCTTTTCTCGCTCTTCATCGGTACCATGAATCATCACGGCCGCATTAAAGCCCTTTAAAGCTTCGTTAAGTCTTCTGCTAAATTCTTGCTGAAATTTATTGTTTTTCATAACGCCCTCCCTATGACTGTTAAATTAATTATACCCTATCGTGCTGCAAAAGTCAACACATTAGTCACCCTCGCTTCGATCTTTTACTCTATCCCCATGGCGGTGCTGAAGAGACCTGGGGTTTATCTCACTCTCGATTAACTCTTCTGTATACACCAAGTCGATATGTGCGGCAGTATGCGTTGACTGATAATTTTCTCTAAACCAATAGATTTCGTACAATGGAAAGTGTGACCTACCTACAACTACCTCTTTTACAATTCCAAGCCTTGTAGCGTCTCCTGTACCCTCGTAGCCTACAAAGTATACTAGGTCACCCGTTACGAATTCAGGTGGTTGTCTATGATGCGCCATCACTCTAATTATCTGAAAAATATTTTAGGCGCAATTTTTGAGAAGTCAATTATCTGGAAATTTCTCAGCGGTATCGCGAACAGGCTTAGCACGCCCTGACACGCCCCGCAACCCATGGAGAGATAGATCCCGGAGGGAGGGGGGAGGAGGGGGGTACTACCACGACCAATGCATAACGTACGTTACAAGCAGACAATCATGAATGTCTTTTTCTGTCACGTCTAAGCTTATTGAGAATGTATACATACAATGTAGCATTAACTACTGACCAACCTATCCATCTTACTATATTATTTTTGTTTAGTCTCGAACACATTCTGTAACACAGGTTATACCTAGCTTATCGCGCAGGCACATCTCCTTTGTAATAGTATATCATATCTTGTAACAGATTGCAAACATTTTATTGTTACATTACCCTCGCGATCGTACTGCGGTGCGCGTGTCACAAGTTGTAACAAGTTTAACGCACGTGTAAACAAATGCTGTATACAAATGCGACAGCACGCGACAGCCGCGCATAACGCAGGTGTCACGTACAAATCCATTCGCTATAAGGCGAAGGCTAACTAAGTGGTTGATATTGCACACGTTACACAAGCACGTAACAGCGCAGTAACACACATGTTTCGGGCATGCTGTCTACACGTCGTCTGTATACACCCTAAGTACCTCCACGTAAGCGCACGAAAACACAAAACAATACACAACTACCGCACACAAAATAACACTATTTAACATTTTATTACCACTTCCTAACACTTTTAATAAA